>Ga0256829_1000006_pt1 | contig 571406 bp, 526 predicted proteins | sample 131447metaG_FD_185979 | JGI IMG/M metagenome (GOLD analysis project Ga0256829, IMG submission 185979) | Hydrothermal vent microbial communities from Lau Basin, Pacific Ocean - 131-447 | ecosystem: Environmental > Aquatic > Marine > Hydrothermal vents | place: Pacific Ocean: Lau Basin... | reverse complement strand
CCAGAGAGCAGAAACCGGATGAGCATGGGATGCTGCGCTACCGGGCCAGCAAGGCCGATTGCGATGTCTGCGAACTGAAAGCACGCTGCTGCCCGAAGGCGCCTGCACGCAAGGTGCTCCGGTCGATTTATGAGCCATCCCGCGACCGGGCTCGTGCAATCGCTCAGACCACGGAATACGCGATCTCCTGCAAACTGAGGAAGAAGGTTGAGATGCTGTTCGCCCATCTGAAGCGGGTCCTCGGACTGAACCGTCTTCGATTGCGGGGCCCTCTCGGCGCGCGCGACGAATTCCACCTCGCAGCCACCGCCCAGAACCTCCGGAAGCTCGCAAAGCTCCTGCCGCCACCACAAATCGCCTGCTGAAGAGAGGCGGGCCAACGCGCGCTCAATCTCGGGGGACACCCACAGCGGCTACCGGGCCGCGTTTTTCAACGGAATAGGCTCAAAGCGGACCAACGCGATTGGGAGGGGATATTTCATTTTCCTCTCCCCCACGTTCGACTGAGACGAGCCCCCGGTCAGGCCGACTTCTGCAGCGGACTTGCACGACCACAATCAGCCCAGTCGCGCACGGCTTCGCCGAAGGCCTGGAACAGTGGGCGCGACACGGGATCGTTGGCCGCGTCCCATTCCGGGTGCCATTGCACCGCCATGGTAAAGCCGGGGGCATCCTTGACGTAGATCGCCTCGGGCGTGCCGTCGGGGGCATGACCGTCGATCACGATACGCGCGCCGGGGTGTTTGATCCCCTGCCCGTGCAGCGTGTTGGTCATCACCTCATCGGCGCCGAACAGGCGGTGGAACACGCCGCCGGTGGTCAGTTTCACCGAATGGCGCAGGGCGAATTTTTCTTCCAGGGTGCCATCGGGGGGCATGCGGTGATTCATCCGGCCCGGCAGATCGCGGATTTCGGGGTATAACGTGCCGCCCATGGCGACATTCACCTCCTGAAAGCCCCGGCAGATGCCAAGGAAGGGCTGGCCCCGCTCGACGCAGGCGCGCACCAGCGGCAGGGCGATGGCGTCGCGGGCGCGATCAAAGGCGCCGTGCGCCTCGGTCTCTGCCTCGCCATACTCATTAGGGTGCACGTTCGGGCGCCCGCCGGTCAGCAGGAAGCCGTCAAAGGTGTCCAGCAGTTCGTCGACCGAGACAAAGCGCGGATCGGAGGGGATCAGAAGCGGCATGCAGCCCGACACCTCGGCCACCGCCTCGGAGTTCATCGTCCCGCCCGCATGGGCCGGATACTGATCGTTGATCAGATAGGAATTGCCGATAATGCCAACTTTGGGCCGCGCCATGATCTACTCGCAAAAGTCTGTTGAAGTTGAGAAAATCTACCGAGGCTTTGTCTCTCGTTCAACTCGACAGCATGGCGCAGGCGCTTGTTCAGCCTCGCACAGGGCCTGTAGCGGTGAATCTTAAGGCATTCATGCTAGCCACCCCATGAAGAACCCCATGAAGAAAAGGCCCGCACGCAGTTTGCGCACGGGCCGTTCTTTCACTTGTTGGGCAGGAACTGATCAGGCGTCGCCCACTAGGCCCACGGCCTCGATCCCGGCAAGGGCGGCGGCGGCGTCATTATCCGAGGTGTCGCCCGTCACGCCAACGGCGCCCAGAACGGTGCCCTTCTTGTCGCGCAAGAGAACGCCGCCGGGCACTGGAATGACCTGGCCACCATAGACACCGTTTACCGCAGCCATGAAATAGGCCTGCTGCTCGGCGCGGGCCATCTGGGCCGAGCCGGACATGCCCAGCATCACCGCGCCGTAGGCCTTGCCATGGGCAATGGCGAAACGTCCCGGTGCGGCGCCGTCTTCGCGTTCAAAGGCCTGCACGTGGCCGCCTGCATCCAGCACCACCACAGAGAGGGGCTTGAGGTCCATCTCGCGGCCCTTTTCCAAAGCCTTGCGAATGATCGTGCGCGCGCGTCGAAGTGAGATGGTCATCTCTGGGTTCCTTCCATTGAAGTATGTCTGTCGAGATCGTTCAAAGAAAAGGACCGCAGCCGTGCCGCGGTCCCCATGCATGTGTTATCCTGCGGCCTTCAGTTCCAGGCGGCGGGCATGGAGCACCGGCTCGGTATAGCCAGAGGGCTGGATGCGGCCCTTGAAGACCAGATCGCAGGCGGCCTGAAAGGCGATGCCGTCAAAGCCGGGCGCCATCGGGCGGTAGGCGGGATCGCCCGCGTTCTGCCCGTCCACCACCGCGGCCATCTTTTGCATCGCGGACATGACCTGCTCTTCGGAGACAACACCATGGTGCAGCCAGTTGGCCAGCGCCTGGGACGAGATCCGGCAGGTGGCGCGGTCTTCCATCAGGCCGACGTCATTGATGTCCGGCACTTTGGAGCAGCCCACGCCCTGATCGACCCAGCGCACCACATAGCCAAGGATGCCTTGCGCGTTATTCTCGATCTCATTGGCGATCTCGGCGTCTGACAGGTTCTGCCCTTCCATAACCGGGATGGTCAGCAGGTCCGCAAGGCTGCCGCGCGCGCCGCCCGCCTTCAACTCATCCTGACGCGCCAGCACGTCGACCTTGTGATAGTGGGTCGCGTGCAGAGTCGCAGCTGTCGGCGATGGCACCCAGGCGCAGGTCGCGCCGGATTTGGGATGGCCGATCTTGGCCTCCAGCATCTCGCCCATGCGGTCGGGCATGGCCCACATGCCCTTGCCGATCTGCGCGCGCCCCTTGAGGCCGCAGGCCAGACCGATATCCACGTTGCGATCCTCGTAGGAGGCAATCCAGGGGGTCGATTTCATCTCGCCCTTGCGCAGCATCGGCCCTGCTTCCATCGAAGTGTGGATCTCGTCGCCAGTGCGATCGAGGAAGCCGGTGTTGATAAAGGCCACCCGCGATTTCGCCGCGCGGATGCATTCCTTGAGGTTCACCGAAGTGCGCCGCTCTTCGTCCATGATGCCGATCTTGACGGTGTTGCGGGGCAGGCCCAGCGCGTCTTCGACGTGATCGAAAATGCGCACCGCAAAGGCGACCTCTTCGGGACCGTGCATCTTGGGCTTCACCACATAGACCGAGCCATGCAGGGAGTTGCCACCTTGGGATTTCAGATCATGCATGGCGATCAACACCGTGATCATTGCATCCAGGAAGCCTTCGCCCGCCTCGCGCCCCTCGCTGTCGAGCACTGCGGGGTTGGTCATCAGGTGACCCACGTTGCGCACCAGCAAAAGCGAGCGGCCTTTGAGGGTCGCAGTCTCACCCGCAGGCGTGGTCATGGTCACGTCCTCGTTCAGAACACGGGTGAAACTCTTGCCGCCCTTCGTGACCTCTTCGGCGAGGTCCCGCTTCATCAGGCCCAGCCAGTTGGAATAGGCCTGCACCTTGTCCGCCGCATCCACGCAAGCCACCGAGTCTTCGCAGTCCATGATGGTCGACAGGGCAGACTCCAGCGTGATGTCATTGATGCCTGCGCGGTCGTCCTTGCCTATATTGCCAGAGGCATCAATCTCGACGATGGCGTGGAGACCATTGTTCTTGAGGAAGATCCGCGAGGGTGCAGACGCATCACCCGCGTAGCCTGCAAACTGACCTGCGTCCTTAAGGGCCGGAGCCAGTGCACCCTCAGCGACCGACAGACCATCGATATCGGCCCAGGAGCCAGAGGCCAGCGGGAAGGTTTCATCCAGGAAGCTGCGTCCCCAGGCAATCACCCGTGCGCCGCGCGCCGCGTCATAGCCGCCAGCGGCAGGCAGATCGCCCATGGCATCGGTGCCGTAAAGCGCATCGTAAAGGGAGCCCCAGCGGGCATTGGCGGCATTGAGGGCAAAGCGCGCATTGGTGATCGGCACCACCAGCTGCGGGCCAGGCGTCAGGGCAATCTCAGGGTCGACGTTTTCAGTCTCTACCTCGAATTCATCGCCTTCGGGCGCCAGATAGCCGATCTCGGACAGGAAGGCAGAATAGGCTTCGGCGTCATGGGGCTGACCGCGGCGTTCCACATGCCAGGCGTCGATACGGCCCTGGATCTCTTCGCGTTTGGCCAGAAGCGCGCGGTTTTCATCGCCCATGCCGTTCACCAGTCCGGATAAGCCACCCCAGAACGTATCGGGGGTGATACCGGTTCCGGGCAAAGCCTTGGTTTCGATAAAGTCAGCCAGCTCGGATGCGACCTGCATCCCGTGAATGTCTTTTCTGTCGGCCATGGGCTCTTTCTCCTCCAGGGTCATCCGTGATTGTTTCCCCGATACAGGAAAAGTTTCCTATCGGCAACAAGGGTGGTAAATTCTTCTGACCAATTTTCCAGAGACTGTTTCAAATCTTCTTTGCAGATCCTGGTTTGGAAGCGCCGCGGCAGCGCGTCGAGCAATAGATAACCTGCTCCCAGTCGCGCGCCCATTTGCGCCGCCAGGTGAAAGGCCGCACGCAGACCGGGCAGATCTTGCTGGGCAGGTCAGATTTCTTGCGCATGCGGGCCATCAGAAATCGAAACTCATCTGATCCGCATGTCTGGGCCGGGACGGGCCACGTGCAGCCCGCCGACGTGGAGCTTTACGGCTGGCGTGTTTCTGAACAATGCGCTTCGCGACCGGGTGAAATCCGTCAGATTTGCGCACAGCCCAAACGGCATCACGGGCCGCACGTGCCGCGCTTTGCACATCGACGATGGGTTCGGGATAGCTGCGCCCCAGTAGCTTACCGGCCCCCTCCCACTTCCAGGGCTCCTGCAAGAAGCGATCCGGCACCTGCGCCAGTTCCGGCAGCCATCTGCGCGTAAAGGTGCCGGTTGGGTCCTGATCCAGCCCCTGTTTCACCGGATTATAGATGCGGATCGTGTTCATGCCGGTGGTTCCGGATTGCATCTGCACCTGGCTCCAATGGATTCCCGGTTCATAGTCGGTGAACATCCGCGCCAGATGCTGTCCCGTGGCCCGCCAATCGAGCCACAGATGATACGAGGCCACCGACATCACCATGGCCCGCATGCGGAAGTTGAGCCAGCCCGTGGCCCGAAGGGAGCGCATACAGGCATCGACAAAGGGCAATCCGGTTTCGCCGCCCTCCCAGGCCTTGAGCCGCGCGGCATCCGGCTCCAAGGGCCTCAGCCCTTCATAAGCAGGATGCAAGCAGTGGTGCTCAATCTCAGGCTGGTCTTCCAGCTTTTGAATAAAGTGATCTCGCCAGGCCAAACGCGCCTGAAAGGACTTTAGGGCGCCGGACCAGCCCCCTTTGCGCCCTTTTGATTGGTGATCGCGCGTTGCCTGCACCGCCTCGCGCACCGAGAGCGTACCAAAGGCCAGATGCGGAGACAGGCGCGAGCAAGCCTCTGCGCCTTCAAGCGGCGAAGACATGGCGCGTCGGTAGTGCTGACCGCGATGCTGCAGGAAACTTGAGAGGCGCTCCACCCCCGCCGCGCGCCCGCCCCGCTGCGTGAGGCAAATGCCATCCGGCGAAAGGCCCAGATCCGCAGCCTTGGGCAAAGGGTCGCTCGCCGTGGCCATGGTCTTGATGCGCACGGGCGGATGCGCAGGCGGCTGGGTCATGAAATCGTCCCGGGCCGACTGCCAGCCATTTCGCCCCACAATACGGCGCACAACACCGCATTGGGGGACCTCGATCCAAGGAAGGCCTCGGCCCCGCGCCCATTCCGCAACACGTTTGTCTCGCGCATAGGTCCAGCCGTTGCCAGTCTCCTCGTGACTGACAAGGCGCATGCATCCGTGCCGCCCAACAAGCTCATCCAGCACCGCAACCGCATCGCCAGTGCGCATGACCAGCTCAGCGCCGCGTTGTTGTAGCGATTGACGCAGATCTCCCAGGCTTTCCTCGAGAAAGCGATACTGGCGGAAAGAGGCATCCGGCTGCTGCCACAGATCAGGCTCCACAATGTAGAGGCACAGGATCGGCTCATCAAACGAGATCACCCGGTCCAAAGCCGGGTGATCGTCAAGTCGCAAGTCGCGTTTGAACCACAGGATCGATGTCATGCGACATCAGATAAGCGCCGCACGAGCATAGTCAAAAGAAGCCTGTCAGGCGCGTTTGCGTCGCCATGCGGCAAACCCGCCAAGCGCCCCCAAAAGCAGAAGGCCGGAGGCAGGGATCGGCACAGGCGCGGCACTAAAAGTCACCTCGCTCAGCATGATCCAACTGCTGTTCTGAGCGAAGATATCAAAAACCAGGGTGTTTGTGGGCGCCACCGAGGCAAGATTGATCGTATGCGACATCGGGGCACTGCCGCCCGGGTCGGTCACGTAGGACAGGAAGCTGTCGTTCACTTCAACCTTCTGCGGCGTTCTCACCCCACCAGTGCCATTGGAGTCATCGAAGTGAAAAGTGACGCTGGTGAAATCCCAAACCTGGCCGAAAAAGAAGCTGATCCGTGGCGAAATATTAGCCCAGCCGACGTAGGGACCAGGCGTAGAGTTCCAGTTCTGGGTCGCGATCACGCCGTCGGTCAGATCCCCGACGCCACCGCTGAGAAACGCCTTGTTGGTCGTCGTCGGCGCGCCGGGCGCGTTGTAGGAGTCGTCCCAGTAAGTGTAACTACCGGTTTCGCCGTTCTGCATGGAATAGCTGACTGGGCTGACCGAAGCCGCGCTGACAGCAGCGCCGGACAAACACAGCGCAGCGACAGCAAAGATGGCAGTCTTTGACATTGCAATAACCTTTCATGAAACAAGGAGTGAACAATTTTATCAAACAGTATTAACGCGTCTGTCGCCAAAGAGAATCGTGACGATTCCCGCTATCGTGGCGATGTTTGCGATCACATAGGTCGCGAAACAATCCATACGTGTCCCTCTGGTCACCCGGCCCCTTCCTCGCTAACTGATAGGGCAAAGGAGACATGCCATGCACGACAGCGCCCCACAGACGTTTTACCTCAAGGACTACGCGCCCTTCCCCTTCACGGTTGAGAGTGTCGAACTGACCTTCAAACTGGCGCCCAGCGCAACGCGTGTGCTGAGCAAGATCCGCTTTGCTCCGCGTCCGGATGCAGCAAAAGCACGGCTGTTTCTGCATGGCGAAGAGCTGACCCTGATCCGGGCCGCAATTGACGGCAGCGAAGTGACGCCAACCCTGACAGCCGAAGGCCTCAGCTGCGACGTGCCGGATGCACCCTTCCTCTGGGAAGCCGAGGTGGAGATCGACCCGAAAGGCAATACCGCTCTGGAAGGTCTCTACATGTCGAACGGCATGTATTGCACCCAATGCGAGGCCGAGGGCTTTCGCAAGATCACCTATTACCCGGACCGTCCCGATGTGATGTCCACCTTCAAGGTGCGCATTGAAGGGCAGGAAAAGGTATTGCTGTCGAATGGCAACCCCACCGGCAGCGGGCCGGGCTGGGCAGAATGGCACGACCCCTGGCCCAAGCCCGCGTACCTCTTTGCGCTGGTGGCTGGCGACCTTGTGAACCACCCCGACAGCTTCACCACCAAATCCGGCAAAGACGTGGAGCTGAACATCTGGGTTCGCCCCGGCGACGAGGGCAAATGCGCCTTTGGCATGGAAGCGCTGAAGAAATCCATGACATGGGACGAGGAGGTGTACGGGCGCGAATACGACCTTGATATCTTCAACATCGTGGCCGTCGATGATTTCAACATGGGCGCGATGGAGAACAAGGGCCTCAATATCTTCAACTCCTCCTGCGTGCTGGCCTCTCCTGATACGTCGACCGACGCCAATTACGAGCGGATCGAGGCGATCATCGCTCATGAGTATTTCCACAACTGGACCGGCAACCGCATCACCTGCCGCGACTGGTTCCAGCTGTGCCTCAAAGAAGGGCTGACCGTATTCCGCGACGCCCAGTTCACCGCTGACATGCGCTCGGCGCCGGTGAAGCGGATCTCGGACGTGATCGACCTGCGCGCGCGCCAGTTCCCCGAGGACGGCGGCCCGCTGGCCCACCCCCCGCGCCCCGAGGAGTTTCAGGAGATCAACAACTTCTACACCGCCACCGTCTATGAAAAAGGCGCCGAGGTGATCGGAATGCTGAAGCGGCTGGTTGGGGATGAGGGCTATTCCAAGGCTTTGGATCTCTACTTTGACCGGCATGACGGCCAGGCCTGCACGATCGAGGACTGGCTCAAGGTGTTCGAGGATGCGACCGGCCGGGATCTTTCCCAGTTCAAGCTCTGGTACAGTCAGGCGGGCACCCCGCGCCTGAGCGTTGAAGAAAGCTACAGGGACGGCACCTATACGCTGACCTTCGAACAAAAGACCGCGCCCACTCCGGGCCAGCCCGACAAGGCCCCGCGCGTGATCCCGATCGCGATCGGCCTTTTGGGCCCCAACGGGGACGAGGTGCTGCCTACGCAGGTGCTGGAGATGACCGAAGGCAAGCAAAGTTTCAGCTTCGAAGGGCTTGCGGCGAAACCCGTGCCCTCGATCCTGCGCGAGTTCTCGGCGCCGGTGATCCTGGAGCGCGAGACCACGAATGCCGAACGCGCCTTCCTCTTGGCCCATGACACCGATCCCTTCAACCGCTGGGAAGCGGGCAATGCCCTCGCCCGCGAGGCGCGCGTTGCCATGATCCTTGAAGGCTCCGCGCCCGATGCGGATTACCTTGACGCCTTGCAGAAACTGGTGCGCGATGATGATCTCGACCCGGCCTTCCGCGCGCTGGTGCTGCAACCGCCCAGCCAATCGGACATCGCCCAGACCCTGTTTGAGCGGGGCCACGCGCCCGACCCCCAAAAGATCCATGACGCTGCGGAGACCTTTGCCCAGACACTGGCCGAACAACTGTCCGACAGCCTGCCCCGGCTTTATGCCGCAACGACCGTCGATGGCCCCTACAGCCCCGATGCCACCAGCACTGGCAAACGCGATCTGAATGGGCGCATTCTTTCCCTGCTAAGTCGTCTTGACGGCGGACAACAGGCCGCGCGCCAATACGAGGCCGCCGACAACATGACCCAGCAATACACCGCGCTTGCCTGCCTGTTGAAGGCAAAAGTCGGGACGGCGCAATCGCAGGCCTTTTTTGAGCAATGGAAGGACGACCGGCTGGTGATGGACAAGTGGTTCGCCCTGCAGATTACCACCGCTGCCCCCGAGGAAGCCGTCAAGGTTGCACAGGATCTGACCGGGCACGCCCTTTTCACGCTCAAGAACCCCAACCGGTTCCGCGCCGTCGTGGGGGCGCTGGCGGGTAATCACGCGGGTTTCCACCATGCGTCTGGTGCGGGCTATCGTCTCTTGACCGAGAACCTCATTGCGCTGGACAGTCTCAACCCGCAGACCACCGCCCGCATGTGCGCTGCCTTCCAGACCTGGAAACGCTATGATGCGGACCGGCAGGCTCTGATCCGCACCGAGCTGCAGCGGATTGCAAGCACCGATGGGCTGAGCCGCGATACCACGGAAATGGTCAGCCGGATTCTGGATGCCTGATACGGGGAAGCCCGGCGCACGCAGCGCCTCCCGGCCTGCAAACCTGCCTGCGAAGGACTATCATTTTCGCAGGCAGGGGCGTTCGCTCGCACTGATCCTTGCTCTTGCGGCCTGGTTTTCGGGGCTGGTCGCGCTTTCGCTTTTTGCCGAGGCCAGCCCCTGGCTGACTGCGCTGCTCGCTTTGCCCACCCTGCCAGGCCTTTATGAGTTGGCTCTAAACCCGCAATCCGGACTGGACCTGACCCCGAATGAACTGCGCTGGTTCTCCGGGTCCCGACACGAAACGGTGCCACTGAAGCGCATCGCCCGCCTGCGCCTTGATACGCGACTGGATCTGTCGGTGCGCGCGACCCTGATCTTGACCTCTGGCGAAAAACTGCGCCTGCCCCAGCCTGCAATGCCGCCTGTCGATGCGTTGATGCAGGCCTGTGAGGATCACGATATCGTGCACGAGCGGCATCATTTTTCACTTTTTTAATAGCATTTTACGGGGTCACCCAAGGAACTAACCCTTTTCGCTGAGCGTACGCCTATTTCCCCAAATTGGCACCTTCCATTCCCCAGAGCCGCCATGTTTGCGCCGCAAATCAGCATCAGGTTGTAGGGCAACGAAGCACTGCCAATTCTGCCGGAACCGAGAATGCCACGATCTTCATTTCCCATTTCGGACATGCTGTCCCGCCTTCCGGCGGTCTTTTCGTTACGGCGCAAGCCGAGAAAGGATGCTGTGGGACACGACTTGGGACAATCAGCAGAGATCTCCTGGCAGGCTGGCTCGGATTGGACCCAGCTTGAAAACTGCCTGTCAATCTCGGTGCGCGCCGAAAGTGAAGAGGACGCAGCCTGCAGCGCGCTGCAAAAAGAAGGTCAGTTCCTTGCCCGCCAGGAGCGGTGGCAAGACTTGTCGTCCCGGCTGGCTGCCGCCGATACCTCCAATTGCAGCGCCCCTTGCGGAATGCCCGAAGCAGACCTCTTGGCCTATGGGGCCCGGGCCGACGTCGTCAACGCGGTAGATCACGCCCTCAGCGAAGGCACGCCGCGGGACCAGAGGCAGCTTGTCGATGGAATCATGGCACTGGAAGCCATCCGCCGGGACCACCGCACCGATCCCTACCTCACCGCCCTTATTGCATCTGCGCATATCGACATTGGCTGGCTCTGGCGCGGACCGGGCCTTGAGGAGAGCGCATCACCTGTTCATCTGCGCCGGTGTGCTGCCCATTTTGAGCGTGCCGCAACGCTGCTGTCCAAAACCAACGGCCTTGCTGACAACAGTGCCTTTCTGGCGTCAGCGCGGTGTTCGCTCTTCTCCGCCCGAAAGGCCGATGCGCTGCATGTGGCCGATGCCTATGCCCGTCTGATTGATCTTTCCCCGCAGAACCACCGCCCGATGCGCGCGCTTGGGGTGCAGATGCTGCCGCGCTGCTCGGGCTCCTATGCTGCCCTGGAACTTGAAGCCCGCCGCACCGCCGCGCGCACCCAGCAGACCTGGGGTGCAGGTGGCTATACTTGGGTCTATTTCGACGCCCTGGCGACCGATCCAGAAGTCAGCGCGCATGTGGACACGCAGTTCTTTACCGACGGTTTGCACGACATCCTGCGGAATGTCCCGACACAGGCCATGGCCAATCTCCTCAGCGCCTATTGCGCTGTGGCCCTTGGCGGCGCCCAATTGACCGGCAAAGCGGCTTGCGGCCCCCGCGAAGAGATCGCCAGCGCCGCCGACTGGCTGATCCGGGACCACCTGCGGGAGGTGCACCCTTTGATCTGGGCCCATGCCGGGCAGGGCTTTGACAACAACGCCCGCGTCAAGTCGCTGCGGCGGTTCTCGGCGCGCGGCCAGGCCCAGGCCACCGAGTTCATCGCTCAGATCTTCCGCGAGGAGCTCTCACGCGGACAAAAGATCGCCATTTCGCCAGACGGGCTGCACATGTCGCCCGGATGAGGGCAATCTTCTGAAAAGACCGCCCCTCCAAGTGTTTTGCCCTTTGCGGTACGGGTCAAAAGCTCACCGCCTAGGATCAGATGTCCGGTTTGAGCCCAATACTAACAATGCTGCGGTCTGCGCAAACGGCGGCTATAGGAAATGCGTGCTGCCAATTGGGTTCGCGGGACAAGCCCAGTCCCAACGAAAAGTCCCGCTGTTGCGCCTGCCATTTGAACTTGGCAGACGAAGACCCCATTCGTCAGTCAGGCAGAATCAGACGGACCGTCTTCAAATCGAACAGGTGCAGCATACCGTTTTCCTGCATGAGCTGCACAAACCGCTCAGAGAAAAAGATACAATCTGAGAGCTTCCCCTCGATCCAAATATCAGGGCCGACAAGAGCCTCTGGACCCAGCGCGATGTCATCGTTTTCCAAGAAACGCTCCAACCCGTATGTCTCCAATGGTATCCGGTTCTTACGGGGGGTGACATGAATACGAGTGACGTTACTCTTCTCCGGAAGGAAGCTATCTTTCCGATTGCCAATGTTCCAAAACGAGTGGGACCATGGGAGTCTCTTGGTCCCATCTTCGGTATAGAATTCCGCTTCGAAGAAAGCGCCATTTCCAAGGTCCAGCGTCTTCAGCAAGTCCGCAAGGCGAGGCGAAACCATAGGAAACCGCCCACTTATGAAACAGTAATCTTGCGGGATGGGGGGGGACTCATCCATCGAATACAGCACGAGCGGAAAATCACTCGCTTGGACCGGCCGCCCAAACCTGTTGCTGGCTGAAGATTGCATGAGCTTTCTGTTTGCTTCAGCGCCTTCGTCGGGGGCGCAATAGGCCGCGAAAACATCCATACTGCCAGGATTGTCCATAACCCAGACTCTGGGAATTGCCGAAGAAGAGGAAACGCCGGAGCACGTCTGACTTGCCTTGGCCGCTTCCGCTACCCGACTGCATGCCTTACCCGCAACGATCAAGATGACGCCTAGGGCGACAGCAATACTGCCGTTCTCGGCGCTGGTCAGCCAATCCGGAAGCTGCTCGCTCAGAGCTTTCCAACCGGTTTTGGGCATCGACAAGCCAATGCACAACACGCCTAGGGCGAGGAAAACTCCCCCGAGATAGTTTGCCGTGAATGCTATTCTGGTCACAAAGCCGCTCCTGAACGCCTGAGACTGCAAACTTGTACTGAATATTGTCGGAATTTTGACTCGTCGTTGATGAAGTTGGGGCACACCACTTCAACTATTGGAGCCCAAAAAGACAAAGCTCGTGCCTTAGAAGGAAAAAGCGGTCGTTCGCTCAGCCGCAGCGAAAGTCGGGAAAGTCCGCAGAGTGGACGTCAAGCCTTCACCAATGGGCCTTAAGGACTGGGCGTCACCCAGTCCCATTCCCTTCCTCTCCCATCAGGATTTTTTGAACGCATCCATCAGAGCCGCGCCCAGCGCTCCGGTGGCGCCCTCGGACCTGCTGCCCGCCGTCCCTTTGGGAGAGGCCGACATCTTGCCCTTGCCAGCAGGTTTGCCGCCATGACGCGGCCCTTGCGGCGCCCGCCGGTCCTGGCCGCGCTCGTTGCGGCTGTCGCGGGCCGAGGCGCCGCCATCCTTTTTCATGGTCAGGCCAATGCGTTTGCGCGGCACATCCACTTCGGTCACCGTGACCTTGACCACCTGCCCGGTTTTCACAACCTCATACGGATCCTTGACGAACCGGTCGGCCAGCTGGCTGACATGCACCAACCCGTCCTGATGCACCCCGATGTCCACAAAGGCGCCAAAGGCCGCCACGTTGGTCACTGTCCCCTCCAGCACCATGCCAGGTTTGAGGTCAGTGATCTCCTCAACCCCATCGGTGAAGGAGGCCGTGACAAAGCTCGGGCGCGGGTCGCGGCCGGGTTTTTCCAGCTCGGCAAAGATATCGCGCACGGTGGGCAGGCCGACATCGCCGCCAACAAAGTCTTCGGCCCGCAGCTGCTTCAGTGCCTGCCCCTCGCCCATGATCTGGCGAATGTCCCGCCCGCAGGCCGCAACGATCTTGCGCGCCACTTCATAGCTTTCGGGGTGCACGGCAGAGGCATCAAGCGGCTCTTTGCCATCCCGGATCCGCAGAAAGCCCGCGCATTGCTCAAACGCCTTGGGCCCGAGGCGGGCAACCTTCAGCAGCTCCTTGCGGGTCGCAAAGGCTCCGTTCGCATCGCGGTGGGCCACGATCGCCTCGGCCAGACCGGGGCCAAGGCCCGAAACATGCGACAAAAGCGGCGCAGACGCCATGTTGAGGTCGACGCCAACCGCGTTCACCACATCTTCGATCACCGCCTCCAGCGATTTGGAAAGTTTGTGCTGATCCACATCGTGCTGATACTGACCGACGCCGATGCTCTTTGGCTCGATCTTGACCAATTCCGCCAGCGGATCCTGCAGACGCCGCGCGATGGAGACCGCACCACGCAAGGAGACGTCAAGATCGGGGAACTCCCGCGCGGCCAGTTCAGAAGCCGAATAGACCGAGGCCCCAGCCTCTGAGACCACCACCTTGGTCGGGGCCTTGATCTTGGCAGGCAAGTGTTTCAGCACTTCGGCCACCATCCTCTCGGTCTCGCGGCTGGCGGTGCCATTGCCGATGGCAATGAGTTCAACGCCATGCTCCGCGATCAGCTTGACGATCGACACCTGCGCGCCGCGCAGATCGTTCTTGGGCTGAAACGGGTACAGGGTCTCTGTGGCCACCAATTTCCCGGTTGCATCAACCACTGCCGCCTTGACGCCGGTGCGAATGCCCGGGTCCAGCCCGAGAGTCGGCCGCGCACCGGCTGGCGCTGCAAAGAGCAGGTCTTTGAGATTGCGGGCAAAGACCTGGATCGCGTCCTCCTGCGCACGAGCACGCAGATCGCCCATCAGCTCCAGCATCATGGACAGCGACAGTTTCACCCGCCAGCACCAGCCCGCCACCTTGCGCAGCCATTTGTCCCCCGGCCCCTCGCCGCCAGCGCCCAGAACGGCGGCCACCATCGCCTCGGCCCGCGCCACGCCTTCTTCCGGGTCAGGGCCGATATCCAGCGTCAACACGCCCTCGTTCGATCCGCGCAGCATCGCCAGTGCCCGGTGCGAAGGCACATCGGCCCAGCGTTCCCGATGGTCGAAATAGTCCGAGAATTTGGCACCCTCCTGTTCCTTTCCCTCGACCACCTTGGCAGTGAGGAACGCCTCGCGCTGCAGAAACTCCCGCAAACGGCCCAGAAGATCGGCATTCTCGGTCAGACGTTCGGTCAGGATGTCGCGTGCGCCGTTGAGCGCATCCTTCACCGTTGGGACCGCCTCAGTGACATAGCCCTCGGCCAGCGCCTCCGGCTCAAGGCTGCCGTCCGCCAGGATCGCCTCGGCCAGCGGCTCCAGCCCGTTTTCCCGCGCGATCATTGCCTTGGTGCGGCGCTTGGGTTTGTAGGGCAGGTAGATATCTTCCAGCTGGGCCTTGGTCTCGGCCTTGGCAATCTTGGCCGCCAGATCATCGGTCAGCTTGTCCTGACTTTTGATCGACTCCAGGATGCTGGCCCGGCGCGCTTCCAGCTCGCGCAGGTAGGACAGCCGCTCGTCCAGGGTGCGGAGCTGAGTGTCATCAAGGCCCCCGGTCGCCTCCTTCCGGTAGCGTGCCACAAATGGCACCGTCGCCCCCTCGTCCAAAAGCGCAACGGCAGCGCTCACCTGTTTTGCCCCGGCGCCGATCTCGGTCGCGATGGTCTGGGCGATACGGGCGCTGATCTCAGGGGAAGTGTCCACGGGGGCTGCTCCTTTGTCTTGTCGGAGATCCGTCTTAGCCGCCTGTGAACCCATCGCCAAGAGCATGTTTTAGCAGCGGCAACGCATAGCGCCCGCCGCCTACTGCATTGCCCCTTGCCCCGCGCGCGACAGGGGCCTAGAACACCTGCCAAACATGGACATTTCATACGGCGGAAAAACATGCTCGACCTGACATATGAACTCCCCAAGCCCAAGGTGATCTCGGGCGCCAAGCATGACTGGGAACTGGTCATCGGCATGGAGGTGCATGCCCAGGTCAGCTCCAATGCGAAACTGTTCTCCGGTGCCTCGACCCAATTCGGGGCCGAGCCGAACTCGAACGTGTCTTTTGTGGATGCCGCGATGCCGGGGATGCTGCCGGTGATCAACGAATACTGCGTCGAGCAGGCGGTGCGCACGGGTCTCGGCCTCAAGGCGGATATCAACCTCTGGTCCGCCTTTGACCGCAAGAACTACTTCTACCCCGACCTGCCGCAGGGCTATCAGATCTCGCAGCTTTATCACCCCATCGTGGGTGAAGGCGAAGTGCTGGTGGAGCTGGGCGACGGCACCGCGCGCATGGTGCGGATCGAGCGCATCCACATGGAGCAGGACGCGGGTAAATCCATCCACGACATGGACCCCAACATGTCCTTCGTGGACCTGAACCGCACCGGCGTCTGCCTGATGGAGATCGTCTCGCGCCCCGATATCCGTGGCCCCGAGGAGGCCGCCGCCTATATCGCCAAGCTGCGCCAGATCATGCGCTACCTTGGCACCTGCGACGGCAACATGCAAAACGGCAACCTGCGCGCGGATGTGAACGTGTCGATCTGCCTGCCAGGCGCCTATGAGAAGTATCAGGAAACGCAGGATTTCAGCCACCTCGGCACCCGCTGCGAGATCAAGAACATGAACTCCATGCGTTTCATCCAGCAGGCGATTGAGGTCGAGGCCCGTCGCCAGATCGCCATCGTCGAAGCGGGCGGAGAGGTCGAGCAGGAGACCCGCCTCTATGATCCCGATAAGGGCGAGACGCGGTCGATGCGCTCCAAGGAAGAGGCGCATGACTACCGCTATTTCCCCGATCCTGACCTTTTGCCGCTTGAGATTGAACAGGACTGGGTGGACAATATCGCAGCCAACCTGCCCGAGCTGCCGGACGAGAAAAAGGCCCGCTTTATAGAGGAGTTCGGCCTCACCGATTACGACGCCTCGGTGCTGACGGCGGATGTGGAATCCGCGGCCTATTTCGATGAGGTCGCAAAGGGGCGCAACGGCAAGCTGGCCGCCAACTGGGTGATCAACGAGCTGTTCGGTCGCCTGAAGAAAGAAGATCACGAGATTACCGACAGCCCGGTTTCCCCGGCGCAGCTGGGCGGGATCATCGATCTGATTTCCTCGGACGCCATCTCGGGCAAGATCGCCAAGGACCTGTTCGAGATCGTCTACACCGAAGGTGGCGATCCGGCAGAAATCGTCGAGGCACGCGGCATGAAGCAGGTGACCGACACCGGCGCCATCGAGGCCGCCCTGGACGAGATCATCGCCGCCAACCCCGCGCAGGTGGAGAAGGCCAAGGTAAACCCCAAGCTGGCGGGCTGGTTCGTCGGTCAAGTCATGAAGGCCACCGGCGGCAAGGCCAACCCCAAGGCTGTGAACGAGCTGGTCGCCAAGAAACTGGGCTAGGATCAAGCACATCGATTACGAAAGGCGCTCCACCCGGGGTGTCTTTTTTCTTCCCGCCTCGCCCGGTCTCCAGACCGGGCAGCGCCCGACCTCCCCCCTGGGAGGGCGCTTCGCACCCACCCGAGGTCGGGCACTGCCCTTTGTGTTCAATAGCTAGGTATCAACAGAAGGCCTTTCCCAGCCTTTTGAGGCCTTAGGTGGAGTGCTTGGCTTTGGCGCAGTGTCCTTCAAACCGCGTATCAACTGCGGCATTCCATGGTCCAAGAGCCAATCCATGCCGCGCACTCCCGCTTGACCAATCGCGGCTGAAACGTAAATCGTGACGCCTGCAACAACTCCAACGCCGATTGCGCGCGCCGTTACTTTTAACCTTTCCCACGCAGCGCTCAGCCGCCCCGTGACCTCTTCCAAAAGTGCCGCATCTGGAATCGGAGGCTGCAACGCGGCCTCAACCGCCTCCAACTCCTCCTGCACCTCTCGCAAATGTCTCCGGTACTGAACGACCCGTGAGGGCGGCAGATCGTCTGGCAGGTTGTGGCTATGCTGGCCAAGCGTCATCGCGTTGTAGGTCTCGTTCTCCAACGCTCGCTTCGCCCGCGCAACCTCCTGCTGCAGCGCGTGTTTCTGGGTGATGAGGTCGATGATCCTCGCCACGCCGATGGCGTCTTGTTCTTTGCCCTCTCCCCAATCCTCATCCGGGACCAGCGCGATGTCGTGCATCAGCTGCCAGTGGCTGTCCCAATCCTGCGTCAGGGGGCGACCCGCAAGAATCGCCTCGTACCAGCGGATCCAGAAGGCGTGACCGGGGGCGGCCTCCATCCAGGCGCGGCCTTTTTCCCAGGCCTCGGCAATATCGGCAGGCATGTCCTCAGACCAGAGCGGGAGGGTGCGGAGGTCAAAACCCTGTTCCAGTTCAAGAATATCTGCTCGGAGCACTGCCCATCGCAATAGATCGGCGTTGCCGATGGCGAGGGCAGCGTCAACGGCAACGCCGGTATCCGTGGCAGCCTCAGCGGTGAAAATGGCAGCGCTGGCAGCGGAGAGGGCGTCGTCGGTAGTGCCGCCGCCAGAGCCAATAGAGGGTTCGACGGTTATTGCGGCGTCAGCGGCGTCAACGGAGGTGTCAGCGGCCCTTCTGATGTTGGCGGTTCGAATTTTGACGGCGACAGCCGATATCAAGACGTTTCTGCAAATCGGCAAGACTGTCCAATTACGTCGACGCGCCATGTCGCGCAACATCGCCGCCCCCCAAAACGGAAACACCCGCAGCGCCGCGCGGGTGGCGAGGGTGACAGCCCATTCATAGCGGCGCTCCTCTGGCAGCGCCTCCAGCCACGCTTCAAAACTCTTCTGATCCACAATCTCTCTGACGTCCAAATGCGCGGTCCTTTGCCAATGCTCACCCTGCAATGCCTCCACCCTGCCCGCGGGCCCCTCCGCTTGCAAGCCTGCCCTTGACGCCCCTCGCGCTCTGGCCCAGCGTGGCGGCGAACGCATACCCCCTACGGAGCACGCCATGAAAACCCAATTCGATCAGGCCCTTCAGGACCGCCTCATCCGCTACGCCGCCATCGACAGCCAAAGCGATGAGACCTCGCCCTCCTCCCCCAGCACCGCGATCCAGTTCGATATGCTGAACCTTCTGGTGGAGGAGCTGAAAGAGATCGGCGCGAGCGATGTGGAGCTGACGGAGTATGGCACCGTGCTCGCCACCGTTCCGGGCACCGCCGAGGGGCCAACGGTCGGCTTCCTGGCCCATGTGGACACCGCGCCGCAGTTCAATGCCTCGGGCGTGAAGCCGCGCCTGATCACGGGCTACAATGGCGGCGACATCACCTTTCCCGACAATCCCGATCTGGTGCTCTCGCCCAAGGATCACCCCTATCTGGCGGGCAAGGAGGGGCATGATCTGGTAACCGCCTCGGGCACCACCCTTCTGGGCGCTGATGACAAGGCGGGGGTCTCTATCGTGATGACGCTGGCGCAGCATCTGATCGAAAACCCGGATATCCCCCACGGGCCCATCCGCATCGCCTTTACCCCGGACGAGGAAATCGGTCGTGGCGTCGACCCGCGCCTGCCCAAGGATCTGGGCGTCGATTTCGCCTATACGCTGGATGGCAGCGATCTGGGCGAGATCATCTATGAAAGCTTCTCTGCCGACCGTGCGGTGGTGACGATCAAGGGCGTGTCGATCCATCCGGGCTGGGCCAAGGAGAAACTGGTCAATGCCGCGCATCTGGCCGCGAAGATCGTACAGACCCTGCCCCAGGCCACGATGACGCCAGAAACCACGGATGAGCGCGAAGGCTTCCTGCATGTCACCGACATGAACGGCGGTTCTTCGGAGATGGAGATCAAGCTGATCCTGCGCGATTTTGAGCGTGACGGGCTGGCGGCCAAGGGCGACCTTTTGCGCAAGGTCTGTGAGGCCGTGCAGGCGAGCGAGCCGCGCGCAGAAATCACCTGCGAGATCTATCCGCAGTATCGCAACATGCGCTATTGGCTGGAAGAGGACATGACCCCGGTGGATCTGGCGCTTGAGGCCTGCAAGGCCAACGGGATCGAGCCAATCTCTGTCCCGATCCGCGGCGGCACCGATGGATCGCGTCTTACCGAACTGGGCGTGCCGACGCCGAACATCTTTTGCGGCATGCAATGCGTGCACGGGCCGCTCGAATGGGTCTCAGTTCAGGATATGGCGGCGGCCACCAATGTATGCCTGACCCTGGCGCAGCTGGCGGCCAAGAAATAGGCGCCCACCGCTTCAGATAGGCTGTAGAGAGAATGTCACGGGCCGCCCCCGGCCCGGCGGCGCATCTTGACCCGGCCTGCCCTTTCGCTAAACCACGGGGGCCAGTCAGGCGATCGCTCAGGAGATCACGATGCAAGAGTTCGAGTACAAAGTTGTCCCCGCCCCGCACAAGGGCACCAAGGCCAAGGGCATCAAGACGCCAGAGGACCGCTTTGCCTATTCGATCGAAAATACGCTGAACGAGATGGCAGCAGAAGGCTGGGAATACCAGCGCGCAGAGCTGCTGCCCTCAGAGGAACGTTCTGGGCTGACTGGCTCGACCACCAACTGGCGCAACCTTCTGATCTTTCGGCGCCCGCTTGCCTCGAACGCTGAAGTCACCGCATCTGCGCCGCAAACACCGCAGGTCCAGGACCTTGGGCCAACCGATCCACCGTTGAGTGCTCAGTCGGCTGAGCATGTCGAGGTCTCAAGCCCTTCCGGAGATATGAGCCGCGAAAACAGGCGTTCCGCGCAGGAACCTGACACGGCACCCATGTCCGACGAGCCAAAGTTGACTGACAGCAGCGCAAGCCCTGTTCGCGGATACATGCGCGTCTCAGATCCGCGCGACGACCAGTAGCCACACGCTGCTGCCCGCAAGAGCAAAATTGTGCGGGCGGCTCGCCTCAGCTGCCGATATCCAGGGCAAGCGCGTGGATACGCGGCACGATATCGCCAAGCGCTTTGTGCACGGCGCGATGCTGGGCCACACGGTTCATGCCCGCAAAGGCCTCGGCCCGGATCATCACATTAAAGTGGCTCTCGCCACGCCCATCGTGCCCTGCATGCCCGATATGGCTGTCACTGTCGTCCACCACCTTCAACTGGCTGGGATTGAACGCCTGTTGCAGCCGGGTTTCCATTTCTGTCTTGATGCTCATTTTCCGCTCACTCTCATAAAAATTTCCCCTCCCCCCTTCTATCTTCCGCCCCTTAGACTAAACTGCTTGCTCCGAGTCGAGCAGAACCGAATTAGAAGGTGCGCCCATGAGCAAATCAGATCCCTTTGGTTTCGATATGTCCGTCCGCTCCGCGAAGAAGAAGAACCCGCGCGGACGCCGGGCAGTCTCCGGAGCCCAGGAAACATCCGTGCGCACCTGCGCCAAGGAAGGCTGTGAAGAGCCTGGAAAGTTCCGCGCGCCCAAAGCGCCTGACGTGTTGGATGAATACGTATGGTTCTGTCAGGAGCACGTGCGGGAATACAACCAAAAATGGAACTTCTTCCAGGGCACCACAGAAGCCGAGTTGAACGCACAGGCCTCTAAGGACAAGGTCTGGGAACGTCAGACCCGCCCTATGGGTGACCCCGAAGCCCGCGCCTGGGCACGTCTGGGCATCGAGGATCCCCATCAGGTGCTGGGCGCCAATGCCACGCGCAATCCCGGCAAGAACGCCAAGGCCGGTCGCCGCCTGCCCGCCACCGAACGGCGCGCCATCGAGATTCTGGAAGCCAAGGACGATTGGTCAAAGGCCGAGATTCGCAAAGCCTACAAAAAACTGATCAAGGTGCTGCACCCAGACATGAACGGCGGTGACCGCAGCCAGGAAGAACAGCTGCAAGAAGTGGTCTGGGCCTGGGATCAGATCAAGGACAGCCGCAGCTTCAAGTGATACATCTGAGGCTCTGCATCAGATCGCTCTGCCGGGCGCTCCAGACTTTGGGGCGCCCTTTTCATTGCTGGATGGCAGCAGCAGTCCCCTGGGACCGGGCAGATCAGACCAGTTTCAGATCACTTTCGGGCCAAACACCGCGTCATATGGTTTCACATCCACCTTTCGCTTGCCCTTGCCTGCCAGATCGGGCACCAATCCCCCGAATTACGCCCCGAGATTGAACCGGGGCACAGAGATAAGGATCGACTGCGATGAGCAACGGCATGCTGGACATGAATGCGAAACCGACCGAGACCGTTTCGGTCCGCGATGTGTTTGGGATTGACACCGACATGACCGTCAAGGGCTTTGCCGAAGGCTCTGACCGTGTGCCCGCGCTTGACCCGACCTACAAGTTCGACCCCGACACCACTCTGGCCATCCTGGCAGGTTTCAGCCACAACCGCCGTGTGATGATCCAAGGCTACCACGGCACGGGTAAATCCACCCATATCGAACAGGTCGCCGCGCGCCTGAACTGGCCCTCGGTGCGGGTGAACCTCGACAGCCACATCTCCCGGATCGACCTCATTGGCAAGGACGCCATCAAGCTGCGCGACGGCAAGCAGGTGACCGAATTCCACGAAGGCATCCTGCCTTGGGCCCTGCGCAACCCGGTTGCGATCGTCTTTGACGAATACGATGCGGGCCGCGCCGATGTGATGTTCGTGATCCAGCGCGTGCTGGAACATGACGGCAAGCTGACGCTGCTGGACCAGAACGAGATCATCACCCCGAACCCCTTCTTCCGCCTGTTTGCAACCGCAAACACCGTGGGTCTGGGCGACACCACCGGACTTTACCACGGCACCCAGCAGATCAACCAGGCGCAGATGGACCGCTGGTCGCTGGTCGCGACGCTGAACTACCTCAGCCACGATGCGGAAACCGCCATCGTTCTGTCCAAGGCGCCGCATTACAACACCGAAAAAGGCCGCAAGCACGTCAGCCAGATGGTGACCGTCGCCGATCTGACCCGCACCGCCTTCATGAACGGGGATCTGTCCACCGTGATGAGCCCGCGGACCGTGATCAACTGGGCCCAGAACGCCGAGATCTTCCGCGATGTGGGCTATGCCTTCCGCCTGTCGTTCCTGAACAAATGCGACGAGCTGGAGCGCCAGACCGTTGCCGAGTTCTACCAGCGCTGCTTTGACGAGGAACTGCCCGAAAGCGCCGCAAACGTGAGCCTCGGCTAACGCAAAAAGACCGCCCGGTCGCAAGGCCGGGCAGTGCCCGACCGCCCCCATGGGCGGGCACTTCGTTTCCGCCCGCGGTCAGGCACCGCCCTTTGAACCAGAATTGAAGTCTGGACATCGGTGGCGCCTGGCGAAATGATCGGATCAAGGACCGCTTGCGCCATGACCAAGAAAAACGACAACCCAGCCGATCCATTCAAGAAGGCCCTGGCCGAGGCCACCAAGGTGATGGCCGATGATGCGGAATTGTCGGTCAGCTACACGGTTGATCCCGCGGGGCTATCTGGCGATTCCATGCGCCTGCCGCAGGTCTCCCGCCGGATGACGCGGGAAGAGGTTTTGCTGGCGCGGGGCACAGCGGATGCGCTGGCGCTGCGACACAAGTTCCACGACGATGGGGTGCATGCAAAATACGCCCCGCAAGGCGAGATGGCCCGCGACATCTACGAGGCGATGGAAACCGCCCGCTGCGAGGCGATGGGCGCGCGCCACATGCCAGGCACCGCGTCAAACATCGACGTCAAGATCCGCAACGAGGCGATCCGGCGCGGCTATGACCAGATGAAATCCTCCTCCGAGGCGCCTCTGGCCGCTGCAGCAGGCTATCTGGTGCGCCAGATGGCCACCGGCCGTCCCCTACCCGAAGGCGCGGCCAATGTGGCCGAGCTGTGGCGCGGTTTCATCGAGGCCGAAGCGGGAGATACCCTCGAAAACCTCGACGAGAAAATCGCAGATCAGGCGGAATTTGCCCGCTTTGCGCGACAGATCATTAGTGATCTCGGCTATGGCGATCAGCTGGGGGAAGATCCCGATCAGCTCGATGACGATCAGGAAGATCAGGCCGAAGAGGACGCCGAAGAGCAGCAGGACCCGGACAGCACCGGCGAGGATGACTCGGAGGACGAGCAGGCCGATGCGGATGCCGAACAGGCCCAGGAACAGCAGCAGGACGAAAGCCAGGCCCAGGTCTCGATGGATGAGATGGCCGAGGACGAGCTGAGCGAAGAGACCGAGATGCCCGATGGCGAGGCGCCGCTTGATCCGCCCCCGCCCCCGCCCGTTTCCGAGGCTGATCCAGACTACAAGGTGTTCCTGGATACCCACGACGAGGAAATCGCCGCCGAGGATCTGGCCGAACCTGCCGAGCTGGAGCGTCTGCGCGCCTATCTGGACCAGCAGCTGGAGCCGCTAAAGGGCGCGGTGTCGCGCCTGGCAAACAAGCTGCAGCGCCGATTGCAGGCACAGCAGAACCGCTCCTGGGAGTTTGATCTTGAGGAAGGCATCCTGGACGCGGGCCGCCTTGCGCGGGTTGTCGCCAACCCGACGACGCCCCTGTCGTTCAAGCGCGAAAAAGACACCGAATTTCGCGACACTGTGGTAACGCTGCTCTTGGATAATTCCGGCTCGATGCGGGGCCGTCCGATCTCCATCGCGGCGATCTGCGCCGATGTTCTGGCGCGCACGCTGGAGCGCTGCAACGTAAAGGTCGAGATCCTCGGCTTCACCACCCGCGCCTGGAAAGGCGGTCAGGCCCGCGAGGCCTGGCTCAACGATGGCCGACCGCAGCAGCCCGGCCGCCTCAACGATCTGCGCCACATCATCTACAAAGGCGCCGATGCGCCCTGGCGCCGGGTCCGCCCCAACCTCGGCCTGATGATGAAAGAGGGTCTGTTGAAAGAGAACATCGACGGCGAGGCACTGGAATGGGCCCATCGCCGCATGGTTGGCCGCCCTGAGGCGCGCAAGATCCTGATGGTGATCTCGGATGGTGCGCCAGTGGATGACTCGACCCTGTCGGTGAACCCGGCGAACTATCTGGAAAAACACCTGCGCGATGTGATCGCCATGGTGGAAAAGCGCAAGCAGGTCGAGCTTCTTGCCATCGGCATCGGCCACGATGTTACCCGCTATTATGACCGGGCTGTGACCATCACCGATGTGGAGCAATTGGCCGGCGCGATGACCGAGCAGCTGGCGGCCCTTTTTGACAGCGACCCGCGCGCCCGCGCCCGCGTCATGGGGATCAAACGCGCGAGCTGATCTATCCGCCCGCGCCCTTGCAATGACGTAAGGCGAAGCGCTCCCGCGCCTTTGTGGCTGCATCAAAGATGCCTCCAAAAGCCTTGGGCATGGCCGCGCCTTGCGGCGCGGCAGCCGCATATCTCTGCGGTTGCGTCCTGCTGCGCCGCGCTGCAAGCGCGGCGCCCGGCCCAACGGGGCGAGCGGGATCTATGATCCCGAAAGCCCGGGCGGGAGTGCCCCGTTTTCAATCATCTTGTGGCGGCGGAGCAAATGGCCCGACTTGCCTGCTGGGATCGGATTTGAAACAACACCTTTAACGGTCTTTCTTGCCAAGGGCCAAACGTCGTCAACAGAAGGAACCATAGCCATGTACCAGTCATTCGACGTGACGGCCCGCCCCGAACAAGGTCCACCAAGGCTGGCGGCCCTGCGCAATGAGCTGGACAGTGCCGCGCTAGACGGCTTTCTCGTACCCCGCGCGGATGCGCACCAGGGGGAATACGTTGCTGCGCGGGATGAACGCCTCTCATGGCTCACCGGGTTTACCGGTTCGGCAGGGTTTTGCGCGGTTCTGCAAGACTGCGCCGGCATCTTCATTGACGGACGCTACCGCACTCAGGTCAAACAGCAAGTCGATACAGAAGCCTACACACCCGTCCCATGGCCCGAGGTGAAACTGCATGATTGGCTGATTGAGCAAATGCCCAACGGCGGGCGTGTGGGCTTTGATCCATGGCTGCATGCGACAGGCCAGATCTCAGCCTTGCGAAACAAGCTTGAGGGCACCGGCATCCAGCTGGAACCATGCGACAACCTTGTCGACAGGATCTGGGAGGATCAGCCGCCTGCCCCCATGAACCCGGTCATCGCCCACCCCGAAGACTACGCCGGAGAAAGCGCCGCCGAAAAATGCGCGCGCCTTGCAAAAGACATGGAAGGCGCAGGTCAGGCCGCCGCACTGATCACCCTGCCCGACAGCCTCATGTGGCTGTTGAACATCCGCGGCTCTGACATTCCACGCAATCCGGTTGCCCATGGCTTTGCCATCTTGCACAGCGATGCGCGCGTAGATCTGTTCATGGCCGAGGAAAAGTTGGCAGGGCTGGAAGGCCACCTTGGCGCGGCAGTCACAGTGAACCCTTCCGAAGCATTCCTCGGACAAGTAGCCGCTCTGAATGGCCACGTCGCCGTCGATCAGGACACACTGCCGCAGATCGTTGCCGAAGCCCTTGGCGACCGTCTTGTCCCGGCCGGGGATCCCTGCGCCTTGCCCAAGGCCTGCAAAAACCCGGCCGAGATCGAAGGCAGCGCTGCAGCCCATCTGCGCGATGGGGCAGCCGTGGTGGAACTGCTGGCCTGGCTGGACGCTCAGCCCCCCGGAACGATCACGGAAATCGATGTGGTCAAAAAGCTGGAGGAACTGCGCCGGAGGGACGAACGCCTGCGCGACATCAGTTTCGACACCATTGCAGGCACCGGAGCAAATGGCGCGGTGATCCATTACCGTGTGACAACCGAGACCGATACGCCCTTGAACGCGGGCGACCTTCTGGTTCTGGACAGCGGCGGCCAGTATCTGGACGGCACCACCGATATCACTCGCACCATCGCGATTGGCACACCAGGGGAGGACGAGCGCGCCGCCTTTACCCGCGTGCTGCAAGGCATGATCGCCATCTCACGCCTGCGTTGGCCCAAGGGGCTGTCGGGCCGGGACATCGAAGCGATTGGCCGTATGCCTTTGTGGTTGGCCGGGCAGGACTTTAACCACGGCCTGGGACACGGAGTCGGTGCCTACCTGAGCGTCCATGAGGGGCCGCAGCGCCTGAGCCGCGCCTCTGCGGTCCCTTTGCAGGCTGGGATGATCCTTTCGAATGAACCCGGCTATTACCGCGAGGGCGCCTTTGGCATCCGCATCGAAAACCTGATCGTCGTGCAAGACGCCCCAAGCCTGCCCGGCGGCGATGCGGAGCGTGAAATGCTGAACTGGCGCACACTGACCTACGCCCCAATTGATCGGCGGCTGATTGACGCAGATATGCTATCAAGGGAGGAACGCGACTGGCTGAACGCCTATCATGCCGAGGTCGTCCAGAAAATCCGACCTCACGTCAGCCCCGCCGCACAGGCCTGGCTTGATGACGCGACGGCTGCGATCTGATACCTGCCTGTTACATAGGCCGGGCAAGACGACATATGGACACTGACGAGATGGGACAGAACACATGAGCAAGATCCAAATTCGCAAAGCAGAAGGGACCTGGGTGGTCCGCTCGGGCGGCGCCGTTTTAGGCGAGACAAACCGTGCACTTGAGCTGAGCGAGGACGGGCATGCACCGGTGATCTATTTTCCCCGCGAAGATATCGCGATGGCGTTTCTTGACCCGAGCAGCAAGACCAGCCATTGCCCGCACAAGGGCGATGCAAGCTATTTTTCGATTGTGAACAAGTCTTCCGTCACCGAGGATGCTGCGTGGAGCTATGAAGACCCGATTGAGGCCGTCGCCGAGATCAAAGGTTATCTGGCATTCTATGCAACCGACACCGTAAAGGTCGAACAGCTCTGACATTGAGCGCCCCCGCCCTGACCAAACAGGGCCGGGCGCGGGTCGCATCATGGCGCAGACAATAGCCGAATGCGTCTTTCCGAGCAGCGCCCGAAAAGACATTCACTGCGACTTCAAAGCAGTCTTACAATAGAACGCTGCGGGTCAAGTTTCGCTTGGCCTGCTCCAACGCCTCGCCTGAGCCAAAAAGATTTGCCTCTTTGGCGCATTCAATAGCGTAGTTTACCAAGGCCTGTAGTGCCGCCTGTTCTTTGTCCTGCTCGCTCAATTTGTTTTTTGTTTCGGCCTCTTTTGGGCCGAATTCATAAGTACGCATAATTTCCCTTCCGCACCCAAGTAACGCCCGTTACTGTTAACCATAGTTCACAAGAGAGTTACTCCGATCAAGCGAAAGAAATAATTAATACATGCGTGACGTAGATGCATCGCAATTAAGTGGCCGGTTGTTGCGCGTTTTCATCACGGTCTACGATGAAATGTCGGTCAGCAAGGCCGCCGAACGGTTGGACACCAGCCAATCGACGGTCAGTCACAATCTAGAAAAGCTGCGCAGCATCATCGGAGACAAACTGTTCCTCCCCGCCGGTCGCGGAATTGTTCCAAGTGCCCGCGCCGAACGGCTTGCGCCCCAGGTCAGGCGTGTTCTGGCGCAGATGGATGCCCTTTTGGACACCGGAGACTACCTGCCGCAAAATGATCCCGATCCATTTATCATTGCAACCAACGGCAGCGTATTGGTCCCACAGGTAAATCGGATTTGCCGGACAATCTGGGACGCGGTCCCGTCCAAACAGATGATCTTTCGCGAACTCGGAACACGCGGGAATGCCGAAACTGTTCTAGGCCGGGCGGAAGTGGATTTTGCCATTACGCCCCGCCCGCCCAGTTATCCTGTGACCCTGCGCCATGCGCATCTGTTTACCGAAGAATTCAGGGTTTTCTATGACCCTGAGATGCGTGGCCCCATCAAGGATGTCATTGACTACAGCACCGCGCGCCACGCGATCCTGGATTTTGGCAGCTCGGCCAAGAGCATCGTGCAGACTGCCCTCGATGAGCTCAGCCTGTCCCGGACAGTCGCCGTCAAAGTGCCAAACGTTTGGCTTTTGGCAGAGGTGATCAAAGGCACCGATATGATCGCGACGCTGCCGCGAATGCTGCAATCCTCAGCCTTTCAGCAGCTTGACCACTGCCAGCTCCCCCTCAGTATCCCGGCCGCCCGGTTTGACCTGATCTGGCATCAGCGCTTTGACGACAGCGCGCGCTTGCGCTGGCTGCGCGATACCCTCATGGGCGTCTTCTCAACCTGAGAGCCACGCAAAGCGCGAATATCCTCGCCTAGCTGTGCTCTTCCGCTGCGGTGGCAACCAGTGCCCTATTGTAGGCTTTGAGCGCATCCACATGAAAGAGCGTGCCCAGCAGTTTGACGCTGCTCTCCGCTTTTGAAGCTCCGGGGGAAAGCTCTGCCGCGTTTGCCTCAATGACCGGCAGGTAGGCGACACCGGCACGGTCGAACACAGGCAATGCCGCCTCGAGTGTCTGATCGGAGCGCAACATCAAGCCTTGTTCGATCATCTCAATGCAGTCTTCTTCGGCAGGGCTTCGCGGATCATCCAAAGGCCGCATCAGGCTGCCTACTCGCAGAAGGGCGAGAAGGTAGGCCTGCGGTCCAGCCGCACAATGAATATTGCGGCGCTCCAGTTGCGTCAGGAAGAATGAGCGATCGACCAGCCGCGACGCCAGCGCAGTCGACAGGGAAACCGCGACCATGACCGCAAGACCGATCTGCCAATCGCCGGTCAGCTCAAAAACGATCAGCGTCGTGGAAATCGGCGCACCGAGCACCGCAGCGGCCACCGCACCCATCCCGGCAAAGGCATAAAGCGTATGGGTGCCAGAGACATCCGGCAGGACCGAAGTCGCGATCAAGCCAAACGCCAACCCTGTCATCGCGCCAATCATCAAAGATGGGGAAAAGACCCCGCCCCCCATGCGCCCGCCCATGGTCACGGCAACGGCCACTGCCTTGACCAGGGTAAAGAGGATCGCCTGTGACAACACCAGGCCGCCGGTCAGGGCGAGCACCGTGGTTTCATAGCCCACGCCGATGATATGAGGGAACCAGATCGCGATCAGCCCCAGCAGCGCACCAGAAACGGCAGGGCGTAGCCAACGTGGCAAAGACAACGCGTTTTGCACTTCTGTTCCCAGATGGTCCGCCCAAAAGATCGAGCGCATCAGGATCACGGCCACCAGTCCGCACACAAGCCCGAGCATCAAAAAGGCGGGCAGCTCTACGTAGAACTGCAATGCACCCGGCGTGTTCAGCGTAAACTCTGTCACATCGCCATATTCGAGCCGGTTGATCACCGTCCCCGCAACAGACGCGATCACGATCGGCGCAAAGGCATGCACCGCAAAATGGCGCAGCACCACTTCGAGCGCAAACAAAGCGCCCGCAATGGGAGCATTGAAGCTGGCGGAAACCGCCGCCGCAACGGCGCAGCCGAGCAAATCGCGCCCAGTGATGCCGTCGGCCTTGATCCTGTCGCTCACCCAGCTTGAGATGACCCCCGCCAAGTGGACCACGGGCCCCTCTCGCCCGGACGAACCGCCAGTCGAAAGTGTCAGGAAAGACGCGAGCGCAGAGCCAAGACCCTCGCGGATCTCAACGCGCCCATTTCGCATCGCGGCGCCCTCGATCACATCGGCAACAGAACGCACACGTCCATCTGGCGTAAAATAGTGCAGGATCAATCCGACGATCAGCCCGCCCACGGTCGGAATGATCAAAAGCACATACCATGGCAGCCCTTGGGCAAAGCTGTGCAGGAAATCAATGTCATCAGCGCCGTAGACCCAGCCTTGCAAGGCGGTGATCCCTTTGCGAAAAGCAAGCGCAGCAAACCCTGCAGCGACACCGATCAACAGCGCGATCAGCCAGAACTGAAACTGGCTGGGGCCACGGTGCAAGAGAATGCGCCAGATATCCCGCAGCCATGCCAGCCCCTGCAGGGTCAGGGCCTTCAATCCTTGTCTGGGGTGTTCTGCCATGGTGCGCCTTCGAACTTCTGCCTTTTCCATTTAGGCAGAACAGGTTGCCAAACTGCAAACTCCTTTGCCCGGATGCCGCAAAAACTATCCGGTCAACAGGGCACCGGCAGCCGCCCGGGCTTCTTTGGTGATCGTATCGCCAGAAACCATGCGGGCAATTTCATCGACGCGTTCATCTGCGCTCAGCGGCACGACTTCAGACAGCGTCATCCCGTTTGAGACCTGTTTTTGTACACGCCAATGATGCGCACCTTGGGCTGCCACCTGTGGAGAATGTGTCACCACAAGCACTTGCCCACCTTCGGCAAGGGATTTCAGCCTGCGCCCGACCGCATCAGCCGTTGCCCCGCCAACACCGCGATCAATCTCATCGAAGATCAGCGTCTTGTCCTGCTCATCGCCGCGCAAACAGACCTTCAGCGCAAGCAGAAACCGGCTGAGTTCGCCGCCGGAGGCGATCTTGTTCAAAGGCCCTGCGGGTGCCCCCGGGTTGGTGGCAACCGTGAAGGCGACATCGTCGTGCCCTTCCGGACCTGCCTGACCTTTTGTGATCCGCGTTTCAAAGACGGCACGCTCCATCTTGAGCGGCGCCAGTTCCGCCATCACTGCCGTGTCCAAAGCGGATGCCCGCGCGCTGCGCAGGGCGCTCAACGCCTCGGCAGCTGTTGCATAGCGGTTCTCGGCCTCACGCAGGGCGGCCTCCTGATCGGCCAAATCCTGATCGCCGGCGTCCAGCGCTGCAAGCTTGGCGCGCAAAGCATCAGCATGAACCGACAGATCATCCGGCAAGACGTCATGTTTGCGGGCCATGGCACGAATGGCAAACAACCGCTCTTCACAGGCCTCCAGATCCGCCGGGTTGAAATCGAGGCTTTCCAGAACCCGCTCAACCCCGTCCTGAGCATCTGCCAATTCGATCATGGCCCGGCTGAGCGCAGCCAGCGGCTCATCAAGGCCCGCCTCATCGGCGCCCATGACCCCTTCCAGCCAGCGTTGTGCCTCTCCCATGGCCGGGTCCGCACCTTCGCTCAAAAGCGCATGGGCGCGTGCGATGTCTCCGCGGATCCTCTCGGCGCCCTGCATCTGGCGGCGGCGCGCATCCAGCGCTTCATCCTCGCCCGGTTCGGGGGCCAGCTTGTCGAGCTCTGCAACTGCGTGACGCAGGAATTCCTCTTCGGCCCGCACCGCATCCAGAGCCGCGCGGGTTGCCTCTACCGTTTTTCGGGCTCGGGCCATGTCGCTCCACGCGCTGCGGGTGTCCGACAGGGCCTTTTCCGCACTCGCAAAAGCATCCAGAAGGCTGCGATGGCCTTTGGGATCCAGAAGACCACGATCATCATGCTGGCCGTGCAGCTCAACCAGGGTTTCTGACAGCGCCCGCAACACCTCTCCCGAACAGCGCCGATCGTTGACCCACGCCGTTTTGCGCCCCTCTGAGGTGTTGACGCGGCGCAGGATCAACTCGCGGCCAGTGGGCAGCCCGGCCTCTTCCAGAACGCGATGGGCCGGGTGATCCTCAGCAAGATCGAACTCAGCCACCACCTCGCCCTGCTTGGCCCCCTGGCGGACAAGCTCAGCCCGCCCGCGCCAGCCCAGCACAAAGCCAAGCGAATCCAGAAGGATCGACTTACCGGCACCGGTCTCACCGGTCAGCACATTCAAACCAGGCTGAAAGTTCAGCTCAAGATGATCGATGATCAGGATGTCGCGAATATCAAGCGCACGCAGCATTGCCTTGCCCCGTTGCCAGCACCCCTAGAGCCACTGGCCTTTGATCGACTGCCGGTAAATCTGGCTGAGCCAGTTGTTGCCCCGGTCGCGCAGCTTAAGCCCTTGCGAGGTCAAAAGCTCATAACTGTCTTCATACCATTCGGTCGATTGGTAGTTGTGGCCAAGGATAGCACCCGCAGTCTGAGCCTCCTCGACAAGGCCAAGCGACAGATACGCCTCAACCAGTCGATGCAGCGCCTCGGGCGTATGGCTTGTGGTTTGGAACTCTTCAACCACCACCCGGAAACGATTTATGGCCGAAGTGTAGTGTTTCTTGCGAAGGTAATAGCGGCCAATTTCCATTTCCTTGGCTGCAAGGTGGTCAAAGGCCAGATCGAATTTCAGAATCGCCGAACTGGCGTATTCGCTGTCAGGATAGACTTCGATAACGGTCCGCAGTGCCTGCAAGGCCTGGAAGGTCAGCCCCTGATCCCGGCCGACTTCGTCAATCTGGTCATAGTAGCTGAGGGCAAGAAGGTACTGCGCATAGGCTGCATCTTCTTCGGTCGGATAGAAATCGATGAAACGCTGCGCAGCGGCCCGGCTGTTTTCGTAATCCTTGGATTTGTGCAGGGAATAGGCCTGCATAATCAAGGCCTGTTTTGCCCACTCCGAATAGGGGTACAGGCGCTCAATCTCGGAGAAATAGAAAGCCGCATCCTTTGAGCGATTGCGCTCCAGTTCAAACTCGCCACGCTCGAAAATCTGCTTGGGTGTATAGCCATCCAGCGGGGTTGAGCTTTCTGCCGCTCCACCGTCGCCGCCACAGCCCGACAGTGCAGCCATCACAAGAACCGCGCCGATGAATTTGGCTCCTGCCCTGATGCCGATCATATTTGCCTCACCTTACCGCATGTGACTCGCGGGTGTCCGCCCCCGGTTTAGCCCGGTCTAGCACATTCATTAAGCGTGCAAAACGCCAATAACCCACCTTGCCCCTCACTTGGCAGAGAATGCCCGCATTGGTCAAGCGCTCCGACCGCTCAACGGGACAGAGCAAAGGAGCATGGCCCCATCCACACAGCAAAAAGGGACCCCCTGAGCGTGACAGCGAGGCGCCCATCTTGAGTTGTGATGTGAAACCAATGATCGGATCAAGCAACCCGACGGTTTGCTCTGGGGATTTCTCCCCAGACAAGGCCCTGCCCCGGAAGACGGGCCACCATGGCCGGATCGCAGTCAACCAGACGCACAGCGCCCGGAGTTGCAAAAAGCGCACGCAGCAGGGTGTTCGTCAAAGCGTGGCCTGCCCGCTCTCCGATGTAGCGGCCCACGATGGGCGCACCGGCCAGCGCCAGATCACCAAGCGCGTCGAGCATCTTGTGGCGAACCGGCTCATCGCCATGACGCAAACCCTCGCCACTCTCGATGCTGTCGCCGTCAAACACAATCGCATTCTCGCCAGGCACACCGCCAAGCGCCAGTCCGTTGGCCTGCATGGCTTCGACATCCGCGCGACGGCAGAAGGTACGGCTGTCGCAAAGCTCACGGGCAAAAGCGCCATTGCGCAGATCCAGTTCCTTGCTTTGGCGGCCGATCCCCTTCTCGGAGAAGTCGATATGAAATTCGATCACAAGCCGGTCGCTGGGCAAAAGCGTTGCCTTGGCCCCGTCTTTTTCGACGCTGACTTCCTTTAGGATCTGCAAAGCCTGAACCGGCGCATCGAGGCGGCGCACACCTTCTTGCATGATGCCGCGCACGAAAGGCGCCGAAGAGCCGTCGAGGATCGGAACCTCAGGACCGTCGATCTCGACCAGGGCGTTGTGCACGCCGCAACCTGCCAGCGCGGCCATCACGTGTTCGACGGTCGACACGGAAACGCCAGCTGCATTGACAAGGCGTGTGCACAATGCAGTCCGCTCCACATAATCCCAGCGGGCTGGAATGATGCTGTCCCCCAAAGCGATGTCGGTGCGCTTAAAGCGAATGCCATGACCTGCCTGTGCCGGCCGCAGAACCATTCTCGCGGTCTCGCCGGAATGAAGGCCTGGGCCCTCAAATGTCACCGATGCTTTCAGGGTGTTTTGCACCTTGCGCCTCATTCATCTGCGTCCAGCCTACTTGGACTGGCTTGCCGACGATAGGTAAGGAGTCTCGCCCGATGCCTCAACTCAATCTTTGTAACGGAATGAAACATGCGTGAAACACATAGGCAAAACCCTGCTCACCACACCTTAGATCACTGTTTTTAAACAAAAAGGGTCGCCCAAAGGCGACCCCCAAAATGTATTTCTCAAGCGTTTCAGTTGGCCTGACGGCGCAGAAACGCCGGAATTTCAATGCGCTCCTGATCCGCGTCAGCCTGCTGTGCGGGTTGCGGCGCGGCCTGAGGAGCGGCGGCCTGTTGCGGGGCTTGTTGCGGAGCCTGCGGTTGCTGACGCACGGGCTGATGCTTGGTTTCAGCCCCTTCGGCAGTACTGCCCGTCATCCGGTGAATGAGGGAATTCAAACCAAACCGGCGCTGTTCTTGCGGCTGAGCTGCGGCCTGCTGGGGCGCCGCGGCTGGGCGCTGCTGTTGCGGTGCTTGCTGCGCCTGGGCTCTCTGTGCTGCGGCCTGCAAACGCACGATCGCGTCCTGGGATGGCGTTCCCGGTGCAGGAGGTTTCGGCGCAACGAATGCCTCGGCGGCAGGCTCAGCGGCATCTGCCTGAGGTTGGAATTCTGGCACCTGTGGCTGATAGGCAGGGGGCGGCAGTCCATCGTCATCATAGACTTCGGACTGAGCGGCCTGCTGGCTGACCTCGGCGGCAGCGGGCGTGCCTTCCATGCCTTCAAACAGGCTTGGCTCGGGAGCTTCAACGCTTTCGGCGACCGCTGCGGGCTGGTGTTCAGCCTGCGTTTCCAGTTCCAGCGGAGCAGCGCGGGTTTCTTCAACGCTTACGGTCTTTTTCAGTGGCGCAGCCATCGGGCGTCGCGGCACGGGCATGTCGGTATTCACTTCGGAGGCGTCAATTCCGGTGGCAACCACGGAAACGCGCATCTTGCCTTCCATTTCGGTGTCAAGCGTTGAGCCAACGATGATGTTCGCATCCGGATCCACCTCTTCGCGAATGCGGTTGGCAGCTTCATCCAGCTCAAACAGCGTCAGGTCATGAGCGCCCGTGATATTGATCAGGACGCCGCGCGCACCGCGCAGGGAAATCTCGTCCAGAAGCGGGTTCGCGATAGCCTTTTCAGCGGCCTGAATGGCGCGATCTTCGCCTTCGGCCTCGCCGGTGCCCATCATCGCCTTGCCCATCTCGTCCATCACGGCGCGCACGTCCGCAAAGTCGAGGTTGATCAGGCCCGGGCGGACCATCAGGTCGGTCACGCCTTTGACGCCCTGATAGAGAACGTCATCCGCCATGGAAAACGCCTCGGTAAAGGTGGTCTTCTCATTGGCCAGACGGAACAGGTTCTGGTTCGGGATGATGATCAGCGTATCAACGACCTTTTGCAGTGCCTCGACACCGTCTTCGGCCTGGCGCATGCGCTTGCCGCCTTCGAACTGGAAGGGTTTGGTCACCACGCCAACGGTCAGAACGCCCAGCTCCCGCGCGGCCTGCGCGATGATCGGAGCAGCGCCGGTTCCGGTGCCACCCCCCATACCGGCGGTGATAAAGCACATATGCGCTCCCGCGAGATGATCGACGATCTGCTCGATGCTTTCCTCAGCTGCGGCAGAGCCAACCTGCGGACGAGCGCCGGCGCCAAGACCTTCGGTGACCTTGATCCCGAGTTGGATCCGGCTTTTAGCCGCGCTTTGCTGCAGGGCCTGAGCATCCGTGTTGGCGACGACGAAATCGACCCCCTCAAGCGCCTTTGCGATCATATTGTTGACCGCATTACCACCAGCACCACCAACACCGAACACGGTGATCTTGGGCTTCAACTCTTCCTGTCCGGGCAACGAGAGGTTCAATGTCATGCTCTTTCCGCCTGTGTTTACAGCCCTCCCGCAAGGGCCTTTTCCTGACTTTTCTGCGAAAACTGTACCGCAGGCACGGACTCACGTCATCCCAAAAAGCGAAATACGTCACAAAATATGGGCTAGAACCCAGGTTTTTTCGCGGTATTTCGCCGAACGAGACAGATGTAGCGGCCCATAGGGGGGCGCTACACAAAAACCAGCGCATCCCGGCGCCCTTCTGGCCACCGGATCAGATCTTCGGGTATCGCGGTTTGGCCACTGCCCGGCCATCTGACTCGTCGCTTTTCGCGTCCGTTAACAAGAATCTAACGGCAATCAACGGCCCTGTCACGGGGCTTAGCTGGTCCAACAGCGGTTTTTTTGCCCTCCAAGGCCTGAGCAAGCGGGCGGAACTGCGCCGCCGACTTTACCAGTTGTCCTTGAACCACCTGAACGCGCGCCGGAACGAATGCGCCGGGTAACGGTCAACCGGCATTTCAAAGTCCCACCACTCATCCTGGGGATGCGCGGCAAAGAGGCTGAGCCCCACGGCCGAGGCAAAACCCGGTCCGGTGGCCGATTGCGGCAAACCATGGACACGCAAGGGCCGCCCCAGACGCACCTGCTGACCTAAAATACGGCTGGCCAAAGAGTCGAGCCCCATGATCTGGCTTGAGCCACCGGTCAATACGATCTGCTGACTTGGCAAGTAGTCAAAACCTGCCGCATCCAGGCGCACGCGCACCTCTTCAAGTATTTCTTCGACGCGCGGCCGCATGATGCCAATCAATTCGGCCCGGCTGACGGTGCGCCGATCATGCTCCCAGTCGCCCGTGTCGCCGCCGATATCGATCATGTCACGATCATCGGCACCGGTTGCATGGACGCCGCCACAGAAGGTCTTGATCCGCTCTGCATTGGCCATGGGAACGCCCAGCCCCATGGAAATATCGCTGGTGATATGATCACCGCCCATCCGCACGGCATCGGCATAGATCATATGCTTTTTCATGAAGATGGAGATCGAGGTGGAGCCGCCACCCATATCGATACAAGCCGCGCCCAGCTCCTGCTCATCTTCGACAAGCGCAGCATAGCCAGAGGCATAGGCCGAAGAGGCAATCCCGGCCAGTTCCAGATCACAGCGCTGGATGCAGCGCATCAGATTTTGCACCGTGGAGGAGTCGACCGTCAGCATATGCATGTCCACCGACAGGGTTTGCCCCATCTGACCTCGGGGATCCGACAGACCTGAACGATTATCGAGGGCAAAATTGACCGGCTGGGCGTGGATCACCTCTCGACCCGCACCATAGTCCGGGACTTCGCAGGCAGCCAAAACGCGCGCGATCTCATTTTCTGAAACTTCCTGATCCTGCAGATCGACCTTGGCATCAAGGCCGTAAGAGCGGGGATTTGCGCCAGAGAAGCAGGCGATCACGTGATCCACGCGCACGCCAGCCATCTTTTGCGCGGCCTGAACAGCCGTTCGAATGGCGCGTTCGGTTTCCTGCATGGCAGAAATCTCACCAAACTGCACCCCGCGGGATCGCGTGGTGGCAGCGCCAATGACCCGGAAGCCGGACTGACCCGCCAGCGAGCCAATCGAGCCGTCCTCACTCAGATCGCCGACACCATCAAAGCGCAGCACGAGGCAGGCGATTTTTGAGCTGCCCACATCCAGAATTGCCACCACACCGCGCTGCAAGGCCTGGCGCCGCATCTGCCGCATGGCACGCTGAGATTGATACAAGTCCGTCATCTTACAGCCCCCCGCCATTCATTTCCCGGATCCGCCACCAGTCTTCCACCGCGGCCTGCGTCATCCGAACCGTCGGACGCTCGGCAATACGCATATCCACCACTGCCACGTCGCGCTCCAACAGATCCTTGACCTCGCTGACAACGATTACCCGCTCCAACGCCCGTGACGGGTTCGCTTCGGGCAGCATAATTCGTTGGCCGCGATCCAGAACCACATCCCAGCGCCGTTCGCCCACGCGCACCAGCCCCCTCAGGCGGGCGCCGAGAGGTTTGGCCGCCGCAAACAGGCGCAGAGCTTCGGACGCATGGTCCGCCGCGCCTTTTCCCGCAATCAAGGGCAGATCAGGGTGCAGGCTGCGCCGCCCCAACTCAGCGACATGGGCGCCGGTATCATCCAGCAGTGCAAGACCGTCCCGGCTCCGCCAGATCAGTGCCGGCTGTCTTTCTACCACATCGATCTGCAGTATTCCGCCCGGACGGATGCGTACTCCGGCGGTTTTCACCGGATCCAAACCTTCGATGAGGTCGCGTATTTGCGCAAGGTCCAGATCAAAGGAACTGACCGGGAAATCAAGCGGCACCACCTCGCGGATGTCAGCAGAAACGCTGATCCCTGCCCCATCAATCGCCATGACATTCACGCGAAACTCGGGGCGTTCCTCGATGGAGGCACGGATAGAATGAACCGTTCCCCAGACCGCATCACGGCGGGTCTCGTCGGCCATGTAACCTGCCGCCGCCACGCAAACCAGGCAAAGCGGCAAACCGAACCGCAGACCAAAACGAATGCCGGGGGTCAGCATCCAGCGCTGGAAACGATATCTGAGCCGAGATGGCGCCGGATCAGCCGCCGTGCCTTGCCCCCTGATCTTGCGACGGATCAGCGATCGCATGAGGCGTCCTCCACCATCCAGGCGCAAAGTTGACCAAATGAATACCCGAAGTGCTCGGCCTGTTCAGGCGCAAGCGAAGTCGGGGTCATCCCCGGTTGCGTATTGGTTTCCAATATTATGAGACCATCGACGCCACGCGCCTCGTCCCAGCGAAAATCGCTGCGGCTGACGCCGCGACAGCCCAGAATTTCGTGGGCGCGCCTGGCGTAGGCCAGGCAGAGGTCAAAGATCTCTTGCGGAAGATCGGCAGGCAGCACATGGCGCGAGCCGCCCGGCAGATACTTGGCATCATAGTCATACCAGCCGTCGGTCAGGATATCGGTCACGGTCAGCGGCTTGTCGCCCATGACAGTCACTGTCAGCTCGCGTCCGGGCACATAGGTTTCCACCATGACCTGATCCGGCATTTCTTCGGACAGTTTCGGCGGGCCATTGGCGGCCTCGTGCACAAGATAGATGCCGACGCTGGAGCCTTCATTGTTGGGCTTGACCACATAGGGCGGCGCCATCACGTGACGTGCCTCCACCTCGTCGCGGCCAAACAGGCCACTGTCCACAACAGGCAGCCCCGCCGCGCGGAACATGGCCTTGCTGCGCTCCTTATCCATTGCGATGGCCGAGGCCAGAACCCCGGAATGGGTATAGGGAAGCCGCATCCACTCCAAAAGGCCCTGAACGCAGCCGTCTTCGCCCCACCGCCCATGCAGCGCATTGAACACGACATCAGGTTGGACGGCCTCAAGCTGCGCACACAGATCGCTGCCCGCATCCACTTCGACAACGTTAAAGCCTTCACCCCTCAGCGCGGCGGCACATTCACGCCCGGACGACAGGGACACCTCGCGCTCGGCCGAGGGGCCACCCATCAGTACCGCCACTTTCGGGAGTGTCCTGCTCGACAAACTCACCACAAGCGCCTCAATCCTATCGGGCTGTTCGCCCTTGTTTCTTGGGGCCATTGCGTGGCCCACGTTTTGTTTTGCCGGATCGCCACCGCTGCCCGCGACGGAAACCCTGTTGACTTATTTGAAGGCAATTGCGCCATGCGACATGCGACAAATCACATACCGTAGGTCATCATACTGCCCAAAGAGTTACCGGGACCTTAACGTCCTCTTTACCATCCTTAATGGATGCCTCTTTCTAGCCTTAGTCTTGCACCGCATTCCAGCCAAATCAACGCTGAACTGAAGAAGTCGTGTCAATTGCGCACCGGTGCCTTGTATCGGTCAATCCTGAGCCGCCTCGGGCAGCGGATCACCCACGCGCATGATCTCCCACTGGAGCGTTATGCCAGAGGCCTTGCGCACAGTTTCCCGCACCTTTTCGCCTAATTCTTCAAGGTCGGCAGCGGTTGCATCGCCGGTGTTGATCAGAAAGTTCGGGTGCTTCTGGCTCATCTGCGCCCCGCCAAGGCGCGCACCGCGCAGGCCCGCATCGTCGATAACCTTCCAGGCCTTCAGATCATGCACATCCCCCGCCTGCCCGGTCGAGGAGTATCCCGCAGGATTGCGAAAAGTAGAGCCTGCCGAGCGATCCTTGACTGGCTGGGTCTCATCCCGTTTCTTCAGCTGCTCTTCCATGCGGGCATGCAAGGCTTCAGGTTCGCCCCTTGGGGCCTTGAAGGTGGCCGAGACCAGAATCGCGCCTTCAGGAAACTGTGTCTGCCGATAGGCGAACTGCAGATCCTCTGCGCTCATCTCCCTTGCCTCGCCCGAGCGGGTGACAACGGTCGCAGACTGGAACACATCCGCCGTGTAAGAGCCATAGCAGCCCGCGTTCATCCGCACCGCACCGCCGATACTGCCCGGAATGGTACGCAGGAAGGTCAGATCCAGCCCTGCATCGGCGGCCTTGCGCGCCACATGGGCATCCAGAGCAGCCGCGCCTGCGGTGACGGTATCGCCGTCGATTTCGATCTGGTTGAAACCGCGCCCCAGCCGGATCACCACCGCCCGGATACCCCCATCGCGCACAATCAGGTTCGAGCCGACGCCCATAGGAAAGACGTCCACCTCGGCAGGCAAGGCACGCAGAAAGTCCTGAAGATCCGCAAGGTCAGCGGGCTGAAACAGCACATCCGCTGGCCCGCCCACACGCAGCCACGTGAGGTCTGAGAGGCGGCGCCCCTCGGTCAGGCGTCCGCGCACTTGGGGAAGGGATTTCAATATATCGGTCATGTCAGGTCGCTTGTTCTGGGTTCCCGCTGGTTTAGGCCAAGAGCGGCCCAGAGGGAAGTGAACACTCGGCCCTACTTGGCCAGCAGCTTGCTCAACGCAGCTGTGAGTGACGGATCAATACCACCCTCCTCCTTAATGATACCGTCCGAACCGGGCCGGAAAAGCGCGGCATAGACGATGGCGCGCTGGTCTTTGGCTTCATCGGTGACGACATCCCCCTCGTGGAGAAGACCGATATAGGCCTGCGCAAAGGCCCGCCGTTCCCGCGCGTCCAATGCCAGATGCCGCTCTGACAGATACTGTTTCATCTGAATCCGGGTGAACCAGAGGGTCAGCGTCAGCAGCGTCAGAACCGCACCGGATACGATCATGCCACGGAAACTGAACCCATTGCACAGCTCAGGGCGATCAACCGGATCACAACCCACGGGCGTCAGCACGCGCTCTAGCACCTCTCCACCGAAACACAGTACCAGAACAATCACAATGATCAGCACGGCAACCGATCCAAGCCCCAGCAGGAAGCCTTTCCACGCACTGTCGCGCAGGGCGGCGTGTTCTATCTGTTTCTCGGTCCACAACTCAACGGGCGCTTTGATCTTCTGCTCGCCAACATAGGTGGCCAAAGCGGTCTTGAACCTGTCCTCATAGTCAGCCGTCAGCTTTTCCAGCCGCGACTGCCCGGCAGCTTCCGCATCCGCGAGCTGCTTTGTCAGTGACGCGATCTTGTCCTGCAAGGCGTTTACCTGGTCCGCGGCGCTCGGGATCCGCCCCTCAAGCGCAACAATGCTGAGGCCAAGCTTTTCGAGCTGCTCGGACAGATTGGCGATCTCTTCTTTGCTGGGTACCGGATCGACAAAGGCACCTTCCCCTTGGTTTGGTCGCTCGACTGAAGCCGAAATGCGGCTGATTTCCTTGCTTACCGCCTCTGGGCCGTCCTCCCAGACCTTTGGATCGATCAGCGCGATCTGTTCCAGCAGGGGCCAGTTGGGCGGGTTGGTCTGCGGATCCAGCATCTGATCGTACCAGTCGACCCAGAATTGCCAGTCACCGGGCCGCCCGTTTTCATCGTTCAGGATTTTGACCCGCAGATCGGACCAGAGGTCTGCCAGCGGGTTCTGATCGGGCCACAGCGGCAGATCCATCGCCTCCCCCCCGGCCACCAAAGCAGCGCAATCCTGTCGAAGAGCATCCCAAACCTTTGAGGCGGCGAAGGCGGAGGCGGCGGCGAAGGCGGAGGCGGCGGCGGAGGCGGCGGAGGCGGCGAAGGCGGAGGCGGCGAAGGCGTCGGCGGCGAAGGCGGAGGCGGCGGCGGAGGCGGCGAAGGCGTCGGCGGCGGAGGCGTCGGCGGCGAAGGCGTCGGCGGCGGCGAAGGCGGAGCCCTTTATCTCAGGGGTTGGCATTCTGCCCGCAACCCCTGAGATAAGACTAGATCGCAAGACTGGCAGGGCTGTCACATCACGTTTGCGCACGGCCCTCCCCAGTGACCACTCCCAAAACAGGGGCAGGACCCGCAGGGCGCTGCGGGCGGCGATAACAGTGGAGGTCTGCCTTGGCTGTGTTTCCAGCCAGGCCTTCAGGCTGTTTTCGTCCCTGATATCGGAAATCTCTACCATGGCGGCAGAATTACCGGACTTCCAAAGGTTGTAAAGCGTTTTGGCACAGTGCCTTGCTCCGGGCCGGGATCAGCCCCGCAACAAGATCCGGCGCAGCCAGCGTCCGAAATAGATCACCGGATAGCGCAACACGCTCATGCCTGCGATGAGCACCGCCAAGCCCCACCAGGGGCCGTTCTCATAGGTCACATAGCCGAGGATCGGGATGCCCACGGCGATCAACCCATAGGCGCGGCGCCAGTGGTTGTCGCGGCTCGGCAGCATCGCCAGCACATTGGCCACCAACGCCCAAAGCGCGGCAAGGGTCAGGGACAGGGTCACAGCATGCCTCCCAGTGCAGTGATCAGGGCGATGGCGGACAGGGCAAAGCCCACCACCGGCACCGCCATCGGCACCTCAAAGGGCGCAGCGGGCGCGCGGCGTTTCTGCAGGATCAGGGCGAGGTTCACCAGCACAAAGACCGAGAGCAGAACCGAGGACGTGACCTCCGCCAGACGCCCGACCGAAAAGAACAATCCGGTCAGGATCACCGCGGCCCCCAGCACAAGCGTGGCCAGAACCGGCGTTCCGAACCTTGGATGCGCATGACGAAACAGGCCAAGCGCGGGCGTGCGTTTACCAAGACCAAAGAGCACGCGCGAAGCCATGACGATCTGCGCCAGAACTCCGTTGAGCGCTGCAAAAACCGCGATAAAAGAGAGGAAATCGGCGTTTGAGCCGCGTGCCACCTGCCAGACCAGCGCCAGCGGGCTGGTGGACTGCGACAGCTCCGCCACCGGAACAGCGCGCACCGCCGCCCAGCACACCAGCGCATAGATGATCGAGGTGATCGCAAGCGACAAAAGGATCGCCCGTGGCATGGTGCGGGTCGGCTCAGAGACTTCCTCGGCCATGTTGACGATGTCCTCAAAGCCGATGAAGGCAAAGAAAGCCAGCACCGCCCCAAGGCCGACGCCCGCCCAGACCGAAATGCCAGGCAGCGCCATGGGCGCCGCCCAGTCTGCCGAAGGCTCTGCCGTGCCGCCCGCCCAGATCACCAATGCCAGGCCGATGACTTCAATTGCTGTGAACAGCGCGGCCAAAGACAGGCTTTCGAGGACGCCGATCACCGCAACCCCGACAAGGAGCGCCCCCATCACCAGGATCGCAAGCGAGCTGTCCACGCCGGTGGCCGCCGTAAGGTAACCTGCCCCGCCGCGCAAAACGGCGCCAGCCGAAACCGTCCCGGCAACCACAACCGCCAGCCCGACCAAGAGCGCCATCCCTTGCGAGGAAAGCCCCTGCCCCACAAAGGCGGCCTCGCCTGCGGCTTCGGGCAGGCGGGTGGAGAACTCCGCATAGCTGAGAGCGGTGGGCGCAGCGATGAGACCAGCAAGAATGAAGGCAAGCGGCGCCCAGATTCCGGCATCCGCCACGACGGCCCCCACCAGGACATAGATCCCGGCCCCCACCATGACGCCGACGCCGTAGGCGGTCAAAAGACCGAGGCCAATACGGCGTTTCAGCGGCTCTGCCATGGGGATGTCCTTTTCTTTGGCGCTACTGGCCCTGTTTCAGACGCTCTGGCAAACCGTTGGCCCAGGCGCTGATGGTACCGGCGCCAAGGCAGACCACCATATCGCCGGGGCGCGCCTGTTCGCGCACCAGCCGCTCCAGATCGTCTTCGCTCAGGATGGCGCGCGCATGACGGTGGCCGTGGCGGATGAGGCCCGCCACCAGATCATCGCGGGAGGCGCCCTCGATCGGGTCCTCACCAGCGGCAAAGACCTCGGCGATGGCCACCACATCAGCATCGTTGAAACAGGCGCAGAAATCGTCAAACAGGGACGACAGGCGGGAATAGCGGTGCGGCTGATGTACGGCGATGACACGCGCGTCGCTGTCGGAGCCAATCGCTTGGCGCGCGGCTTTCAGCACGGCGGCGATCTCGACCGGGTGGTGGCCGTAATCGTCGATGATGGTGACGCCGTCGACCTCACCCACTTTGGTGAAGCGCCGGTTGACCCCGCCAAAAGCGGCAAGGGCAGCACGGATCTCCTCACCTTTCATGCCCAGATGGCGCGCAACCGCAACCGCCGACAAGGCATTGGAGACGTTGTGATCCCCCGGCATCGGCAAAGTGCAGCCTTCGATCTTGGCGCCCTCGGCCTGAAGGAGAATGTCGAAATGAGCCACCCCCGCCTTGTAGGTCAGGTTCACGGCGCGCACATCGGCCTGAGCATTGAAGCCGTAGGTGACAACGCGCCGGTCGGTGATACGCCCCACCAGCGCCTGAACCTCAGGGTGATCGGTGCAGCAGACGGCGACGCCATAAAAGGGGATATTGGAGACGAAGTTGTAAAACCCGTCCCGCAGGGTATCGAAATCGCCCCAATGCTCCATATGCTCGGGGTCGATATTGGTGACGACCGCGATTGTCGCGGGCAGGCGGTTGAAGGTGCCGTCGCTTTCATCGGCCTCAACCACCATCCATTCACCCTGCCCCATGCGCGCGTTGGAGCCATAGGCATGGATGATCCCGCCATTCACAACAGTGGGATCAAAATTCCCGGCCACCATCAGTTCGGCCATCATCGTGGTGGTTGTGGTCTTGCCGTGGGTGCCGGCAATGGCGATGTTGGATTTGAGGCGCATCAACTCGGCCAGCATCTCGGCCCGGCGGACGATGGGCAGACCCCGGCGGCGCGCCTCGTCAAGTTCTGGATTGCCCGGCTTGATGGCGGATGAGATCACCACCACTTCGGCATCCTCAAGGTTCTCGGCCCGCTGGCCTTCGAACACCAGCGCGCCAAGGCGTTCCAGCCGCTGGGTGATCTTGGAGGATTTGAGGTCAGAGCCCTGCACCACATAGCCCAGATTAAGCAGCACCTCGGCAATACCCGACATGCCGATACCGCCGATGCCGACGAAATGGATCGGGCCGACGTCTCCGGGCAGTTTGGTGGCTGGTGTCATCTGTCTTCTATCCTTCTTCGGCCAGCTGCTCGACCAGGGCCACCAGACGCATGGTGGCATCGGGAACGCCGGTGCTGAGTGCTGCATTTGCCATCTGAGTTGCCGCTTGTGGATTGCTCAGAACGGCGGTGATCTGCTCTGCCAGGGATGAAACGTCAAGGGCGCTTTCGGGGATGAGCACCGCCGCGCCCGCATCGACCAGCCCGCGCGCATTGGCGGTTTGCTCGTCCCGAATGGCGGCAGCCAGCGGCACAAGGATCGACGGGCGGCCAATCACGCTGAGGTCTGAAATGGTCGAGGCCCCGGCGCGGGTGATCAGCAACTGGCACTCTGACATACGGCTTGGCACATCGTCGAAAAAGGTCTTCACATCCGCATCAATGCCATGTTCGATGTAAAAGGCCTGCACGCGCTCAAGATCCTCTGGGCGGGCTTGGTGGCCAACGCGAAGATGTCGACGGATCGTCTCTGGCAGGGCCGCAATTGCTCCGGGCACCACGTCGCTCAGGATGCGGGCGCCCTGACTGCCTCCCATCACAAGGACTGACATTGGATAGTCTCCCGGAGGGATGTACCCGGCCCCGGCCCTCTCCAGAATAGCCGCACGCACAGGGTTGCCGATATGAAACCCCTCGACACCTTCGGGCAGCTCGGTCGGCCATGTGCCGCAGGCCACATGATCCACCCGCTTGGCAAAGAGCTGGTTGACCCGGCCCAGAACTCCGTTCTGTTCGTGGATCATCCGCGACAGGCCCAGCAGCGTCGCCGCCCCCAGTGCGGGAATAGAGGGATATCCGCCAAAGCCGATCACCACATCCGGCCTGTCCCGGCGCATTTTCCACGCCATGCTGGCAACGCCCGCCGCAATCTTGGGACCCACCAGCGCCTTGGCCAGAATACCGCCACGGGCAAAGGTGGCCGAAGAGACCTCGGTGATCTCAACCCCTTGCGGGAAAGCACCCGTGTAGCGTGCGCCGCGCGCATCGGTCGAAAGCTTCACGCGCCAGCCCTTTGCCAGCATCGCCTCAGCCAGGGCCTGGGCCGGAAACATATGCCCGCCCGAGCCGCCCGCCGCCATCAAGAGCAGTCTGTCCGTCATGTCACTTTGCCGCTTTGTTCCAATTGCCCTAGCCGCGCCCACGACCGCGCAGATAGTCCGCGATCTCGCCCTGCGGCCGCGCCCGCGTGAAGGCCAGTAGCATACCCATGGCAATGCCTGTGGCAATCAGGGAAGAGCCGCCATAGCTGACAAACGGCAGGGTCATGCCCTTGGCCGGCAAAAGTCGCACCGCCACGCCCATGTTGATCATCGCCTGAACCCCGAACATGCACACCAGCCCGGTGCCCGCAAGGCGCACAAAGGTATCCCGTTCGCGCATCAGCCGGAACAGCGAGCGCACCACCACGGTGGCATAAAGACCGATCAGCACCGAAACCATCACAAGGCCGTATTCCTCGGCGGCGACGGCAACTATGAAATCCGTATGGGCATCGGGCAGCGACCATTTCACCTGCCCCTCGCCCACGCCAACACCGAACAGCCCGCCTTCACGGATCGCGTTGGTGGCATAGCCAAGCTGCGTGGTGGGATCGACATCCGGGCTTAGAAAGCCATCGATGCGGCGTGCGAAATGCTCGGAATTTGAGTAGGCCAGAACCCCGCCCATCACCACAACGGCGGCCATCCCCACCAATAGCAGCATCGGCGCCCCGGCAACAAAATACATAACGCCCCAGCCGAACAGCACCAGCGAAGCCTGACCGAAATCGGGCTGCATCACCAACATCAGGACGACACTTACACACAAGCCAAATGAGATCAGCGTCCCCGGCGGTCCGTTGATCTGCTGGCTTGAGGCGATCATCCAGGCGGCAACGACGACAAAACCAGGTTTCAGGAACTCGGACGGCTGCAGCGATGCAAACCCAAGCGAATACCAGCGCACAGCCCCTTTGCCAAAATCTGTACCAAAGATCGGCAAGAGGGCCAGCGCCACGAATGCAATGGCAAAGCCGATGATCGCAAGGCGCCGTACCAGCGTCGGCGACATCATCGAGGTCAGCACCATGGCCGTGAGTGCCGCGCCTCCAAAGACCGCCTGGCGCTGCACATAGTGGAAGTTACCAAAGCCGTTGCGCTCGGCCAGAGGCACCGAGGCAGCAAGCCCCAGCAATAGCCCCAGCACAAAAAGCATCAGGACCGAAGACATGGTCCACTTGTCCAACGTCCGCCACCATTTGGGAAGGATGGGTTCACCCGATTGTACGGGAACCGCACCATAGACCATTTCAGTCATGGAAACACCGCTACTGTTTGCCTCAAGCTACGCCCCGTTTTCGGGGTCTGTTCAAAAACAGTAACCCGAAAACGCCTTTCAGGCCAGTGTCATGATTCGCCTCCGGCAGTTTTTTGCGGAGATGCTCAAACGAAGGCCACCCTTGCGCGCCCCTCCTTTCCGTGGTCGATGCCTTTCATGCAGTTCAACACCGTGATTCTCGGCGCCGGAGCAGCCGGTATGATGTGCGCAGCCCATGCGGGCGGCGACACCCTTGTGGTGGACCACGCCAAGGCGCCCGGTGAAAAGATCCGCATCTCGGGCGGCGGGCGCTGCAATTTCACCAATCTCTATGCTCAGCCGGCCAATTACCTGTCCAGCAATCCCCATTTCTGCAAATCGGCCATGGCCCGTTACACCCAATGGGATTTCATCGCGCTGGTGGATCGCCACGGCATCGCCTGGCATGAAAAGACCCTCGGCCAGCTGTTCTGCGATGGCTCCGCCAAACAGATCGTTGCCATGCTGGTGGACGAGTTGAAGGGCGCAGGTGCCGACCTCTGGCTGCAAACAAAGATCGAAGGCGTCAGCCATTCAGGTGACACCTTCACCCTGTCGCTGCTGAAAGAGGGCAAGCCGCAAAACGTCACCTGCCGAAATCTGGTGCTGGCCACGGGCGGCAAATCGATCCCCAAAATGGGTGCGAGCGGCCTTGCCTATGACATCGCCCGCCAGTTTGACCTACCTGTCACCGACACCCGCCCAGGCCTGGTCCCCTTCACCTTTCCAGAGGGGCGCTTTTCCTCGCTCGCCGGGGTTTCGCTCCCAGCACGCCTGTCGAACACCGCAGCCAGCTTTGACGAGGCGCTCTTGTTCACCCATCGGGGCCTCTCCGGACCTGCGGTTCTGCAGCTCTCCTCCTACTGGCGCGAGGGCGAAGAGATCACGGCAAACCTTGCGCCGCAGATGGATCTTTTTTCACTACTGCGCGCTCAGCGTCAGGAGGCGGGCAAACGCGCCGTGTCAACGGAACTCGCCCGCCACCTGCCCGCGCGACTGGTGGACTACCTCAAAGAGGTGCTGGCGCCGACGCACGACCTTTCGGCCCGCCTTGCAGATCAATCCGACACCGCCTTGCAGGCGCTCTGCAATCAGCTCACCGACTGGCATCTGACCCCCGGCGGCACCGAAGGCTACCGCACCGCCGAGGTTACCCTGGGCGGGATCGACACCGATGCCCTGTCCTCCAAAACGATGGAGGCCAAATCCCGGCCCGGCCTCTACGCCATCGGCGAAGCGGTCGATGTGACCGGCTGGCTCGGAGGCTACAACTTCCAATGGGCCTGGGCCTCGGGCCATGCGGCAGGCACGGCCATCGCCGCCACACGCTGATCCCACCTCAGGACTTCCGCTTCGGAGCCACCCTCGCCTGCCGCCCGGCCGCCAAACCCGAAAGAGCTGCGCCAGCCAAATTGCCGAGGGGCCCCGCCCGTGGCGGGGAGGCGGCCATTTTGCTTGCGCCGCGAAGGCGGATTTGGCAGGGCAAAGATCAGGCGAGGAGGGCTTCGGATCGGATTTCCGCTTGGGTGAGCCCGAAGCCCCTACCCCAACCTCTTTCGAACTTCGGCGATGAAATCATCCCCGCGCTGCTCGAAATTGTCGTACTGATCAAAACTCGCCGCGGCAGGCGCCAGCAGAACCGTATCGCCCTCCTGCGCATCCTCCATCGCCCGCGCAACCGCCAATTCCATCGTCGTACAGACCTCTGCCTCCACATCCAATTTCATGGCAAATCCGGCCGCTTCGCGCCCGATCACATAGGCTTTGCGCACCGCGCCCGTCTGCCCGTTCAGCGCCTCGAGGCCCCCATCCTTTTCCAGCCCGCCACAGATCCAGCGGATGTTTTTGAAGGCACCGAGCGCTTTCGCCGCACTGTCCACATTGGTCGCCTTGCTGTCGTTGACGTAGCGCACCCCGCCCGCTTCGGCGATGGTCTGGCTGCGGTGCGGAAGGCCGGGATATGTGGCAAGTCCCGCCTCGATCACGCGCGGCGCAAGGCCAAGGGCACGCGCCGCAGCATAGGCGGCACAGGCGTTCTGGTGGTTGTGCGCCCCCGGCAGCCCCTGCATGGGGCGCAGATCGATCGAGGCCACCTGTCGCCCTTTGCGGTATTCACTCAGGAACCCCTTGCGGGCAAAGACCTGCCAGCCTGGCCCAGTCAGCTTCTGCGCCGCTGAAATACGGATCACCCGATCATCGCTCGCCGCCTCCGAAAGCTGCCCCGCCAGAAAAAGCCCTTCCTCTTCATCAATGCCAATGATCGCACGGTCCGGTCCACCTTCGGCAAACAACCGCCGCTTGGCGGCAAAATAGCCTCCCATGCCGCCATGCCGATCCAAGTGATCCGGGCTGAGATTGGTGAAGACCGCAATATCAGGGGTCAGCGCGCGCGCCAGTTCCGTCTGATAGCTCGACAACTCCAGCACCACGACGCCGCCATTGCCGGGCGGGTCGATATCCAGCACCCCGCGACCGATATTGCCCGCCATCTGACTGTCGCGCCCGACCTCCTCCAGAATGTGCTGCAGCAGCGCCACCGTGGTCGACTTCCCGTTTGAGCCGGTAATCGCCACCACTTTGGGCGGCTGGTCGAACTCGTCCCATTCGGGCGTCGCCACCGAGTGGAAGAACAACCCGATGTCATTGTCAACTGGCACCCCCGCCGTCAGGGCCGCACGCACCACCGGGTTGGGCTTGGGATATAGGTGCGGAATGCCGGGAGAGACGATTAGCGTCGCTATCTCGTCAAAGGCGCCCGCGCGGCTTAGGTCGGCGCAGGCAAAGCCCTCTGCCTCGGCGCGCTCCCTTGCCCCCGGATTGTCGTCCCAGCAGACCGGAATCGCACCGCCTGCCTTGAGCGCACGTGCCGTGGCCAGGCCCGAAAGCCCAAGGCCCAGAACGGCAACCTTTGCCCCCTCAAATCCGCGTACCGGGATCATGCCCACCCTCATCCTTTGATCAAATTTCGGCGCAGAGTGCACCGGGATCTTGGCCTTTGCAAGTCGGTGCGCCCAGCACCCGCAGGCGCCGACAGGCGCGTGCCATGCCCAACCCCTGGCAGGCGGGCCTTGCCCGCCGAAGGGGACGGGAGCACCAGTCCCTTCGTCAAAAGAAAAGGAGGCCGGAGCCCCCTTGTTCAACCCCGCTTTCGCGGCGCAACTAGCGTACCTTCAGCGTCGCAAGCCCGATCATCGCCAAGATCAAGGAGATGATCCAAAAGCGGATCACGATGGTCGGCTCGGCCCAGCCCTTCTTTTCATAGTGGTGATGGATCGGCGCCATCAGAAAGACGCGCTTGCCGGTGCGCTTGAAGTAGAGCACCTGGATGATGACGCTCAGCGCCTCCACCACGAAGAGCCCGCCCACGATCGCTAGAACCAGCTCGTGCTTGGTGGCAACCGCAATGGCGCCCAGCGCGCCGCCCAGGGCCAGCGATCCGGTATCGCCCATGAAGACCGCAGCAGGCGGAGCGTTATACCAGAGGAAGCCAAGCCCCGCCCCAAACAGGGCAGCAGCAAAGATCAGGATCTCGCCGGTGCCGGGCACATAGTGCACATCCAGATATTCGGTGAAATCGACCCGCCCCACCGCATAGGCAATGACACCAAGAGTGCCGCCCGCGATCATCACCGGCATGATCGCCAGCCCATCAAGCCCGTCGGTCAGGTTCACCGCATTGGCCGCCCCCACGATGACGCAGATCGAAAACGGCACATAGAACAGCCCGAGATTGATCAGGGTGTCCTTGAACACCGGCAGCGCCAGCTGGTTCTGCAGCCCCTCAGGGTGGTAGGCCGCCGCCCAGAGCGCCGCAATCAAGGCGATCAGAATACCAAGCCCGAGCCGCACCTTGCCGGGCACTCCGGCGGTATTCTGTTTCGATACCTTCGCGTAGTCATCGGCAAAACCAATGAGCGCGAAGCAAAGCGTCACGAACAGCACCAGCCAGACAAAGGGATTGTCCCAGCGCGCCCAGAGAAGCGACGAGGTGATCAGCGCCCCGACAATCAGCAAGCCGCCCATGGTGGGGGTGCCCGCCTTGGACAGGTGCGCCTCGGGGCCATCATCCCGGATCGGCTGCCCCTTGCCCTGCCGTTTGCGCAAGACGTTGATCAGAGGCCGTCCGAACAGGAAACCAAAGACAAGCGCCGTCATGAAGGCCCCGCCCGCGCGGAAGGTGATATAGCGGAAAAGGTTGTAGAAATCACCGCCATCCGACAGCGCCGTCAGCCAATAGAGCATTTCAGCCGGTCCTCACTTGGTATTGTTCACATCTTGGTTCGCGCTGCCATGGCCCAAATCGCGGATGCCGTCAACGATGGAAGCCAGCTTCATGCTGAGCGACCCCTTGACCAGCACAACATCGCCAGCCCGGATCTGCTCTGCCAGATCCGCAACGCCATCGGCACTTATGACCTGCCAGCTGCCACGTTTACCTTCGGGCAGCGCGTCAAACAGATGACGCATCAGCGGGCCGATGCAATGGAGTTGATCGATGCGCGCCAGCGCCGGATGCTGCGCCAGGGCGCGGTGCAGATCCACCTCCTGCGGGCCGAGCTCCTTCATATCACCCAGATAGGCGATGCGGCGCCCCCCCGACTTGATCGGCGTTGCCGCCAGCACGTCGAGCGCCGCCTTCACCGAAGTGGGGTTGGCGTTATAGCTGTCATCCAGCAGCAGCACTTGCCCGCCCGCCATCGAGATCTCTTCGCGCGCGCCGCGCCCGGTGACCGGCGACCAGAGCGCGAGGCTGGCAATGGCCCTCTTCAGATCCGCGCCCAACGCCTCGGCGCACAACAGCGCACCAAGTGCGTTCATGGCGAAATGCGCGCCAAGGGACTGGATGTGCAGCTCTGCCTCGGTGCCGAGGAGGTCTGCCGTCGCCACGGTTTCTTCACCGCTCAGGCGTACATCCAGCAGGCGCGCATCTGCGCCTTCACGGCCAAACCAGCGCATTGCAGCGCCTTCGGCCTCGGCGGCCTGCCGCAGGATTGCCGCTTCGGCGATATCCGCGTTGAGCACCGCCACGCCGCCCGGCTCCAGCCCTTCCAGGATCGAAGCTTTTTCCCGCGCGATCCCGGCGACATCCTCAAAGGCCTCCAGATGCACCGCGGCAACGGTGGTCACCATGGCCACATGTGGGCGGGCCTGACGGGCCAGCGGCGCGATTTCTCCGGGGTGGTTCATGCCGATTTCAATGACGGCAAACTCCGTCTCCCGCGGCATCCGCGCAAGGGTCAGCGGCACGCCCCAGTGGTTGTTGTAGCTGGCCACAGCGGCATGGGTCCGGCCCTGATCCGACAGGATCCGTGCCAGCATTTCCTTGGTCGAGGTTTTCCCGACCGAGCCGGTCACGGCCACTACACGCGCATCGGTGCGGGCGCGGGCGGCGCGGCCCAAAGCCTCCAGCCCCGTCTGCACATCCTCCACCAACAAAAGCGGCGCGCCCTCGGGCAGCCCTTCGGGAATGCGCGACACCAGCGCGGCGCCCGCCCCGGCCTCCAGCGCCTGGGCCACAAAATCATGCCCGTCCCGCGCTGCCTTGAGGGCCACGAAAAGATCGCCCTTCTGCAGGGTGCGCGTGTCGATGGAGACGCCGGTGACGCTCCAGTCGCCAAAGACCTTACCGCCAGTTGCAGCGGCGGCCTCGGTGGCGGTCCAAAGAGGTGACGTCATACCGTTTTCCCATCCAGTGCGGCAACGGCCATGCTGGCCTGCTCCACATCGTCAAAGGGCAGAATGTCGCTGCCCACTACCTGGCCGGTTTCGTGTCCCTTGCCACAGACGAGCAGCGCATCACCCGGCTCCAACGCCGCGACGCCGCGCAGGATCGCCTCGGCGCGGTCCCCGACTTCGAGCGCGTCCGGCGCCCCACCTTTGACGGCGGCGCGGATCACGGCAGGGTCCTCGCTGCGCGGGTTGTCATCGGTCACGATCACCATATCCGCATGGTCATGCGCCGCCTTGCCCATCAGAGGGCGCTTGCCCTTGTCCCGGTCGCCCCCGGCGCCGACAATGGCAATCAGGCGCCCCAGCACATGCGGGCGCAGCGCCTTGATCGCGGTCGAGACCGCATCCGGCGTATGGGCATAGTCCACAAAGACCGAAGCGCCGTTGTCGCGCGTTGCGGCCAATTGCATCCGCCCTCGCACAGTTGTCAGCTCATGCAGGGTCTCAAACACCCGCTCTGGCTCTTCACCGCTGGCAATAACCAGACCACAGGCCATCAGGACATTCTCGGCCTGAAATCCGCCAATGAGATTAAGCCGCGCCATAAAGGGCCGGTCATGCCAGGAAAACCGGATATCCTGCCCGGTGCCATCATAACGCTGCCCGACAAGGGAGAGATCGCCAAGGCCGCGCCCCACGGTGATCACCTCCTGCCCGCGGGCCGCCGCGATGGCGCGCATCTCGGCGCCGCGCGGATCGTCCATGTTGATGACGGCGACGCCCTCTTCGGGCAAGACACGGCGAAAGAGACCCGCCTTGGCGGCGAAGTATTCTTCAAAGGTGTGGTGATAATCGAGGTGATCCTGGCTGAGGTTGGTAAAGCCTGCCGCCGCAAGCTCTACGCCATCCAGCCGCCGCTGATCCAGCCCGTGCGACGAGGCCTCCATCGCCGCATGGGTCACCCCGGCAGAGGCGGCCGCCGCCAGCGCGCGGTGCAGGGTGATCGGCTCGGGTGTGGTATGGGCCAGCGGATAGCTCCAGGCGCCTTCAACACCGGTGGTGCCAAGGTTCACCGCCTCATATTCCATCGCCATCCAGATCTGGCGCACGAAGGTCGAGACCGACGTCTTGCCATTGGTGCCGGTGACCGCGACCATGGTCTGCGGCTGCGCGCCGAACCAGAGCGCAGCAGTGAAGGCGAGCACCTGCCGGGGATCTTCGACCACGATCAGCGCCGCATGGCTTTCAGCCAGCGGGCGGGTGGCCAGCTCGGCTCCGGCGGAGTCGGTCAGGATCGCAGAAGCCCCCTGCGCCAATGCTGCGGGAATGAAGTTGGCGCCATGCACAGTGTTGCCCGGCAGGGCCGCAAACAAGGCACCCTCACCGACTTTGCGGCTGTCCACGACGAGGTCCGAGATAACCGGATCCGCGCCGCCACGCGCCGTGAGGCCCAGCTGGCTTAGTGGCCGCGGCGCCGGTTTATCCTGTTCAGACGTGCGACTCATCGGGGCATCCTCACCAATCGTCAGTTTGAGGTGAGGGTTATATCAGTCAGTTGCGGAGGTTCAACTTGCGGTCTGAGCCCCAGAAGCGGCGCGATCCGTTTCACCATCTCGGCGGCGACAGGCGTTGCAGTCCAGCCGGCTGTGCGGCGTTCTTCGCCGTAGGCGATGACCGAGGGCTCATCCAGGGTGACGACCAGAACATACCTTGGGTTGCTCGACGGGAAAATCGAGGCAAAGGTCGCGATCACCTTATCCTCATAGTACCCGCCGCGCGGTTTGGGCTTATCTGCGGTGCCGGTCTTGCCGCCAACCTGATAGCCCGGCACGCGCGCAAAACTTGCCGTGCCTTCGGTGACCACCCGGCGCAGCATCTGGCGCGCTGCATCCGCAGCCTCGGCCGACATCACACGCTCCCCATGCTGAGGGCCGTTCTGTTTCAGAACCGTCGGGTTGATATGATAGCCGCCATTTGCAATGGCCGCATAGCCCGCCGCCAGATGCATGGGCGTGGTAGAGATCCCGTGCCCATAAGAGATGGTCATCGCCGACAGTTCGGACCAGTTCTTTGGCAGCAGAGGCTGACCGCCGCGCGCCTCGACGATCTCGACCGGGGTTGGCTCCAGCATGCCGAGATCTTCCAGAAACGCACGCTGACGGTCCGCGCCAATCTGCTGCGCAAGGCGCGCGGTGCCTATATTGGAGGATTTCTCGATAATCTCGCTGACCGTCAAAGCGTTGCCATAGTTGTGGAAATCCCGGATCGAGAACTTCCCCCAGCGCAATGGCCCGCGAATATCGATCACCGTGTTTGCCGCCACAAGCCCCAGATCAATCGCCTGCGCGGCGGTGAAAATCTTGAAGGTTGAGCCAAGCTCATAGACGCCCTGCACCGCGCGGTTGAACAGCGGGCTGACCGAGGGGTCAAAGCCAGAAGTCGGCGGGCGCGGACGCTCGTTCGGGTCGAAATCGGGCAATGAGACGACAGATATCACCTCGCCGGTGTGCACATCCATCAGGATCGAGGTAGCGCCCTTGGCGTTCATCAGCTTCATGCCGCCGTCCAGCACCCGTTCGGCCGCGGCCTGAACGGTGAGGTCCAGCGACAGCTGAAGTGGCCTGTCGCCATTGGCCGGATCGCGCAGGTAGTCGTCAAACTCTTTCTCGACACCCGCCACGCCGATCACCTCGGCGGCCGAGACGCCCTCTTTGCCAAAGCCAGCGCCGCCCAAGACATGCGCCGCAACGCTGCCGTTGGGATAAAGGCGCATCTCGCGCGGGCCGAACAACAGGCCCGGATCGCCGATATCATGCACCGCCTGCTTTTGCTCGGGGCTGATTTTCTTCTTGATCCAAAGGAACTTGCGCTTTCCGGTGAAATCTTCGAGCAGCTCATCGCGATCCAGATCCGGAAAGATCTCGGCGAGGCGCGTAGCGGCGGCCTCAGGGTCGATCATCTGCCGTGGCTGCGCATAAAGAGAATGCGTTTCAAAATTTGTGGCCAGGATCCGCCCCTGCCGATCCACGATGTCGGCGCGCTGCGCGGCAATGGCGCTGCCGACCGCGCTGGCGATCGGCTCGCTTGGCTCAGAGGTGGCCAGAACCCCCATGCGCCCAACGACGGCCACATAGGCACAGACAAAAAAGATCCCGAGGACCAAAAGCCGCCCTTCGGCGCGCTGGCGGGCCTTGGCCTGCATGTCTTCGTGGCGCAGGCGGATATTTTCCTTTTCGATCACATCCGGATTCTGCCCCTTGGCGCGGGCATTGAGGATACGGGCAAGGGGGCGCAGGGGCGTGCGGGTCATGGCTGCCCCTCCCCGCCTGCAGCGGCGTTCAATCCCGAAACATCGACGCCTTCGGTGATCTCAAGTTCCGGCGGGCGTGGATAGGCGACCTCATCGACGCGGCCAAACTGGTCAGGGCGCAGAGGCAACAGGCCCAAGGTGTCAAAGTTCAGCTCGGCCAGACCAATCAGCCGGTCCGGGCGATTCAGATAGGCCCACTCCGCCTTCAGCACCCCAAGCCGCACCTGCGCCGCGCCGATCTCGCGCTGCAAAGCCCGCGTTTCTTTCAGAACCTGCTGAGTGGCGTAGTTTTCCCGGTAGGCCCAAAAGGCCAGTCCAAAGACCGCCAAAGCGGTGACGGCATACAAAAGCGACTTCATTTGCGCGCCTCCTTCAACTGTGGCATGCCCAGCTCACGGGCCGAGATGGGCAGCGGCGGTGCGTCCGTGCGCCGCCCCACCCGCAAACGGGCCGAGCGGGACCGGGGGTTCTCTGCAAGCTCCTGATCATCGGGACCGATGGCCTTGCGGGTGACGATTTCAAACTGCGCGGGCGTCTCTTCGATCTCGGGCGCATAGCGGTTAGCGCGCCCGGTCTTGCCTGCGCGGTGCTGGAAGAACCGTTTGACCATGCGGTCCTCGACCGAATGAAAGGTCACAACCGCCAAAAGCCCGCCGGGTTTCAGCGCGCGTTCAGCAGCCAGCAAGCCTTCGAACAACTCATCATATTCGGCGTTCACCGCAATGCGCAGCGCCTGAAAGCTGCGGGTCGCGGGATGAGACTGACCGGGTTTGGGACGTGGCAGACAGGATTCGACGATCCCGGCCAGTTGCAGCGTGGTTGTGATCGGCTCCAGCGCGCGGGCCTTGACGATGGCACGGGCAATACGGCGGCTGGCGCGCTCTTCGCCATAGTGGAACAGGATATCGGCCAGCGCCTCCTCGCCAAGCTCCGCCACCAGGTCGGCCGCCGACGGCCCTGATTGCGACATCCGCATATCAAGAGGGCCATCCTTCATAAAGGAAAAGCCCCGTTCAGCCAGATCAAGCTGCATGGAAGAGACACCCAGATCCAGCACCACGCCATCCAGATCCAGCGCGTAATCATCCATGCGCGAGAACACGCCCTGCTGCTGCACCAGCCGGTCGCCATAGTCACCGGCCCAGTCCTGCGCCATCTCAAAAGCCAGCGGATCGCGATCCACGGCGACCACCTGTTCGGCGCCCGCATCCAGCAAGGCACGCGTGTAGCCGCCCGCACCAAAGGTGCCGTCCAGCCAGCGCCCCGACACCGGTGCGACGGCCTTCAAAAGCGGGCGCAGCAAAACGGGAATGTGAGGACCGGAGGAAACTGAGGGGTCCGAAGTCATACCCTAAACCCCTCCGGCGCCATCAAGAAACTGAAGCGGATCAAAGCCTTCGGGCAGCTCCGCCATACGCTTTTCGACCTCGGCCATTTCGACCTCTTCATAGGTCTGCGGCTTCCAGATCTGGAAGGTATCGCCTGATGCGATGAAAAAGGCCTCCCCTTCCAGACCAATCTTGTTCCGCAATTTGGCAGGCAGCACCAGGCGGCCTGTCTCATCCACCGTGGTCGGCAGGGATTGACCATTGAACATGCGCTCCAGCAGTTTGCGCTGAAAGGAGCCACGCGGCAACTGGGCGATCTTGGCATCGACTTCTTCGATCGCCTCCATCGTATAGCACTCAAGGAATTTTCGACTGTCGTCCCCGTAGACGATGACAAGCTCCGGGTTATCGCCGGTCTGCTGCCAGTTGGGATCACAAGCCTCAAGTACGCGGCGAAAGGAGGCCGGGATCGACACCCGCCCCTTGCTGTCCACCTTGTGGTGGCTTTCGCCTCTGAACCTGCGGCCCAAATTACCGTCCCTTTTTCGCGTCCCTCGCGGTGTGTTATGATCCCCGGAAGTGAAAGCGGCGGGTTGATCTGCTGCCACTGATCAACCCGCCGCCTTGTCCCGCCTTGCGGGGGTGTCCGACTGCGCGCGCCACCTGGGGGGGATGTCTGCTCGCCCGCGCGCCGGATCTCTTGGTTCGATGAAAGCGAAGGCCTGTATGAAACCTGCTTTTTGTGTTTTCGCGTGGGGTCGTTTGGTGCCCCGTCCTTGCTCTCTTTCGATGACAAAAGGGATACTATGGGAAATTAGGGTACGGCAACATGTTTCTTCACGAGACCGTGGGCAAAGACGGGTTAAGATGGGCAAATCCTATTAAGACACTTTTAACCTTCTTAAAGAGCACAGCCTAATTTGCGCCAATTTTAACTTTTGTAACTACATGTAGTGGTCACGGAATCCCCTCCAAGCACCCATAGTTTCCCGGAAAAAAAATAAGGCAATTTTGTGGCACGCCAGATGTTCACGTTACATTCTCGATACTGCGTGCCAAAACGGAGCTCAGACCAGCCGCTTCCAGCCAGAATCACTGCAAAACACGCAAATGCGATTCGCCTTTTCCCAGCCTCGACCAACGCTCTCTTACAGGTTCCCAATCGCCGCCCATGATTTCCCATGCCCACAACTGCCCCCTCCAAGCGCGTGGATCTTGAGGTGCACCAGACCAGAACATCGGCACCATTGAGGCGATTGCCTTGCATGTGAGGAACAGTTGCGCAGCCCCAGCGGATAGGAAGCTCCAATCAAACTGGCCAGGCAAAAGGGCCGGCCAGGCGGCGACACCGACAGATTTTTTGCAGAGGTGAGAGACACCCGCCGGAAATCACACAGCCTACACCGTCAGCTGACGCTTCAGGCCGCGTGTTGGGTCGGTCTGATCTTCAAGGCACCCCCTGCCGCTTAGGCGAGCTTCCCACCCTTCCGGCGCCGCATCATGCCCAGGCCCAAAAGCCCGAGCCCCAGCCTACCCGCCGTTGCAGGCAGCGGCACCGGCGCAATGGCCGAAGTAAAGGTGATGAAGCCGGACAGCTTGTATATATAGAATACAGCAAGAGGTTTTTCAAAGCGCAGACTGAGGAAGCCGTCACTGATAAGCCCCCCAAACACCGCACCGGGGATGGTTGCACTTGCGGACACATTAAGATTGGACGATGGGCTGCTATCGCCGAGTACATCAAAGATACCGTTTGATGGATCGTCATCAAAGACACGGCCCAGACTGAACCCATCGATGAACACGTCGAGGTGCTCAGAGGATGAATCAACGTCACCTTCTTCGATAGCAAAAGACAGCACCGCATCGCCAGAGATCGACGTCGGCGTCACCAGGTTGTCAAAATCCAGGTAGGGATAAGAACCGTGCGTATTTGACCCCGGACCAAAGGTTATGGTCGCAGCCTGCGCCGCGCCTGCTCATGCGACAAGGCATGCCGCAATCAAAGTCGTCTTCATGGCAATCCCCCAGATCTACCCAAGGTGGCAAAGCCCCAAAACTCAACAGCCAGTATCATTCCAAGGTTCAAATCACAACTTTTTTGACCCATCCGTCAAAGCCTGCGGCCAAAGCCGCTGACCATCCCGCGCAACAGGGCCGTCGGTTGACATGCAGCCTGCGGACCGCTTTGGGCTTGGGGCGTGCCAATGGCCTCGTCAGGCCATGCCGCCCTGCACCAGGCCAGCCGCAATGCGCCCATAGGCCTCGGCCATGGCGCCCTCCCCTGCAGCAACCGGCGTTCCGCCGTCGGCAGCCAGACGCGTCTCCAGATCGATCGGCAGCATCCCCAGCAAAGGAAGGTCAAGCCGCTTTGCCTCGGCCGCGGCACCACCATGTCCAAAGATATGATGCTCACCGCCGCAGTCCGGGCAGGTAAAGAAAGACATGTTTTCCACCAGCCCCAGAACCGGCACCTTCAACTGGTCGAACATGTTGAGCGCCTTGCGGGCATCAATAAGCGCGACATCCTGCGGCGTACTGACCACGATGGCGCCCGTAAGTTCGGCCTTGGTGCATAAGGTCAACTGCACATCGCCGGTGCCGGGCGGCAGGTCCACGATCAGAACGTCCAGTTCGCCCCACTCCACCTGGCCCAGCATCTGCTGCAAGGCCCCCATCAGCATCGGGCCCCGCCAGATCACCGCCTTGGCGTCATCCACCATCAGCCCGATTGACATAACCGTGACGCCGTGGGCCTGCAGCGGCGTGATCCGCTGCCCATCGGGGCTGGAGGGGCTACCAGTGATCCCCATCATCCGCGGCTGGCTGGGACCATATATATCTGCATCCAAGAGGCCGACCTTGCGCCCCTGCCGCGCCAGAGCAACGGCAAGATTGGCACTGACCGTAGACTTTCCAACGCCGCCCTTGCCAGATCCAACCGCCAGAATACGTGCCACCCCCTGCGGCTTGATTGGCCCCTGCTGTGGTTTTGGATGCCCGCCGATCTTGAGACCACCGCCCGGATTTGCCGTTGTCGCAGCCGCTGGCCCATGCGCCGTGAGAGCAACAGAGACAGCCTCCACCCCATCAAGGGACATCACCACCGCCTCGGCTGCACGACGCAAGGGCTCCATCTGCTGCGCTATGGCAGGGCTGGGCGCCTCGATCACAAAGCTGACCTTTGCGCCCTCGACCTGAAGCGCCCGCACCATGTCCCGCGATACAAGGGTCCCCCCATCCGGCAGTTCCAGACGGTCAAGGGCATCACGAATCTGATCCTGTGTCACGGCCATCAGCGTCTCCATCTGTTTGGGCCCAGGTGCAGGGCGCCCTCCGTGATACAGCTTTGCCTGCCTCAGCCCAAGCGCAATTGCCGTAACGGCACCCACTCCACGCCAGACACAAGGCGCCCAAATTCACAGCAGATACTCCATTCTCGGTTGCTTTTTGGCCAATTGCGCCGAAGGCACCTCAAAGACCCATGCAAATGCCGCATAGCAGAAATGCCAACTCTGGGGATTGTGCACCTGCAGCATAACCTTAAATTGGTGTTCAAGAAACGCCTTAACCGGCACCGCAAGATCGCACAGTTTGAAACCAGATTGAGGAGCTGCCCCATGGCTGCAGTAAATCACATCTCCGCCTCCAAAGGCACCGTGGCTGAGAACGGCCTGGCCTTTGTCGAGGCGCTGAAAGTCAAATTCGCACGTTACCGTGTGTACCGTGAAACCATCAACGAGCTGTCTTCGCTCAGCAACCGCGAACTTGCGGATCTGGGTTTGAACCGCTCGATGATCAAGCGTCTTGCCCTGCAGGCCGCCTACGAAAACGCATAACTGAGATCAGGCCCTTTCTCCTCCTCCCTTTAGGGTCTGTAAATCGCGGTGGCATCTCCCTCCTCCCTGATGTCACCGCACCCCATACCGGGCTCAAACCCGGGATCTGATACATCCGGTCTCCTCCTCCCATTTGGCCGGGTGTTGTTCAGAGCGGCGGCACCTCTCCTCCTCCCTGGTGTCGCCGCACCTCATACCGGGCTCAAACCCGGGATCTGATACATTCGGCCCCTCCTCCCATTTGGCTGAATGTTGCAAAGAACGACGGTGCCTCTCCTCCTCCCTGGCACCGTCGTTTTTCTTTTCCAAACTGCAAAATAGCATCTTCGGCCAATCCGGCGGCTTTCCCGCCCGGAACGAACTGTGACGTCGGCTTCGTCAGGGGAATGGCGCGGGGGGCGCTGGCAGCTTTGCTGCCAGCGCCCCCCGCGCCCGGATCGGATCGCTTTGCGATCCGACCGCCTCCTGTTTCAGTCATTTGCTCTTAGAACGGAACGTCGTCATGGGTGGTTACAAACTTCGCCACCACCTTTTTGAGGCCTGCTTTTTCAAAGTCGACTTCCAGCTTGTCACCTTCGATGTCAGTGATCGCCCCATACCCGAACTTCTGGTGGAACACACGCTCCCCCAGCGTGAAACTTGAGGTGGCCGTCAAATCAATAACCTGGGTTCGGCTTTCGCGCGGCTGCGACAGGCCGCGTTCGCTCGCACGGGCCTGCATACGCTTCCAGCCGGGTGAATTGTACCCATCCGCCTGGGCCACACGTTCGTCGATCCGGGACTTCACCTCGGCGCCCCCCGCCGCAGCACCATAACCGCCACCATAAAGACCCGGAGGTGTCAGAACCTCGACGTGTTCTTCGGGCAGCTCATCAATAAACCGCGAGGGCAGCTGCGATTGCCATTGCCCGAACACCCTCCGGTTGCCCGCAAAGGAGATCGTGCAGACCGCTTCGGCGCGGGTAATCCCCACATAGGCCAGACGGCGTTCCTCTTCGAGCCCCTTGAGGCCGCTTTCATCCATCGACCGCTGCGAGGGGAACAGACCATCCTCCCATCCCGGCAAAAACACGGCGGGAAACTCCAGCCCCTTGGCCGCATGCAGGGTCATGATCGAGACCTTCTGCTCGGCGTCCTGCTTGTCATTGTCCATCACCAGGCTGACATGTTCGAGAAACCCTTGCAGGTTCTCGAAGTTTTCCAGCGCCTTCACCAATTCCTTGAGGTTTTCAAGGCGGCCGGGGCTGTCGGGGTTCTTGTCCATTTGCCACATGGTGGTGTAGCCCGCCTCGTCAAGCACGATCTCGGCCAGTTCCATGTGGGACACATCAGAATCGCCGGTCATCCGGCCCCAGCGGCGCAGATCCTCGACCAGCTGGCGCAGGGCTGCACCGCCCTTGCCCTTGATCTCTCCGCTTTCGACAGCAAGGCGGGCACCCTCCAGCAGGGACACACCGTTCTCGCGGGCGATGACCTGGATCTTCTGCTGCGCCTTGTCGCCCAGACCGCGTTTGGGCGTGTTGACGATGCGTTCAAAGGCCAGATCGTCCTCGGGCGAGACCACCAGCCGGAAATAGGCCATGGCATCGCGGATCTCGAGCCGCTCATAGAATCGCGGCCCGCCAATGACACGGTACGGCAGACCGATGGTCAGGAACCGGTCCTCGAACGCACGCATCTGGTGGCTGGCGCGCACCAGAATCGCCATCTGGTTCAGATCCACCGGCGCCTGCCCACGGGTGCCACGCTGCATGGCTTCGATTTCTTCACCGATCCAGCGCGCCTCTTCCTCGCCGTCCCAATGGCCGATCAGGCGCACCTTTTCGCCGCCCGTCGCATCGGTCCACAGTTCCTTGCCCAGGCGCCCCGCATTGCCCCGGATCACGCCAGAGGCTGCGGCAAGGATATGTTCGGTCGAGCGGTAGTTCTGCTCCAGCCGCACCACCTTGGCGCCGGGAAAATCCTTTTCAAAGCGCAGGATGTTACCCACCTCGGCGCCGCGCCAGCCGTAGATGGACTGATCGTCATCACCAACGCAGCAGATGTTCTTGTGCCCCGCCGCCAGAAGCCGCAGCCACATATACTGCGCCACGTTGGTGTCCTGATATTCATCCACCATAATGTAGCGAAACCAGCGCTGGTATTGCGCCAGCACATCCGGGTGGTTTTGAAAAATCGTCACCATATGCAAAAGGAGATCGCCGAAATCGACGGCGTTCAGCTCTTTCAGTCGGGTCTGATACTGGGCGTAGAACTCCGTACCGCGATGATTATAGGCGCTGGCATCTGCAGCGGGCACCTTTTCCGGCGTAAGGGCGCGGTTCTTCCAATCATCGATGATCCCGGCCAGCATCCGCGCGGGCCAGCGTTTGTCATCAATCCCCGCTGCCTGAATGAGCTGCTTCAAGAGGCGGATCTGATCGTCCGTGTCCAGAATGGTAAAGTTCGATTTCAGCCCCGCCAGCTCCGCATGGCGCCGCAAGAGCTTGACGCAGATCGAGTGAAAGGTGCCAAGCCAGGGCATGCCCTCAGCGGGTTGGCCGAGCATGCGCCCGACCCGCTCTTTCATTTCCCGCGCGGCCTTGTTGGTGAAGGTCACGGCCAAAATCTCGTTCGGGCGCGCCTGGCCAAGGGTCAAAAGGTGCACAATCCGCGTGGTCAGCGCCTTGGTCTTGCCGGTGCCGGCCCCCGCCAGCATCAGAACCGGGCCGTCAAGGCATTCCACCGCCTCCCGCTGGGCCGGGTTCAGCCCGTCCAGATAGGGTTTCGGGCGCGCAGCCATGGCGCGGGCGGAGAGGGAAGCGCCCTCAAAGGCGTCCATTTCATCGAAACTGCTCATGACCGTGATCCTAGCGCGATTCACCAGTCTGGGAAAGAGGACGTTCACACTATGTTCACGCCATGCGTTTCCAAAACCCTCCAATCTTTTCCTACCCACCATGCAGGCTGTTAGATTTCTGTAACATTTCCGCTAGACTCTCGCTGCAAAGCAGCAATTATGCGCCCATGACAGCGGCTCAAGATCTGCACCAGACCTATCCCGGCCTTTCCGACCTGCGCGCGCGGGCCAAGCGTCGCCTTCCCCGTTTCGTCTGGGAATACCTCGACAGCGCCACCGGGCTGGAGACGACAACAGCGCGCAACCGGGCCGCATTGGACCGGGTCGGCTTCCTTCCTTCGATCCTGCACGGCCCGCTTAACATCGACCTGTCCACTCAGCTCTTTGGCCGGTCCCTGCCGCTGCCCTTTGGCATTGCACCGGTTGGCATGTCCGGGCTGATCTGGCCGGATGCCGAAGGCCACCTGGCCCGCTGCGGCGCCCGCAATGGTATTCCCTACAGCCTGTCCACCGTCGCCAGCCAATCCCCGGAGGATCTGGCAGCGCATCTGGGCCAAGAGGCCTGGTATCAGCTCTACCCGCCAAAGGACGAAGGCATCCGCAAGGACATGCTGGCACGCGCGCGCGACGCGGGTTTCAAGGTTCTGGTGCTGACGGCGGATGTACCGGTCGCCTCGCGCCGGGAACGCCAGACCAGATCCGGTCTCACCCAGCCGCCACGCCTGACACCGCGCCTTTTGGCACAGGTCGCCCTGCGCCCCGCATGGGCCATCGGCATGGCACGTCAGCACCGGCACGAAGGCGGCATGCCCCATATGCGCACCCTCGACAAATACACAGCCGAGGCAACAGGGCAGAGCCGCTCCTCCACGGCACATATCGGCTATCTGCTGCGCACCTCGCCCGATATGGACTATGTGCGCTGGCTCAGGGACAACTGGGATGGGCCCTTTGTCATCAAGGGCGTGATGCGACCAGAGGATGCGGGCCCGTTGCAAGAGATCGGGGTTGATGCGCTTTGGGTGTCAAACCATGCCGGCCGGCAGTTCGACGGCGGTCCAGCCGCGATTGATATCCTGCCCGAGATCCGCGCGGAAACCGATCTGCCACTGATCTTTGACAGCGGCATTGAAGGGGGCCTCGACATTCTGCGCGCGCTGGCGCTGGGGGCCGATTTCGTGATGCTGGCGCGCGGCTTTCACTATGCGCTTTCTGCCCTCGGTGCGCACGGCCCCGATCACATGGTCGACATTCTGAGAAAGGATCTGGAGGCAAATATGGGTCAGCTCGGGCTTGCCTCACTGGCGGAGGTGCGCGACCTGCCCCGCCGGGTGCTGTCGTGATCAGATCACGCAGCCATCTCCAGCTCAAAGCCGGAGAACAGCGTGCGCAGAAGTCGCAAGACCTGAGCCTCATCTCCGCGCGGCTGACCGGTGGCCGGGAACAGCTCGAAAAGGGAAAACAGGCAATTGCGTTCAATGGTCGGCATGTGCTGAGGCATCAGCACACCCATGGACCAGCCGTCAAAGATACGGCCACCAACCGTGTCGGATTGGACAATGCGCAGATGCGTATGTCTGGTATCTTCACGGATCTTGTGAAAGCGCCGCATCACAGCCTCTTCCGTGCCTTCAAGCACCTGAAAGATGCATCGCCCCTGAAGCAGCAAAACGCCGGTCACGGCATCCCGCGCATTGTTGCGCCGCGACAGATCGATCATGCTGCGGGCCTCCTGAGCCGACAACCTGCGCGTCAATTGGCTGAGATAGACAAGTCTATGCATTGTGCCTCCTGCGATCAAAACGGCTTGCGCTGTCTCTGCACCCATCGGAGGCGCCCGGCAGCTAATCTAGTCTCAAAGCTATACATCAGATCGACGCGGTTGGGTCTTGTGCATCGGCATAGGCAGATCCACCAATTCCCCATCAAAAGGATAGGCCGCTATCCTGGCGCGTCGGCTGACAATGCCTCGCGCCTCATCGGCCGCCACAGGATATGGCCGCGTCTTTGCAAAATGGGGGCGCTATCATGCAAAATGAGAGCGCAATCAGGCTGCAAAATACCCAGAACTACGAGTATACCGCGCGTCAACTTGCGCCTAACACACCGCCAGACTTCATGACCTCGGGGGAAGCTATGACCGACTTCAAGAAAATCCTGATCGCCAACCGCGGCGAGATCGCCATCCGCGTGATGCGCGCCGCCAATGAAATGGGCAAGAAGACCGTCGCGGTCTACGCCGAGGAGGACAAGCTGGGCCTGCACCGCTTCAAGGCGGATGAGGCCTACCGGATCGGTGAGGGCCTTGGCCCGGTGGCCGCCTATCTTTCGATTGATGAGATCATCCGCGTCGCCAAGGAAAGCGGCGCGGATGCGATCCATCCGGGCTATGGTCTTTTGTCGGAAAACCCCGATTTTGTGGACGCCTGCGCCCGCAACGGGATCACCTTTATTGGCCCCAAGGCCGACACCATGCGCGCCCTCGGCGACAAGGCCTCCGCGCGGCGCGTGGCGATCGAGGCGGGCGTTCCGGTCATTCCGGCGACCGAGGTTCTGGGCGATGACATGACTGCCATCAAGAAAGAAGCGGCCGAGGTGGGCTATCCGCTGATGCTCAAGGCAAGCTGGGGCGGCGGTGGGCGCGGCATGCGCCCGATCCTGAGCGAGGATGAGCTGGAAGAAAAGGTGCTTGAGGGGCGCCGCGAGGCCGAAGCGGCCTTTGGCAACGGTGAAGGCTATCTGGAAAAGATGATCACCCGCGCCCGTCACGTCGAGGTGCAGATCCTTGGCGACAAGCATGGGCAGATCTACCACCTGTGGGAGCGGGACTGCTCGGTCCAGCGCCGCAACCAGAAAGTCGTGGAACGCGCCCCTGCCCCCTATCTGAGCGAGGCCCAGCGCGAAGAACTGTGCGACCTTGGCCGCAAGATCTGCCAGCATGTGAACTATGAATGCGCGGGCACCGTCGAATTCCTGATGGATATGGAGTCGGGCAATTTCTACTTCATCGAAGTGAACCCCCGCGTGCAGGTGGAACACACCGTCACCGAAGAAGTCACCGGCATCGACATCGTTCAGGCGCAGATTCTGATCGCCGAAGGCAAGACCCTGGCCGAAGCCACCGGCAAAGCAGGCCAGTCCGAAATCCGCCTCAACGGTCATGCGCTGCAGACCCGTGTCACCACCGAGGATCCGCTCAACAACTTCATCCCCGACTATGGCCGCATCACCGCCTATCGTTCGGCCACCGGCATGGGCATTCGCCTGGATGGCGGCACCGCCTATGCGGGCGGGGTGATCACGCGCTACTATGACAGTCTTTTGACCAAAGTGACCGCCTGGGCGCCAACCCCGGAAAAGGCGATTGCCCGCATGGACCGCGCCTTGCGCGAATTCCGGGTGCGCGGCGTCTCCACCAATATCGCCTTTGTGGAAAACCTGCTGAAGCATCCCACCTTCCTCAGCAATGAATACACCACCAAGTTCATCGACGAGACGCCCGAGCTGTTCCAGTTCGCCAAGCGGCAGGACCGCGGCACCAAGGTTCTGACCTATATCGCCGACATCTCGGTCAACGGGCACCCGGAAACCGACGGTCGCCCGGAACCCAAAGCCGGCCTGAAGGATCCGCGCCCGCCAAAGGTCGAGACCGGCAATCTGCCCTATGGCACCCGCAACCTGTTGGAGCAGAAAGGCCCGCAGGCCGTCGCCGACTGGATGAAGGCCCAGCGCCAACTGCTGATCACAGACACCACCATGCGCGACGGGCATCAGTCGCTGCTGGCGACCCGCATGCGCTCGATCGATATGATCAAGGTGGCGCCTGCCTATGCGCAGAACCTCTCGCAGCTGTTCTCGGTCGAATGCTGGGGCGGTGCGACCTTTGATGTGGCTTACCGGTTCCTGCAGGAATGCCCCTGGCAGCGCCTGCGCGATCTGCGCGAGGCCATGCCGAACCTGATGACCCAGATGCTGCTGCGCGGCTCAAACGGGGTGGGCTACACCAACTATCCCGACAACGTGGTGCAGTTCTTTGTCAAGGAAGCCGCCAAGGGCATCGATGTCTTCCGCGTCTTTGACAGTCTCAACTGGGTTGAGAACATGCGCGTCGCCATGGACGCCGTGAACGAAAGCGGCAAGATCTGCGAAGGCACCATCTGCTATACCGGCGACATCAACGATCCGGCCCGCGCCAAGTACGACGTAAAATACTACGTCGGCATGGCCAAGGAGCTGGAAGCGGCGGGTGCTCATGTGCTGGGCCTCAAGGATATGGCAGGTCTGTTGAAACCCGTGGCCGCGCGCCAGTTGATCAAGGCCCTGAAAGAAGAGGTCGGCCTGCCGATCCACTTCCACACCCATGACACCGCAGGGGTGGCCGTGGCCACAATCCTTGCCGCGGCCGAGGCGGGCGTTGATGCGGTCGATTGCGCCATGGATGCGTTTTCCGGCAACACCTCGCAGGCCACCCTTGGCACCGTGGTCGAGGCGCTGCGCCACACTGACCGCGACACCGGGCTGGATATTGGCGCCGTGCGTGAGATCTCGGACTATTGGGATGATGTGCGCGCCCATTATGCGGCCTTTGAATCCGGCATGCAGGCCCCCTCCTCTGAGGTCTACCTGCACGAAATGCCCGGCGGTCAGTTCACAAACCTCAAGGCGCAAGCGCGCTCGCTGGGGCTCGAGGATCGCTGGCACGAGGTCGCGCAGACCTATGCGGATGTGAACCAGATGTTCGGCGATATCGTAAAGGTGACCCCCTCTTCAAAGGTGGTGGGCGACATGGCACTGATGATGGTCAGCCAGGGCCTCAGCCGCGCCGAGGTCGAGGACCCCACGACAGAGGTCTCCTTCCCCGATTCCGTTGTGGACATGATGCGCGGCAACCTGGGCCAGCCTCCGGGCGGCTTCCCGGACGGGATCGTCGCAAAGGTGCTGAAAGGCGAGGCGCCCAACGTGGAGCGCCCAGGCAAACATCTTGAGCCGGTCGATCTGGAGGCCACCCGCGCCGAGCTGTCGCAAACGCTCGACGGCAAAAAGGTCGATGACGAGGATCTGAACGGCTACCTGATGTATCCCAAGGTCTTCCTTGATTATATGGGCCGCCATCGCGACTACGGCCCGGTGCGCACCCTGCCGACACATACCTTCTTTTACGGCATGGAGCCGGGTGACGAGATTTCGGCCGAGATCGATCCGGGCAAGACGCTGGAAATCCGCCTGCAGGCCCTTGGCGAAACCGATGAAAACGGCGAAGTGAAGGCCTTTTTCGAGCTGAACGGCCAGCCGCGCGTGATCCGGGTGCCAAACCGCCTGGTGAAATCCACCACTGCGGCGCGGCCCAAGGCCGAAGCGGGCAACGCAAACCACATCGGCGCGCCAATGCCAGGCGTTGTAGCCTCGGTTGCGGTGCAAGCGGGCCAGCAGGTGCATGAGGGCGACCTTTTGCTGACGATTGAGGCGATGAAGATGGAAACGGGTCTGCACGCCGAACGCGACGCTGTGGTCAAGGCTGCGCATGTTCAACCGGGTGGGCAGATCGACGCCAAAGACCTGTTGATCGAGCTGGAATAGGCCCATCGATTTGTGACAGTAAAGGGTGCCTTCACACGGAAGCGGCACCCTTTTTTCTATGTTGTGCCTTACCCTTGCATTTTGATGATATCCGCCAGCGCGGCGCCAATCAGCCGTGAGCCAAGGGGCGAAGGGTGGGTGCGATCTCTGTCAAAATGCCCGCGCAGGGGCGGGTTCAGAAGATCCTCCGCATCCAGAAAAAAGACCCCTGCCCGCGCGGAGGCGAGCCGCGCGACGCGGCGCTCGATCTCGACAAGGCCCGGTCTGCAGCCCTGAAACGAGCGTGTTTCCGGCGCGCGATAATAGCCAAGCCACAACACCCTTGCCCCTTGGGCTTGTGCCCGCGCCACCAGATCCGGGATCGCGCCCCTCTGCCCATCATCTGAAATCAAGGCCTCGATCTCTGCTGCGCAGCGCGTACAACCGCAGGAGAACCCAAGGTCATTTGCCCCGCCATTCATCACCACCCAGTTCCACCGGCCCTCCGGCAACTGATCGGGGATGCTGAGGCGCAAAACGGATGCTCCGCCGCCCGCGCGGATCTGCGCGCCGAAATTGGCCCGATTGACAACCGGGCGGTCAAGTTCATTGGCGATGATGCTTCCAATGTCGTCCCCCGCAGACCGGTTCCACGCCATCACCGAATCTCCGATGACTGCGATGTCGCCGCCCTGCTTTGGCGCGGGCGCGCAGGCTGCTAGGATCGCCACAAAAAGAAGGCTCACCAAATAACGCAAACGGTCCTCCCTCAATGGTCTCATTCTGGATGATGGCCCGGTCGTGGGCCTTTTCAATGGCCCGGGAAAGATCCTTGCGCTCAACCGAAGAGCCACTTTGCAGTACATGACCTTGCGTGAGCGTCGACAGATTGCAGGTTTCCCGCCTCAAAAAGCCTGCTATCAAGTGGGTTCCAAAAACGAACCCATTAGATCCAACGGTGAAATCTGGAGTCATGCAGATGTTTGCAATCACGTCCTTATATGCTGGCGCTGCGGCGCTGATGTTTGTCTATCTGACGCTGGGTGTCAGCCGACAGCGAATCCGGCACCAAGTCTCGATCGGTGATGGCGAAAACCGCGCCGTTCTGGTGGCGATCCGCGCGCAGGGAAACTTTGTTGAATTCGTGCCAATAAGCCTGATTCTGATGGCAGCCGTGGAAACCCAAGGCGCGCCGGCACTGGCCGTGCATGCCCTTGGTGTCATGCTCATCGGCGGGCGGATCTGTCATGCGGTGGGCTTTACCCGGCGCCCGCAGATTCTGATCCTGCGCCAGATCGGCACCGTCCTGAACCTGTTGATGGTGCTGGCTGCGGGGCTTGGGATATTGGCTCACGCCGTCCTGTAAGGCCCGTCAGACATCGAAGTCCTCCACACGCAGAGGCCACCACGCCGCAGGCACATCCTCTCGCAGGCTCTTGACGTAGATTGGCGCAGCCTGCGGGACCAGCGGGCTGGCATGCTGCGCCTCTTCGCCAGTCAGCGCGACCGGCATCAGCACCTTGGCCGCAGCAATTGCCGCAATCAATGCAGCCATTCGGGCAAAATCGGATGGTTTCTTATACATCGACATAGGTCAGCCTCCCTCGGGCTTTTCTCTTGAGGGTTTCACGGCACATCAACCGTAGTCCGTCGCAGAAAAACGAAGAATTTTTGGCCTCGGATGCATTTTTTCGCTTGCAGCCCAACGGCGGAATGAATATCCCACCGCTCACCGAATGGCAGCGCGGGCGTAGCTCAGGGGTAGAGCATAACCTTGCCAAGGTTAGGGTCGGGCGTTCGAATCGCCTCGCCCGCTCCATTTGGATCACTGAACAGGCCGCCAATTGGCGGCCTTTCGTGTTTTTGGCGCATCGCGTGCCCGAAGGCGGCCTCGCGGACTTGCACGGAATCGCCCCAGCGACTAGGACTGTCTCTCAAGGAACAGAGCAAGAACGCCCCAGAGGGCAACAAACAGGGCAGGCAGAACAGAATGCTGACATCAGTTGAACTCTGTGCGGGTGCGGGCGGGCAGGCCCTAGGGCTGGAGCGCGCCGGGTTTGATCACACCGCATTGGTCGAGATCGACAAGCACTGCTGCGCCACCCTGCGCCACAACCGCCCCGCCTGGAATGTGCTCCAAGAGGACGTGCGCGCCTTCAAGGAAGACGCCCATGCCTATCGCGGAATCGACCTTCTGGCCGGCGGCCTGCCCTGCCCGCCCTTTTCGGTCGCCGGAAAACAGCTTGGCGAAAAGGATGAGCGAAACCTCTTTGACGATGCCATTGATATTGTCGATGCCACCCGCCCCCGCGCCGTGATGATCGAGAACGTGCGCGGCTTTCTGGATGCGGTGTTTCACGACTATCGCGAGAAACTGAAAGGCCAGCTTGCGAAACTCGGATACGAGACCGACTGGCGGCTGCTCAATGCTTCGGACTATGGCGTGCCGCAATTGCGCCCGCGCGTCGCCATTGTTGCCTTGCGGAAGGAATATGCAGGTCAGTTCAACTGGCCCGATCCCCTGCCGCACAATCCGCCCACCGTGGGCGCGACCCTGCTGGACCTGATGAAAGAGCGCGGCTGGCGCGGCGCCGAAGACTGGGCGGCAAAGGCCGATGAAATCGCCCCGACCATCGTTGGCGGCTCCAAGAAACACGGCGGGCCGGATCTGGGCCCCACCCGCGCGCGCCGCGCCTGGGCCGCGCTTGGGGTGGAGGGACGCACCATCGCCTATGAGGCCCCCGATCCCTTTCACAACGACATGCCGCGCCTCACCGTGCGCATGGTGGCTCGCATCCAGGGCTTTCCCGACGCCTGGCACTTCACCGGCGCCAAGACCAACGCCTACCGTCAGGTGGGCAATGCCTTCCCGCCCCCCGTGGCCGAGGCTGTCGCGCGCCAACTGAAGGCAGCGATTTCAAAACCCAACCTGCGCAGCGTTCGGGCCTGAGATAGAGCGCCATCTTTGCCGCGGCAGGCCTTTGCAATAGGCTCATCGAGATGAAGAAGAAGATACCGGAGAGCCTTGTCGAACCCGGACACCCCGATTTCGGGATCCTGTTCCCCCTGGCCGATGAGATCACCACCCGCGCGGGCGGCAGCCTGGCGCTGGAATACGATGTGCCGCAAATGCTGCGCCAGTGCATCGATGATGTGATCATGACGCTCAAGACCGGGCGGCGTGCCTATGAGGAACTGGAAAAGACCGAAAAAACCTATATCGGCACCCGCGTCGAGATCGAGCTACGAGCGCTTCTAGGCCTGCAAAAGGGGCGGCTCGACACCCGCATCCTGGGCTATGATGTGGACATCAAACACACCATGGGCAGCAACTGGATGATCCCGACCGAGGCGCTGGGAGAGGTCTGCCTCTTGGTCGCCGCCGACGAGATACGCGCGCGCTGCTATCTGGGTCTGATCGTAGCCCGCCCCGAATATCTGACCACGGGGCAGAACAAGGACGCCAAACGCTCGGTCTCGGCCGAAGGGTTCCGGCAGATATACTGGCTGTTTCGCGATCATCCCTACCCGGCCAATTTCTGGCGCCCGCTGCCCGAAAATGTCGTCCTGCAGATTTTTGCCGCAGAAACCGGCAATGCCCGCATGGCCGAACTGTTCCGACTGGTGCAGCGCACCCCGATCCCGCGAGATGTGCTGGAGGCGGTGGCCCAGCAAAAAGACTTCATGCGCCGGATCCGCTCGGACAAGGGGCGCGGAGCCCGCGATATTCTGGCGCGTGACGGCATCCTGCTGCTCTCGGGGCAATATGATTCCCAACTGATCCGCGCGCTTGATCTGCCGCCCTGCCCGGCCAGCGCCTTTATATCCTGCGAGCCGCAAACCGCGCAGCAGCGCAGCCTCGCGCGTCAGGCCGGATTCGATCTGCCCGAGGCCTAGCGCCGCGCGAAAGCTCCCCGAAAAAGCCCTCGTTTTTCCCCTTGCGCCTGTCGTGCGAACTTCCTAAATACTCGCCTACCGAATGGCAGCGCGGGCGTAGCTCAGGGGTAGAGCATAACCTTGCCAAGGTTAGGGTCGGGCGTTCGAATCGCCTCGCCCGCTCCATTCGAATAAGAGCGATGGTTTTGGAGCGATTCTTTCCAAATCAGCTTTCGGTAACGGCCTCTCCTGATCCACGATCGTAGCTCGGAAACCTCTGCTTTGAGGCCATAATTGCGTGGTCAGAAATTGCTGAATATTCTCTCGACATGGACAAAGCACACCGAACAGAGGCGCAGTTTATCCGCTCACTGTCTTCTGAGGAGGCGGCGACATTTCTTATTGAGAAATATGTCGATGCGTGGCCAGTCACGATTTCGCACCGCAGTTGGAAAAAGCCCGATCAATATCGACTGGCCCGAAATTTCTTACAAGGGCGGGTTTTTGCAAGTGAACGAGGCTACAAGGATTTCTTGTCGTTCATGTCCGTTGACGCATTCCTGAGAATTGTCGAGGACGGACTAGCGGATATTGAGCCCGACAGACTGAGCCTGTTGGCGTATTATTTACTGCCTTGTTTGCGCAAAATTGCGAAGACGGAAAAGCAGGTGGCACGCGTTGACGAGTTCGCTCACCTTCTTTCCGCGCTAAGGTCCTGACAAAGAGACCTGCGGTCACGCCGCATGTCAGCTTCGTCCGCTTTTCGGCCATTCGCAAACACGCTCTCGGGGAACAGCCGAAGCGGGTTTGCTGGGCTAGAACCGGATGCGCTGTTCGGGCCATGCCCCCGTGCATCAGATCAGTTAGGCCGGTTGCCATCGGGGCGGCTCTCGTATCTGAGGGGCTTGCTCCCCTCCGGCGCCTGTCACAATTTCCGAGCAAGGATCACATTTTCCGCTTGCAGCCTGTCACCCGATTTTCTAAACACCGCTCACCGAATGGCAGCGCGGGCGTAGCTCAGGGGTAGAGCATAACCTTGCCAAGGTTAGGGTCGGGCGTTCGAATCGCCTCGCCCGCTCCATTCGAAACAAAAGGCCGTCCCTTGGGCGGCTTTTGTGTTTTCTGGGCATCCCGCCCACCACACCGCGCTTTTGATCAAATTCCTTTTGACGCTGGGGAAAAAACGCGCCAATGCTTGCGCCAGCGGTGCTGCGCCGCGCCCCATATCCCGCCCCGCGCGTTTCTTTCTCAAAAGGAGTTCAGCCATGGCCCCTGTCATCTACCCCACCACCAACCTCACCGCGACAGAGCAGCTGTGCCTGGATCATGCCAAGGGCATCTACGTCTACGACAAGGACGGCAAGGAATATATCGAAGGGCTTGCGGGCCTGTGGTGCACCTCGCTGGGCTATGGCAACACCGAGGTGATCGAGGCTATCACGGACCAGCTGACCAAGCTCAGCTTCTCGCACACCTTTGGCGGCAAGACGCATGAACCGATCCAGGCGCTGGCCGACAAGCTGAAAGCGATGGTGCCTGTGGAGGATGCCTATTTCTTCTTTGGCAACTCCGGCTCGGACGCTAACGACACCCATTACAAGATGCTGCGTTATTACTTCAACGCCATCGGCAAGCCGGAAAAGCGCAAGATCATCACCCGCGAGCGCGGCTATCACGGGGTCACCGTGGCGGCAGGCTCTTTGACCTCCCTGCCCGCGAACCTGGCGCATTTCGACGCGCCGGTGGAGGCGCTGCACATCCTGCGCTCGGACGCGCCGCATTACTACACGGGCCGCAAGGGCAACGAGACCGAAGCGCAATTCGTGGACCGGATCATCGACAATCTGGAACAGCAGATCATCGCCGAGGACCCCGACACCATCGCCGCGATGATCGTGGAGCCGATCACCGGCGCCTCTGGCGTGATCGTGCCGCCCGAGGGCTATTACGAGAAACTGCAGGCGGTGCTGCGCAAATACGGCATCCTGGTCTGGGCCGATGAGGTGATCTGTGGCTTTGGCCGCACCGGCGCCGATTTCGGCTGCACCTCCATGGGCATCAAGCCGGACCTGATGACCTTTGCCAAACAGCTGAGCTCCGCCTATTTCCCGATCTCCGCCTCGGTCATTCCCGGCTGGATGTACAAGGAAATGGTCGCCCCTTCGAATGAGGTCGGCGTATTTGGCCACGGCTATACCTATTCCGGCCATCCCGCCGCCTGCGCCGCCGCATTGAAGACCCTGGAAATCTACGAGCGCGACAACCTGTTTGGCCATGCCGCCGAGGTGGGCGCGCATATGCAGGCGCAGCTACGCGAGATCTTTGAGGGTCACCCGCTGGTGGGTGAGGTGCGCGGCAAGGGTCTGATCGCGGCGCTTGAGCTGGTGTCGAACAAGACCACCGGCGCCAGCTTTGACAAAGGCGCCGCCGGGGTCATGGCGCAAAAGCTCTGCGAGGAAAACGGCCTGATCCTGCGCGCGGTGGCAGGCAATGCGGTGGCGCTTTGTCCGCCGCTGATCATTACCAAGGCAGAGGTGGACGAGATGCTGAAGCGCCTCAAGACCTCAATCGATACGGCCTATGAGCGGCTAAAAGAGCAAGGCCTGATCGCCGCCTGATCGACCATTGAACACCGAAAACCAAAACACCCCGGCACAAGGACCGGGGTGTTTTGCGTTTCAAAGACCGACAGCTCAGAAGACCTTGTAGGTCATCGTCGTCAGCGAGCGTTCGATATTGGGGATCACCAAGAGGTGGTCGTTGATGTATTTGCCCACATCCTCATCCTTGGGGATGTAGAGCTTCATCAACAGGTCATATTCACCGCTGGTGGAGTAAAGCTCGGAATGGATCTCCCGCAGCGCAATATCCTCGGCCACCTTGTAGGTGGTGCCGGGTTTGCAGCGGATCTGGATGAAAACGCAGGTCGACATGGACGCCCTTTCATTGGGTTTCTTGGCTATGTGATTTGCGCGCCAAGCTCGCACGGCGCGCAGGCAGGCGCAATCCCACAGATGCGGTGCAACAGGTTCCGGATTTCGCCTAGAGCGCTCTTGAGCGGGAAGACCTGACCGCCCTATAAGCGCAGCACCAGCCCTTTGGTGCCGCATGGCTTCCGGGGCAGCATGACGAAGGATGGCCCGCAGATGCGCAGCGCAAAGATCACCCGCTCCACCGCCGAGACCGAGATTTCGGTGGAGATCAACCTCGATGGCACCGGGGCCTATGACAATCAGACCGGTGTCGGCTTTTTCGATCACATGCTGGACCAGCTGGCGCGGCATTCGCTCATCGACATGACCATCCGCGCCAAGGGCGATTATCACATCGACGATCACCACACGGTCGAGGACACCGGCATTGCGCTGGGTCAGGCGCTGGTCAAAGCGCTCGGAGACAAGAAGGGCATCCGCCGCTATGGCGAATGCCACCTGCCGATGGATGATGCCCAGGTGCGCTGCGCGCTGGACCTGTCGGCGCGCCCTTTCCTGATCTGGAACGTGACCCTAGAGGCGCCCAAGATCGGCACCTTTGATACCGAGCTGGTGCGCGAGTTCTTTCAGGCGCTCAGCACCCATGGCGGCATCACGCTCCACATCGACCAGATCCACGGGTTCAACAGCCACCACGTCGCTGAAGCCGCCTTCAAGGCCGTGGCCCGCGCCTTGCGCGATGCGGTCGAGACCGATCCGCGCAAAGGCGATGCGATCCCCTCCACCAAGGGCGCGCTCTGACGCGGTCTTATGCCGTGGCGCCCACCGGCGCGCCACGGCCCCGGCGCAGGATCCATTCGGCCAGCATCAGGTTGGGCACCCAGGCGATCCAGCAGATGACCGGATAGCTGGCCTCAAACCCAACCGTGGCTGATCCAATCGGCAAATAGATCCGCAAGGTCACGGCGGCCAGCGTCAGCGCGGCAGAGCGGATCATCCACGCGCGATGCTGCGCAAAGCGGCGGCGCATCGCATGCCAGACCGCAAGGCCCGTCGTCCAGAGCCAGGCCAGCGCCAGCAGCGCCAATCCCAGCGCCGCCACCGGCCCCTCTTCGGTGGTGTAGGCGAGCCAGATGCCGCTGATCCCCGCCAAAAGAATCGAAACGCCATAAAGCCGCCCCAACCAGCGATGCACCGCCGGGCGCGCCTTTCGCAGGCCTTTTGAGAATTGCAGCGGCAGCAAGGCCAGCGCAATCGGCGCAAGACCAATGTGCAAATAGAACATCAAGGGCCGCTCCAGCGCGTGATGCAGCATCGCCGGCATCACCAGGGCCACATCGGCAATCAGAAAACGATACGAGCCGACCGCGATCAGCACCGCAGACACCCACATCGCTGTGACAACCCATTTCGGATAGCCCTGAGGCCGCGCATCAACTGACATCTCATCACTCCTTGCAACTATTTCCGGATCAAACTTTACACTGTCAAGCAACGCACAAGATACATCAAAACTTGACGCCGTCAAGTTTCATGCTGATAAAGCTCGCATGACACAAGAAAACGTGAAGAGCCGCCATCACCACGGCGATCTGAAACCCGCTCTGATCAAGGCGGGTATCGACCTGCTTGAGGAAGGCGGGATCAAGGCGCTGAGCTTGCGCAAATGCGCTGCCCGCGCCGGGGTCTCCCACGCGGCGCCAGCGCATCATTTTGATGGGCTTGCCGGGCTGAAACAAGCGATTGCCGAGGAAGGCTTTCGCCTGTTTTCCCAGTACCTGAAAGACGCATGCGACAGCGGCCACCAAGACCCGAGAGAGCGACTCAGATCCTTGTGCCGGGGCTATCTGCAGTTTGGCCTCGACCATCCCGGCATTCTGGCCGTGATCTTTGGCGATCAGGGGCTGGCAAGTCTGGTCCAATTCGGAGGCAAGGAAAAGGCCGACGCCTATCTGACCTTACGCGATGTAGCTGCGCCCTTTGTTGCCCCCGGGCAGGATCGTCTGGTGGTGGAAACCCAGATCTGGTCGCTGATCCACGGTTTCACCCTGCTTTACCTTGCAGGGGAATTCGGCAGCCCGCCCCCGCCCATCGACGAGGGCCCCCTGATGCAGGTGATTGCCCTTCTGGAGCGTCTCGATCCCCCATCCTGCTCTTGACCCCGCAGGCATTTCCGGCCACTTCAAACGGGCAAGACAGGAAGGACCCCAGCCATGCTGACGGCGATCATCGATTACGAAAGCGGCAATCTCCACTCTGCCGAAAAAGCCTTTCAGCGCATGGCGCAAGAGGTGGATGCCGGCGAGGTGGTGGTGACATCTGACGCCGACGTGGTGGCCCGCGCCGACCGGCTGGTGCTGCCGGGCGATGGCGCCTTTCCCGCCTGCGCGGAAGAGCTGCGCGGTCACAAGGGCATCTATGACGCCATGGTCCATGCGGTCGAGGACAAGGGTCGCCCCTTCCTTGGCATTTGCGTGGGCATGCAGCTGATGGCCACCACAGGCCATGAATATGAGGACACGCCGGGCCTCGATTGGGTCGGCGGCGATGTGGTGAAGATCACGCCCGAAAACCCGGCCCTCAAGGTGCCGCATATGGGATGGAACGATCTGGTGATCGACCATGATCACCCAGTGTTTGCAGGCATTTCTTCCGGCGATCACTGCTATTTCGTGCACTCCTACCATTTCCGCGTCACCGACCCGGCGGAACGGCTGGCCCATGTGGATTATGGCGGCGATGTCACGGCGGTGATCGGCAAGGGCACCATGCTGGGAATGCAGTTCCACCCGGAGAAGAGCCAGCACGTCGGCCTGCGCATGATTGCCAACTTCCTGACCTGGAAACCCTGAGCCGCTGCCGGATCAGGCCGCCCCTTTGCGCAAGGAAACCGGCGCGCAGCCATAGGCGCGGCGAAAGGCGCGGGTGAAGCCTTCGGGTGAATCGTAGGCATAGCGCCGCGCCACCGCATCCACCCGGTCCCCGCGCAGCAGGTCCTGTCGCGCGAGCGTCAGCCGCCAGCGGCGCAGATAGTGCATCGGGGTTTCCCCCAACTGCTGCGAAAACAGTTCCGAGAACCGCGACAGGGAGAGCCCGGCCGCTGCCGCCAGATCCTGCGTGCTCCAAACCCGCCCCGGATGATCGTGCATCGCCACGATTGCGCGGGCCAGACGTTGATCCGACAGACCGGCCAATAGCCCCGGCTGCGTTGTGCCCGTCTCAATCAAATGCCGCAGCAGCCGCACCATGGCCGCCTGTCCTAGGCTGGCGAGGATGCTTTGCGCTCCGCAGCGACGGTGCGTGATCTCTTGCCGGATCAGATCGAGAATTGCCTTCAGCTCGGGCGCCTGGTCAAGCGACAGGTCAATCCGTTTCGGAAGGGCGGCAATCAATGGATTATGTGCCCCGGCCCACTCCACCCGCAAGGCAAGGAAGACTTCCGGCTCAGCCGCGTCACCCAAGGTATCGGGCAAAAAGACCAAGCGCGACAGAGCCGCCTCCTCATCCCCATAGACGACAAGGTTGGCATGCCTGGGCTCCGCCAGATCCACCACCATGCGAAACCGCGCCATCAAGCTCGACAACCTGTCCATTTTCCGTCTCCCACACCCAGCATCGGAAAAAATGTCAAGTTATTCGGATTTTTCAAGCGCTGAGTTAGTTCATACAGGGCACACCACCACTCACGGGCGCCCTGCCCTGTATTCAATTGATGGAGACTTTTCATGCTGACGCCCCGACAGAAAACCCCGGACCTATCCCTGCCGCTCTTGGGCGGTGGCACCTTCAATCTGTCCAGTGAGGACAACAGCCGTGGCACAGTCATCTGCTTTTACCGGGGCCTGCATTGCCCGATCTGCGCCAACTACCTGAAGGAACTGGAAAAGAAGACCGCCGATTTTGCAGAGCGCGGTGTCGGCACCATCGCCATCAGCTCGGACTGCGAAGAGCGCACCCGCGAGATGGCCGAAAAGGTCGAAGCCAAGGGCCTGCGCTTTGCCTATGACCTGCCGCTGCAAGTGGCCAAGGATTGGGGGCTCTATATCTCAACCTCGCGCGGGAAGACCTCCATCGGGATCGAGGAACCGGCGCTGTTTTCCGAACCGGGCCTGTTCATGGTGACGCCCGAACAGACACTATATTACGGATCGGTCCAGACCATGCCCTTTGTGCGGCCGCATTTTTCTGAACTGGTCTCCGCCCTCGATTTCGCCATCGCCAACGACTATCCGGCGCGCGGCGAATACACCGGCGCCGTTTGACGCCCACCCGCTGCACAAAGCCTGACACCGCAGCCCCCTTCCGGGCCGCCCCGTGGCGGCCCGGAGGACAGGAATGGACAGGCCCGGCGCTTCACGGCATATGGGGTAGACTTGAAACCCGTTCAGGCCACGCCCCGTGCAAATCAGACTGGAAAAATTTGACCACCACGGCGGACGCCACCGCTATTGCGTGTTGCGGCTCAGCCAGACCCTGTTTGGCGATTGGTGTGTCGAACAGGCCAAAGGGCCGATTTCCGCCCCCGGCGGACATGAACGGCGCGCCTATTTCAGCCAGCACAGTGAAGCGCTGCAACTGTTTGAGGCAGTCCGGGACAAACACGTAGGCCGCGGCTATGTGCCAATCCCGGTGCAACTGGGCCTCCTATAGGCCCAGATCAGTGGCCGAGGGTCAGTTGACGCGGGTCCAGGTCTGGCCCCGGCAGATGAGACCACCTGCGACGCAGCCTTTGACCTCAAGCCGGTTGCCACTCAGCGACATCTTGGACTTGTAGGTCTTGTCCGCGTCGGGTGCCCAGATCTTGCCGCCCGAATAGCTTCCGCCGCCATCGGCTTTCATGTCCCAGATCAACCGCTTGCCCAGATGCTCGTAGTCGGTTGAGACGCTCCCATTTGCATCATATGCTGTGGCGATAGTACCGCAGATGCTAGCGCCACAGGGTGCGATTTCGACATGCAGATAGCCGCCTTCCTCGCCTTCCTGGGTCTTCCATTTACCGGCAACCTGATCTGCGAAAGCGCCTGTCGCCAGTGTCAGGGCCGCAGTCAGGCCAAGTGTCAGGCCCCGTGCAAGGCCCAGTGTCAGTGTCTTCATGGTCTATCCTCCCTCTTTTATGGCAGTTTGGCGCGACCGGGCCTTTTCAGGCAAGGTTGACTTTGGGTCGCGTTGCAATCCCGGCGGCTCCCTGCCATAGAACCGGCAAAACCCTGCCAGAGCGCAGGCTCTGCACCCACGAGACGACAAGGACGGCTGACCATGATCCTCTACCCCGCAATCGACCTCAAGGATGGCCAGGCCGTGCGCCTGTTGCATGGGGACATGGACAAGACCACCGTATTCAACGACAACCCCGCCGCCCAGGCGCTGGAGTTCGTCGCAGCGGGTTGTGAATGGCTGCATCTGGTCGATCTCAATGGCGCTTTTGCGGGCGAACCGGTCAATGCCGCCCCGGTCGAAGAGATCCTGAAACAGTGCAAGGTGCCCGCACAGCTGGGTGGCGGCATCCGCGATATGAAGACCATCGAAAGCTGGATCGACAAAGGGCTGGCCCGCGTGATCCTCGGCACCGTGGCGGTGGAAAACCCCGATCTGGTGCGCGAAGCGGCGCGCGCATTCCCCGGTAAGGTCGCGGTGGGGATCGATGCCCGCAATGGCCGCGTCGCCACCAAGGGTTGGGCCGAGGAAACCGACGTGATGGTCACCGATCTGGCAAAGTCCTTTGAAGACGCTGGCGTTGCCGCAATCATCTACACCGATATTATGCGCGATGGCGCCATGAAGGGGCCAAACGTCGAGGCGACTGCGGATCTTGCCAATGCTGTCTCGATCCCGGTGATTGCATCGGGCGGGGTCTCGTCACTGGACGATCTGCGCGCGCTGAAAGCCTGCGGCGCGCCGCTCAATGGCGCAATCTCGGGCCGCGCGCTCTATGATGGCGCCATCGATCTGGGTGAGGCACTGGCCGTCCTGAAAGGGTAACCCAATCCCAAACGCCTGCGGCACCGCGCCGCTTTGCGCAGGCGTTGGGAATTTGGCTCAGTGGCGGCATTTGGAAAAGGTGCCTCATGTCTGTGATTTCAAAAACGCCCCTGCCTGCGCATTCTCATCTTTGGGCCAAGGTGCGCCCTGGTGACTTTGTCGATGGTTACGCTGTCGAAAGCGGGCTTTCAGCTCGCCAGGCTGCGGATCTGGGCCTTGCAATGCCCGGATGGGCAAAGGCTCTCCTGGCTCTGCGCAACAAGATCGTGGCGCCGCTCGGTCTCAAGACCGACGTCTCTGATCAGGGGGCAGAGGCGATTTTCCCAGTGCATCACGAAGACGAGAACGAGCTGATCCTGGGCACCGATGACAGACACCTGAATTTCCGCATTTGCATCATGCAGGAGGCCGGGCGCATCCACATGGCAACCTGGGTTCATCGCAACAACCTGCTTGGGCGCTTCTATCTGATGGCTGTGATGCCCTTTCACGTGCTGATCGTGCGCGACTCGATGCGCCGGATCGCAAAGCACTCCGCCCCGATTGCATCTGGGCCACGCGGTCAGTAAAGACAAAGCAACACTGCCGCGATCAAGGGCCATACCCCATGCTGAAAACCCGCATCATCCCCTGTCTCGATGTTGCCGATGGCCGCGTGGTCAAGGGCGTGAACTTCGTCGGCCTGCGCGATGCGGGCGATCCTGTTGAGGCGGCCAAGGCCTATGATGCCGCTGGTGCCGACGAGATCTGCTTCCTCGACATCCACGCCACTCATGAGAACCGCGGAACCATGTTCGACATGGTGCGCCGCACTGCCGAGCAGTGCTTTGTACCCCTCACGGTGGGCGGCGGCGTGCGCAGCAAGGAAGACGTGCGCGCGCTGCTGCTTGCCGGTGCCGATAAGGTCTCGTTCAACTCAGCCGCCGTCGCCAACCCGGATGTCGTGGCTGAAGCCTCGGCGCAGTTTGGCAGCCAGTGCATCGTGGTGGCCATCGACGCCAAGACCGTCTCCCCCGGCAAGTGGGAGATCTTCACCCACGGCGGGCGCCGTGAAACCGGCATCGATGCGGTGGAATTCGCCAAAACCGTGGTGGCCAAGGGCGCGGGAGAAATCCTTTTGACCTCGATGGACCGCGACGGAACCAAGTCCGGCTTCAACCTGCCCCTCACGCGGGCGATTTCCGATGCCGTGGATGTGCCGGTGATTGCCTCCGGCGGCGTTGGCACGCTGGATCACCTGGTCGAGGGCGTGACCGAAGGCGGGGCATCGGCCGTGCTGGCCGCCTCGATCTTCCATTTCGGCGAATACACCATCCAGGAAGCCAAAGAGCATATGGCCGCAGCCGGTATCGCAATGCGGATGACCTGAGAGATACGAACATGAGCCTGCTGCACGACCTCGAAGCCACAATCCTCTCCCGCAAGGGCGCAGATCCTGACACCTCCTGGACGGCAAAACTCTTGGCCAAAGGGCCAGAAAAATGCGCCGAAAAATTCGGCGAGGAAGCCATCGAGGCCATCATCGAAGCGGTGAAGGACGACAAGGCAAAACTCGCGAGTGAAGGCGCGGATGTGGTCTATCACCTCCTGGTGATGCTCGCTGCCCGAAATGTCGCACTGGACGACGTGCTCGCAGTGCTGGCCGAACGCCAGGGTCTCAGCGGCATCGCAGAAAAAGCCGCCCGCCCCAAGAGCTGACCGCCCCCCAAACCGCCAAAGAGGTGCTCCCGCGCCTGCGGATGCCCCGGCTGCGCCGGAGACCTCCTGGCAGCCTTGGGCCCGGCAGCGCGCCAAAGGCGCACTGCGCCCCCGCACATCCGAAACCGCCATCCCGATCTGATCCGGGTCAAGGGCCGCGCCAGCGGCCGCGCAAAGCGCGGTTTACCCTTGAGGCGGGTCTGGCCGAACATATTCTCGATATGGCGCTTCAGGGCACACCTGCCCCTGACGCGCTTCTCAGCAGGAAAATGCGCCGCGCGTCAGCGCGGCGCCCGGCCCAACGGGAGCTTGCAGATCTGTGATCTGCATGGCGACGGGCGGGAGCCCTACCTAGCCCCTGCACTCACAGTTTCGAGGAAATGATCCCGGTGGCAAAGCCGCCCATGCGCAGCTCTCCAAACAGGCGCTGGTATTCGATCTTGGGGCAGCGGTTCTGGATCACATCGATGCCCCGCGCCTCGGCCAGTGCAGCCGCCTCTGCGTGCTGAACGCCGATCTGCATCCAGATGGTCTGCAAGTCCGGAAACAGCTCCAGCGCCTCCTCCACGATCGGCGGCACCGCTTCAGATTTGCGAAAGATATCCACAATATCCACCGGTCCCTCGATCTCGGACAGGCTTGCGTGGACCCTTTCGCCAAACAACATCTTCCCCGCATGGCCAGGATTGACCGGGATCATTCGGTAGCCCTTAAGCGACAAGTAGCGCGCAACATAATAGCTGGGGCGCACGGAATTCAAAGAGACCCCCACCACGGCAATCGTGCGTGTACGTTTCAGGATCTTGCGCAGGTGGTCGTCACTGTAGCTTGTCATGGGCCGACCCTAGAGCGCGTGCGCGGCGCGCGAAAGTCAAAAGTGACCTTCCTCACAGAGGCGCAAGAGGTCCGAGCGCAACCCTCAAAAAAAGGCGCCCGGGACGGGCCCCGGGCGTCAGGTATGGAACGAGGGACAGTGAAAAAGGTCCGCGGCTGTTCCGCGCCGCAGGCCCGATATTGATATGGGCAGTCCGGCTCTGCATTTAAAGGGGCGTGTTCCAAGGTTACCGGCGCAAGGCGTTGGGCCAATTGCTCCGGGCTTCGGCAATCAGGGTCTCTGCCTCTGCCTGCCAGCGCCTGCGCACCTGCGGGCTGTTCAAAAGGAACAATTCCCCGTCGACAATCACCCACAACTCGGGATCGGCAGTTGTCAGACGCCCCTGCGCCATGGCAAAGGCGCAATAGCCGCCAAACATCGGCGCATAGGCCCAGGGGTTCATTTCAAACCGCATCTGGTTGCTGGCGGAAGAAAAGCGCCAGACTGCCCCTTTCCACATCAAGACATGTTCAGAGCTGCCCTGCACCGCATGGCCCGTCTCGAAAAAGGCCACCGGATCATAGCCACCAATCGCAACGCCATCTTGGGCAGAAAACAGTGCCATATCCGCCAGAGCGCGCTGAGGCGCGGCAAAAAGGCCAAGGGACAGGACAAGAATCATCAGGCGCAGGAACAAGGGGCGCACTCCATGTCGGCAAAGGGAACGTGGCAATTGTGACTCAGACACATCGCGCTGCAAAGATGTGATACGCAGATGTGATCAGCCCGTGACGTCGCCGACGTCGCAGCCTCCCCCACCTTGGCGATCAGTCGAAGATATCCTCGATCACGTCAAAGGCCTCTGACAGGACCTTTTGAAACAGGCTTTTGCGCTTTTTCTGTTTCTTGGCCTTCACCGGCTTTGCCTTGGACGGTCTGCCATGGGCCTTGCCGGGCATAGGCTGATGAGACACCTTTTGCCGCGGCGATGATGTCGGCGCCCCGGCAGGCGCCTTGGCGCCTTTTCCGGGCGCCAGAGGCCGCGCCTTTTGCGCCGACAGGGGCGCGCCGCAGGTGCCACAGACCAGCGCTGATACGCCCCCGGTCTTGCTGCCCGAGACAAAAGCCGATTGCACGCCGCAATAGCAGCAGCTGATGATTTTCCCGCCGGGAATGCTCGAATGTGCGATATCTGTCTCCTGAAGGGTTACGACCGCTCTCTTGAGGCATATAGGGCAATTGCGGCCGCATTTGAGACGTTGAGCGAGCCAAATCCACCGGCAAAGTCGATTTTCACCAGTTGATCCACGGTTTCCTTGGTTTTCTGGCGCAGCCCCGGTCCCTCGGCCCCCAGCACCAGCGCCACCGGGCGATCCTTTCGTCCTTCCAACGCCTGCTCTATGGTCTCATCCGCCTCGCCATCCAGGCCAAGCACGAGAAAGCCCATGTTTTGCAGCTCGACAATAGTGTCCGAGAGGTTGCGCATACGCAGATAAGGCTGACGCTCCAGCGCGCCGCTTGCGGTTTTTGCCAAAGCGCCGGTTTCGGGCGCGGAGTGATGGCGCGTGCCGATCACCGCACTGGCGCCCAGCACCTCGGCCGAACGCAGGATGGCGCCCACGTTATGCGGGTCTGTCACCCGGTCCAAGAGGATCACCCGCGGCACCTCGGCGCCGATGCAGTTTTCGGCAAGACTGCCCCAATTGAGCGGTTTCACCTCAAGCGCCGCGCCCTGATGGACCGAGCCGGGATCAATCGGCGCCTTGAAGCTGCGCGGATCCACCACCTCTGGCTCAATCCCGGCTGCAGAAATTGCCTCTTCCAGCTTGTTTTTTGCATTCAGCGTCACGATCAGGCGCAGTTTTTCACGGCTCGGGTTCATCAGCGCATCGCGCACCGCATGCAGGCCAAAGAGCCAGACGGTCTCGCCCGCACCGGCCTTCTTCGCCTGTTCCTTTTCGATGACCCACTGGGGTTTCTTGGTGGGTTTCTTGGACATGGATCTCTCCTGCAAAAGGAATTTCAAGCCGACGCAGAAAACTTGGAATTTTCCTGTTGACGCCCGTTGGTGGCGCTAGTAATCACGCCTCCACGTCAGGTGCAACACTCACCTGACAGTGGGCGACAGGCCGCAAGGTGTGGCAGGGGACTGTAACTCCCTCGCGGAGACGCACGCCTGGTTCGATTCCAGGGTCGCCCACCATCTTCCCCCTCTTTCTTCTGATGAGCGACAAGATACGGGATGATGGTGGCTGCTGCCATCGGGCAGCGAGGGTTTTTTCAAACACTTCAAGACTGACATGGAAAAGCCCGACACGAGGTCGGGCCATCTCTTTGATAATGTTCCAAAATTAGTCCAGCGCCTTATTCGGCATGCGCCTCAATCGCCTGCATCACCCAAGCCTCGAGCGCATCCAGATCAGCCTCGCCCGCCTCTGCCATGCCGCCGGAGAAGTCCTTGAAGGCCTCCACATTCATGCGATTCACGCCTGACACAACCGGGATCCCCATGGCCAGCGCTTCACCAATCACGGGGCGCATGCCGCGCCCGTCGGCCTCGTGCTTGCCGAATTTGTTGACCAGCAGAACCTGCGGTGCGGGCGTGTCGCTCAGCGACTTGGTCACCAGCCCCACCGCCTGCTCCAGAGCGCCGGGATTGAGGCGACATCCGCGGGCTTCGGGGCCAAGGGATTGGGAGATTCGGATCACCTCATCGCCGGGCAGAACCCGCACATCCATGTCGCACAGCTTGTCGTCATAGCATTCGGTATTGGTCTGCACGATCCCCGCCAGCCGCAGACCCCGCGCCTGCAGGCGTTCGGCCAGCGCCGTCAGCAGCCGGTCGGTGGCGCCGCGTTCGGTTGTCATGACATAGGCCAGGCTCATCGTACCCTCACGTTGCTATGGATCCAGTCAGCAGCGGGAACAGTAGCGCGGTTTTTTCACGCGGGCCAGAGGCACATTTGCCGCGCCACCGGGTGGACAGCGCGGCACGATTTCATTGCGCTTCGGCGTTACAGGCCCAAAGCCTTGCGGCGTTCCTCGGCAAAACCCTGCACGATCCGGTCTGCAATCAGAGCCAGAATCGCCATGGCCGCCCCGGCAGAGATTCCAAGCCCCACATCCGCCTGTCCCAGCGCCAGATAGATCGACTGGCCAAGGCCGGTGGTGCCGATCAGCGCCGCGATCACCAGCATCGCAAAGGCATAAAGGATGGTCTGGTTCAGCCCCAACAAGATCGTCGGCGCCGCATAAGGCGCGCGCACATCGCGCATCATCTGCCAGCGAGTTGCGCCCGATGCGGTGGCCGCCTCGATCATCTCCGCAGGTGTCTCGGTCAGCCCGTGGCGCGTGTAGCGGATCATCGGCACAATCGCATAGGCCATGATCGCAAGGAAGGCCGAGAATTCACCGATCTGGAACACCATCAGCACCGGGATCAGGAAGACAAACAGTGGGATCGTCTGCAACATGTCGCAGATCGGACGTACCACACGCCAGACCATGGGCGAGACCGCCGAAGCAAGGCCGATGGCACCGCCCAGCACCGCGCAGGCAAAGACCGAGGCGCCCGAAAGGTACAGTGACAGGAGCGCCCGCTCCCAGAGGCCCGATACAAGGATCGTTGTGAGCAGCCCCACCGACAGCGCTGCCAGACGCAGGCCACCCGCCACATAGGACAGCGCACCAACGCCAACCAGAACGAAAGGCCAGGGCAGTTGCGAAATCCCCGTCTCCAACATTCCTGCTGCGATCAGGATCACCACGCCCAGCGTCAGTTTGCCCCGATAGGCGCAGTAAAGCCCGGCCGCCGCGCCAACTGCAAAGAGCGTAAAGCTCATGCCCGAAGTCCAGACAAAGCCCCATGTGAAAGGCAGCACCGCCTGATCGAGACCAATCCGAAGCGGCAGCAGGACATAGAACATAACACCGTTCTTGATGGCGGTCAGCGCTTCGGCATTGGCACTGGTAAAGGCCGAAAGCCCCGCATCCACCCGGTCTGCCGTGCTGTTGAACAGAGCATAGGCACCCGGATCCTGGATTTGGCCGTAGAAGATGATGCTTGCGATGGCCCCAAGGGCGATCAGTCCCAGCGAGACGCGCCCGTCATAATAGCGGCGTTTCTCATTGGCGAGTGTGCCGCTCATCCGGTCGATCAGGATGGCAAAGATCACGATGACCAGACCGGCCAGCAAGCTGGCGCCGAACTGCGCCTTGCGCATGGTCAAAAGGACTTCCCAGCCGATGTCGTCAAAGCCCCCGATCACAGCCGCGATGATCACCATCGACAGGGCCGCCATCAGGCACTGGTTCACACCCACCATGATCTGAGTTGCCGCGGCGGGGATCTCCACCTGAAACAGCTGCTGCATGCGGGTGCCGCCCGCCATGATCGCGGCTTCCTTGATCTCCGGCTCGATCCGCTGCAAGCCAAGCAGAACGTTGCGCGCCATGGGCGGCGCGGCATAGATCGCCGAGGCAATAAGGCCGACAACCGGGCCAAAGCCAAAGAGCACCAAAAGCGGCGTCAGATAGGCAAAGGTCGGCACAGTCTGCATGACATCCAAAAGCGCCTGAACCGGCGCGCGAACACGCGGGTATTCATTGGCCAGAACCCCGATGGCACCCCCAATCAGCAGCGCCAGCGGCACCGAGACCGACACCAGCGCCAGCGTATTCATGCTTTGCGGCCAATAGCCCGAGGCCAGCACCGCCCCAAGCCCCACAGCCGCCATAAGCGCCATGGTGACACCGCCCAGCCGCCAGCCCAGCGCCACCGTAGCAGCAATCAGCAAGGGCCAGGGGGTGACATTCAGGATCCAGTTGGCACCCTCCATCGGATAGGCCATGAGGGCAGAGAACAACCGCGCCGCCGGTTTGATCAGGGCAAGGAAAGCCTCCATCGCGCTGCCAACCCATTCGGTTGCGGGCAGCACCCAGCCTTTCGGGAAGGCGGTCAGCCAGGGTGCGACGCCTTCCAGCGCCAGGCACAGGATGCCCACGGCGAGCGCAATCAGCGCCGCCATGCTGCCTTTGCTGAGCGTCGTCATGCGGCCGGATCCACCTGCAGGGCGGCGGCCAGATCCGCCGGGTTCACCACACCCAAAAGCGCGCCGTTTTCATCACGCACGGGCACGGGTTCGTAAAGCTCCATACAGCGCGCGAGGGCAGCATCCAGCGTCATATCCCGGCGCAGGCCCGGATCATCCGGCCCGTGGACCAGATCGCCACCCGCCTGCATGACCGAAGCCACACGGGCATGCTGGCCTTTGGCCACGTCCTTGGAGAATTCGCGCACATAGTCATCGGCCGGGTTCAGCACGATATCCGACGGCGTGCCGATCTGTACGATCTTGCCATCGCGCATGATGGCAATGCGGTCGGCCAGTTTCAGCGCTTCGTTGATATCATGGGTGATAAACACGATTGTGGTCTTCAGCTTGGCCTGAATATCGAGGAACTCGTCCTGCAACTGGCGACGGATCAGCGGATCCAGAGCCGAAAACGGCTCATCCAGGAACCAGACCGAGCAATCCGCCACCAGCGAACGGGCAATGCCAACACGCTGACGCTGACCGCCCGAGAGTTCACGCGGGAAATTCTTTTCGCGCCCGCCAAGGCCCACCAGTTCGATCACCTTTTGTGCCTTGGCAAGGCGCTCCTTCTTGCCCATGCCCTGAACGCGCAAGGGATAGGCGACGTTTTCGGCGACGTTCATATGCGGGAACAGGCCAAAATGCTGGAACACCATGCCCAGCGTGTTGCGGCGCATCTCGATCAGCCGCTTTTGGCTTGCGGTGCGGATGTCTTCCCCTTCGATCAGGATCTCGCCACCGGTGCCCGGCAAGAGCTGGGAAATACAGCGGATCAGGGTCGATTTGCCCGAGCCACTAAGCCCCATGATCACAAAGAGCTCTCCCTCCTGCACCTCAAATGTGGCGTCCTGCACCGCGGGCGTCAGCCCTTCGGCGCGCAGTTGCGCGGCGGCCTCATCGGCAGAGTTGGTAGAGGAAAGCGCCCGGTTCAGGGCGCTTTCCGCGTTGGCTCCAAACACCTGCCAGACACTCTGGCAGGTGATGGCGGGTGGTGTCTTTGTGCTCACGGTGTCACCGCTCACTGCAGCGCGGCGTCCACAACCGGGCGCCAGCTGTCCTCATTGGCGGCCATCCATTCCGCGACCACCTCTTCGACCTTACGACCATCCACATCGACCGCGCCCATCATCGGCTGCTGGTCTTCCACCGCCAGAGTGTAGCTGTAGAGGATCTCAAAAGCGGCAGGCCAGGTCTCGGCCAGGCCAGACCAACCGGCCTTGAAAATGCGCGAGGGGGCAAAGTCACAGTCGTTGACCGCATTGGGGTTCGGGCCCCAGGCCGGATCGTTGAAGCAGGCTTCTTCCCCGACCGGCAGATCCACGAATTTCACGTCATAGGCAGACATTGCCCAATGCGGCTGCCAGAAAGTGATCAGAAGCGGCGTCTTGCGCTCGGTCGCGGCGCGCAGCTCTACGATCAGAGCCGCTTCAGAGCCTGCAGGCACCGCCTTGAAGGGCAGATCGAGGCCGGTCATGCGGTCGGCGCCCGGTGTGCCCCAATCGGCCGGGTAGTCAACCAGACGCCCGCCAGGCAGCGTTTCAGCGGTGGCAAAGAGCGGCGCGCAGTCTTTCAAAGCTTCCCAGGCCGGAAGCCCCGGGCACAGTTCGGCCACATGCGCCGGATAGGCGATGCCTTCCTTGGCGTCGAGTTCCAGATCGCCCAGCTCCACCACGGTGCCCTCGGCGACCTTTTTGGCGTATTCGTCCGAAACGTTGGAAGACCAGATTTCAAGCGTCGCATGAATGTCGCCATCGGCAATCGCCTGGAACTGGTTCATCATGCCGGCCGAGACGTATTCGACCTTGTACCCGGCCGCCTTGAGCATCTCACCCGCGATTTGGGTGGTGATGTGCTGACCGGTCCATTCGTTCATCGCCAGCTTGATCGGCTTGTCCACCGCGCCCAGATCGGCAGCCCCGGCTGCGCCAGACATGAGTGCCGCCGCGCCCAGCGTCAGTGCAAAAGAAGGTGTCTTCATTGATGTCATCCCTGTTCTTTTTCGGCGCAGTCCAGATCGGCTCTTTTTGCGCGCTTCGTCGTCTGTGGTCGTTCAAACTATTGGGTCGCCTCGCAGCCGCTCGCCGCTCCAAGACCCGGGGCCCGTCGCACCCTCATCCGATGTCCAAGTGTGACCGGCCCATGACCTAGTTTTTGACGTTATTGCGACCATTTGTCGAGCATTCGCGCCATTCACTATGGAATTTCTTGATTATCCATTCAAATTTTTGGCTCACAATTCAAAAACGAAATCCGGGACAGGCCTGTACAGTGACCGAATGCGGCGGAAAGAGAGAATCACCCATAAGGGTCCGTGACGTCTCGCCTTGGGGCAAGATGCCTACAAAACCGCAGCCAAACGCAGCATGGCGGCGGTGATCTGGCTCAGTTGGTCCGGCGTCGTCACGAAGGGCGGCATGGTGTAGATATTGTGACCAAAGGGGCGCAGGAAAACGCCTGTCGCGGGGGCCAGGGCATGGGCCTCATCGGCCGAAACGCGATGATCCATTTCGATCACGCCGATGGCGCCCAGCACACGGACATCGCGCACGCCGGGAAGGTTCCGCGCCGGGGCCAGTTCCTCATTCATCTGTGTCTCGATTGCCGCCACGCTCGCCTTCCAGTCCTGTCCGGTCAAAAGATCGATCGCGGCGCAGGCCGCCGTGCAGGCCAAGGGATTGGCCATATAGGTGGGGCCATGCATGAAGATGCCCGGATTGCCGCCGCCGATCCCCTCCGCCACAAGGTCATTGGTCAGCGTCGCCGCAAATGAGATATGCCCGCCTGTCAGCCCCTTGCCGAGGCAAAGGATATCCGGCTGAACGTCGGTGAAACCGGTTGCGAACATATGGCCCGCACGGCCAAACCCCGTGGCAATCTCGTCAAATATCAACAGGATGCCGAATTCATCGCACAGCGCGCGCGCCCGGTTCAGGTACTCAGGATGGTAGAAATACATGCCCCCCGTGCCCTGCACCACGGGTTCCAGAATGAAGGCTGCAATTCGGTCCTGCCCCGCCTCAAACACCCGGCGCAGCTCGGCCAGCCCGTTCTGCTCGGGGTCGTCATTCCACTCCTGATCCAGACGCACCGGAGGGCGGGGGACAAAATGCTGGACGCTCAGCGCCCCCTGAAACAGGTGGTGCATGCCGGTGTCGGGATCGCAAACGCTCATCGCCTTCCAGGTGTCGCCATGATAGCCCGACCGAACCGTCGCAAATTCGCTGCGCCCGACATGGCCTATGGCGTGCTGGTATTGCACCGCCATCTTCATCGCCACCTCAACCGAGACCGAGCCGCTGTCGCAATAGAAGATCCTTGTCAGGCTGTCCGGCGTCACATCCAGCAAGCGCCGCCCCAGTTCCACCGCCGGATCATGGGTCAACCCGCCGAACATCACATGCGGCAAGCGGTCCAACTGCTCCTTCATCGCCTGTGTGATCGCCGGATGGCGATGGCCATGCATCATGCACCACCAGGAGGACATCGCATCAATCAGCCGGGTGCCATCCTCCAGCGTGATATGGACGCCCTCGGCCTCCTTTACCAAAAATGTCGGGCCGGGCTTGGTGACGTTCGTGTAAGGATGCCAGAGGTGTTTCTGGTCAAAGGCAAGCGGACTGAGTTCGGTTTCTGACATTCAGATCAGAGCCTTGCGTATGGCATCGAGGTCGATATGCGCCGCACAGGCGGAGCGCAGACCGTCCGGCGTCAAGGGATCAATCACGGGCAGGCGTCCAAGGTGCGCGACATCTCCGAACTGGCAGATCGTCTCCTCGACCTCCGGCTCCGCATCGCCATTGAAGATCACGCCGACAACGGGGCAGCCGCGCGCGCGCAGCGCCTCCAGCGACAAAAGTGTATGGTTGATCGTACCAAGGCGCGTCGACGCGCATAGAACCAATGGCGCCTGCCACTGGGCAAAGAGGTCGATATAGAGTGACTTGCGGTTCAGCGGCACCATGAGGCCCCCTGCCCCCTCTACCACCAGCGGCCCATAGACCTGCGGCAGAGCCAGTTGCTCCAAGTCGATCTCAACGCCTTCTGCCTCGGCGGACAGATGCGGCGAGGCCGGAAGCTGCAGCCGGTAGGCCTCGGGCAGGACATGGCAGCGCACCATGCGCGCGACAAAGGCGCTGTCGGTCTCTTCCTCCATGCCGGATTGCACCGGCTTCCAGTAGGTCGCGCTAAGCGCCTGCGTCAGTGCGGCGGCGATCACCGTCTTGCCCACTTCGGTATCGGTGCCGGTCACCACCAGAACGCCGCTCATGCCCGCGCCTCCTGCAACTGGGCGAGATCCTCGAACATCTCTGTGATCACCTTGTTCGAGACGTTGAGCGTCACCGAGAGGCGCAGGCGCGATGTGCCTGCAGGCACGGTGGGCGGGCGAATGCCGCGAATGTCATAGCCCCGCGCCTGCAAGGCTGCGGCCATCTCCATCGACTTGCCATCCGCGCCAATGATCACCGGCAGGATCTGGCATTGAAATCCGGTCAGGCCACACAGGCGCGCGGCCTCGGCATGGGCATGGTGAATGCGCTCCCAGGCACGGTCCAGCCGGTCGCTGCCACCCGCAAGCAGCCCAAGCGCCGCCCTGACAAGCGCTGCATTCAGCGGCGACGGGGCGGTTGCAAAGATGAAATTGCGCCCCTTGTTGATCAGCATCTCAATCAGCACCTGCGGCGCGCAGATCAAGGCCCCCGACGCGCCCAGCGCCTTGCCACAGGTATGGAGGCTGATGACGTTTCTGCGATGGGCAAACCCATGCGCCATCCCGCGCCCGTCTGGGCCGAACAGGCCGGTGGCATGGGCCTCATCCACCACCAGAACCCCGCCCGCACTATCGGCCAGCGCCATCAGCTCGGCCAGCGGGGCAAGATCGCCATCCATGGAATAGACCGCCTCGACCGCGATCCAGACCTGCCCGCTGCCGCCCTGGGCGCGCCAGTCGGCAAGGCGCCGCGCCGCATCCGCCGCATTATTATGGGCAAAGCTCTGCACCTCCGCCCGTCCCAGCCGCATCCCGTCACGGGTGCTGGCATGAATCAGATCATCATAAAGCACCAGATCGCCCCGCTGCGGCAGGGTCGCAAAGATCGCAACATTGGCGTTGAAGCCGCCGCCCATGAACAGCGCGGCCTCACTGCCAAAGAAGGCAGCCGCCTCTTCCTCAAGCAACTGGTGCTCGCTGTCATTGCCGCGCAGCAGGCGTGAGCCCCCTGCCCCCACCGGAACCCCGCGCTCCAGCGCAGCATGGGCCGCTGCCCGCATCTCGGCGCTATTGGCAAGGCCCAGATAGTCATTCGATGAAAAATCATGCCCTGCGCGCGGGATCAGGCGGCGATAGCGGTCCTGCTGCGCAAGGCTGTCCAGCAGCGCCTGCTGGCGCGGGTATTCGGCAGCAGGCGCGTCCAGCAGCGCGACTGTCATTCGCCCGCTCTTTCGATGCGGCCCTCGCAATGGGCCTCCATTGCTTTCAGGCCAAGCCGGTCGAACAGTTGCTGATCCTTGTCCTCCTCGGGATTGTCGGCGGTCAAAAGCGTATCGCCCACAAAAATCGAGTTGGCCCCGGCAAAGAAACACATGGCCTGCAACTCATCGCTCATATCGGTGCGGCCCGCCGACAGGCGCACATGGCTGTTCGGCATCAGGATCCGCGCCAGAGCGATGGTGCGTACGAATTCAATCGGATCGAGTTTCGGCACATCCGCCAGCGGCGTATCGGGGATCGGGATCAGCATGTTCACGGGCACCGAATCCGGGTGCTCCTCCAGCGTCGCCAGCGCCAGCAGCATGTCGATCCGGTCCATCTGCTGCTCGCCCATACCGACAATGCCGCCCGCGCAGACCTTGATCCCCGCTTCGCGCACGCGGTTCAGCGTCTCGATCCGGTCGGCAAATGTGCGGGTGGTGATGATCTCGGAGTAATACCGTTCAGAGGTGTCGATATTGTGATTGTAGTAATCCAGCCCCGCATCGCGCAGACGGAAGACCTGACCCTTTTCCAGCATGCCAAGGGTCATGCAGGTCTCCATGCCGAGATCCTTGACCCCGTGGATCATCGCCTCAAGGGCGGCCATGTCGCGATCTTTCGGGCTGCGCCAGGCGGCGCCCATGCAGTAACGGGTGGCCCCCGCATCGCGCGCCTTTTTGGCTTCGGCGATCACCCGCTCCACCTCGATCAGCTTGGCCGCCGAGAGTTTTGCGCCGTTGCGGGCCGATTGGCTGCAATAGGCGCAATCCTCGGGGCAGCCGCCGGTCTTGATGCTGAGCAGTTTGGATTTCTGCACCTGATTGGGATCGAACGACTGCCGGTGCACCGTATGCGCGCGGAACAGAAGATCCATGAAAGGCAGGTTGTAGATTTCTTCGGCCTCAGCCCGTGTCCAGTCCGTTCTGATCGGCGCGGCATCCAGCATCTGCCTCTCCCCTTCTCTTTTATCTATTAGTTTTCCGTGTGCGCCATGCGCTTTCTATTTTTATAGATAATTTTTGCTCCAAAAGACAAGCGTCACATGCGATTGCGATTTTTAGCGCAAATTCAATACCTTAAAACCAACTCCAACAACCGAGCGCCACGTACAGAATCCCCCTTGACGCCACGGGGGCAGCTCTTCTAGGTGTGAAAGCACGCAGGGGAGTCCCGCCCAGGGGACTGAGAGGCAGACAGGACGGAGGTATCTCCGACCGGTGACGCGACCCTTTGAACCTGACCCAGTTGACACTGGCGTAGGAAGCTAGGATGCGCGCCCCCCCTCGGCCCCGTACAGGCCTAAGATGCGTGACCGAACAGAACGGAAAGTACGACCGTTCCGCGTTTCCCCCGTCCAAACCTCATCTGGTGTCTTTTTTGAAGTTTTGCTTCGAGGAGCACCGCATGACCCATCAAGACCAAAAGATCGCGCCCAGCGTGACGACAGGCCCGCTGCCCGCCTCAAAAAAGATCTATGTGCCCGGCGAAATCCACCCTGAGATCCGCGTGCCGATGCGCCAGATCTCGACCCATCCCACCGCCGGTGAGGCCCCGCTGCCGGTCTATGACAGCTCTGGCCCTTATACCGATCCTGACCATACCACCGACATCCGACAGGGCCTCCCCGCCCTGCGCCGCGACTGGATCCGGGCGCGCGGTGATGTGGAGGACTATCAGGGCCGCGACATCAAGCCCGAGGACAACGGCTTTGTCGCAGGCGACCGGCTGACGCCTGAATTCCCCGTGCGCCCAGCCCCGCTGCGCGCCAAAGGCGACAAAGCGGTCACGCAGCTCGCCTATGCCCGCGCAGGCATCATCACGCCGGAAATGGAATATATCGCCATCCGCGAAAACCAGCTGCGCGAGACCTCTCCCTGCCACGGGGGGCGCGATGGCAACGACTGGGGCGCCAATATCCCGGACTATGTGACGCCCGAGTTTGTCCGATCAGAGATCGCGGCGGGCCGCGCCATCATTCCCGCCAATATCAACCACCCCGAGCTGGAACCGATGATCATCGGCCGCAACTTCCTGGTGAAGATCAACGCCAATATGGGTACCTCGGCCGTCACCTCTTCGATGGAAGAGGAAGTGGACAAGCTGGTCTGGGCTATCCGCTGGGGCGCCGACACGGTGATGGATCTGTCCACTGGTCGCAACATCCACAACACCCGCGAATGGATCATCCGCAACTCCCCTGTGCCCATCGGTACCGTGCCGATCTATCAGGCGCTGGAAAAAGTGAACGGCATTGCCGAAGACCTGACCTGGGAGGTCTTCCGCGACACGCTGATCGAGCAGGCCGAACAGGGCGTGGACTATTTCACCATCCATGCTGGCGTGCGGCTGCATATGGTTCCGATGACGGTGAACCGGGTGACGGGGATCGTCTCACGCGGCGGCTCGATCATGGCGAAATGGTGCCTGCATCACCACAAGGAGAGCTTCCTTTACGAGCATTTCGACGAAATCTGCGACATCTGCCGCAGGTATGACGTCTCCTTCTCGCTGGGCGACGGGCTGCGTCCCGGCTCAATTGCCGATGCCAATGATGAAGCACAATTTGCCGAGCTGGAAACCCTGGGAGAGCTGACCCAAATCGCCTGGGCCAAGGACTGCCAGGTGATGATCGAAGGGCCCGGCCATGTGGCCATGCACAAGATCAAGGAGAACATGGACAAGCAGCTCGACTGTTGCCACGAGGCGCCGTTCTATACGCTTGGCCCTCTCACCACCGATATCGCGCCGGGATATGACCATATCACCTCTGGCATCGGGGCCGCGATGATCGGCTGGTTCGGTTGTGCGATGCTCTGCTATGTGACGCCGAAAGAGCACCTCGGCCTGCCGGACCGCGACGACGTCAAGACCGGCGTGATCACCTACAAGATCGCAGCCCATGCCGCCGACCTTGCCAAAGGCCTTCCCGGTGCGCAACGGCGTGATGATGCGCTGTCCCGCGCGCGGTTCGAGTTCCGCTGGGAGGATCAGTTCAACCTCTCGCTCGACCCTGAAACAGCGCGCGATTTTCACGATGCGACCCTGCCGAAACAGGCGCATAAGGTGGCGCATTTCTGCTCCATGTGCGGGCCGAAGTTCTGCTCCATGCGGATCAGCCACGACATCCGCGCCGAGGCCCAGAAGGAAGGGATGGAGGCCATGGCGGCCAAGTTCCGCGAAGGCGGCGATCTTTACGTGCCCGTAAAGGGCGCAGGCGGTTCCGGGGATACGGGCGCATGATCACCATCGCAGGTTCGGGTCTGGCTGGTCTGGCCTGCGCCTATGAGCTGGCGCGGCGGGGGGCAGAGGTCACGGTCTATGAAAAGAGCGCGCGCATCGGCGAGGGCAGCGTCTCGCGCTATGCGGGCGGCATGCTCGCGCCCTGGTGCGAGGCGGAAAGCGCCGAAGCCGAGGTGATCACCCTCGGCAGCCGCGCCCTCGACTGGTGGGCCAGGATCACCCCGGTGGTCCGGCGCGGCACGCTGGTACTGGCACCTGCCCGCGACCGAGCTGACCTCACCCGCTTTGCCAAACGCACCGAAGCCCATCAGGTGGTGGATGAGGCGCGGATTGCCGCGCTGGAGCCAGAGCTGGCAGGGCGCTTTCGCACTGGCCTGCACTTTGCGCAAGAAGGGCATCTGGAGCCGCGAAAGGCGCTGACAGACCTCGCCAGCCGGGTCAAAGAAATGGGCGTCACACTCCATCTCGGCACCCCCGCCCCGGCGAAGGTCACGCTCGACTGCACCGGAATGAGCGCGCCCCTGCCCGGCCTGCGCCCGGTGCGCGGGGAGATGGCGATCCTGCATGCGCCGGGCGTTGAGATCAGCCGCACCCTGCGCCTGCTTCATCCGCGCATCCCCATCTACCTGGTGCCGCGCGGCGATCACCACTTCATGCTGGGCGCCACCATGGTCGAAAGCAGCGCCACCTGTCCGCCGACTTTGCGCGCCCTCAGCGAGTTGATGAATGCGGCCTACACGCTGCATCCGGGGCTGGCCGAAGCCTCGGTCGTGGAGGTGGGCGCGGGGCTGCGCCCGGCCTTTGCCAACAACCTGCCGCAGCTCGTCTGGCAGGACGGCACATTATTCCTCAACGGGCTTTACCGCCACGGATTTCTGCTGGCGCCCGCCATGGCGACCCGCACGGCAGAGATGCTGATACCGGAGACTGAAAATGCAGATCATCGTGAACGCAGAACCGCGTGAGATCCGCGCAGACACCCTTGAGGCAGCGCTGGATGAGCTGGGCTTTACCAGCCCTGCAATCGCCACCGCGCTGAACGGGGCCTTTGTTTCGCGCGCGAAACGTGTTGACACGAGGTTAACGGCGGGGGACCGGCTCGAAGTGCTCTCCCCGATGCAGGGGGGCTGAGCGATGCGGCTTTATGACAGCGAAGTCACTTCGCGCCTGCTGCTGGGGACCGCGCAATACCCCTCACCCCAGGTGCTGATGGAGGCGATCCGCGCCAGCGCCAGCGAGATCATCACCGTGTCTCTGCGGCGCGAAACGGCGGGCGGCTCCGGTGCTGGGTTTTGGGAGCTGCTGCAACAGCTTGGCGCCCGCATCCTTCCTAATACAGCCGGCTGCCATACGGTGCGTGACGCGGTCACCACCGCCCATATGGCGCGAGAGGTCTTTGGTACGCCCTGGATCAAGCTTGAGGTGATCGGCCACAGCGACACGCTGCAGCCGGATGTCTTTGCGCTGGTCGAAGCGGCCCGGATCCTGAGCGACGAGGGTTTTCAGGTCTTTCCCTATACCACCGAAGATCTGGTGGTGGGCGAGCGGCTGATTGAGGCGGGCTGCGAGGTGCTGATGCCCTGGGGCGCGCCGATCGGATCCGGGCAAGGTTTGCTGCGCCGGGATGGGCTCAGGGCCATGCGGGCGCATTTCCCGGATGTTCCGCTGATCGTCGATGCCGGGATCGGCCGCCCTTCGGATGCGGCAGAGGCGATGGAGCTGGGCATGGACGCCGTGTTGTTGAACACCGCCGTGGCCAAGGCAGGCGATCCGGTCTTGATGGCCCGCGCCATGGCGCAAGCGGTCGAGGCCGGGCGTGCCGGATTTGAGGCGGAACCGATGGAGCGGCGCGACATGGGCGTGCCCTCCACCCCGGTTCTGGGTCTGGCAGAGCTGATGTGATGGGCAAAGGTGATGTAATGGAACGCTTCTATCTGATCGTGGGCCATGTGGGGCGATTGGAGCTGTTGGTGCCGCAGGGTGTGAAACTGGCGCAACTGCGCATCAAGGACCAGCCCGAGGCGGAGGTGCGCCGCCAGATTGCTCGCGCCCGCGATTTCTGCGCGGTGCACGGCGCGCAACTGGTGGTGAACGATTATTGGCAAGTTGCGCTGGATCTCAACTGCACCTTTGTGCACCTTGGCCAGGAGGATATGGAAACGGCAGATTTCGCCGCCCTGCGCCGCGCCGGGGTGCGTTATGGCCTGTCCACCCATGACGAGGCAGAACTGGACCGCGCCCTTTCCCATGATCCAGCCTATGTGGCACTGGGGCCGGTCTATGAGACTCTGCTGAAAAAGATGAAATGGGCACCGCAGGGGCTGGAGCGGGTGCGGCGCTGGAAAGCACTTGCGGGCGACACGCCGCTGGTTGCCATCGGAGGGCTGACCCCCGAACGCCTGCCGGATGTCTTTGCAGCAGGGGCCGACAGCGCGGCGGTGGTGACGGATATCCAGGCAGCGGCAGATCCCGAGGCCCGCACACGCGAATGGCTCAAGGCCTGCGCCCGATGAGCCACAGCGACCGATATGCCCGCCAGACTGTCCTGCCCGAGGTTGGTCCAAGTGGTCAGGCACGGCTCGCCTCGGCCCATGTGCTGGTGGTGGGCGCCGGGGGGCTTGGCTGCCCCTGCCTCAGCTACCTCGCCGGGGCAGGTGTTGGTGCAATCACCCTGATGGACCCGGATCAGGTGGAGGAACACAACCTGCATCGACAACCGCTCTACACTATGTCCGACATAGGTTTGCCCAAGGTCAAAGCCGCAAGGCGCCACCTTGGCCACGCCAATCCCGGGCTCAGGCTTTACCCGATCCAAAGCGCATTGACGCCGATCAATGCCCCTGCCGCTATCGCACGCGCGGATCTGGTCGTGGACGCCGCTGACAGCATCGCAGCCTCTTACACACTGTCTGATACCTGCCTGGCTGCGGGGAAGCCGCTGATCTCGGCCTCCGCCCTTGCGCAATCCGGCTATGTCGGCGGTTTCTGCGGCGGCGCGCCCTCACTTAGGGCGCTGTTTCCAGATCCACCGGACTCTGGCGCAACGTGTGCCAGCCTGGGTGTCATGGGCCCCGTGGTTGGTGCAGTTGGCGCGCTGCAGGCGCAAATGGCCTTGAAAGTCCTGCTGGGACATTCCCCCTCGCCGCTGGGACAACTCATCTCGCTGGATATGGCAGAGCTCAGGCCTGCCGCCTTTCGGTTTGATGATGCCAAAGAGCCGATGGAGGTCCTGCCATTTATTGCCAGAGAGCAGATAGAGGCAGAGGACTACGTCATAGAATTGCGCTCGACAGACGAGGCTCTGACCCCGGCCACCGCCGGTGCCCTGCGCGGGTCATTGGAGGATATCGAAACCATCGAATTCCCGGAGCGTGGGCGGATTGTCCTGTGCTGCCAATCTGGTCTTCGCGCCTGGCGGGCGGCCCGACGAATACAGCAACGCGGATATTCCGATATCGCGCTTTTCGCGGCAGCAAAATCGTGATCCGCAAAGTGCAGCCGCGTATCCTGGTGATCGCGGGCACCGATTCCAGCGGTGGCGCGGGCCTGAGCCGCGACATGGCCATTGCGACCCAACTGGGCTGCCACGTTGCGCCTGTCGTCACCGCGGTTACGGTGCAAACCAACAAGGCCCTCATATCCGTGAGCGCCGTGCCGGTGGACATCATCGAAGCACAGATCTGTGCAGCCCGGCAGGATGCCCCCTTGGCCGCCATCAAGATCGGCATGATTGGCAGTGCAGCAGCGGCGCACGCCATTGCCCGTTGTTTGCCATCAGATGTCCCCGTGGTTCTGGACCCTGTGTTGAAATCCACCTCTGGGGGAAGCCTGGGGTCAAGGCAAACTCTGGCTCCGCTGTTAGGGCGCGTCACTCTTCTGACGCCAAACCTCTCTGAAAGCGCGACCCTCTCCGGACAGCCCGCCAGCGAAGACCCGGCAGCCCTGCAGCGACAAGCCCATGCACTTATGGGCGACACAGTTGGCACTGGTCCAGAGGCCGTACTGATAAAGGGGGGACATGGCACCGGAGCAGATAGCCAGGATCATCTGTTTTCGCACCACGGACACGAGGTGTTTTCGGCGCCGCGGTTCGCGCGGGGAAAACGCGGGACAGGCTGCACACTTGCCACGGCCATCGCCTGCAACCTGGCCAAGGGAATGAACATCTCGCTGGCCTGCGCCACCTCCAAAGGCATCCTCACGGACTGGTTGCGGCAGCCGGCCTAAAGATCGTCAAGGAACCCAAAAAGTCGGTTCTAACCGACGCTGCTGATCCGGTCTGTCCCAAGGCGTTTTGCCTGCAGTCCCACCAGAGTATCCAGCAGAACCATCTTGCGGATAGGCTTTTGCAGGAAATGATCCATTCCGGCCGCCAAACATGCCTTGCGATGACTGTCAAATGCATTGGCCGTCAACGCCACGATCACCGGTTGCTTTCCACCCAAAGCGCGGATCTCTTTTGTCGCCGCAATCCCGTCAAGCTCGGGCATTGACATGTCCATCAAGACGAAATCGGGCATTTTCTGACGACAGAGCTCAACCGCCTCCCGGCCGTTCTCTGCTTCCACGCAGGTCACAGGCAGACGGGCGAGGTATTTGCGGATCAACAGACGATTGGTGCGATTATCTTCGGCCAGGACGATATGGCAGCCTTGCAGGACCTCGGTGTCAAATTCCGGATCATGGGCCGTCTCACGCTGTGTCGTCGGATTGAGAACCGGCTCCAACTCAATCTCAAGGCGGAAACAAGCACCATCCCCCACCTTTTTGTCCTGGCACAGCGTCAAGCTGCCCCCCATTCGTTCGGCCAAAATGCTGGAAATCGTAAGACCGAGCCCTGTGCCACCAAAGGCGCGAGTCGTTGCAGCGTCAGCCTGTGAAAAACGGTCAAAGATATGCTGCGCCTGGCTCTCCGACACCCCGATTCCGGTGTCTTCCACCTCGACTATGATCCGGTAAGGAGCCGCCGGAAGACTATGGGCACGCAGCGTGACAGAGCCCTCTGCGGTAAACTTGACAGCATTCCCCACCAGGTTGACCAGGATCTGCCGCAAGCGACCGTCATCACCGCGGACCTGATCCGGGACGGTAGCGTCGATTTCCACTTCGACCGACAGACCTTTACTGTCTGCCTTGGGCCGTAAAAGGTTCACCGCCTGATTGATGCATCTGCGAAGATCAAAATCGGTAGGCGAAATATCCAGCTTCCCGGCCTCAAGCCGCGAGAGATCCAGGATATCGTTGATGATCTTCAAGAGCGCATTTGAGGAATCCCGGATCGTCTCGACATACAGACGTTCCTCCTCGGGCAGGTCGATCTCGGCCAGAAGGTCCGCCATGCCAAGAATCCCGTTCATGGGAGTGCGGATTTCGTGGCTCATGTTTGCCAGGAATTCGCTCTTGGCCCGATCCGCCTGCTCAGCCGTCAACTTCGCCTCAAGCAGTTCATTGTTGCGCTGGGTCAGCGCCCGGTTTGCCCGGATCAGTTCCTCTCTCAGATGCACGTCCCAGGAGACATCCCAGTCCACGCCGATCATCCGCTGGCGCCCTTCAGCATCTACATAGCAGCTGCCCAATGCCCGGATGTACTTGCGCTCTCCATCATCTAGAAGGATGCGGTACTCTGATAGATAGCTTTCGTTTTGCTGGGTCGCCCGCCAGAAGGTTTCAACCGCGCTTTGAGTGTCTTCCGGGTGCAGGCTGTTCTTCCAATCCGCAAATGTGATGGGGGTATCCGTGCGCTCTTTGCCATAGAGCTCATACATGCGCCGGTCCCAGATCAACTCACCGGTTTCGACATCCAGTTCCCAAATGCCGATTTTCGAGGTTTCCACGGCAATTTCGAGACGGCGAGACAGGGTCTCAAGCTCCTGCTCCCGGCGCTTCAGCTTTTGGATCATCTGCCTTCGGACCGCCGACAAAGCGCTGGCCAGGAACGTTGGGATAAGGATCAGCGCCCCGGCCATCAACAAGACGAGACGCAAAGTCCACCTGTTTTCCGGTGCCGTCTCCCAGCCCCCTTTTGGACGCGCCGCCAGCAGCCAATTGCCCTGCGGCAAAGTGATTTCCATCCAGATCGGATCATCCTCGACCACGCTGGCGTCACCAAAGAACATCTCGCCGCGTGACCCACGGCCGTCCTTGCCGATGAGGGCCAGTTCGATGCCGAGATCGTCATCCAGCAAACCAGCGCGCGCATAGAGATCTTGTTCCTGTATGACCGCCGACAGAATACCCCAGAACCGCCGCCGCCCCTCCTCCTCTGTGAAGATCGGGAACCGCGCAATAAAGGCACGTCCGCCCTGGACCAACTCAAGCGGACCTGCCAGCACGAGACCGCCGCTGTCCCTTACGGCATAAGCCGCGGCCCTCTGAGCTTCGTTCTGATTATAGTCAAGACCGATGGCAGCCTCGTTGCCTTCCAGCGGGTGCACGAGGGTGATAACCAAATCCGGGGCTGCAGCGATGTGCGAGATCTCCCCGTGATCGCCAATGATATGCGCGCCCAACTCAGCAAAGCGCTGTTGCGACATGTCGGGCTCGTTTGACAAAACACCTACAAGCCCGCGCACCAATTGAATATCAGCGGTCAGCGCGCCTTCAAGGCGAGACCGGATAAGTCCGGCTTCGTTCTGTACCTTGGATCTCAACTGCTGCTGATAGATGGTGGCGTTCTGCCTTTCGGCAAAGATAAAGATGCCCGACAAAGCAGCGAATGCCACCAGCACCGGAGGGTAAAAACGGCTCAGGACACTGCGCACCCGTGTGCGCAGCCCGCCAAGACCTTGCAGACCCTCCACCATTTCAAGCCTCTTAAATCGTTAAAACTCACCAGACACGTCGTAGACGACTATATCCTAACAACTCGTTCAATAGACCTTAACAACATCGATTGAAACAAGAGCTTGTAGCGCAAATCAGGTCAACAACTGTGACGTGTCCGCGCTTGGACACGGAAATCGGCCCAAGATTTCTGCATGCAGACATCGCTGGACATTCTGACGATGAAGGCAGGTAGAACCACTCTCGCCCACGTCAAAATGACCGCGCGGCGATTTGGTAAAAAAAACAGTCCAATTCCTTGCGCGCCTATGGCTGCTTTTCCCTACGTCAAATCAGTTTGTTAGCCAGGACGGCATTTCAGGAATCGAAAAAACAAAACATATGATTTTGAGAATCTGAAATCAGCGCCCTAAAATAAGGCCTACCGCGCGAGGGAAACCAAAGGAGCGCGCGGTCGGATCTGTCGCAAGACGGAAAAAGGGAGGAACTGAACATCATGACAAAAATCGTATCGCGCCGCCGCGCGCTGACCGCGCTGGCCGGAGCTGGCGCAGCCGGATTGACCGCGCCGCATATCGCAACGGCCGCCAGCCACACAAAAACCTGGAAAGTGCAGACATCCTGGCCCGGTGGTGCCGGTCTGCAGATCTTCAAGGACTGGTGCGGCACCATCGTTGAAAAAACCGGCGGTGAGCTGGCCTTCCAACCCTTTGGCGCCAATGACGTGGTGGGTGACTTCCAGCTTTATGACGCGGTCAAGAATGGCGTGCTGGACGCGGTGAACCCCTTCACCATCTACGCCCAAGGCATCATTCCGGCGGCGGTCTTCCTGTCGTCCTTCCCGCTGGGTCTGCGCAACCCACATGAATATGACGTCTTTTACTATGGGCTTGGCGGTATCGACATGGCGCGCGAGCTCTACAAGGCGCAGGGCATGCATTTTGTCGGCCCGATCCACCACGGCCCCAACATCATCCACTCCAAGGTTCCGATCCGCTCGATCGACGATTTCCGCGGTCGCAAGATGCGCCTGCCCGGCGGTATGGTCGCCGAAATCTTTACCGAGATCGGCGCCGAAACCACGGTTCTGCCCGGCTCGGAAATCTTCCCGGCCCTGGAAAAGGGCACCATCGACGTGGCCGACTATGTAGGCCCGGCGGTGAACTACTCGCTCGGCTTCAGCCAGGTGACCGACTATATCGTCATGGGTCCTCCAGGCTTCATGTCGCTCTATCAGCCGGTGGATATCATGGATCTGACCGTGGGCATGGACAGCTGGAATGCGCTGTCGCCGCAGATGCAGCAGTTCGTCGAGATGGAAACCCACGTCTATTCCGACATGCATCACGCCGCGATCCAGGCCGCCGACCAGGAAGCCTGGAAGAAGTTCGAGGCCGATGGCACCGAGGTCACCCGTCTGACCCAGGACGATGTGGAACTGATGACCGAGGTCGCCGTGCCGGTCTGGTTCAAATACGCCAACCGCGACAAATCGAGCGCCCGCGTCTTCAAGACGATCCTCGATTACATGCAGTCCGGCTCGCTTGGCTATGTGGACCCGGCCCTGACCGAAGGCATGTCGCTGGACCTGTAATCCGGCCGTCAAATCCGGCGAATGCTCTGGGCCCGCACAGACCGTGCGGGTCCCTTTCGTGACCCACGCATCACCACATTTCACGGGGGATCCCCATGCCCAGTCTCGATGTGTCCTTGCCCCATTGGGCCTATTGGATCGGACTGATCGTCTTTCCACTGGTGGCCATGATCCTGGCCCGCAGGCCCAAGACCGGCCCCAGCACCTATACCAACGCCCTTGGCTATTTCATCCTTGTGACCGGCGGCATGCTGGGCCTGCACCGGTTCTACCTGCGCAACCTTCTGGGCCTCGCCTTTATTCCGGTCTTCCTGCTCATCCTGATCGCAAATTCCAACGGCCAGGAGGCGCGCAGCATCCTGTCGGATGCCTCCAACGTGGTGCGCCAGGCCGAGCGCACGCTCGAACGCGAGGAAAGCCGCGTCGCCGCCGCCGAGGCAGACCTGCCCGCCTTGCGCGAGGAACTGGCTGCCGCCGAAGACGGCTCCTTTGCCAAGCGCCGCGCCGAGAAGAACATTGACCGCGCCGAAAAGCGCATATCTGACGGCCAGGACCGCATCGCCCAGGCGAAGGCCGATCTTGAGACCGCCGCCCCCGCACTGGAGGTTGCGGGCGAGACCATGGCCTTCTGGAACAGGGTCGGGGCTTATGCGCTTTATGTGCTGCTGGCGGCCATGCTGGTCGACGCCGTGCTGATGCCGGGCCTTGTGCGCCGCGCCAATCAGAACCTTCCCGAGGAAGAACCGGAAACCGAAGCCGAAAAGACCCTGCGAGAGCTGGAAGAGGCCGAAAACGTTGAGGATTCCAGCCATGTTTCAACGGGTTGGACCGGCTGGATCGACCGCACATCCCTGATGGCGGGGGAGTTCGTCAGCTACTGGGCGGTGATCGCGGTCTTTGTCTACTACTTCGAAGTGATCAGCCGCTATGTCTTTGGCTCGCCCACCAACTGGGCGCATGAGGCAATGTATCTGATGTTTGGCATGCAGTACCTCATTGCCGGCTCCTACGCGATGCTGACCGAGGCGCATGTGCGGGTGGATATCTTCTATGCCCCCCTCTCGCGCCCGAAACGGGCCTGGGCGGATCTGTTCACCTCGATCTTCTTCTTCATCTTTGCCTTCACCCTGCTGTTCACCGGCTACAAGTTCGCGCTGGACGCCAATGCAGTAGCCACCGGCAACGGCGTGGTGTCCGAATGGGCCCGCGGCAACATCGGATTCACCGAAATGCTGGGCAGCCTGAACCTGGCGCAATGGACCGATCCGAACATCCGCTGGGGTGAGATCAGCTTCAATGAATGGGAAATCCCGCTGTGGCCGATGAAATGGGTCATGGTGATCGGCGGCCTGCTGCTGGTCCTGCAGGGCATTTCCAAGCTTGCGCAGGACGTGCGCGCCATCGTGAAAGGGGCCTGAGACATGGGTCTTGAAATTGGAATTGAGTGGCTGACACTCATCATGTTCGGCTCGCTCCTGGCCCTGTTGATGGCCGGGCTGCCGCTGGCCTTTGTGACCGGGGGGCTGGCCTGCGTTTTCCTGTACGTCTTGGGAGATGAGCGCGCCCTCAACATCGTGCCAAGCCGGATCTTCCCGCTTATGACGAACTATCAGCTCTCGGCGATCCCGCTGTTTATCTTCATGGCCTCGATGCTGGAAAGGGCCGGGATCATCAACGACATGTTCGATGTGATCTACAAGGTGCTGGGCGGCGTCAAAGGCGGGCTTGCGGCAGCAACCATCATCGCCTCGACCGTTCTGGCGGCCATGGTGGGCGTCATCGGTGCCGCCGTGGTGACCATGGGCATCATCGCCCTGCCCGCGATGCTGAAACGCGGCTATGACCCCAAGATCGCCATGGGCTCGATCATGGCTGGCGGCACGCTCGGCATCCTGATCCCGCCGTCGATCCTTGCGATCATCTACGCGGTGGTGGCCGAACAATCGGTGGGCGAACTCTTCATCGGCGCGGTCTTTCCGGGGCTGATGCTGTCAGGCACCTATGTGCTTTATGTGGTGCTGCGCTCGACCATCAACCCGACCCTTGGCCCGCCGATCCCGATGGAGGAACGCGTCAGCTTTGGCGAGAAAGTCCGTCTGATGGGCAATATGTCGGCGCCCATCGCGCTGATCGTGATCGTGCTGGGGGTGATCTTTACTGGCGTTGCCACCCCGGTTGAGGCGGCTGGCATCGGCACCTTCGGCGCCTTCATCGTCGCCGCCATTCACCGCAAGCTGGATTGGCAGACCGTGCGCGAAGCCTCGATCGGCACGCTCAAGGCCAGCGCCATGGTGATCTGGATCATGTTCGGCGCCACCATTTTCGTGGGGCTTTACGTCCTCGAAGGCGGTCAGCAATTCGTACAATCGGCGCTGGAGGCGACGGGTTTCGGACCCTGGGGCATCCTGATCATCATGATGTTCGTCCTGGTGATCCTGGGCATGTTCCTCGATTGGGTCGGCATCCTGCTTTTGTGCGTGCCGATCTTTGTGCCGATCATCAAGGCAATGGGGCCCGAGCCATTCGGCCTGACCACCGAAGCGGATCTGGTGCTGTGGTTCGGGGTGCTTTACCTCGTCAACATGCAGATGAGCTTCCTGTCGCCGCCCTTTGGCTATGCGCTGTTCTACCTGCGCGGCGTCGCTCCGCCAGAAATCCCGATGACCGATATCTTCAAATCCGCTCTGCCCTTCCTGGCGCTGCAGATCGTCGGTCTGGTGCTCTGCATGATCTTCCCCGAGATCATCACCTGGCTGCCACGGCTGGTCTACGGCTGAGCCGCTACAGCTTGACCATCACATAAGGATCAACATGAGCCGCTCCATTTGGGGCGGCTCGTGCGTTTTTGTGCAGAGTTTCTGATCTCACCCCGCATCAGGTTGCGGCCCATTGTCCCTGTCCCAATGCACGGCAGACCACAGACGGGAGGAGAAGTTTTATTCAAAATCAAAATCTTGAATGCATTCTCCACATATCACCCCATGGGCTGATTGCCCTTAAGTCAGCTGTGATCACTCATGGGGAGAATAACGGAGTTTCAAATTCCGCTTGCTATACCCAGATACTCAGGTATCCGGGCAGTAAGAAACACAAGACTACAGGCGCATGACCGACAGCATCGACCCCAAAGCCCCCGCTCGCGGCGCAACCCCTGCCCGCGATTGGGTCAAGACCCTCGCCACCTATCGTGACCCCAATCGTCTGCGCAGCACCTTTGAGCTGGCAGCCACGATTGTGCCCTTTGTCCTACTCTGGGGTCTGGCCTGGTGGGGCCTGTCTTTCAGCTACCTTCTGGCCTTTGCGATCTCGCTGGTGAACGGAGCCTTCCTGGTGCGCCTCTTTGCGATCCAGCACGACTGCGGCCATGGCGCCTTTTTCCCCAGCCGCGCCCTGAGCGACTGGATCGGGCGGGTGATGGGGGTGGTGACCCTTACGCCCTATGACGTCTGGCGACGCACCCATTCGATCCACCACAGCGCCACCGGCAACCTGGACAAACGCGGCATGGGCGATGTGCACACGCTCACCCTGGCCGAGTATCGTGACTTGGGGCGTTTTCAGCGGCTGATCTATCGTCTTTATCGCAATCCACTGGTCCTGTTCGGCCTTGGCCCGGGATACCTGTTCCTACTGCAGAACCGGGTGCCGCTGGGACTTATGGACAGTGCGAAATACTGGTTCAGCGCCATGCTCACCAATCTGGCCATCGCCGCGGCCTTGCTGACCATCTGGTATTTCGGCGGCTGGCAGCCCTTGGTGCTGATCTTCCTGCCGACAACGCTTATGGCGGCCACGATCGGCGTCTGGCTGTTCTATGTGCAGCACCAGTTTGAACACACCAACTGGGATCATGATCCCGACTGGCAGTTGCATGAATCGGCCCTGCACGGCAGCTCTTACTACCAATTGCCCGCTGTCTTGCAGTGGTTCAGCGCCAATATCGGCATCCATCACGTGCATCATCTTTACAGCCGCATCCCCTTTTACCGGCTGACCGAAGTGCTGCGCGACCATCAGGAACTGGCCGAAAGCAATCGTATGACCATCCGCGAAAGCCTTGCAAATGCCCGCCTGCACCTGTGGGATGAGGACAGCCGCCGACTGCTTTCCTTTGCCGAGGCACGTCCGCTTTTGACCCGAAGCTGAAGCTTTCAAGCTGCCCGAAACAGAGGCGAAGCCGCGTAAACACTCGGTTATCTAAGCTTAATAAATAGAAAACTCGCCGTATTTTGCCCAGGCTTGGAAACCTTCTGTTTGCCAATGCCGTGCCAAAGGTTAAGACCTTGGTAGGTGTGGGAACCAGTTATGATGTACGTTTCTCTTGCAAAAGAAGAGGCCGCGCTGCGACGGCGGGCCTTGTTTCGGCTGTTGCGCCGGTTTGACTTTGATGCGCCGGAGTTTCGCGGTGAGGCGATCTCTGATCCGGTGCACGAGCGGGTCAGCGCGCCTGAGTATCAACAAACGTGTCAGTCAAACGTTGGCGCAGGAATGCGCGGCGCCGTCCGCGGCGAAGTCCGAGCGAGCGCCATCGCAGGCCCGCCGCCGGATTGGGCTACGGGTGGACGCAGCTACGCGCCACCACGTCCCTGACGGACCGCCGACCCGAAAACAGACCAAACCAAGCGGGGCGCAAGCCAAAACCTGCGCCCCGTACCCAACGTGGAACTGCGACCCAGACCCGCGTGCCGGTCTTAACCGCCGTGTTTGGCAATCAGTGACTTGGCCTCCTGGATCAGGGCTTCACCGTCAATTCCCTTGGCATTCATCTCTTCGGTCCAGCGGGCAATCACGGGCTGCGCCTTTTCTTTCCAGCGGGCGACTTCCGCCTCATCCAGAACAAAGATCTCATTGCCCTTGTCCTCGGCGATTTCGCGCCCGGGCGCATCCCGCTCCAGCATCACGCGGGCGGCAAAGGCAGACAGTTTTTGCCCGGACTCAGCATCCAGTATTGCCTTCAGATCATCCGGCAGCGCGTTGTACTTGTCCCGGTTCATCACCAGAACGATGGTCGCTGTATAAAGCGATTCATTGCCGCTGAACTCAGTATGATGCTCGACAAGGTCGCTCAGCTTGACCGCGGGCGTAACTTCCCAGGGGATCACGGTGCCGCTGATCACGCCCTTGGACAGCGCCTCAGGGATCGCCGGAAGCGGCAGGCCAACCGGGGTTGCACCCAGTTCTTTCAGCATATCGGTGATGATCCGGGTCGGCCCGCGCAGGGTCTGCCCCTCCATATCCTCCAGCTTGGTCACACCGCTTTCGGTATGGATCACACCGGGGCCATGCACCCAGGCGCCCAGCACCTTGACGTCCTTGTATTCCCCCTCCTGCAGGTCGGTTTCCACCAGTTCCATGAAGGCTTTGGAAGTCGCGACCGGGTCCGTCATCATGAAGGGCAGCTCAAAGACCTCGGTCTTGGGAAAGCGGCCCGGCGTGTAGCCAACCACGGTCATCACCATATCAGCGACCCCATCGGCGGCCTGATCCATCAGCCCCGGCGGCGTGCCGCCAAGGGACATGGCGTCATAGTGTTCGATCTTGATCCGCCCGCCCGTGGCCGCCTCAACCTCGGCGGCCCAGGGTTTCAGAATCATTTTTGGAACCGTGGCGGGCGGCGGCAGGAATTGGTGCAGCCTTAGCGTCACTTCTTGGGCTGCGCCCGCCAATGGCGTCAGCACGGTTGCAGCGGCAAAGATCGCCGCGCCCAGTATCTTGCGTCTCATCATGTTCTCCTCCCAGATGATGATGTTTCTTGGCCGGGGTGTCCGGCATCTCCTCCCGAGACTGACCTAGTTGAGTGTCACCGGCAGATTGCGTGGCCCGCGAAACCCGAACCCGTAGAACTGCACGGGCTGGCTGTCGGCCAGTTCCATGTTCGGGAAGCGGTCAAACAGCATCGGCAGCATGATATTGGCCAGCATACGCCGGGCGATATGGGTGCCCTGGCAGAAATGCGGCCCGTTGCCAAAGGCCTGATGCGGCTTGCGCGGACGGAAGATGTTGAAGCTTTCGCCGTCTTCGAAAATATCCTCGTCCCGGCAGGCAGAGGCCTGGATGGTCATCACCGTGTCCCCTTTGGGAACCATATAGCCGCGGATCTCGGTATCTTCGGTCACAAGGCGAGAGCTGGCCTGGATCGGCGCCACCCAGCGCACGCCCTCCTCAAAGGCTTGCCCCCAAAGCTCATTGGATTTCGCCTCGGCCAGTTGGTCCGGGTTGGTGAACAGCCCGCAGAGAATGGTCAGCAGCGCATCGCGCGGCTCGTTGATGCCGCCGCCAATGGCGATCTTGATGTTGGAAAAGATCTGGCTTTCGGGGATCGGATCCTCGGCGTTGACCATAACGGACAAGGCGCTGGGGTTCGGATCTGCCTTGTGGCGGGGAATGGCGGCGCGAAACAGCGCGTCCATCTCGTCGTTGGCGGCGTCACAATCGGCAAAAAGTTCGTCCGTAAAGCCAAAGTTCCCCGCCCCGTCGATCAGGATCTGGCTCCAGCGCTGCATGTCGTCATCGCTGGCCTCGGGGATACCCAGAAGGTGCTTGAGGCAATGGGCGGCAAAGGGCCCGGCCAGCGCCGGAAACAGATCCACCGTCTGCCCGCGTGGCAGGCTGGCGACAAAGTCTTCGGCGATCTTCGTGTAGATCCCCTCCCAGCAGCCCTTGATATTGCGCCCGGTAAAAGTGGGGGCCATGGCCTCGCGCTCGCGCGCGTGCTCCGCACCATCCTTGCGCATCAGGGTATGGGCGCGAAAGGCGCGCGTCATCGGCGTTTTGGGGTCATTGGAGCTGAACAGCGCGGGGTTGTCCTTGACGTATTTCGTATCCTCCGCCTTGGTCAACAAGGTCCGGCCCAGCGACGCCACCCGCACCACCGGCGCGTCGCGGCGCAGGCGCTGGTAGATTGGATAAGGATCCAGCGTCAGATCCCGGATGGTGATCTGATCGTCCTGTGGCGGTTTGCTCAATGTGGAAACGCTCATCTACTCCCCCCGTTTTCACCTTGGAGGGAAAGCCTAAAAGCCGAAGAGAAAATGAGGCAATCCGATCACGCTGATGCACTATATCGAAAAATTGCATACAATTTCCTGTGCTTGCCCTAGGCTAAAGACATGACCGAAACGCACGACCCGCTGAGCCTTGATTTCGCAGCCCTGCGCACCCTGCGACTGGTACATGGGTATCGATCCTTTTCGCGCACGGCAGAGACGCTGGACGTGAACCAATCCACGGTCAGCTACACGATCGACCGCTTGCGCCGCGCCTTTGGAGATCCGCTGTTCGTGCGACAAGGCGGGCAGATGGTTGCGACCGAGCGCTGTGAAGAGATTGTCGCCAGCACCAGCCTGATGCTGGACGAGATGCTGCAACTGGCCGAGCCGCGCGCCTTTGATCCCGGCCGCGCCGAGGCCGAGGTCACCATCTCCTGCAATTACTATGAGCGGGCCACCGTCCTGCCCCGGCTGATGCGCAGGCTGCGACAGGCGGCGCCGGGTCTGCGGCTGACGGTGCGCACCTCGACGGTCGAGGGCAAGCAGCATCTGGATCGTGGCGAAAGCGATCTGGTGATCGGCCCCGTGCGCATCGACGGCAGCAGCTATTTCCGCCGCACCCTTTTGCGCGAACATTCCGTGATGGTGATGGCCCGCGGTACGCCCGCCGATCAGATGCCAAGCACCGAGGCGGCCTTTCTCGCGGCGCCGCAGGTGGTGGTGACCTATGGCGATTCCTGGCGCTCGCGCTTTCTGGTCGAGATTGCAGCGGCCGGCAAATCCCTGAATCAGGTGATGTCCATACCGAGCCCCGCCGCCCTGCCCGAGCTTTTGGAAGGCACCGATCTGGTGGCCACCCTACCCAGCCGCCTCGCCGCGCATTTTGCCGACCGGGTGCAAACCGCCCCCTGCCCGTTTCGCGGAGAATTCGAGATCGATCTCACCTGGACCTCGCGCACCCATCATGCCCCGATGCATATCTGGCTGCGGGAGCAAATTGCGCAGGCCTGCCAACGGCAGCCCTAGGCTTATCGCATCCAAAGGCCGTTTGATTTGATCCGGTTGCGGATCACCTGCTCGCGCCGCGGCAGGTTGTCCTGATCGAACAGGGCGCGCACCTTGGCCCCGCGCCCCTGATAGACCATGCGCTTGATCGGCTCATAGGTTTTGAGGACCTTCTTGATCCAGTTGGGGGCGGCGACCTCCTCCAGCACCTCGATCACCCGGTCGCTTTCGCGCGCATAAAGCAGTGGAAACAGCCGGTAGTGGCAGCTGGTCCTGCCATCCAGATACCCTGGTGCCAAAGCATCCCGCCCGCCGCCAAAGGAATGGATCACAAGGGGCAGCGCGATCTGATCCAACCAGGGATCCAGCGATTGCCCAACCAGCTCGACTGGCAGATCATCGCGGATCGAGGTGGCATAGTCGACAAACCGCGCGCCAAAGCGATGCGGACAGGCCCCATAGAAAAACCCGGCATTGAAATAGAGATAGCGCCGCCAGTGGCCATCGGGCTGGCTGGGGTCTTGGCTGCTGCTAAAATCGAGACCGAACCGATCATAAAGCGACGCCCAGATACCTTCTATCCCCGGTCCATACAGCGTCGGCTTGGGCCAGGTTCCCTCACACCTGAGCGAAGCCGAGGGGCGCTCAAAATCAAAGGGCACCTCGGACAGCTCATCCGTGATCAACGTGTCGCTGTCGAAAAACACAAACGGCTCACCCTCGGGCAAGGCCATCAGCGCCTCGATCTTGTTGCCATGGGGGTAGCTTTCGCCAAAGTGCTGACTGTCAAAGGGCAGGATCTTGGCGCCCAGACGGTCAAAGAAATCCAGCACCCCCCGATTGCGAATCTCGGGATCCTTCTGCCACAAAGGCCCCGCGCGCGGGGTGGCCACGAACAGCCGACCTTGGAACCCTGGCGCACTGTGCCTCAACGACGCCGCAAATAGCGCCGCCTCATATTGTAACCTGCCTGACTGGGCGATGATGACAATGTTGAAAGGCTCTGCAGACATCACTGCCCCCTGCCATCAGATGTGCCACAGGAAACAGGCGTCCAGAGGCAGAGCAATACGATCAAGCCGACAGCACCTTGACACCCGGGATGCCTGCAATCTCATCAAGATCCGCATCGTAGCGAAGCGATAGCTCTTCGATCAGCGCTTCGGTCCATCCCGGCAGGTCAACCTCCTCCTCGATCGCATCATCAATCGCATATTTGTCGAGAAAGGCCGCTATCACACGGCGTTTCTGCGATTCAGTCATGTCTTTGTGCTCGTGCAAGTATGCACGCAGTCGTTTCATACCTTCGCTCGACATGATGGCAGAAAGCAGATCCATCCCCCCGGTCAGCCGCTCTCCTGCGTCCAAGCCCAGCAAAGAACGCAGAATATCCGCCCAGATCAACGGCATTTCCTCATAGGACCAAACAGTGATCGGCACGTCAGGAAGAGCCGTCCGGAGCCGTAACACCATGTTGGACCACCGCAATGAAAGCGGATCACAGTCGTCCAGGATTTGCGTGGCACGCTGTGGCTGCAGCCCCCGCAAAAGAGACGGAAGGAAGCTAGCCGGATCGCGCAACCCGATTTGGACCTGCAGATCATCCTTCTCAAAAAGCTGCCTGAGCGCCCCCATGCGCATTTCCGCCTCTGGATAAAAGCCATGACCATCGATCGCATGCCGCGGCGGACCAAAGAAATGCGGATTGGACAGGACAACGCGATCGGCCTGTTCTTCTTCGAGGATGGCATCCCACAGGACATCACGGCCTTGACCAGGTGAACGCCCTTCCAGGACGGCATCGACGCAGTCTCCCAGAAGATAACGGTATTTTCCCGGACCAGGCACCACTGTGCCACGCTTGGCAGCGGCTTCCTTGTTGAGCAACAAGGTCTTTAGCAGACGGTCCCCTTCCGTCTCATGTGCGCCCGCATGAATGATGACCTGCATGAATGGGCCTATGCTTTCAAATTATTAGTCAGAACAAGGCTTACTCTGGCTGCCGACGCGCGTCAAACACAGCAACAGGACGCCATTTTCTGCGCTCACCGCCACAGGGGCCTGCCCATCTGCACCCATCCGGTCATGAGCGCGCACAGGATCCTGCCGTGCCCCCAGAAAGCCCTCCCAAATTCAGGAAGAAAATGACCGACTTACGGATTGCACTTCCTCCAGCAATCCGTTACACGCCATTTTTGTGATGAACATGTCACCCTACGGCCTTGGGCCGGGGCTGACAGGCCAGTCACTTTTGGCCCGGAACACCACATGGTGTCTGAGGTTCGCCCCTATAGCTCAGCTGGTAGAGCAACTGATTTGTAATCAGTAGGTCCGCGGTTCGAGTCCGTGTGGGGGCACCATTTTCCTAAGCCAAGCCGCTGTTTTTCAAGAAAACATGGAACTTTTTAGTAGCCGCAATACATTTACGGGTACATGAGGGCTACCTGTGATTCTGATATTGCAGCCTGTTCAGCGGACTGTGCGGGGGGCTTGGCGTTACCGCAGGCGGGTTTCCTACGATCTGCCCCTATCCTTGGGAAGACCAAAACCACGAAAGTCTTGGGCCCCTCTGAAAGAGAGGCGCTTTGAGGCACACCGGACATTCACCGGGACGTCGAAGAATTGTTTCAAGGCTTGCGATCCAAAGGGGCGCAGATTGGCAATGATCTGCTGCCCGCTATCATCCAACCGGACACAGGCCAATCCACGGTATTTTGCGGTGAAGCTAAACGGAGGTGTTCCGCAACCGTTTGGGAAATTCCCGCACGGCCTTGTTGAGCGCGACAAAGATCCCGCAAAACAGGCCACAGACCATATGGCAATCGGATTTGGCGGTTTCTATTTGCTGATCAGTCCGACCGGCGACAGCATTGCTCACTATCTGCTGGAGAGAGATTACACTTTTGAAAAAGGCTGCAATCGGATGGCGAAACATGCCTTGCTAAACTGGGAGAGGCGAAAAGTGCTCTTGCATCAAAGTGATGGCCTGCCGACAATCGCGTTGCCACTGATCCCCGGAACGTAGCATCTCAATTGAGGCCCAGACCCGATTGCCGGGGATCTCACCAAAGGCTTGTCCCAAGGATGCGTAGTCAGCTGAAGGGGTTTCGAAGGAGGCAAGACTTGGTTCCGACAGATGAAGGTGCGCGATATGCTCCTTGTGGTGGCGCAGTTCACAGACAGGGTTGTTTCCAGCACTAAATGCGCTTGCGGTATCAAGCATCGCACTCAGATTTCGCGCCTGAATTACATCCAAAGCCTCGATCACCTCACCGCATGTATTCAGAAACTCACACCCCATATCTCTGGTCAGCGGCTCGATGCACAACTTGAAACTGAAAGGCTGCAACGCAGCATCCAATCGGCTCAGGCGCTCTGGACCCAAGTCAGCAACGGAGCCGATATCCGACGGCAATCTTCTGAGTGACGGCGCGCCAAAGACCCCCAAAGGAACGCCCAGGTCATCGGCGAGGTGCGCAACTCTGAGCGTATGATCCAAGAAGCGTGAGAACTCCTTTTCTGGTCCCAGTAGAGAAGCCTCGCTCAACCCATAGTAAATTGCCTGAAAGGCGACCGGCAAGAGCCCGTGATCGGATAGCCGAGCGCGATAGCCTTCCACGCCCCAGCAGGATTTCCAGATGCGCGGCGGCAAGAGTTCCACTCCACGCACATCAAGTGAGGACAGGAGAGCAAACCCGTCTTCTTCTTCCTGATCCGACCAGGCCAGGGCCGATACGCTGAGACGGTTTTGAGTGATCATGCCTGCAGAGTTTCTTTGGATATGAATTCCTGCAGGGCCAAGATCACGTCTTCTTTGTTCATGATGTAGCCATCGCTGCGACCAAAAAGGCCATCGTGACAGGTCCGGAAATCATAGATGGGTGCCGGGTCTCGCTGTTGGCCGATTTCCGCCCCGTGGAACACTCGCTCAACCAACTCCTTTGTTGCCAATGGCTCAGGCGCCAAGTGCAACAAAGACAGGTCATTGGAAATCGCGCGTTCCATATCCTCAGCAAGCCTGCTGAGGGGATACCACTGAAACACACCATTCGGATTTACGGCCTCCAGCAGGCGCTGGTGCATTAGGTCAAAGACAATGTTCTTCTTCAAACCCCGGCCAAAAAGGCCCGGTAGCCGCAAGACTGTTGCCGTTGGAAAATGATCGGTGACGAAATGCTCCAGTTCCAAACGATGCAGACCGTAAGCGTGCAAGCCTTCCTCGATTGGGCGTGTGGCCTCATCCACCTCCACGGGATCGCCAAAGACATCGACCGTCGAGATCTGTACAAAGCGGTCAGCTGAAATGGTAGACAGAACCTCCATGAGGTCGGCAATATTGGCACGATCTTGCTCGGGGTGTTGGTTTGCCCGCCATTTTTCGGCCGGTACCCCGCAATTTACTACGAGACCAAACGTCTGCCCCCGTATGTCATTGATGGTTGTACTATTGACCACCCGTTGGAAATTCCGTGCTCTTGCCAGTGTCGAACCGACAAATCCCGTGTGTCCGATGAGTAAGTCCACGGCAGTTCCTCCGTTTTGGAAATTTCGCTCAGAATTCTCTCTGAGGCATAGAAGATCGTGTCGATTTTCCCCGACATCACTTTGAACACACGATCATCGCGCTCGATACTGCAGGCACGGTTGTCCTGAAGGCCGTGAGGTTTTGTCTTGATTGAAAGCTGGGGGGCCAGATACCGTGTTTCGCCCAGGAAATCCGGCCAGTAGCGGGATATCTGCTCCTCCATGCGGAAACGGATATCCTCAAGTTCTTCGCCGTTGACGCTGTTCAGCCTGTGCTCTGCCTCGGCAGCGCTGGCGAACTGCCCCAAAGGCGTGTGTGTGACGCTAGACAACGTGTAAAGACCGGGTTGGCCTGTCGGGTAGACAGAGGCCAGAGGGCCATCGACCAGAGTGAGCGCAAAAGACGGGAGCGCGCATTCGTAGTAGAACAGCACTGTTGGTTCAAAGAACACGGAGGACTTCAGGGGCAAGAACTTTGACCAAGACGCATCGATCAGAAAGTCATAGCAATCGCCATGCAGGAGGACGCCATGACGCCTGTACTGAAGGTCGGAATGCTGGATTGACGCACCCAGGACGAGATCATTTTCAAGCTCGGAGCGAAAAAACGACCGAGCCAAATCACAGTTTATTGCGCGCTCTGCCGTGTCCATGACACCGGAGATGTTGGTCAGGTTCAAAGGGCAGGCCGACGAAGACACTTCCGTGAACTCAATTCCACTGCTTGCCATGATCGCTTTGTAGGTGCGGAAATCGATCAGTGATTGGTCGGCTGCGACTGCGTAAAGGTTCGGTGCAACATCAACCGTAAGATCTCCATACCGCTCCAGAAACCGGTTGAAGCCATCTCTCGATTGCATTCGCGTTTCATAGTCGCGTGCGTAGTGAAACCCTTGATGCAGCCGGTTTTGGTTGAAACCTGACGCCTCTGTCATGATGTCATCGCGACGCTCAAAGAGCGTCACCGAATACCCGAGGGATTTCAGGAAACGCGCAATGTGGCAGCCGTACCAGCCGGCCCCAATAATCGCAATTCTCATTCTAAGACTCGCATGGTTTCCAGTCCGTTTGACCTCAATAAACTTGGCAGAACCTCGTTTTGAGTTCTTGCATATTGACCTAACGGGCAAGTGCTTAAGGATTGGTAAGCCATTCCGCCATAAACCCTGAGTAAAAGCAGATTGAACGATTCTCACAGAACGTGCAGGAGGAAAAATGCGAAAAACAGAGCGACCCATTGCGCTCATTTTGGGGTTCACTCACCCGACCTACGTGGTGGAGAATTTCCTTGAGCAAATGTCAGGTGGACTTCTTGCATTAAACTACCAGCCACATGTTGTGTACTGTGATCAGGACCTCGCGCCCCAAGTCAAAGACCTTGACGCGTCAAGAGTGGAGCTCGTGTTGAGCCTGGGCGGCTTGCCTCTCCAACTCACCATGAACGAAAAGCCCATTTTCGAAGTATTCTCCTGCCCGTTCATTCTGTACCTGATCGACAACATTCTCTATGAATTCAACAATCCAAGCACCGTTCGCCAGTTCTTTGATGCCGCTGTTGAGCATCCCAATCTGCATCTTGCAGTCAGTGAAGGCTCCTACGCTGGCATGTTGACCGAAGTTTGGAGGGCACGCGGTTGCGCGAAGGCCGTTCACTTCATGCCGATGGCAGGTTTCTTTGAGGCAACACCTGTCGCCCCTGACAAAAAGGACGCGATCGTTGTCATCGGAAACCTCAGTTCCTTGCCCGCAGTCGGGGCCGAGGCGGGCAGCTCTTTTGACGAGACAGTGGCCGCGAATTGCCCCGATGGAACATCAGACAAGCAAGTTTCTGATATCATTTCCAGAGTGACATCAAAGGGCTTTAAGGGCAACGTGGCCAAGGAAATTCTTGCGGCACTCGACTTGTCAGCTTCTTCTCTGCTGGACCCTGCGGTTCTTCGCTTGGCAACCGCGGTTGATCGGGCGCTGCGCTTGATGTCTCGCTACAACAAGGTCGACAGTCTGCGCGGTCTGCCAGTCGAATTCTATGGTTCCGGGTGGAAAGAGGCCTTCCCCAATCATGAGGGCTTCACCTTTCACGATCCCATCGCGCACCCTGACGTTCCCAAGATCCTGGGCCGCTACAAGGTCACGTTGAACTTCGATCCCGGCTTTGAAGACGGTGTCCATGATCGTGTCATTTCAGCCTTGGCTCAGGGAACTCAGGTGGTCACGAATGAGAATGCATCCTTGAAGACTCTTCCTGGGGCAGATGAGCGCGTTCACACTTTCGCTTATGCAGATTCCGACATTCGCGATGTTGCATCGCGCGCATTGCAATCACCGGTGACGAATGACGCCGTTGACTACAGGAAAACTCTTATTGTCAACCACGGATGGACCGAACGTTTTTTCAGTCTCTTGAGTGGCTAGAGACAGCGAACTCCAGACATTTTCGGCGTTCGGCCTGGGAATTCACGCCGACGCCTCTGGTTTCAAAGCGAATATGGGCCCGTCATTGCGCGGTTTGAGGCGTTTTACGTCGCAACTCCAACACCGCTTCCTCCGCTGATCTGAGGCCCCCTCGCGGCTCGAACACTTCTTCATACCCCCAAGGCCGAAACCCATCCTTTCAAGGGACCGGAGGTCCACGATGTGCCAACAATCAAACCGGATCATCTGATGGCGGCAGACCTACAAGATCAATCGTTGACCCCTTGATTGCGCTCCAAGCGGGGTTTGCCCGCTTGCGCTTTCTGCGCCAGGTTCTGAAACATCCGCTTCACATTGTGACCTCAGCTACCCCAGCAGGGCCTCTTGTCTCCGCATAATAAGTATGATGGTGCCTGAGATTATCTTGAAGCCTGGATGGCAGCGCGGACTTTGGGTTGTTGGAATGAAACACGCAGGTTCGCCGGCATGCCCTTGTCCACTTCGAACTCAAAAAACTGGGCCTGGGGGATGCCCATGTCTTCGGTGGCAATGTCATCTGCGTGCTGGGTGATGAAATCGGCCCGAAATCCCTCTTCGATGTCTGACGGGTTGCCTGCGAAGCGTTTTAGATAAGTGTCTTCCGGGGCCCAGGCCTTGGTCTGCAGCTCACGCGCGCGGGTTGCACGAGCTGCCGATGTCTTGCCGCGCACAGGGTAGATGCCACCCGGATCAAAGATCTGAACCTTCCACGCGTCGTCGCCTGTTTGGATGAAAGTAAAGTTGTTCAGATGCCCATCGAGCCAGATCCCGCCCTGGTTATTGATTTCCCGAGCGGCAGCAACATAGGCCGCAGCCTGCCCCTTGGTCATCTGACCTCCTTGTTGTTTCACAAGGCTGTTGGCAAGCGTGCCGCTGAATTCGTCGACCAGTTCCAGCACCTGAATCTGGCTCGGGCCTTCGGCAACTACACGGCGATGGTGGAGCTTTATCGGCGCGATGACATCGGGATCAATCCCATCGCGCGCAAGGAAAGAGCGGCCAAACCAGTCGTTGATCACCTGGTTGGTGTTTCCATCCTTGTTGAGCGAGATCCGAACCACTTGCCCCTCGCGTCCGGCTGCGCGGAACACCCCGTTGATTGCACCGTCCGCGATCGCATCGCCCAAGGCGATAACCTGTTCCCCGGCTGCTGACTGAAACCGGAAATAGCTGTTTGCCTTGGGATCCACCGATGCGGGCAACGAAATCTGCGGCGCCGCGGGCTCTGGCAGTGTGGCGGCGGGAAACGCGACCGGCGCGGTCCCGCGCGTATCAAGCATCGGATCGCGGGCGCGATAGGTGGTGACGGGGGCAACAGCGTCCGTGACCACCATGTCGGCAAAGTCATCCACATCCATACGCAGAATCTGCCCGCGGGTGGGATCAAAGAACTCAACGTCTGCCCCCATACCAAAGCGGTCTGCCCCCACCTTGGTCAGGACAATACGGCGCTGAGGGCCGGTTTGGGGCTTGATCTGCATGCTGACAGTCCAGCCCCCATCCATTGCGGCCTGGGCAGTGGCCATATTGACCGTTTCCGGGTTGAAATGGGCGACCTCGATCCCCTGCATTTCGAGCCTGTGGGAAAACACCGGTGTGGGCACCGGCTCTGTCCGCCCAAAAGAAAGCACACCCGAGGTCAAGGCGCCCTGCCCGTCCGACAAGCTTTCCATCGCCATGACAAGCTGGGCGCGCCCCTGTGCCTCACTCAGCCTGCGGCCCGTCTGGCGCATCAGGATAAAGTTCCCGGCCACTGCGTCGGGCGCTTTGGGCGTGCTCGCGCGGTACTGCGCAGGGGCCTGCTGGGCGACCCGCGCGGTTGCTCCGAACTCGGTTATCGGATCCGCTGGAGCCGTAACGAGCGTGGCACGGCGTCGTGGCGTAACCCGAACAGGGACAATGGGATTTTGCGGTTCGGGCAGTAACCGGTAGGAAGGCCCCTGCGCCGGAGTGGCATTGACCACGATCTGTTGGCGCTGGCCCTGACGAATGGAAGCCGGAAAGGTGTCAGACAGGGTTTCAAAGGCATCGATGACCTGGCTCAGCCCTGATGGATCCCGTGCCGTAAAATGTCGGGCGTTGGCACTGCGTCCTGCACGCATGCGACTTTTGAAAGCCTGCCCGCGCGAAGGCCCCAAGCCATCCGTCAACCGGGCAACCTTGCCGCCCGTCCCGGCCTTGTGAAAGCGTACCGGCGCGGTCGCCTCGTAAACCGTCGCGCCGAAAAACACCAGTTCCGAAGCAACATCCACAATGTTGAGCCAATAGGCTTCATCTGACAGCGGATTGCCAAAGGCATCGACACCAGCAAACATGGAATAGACCTTGCCGCCCAGGTTGACGGAGTGAAACATGTTCACCATCGTGCGCATCCCGTCGCGGGTCAGCGTGTCCATCACCACATCGAGCTGCCGCGCAGAGGACACCATGAGCGCTTCGTCCATCGAATACCGTTCCAGCCAGATGCGCGGGTCGCTCTCGTCCCAATCGGGCATCAAAGCGGCCGCAAAATCCCGTGCTGGTCGGCCCAGATCTTCCCAAGTCTCCTCATAGCCGCCACCTTTCAGCCCGTAGTAGCGCGCCATCTGTGCGCGGCCGAGTCGGGTGTTTTGCCGTGCTTGCTGCCACGACTGGGCCGCCGCCCGATCCCAGCGGATGATCCCGGTTGCAAAAGCCTCCGCTCCGGCCGGGCCGAAATAGACCGCTCCGACAGCCAGTTTCTGCTGAAGCGTCAAACTGTCTGACTGAAGCAGTGTCTCAAAGCGATTGATCATGCCAAGGACATGTTCGGCCTCGGCTCCCCCGGCCGATGTAACTGCCAGTTTTATCTTTTCTGCCTGGGTGCGATAGCTCGCCAGAACCAAATCTTCCCAACGGGCATACCACTGAACGCGGAAATGCGTTTCGTCATCGATTGAAAAACGGACTGTCTCACCCGAAATCCCATCAAAGGTAACGCAGCTGCCTTTGTCACGTGTGGCAGCCAGATTATCGCTGGCAAAAAATTCGTTGACCCACTGCCAGCTCAGGATCGGAGGATAGAGATAGGGATCAAGCGCGCCGCATCTGGGCGATAGCGTCATGGCCTGCCCCAGAGGATGCGCAGCCCGCGACAGGCCAACTCCATAGCGCATCTCCCCCTCAAAGGGCACACCGCGGGATTCCAAGGGCAGCGTGACAGTCTCTCCGCTTTGCTCCCCGGTGATGGTCAGCTGGATCTTGCGGCCTTTTTCTTTGGCCAGTGCCTCATCCAGATAGGCCTGCGGGTACATCTTTTGCCCCGGAATGGAGGTCAGAACTTGCGGCGTCACGGTTCCGCCTTCAGGGATCTTTGCCTCAGGTCCCAGAAAGCTCAGAACCTCAACCCGCTGCGTCGGGGCCCGGTCGATTGCAACCACGGGATCAAAGGCATAGATCAGCTCGCGCGGCTCCCCCTCTCCGATGATCTCATGTGAGGTCACCTCGCCAGAGATGCGATCATAGGCCCAGCGGACTTCACCGGGGAAAAAGGTCATCTTCAGGATCGGAGCGCGGGCACTGGCATGGACCTCAAGCTGCGCGCTCCATTTCAGGTTCCCCTCAAGCGCGGCATGAAGCGTCGCAGGGATCGCGCTCGAAATTTCCTTGGCGGCTGGATAATATTCAAATCGCGCTGAAATTCGGCCAGCTTCCGGGGCGCTGACCTCTTCAGTGATCCATTTGCGGGTGTCTGAATGCAGTTCGATCTCATCTGCCAGCGCGCCTTTGGGTGTAACCAGATAGATGTAGCTTTGCGTCTTTGCTTTCTCAAAAGCTGCAGTGCCCTCTCGCTGGGCCACAAGACGCCAGCGGCCAACAAGTTGGTCGCGGCCAAAGACGGCGGGCTGGGAGGCGAGCCTCTCTGACAGTGGCGCGGCCTGAGCCGCTGGAGACAGGAGCGAGACCAGCAGGACCGCAAGACCAGCAGCAAAACACCTAAAGCGCCTCATCATCATCGGCTCCCATGGCTGAGCTGCTGAGCAGCGTGTCCTCATCGGTCAGGGCGCGCCGACCTTCAGGCGCGGCATAGGGCACCGGGCCGGACTGACGACTGACCTTGAGACTGAACTGGTCATAGTGCACCTGCCCGCCCCAGCTTTTGCCGCGCATGATCATAAGATCTGCGCGTGGATCTGGAACAATATGGAAAAGGGCCACCCAGGGGATTTGAACATTGCCTTCAAGCTGCGATTTCACCGCCTCGGGCAGGCTTGGGTTCATGTCACAGCGCCGATCAGAAATGTCTCGCACGCCCAGATTCAACCCGTCAAACCAAGCCTCATCCATCACCCCGCCGCAAGGCCCCAGCCTGCGCACACGCGCAGACCCTGCCCTTTGAGACAATCGCTCAAACCCCTGGAGGGTTGATTGCTCTAAAAAGGCGCCAGCCTGCTGACGGGCCTCTGCTGCCCGGATCTGCTCTTCCAGTCTTGCAACGTCATCGTCAGAGGATTGCTCGCCAAGGTATTCGAACCTGTCAATATCGAGACGCTTGTAGCGGTCCTGGCGCAGGCGCTCACCGGTCTCGCGGTTTTGCCAGACAAAGGCCTTTCTGCCCCCTTCACGCAAGTTTTTCAGTTCCCGGCGCAGGCCGTCAAGCTCCTGCTCTGTCTCGTTCAAGGCAGGCTTGATCGCATTGTCTGTGCCAAGATCTGCCGTGATGAACCAGGTCTGCTCACTGCGGTAAAGAAAGCCACTCATGTCCCAAAGGCCGTTGAGCTGCGGCAGGATCTCGTCGCGCATGTCAGGCGTCAGGATCTTGGGGGCATGGTCCGGGTCAGATACAGGCTGGGGCACGGGGACATCGGCAAAGATGTCATCTGCCCAATCCTGCGTATCCTGAGAGGAGGTTTCGGCTGCATTTTCTGGCGTCAACAGATCGTCGTTGCCGTCCGTCTGCGGTTCAATCGTCTGGGCCATTTCTTCCTGCGCAACAACCCAGCGAGTGGGCAGCGCGAGGTTGAAGGGCAGCCCATCGTCACTGTCTTCAGCCAAAACTTCTACGGTGGTTTCCCGGGTTTCCCGGTCGATCTCGATATGGACGATACTGCCGTCTTTGGTCTCAAACCGCTGCGATGCCTCCCCGCGATCCGGATCAAAAGAGGCCCAAAACAGCTCGTCGTCGATCTCAGCAAGGCGCTCGGCGCTCAAATCGCCTGTGGTCGCCTCCTGAAGCGCGGCGTAACGCTCTTCTTTGTCTGCCGTAACCAGCAGATCCCCCAAACGCTCAGAGCTGAGATCAAGTCCGTATTGCCGACGAACATCACCAAGCGTGCGTGCTTGCGTGGTGATCTCCGGGGCCGCCTGACGCCTGGTCGTGCGCAGAACCTCGCGGATGAGCGTGCCACTGCGGGCCAACTCATCCGGTCGGCCCGTGGTTGTTAAGGCGCGCTTGAGAAAGGGCTTTGAGGATACCTTTTCAAGCAGCGCGCGCTCCAGAGGTGTGGGCACGCCTTTGGCAGGGCTGTCGGCGAGTGCGGAACCAGCCAGCAGAACTGCCGCAGACAGGGCAGACAGTCGCAACATCGTTTTGTCCTACAGCGTGGTTGCCTCACTCATCGACCGCGTTGATCACGACCGAGTCGACAAGCAGCAGCATTTCACCCTTTGCGTTATTGCCATATCGACCGATGCCAAAGGTCAGATCACCCGGTGCGCGCAGCGCGGTAAACTGGTCGGTGACAACCTTGAAGGGGGTTCCGTCTTCCAGCGTGACGCCGTCCATCTCAAGGCTGGTGGTATAGCTGCGTCCTCTTTTGGACAGGGTCAGCGTCGTGGGCAGTGTCTCGTGATCGCCCAGAATGGTGCTCCAATCTTCGGGGCCTTTGGGCAGCTTGGTGTAGCAATTGCCAAGGCTGGGCACATGGGCGCGGTACATCCTGCCGACCTCTTCCTTTTCGCCCTTGGAGGTCTTGGTCAGATAGGCGCTGGTTGACCAGCAGCTCCCGCCTTTGTTTGCGTAGAAGGACGAGGCCATGAAATTGTCCGTGTTCTTCCACAGGCCGAGATGAAGCACATTGCCGCTGGCGGTCAGCTCACCGGTAAAGGTGATCCTTGCATCCCAATCGCCATCGGGCATGTCGCCTGTGTAGGTGATCAGGTTGGTTCCGCTCTCCTCGGTAAAGGGGTTGGGCGACGTGCTCAGCAACAAGAGCGCACCATCCTCCACCACATAGCTTTCCGGGTCGGGGTTGGTGAGGATCCAGCTGTCGGAAATATCCTCCCCATCGAAATCATCACGGAAGAATTCGGTACTCACCGGCCCTGCGGGCTCTGGCTCGGGTGCAGGGTCCGGTTCGGCAGTCGCCTGCGCAAGGATGACGGCCTCCTGCATCGCAGACTGAAAGCCGCTGGTGTCGGCGGCGTCAAAATACTGACCACCTCCGTTTGCCGCGATACACTCCAGCTGCGCACGGGTTTCTGCGTCGACGTCAAAGCCCACCACGTGGATCTTCATGTTGACGCCCGATGATTTTGCCATGCCTGCGATAGCGCATGGATCCCCGTCACAGGTCTCGATCCCGTCAGACACCAGGACCAGAGACTTTTGAACATCCACCGGCTCGGTTCCAGACAGCATCGAGATCCCTTGCATAAGCGACGTCTGTATCGGTGTCTTTCCCAGAGGGGTGATGCCATTGATGCTGGCCTTGATCGCGGCCCGGTCTGTGCCCAGCGCGTTGAGAACCTGCACATCAGCGCAGCTTTCCTTGGAGGTGGTTCCATAGGTCATCAACCCAACACGGGCCTGTGTTGGCACATCGTCCATCAGTTGTGTCAGTGTCGATTTGGCGGTGGAAATCTTGGCCTCACCATCGATCTGCCCCCACATTGACCCCGATCCATCCAGGATAAACAGAATGTCAGAGGGCGCAGCCAAGCTTGAAGTGGCAAGCAAACCAGCAGAAAGGGTGGCAAGCGTCGTATCAAAAAGCTTCATGAAATTCTCCCAGCACGTCTTTTGCTGCAGAGTAAGTGTGGCTCGCGCCGCCCCGATATCCCCAATTGGGGACAACAAGGCCCGGTCTCACGCGGCCGTGATGCCGTGAGCCTGTGAGTGCTGCGCATTTCCCTGCGCGATGATCTGCCCTGTGTTGGCTTCCGGAGCGCAGGCATCAAGGATCCATGGCCATTCGGAAAACATCAGATACTGGCCCAGACGCGAAAACTCGTGCAGCGTGCAGCGGGGCAAGGCGGCTTGCAGTTTGGCGCTGCCTTCCGGGTCAGAAACGTTGTCAAGGCTCCCTTGAATGACGTGGACCGGCGCGGAAATCTTGGACAGATCGAAATCCCAGCCATGTGTGTTCAGGAAATTCTCCTGAACCAGTCCATCGGTGCCAAGCTGCGTGCGCAGGGCCAACACTTCGGGAATACGGCGCTGCAACTGCGGGCTTGAGAGCACCTCTATATCCGCAGGGCATTTGGAACGCGCGATATGACGGGCGAGGTATTTGCTCGTGTTTTGCATGACCGAGCGCATGAGGTACGGAACAATCGCCTTCAAAAGCGCAGGCGCGCGCCTCCCGATCACACCGCTGATGATGTAAAAGACGTCCATACTGCGCCAGTCGGCGGGCTCATGGCGTGGATAGCTGGGCGCGCACATCAGCACCCTGTCCACCCGGTCAGGCGCGGTCGCCGCAAAGGCAAGCGCAGAACACGAGCCAAAGGCCTGGCTCAGAAGCGTGGCCTGTTCTGCCCCGAGATGATCCATCAACTGCAGCAGGTCCGGTGTGAAATCCGACAGACCGCCCAGTTTCTTGAAATGCGAACCAAAGGTGCCTGGCCTGCAGGGAACCACAAGGTGCACCCCCAGGGCTTCGAGCTTGGGCAAATAGCGCTCAGGGGTACCGATCACATCAAGCGCAACGCCGGTGAGCGCATCAAAATGCAAAAGCAAATGCCCGTCTTTGGGGCCGAGCGAGAAATACTCAAGATTCCGACCATCTGCCAACAACAGGTTCCGGCGCACCGACAGAGCATGTTCGTCCTGCACTGTTTCCCGCCCCAGCAACGACAGTGGATTGCGGTCTACCAGCAACAAGAGGCTGGACTGGTCGCTTACGCCCGTCTTGAGATAGATGCGTTTCAGATAGGTGCGCGCGCTTTCGTAGGTTATGCCGCATTGAGCCGCAGCTTTGCGCAGGCTCGCACAGCCATGCAAGGCCTCAACCAGCCGCGCCTCGGCGTTTGACAAATAGTAGGTCCGCCGAAAGTCGTCAAAACTCTGACGGCTCATGGCGGGCAGGATGACTGCGATCTTGGCAGCATTCGGTGGCAGGACACCGCCTTTGAGCGCTTTTGCCGAGATCAGAGCGACGTTCGCACCGCCCCCGGTATCTTCACTCAATTGGGGCAGCATGCCATCGGACGTATGCGCCAGCCGCTCGTGTTTTCGTTGCAACGCGCTCAGCGTAGCATAGTCAAAGCCATGATCCGCAGCCGCCTTGTTGGAAAAAATGCGGCGTCCCGCGTGATCGAAGACCATCAGCCCAACGGCAAGCGAGTCAAGCACGCCGCCCAGGGTGGAGTTTCGCTCCTGCAGCGCAACAATATTTTCGCTGAGCCGCATCGCGCGTTCGAAATGCATCACAATACTCTGAAAACGCTCGGGAACCTGGCGCGGCGTCCCCGCGCTTGAATACTCGATGTGTTCCATCAGCTCGGAAATCATCTCGGGCCAAAGAGAATTGTCGATCACAGCATCATAGAGCATATGAACGAGTTCAGCCTCGCCCGGCTGAGCGCTGCGGGCCCTGTCATGTGCAATAGGATTATCACGAGAGCGGTCCATAAACCCGCATCCAAAATTCAACAAAAATACAGTTCAGCCCCAGCATAAACGGACCGAAGTGAATTCCAATCTTTTTTGAGAGCACAGTCCAGGCAGCACGGACAACTCTGCACCAAGAGGGCCCATGGGGCTCACTTGGGATTGGTGGGTTTGTCCGGAAAACCACCGGGCTGCACCGGGCCACCAGTTCAACAGCCCCGCAGACTATTTCAGCTTTTGTCCTGCTGAAAAGGTATTCAACTGACCGAGCGAGATCAGCATCCTAGGAGTATTTCTTTTGCGATTTGCCGCGATAGGTTCGCGTTCCGGCCTTTCCAGCGGTCGAGCGCCCGCGCGTTTTGACGGCGGCTTCGGAGGCGGCCTCCACCGCAGATTGCCGGGCCAGAGGGTCATCCGATACGGCCAGGTCCACCGCTTCAAGCCGTTTGATCTCGTCGCGCAGGCGTGCGGCTTCTTCGAACTCAAGGTTCTCTGCCGCCTTTCGCATTTCTTCGCGCAGCCCGTTCAGATGCGCTTCGAGATTTGCACCATGCATCGGCTTGTCGATAGTGGCGGTGACGCGGTTCATGTCAACATCGCCCTGATAGAGGCCCGCCAGCACATCTTCGACGTTCTTTTTCACCGTCTCGGGCGTGATCCCGTGTTCCTCGTTATAGGCGATCTGCTTGGCGCGGCGGCGCTCAGTCTCGCCAATGGCGCGCTCCATCGAGCCGGTGATACGGTCGGCATACATGATCACCCGGCCATCGGCGTTGCGCGCGGCGCGGCCGATGGTCTGAATGAGCGAGGTTTCCGAGCGCAGGAAGCCTTCCTTGTCGGCATCCAGAATGGCCACCAGCCCGCATTCGGGGATATCCAGACCCTCCCGCAAGAGGTTGATACCGATCAGCACATCAAAAGCGCCAAGACGCAGATCGCGCAGGATCTCGATCCGCTCCAGCGTGTCGATATCGCTGTGCATGTAGCGCACCTTGATGCCCTGCTCGTGCAGGTATTCGGTCAGATCCTCGGCCATGCGTTTGGTCAGCACGGTGCACAACGTGCGAAAGCCATCGGCCGAGACCTTGCGGATCTCATCCAGCAGATCGTCCACCTGCATGTCGACGGGGCGGATTTCCACCTTGGGATCCAACAGCCCGGTGGGGCGGATCACCTGTTCGGCAAAGACACCGCCCGATTGCTCCAACTCCCAGGCTGCAGGCGTGGCCGAGACAAAGACCGACTGCGGGCGCATGGCGTCCCATTCCTCGAACTTGAGGGGGCGGTTGTCCATGCAGGACGGCAGCCGGAAGCCGTGCTCGGCCAGAGTGAACTTGCGCCGGTGATCGCCCTTGTACATGGCGCCGATCTGCGGCACCGAGACATGGCTTTCATCGGCAAAGACGATCGCATTGTCGGGGATAAACTCGAACAATGTGGGGGGCGGCTCGCCCGGTGCGCGGCCCGTCAGATAGCGGGAATAGTTCTCGATCCCGTTGCAGTGGCCCGTCGCCTCCAGCATTTCGATATCGAAATTGGTCCGCTGCTCCAGCCGCTGTGCCTCCAAGAGCTTGCCCTCACCCACAAGCTGATCCAGCCGCATGCGCAGCTCTTTCTTGATCTCGATGACCGCCTGATTGAGCGTCGGCTTGGGCGTCACATAGTGCGAATTCGCATAGACGCGGATCTGGTCAAATGTGCCTGTGCGCTCGCCTGTCAGCGGGTCGAATTCGGTGATCGCCTCCAGCTCTTCGCCAAAGAACGACAGTTTCCAGGCGCGATCCTCAAGGTGGGCCGGAAAGACCTCAAGCGTATCGCCCCGCACCCGGAAGGACCCGCGCTGAAAGGCCTGATCATTGCGCTTGTACTGCTGCGCCACAAGGTCTGCCATGACCTGTCGCTGATCATACATCTCCCCGACCTTCAGATCCTGGGTCATCGCCGAGTAGGTCTCGACCGAGCCGATACCGTAGATACAAGAGACCGAGGCGACGATGATCACATCGTCCCGTTCGAGCAGCGCCCGCGTGGCCGAGTGGCGCATACGGTCGATCTGTTCGTTGATCTGGCTTTCCTTCTCGATGTAGGTGTCCGAGCGCGGCACATAGGCCTCGGGCTGGTAGTAGTCATAGAACGAGACGAAATACTCGACCGAGTTTTCCGGGAAGAAACCTTTGAACTCCCCATAAAGCTGCGCCGCCAGCGTCTTGTTCGGGGCCAGGATGATGGCGGGACGCTGAGTTTCCTCGATGACCTTGGCCATGGTAAAGGTCTTACCCGTGCCGGTGGCGCCCAAGAGAACCTGATTGCGCTCGCCCTCAAGCACGCCTCCACTCAGTTCGGCAATGGCGGTGGGCTGGTCGCCCGCCGGGTCGAACTCGGTCTTCATGACAAACCGCTTGCCGCCTTCCAGCTTTGGGCGCTGCTGGGCTACGCGCTCGGTCATCTTTGGCTCGGAGGTGTCGGAATGGGCGTAGGGCATAGGGTGTCCTGTCTGCTGCGGCCTCACAGTTGATCTCTTTTTGTTCCAGATCAAGGGGCGGCGGTGCAAGTTGCACAAAAAACGTGAGATAGCGCGACGGATTGAGAGATGCCTTGCGTTTAGACAAGAAGCGCGCGCCAAAAACGGGGACAAAACGATGCGGAAGGTCATATTCTGGAGCCATTTGTCAGTGGGGCTGGCCACCGCCCTTGTGGTGCTGATGCTGTCGGTGACAGGCGTGTTGTTGACCTACGAGCTGCAGATCACCCGCTGGGCAAAAACCCCTGTTGTTGCGCTGACAGGGCAAGATGCTTTGCCCATGGATGAGTTGGCAGAGATCGCGCGCCTTGAGACGGGCGGGCGCGCAACTGCGCTGGAAATCACCAATTCTCCAAACGCCCCTGTCGCAGCTCTGGCAGGGCGTGGCGCAAAGACGTTCCTTGATCCCTACACCGGCGCGGTCTTCCCGGCCCAAGGCGCGGGGATAGCGGCTTTCTTTCAGACGGTTGAGCGGCTGCACCGATGGTTCGCCCTCTCCGGGGAAGGCCGGGACATAGGCCGTGCCGTGACAGGTGCGGCCAACCTCGGGTTCCTGTTCCTGTTGGTCAGTGGTCTCTACCTTTGGTGGCCCCGAAGCCTGAAATGGCGTATCCTGCGGATGAACCTCTGGTTTCGCCGCGACCTGCCCAACAGCAAGGCGCGCGACTACAACTGGCATCATGTTTTTGGTTTCTGGGCCCTTGTTCCGCTTCTTGCCATTGTTCTTTCTGGCGTCGTGATCTCTTACCCCTGGGCAAGCGACACGGTGTTTCGCCTCTATGGTGAGGCGCCTTCAAAGCTGCGCCGCCCCGCAAGCGGCGGGCAGGCCGGATCAGGGGCCCCGGCAGAGGCAACGGGCCTGGATCTGGCGCTGCTGCAGGCGGGGGCGATCCTACCGGATTGGCAGAGGATGCAGGTGGCGCTTCCGGTTGGCGACAGGATCAAAGTGACTGTAGACAGCGGGACTGGCCGACAGCCTGCAAAACAGGTGCGCATGACCTTTGACGGCGAGACAGGCGGTCTGGTACAGCGCACCGGGTTTGAGGACCGTACATCCGGCCAACAGGCACGGATCTTTCTGCGCTTTCTGCATACGGGCGAAGTCTATGGCCTTTGGGGGCAAACCCTGGCCGGATTGGCGGCCGCTGTTGCCATCCTGATGGCCTATACAGGTGTCGCTCTGTCGTATCGTCGGCTGCTTCAGCCGCTGCTCAAGCGCAGACGCAAAGCCCATCTCGGTTAATTTTGTCTCAAAATCACATCCAAATCGATCTTGCCGCAGCGCTTGGATCAGCGCATATAGGCAGCACCGGATAAGTAGGAGACTGCAATGCAAGCGCGTATCTATCGGCCCGCAAGAAATGCCATGACCTCGGGCATGGCCAAAACCCGCAAATGGGTTCTGGAATTTGCACAAGCCAGCGCGCGCGAAGTGGACCCCCTGATGGGCTGGACCTCTTCAGCTGACACCCAAAGCCAGGTGCGCCTGCGGTTCGACAGCAAGGAAGAGGCCCTGGAATACGCCAAGGATCATGGCATTGCTGCCGAAGTGATCGAACCCAAGGTGCGCAAGGCCAATATCCGTCCCGGCGGATATGGCGACAACTTTGCCACCAATCGCCGTGGCCCCTGGACTCACTGAGACGCGCAATGATTGATTTCCAGATTGCTCCGGCCAGCCCCAGCGATGCTGAGGCTGAGCATCTTATCCGTCGGCATCTGGATCAAATGGCGTCGCAATCCCCCGAAGAAAGTTGCCATGCGCTGGATGGCAGCGGTCTGGACAACCCTGCGGTGGCGTTCTTTCTGCTGCGCCGCGAGGGAAAAGCGCTGGCCATGGGGGCGCTCAAACGTCTGGCGGACAACGCTTTTGAGCTGAAATCCATGCACACCCTGGCCGAGGCACGCGGCAGCGGCGCCGGCCGTGCCATGCTTGAGTATCTGCTGGACCTGGCGCGCGGAGAAGATGCCACAGGGATCTATCTTGAAACCGGGTCCACCGCCGAGTTCCTGCCCGCCCGGAAACTATACGAATCCTACGGATTTTTGGAGTGTGGCCCCTTTGGCGACTACGCAGAGGATCCCTGGTCCACCTTTATGCACCTGGATCTGCGCAGCGCGCCTTGACCCCTCTGGCATCGGTGTCGTAACTGAAGCGCAGCGGTCCCTTAGCTCAACTGGATAGAGCAGCTGACTTCTAATCAGCAGGTTGAGGGTTCGAGTCCTTCAGGGATCGCCATTTTCGCCAAGGAAGGTTTGGGCCAGACCTCATGCAGGCCGACACCCTGCCACCGCCAGTCGGCGCGCGAATGCCACCCAGGCTGCCATACAGGCAGCTGTCATCGCTCTTTGGAACCAACGTCTATGCACCACAGAAGTGGTACCCTTGACGCATTGTCTCAAGCGGAACACTAAACCATCAAGCACGTGACACGCCAAAGACAAAAGACGTTTGAGAGAGATAACTTCCGGTCTCTTACCCTCGGACAAGAGTGCGGCCAATCTGCGCAGCACCATCCAACAAGTCAGAACAGAGATATGGCTGGGGTGGTAGGATCAAAAGAAGCCATATAAATATTTAATATCAATAGCTTGCAAGACGCCCTGAGGCGCATTGTTGATTGATAAGTTGACGACGTGAGTAACACCAAAAGGGTCATCCGAATCAGCAACCCAAACACATTTTGCTACCTGAATAACGGACTCTTTACGCGACAAACCCGCATAATGCGCTGGTGGCGCCCGGGGAGTCAAATGTGAGTGCAACCGTTTTCTTCTTGCATAGGACGAAGTTGGCAGTGCGTTGGTTCGAATTGATCGGATTTCTTGCATTTAGCTTAGCGCTAGGCGCGTCACCCAGATGTGGCCGCATATTCTTCTACCGCCTTAGCAGCTATCGAGCTCACAAGGATAATGACCGCGACCGCACCGCTAAGAAAAGCATCTCTCTCTATAGTTGGACCATAATGACCTGATACAAACAGAAGTACGAATACCCCAACAAGGGGCACCAACACAGTCAGATTTGAAAACACAAAAAACTGGACACACCGTTTCTTACTACGATAAACAGCACGCTTTCTTTCCACTGAAAGCTCACCAAAGTCTTTTACAGGTCGAAACGCAACTATTGCATTAATAATTGAATACGCAAAAACTGGAAATGTCGCAGCATAAGGCAAATAAAGACTTAGAGCGCCGTAAAAATCCACCCCGAGTTGAGGATATTTACTATACTCCCCAAACAACCGAAAGGGCTCAATGCACAGCTTTACCACTATCAAGCACATTATGAACCCACTAATCGGGACAATTAGCCTTGTCATGAATGTCAAACCTTTGAACAGCTCCACTGAATCAAGCTGCTCACGGTGATAAGCTAGCTCACCCCCGAGGAACAAAAGCGACATGAGGGAAGCAACTTTACAAGAATCAATTATGCTAGCCAATTTGGGCTCGGCGCCCAATTTATCGGCTGCAAAAAAATACCCCGTAATGGATACTGCGTATATGCAAATCACCAGAAGAACATATTTCATGACGTTCTTGGTTGGCTGTCCCGTTCCTTTGCGGATTCCACTCATGATTCTGTCTTTTTCTGCCAATACTTGCTGTTTCTACAATTTCACCGCCGTTGAGGGAAGCGACTAGTTGCCGTTAACGATCTTCCCATTTTGAAGTAGACGAATCACCCTCGGAAAGTTGTAATTTTGCAACAATCCTTCAAGGGCAGGCATACATTGCCAGCAAATGACACCTCTTTATGCAATAATTATCTTAACTTAGCAGATCAAATCACCCTCGGACAAGCGTAGAAAAACTTGCTTGGCGTTGGTCTGGCGCTGAGATAAACATAGGGAAGTGGATTTTCGGGCGGAGTTTAGCATGACATCAGTTGACATTGCCTTCCTGGCTAGCTGTATAGCTTTTTGCTTCGCTACTTATTTCTACTTTTTCCCCAATAGGGGAAATGGAGATATTTCACTTGAAAGTACCAACCTCTTCGAAACAACACCCGCCCTACAACTCGTCCCAAGGATCGATAGTTTAATGGATCCCAATCACAAACTTATTGTGACCAGTTCGTCCGGCGGCTATCCAGAAAGTTTAATCGGCGGTTCGCTTTGGATGGAGAAGATAGAAGAATGGCTGCGTCGGGGTGTTGCTATCGAATACTTGATCACCTCAGGGAAGCCGAAGCACTGCCATGCGATTTCTGAACTTGGCTTGATGTTTCCAGATTTACTGAATATCACATTCTTGGTTAATGATGACACCAAATCTGAGCGCTTAATAAAAATCATTAATGATTATCACGATACTCATCCTACGTTTGTGGTAGACAGCGAGAACACGCCAGTGGCACTATGGCTAGAACGTTTCCACTCTCCGGAATCCGGCATGGCGCTAGACGTTTCTTACGTCTCTCCGATGGATATTTCTGAATCGGAGTTGGCTTATATACACTGGTCTCAGCTTTCCGAGCTTCGAAATGCGTCTGAAGTTCTTTCTCAGCCCGAAATGCGGCGGGTTTGCTCCGCTGCAGCTCAGGCAGCCTGAATTGCACGGACTATTTATTACTTAATAAAATAGTACCAGTACAGGGCTGCAGCGAGCCCGCAACACGATATAACGAAGTGAATGGCTGTAGAATCCATCTGCGCTCCATACTCTGGGAGAGATGAGTATCCGATGAATGTCTTAAGGTCGGTTATCTTCAGGCACTGTAAGTCGATAAAATGGTAACTTTATTATGGCAGGAAGCTGAGAGCGGTTTCAATCTCTACGCCCGGAAACCGGCTCATTAAACACCACAAAATCTACGCCCGCCTCTCGGCACTTTAGTTCCAACTGGAACAGGAGGTTCGCAGCTTCATGCGCGAGATGCAGCAAGCCGCTTTCTGGGTCCCGCTCCTCTCCCAGATCGCGGGCCAGGCGATGACGACGAGCGGCCGCGTTGTAGCGCTCCACCTCAACACCCTGCCAGGAATGCGCCTCATATTTGAGGGCGCCGAAGTCCAGAACGCGGATGATCGCCAGGAGCGCGCGGGGGCACCCGGTCTCGAGGAGCAGCGGATTGGGTTTGCCAGCATCGGCTTTGAAGGCTTGGGAATGGGCGTCCATTGCGGATCTCCTGCATGGGTTCTCTGGGGGGATCAGGCGCGCCATTGTCCGGCGCGCAGGGTGACAATGGCGCGCTTGCCGTTGCCGTAGGTCAGGATTGCGGAGTGGGACCAAGAGGACGGGCCACGATTGTAGCCCATGTCCAGACTGGCGAAGAGGCCCGCCTGATAGCAGCCCTGGTAGATCGCGGCGGAATGGGAATGGCCGATGTTGGCCTTTTCCCCGGTGCGGGCGATATTGGTGGCGGTACCGCGCGCGCCGTTTGGCCCAAGGTCCCCGTGCTGGTCATGACGGACCCCGGCGATCTCCAGCCGCTCATGGCGGGACAGGAAGCGAATGGCAGGGTCCAGTCCTGCGCGTTCAAAGGCCCAGGCTGCCAGGTCGAACCCCGTATCGTTGCGCTTGATCGCCGCGACCTTGGCTGCCGCTGCGGTCAGGAAGAACCCGGCATTGATCGGGTCGCGCCGGAAGTCCGCCGTTTCAATCCAGCGGTCTAGGTGTTCATCGTGGTTGGATTTCACCACATAGGTCTGCGCCCAGCGCCGGGTCAGCCCGTTCAAAATCTCGGCCGTCTCCTGGATCTCGCCCTCTACCGTGTCGACCTTGTCATAGAGCGCTGCCACCAGGTCAAAGAACGTGTTGTGGTGGGATCTGGGGCCGAAGTTCAGGACGTCATTCAAGACCTGATGGCGGGGGCGTAGCGTGTCCACCAGGCCACCCTTGCCCCAGACTGTGGCCAGAACCTCTTTGTCCAGCTTCACCCCGTGAATGTCCCCAGGCGTGAAGACCTCGAGACGGTGGCCCGTGGTGACCTCGCCCCCCTCCACGCGCAGGTCCAGATCATAGATTTCGCCTTGATCGGTGGCGTTGATCTGGCGGGCAAACCAGACGCCCTTGGGCGTGACCTCCACCAGAAGGGCGCCGAATGCGTGGTGGAACTCCGCTTTGAGGCCCGCCTTGCGCTTGATGTAGTGTTTCAGGGTGGCGGCGCCGGTGGTGTAATTGAACTTGGCGTCCGTGCCCGGCGCGGTGGCAATGGATTTCATGGCGATCTGCGGGTGAGGAAAGACGCAGGAGGCGGTGCCGGTAAAACTGTCCAGCCCGGACAGCGGGTTCACGGCCGTGGGAATGATATTCATATCCCCCGCCCAGATCAGACCGGGGCAGATCTCCACGCGCTCATCGGCCAGATATGGCTCCACCTCGGGCGCATACCACAGGTCCGTTTCAGCCGCCCGGTTGACCTTTTCCTGGGCCACCTGGGCCTCACTGTGATTGTAGCGAATGCGGGCCACCATGATTTCGGCGCCGTAGTGATCGGCAAGCGCCCGCAGGTTTGCCCAGAACCCGGCGTGAATGCCGGTGTTGCTTTGGGCAGAGGTCAGCAGATAGCGGCGCACATGGGGGCGGTCCTCAAGGCGGCGGGCGGCGGTGGCCAGAACCTCGCCATGGGCGGAAATCCCCCAAGCGTCTGCTTTGCGCAAACGCCGTTTCAGTTTAGAGCGGGTGACCCCGAGGGTGCGGGCCGTGGCGGAGATATTGCCGCCGTGATCGGCAAGCGCCTGGACCACCAGGCGCGCCTCGGCCGGGGTGATCTCTGCGGGGCGGTGGGACAGCTCGCTCATTCCTCGCCCTCCTCTGCCTTGCCGCGCGTGCGGCGCCAGATAGGGGTCAAGGCCCAGGTCAGGAACCGGACACCCAGCACGAAAGACGACGCCAGGGCCAGCGCATCGGGTGCGGTCAGGAAGACGTCCCGCCCGTTCCAGGTGAAGGTCCAGAGCGGGGCGAGGAAGAAGCGCACCGCGTGGCTATCCGCGCCGCCCTCTATCAGCGGCGCCGTGGCGATAGGCGCAACCGAGGCCGACGCCAGAACCATGTCGATCTTGGGCAATCCTGATTTCATGTGGTCACCTCTGATGCAAAACTTAAGTGTTGCCCTGCCCCGTCCCTCAAAACGTGGCCTCGACAGAAAGGGTCACGGTGGCGCGGCCCATGCGGCTTTTCTTCTGGGCCAGCTCCACCTCTAGCGTGGCGCCCGTGGTGTAGTCCGAGAGGGCTTGCAGGGCCGGATCGGATCGCAGGGCGGCGCGGATCGCTTCCCCGGCGGCGGTGATCTGGGTGCGGCCCTCATCGCTGGAGGCGAAGGCGGCGAAGTACTCCACCTCAACTGTCAGTTGGACCTCCTCCAGATCGGCCCCCATGGCGGCCGGAATGGCGCCGTCCCGGGTCACGGTGACGGTGAATGCCGGAAGGTTGTCGGGCAGAATGTCGGCTGGGGTCTGTGACCAATCTTTGGCACCGGGCACAGCAAGGGCCACGGCGGCCTGGGCCGCCGCCTGGATCGCGGATTCACTCATGGGATACTCCTTCAAGCCGGTGCGGCGCCGGGTTCGATGATCAGGACGGACAGGCGCACCGTTCCGCCGGTGAAGGCCGTGGCCTCATCCTGCGCGGTGATCAACAGATCCGTATCGGCATAGGTGGCATAGGGACCCACCACGCCAATGTTGGAGGACGGGGCATCGCGCCAAATGTAGCTGCCAAACTTGGACAACTCGCCAGTGACGCCGACCTTGATCTGGTCGGGGCCGGTCACATTGGTTGCAACCCAGGTGGTGACGCCAAGAACAATCGCCCGCGCCGGGATGGCCCCTGCCACTGCGACTTGCGTTCCGCCACCCGACAGATCCACCTCAAGGTCGATGGTGCGCAGACCCAGCGTTCCGCCAAAGGCGCCGATGATCTGACCCGGCACCCAGCCGCGCGATCCGGCATAGATCCGATAGCGACCCTCCTCCAGCACCAGGACCCGGTGGCCAAAGGCGGCCGGGATCTCCACCCATGCCCCGCCGGAATAGAGGGCCATCTTTCCCTCCCCCACCACGCCAAAGACCCCGCCGGATGGGACGATATAGGCCTCCCCCTCAGCCGGTGACAGCGGGGCGGTTGCGAGCGTGGCGGAGACCACAACGCCGGGCAACAGGGCATCAATGAGGGTCAGGGCCTCGTTGTGGGTAACGTGCTTTTGGGCCTGGCCCGATTGCAGATAGGGCAAGCTGAACTTGGCAGTGGTCATGTCGGACTCCTGTTCAGGGTGTTGGGATCAAAACGTGAGGGAGAGGCGTGCAGGAACGCCCGGCCCGTAGGTTTCCGAAACCTGGGCCACCCGGATCTCCTGAAGGCCAGAGAGGGCGGAGACGTCCAGGTCCTCGAGGTTGGTGGCATCCGAGACGGTCAGAGAGACAAGCGGCAACTCCTCTGGGCCGATCTCCACACGGTAACGCTCGAACGCCTCCCCCAAGGGCACGTCCTCGCTATCGGGCCAGGTGTCCCCCTCAACCCTGGTGCGCCGTATCCAGGAGAGCGACAGCAGCCCACCAGAGAGGGCAGCTTTCAGATGGGCGGGTGAAAATGGCCGCCGCCCTGCCCCTTTAAAGCTGTGAAGGATGCCTTCCACCTCGGCCTGGTCCTTGCCGGTGGGCAGCGCCCGCCAGTAGAACGCGCGGCCGATCTCCTCGGCCCGCATGTCCACTGGGATCACGGCGCTATCCAGCGCGACCAGGCGCGCACCGGGGGCAAGATCTGCATCACCACGCACCCACTCTGTGCCAAGCTGCCCCCGCAGAAAGCCTGACAGGCGCCAGGTGTCCTTGGCGATCAGCTCGGCCGTGGTGAATTGCAGGACTTCCCAGGCGCCGGGGGCATGCTCTATCGCGATGGCATTTGCACCGGCCAAAACGTCCTCGCGGGATCGGCTGACAAAACCCCCAGCAAAAAGCTCCACCTCCAGGGTTTCTAGCGACCAGGTAGAAGGCGATCCAGGCGGAAAAGCCGTCACTGTCTCGCCTACCGTTGCCGACAAGCCGGTGCGCAGATTGTGGCTGTATCCGGTCTCCAGGCTGGGAGAGCGGAACAGATCCACCCCGCCCGGCCAGGGTTTGGCATGGAAGGCCGCAAGGCCCTGGTGATCCGCCATTGTGAGGCCGGGAAGCACCGGCAGATCCAGGAAGTAGGGCAGCACCGTTTCCGAGGGCGGCGCCACGCGGGCCAGCCCCGGACGGATCGGTCCGCCCACCGAAGAGAGCGCCGTCCCCGTGTAGAGATAGGCACTCACTCTCCGGGCCTCCCCTCGGACCACTTCATCCGCAATAAAGCGCAGCCTGGCCCCGGATTTTGGCGTGAAGCCAAACACATCACCGGGGCGCAGGGGCGAGGACGGCGGCAGGATCAGCTTGATTTTCTCGCGCTCATCGGCTGCCCGGTGCAGGATGGTTTCGGCTGTGGCCGTCATCCGCTCCAGATCCGAGACCAGCGCCAGTTCTGCGTCCACCTCGGCCTGGCCCGGCTGTTCGCGGATGGTGGCCCGCGCCGCGCCGGCCTCATAGTCCAGTTCTGTGTCGGAATAGCTCACCACCGCAACGCGGGGTGTCTCCTCCTGCGAGGTGCGAGTGATGGTGTAGAGGGCGGCGGTTCCCTCCTCCACCAGGTTGTCCAGGGTGTAGTCCGCAACCAGCCGCGCCGATGCTCTGGCGGCAATGCGCAGCACCGCGCCATCCTCGGCAGCATCCAGATTGAGAGCAGTTTCCCAGGTGCCCATCATATCGCGGAAGGACAGCGGGCCGGACAGGATCATGCCATCCGCTTGACCATGGCAGCGGGTCAAATCCAGGAGTTCAGGCGCATAACCGTAGTGGGTGGTCAGGCGCCGCTCTATCACCTCGGCCGCAGGGGCCGATCCGGCCCGGCCGTTCAGCCAATGACCATAGCGCCAGTTTGGCCCATCGCTCCAGACTTCTGTGGTGCGGGGGAACTCTGGCCAGGGGCGCGCGTCCCAGGACCAGACAAAGGCGTTTTCCGTGGACAGGACGGCGCCGCCGTTCTCGCCCCACCATTCCAGCATCGCGCGGATGTACTGGCGCTGCATGAAGTCATCCCGCGCGCCTGATGAGTAATGCGGCATGAAGGACTCAGAGGTCTTTGGGTCATAGAAGACATTCGGCTGGTTGCTGCCAAGGTGAATGGCGGGGCAGCCAAATTCGGTAAACCAGACGGGTTTGGAGCCGGGCGTCCAGGCCGTGGGCGATCCATCGCGCACCCCGCCGGGGCGGTTGTGATGCGCCGCCCCATGCCATGCGCGGATTGCCTTCTGGCGAAAGACCCAATCCTCCCCATAAGCGCCGTCCCATATCGGTGTGCGGGTCTGGGCGTCGCGGTCTGCCTGGCTGGCATAGTAGTAGTCCCAGTATTCGCCGCCCTCAATCTGCCCCTTGAGGTAGTCCAGCGAATAGACCGAGGTGACCCCGTTTGCCGGGTCATAATCCGCATGGGCCTGTCCGGGACGCCAATCCGAGAGCGGCAGATAGTTGTCGATGCCGATAAAATCCACATCTGAGGCCCCCCAGAGCGGGTCCAGGTGGAAATAGACCTCCCCCCCATTGCGGTGGGAATGGTATTCCGACCAATCCGCCGCATAGGAGATTTGCGCCCCAGGCAACATGGCTTTGACGTCACCGGCCAGAGAGACCAGCGCGTCCACAAAGGGATAGCTGCCCGGTGTATCCGTCGCCATGGTGAGGTCCACCAGTTCGGAGCCGATCAGAAAGGCATCCACCCCGCCTGCGTTTCGGGCAAGCGCCGCCAGATGCAGGATGAAGCGGCAAAAGGACCACTCATCCGGGCCGGAATACACCGGCACGTCAGTTCCGGCAGAGAACTGGCTAGGCGCCGCCGTGCCCACCAGGGCGGCCACTTGCGAGGCCACTGGCCCGTCCGCAGCGGCGGGACCGATCCGGCCGCGCCAGGGATAGATGGCCTGGCCAGTGCCCCCATCCCGGTCCGGCAACTCATTGCCTGCCGGAATATCCATCATGATGAAGGGATAAAGCACCACCCGCAGGCCACGGGCTTTGAGGTCGGCAATGGCCTCCATGACGGATCTGTCATCGGGGGCAGATCCAAAGGCCGGGATGCCGTCAATCAAGGACACCAGATTGGCAGAGGCACGCGACAGCCCGCCAGCGGACCAGGCGCGGGATGGGGATTTATCCTTGGTCTCTACCCGTGGTTCGATCTCGCAATGGGCGGCGCGCAGATCGGTGCCAAACCAGGAGACCACAAGGGCCACGGTATCGCAGGTCGGCAGCACGCCTTGCAGCAAATCCAGCGATTCTGCCCAGTCGGATTTGCCGCCGCTGCGTATCGCGTTTTCGCGGGTGGTGGAACCGGCCGCGCCCTTGGTGATCACCGCAGGCGAATAGCCGAATTCGGTTGAACCGGGGATCATATCCACGCCCCGGATCAGCTCCTCCATGTGGCCTGATGGCCCCCAGACCTCAAAGGTCAGATTAGGGATGCGGCGACCATAGGCTTCCACCTCCAGGCGCTCAAAGACCACGTAGGACACGCCGCGATATGCAGGCGCACCGCCGTCCTTGGCCACAATGAGCGCGTCCGGCTCCTGCGTCTCGCTGCCATTATAGAACCGCAGCGTCAGATCCGAGGTGTCCAGGAGTTTCCCGTCCGCCCAGATGCGGCCAAAATGGCGGATCGGGCCGGTGGCGCAATCGGTCAGGGCCACGGCAAAATTGGCATAGTAGGTGTATTCGGTGGTTTCCACAGATCCGCCGGACCCTTTGCCACCCTGCGAGGTGGTGCTGGTCACCTCCTCCATATTGGTGGCCCAGATCACTTGGCCAGCCACGCGGGCCACGCCCTCCACCACCGGCAAGCCGCCGCCCTCGGCAGATTTCTGGACTTCCAGATTGTCCAGTCTCGGCCCGGTCACCTGCGAGGAGGCCCCAAAAAGGGACTGGTCCAGGGATCGGCCAATGAGGCCCCCGGCAGCCTTGCCGAGAGCAGCAGCGGATACCCCCAGAAAGGTGCCACCAATAGAGCCACCAATGGCCGCGCCTGCGGCCGAAAGCAGAATAGTTGCCATTTGCTGGCCTCCAGAATTTGAGGGGAGTTCAGGGGGACGGAAAGCGGGCGGCGAAGGACAGGCCCGCGCGGTACGCGGCAAAGGGCACGCAGACCACGCCCACACCTTCTTGGGCATGGATGAATTGGCCGCAGCATTCCAGAATGCCGCAATGGGCCTCGCGCGTGCCTTGCAGCCGCAGGACCACCACATCACCAGGGCGGGCTGCATCCAAGGCCACGGGGCAAAGATACTGCCGGGCCGCCTGCACCAGCGGGCGGGCGGAGGCATTGGCCCAATCCGCGCGCCAGGGCGGCGGCGGGGGAGCAGGCTTTCCGGTCACATCGGACCAGACGCCGCGCACTAGGCCAATGCAATCACAGCCCACCCCGCGCAGGGCGGCGGACAAAACATAGGGCGTCCCGATCCAGGCCCGCGCGGCGATCAACGGCGGCGGGTCAGCCTCCATTGCGGGATGCGCCATCATGGCCAGCCTCGCCCGGCACCGCATATTTGAAAGCGTCCTCGCCCACGATGGTGGGAAAGCCCCGGAAGTTGGCAGAGTTCGAGAACCGCGCGTGGCAGGTGGATATTGATTTGTCACAGCCCGGCAGCAGGTCGAATGCATCGCCTGCGCTCATCGGCTCCAGAGGCGCGCGCCACAGGCCCAGATTGCTGCCCCTATGGGCGCGCACATCATGGCGCTGGCCCAGATTGGCGCCCGAGGTCCAGATCAGGGTTCCGCCGGAATAGGTATTGTCGGTCCCCGCTGGCAGGCCGTCCACCACAAAATCCGCCTCCCCCACCAGGGCGCCGATGGTGCAGGAGACTTGCAGGGCGGTGGCGTCAAAACCGCAACGGTTATCGCCCAGCTCTGCATCGCAAGTGCTGGTGACAAAACGGCCGCGTTTCTGCGCCAGGTTCCCGGCCTCGGATCTGAGTTCCGCCGTGAAGGACACTTCAGTTCTGGAGACCTCGCCCAGGTAGTAGTGGCCCAGCGTGTCGTGGCGCCTCTGGCTGGACCAGTCGATTTCCAGCACCTCCACCGATGCCCCATCAAAGAGGCCCCGCGCCAGATCCTCCTCTGTCACCGCATCGGAGTTGATCCCGCCCTGGACTTCCTGTTCATCCACCGCCAGGCCAAGCGAGGTCACCGCCTCAGAGGGGCTGAGGGCGGCTGAGGCCTCATAGGTCACCCCCTCCACCACCAGATCCACATCGCAATCGGTGAAGCCCATCACCCGGCCATCCGCGCGGGTCAGCTTCCAGCCGCGCACAAGTGTTGTGGTGTTGTTCATAATAAGACCTATCGTTGACTCTAAGGATGTATGGCTGGTATGATTTAAGCAGCGCCGCATAATGGCGGCGGCCGCAGCCTTTACCTGTGAAAGGGCACTGCGGTGGTTAGCGAACATGCAACCCAATGAGGCATGGACACCCCCTTTTGGGGGATACTGACTCAGAGAACTTGCGCCGCCTTGCGGCACACAGGGCAAGGGAACTGAGGAACAAGTCGGCAATTTGTCGGCTGGGTTCCTCTTGTTCCCTCGGAACATCACCCGGCCGCATGATCATGAGGTTATTGGTGATGAAGGGAAAACCCTACGTATTTTGGACAGTCGCAATCCTTACCGTTGCCAGCGGTATTGGGGCTTCCTTTTTTGCGTTGGTACCAGTCTGGTTTCCGCACCGCGCGGAGGCAATGGGTATGGTGACAAGCTGGCACTCGACACTTTCGTATCTTTGCGCCACGGGCATGGGTGGCGTCTTGTTGTTGATTGGCCGCCCATGAGCTACTCCCTTACCTCGATAAGCTGGATTTCCGGGATGGTGCCAACGCCGCGCCCCTCCTCTTCGGAGAAGAACGCCATATCCGTGGCAATGCGCTGGGTGTCGAAGCGGACCGGCACGTCAAACAAAAACCCGGCGGTGATCACCACGCCGGGATCCGGCGGGGAAAGGAACGAGACCCGGCCCGTCAGGTTATCAACGCTCCACCCGGCCGCCTGGGGGATGCCATCCAGCGCCACCAGGACGGTTCCCGCCACGGGTTTGGTGATCTCGCGCAGGTATGGCGTCAGCGCCCCATAGCGTTTGACCAATTGGAATTCACTGGTGGCCCCATCGCCCGTGCCCAGTTCTTGATCCGTTGCCGCTGGGGCGGTGCCTGCGCTGGCGGCACTCGAGAAGTCAGACCAGTCGCGGAAGCGGAAGGAATGCAGCGGCCCGCCAGTCTCCTCAAAAAGCGCGATTACGGCGGCCAGGTCATCCACGGACCGGATGCCAAAGCCCGCGTCATAGGACCGGCGCGAGTTCTTCCAGCGCGCGTTGCGCTCCTCATCGCCGCTCGCCAAAGCCACAATATCAACCCGGCGTTCGGGTCCGCCAACCACGCCTGACGCAACGTCACGTGGGAAAGCCAAATCTAAGAAGCTCATTCGGTTCTCCAGCTTGTGTTTTTTGGGGAGGTTTTGCCCAAAGAGAGATGATTCGGTTGGTAAGCTTAACCTTTGTAAATCGTTGCTTTAACAACGGCTTTTGGGTTGGCCAGTTTTGAGAGAATAACGGAGGCATTTTTCCCTCACGCCCTTCTCAATCTCTGAATATCTAATCAAATCAGAGCCTTGTCCTTCCGTAAACTTCTTATTCATTATTGAGCTTTTATTATGGCTTAAGGATGTCGAGAAAACTTAATTCAAATGCCTGGGAAAACTCATAGGCCAACAGCTTGAGGAATGAAGAATTTGATCAGCTGAACTGGAGGTGCGAGATGAACATTTGGGAATTTCTCCAAGAAACGAACATCAAAGCTTTCGGCATGGAGTTTTCTGGCTTTGGCGCATCAATAATCTGCCTGACCCTCGCCACTCTAATCCTGCGTATTGGCCTCAGTGCTGGCCCAGCCGTCCTTCGGCGCTTTTTTACTCCGAAGGATGACGACTGAGGTTCGAAACGGCCCTTTCTCAAGCAAACCGCCCGCCACGCCCCACGGCGCGGGCGATGGTGGCGCCGATGCGGCCCGAGGAGGCCTTGAAGGATGCGGGATCTGGCGTCTGGATGGTGACATTCACCGGGCGGCCGCCCTCTGGCTGGCCGCGTTTCACAACCTTGATGTTTTCATCAGCAGAGACCCGGAAGGCCGCCACGTTGCGATCAATCCCAGCGCGCCCGGCCACCTCCATTTCGCCGCCGGTGTCAAACCCCAGTAGGCTGCCAAAGAAACTGCCAACGCCGGACAGAAAGTTGCCTCCACCAGTGCCGCCAAAGCCCCCTGCAAAAAGGTTCTGCGCAAGCTGGGTGAGCGCGTCGGATATGGGATCAAAGACGTCCGTCAGAATGCCATCCAGAACATGCTTGCCCCAGGCGTCGATCACATCGCCAAAGTCATCAAGGGTCAGTTTGCCATCGTCAAACATGGCTTTCAGAGCGTCCGACACCACCTTGGATTCTGCATCGAACTCTTTGCCCATGTCGGACGCCTCCTGGCGCAAGCCGCCAAGGCTGGCTTTCAACCGCTCGGCCGGATCAATGGGCGTCACCAGCCCCTCGCCAAAGGAGACCGTCCCGTCCTTTGCGTCTGCCAGAGCCTCCTCAAGGGTGCGGATATTCTCCTCTGTCTGGCGCAACTGGTCCGACATTTCCTGGTCCGTATCCAGAAGGCGCTGGCGCTCCACCAGAAGGTCCGCCAAATGCTGTTGCGCCTCCTCAAAGGCCTCGGCCTTGCGCGCGGTTGCGGCGTCAATGCTGGGAAAGCCCAGCGAATTGAGCGCGGCCTGGGCATCGCTGATTTGATCGGTCAGACCGGCATATTCACCCGAGGCCAGCGCCAGGGCGCGCTGCTCTGCAATGATCGCATTGACGTTTTCATAGCGGGCGCGGGCCTCGGCCAGTTTCTTTTGCGCGGCCTCCACCGACAATGTGGTGTTGGTCCCCAAGGCCTGCGCCAATAGCTGCGTCTGGGTGATCTCATCGGCAAGCGCCTGGGTCAAAACATCCGTTGAGGCGGTGGCATTATCCGTTTCCGGCCAAAGCGCGGCCGCCGCAGCGGTGGCAACACCAAGCGCGGCAACCGCCAGCCCAATGGGGCCAGAGAGGGCAGAGAATGCCAGAGTGAGGCCGCCAATCGCCAGTGCCAGCGGGCCGACAGTTACGGTCAAAAGGCCTAGGACCACTATGGATTTCTGAACCGGGTCTGGCAGGGATCGGAACCCCTCTACAGTTGCGCGGAAAAATTCGGTGATCGGTGGCAGCAACTCGGCCACCACGGCGCCCACCTCCTCTTTCAGATCGCCCCAGGCATTGGAAAGTTGATCCATAGCGCCCAGCCCGGCCTCGGCCGCTGCCTGGGCCTGCCCGCCATATTGCTTTTCCAGCTCCTCCAGGATCAGGGTTTGCGCGCTGGCCAGATCGCCGGTTTGCGCCAGCGCCTTGATCACCTTGGTCTGGTCCTCGGAAAAGGTCACACCGGCCCGCGACATTGCCGTGAGACCCTTGGCAGGATCGTTCAGCGCCTTGCCAATCATGATGGCGGCAGAGCGCAAATCCCCGTCCAGGGTGGTGGCCAGATCCAGCGCCCGCTCCTGGGCCAGCTCGAACTGTTGGCCCGACAGATTAGTAAAGGTCAAAAGCTGCGCCGTGACCCCGTTCAGGATCTCCTCATCGCCAAAGCGGGTCACCTCTTGCAGTGCGGAAGCCTGGCGGAACAACTCATCCGCCGCAAACCCAGCCGCACCGCCGGTGGATTTGATGCCCTGCATCACCTTGGCCTGCGCCCGCTCCTGCGTGTCATAGAGCGAGAGGGAATCCCGGAAGGCAAAGAGGATCGGCGCGGTGGCAGCGGTGGCAGCCGCGCCAAATCCCATCAGCCCCCGCCCCATGCCTGCCAGGCGGGTGGAGGCGGTGGCCGCCATGCCGTCAATGCCACGCAGATTGGCCCGCACCGCATTGAAGGCCGCGCCGGTTTCATCGCGCGCCTTGATGGCAAAAAACAGATCTCGAACGCCCATATAGCCGCCTCTTGTTCAGTTGGAGGTTGTTCAGTTTGAGGAATGTGTGGAGGAGAGAAACACCACCCAGCCCCGGATCTCCTCGGCCGGAAGGTCCAGCACCTCGCCCAAGGATTTCTTGAGGTGGAAGGCAACCCGGTAGAGGTTGCGGGTTTCCGTGTCCTCCTCGATCAGTTTCCCAGTTTGGCCGCCGGGGTGAGGCCCAAAACATCCATGGCGATGCGCGACACCACCTTGGGGTCGCTCGCCCCTTCCAGCGTGGCGAGGGTTTCGGCATCATCGGTCAGGAGCGGTTTCCCGTCCTTGTCCTTGAGGCAAAGAATGCAGGTGAGGGCCATCTGCCGGGACTCGGATTTGCCGCAGCGGGCGTTGATCTCCTGGCGCTTCCGCAAAGTGGGCGGATCATAGAAGGCGACCAGCGGCTTGCCCTCCTGCCCCCATTCGGGGATCTCGAGTTCCTGCCCCCGCATATTGTCAAAATGCGCGCGGGCAGCCGTCAGGATTGCATCGGAAGTGGACATATCAAAGACCTCCAGAGATGTCTGGGTTTGAGGGAGAATGCAGCCAGGCCCGGCAGGAGCCTGGCCATGCCTTTACGCGGCGGTGCCGGTGACAAGCGCGCCCTTGCCTGCAAAGTTGAAGGTGATGGAGACCCAGCCGTCCTTGTTGGCGGTGATCGGCGTTCCCGTCACCACGGCCGTGCCAGAGCGATAGGGCTGCCCCGTGGCATCGCCTCCGGGGTAGAAGTGCAAGGGCACCACGTCCCCCGGCTCCAGCGAGATTTGGCCCGCGTCATTGGGATCAAAATACGCCTCGGCAGAGCCGGACCATTTCTTGATCGTGGCCTCATTGTCGGCCCAGGCATCGCCCATGCTGTAGCCCTCGGTGACAGTGGCTTGCGGGTCCACGTTCCAGGACTGCAACTGTCCAATGGCATCGCCCGAAACACCGTTCACTTTGACCACGCCGCCGTGGCCGTGGATTTTTCCCATGATTAACCCCTTTCCAGGATAACGCGGGTCAGTCCTGACCCGTCCGGTTGCAGATCCGCGACCCGGTAATTCACGTTTAAGATCTCCAGGTCGTCGCCCTGGGCAGCACTAGCGGGAACCTCCACGCTGGCCACGGTCAGGACGGAATAGATTGCCGAAACGCCCACCGCGTCCCCCGCCAGCGCGACCTCGCGCGCCTCCTCAAAGATGCCATTGAGGTCCACCAGCTCGCCGCCCTGAGTGTCCCAGGTGGCGGCATCGGCAAAATCGGCGGGATCAAAGAAGACGTCCCAGTCTTCAAACATCAACTGGCCCCGGTATCATCGGTGGCAGCCTTGGCCTTGCGGGTCTGGCGGGCCTTGTCCTGTTCCACCCGCACCGCCTGTTTGCGGCTGACCAGCCGCTTGGCTAGCGCGCCCCCCACCTGGACGGTTTCCCCGACCACATGCTTTTTGCCCTTATGGGTGAGGCCTGTTTTCAGGATCACGCCTACGGTTTTTTCGGATTGCTCATTGCTCATGGTTTTGCCTTTTCAAAAGGGTGACAGGCCGCGCCCCAGCACGGGGCGCAGCCAGATCATTTCGAGAGGTCAGAAGGGGGAGTGGGGATTAGACGTAATCGCGCCCGTAGGAGAACGACTTGTCATGGCGCAGGCCAAAGTCCACGTCCTGGAAGGCCCGCAGATGGACGCCGCCAGAAGCCGCAAGGGTGGCCGTGTCCACGGTCAAATCCAGGCCCGACCACATGGCAATGATGAAGTCCATCCAGTTACCATAGAGCAGGCTTGCCGCCGGGGCGTTGTTGGAGACCACCGACTGATAGCCGTTCAGCTCTGTGCCCTTCATCATGAACTCGGCCGTCCCGGACACCTTGGGGGTGGACTTCAGCCAGCCGCGCATATTGGCGTTGAAGCAATACTTCATGCCCTCCACGTCCGCATCATCAGCCGCAATCACAGACTCCATCTGCACCACCTCGGCCCAGGTGGGCGCGCCCGCCGTGGCAAAATCCACGTCCGAGATTGCCGCGTCCATCAGGCCGTCCGGCGCGTCACTGTCTGCATCGCCGTTGATGCCCACCCGGTCGATTTCCAGCGCCATGATGCGGATCAGGTCATCCCGGACCAGCGCCTCCATATCGGGCGAGGTCTGCAACATGGCCCGGCGAGTGATCGGCACCGCCGCCGCCAGAGTGTGCGGGGTGAGGCTGAGGCCATCAAAGCTGGACTGGCTTTCGGTGGGCGCGCCGCCCTCCCCAACCCAATAGGCGGTCCCGCCACTGGTCTGGCGCGGAATGGTGACATTGCCAGACAGGCCGGTCAGAGTGCGCACCCCAAGCCGGGTCAGGGCCGCGCGCTTGCGCAACAGCCCGATGAAAGAGCCGTCCATATACTGGGTGTCTACCAGCGCGCCGCCCGCCGATGGCGTGCCCACATTCTGCGCACGGGTCTGTCCCCGGACAAAATCCTGGTGCGACAGCACATCCCCCGGAACCAGAATGCCCTTGGCAGAGCGCCCCAGCTTGTCCTGCGCCGCCTCGGAGACCTCCAGCTCAAAGGCCGCTGCCGCGCGTGCCTTCTGGTCGGTGGGGTCGGTCAGGAAGCGCACCGCCCGCATGAGGGAAAAGCTTTTGACCTCTTTTTCCGTGAGGCCGATTTCGGCGTTCTTGGAGCGGGTGCCCTCGGCCTGCTCACTGCCCATATCGTCTAGGATGGCACGCTGGAAAGCGGCCACGGTGGTGTCCCCTTCCAGGGCCGCTTCCACCTTGTCCGGGTCCACCTCGAACTTGCGCCCCAAGGCGCGGATCTCCCTTTGGCGGGCCTTGTCGGCGCGCAGGGCATCCGCCGCAGACGGCCCCTTGGGCGCGGCCGGAATGCTGCGGGTCTGGGCATCATCGCCCCCGGCGACTGTGTGCTGGGTGCCCGTGTGCTGGGTGGTGTCGTCTTTTGCCATGTCGTGGCCTTCCATTTCGATTTTCAGGGGAAGAGTGATTTCTGCGTCACCGCTTGCGGCGCGCCCGATCCCCACAGAGGGGTCGGCAGGCACAGGGCAAAGGGTGATCTCATAGGGGCACCAATGCGCCCGCAAGATCCGGTGGCCGCTTTCCGGGTCCGTCCCAACCTGGGAAAAGCCCTTGATTGTGTAGCCAACGGAGACACCCGAGATTTCGCCATCCCGGATGCGCTCAAGGATTTCAGAAGCGCGCGCGCCCTTGCCGATCCGGCAAATGGCACGGCCGCGCCCTCCTTCAATCCAGGCCTTTTCGACAACCCCAGCCTGGGAGTCGATTGACTGGGAATGATCGGTCAAAAGAGGGGCGCGGCCCGTCGCCAAGCGCGACAGGTCCACCTCTCCCTCGCCATGTCCCAGAACCTCGAGACCCACGAAATCCTCGCCGGACTCAAGAATGAAGTTGCGGGCCACGGGGGCCTCGCTCGAGAATGTCAGGGCCACCCGGCGATCTGCGCCATCTGACCCGTCAGGCGCGCGCGCCTCGAGAACCCCGGCGCGCAAAAGGCGCGCGGGAACCTTGATTTTGTCACTCATGTTTGGAGCCTCTTGGTTATCCGTTGCCGGGATCGGGGGCCGCGTCCTCGCCCTGATTTGGGTCTGGCGGGGAAAGGGCGGTGGAGGATTTCAATGAAGACAGGAGCGCCTGGCCAAGGCCGGGGCGCGCCGCGTCCAGCGTCTCCACATCGCGGGCAAAGCGCAGTGCCACCTGCTCAAAGTCTTCGCCCCGCTCGGCCACAATGTCGGACGGCGCCACCAGAAGATTGGCGAGGTTCTTTTCATTGGCCACCGCGTCATCCTTGGGATTGACCGAGGCCCAGCCCCGGCCGCGCCAGGTGGCCGCCTCGCGGAACTTGCCCTCGCTGGACATTGGCAGCACCGCGCCAGACTCCAGCCTCACCTGATTTGACAGGAAGGCCATGGGCAGGAAGGACTTGAACACCTCATCATGCAGCCCCTCGGACAGATCGCGCTGGAACACGCGCCATTCGTCGCGCTCCTCCCCCCGCCCATCCTTGAGGCTGGAGAAACTGGCGCCCTCCATGTCCGAGGACAGCCCCGCATAGGAGACCCCAAGACCCGCAGCGCCGCCGCGTGTCAGGGATTTCATGAAGCCCGGCATATTGGCATCCGGGTAATTCGAAGGATTGCCCTTGGCGGTATAGCCGGGCGGCAGATCCACGATGGACCCCGCTTCAATCTCCTCGGGGATTTCATCCTCATCGCTACGGGCCGCCGTGGGCGCGCCGTCCGCGTCCACCTGCTCCAGAAACACCATGGCCGCCGCGCCATAGTGGGCAGCGGTCAGGGCCGATTCCTCATATTTCGACAGCATGTTGAAGCGGCGCAAAGCGGTGTGGGATTCCGGCGTGCCAAGGGCCTGTCCGGTTTCCGTCTCGCGAATGACGTGGATGATCTCGCGGGCGGGGATGCGGATACGGTTGCGGCTTTGCCCGGTGTGCGCCTCCATCGGGTGGCCGTCAAACATATGAAAGGCAAGCGGGCGGCCAAACTGGTTGAACTCCACACCGCCGTCGATGTAGCGCCCGCCGGACAGGGTTTGCACCAGGTCCAGATCCAGCAAATCAATGGACAAGGGCTGCACCTGATAGCCGAACTTCCCGAACCGGGACCCGCGCCATTCGCGCAGGATAAAGTTGCCCTCGCGCGCCAGCATGGTGGCCGCCACCTTTTCGATCTTCCACCAGGAAAGCCGCCCGCAAGGGGTACAATTGCCCCGCCTGCACCAGGAGGCCCAGGCGGTTTCAATCGCCTGGTTTGCCGCCTTGTCCGGCTTGCCGTCGCGGTTCTTGCCGTTCATTTGCAGGGAAATACCGTTCCAACCCACCACATGGCGACGGACCATCATTTCATAGGACTTGAGGTAATCGACATTCTGCGCCGCCACGCGGGCGTGGTTGATCAAGCCGCGCAGATCCATGCGGGTCTGCGATCTGGACGAGTCCCCGAGGATATTGCCAAAGCCCCCAACCAAGCGCCCACCGCGCGCCGCCTTGAAGCGGCGGACCTGGGTTTGGCTGGCAGGCTTCACCTGCGCCGGGTTGGTCTCTGGGGCATAGCCAAGCATCCCGCCGCGCAGCTCAAGAGGTTTTGCCAGGTTCATGTCAGAGCCTCACTTTGCGGTAACGGGGGCCATAGGATTGTCCAGCGGCAGCGGCCTGTTCTGCCTCCACCTCGCGCATGAGCCGGGCACGGGTATTGCGCAGGACCTCGAAGGGCGTGCGGGTCAGCGAGCGACCTTCAATGGAATAGGCCTCCACATCCTTGGTGGCCCGCCCCTCCAGAACGGCGTTGATTGCATCCAACAGCTTTTGCGCTTGGGTGCGGGTGTCATGGGACTGGGCCGGATCTGGCGCCACGGTCAGGCACCCGGCGCAGATCGACAGCCGCGCCCCATCAGAAGTCCGGGTGGCAAAGAGCGTCCAGACATAGGGACCGGCGGTCAGCCCAGTGGTGACGGTTGGAAGGATAGACACCCCCCAGCCATCCGCATCCCAGACGGCCGGGGCCGTGGTGGGCGCCCCGCCGGATCTGGGCGCCAGCGAATAGGCCAGCGCATAGTCAGAGCCGGGATAGCTGGCGGCCAGGTCATCCAGACGCCAGGCCCACAAATCACCGGCCACCAACTCCGCAGGAACTCCCTGCGCGGGCGTGAAGGCATTGCCCGTCATGCCGCCCCCCGGTCACTCTCGGCCCGCCAATCCTGAAGCGCCGGATTGCTGGCCTCAGGTTCGGCCGGGCCTTCTTTGCCACCCTCATCCCGCAGGCTTTGGACCGCGCGGAGACTGTTCACCACCTGCGGCGCGGCGGCCAGTGTCGCGGCGAACTCGCGCTGGAAATCATGATTCTTGATCTGGGCACGGCCGCCAAAGAAGAAGGACACAATCACGCCGATGATCGCCCAAAGACCGGCCGGAATGATGGCCCAGGCGGTGAAGACCTCGGCCATGCGGATGGGATCAATCGCCGTCCAGATCAACAGGCCAAAGACCGTGATCACCATCAGCGGGCGCGGCAATCGGTTCAGGCCATCCACCAGCACGTCAAACCAGGTCCGGGCCTGTCTCTGGTGGAACTCGGCCGATAGCTGCGCCAGAGCGGCGGCGTCCAGATCGAAAGCGCGCGCGGCGCTGGCCTCGGCATTGGGGCGAAAGACTTCCACGGAATCGCGCAGCACGTTTGCACCACCGCCAAAAAGCAGTTTCAACAGGTTCATTTGCAGACCTCAGTTTTGGGGAAGTTGGCAGGCCGCCCAGATCGGCGGACCAGTCGTCACAGGGATCACTCAGGGGATCATTCAAGGATCAGCCCCAGGCGGCACAGCGCGCCCGGTGATCCGCCTCTGACAGGCGATAGCGGGGGCGCATGAAGTCCTCGGCCCGCACGATCCAGCCGCCCTTTCCGCCATCGCGGCGGCGGGCATATTTGCGGGATTGGGGGCGCCGATCCGCCAGCCCATAGTAATAGTCCCGGCGGGCAATGCCGTACGCATCCACCAGGAAGGCGCCCATCTGGTCATGGGCGCGGGTGACGGCGGCAATCGTCAGGGGACCTATCCCCCCGTCCACCACCAGATCCGCATCCCCCAGGCCCGTTTCATTGATCAGCCGTTGCAGGATCTTCACCGCATTGGACCCGGCGTTCACATACATATCAAAGACGCTGGCCTGGAGTGGCTGCGGCAGATGCGCAATCCTCGGGCCGTGGAAGTAGTGGCGCAGGTACAGATCCACCGCCAACTCCACCGACACCAGCCTGACGTCCGCCACATCCACGTCGCCATCGCCGTCCAGATCCAGCCCGAGGCGGCGCAGGGTGTGGATAGTGACCCCGTGTTTCGTGGCCCCGCCTGGGTCAGAGGGGTCATTCACAAATCCCCCCTCACGGCGGATAATTTCAAGCGCAATGTCTTTGGGCGACTGCATGGCGCGGCCTCCTGATTTTGGGTTGCATTGACACGGAAAAGGCTGGGGCTAGTCCCAGCCACCAAAGGAACGGCCACGACGTTTTGCGCCGCGCCGTCTTTTTGGTTTCTTCGGTTTGATCGGAGCCGTGACCTCGGCCTCCAGCTCTTGATCCGCTTCCAGATCCAGCACCGCAAAAGTGTTGTCAGGGCCGATCAAGGCCCAGCCGGGGCAGGATTTCGGGTTGCTCCAGTCGATTTTCTCAACCCCCAGCACAATGGCCAGGGCGAGGTCATAGACTGCCAGGTCCAGCGCCTCATTGCGCTTGACGCCAGGCCGGGGTTCCCAGCCCTTTTCGCTGCGCCGCTCGGCTGCCAGTTCGGCGCAGATCTCAGGCGGCGCGCCCTTGGGAATGTGGATGGCACTGGCGCCCCCGTCCTCGCGGTTGAGGCTGGCGGCGATCTCATCTTTCAGCCGATCTGTTCCGGCCCGCACCAGAAGAACGTCCCGCGCCACTTTCTTGCGGCCCTGGTGGGAGGTTTCCGGGGCCTTCACCTCGGCCCGCTTTTTGTTGTCGCCGCCAACACCGCGCACCAGATGAAACCGGCGCGGATGGTTTTTGCGCATCTTGCGCCAGAAGGTATAGGCGCGCGGGGTGACACCCGCCTTGCCACCGGCATCGCAAATGACCGACAACGCCTTGAGCCGGTGATCGGCATTGGCCACCGGATAGGACAGCTCCATCAGATCCAGCAAGGCGTCCCAGTCTTCACCATACTTTGCCGGGTCAATCTGGCGGTCTGCGGCGCGCGGCGCGCCCTCGGGCGGTTTGTGAATGTCGAAACGGTCCATCAGAACCCGCTCCCCCTGGGCCAGATGCGCCATCACCTGAACCACAAAGCGCCCGCCCTGGACGTCAACCGCGATCAGAATGAATCGGGTTTCCGCCGGGGCCACTTTCCAACCATGATCCGTCAGCCCATCGCGCAGCGCGCTTTCGGAAATCGCCGCCGCATCGTTCAAGGCGCGCGGGCGGTACGGGCGACCCACGTCCAGATTGGTGGCCGCCTGCAAGGGTTTCTCATTGCCGGTGCGGGCCAGTTCCTCCTCGCCCTCAAGAACCCGCGTCACAATCTGGGACCAGGTGGCCAGCGCCGCCGCCGGGCCTTCCATCCAGTAGGAGGCCACCGGGGTTTCGCGTACGTCATCGCCAAGGGGCACCAGCTCCCCCTCCTGGCTTTCATGCAGCCAGCGGGACGTACGGTTCAGCTCGGCCTTGTGGTGGGGTTCAATCACCGCGCCGCAATGGAGGCACGACATATAGGCGCCCTTGCCACGCTCGGCCGGGCTGCCCTCTTTGGGATAGCCGATCCGCTCGAAGGTCGGCTGGAACTCCCCCCGGCAATCCGGGCAGGTCCAGTAAAGGCGGCCACGGGTGCCGGTGTTGTAGATGCCCAAAAGCCCCTCGCAGGGCGGTGCCTCATGGGGCGTTTTGGGCTGCCAGTTTTCGTCCAGGATCGGAAAGCGGGGCGAGGACTCGGCTACATTCATGCCGCGCGATCCGGCCTGGGTATGACGCTTGCGGCCCAGATCGAACGCAGGGCCTTGCCCCTCCACGTCCTGATAGGCCTTCTGATCATAGTCCGCCATCAGGACCAACGGAATGGACCGGCCCGACAACTTGTTGTCCACCGGCCAATCCAGCGTCAGGCGTCCCCCGCCCACAAAGGTTTTTTCATGAGTGTTATCCACCCGCAGCGCGTCCCGCAGCTCTGGCGAGTTCTTGATGATCGGGCGCAGCTCTTGCAGCGACCATTCCCGCGCCGCAGCCTGGGACATGTAGAAGATGGAGACCATGCGCGGATAAGTCAGGACCGAATGGACCCAAGGGTTGATGATCAGGCTTTCCGTCTTCGAAGATCGCGCCGGGCCGACAAAGACCACGCTTTCAAACCGGCGGGACATTGTGGTGTCCTGCGGCTCCACCATGTAGGGTGCCACCGCATTGTCCCAGAACGTCCAATGGCCGCCCGCGTTCACCTTGCGGCGGGTGGCGGCCTCAGAAACGGAAATCCGGGAAGGCGGAGAAAGGGCTGGCAGCGCCGCGCGGATCGCATCCCGCACCGGCCGAAACCCCGGAAGGGGCGCGCCCTCCCTGTAATCGGGGGCATCGTTTTGCAGCATTCGTCACCTTGGGATCAGAATTGATAGGCGCGCAGAACATGGACCTCGGCCGTGGTGCCAGTGGCGTAAACCCGCGTCACTCCACAAGGAATGAGTTGACTGGCGGTCACGGGAATGGTCCGGGGCGCATCCCCCATCGGCGTGTCAAAGACAACGGTTCCCGAGGTCGCCGCCAAGAAGGCAATCCCGATAAAGGGCAGGTCCTCAGTGTCGCTTGCCACCGCCGGGACAAGATCAGCCGCCGGACCGTGGACAGGAACGACGCGCGCTTCGAATGGGTTCTTCATAGGATCATCCTTTCGGGGTTAGTCTTTGGACAGCAGATCCTCCACCGCGCCGCGCGCGCCGTGGAGTACATCGTCAAGGATCGCTTGGATTGTCTCGACAGCCGCCGGGGGCAAGTTCAATTCGCGGGCCAATCGGTCCGGCGCTGCGTCCAGCCCGTCGCGGATCGCCACAAAAGCCTCCTCAAACGCCTGGGCCACATCGCTGGCGCGGATGAAGTCCCGGCGCGCGGCGGCGGCGGTGATCCATTCCTTTTCCACCCGCAGGGCTTGCTCCTGTTCCTTGGGGGACAGGGCCGCCCGGCCAAGATCCTGGATCGATCCGCCAAGCAATTCCATGCGCAGTTGCGCCGTAGCGTCCTCAGCATGTTGCCGGGTCGCGGCCTCTTCAGCATCGCGGGCCATGCGCCAGGCATAAGCGACGGACAGGCGGAACACGTAAGAGCGACCATTGGTGCCTCGTTCAACAAAGGGGATGCGCTCGGCCTCTGGCAGCACCAACCATTTGTCGATTGTGGTGGTGGACACATCCAGCGCAGCGCCCAGGAGGTTCTTGTTCACCTCGGCATCCGGCACGCCTTTTGGCATCGGGTATTTCTGCACTAGCGCCCGTTCTTCCCCGGCCAGCGGTGGCAGCTCTGGAACCGGCGGGATCTCATCCTCTGGCATAACAACAACCCCAACCCAAAAAGCCACCCCTCGAAATTCCCCCGCCGCCCAAAACAGCGGGGCGCGAATATACCCACGTGACGCGGTGCCAGAAGGACCCGTGTTTCACATTTGTGTTCTCCTTTGATTTCGACGCGCGCCAAGCGGGCAATAGACGAGCAAAAGCTCGGTTGTTTGTGCGGGGAAAAACACGAAGTATTGCAGCAATCTTCGAGTGTGTAGAGGTTTGATCTTATGGAAGAAGTCTTCGCCTTCTTGGGTAGTGCTGGGAAATTGTTACCTGTAACCGTTATCTCAGCCATCGTACTATTTGGAGTTAAGGAGTTCCTGGAGACCCGACGCAGACGGGGCACGAACAGTAGAAAGCGCCGTGCCCTTCGCCGCCTCCTAGCTGATGAGGTCGAAAGGAATAACTTTCAAATCAGGCGATTGCGCGGTTGCTGCGCCACGATTCAGCGAGCGTTGGCTGAAGGATATTTGGAATCTGACAGTGATCTGAAGCTGAAAGTCATCGAGGGAGCATTTGGGAAATTACACCTGAAACTATCGGAAGAAGGGCAGGTGCTCTATCAAAGTCCAATAGGAACAGTACACACTGAGGTGCTATCCGGCAGCCTTCTGGAACTGGCGCTAGTAGACAAAGAGATGTTCGAAACTGCGATGGAAGCAAGCGACGGCGCCAAAGAGTTGGATGGCCTTAGGCACAGCATGGTTGATCTCCTTCAGAGCCATGATCATACTTTCCTACCTGGCTTTCCTGATTATGCGCTCTCCGAGATCGACAAAATTGAACGAACCCTTAAGGCATTCTACAAAGGCCTAACCGGGAAAGAGCTTGTCGATATTCGAGTTTTTTGATGCTTTCTTCGGTTCCTCAGACCGACAAACTTCACCCCATTTTCATATTGCTACCGATAGGTGGTGAAGGCCTTGGCCAAGGCGCGATAGAAGTGGCGGGGAAAGCGGCGACCCGTCGCGGCGCTCATTTTCGGATAGAATTTGAACGCCCTGCGATAGCTGGGAGGCTTGTCGGTGAAGGCAAAGATCTTTTTCGGGGCCTTCCGCCCCTTGCGTTCATAGATGCCCGGCGTCAACCGGCTACCCGCGCGCGGCGTGAAGTAGCGTGCAGCATTGGACCGGCGCTTGCGGGCGGCCGTGGCCTTGGTTTCGTTCTGCGCCGCATCGCCCTGCGCCTTGAGGCCTGACAAGACCTTTTGGATCTGACCGGGTGAGACATTGCCATGGCGGTTCTTGCGCGCATGCTTGGTGGGCAGCACATAGCCCACGCCCAGCCGGGCATTCAGCAGCCGCTCCAGCCCAGTCTTGTGCCTCGGCCCGCCTTCCACCTGGCGCAAGAGATAGTCCTTGCGGGCGGCGGCCAACTTGCGTTCGATCTTGATCTGCAACTGCCGCTTGGTGGCCCGGCGAAAGTGAAAGGCGTTGAGCGTCCAGCGCGTCGGATTGTGAAAGGTCCGCCGCATGTGGCGCTTGTTCAGCTCTATCAGATCCTTGCCGGTGTCATTGAGCGCAACCGAGGTAGCAAAGGGAAGTTGGCGTCGGGCCGCGTCTGACAGGTCGCGCTCGACGTCGCGCAGGTTGGACTGGAGGCTGATTTTCATGGGAGAACGCGTCCTAACGGTAGGCATTGCTGCGAGGTGTAGCCAAGATTGAGTTTCAGAAGACCGCTTCATCAGGCACATTTCCACTCAGACCCGAACTGTCGGGCGCCTTCACTCAGGTACTTGCTTGAAAAAAGTGGTCTAGAGCACGAGAACCCAATATACTGCGGTCAACCTTAAATGAGAGACCCCACAGATGTTTACGAATTTCGACCCGTTGAACGTTAATGATTCGGCGTTGCCAGATGAGAGCATTATTCTAAAGCGCACAAAGCGCAGCATTCACTCTATTCTTCATTCCTACGTTGGTTGGTACGACCCATTTGCTGAACTTATCCAGAACGCAATGGACGCTGTTGAAAAACGCGCTCAAAAAGAAAACTACGGCAAGAAGATCAGCATAATAATAGATGAAAAGGACAACCAAGTTACTGTCACCGACAACGGCATTGGACTAGATGAGAGTGCCTTCTATAAGTTTCTGGCCCCGCATGAATCTTTTAAGGAAAAAGGTGAGCGCGGCAGCAAGGGAGTAGGAGCAACATTTCTTGCATACGGCTTCAACTACATTCGCATTGACACAAAGACCAAACATTTTCAAGCTTGCGGCGAAATGGAGGATGCAAGAAACTGGCTTCACAACGAAAATGCAAGCTCAAACCCAGAGGTATTTCCTACAAATGAGCCGCACATTGATAGCTTGTTTGATGAGATCTCCTCAGGAGTTTCTATAACAATACGTTTTGATGAAACCACTAAACCATCCAAGCTATCTTGGCCCGGACTAAAATCTGCTGAAATCTGGCACATGGCATTATCCGTGAAAACCGCACTGGGTGCCGTTTCGCAAAGTACCGACGTAGAAGTAAAAGTTACACACATTGACCGAAATGGGAATAAGACGCAGGCTTCTGCGAACAAGACGTGTTACTTGCCGCCTCACTCTCACGTAAAGAAAGTGGCTGCATATGATGACGTGATTGAAGCAATCGAAAAAAATGTCCAAAAGAAGGGAGCAGCGGCGAAACTCCCTGGTAAAATTAGAAACCTAGACGCGGTCTCAATTTCCTGGAACAGTGAGGAAATTATTGACAGGGTCGATGGCCTTAACAAGGAGGAACAGGATTTTTGCAAGGCGCATGATGTAAACGTTATTGCATCATTTATGTCAGGGGCGAAGATTTGGAAACGATTTGCGGAAAAACAATTCGGGTATCGATCCACCGCAAAAATATACGAGGCGGGCCTACAATTGGCGGCGGACAACATGCCGCAAGGAGATATGCTCCAAATTCCACTGGTGCGCTATACCGGCAGGCAAAATCAAGTTCACATCGCGATGCACTTCAAGGACTGTGTGGTCGATCTTGGGAGGAAAGGTTTTGACAAAGCATTCGTGGACTTTGCGAAACAACTCTCCCGACTACTTTTGGAGAAAAATTTTACGCGGATTCGTGACTGCCTGCGAAATGAAGATAACAAGAGCAAAAGTCTAATTAAGAGCGACAAAGTGGATGGCTGGAAGAAACAACTTGAACAACACGAGGCCGATTCCCCACTACTTCTGAAGAATCCAAATTTCTTCGTGCCGATAAATGAAATATCGATTTCTTCTGAACCATCAAGAGAGCAGGATGTCATAGCCTTATTTAATCAGTTAGTTGCAGGCGGCGTTGTGCGTGGCATCAAAGTCGTTGGAACCAACGAAATGAGCACCTATGATGGGGCCTACCGCGCAAGGGTCGGTCCTGACTACGAAAGCCATGTGTATGATGAAACGTCTAACCCCCTCGGAGTGACCGATGAGTTGGCGGCGGATTTTGAGGAGGACCATCCTGATGGTTTTTTATCTAAGAAGCTTAAAGTATTGGAGTACAAGTTTTCACTGGACGGTTTGATTTCCGACCTAACAACTGGTGACAAGCAAGCCTCTGATATCGATTTGGTGATTGCTTGGGAGGCAGGAGAGGATTACATGCAACTCTTTGGCCTTACATCTTTGCTTATCGATGAGGGTAGTTCAGATCGTGAGTATCACGGTATTACCCATACTCTCTCAGATGAGCATGGCAACCATGTTATGGATGTTATCTTGCTGCGTGATCTAATCTCATTTCTAAACGACCCAAATGCAGAGGCTGTCCGTCAAGCGGAGTACGAGCGATAATTTCCGCCTCAATGACAGATGAAATCTGTTTCAGAATTCGTGCCACAGACATGTATTTCTGCTAGCGCTCTGGATTGATTTGGCCGGGCCTTGAAAACAAGGCCCCCTACTCGCTTGCGCTTTTTTGACTAAATAGGAAGGAAGTAACGGAACGCATCCAGTCCAAATGATTACACGTCGATGGTATGCGCCGCCGCATTTTTAACCGACTACTCCAGCGTATGAAAAGAGAACGGATTCGAATTCTGAAAGTCAAGACAAAAATCAACCAGGAGGTGATTTTGTTGCGCCGATTGCATCCGCCACTCGGTTACCAGCCGCCAGAAATGCTTCCTGCAAGGCCTTCATACGCTTTTCAGACAGCGCGATGCCCTTGCAGGTAATATATTCTTTCATCGACATATCGCCCAGGCAAACCCGGCGCCATAGGTCCAGCGGATCGGCTACAACGCGGGGCTTTTCGCGCAGGATGATCGGATCATGCCCCACGGCTGCCTCCATCCGTCGCAGGAAGGCCACCTGGTCCACAAATCCCGCCTGCCTGCCCTCGCTGGCGGGGCCGCCTGAGGTTCTGGCGGATCGGGTCAGGCTATCGCGGGGAGAACTGGCGCCACCGGATAGAACCGCCTCGGCCGTGGCGGTGTAGGTCTCCACGGCGTGGCGGGCGGCGGGGGACAGCCGGGTCAGGATCGCAGGACCACGGCGCCGGTAGACAACATTCACCTGGTGACCGTCCCGGATGGTCGCGGCCTCAAAGTTCGTCATGTCGGTTGGATTAGTGTACTTGCTCATAGCCTCGGTTCCTTTCCTCTTTCGCAAGCCAAGGGAGGTTAGGGAGTACCCTCCTATAGGCCCTTATGAAAAACGCGATTTTTGGGGTTTTCTTTGCCTTACCTCTATATACCCCTCCCTAAACTCCCTATTTAACAGGGGTTACCTGTAAGGTACTGATAGAAATACGATTTGCGACTTTTCGCCCTCCCTGAACAACGGCAAAATCCTCCCTACAGCCTCCCTAAGCCTCCCTGAAATCGCCAAACCCCAAACATTCTCAGTCAGACCGCTTGCGGTCTGTCCGCTTAAAGCCTCCCTGGGCCTCCCTGATTTTCCCTGCATTAGGGAGGTGAAACAGGGGTGCGGGGTGCAGGGCAGAGATGAGGCCTCAGGCAAAATCATCTGGATTCCCCCCGCCATCGGCTGGCGGTTTTGACGTCTCAAGGTACTTCTGGACCAGTGGGTCATCCTTCAGCTTGAAGCCCCGGAACACCATCAGCCCATTGGTTTTGCCACGCTCGAACCCCTTTTCCGAGAGGTTGTCCCGCAGCGCAGAATCCGAGAAGACGCGCGCGCCGTTGTCCTTGGCCCAGGCCTTGAAGGCCCGGAAGAAATCGGCTGTGCGGGTGCGCGTGTCCGGCTCAATATCGGCGCATTCGCGCAGGAAGGTGCCCACCGGGTCCGCCGCTTCCATGATCCGGTCCTTGAGGGTCAGCATGGCCTGAGGCGGGTCAATGCCGGGAGGCACGCCCACGCCCTTTTCCAGGCGGGCAAAGAAGTCCCGGAAGCCATCCAGAAGCCAGTTCAGAATGCCCGGCAGCTCGGCCCGCAGGGCGGCGTCTACCTCCAGCTCACTGCGGCGCTGGTCTGGGGGCAGTTCCCGCAAGTTGACCTCCAGCGGGAAGAAGACAAGACGGCGGCGGGTGCCGTAATCCTCATCCTTGATCTTTGGCGTCCGGTTGAAGGAAATCACCGGAATGCCGGTTGGGCGGTAGACAAATTGCGGCATCCCGAGTGCCCGCGCCGGGCGCAGATCGCCGCCTGTCAGAGACTTGATCTTTTTGGCGCTGAACACGTCTGTGACGGCCGGTTCAGAGGCTAGGATCACCCGCGCGCCGGGCAAATCGACCTCCTCTGGCGTGGCCTGACCTGGGTTCTGGTTCTGGGTTTGCAGGAACAGCTCCACCTTGGCCGGGGCCGCATAGCCGCCAAAGTTGCCCAGCACTTCGCCCAGGATCTTGGTGAGGGTGGATTTCCCATTGCCGCCCGCACCCCGGATCAGGATGGCCACCTGGGCCGGGTTCTGGCCAAAGACCAGCGCCCCAAGGGCACGTTGCAGGCAATGGCGAATGTCCGGGTCCGGCACGATGAGGGCCATGAACTGGTCCCATTCTGGGCAGGTCGCGCCGGGGACAAAGGGCGTTCCGGCGCATTTGGTGGGGCGCGGGGTGCGGTCAATCGGCACCAGCCAGTCCCGCCGCCAGGCCGCCAGATCCGGCGCATTGCTGCCCTTGCGTTTCCTCGGGGGCTTGGCGTCCTTGACCCGCTTCAGATCCACCGCGCCATTCTTCACGACCAGGAGCCAGGGGTCCGCATCCAACTGGTGGATTTCCGCGCTGACCTGCCATTCGCAGGCCTTGAGCGCCTTGCCTTGCTTGTCCACGTTGCCAACGGTGGTCTGGTGTTTGCACAGGGCCTTGATGCGATCCTGGCGCATGGCCTCAGCGGCTTCCTCTTCGGTGACAAAACGGCGCGGGTCTTTCGCCTTATCCGCCTCGCGCTGGCGGAAGCGGGCCACCTCCAGTTCGGAGAATTGCTGCATAGCCACGGCCTTGATCTCTTCAGCCACCAGATCCGGCAGGCGAGCGGCAATCTCGGCCGCGCGCAGGATGCCCGACTGGAAGGAATAGCAGTTCCCATTCCAGACACCCCAGCCTTTACCCAGGACGAAGAGCAGATCCTCGCCATAGGCCGCCAGAATGCGCCGGGCGTTGCCCCGATCGTTCAATTCCAGATAGGCGCGTTCCTGCGTCGAGAGGCTGAAATCCTTGCGCGCTTTGGCCTCGCCATACTTGCCTTCCAATTGGTCAATCATGCCCATGGACTACTCCTTTCAGAATTTCCATCAGCGCCACGTCCGCAAAATCAAGATCCAGATCCCAGCGGCCATGCGGGACCGTCAGGCGGACCCGCAGCCCCATGGCTCGCAGCCGGGCGGCCGCGCCCTCATAAAGCTGGCGGGCCTCGGCCGGGTGTTTGCTGGAGCCTTCCCCGAGGATCAGCACCTCCTCCACACCGGGGCGCGGGGTCCATAGCTGGCCCGCGTACTGGCTCGGCCCAGTGATGGCGCCACGGGACAAGGCAGCCTCGGCCGACCATTGCACCTGGCCAGCGGAGACAAGCGAGGAATAGGCCGCAAGGGTGGTTTCGATCCCTTCCCCAACCACAACAGAGGGAGACGGCGCAGTCAGGACACAAGGCTGGCCCATCAGCGCGCCGGTGCGGCCGATCCACTGTTTCGCGATCTTGCGCCCGTCGCTGTGGCTGGCGCGACCCTTGGCCGTGATCCATGTGCGATGCACACCAAGCAGCTTGCCCCGACCAATGGCCGCGACCATGGCCGGGCCGGAATGCACCACGGCGCCGCCGTTTTCCCGGTGATCCAGCATGGGCGCGATGCGCAGCGTTCCAGGAATGCCACCAATGGCCGCCAAGCGGACACCGCGCGCCTTGAGGTAGCGCGGCAAGACACTGGTCACCACATCCTTGGCGCTGCCCGTATAAGGTCGCCTGCGAGTGGAGGCCCGCCGCCAGATCTGCAAGGCGATCCGGTGGCCGGTTTCGGCCTGGCGCTGCGCCTCCCGTTCTGCCTTGTCTTTTGCCTTCTGGCGCTGGCGCTCGAGGTCGCGCTGGCGCTCCTCGGAAATCTCACCCGATATGCCTGCATCATCTGCCAGGCGGCGCATAGCCTCAACAAAATCAAGGCCCAGATGCTCCATCGTGAAGTCAATCACGGATCCGCCCTTGTGGCAGCCAAAGCATTTGAAGACGCCGCCCGTTCCAGCCGGTTCCACCACATGGAAAGAGGCCGTGGCCTCCCCATGGAGGGGGCAAGACCCCCACCAATCCCCTTTGGCCGGGCGGGATTTCTTCAGGTCCCAGACTGTCCCGGCCGCATCGGCAATCGCCCGCAGCGAGACCTCGGCCTTGATGCGATCAGATTTCTGCATCGTTCCCCCCATCGGCCATGGCCTCCTCCAAAGCGCGGACGCGGGACACAAAAAGACCGGCGGAAAACTGCGGCTTTGAGCCTTGGCGCGACAGGGCGAATTCAAACCACCTTTGCGCCATCACCGCCCATTCTGCCGGGATTTCCGGTTTGGGGTGCCAGGCATTTGGCGTGACCAGAAAGAAGCGTTCGGCCTCAAGTGCCAGAGCGTCGATCTCATGGATGGCCGGGTGGAACTCGGCCGGGAGCTGGAAGCGCTGCGCAATCGCCCGCCACAGCCCGGATTCAAGCGGGTGATACCCCGCCAGCAAGGCTTTCACGGGGGTGATAATGTCGGACAGGATGTATTCCGGGGCATCGTGCAATAGGGCCTGAAACCGCACCCAGAGGGGCAGCCCCATTTGATCGGCCACCGCCTCGCAAAACAGGGAATGCCAGGTGATGGGATAGGCTGGCAGATCGTCGCGCGTGTGACCGCCGAAACGGTTCTTTCGCGACAGACCGCGCGCAATATCCCGCGTCTTGATCAGGTCAGGATTCGGATCGCGCACGTCCAGAAGGTGCGAGCCGGTCCAGACGATGCCGTTGAAACGAGGGTCCATTTTTGCCTCCATCTATTCAGGCGTTTGAGTGGGGTTCAGAACAAAGACCCTTGCGCCGGGCTGGGTTTGGCCGGTCTGCGGGTTGGTGATTTCGGTTCTTTTGGGCCGCCGGGGAACGCCAGTTCGGCGTCCGCCTTTCGCTTCCAGTCCTCTGCCAGCGCGAGGCAGGCCGGGGCGCCGCAAACAAAGATCATGGTGCGTTTGTCCGGGGGCAGATCCGCCATCCATCCCCGGCGGCGATAGCCAAAAGGCGCGCAGCTATCGCCGCAGCACTTGCAGGGTCCCGGCATCACTTGAACAGCGCATCCGGCGCGGGGTCTGGAGGCTGCATCAGATCACCCCCCGGCGCTGGATTTCTGTTAGTGCCATATGCAACGCCAGCTTTGCGGAGCGCGCGGGCCAGTCCAGGAACTTCTCGATTTCCTCGAACCGCATTCGCGCGCCGCAGGCCAGCACCAAGGCCGAAAAGAGACCTGCGGGCAGGATTGCCAGGGCTTCAAGAAAGATCGGGGACTCCGTGGGGTTAACCGCGCAGGCGTCGGCAAAGGCCTCGGCCGTCTCCACATTGGTGGGGCTGAAATGGTGGCGCACAGACGGCTGCATATACCCCGGCAGTCGCCTGCGGCTTTTGGCAGCGCCCTGTTCGAGGAGTTCCAACAGGAGGGGAGAGATTTCAGGTTCAAGATACTTCATTGCGCCACCTCTTGATTGGAGGTTTCCGCCGCCATCCGTCCCTTGAGGATGTAAATGGCACGGCCGGGCAGCAGTTGAGCCAAAGCCCACTCCAGCCCGGTTTCCGTCAAAGCCAGATGGCCGCCCCCTGCGCTCTTGAGCATTCCAAGACGCATGGCCGTGGCCACGGCGATATTGGTTTCCAGGGAGTCAAATCCGGTCAGAGCGCGCAGCGGGGTTTGCGGGCTATGCTGCGCCGCCGCGACGGCTTGCAGGAAGTCCAGAAGGCGGGGGTTCTTCAGGGTCGAAAGATCAACGGTCATGCTGTCCCCCTTTCCACTGGTCAAGGACCGCATCGGCGCCCTGTTGGGCGTTGCGGTAGAGGACAAGCGAGGCCGCCCGGTCAACAGGAAGGGAATTGTTCTTGGCTACGGCCCTCAGCCAGCGGCGCGCCTTTCGGGACAGAGGCGTGAGCAAAGCCCGAGAAGCGAGGCACGCGTTCTTGCCGCGCAGTAGTGACCGCTCTGTCAATTCTGGCGGGCAATCTTTCAGGGCCCCAAGGTCGGCCTCGGCTGGATGATCCGCGAAGTGGTCAAAGATCATCGACGCGCCTTGTCCCCAAAAGGTCAGGCCACATTCGGCAATCACGGTTTGCAGGATGGCTTCAGTACCCGGCAGCGTCCGAATGGACAGGCTCCACGCCGGGTGATTTCGGATCGGATCGCGCCGGTAGGCAGGGTCTTCGTCAGGCGTTTTCATGTATGCCTCCAAAGGTTCAGGGTGGAACCTTTATGCGGAGGCTGCCGATTGGGCGTGATCGTCAAAAGAGATATTTTTTCCCAACATTTACAAAGTGATAGAAATCCTGTCAGCATCATGCCCTTGGTGAGCTTCATTCTCACATTTGGGATTTTTTCTCACTTCTGTTCACGCATACAAAAAGGGCGGACACCTGTCCGCCCCTCGAAACGTGTGTGAGTAGTGCTTGATTAAGCGCTCAAGGCGAGGTCTGCCCCCTTGAAGAACGGGCGCCTACATTCGATCACACAGAATGCTTCCCCTTGAGAGTTGGTTACGACTGGTCCGGCTGCACGGGCGTCCAGGCCAGCTCTGCGCAGCCAGGCCACAAAACCAGGGGGCATCAAGGCGAACACATGATTTGCCCCCTTCCCCGCGCAATGCTCCATAAGGCGGATCGCATTCTCCTTCAGGGCATCGGTTCGAAGCCGCCTTGCCAAGGTCAGGTCCACGGTGAAGCGGGTTGCCTCAAAAGACTTGGTAGAGGTGCAAGCAACGGGGATTATGTGTTGGGGGATATTGGGCAGGCGTCCCAAAGTCGCATCCCGAATCATGTAGCTGAAGTTCGGGCCTGAATAGCTGCATGGGAACACGCGAGACGCGGACAAGACGCGCCCGGCGTCATGAGTGATGACATACTGAGTTAGCGGGGTGTCGTATTGGTCCCATTCAGCCTCAGCAGTGTGGGGAACATCCCATCCTTGTTTGTCAACAAAGGCGGCCTTCCTCAGCTTTAGGTGATCATACCAGAGAGAGCCGTGCCTATGAATGCTGCTCCAGTCGCAAACGATGGTTTCCATTTGTCCCTCCAAGTTGGCCGAAAAGCTCAACCTGAAGGCGATAGGATAACAAACTAGAAATCAACCGTCACACCAGCCACAGCGCACACATGCACCGCTGCCAGGAAATTATTGACGCCAAGAATGGCTTCAATACGCCGCTTGCGCAGCTTTATGGCGTCCTCGCTTACTTCATAATAGTGCGCCACATGGCTAGCGCGCATTCCATTGGCAAAGAGGGCTACCAGTTCGCACTGTTCTTGGCTCAGCCTCATCGCGTTTAGGGTCAGGCGATGAAGGTGCGATCTGCGCAGCAAACGGACCGCTTCAGCCCCTGCCGTTTCTGAAAGCTTGCTCGGACCGGCATAGCTCACAATCAAGCCACTGCCAGCAATCTGGCTTGAGAACGAGATACCATTGTGCAGCCCAAAATCTCGAGCCGTTGACATGACCGGATTAGCCCGTGGGTCGTGCCCGTCCCATTCAAAGGTCATTGCGCGCGGCGCGCACTTCTGGACCACCGGGTCAAGAGACAACCAGTTGTTTTCAAAATACATCTTCTGAAAATCATCCGGGTAGCTGGAGAAGTAACCTATTTGCCCGTGGGCAAAATTACCAAAGCCAATGGAACAGAACTGACTTGATAGCTCTGCCAGATCACAAAAGTCGCTCGCAGCCAGTAGCTCCATCTCTAACACCGCACCCAGAAACACCGTTTGAGGTGATTTTAACAAAACACAGTGACAAAACAACCAAAAAGTGTACTCTTGAAACTCTGTTGAGCTGAGGTTGGGTTATGTATCGTGAAGCGCTGTTGAAGGCTCTGCCGAAACTTTCGAACGCAGCAGCGCTCAATCTGTTTCAGTTTCTCGCAGCGCGGCGTTCAGGTCAGGATACTTCGCTTGAAGAAACTCAAGAGCCTCTTTCGCCTGTTCCTCCCCCATGCGCTGAACCATCCCATAAAGATCGTTCCGAATAGCTGACATTGGGTTTTCAGCATCAAGCATGGACACATTGTTCAGTCCAAGAACCTTGCAGATCTTTTCCAGCGTCTCAAACTTTGGCTTGGCGGCCCCTGAGAGGAAAGAATTCACCGTATTGACCCCTAACCCCGCTTTGCGCGCCAAAGGTGAGGGCTTCATTCCCCTGTAGTGGATCAGAGCATTCAGGTTTCGCCTGCGGCGCTCCCAAAGTTCGGTGTCTTCGCTCGCATCTGTCAAAGCCACGCCCCCTGCTAACCCTGTGCAACTTCACCATAAGTGGTTTTGCGAGGCGTGAAAAGCTACCAAAAAGGGGAGATTTATCATTGTATTTTGTGATTATCACGTTATTTTGTGACTACACAACCCCTGCGGTACTTCCCACGAGTGGTCCGACAGCGAGGCCTCCATGACGGATGTGAACGACATAGGCGACTTTGAAGGAAGACCACTAAGCCAGGTTTTGCTGGACGTCGAGCGCCGATATTTTTGCTGGGCACTGAACAAGGCAGAGGGCAACAAAGCTGAAGCGGCCCGCATTGCCGGGATGGCCTACCAAACCTTCACACGAAAGCTGAACCTCTTGGGCCTGCGGGTGACCTACCATGCAGAATGACCCCGAACGCATACGCAGAGCGCTGCTCATTGCCGCCCAAATCGTTGCACGGGATGGAGAGGCCTTCTTGCCGGTGTTTGTGCGGCTGGAACAGGAGGTGGCATTGCAGGAGGAGCGCAACGCGGCTTTGAAACGCGCGCTGGCCTTAGTTGCCGATGAAACCGCAGGCGAGGATCAAAGAGCTATCCGCTCCAACGCCATTCGCCGCCCCTCCAGCGCGCCGCCATCCCCATAGCGTGGGCGGTTGTACTTGTGCCCCAGAATGTCGGCCCTCACCCTGTCATCCACGTCAGCCGCCAGTAGGGCGTTCTCCACGTAGTGGCGCAGCGAATAGGCCACATGCAGCGGGGACTCCTTCAGGTTATTGTTGGACAGGTATTTGTTCACTGAGGCGGACCAACCGCCCGCCTTGTGCCGATAGCGAGAAATCCCACCCCGACTGACAATCCGGCGCGCGGCCTCGAGCGAGACACCAAGCAGGGGGATTTCCCGCTTGGTGTGCGCCACCTTCAACTCCCGACCATGTGCCGCGACTCTGAAGAAGGGGATATTGCTACTCGTCTCGAAATCCTCCAGCGGCGCATCTGTGATTTCACTTGGCCGCAGCCCCGTGTTGATCATCATCAGAAACACATCCCGCGCCTCTTCATTCAGCCCAGACAAGGCGTCCGGGGCCAGGATCTTGGTTGCGATCCAGTTGCGGGTAAACGGTGGAACGCCGCGTTCGTCCCTGCCCTCCAGCCGCAGTTTGACAAAGGGGTTGGAGATTTCCGTTTCGGTCAGTTCGGCCCAGGTGCCGAATATCTCTGCAAGGTGGCCAAAATCCTTGTTGGCGCTTTCGATCTTCATTCCGCCCTCGACACGCGCAGACCACCATTTGCGAAACTTGAGCGCATCGGCGCGGGTGATTTGGTCAACCGGGACCGGGATCAGGTCCCCCTTGGCGTCCTTTCGGCCGGTCACCTCCAGGAAGTTTCTCACAGCGCGTTCACGGGGCAGCTTCCAGCGGTGCTTTTGCGCCTCGGACTTTTGCAGGTGCCGCGTTCGGGTCAGGCTGTAATACTCTTCCAAGACCTCGCTGAGGGTCGGCAAAGCCTCTGGCGCCACGCCCAGAACCGCCTGGGTAACCGGCGCTGGCTCCCTCAGACTTTGCCCAGTCGCCAGGGACAAAACCCGGTTCACCAGATCCACAATGTCCCCGGCCGCAAGATCGTCTATCGGCTTGTAGGAAAGCCCTCTCGCCTCTGCCAGTTTCTTAGCGATGAGATAGTTCTTGCGGGCGCTTTCACTATCGCCAAGGCGTATGGCTTCCCACTCGGCAAGACGTGCCGCCTCTACCTGGGCTGCCTTGGCCAAGGCCTCCACCTTACTGTCCGTATGGAGGGCTTGCCGCACCTGGGTCACGGGCTGGCCTGTGGCCCCCACCACAAGGCCCCGATAGCGCTTTGGGATGCGTTTTACCCAGTAATACCGTCCACGGTTTAGGACTATCCCCATGGGACACCGGCGAGGGAGGAGGAGGCAGAAAAAAACCCAAACAGCTTTGCGACGTAGTACACTTTGTATGCGAGAAAGACATAGAGAAGGATAAGCACAGCGATCTCGATGGTCAGGCGACAGCACCGACGCACACGGTCATTTCTGAATGCGGCTTTGACCTCCGCCAGACCCACGGTCTAACCCTCCTTCAAACACGCACGCTAGGTGTCAGACTGGCAAAATGTTGATGCATTTGTTGATGGAAATGTTGATGAATTCGCAAGACCAAAGCAAGGGGCGAGATCGGCCCGAGCGGTCAAGCCATTGATAACAATCGAAAGAAACGCAAAAACCCGACGCTGGACGCATCGGGTTTTTTGAAGGCCGTGGCTGGGGTGGTAGGATTCGAACCTACGATACACGGTACCAAAAACCGCTGCCTTACCACTTGGCTACACCCCATCGGTGAACGGCCTTCTAAAGGGAGTTCGGGGGCTGCGCAAGGGGTTTTTGAAAAAATCTGGGGAGGTTTTTTTTGCATCCCCGCAGCCCCCTTCGCCTTTCCCCTAATTCCTTGAGTTCTATGAAGTTTGCAGCAAAATCGCTCCGCAGCGTTCGCCATTTTGCACCGCCTGATGAGCCTGTGCCGCCCGGTCCATCGAAAAGACCTTTGCGATCGGAACCTTCAGCGCGCTCTCCTCCAGCGCCCGGTGCAGCAGGGAGATCGCAGACCGTCTTTGCTGAGCGGGCAGAAGATACACCAGCGCCATTTCCAAGGTCACCGCCTTGAACATCAGCGGATAGAACGGCAGGGTCGGTTCCATCATCCTGGCCGAGCCGTAGGCCGTGATACGTCCATTTGGAGCAATGACTTCTGCATCCACGGCCGCATTGAGGCCGAACTCAACCTCCACAATGCGGTCAACGGGGCGCCCGCCATTTGCATCCAGAATCTGATCTCCGAGATCTTCGCAGCGATAGTCCAGAACGGCATCTGCACCAGCCGCCAGAACACGTTCACGCGCGGCAGGAGAGCAGGTCGCGATGACCTGTGCCCCGCCCCATTTGGCAAGCTGCACGGCAAGGTAGCCCACCGTACCGGCTCCTCCCTGAACAAGAACCGTTTTGCCCTTCACATCCCCACCAGAGAACACCGTGTGGCAGGCTGTCAGCCCCGGAATACCCAGCACTGCCCCGGTTTCCATGCTGACCCCATCCGGCAGCGGGACGGCCTGCTCCTGCGGCAGGCAAATCTCCGAGGCGGCCGTGCCATATGCACGCTGCCACTGCCCGTTCCAGATCCAGACCTTCTGACCAAGCCGTGCCGGATCCACGCCATCGGACACTTCGCAGATGACCCCTGCCCCGTCACTGTGCGGAATGATGATCGGGAAGGGCAGCTCGCTCACTCCCGCACGCGCACCAGCCCGCGCCTTGACATCGGAAGGGTTCACTCCGGAATAGTCCAAAGCAACGCGCACCTCCCCCGGAGCAAGACTGGGCCTGTCCAGAGTTTCAACGGACAGGACGGTTTGAGCGGGCCCGAATGCCCGATATGTGACTGCCTGCATCACTTGCCTCCAACTACACCATCAGGACGCCCTGACGGGACGGCCCATTTGTCGTCAGAGAAGCCGAAAGCGGAACCGCAGCGCAAGCGGTTTCCGCTCTCAGGCAGTTGCGTCGCTGAGCCTTTTTCGCTGGCCTACTCGGGAACACCAGCCTGCCGCAAAGCATCAGCCCAACGTTCACCCGCTCGGCCTATCGCACCCGGATTCTCCTGCCGGTATCGCGAAAGGCTAAAGGTCGGGGTTGCATCCAACAGGCTTTGAACCGCATCCCGGGCCTCTTGCGGGCGGCCTGACATCTGCAATGCAATGGCCTTTGTGCTTAGGCTTCCCGGATAGAATGCATTGGACTGCAGCGAACGGTCGGCAAGCTCGATTGCCCGTCCGTAGTCGCCCGCCGTCAGGTTGGCCAGTGCCGACTCTGCATCGAAATAGTACCTCTGCGGCCCGAGCGGTGAAAGCCTTCGGGCCGCATCTGTGAGTTTCACCGCTTCTTCGGGCCGGTTCTGATAGGCACGGGTCGCCCCCTTCAACAGGACGGCCAGGGCCTCGTTCGGGTTGTCCTTCAAGGCCAGATCGTATTCATTCTGTGCCAGATCGAAATGAAACAGCAAATGACTGGAAATTGCCCCCCTCAGCGTATGCGCCAGGGAAAAAGCCGGGTCAGCCTCCAACGCGGATGTGGCCATTTGACTGGCGAGATGCGTATCCAGCTGACGGTCACTGGAATATCCTTTCTGCACCCGCATGACATGCCAGAAGCCCAACCAGGTCAACGGCAGGGGATGCCTTGGCTCACGGGCCAGCAGCACATTCAGGATCTCGCGGGACTTTTCAAAGGACGTGAGCTTCATTTCCTGCATCAAGGAAATCGCTGCCATTAGAAGGGTATGTCCCTCCAGGCTGCTCAACGGCTTAAAGCTTGCCAGTCGGACCGCCTCACCGATGAGGGTCTGACCAATCTGGCGCGTAACATCCCGCAAGGCTTCGCTTTGACCCGTCATCAGGTCCGCAAGAGGGCCTTTGAAACTGCGGGACCAGATAACCTTTTCCCGGATCGCCTCGTGAAGCTCGACATCAAGCACCATTTCCTGACCGCGGACATGAACAACCCCCGAAACCAGATAGGTCACCCCAGCGACCGAAGACACCTCGGATGGGCGCACTCGGGTTGGATCGAACTGACGAGAAGCCAAATAGGACGTCACCGTGAATGCCTGGCTTCGGGCCAAGCACCGAGACAATTCCTCAGACAAGAGGGAGCCGAGTGGCGATGTATCTTCTCCGGGTGTATGCTGCACAAATGGCAGCACGGCAATCGGCGGCAGAAGATCATCATAGAGCATTCGCCCCGATACCCCCCTTGGCCCCTCGATATGATCGGAGTTTTTGGCGTCAAAATCGGCACGCATCTGAGCGAGCCAGCTTTCGAACTGGGCTTCATGTGGCAACTCGAAGCCTTCCATGAACTCCGCGTGCCCCTCTGGCTCCATGAACTGCACACGCTGCAAGTCCAACGTCACCCGCTCCCGATTTGCAGTGATAGCCTGCGCAGCCTCGGGACCAAGGTGTCGTTTAAGCGTCGACAACGCCGTTCGCAAACTCGCCTTTGCCTGCTCGGGTTGCGCGAGGCTCCAGAGCGTGTGTTCCAGAAACGCACGCGTTCGAATGCCTGATGCTGATGTCGAAAGCAGCGCAAGAAGCGCTTGATGCTTTGCCCCCAATGGAACGCTGCTGCCGTCCGCGCGAAACACTCCAAACGCGCCGAATTGGTTCAACCTGATAACAATACTCATAACCTCACCCAATCAACCGTGACACAATGATGAAATTACAGCAATTTGGCGCAAACATGTAGGGAAAAAGCAGGTTTTTCAAAAATTGAATGAATTAACGCATTACTTGAATTAATTCACCCGGCAATATTTACAACCTTAAGCCGCAAAAATAGATGCCAAACCGCAAGTATTGCGGAGCACCTGATGGTTTCTTTCGCGCAGAAAGCCCCCCGCAACCTTGAGGAACAGAGCGCCACCTGACATATCTCTTAACGAATTAGTTTTACGTTTTTGAAAGTCAAGTTGAAATAAACCTGAACCCGCTGCCTGCTCGGACAACCTCGCCCAGCCCTCCGCCGGGGAGGTGATAGCCGATGACTCGAATTTGATCATGCGCAAGCTGATCAAGGAGGCCGACCCGTGTTCCGGCCGCCATATCCGGATCATGGTCGGTGCCAACATGCCATTCAGGTTGTGCGAAACTGACGTGGTGATTGCCGATCGCATCCCCCAGAACCATGATGCTTTCGCCACCGGATCTAAGCTCGAACGACATATGACCGGGCGTGTGCCCATGGGTTGCCCGCGCTGCAACGCCGGGCAGGATCTCCTCCCCATCCCTGAAACGGGTTACCTGATCCTCAAGGATTTCCAAACGGCGATACGCCCCGGCTGCCATATTGGCCCGTTCTTCTCCGATCGTGCTGATGGTTGCCGGGTCGAACCAATAGTCCCACTCCGCTTGACCCATCAAATGTTCCGCGTTGGCAAACAATGGATCATCAAAATCGTCCAGGACTCCCCAAAGATGGTCTGGATGGGCATGAGTGAACACAACATGCGTGATCTCTTCGGGTGAAACACCTGCTTCTTCCAGAGCAAGAGGCAGCCGCCCTGCGCTATCCTGAAAGGCAGGACCAGATCCTGCATCAAACAAGACGACCTGATCACCGTGACGCAACAGAGTGATGTTCAGTGGCGGCTCCAAAGGATCCTGGGTTATGCCGTGGCGAGACAGGATCGGATCGAGCTGGTCCTGGGGCAGATCCGGGAACAGCAAACCTTTCGGAAGACGCAGGCTGCCATCCGACAGGGTCTGGATCGTCATGTCACCGATGCTCAAGGCAGCACCCGTCGGCGCACTGGCCCATGTCGGCGAGGGCAGCACCACAGAGGTTACAGCTGCCGCAGCAGTACCTTGCAAAAAGTCTCGCCTGTTCATTTTCTTCAGCCCCAAACTGCACCCATTGTATTTGCGGATCAAAACGCAACTCAGTCTGGCGAATGGCCGCAACATACGGGTTCACTTTACATTCGCATATCTGAATTCATAACTGACTCAGGCCTTCCATGTAAAGATTTACTGAAAATACATCTTAATGAGGGGCGCCTTTTCACAAAAAAGTGACCGGCGCGGAATTCCGCACCGGCCCCACAATCTCAGATCGACATTCTACTTATTGACGGCTCAATTCCTTCCACTTGCCGTTCTCGACGATCGAAATCACGATATCATCGGCGCCGCGGTGATCATCCGCCGCATAGGTAATCTGCGTGTCAGTCAGATCGTCAAAGTATGACAGGCTTTCCATCCCCTTGATAAAAGCATCATGGGTCAGATCTTTGCCTGCGGCCTCAAGCGCCCGGATAACGGTGTCGGCGGCCGAATACCCCAGCATTGCAAAGCCCCCGGCGGGCTGATCGAACTTTTCTTCATAGCCTTTGATAAAGGCGGCGGGGATTGGCTCTTCAGCGCGGGCCAAAAGGCTCACCCAGCCGGAGGCCGCGTAAAGACCGTCGGTCACACCACCGGGGACAGCTGCAACCACATCGAGAAAGCCCGCAGAGGTGTTGAGGAACTTCACGTCGGTCCAGCCGAGTTTCTTGGCCGTTCCCACAACCGTGATGCCCTGGCGCACACCCAGTGCCATTGTGACCACGTCACAGCCTGCCGACTTCAGTTTGGTGAGCGAGCCGACAAAGTCCAGCTCATCCGGCTTGTGAGAGGTTTCGGCCGCATAAGTCAGGCCCAGTTCCTCGGTCACGTCCTTCGTGCTTTCCTGAATCTCCTTGCCAAAATCGGACGGGATATACATCGAGCAGATCTCTTTGGAGTCGAACTCCCCTGCCAGGTATTTCACCCCGACCTGCACCTGATCATAGTAGCTGGAAAAACCGATGAACTTGTTGTTCATCGGGTCCTGCAACATCTGACGTGCCGCCGACAGCGGGCCGATGTTCGGGATGCCCTTGGGGTCCAGCAGCTTGAAGCCTGCCACGTTCATGGGCGTGCCCAGCGACAGAAGCATGGCAAAGGCTTTGTCACGGTTCAGCAGCTTGTTGTAGCCCTGCATCGCGCGCGGGATCTGATAGCCGTTGTCCTCCACCACAAACTTGATCTGACGGCCATGGACACCACCAGCGGCATTGGCTTCGTCAAAGCGCATGTTGGCGCCATTCACGGCCGGCACGCCAACGGCCGCAAAGATTCCGCTGAGGTCGTTTACCGAGCCGATGACGATTTCCGTATCGGAAACCCCTTGAGTGTCGGCCTGCGCGGCAGTGGCGCCTGCAAGGGCCATCGCCGTCACCTTGAGCGCGGATGTCAGTTTCTTCATTTTCGCTTCCTCCCTGGATATGCGTGCGGCGTCCTTTGTCATGCGCGCCGTCAGTACATGTCGTCGATCAGTGCCTTGTGTTTCTTCTCCACGAAACTGCGTTTCAGCTTCATCGTGGCGGTCAACTCGTCGTCCTCGGCCGTGAGCAGAACGTTGATCAGGCGGAAATCCTTGATCTGTTCGACCCGCGCGAACTCCTTGTTGACGGCCTCGACTTCGGCCCCGATCAGCTGCACCACCTCCTCCGCGGCGCAGAGCGACGCAAAGTCGCTGAATGGTATCTTGCGGTCCTGTGCGAATTTCTCAACATTTTCCTGATCGATCATGATCAGGCAGGTGAGATATTTGCGCGCATCGCCAATCACCACCGCGTCCGAAATGTAGTGGCTGAACTTCAAGCGGCTTTCGATCTCGGCCGGGGTGATGTTCTTGCCGCCTGCGGTGATGATAATGTCCTTGATCCGCCCGGTGATGGTCAGGTTGCCCTTCTCATCCAGCCGCCCGACGTCACCTGTGCGCAGCCAGCCGTCGTCGGTAAAGGTCTCGGCGGTCTTTTCATTGTTGCGCCAGTAGCCTTGAAAGTTGTTGAGGCCCAGGGTCTGGATCTCGCCATCCTCCGCAATGCGCAGCTTGACGCCCGGAACCGCCGGACCAACTGTGCCGGGCGCGTTGCTCTCAAAGGTGTTGGTCGTAGAAAGACCGGCGTTTTCGGTCATGCCGTAGCCTTCGATCAGCGGCACCCCGATGGACCAGTACCAGCTCAGCAATTCGGGTGAGATCGGCGCCGCACCCGTGCCGCCCCGACGCATCTTGTCCATGCCCAGCATCCGGCGTAGGTTGCGCAGAACAAGGAAATCCCAGATCGCATAATTGGCCGCCACGCCCGAAGGCACCGGCTTGCCATGCATCACATATTCGGCCCGTTTGCGCCCGGCTTTGATGGCCGCATGAAAGGCCATACGGCCAATGGGTGTGGCCTCCTGCGCCAGGACCAGCACGCGGGAATAGATCTTTTCCCAGACCCGCGGCACCGCGAAAAACGTCGCAGGAGAGACCTCCTGCATGTTGTCAAAAACGGTCTCCGGGCTTTCGGCAAAATTCACCGTGCTGGTCGCCGCAAGTGGAAAATAGACCGATACGTTGCGTTCCAGAATGTGGCAGAGCGGCAGAAAGCAGAGCTGTTCATCGTTTCCGGTGAATTCCAGCGCGCGTGCCCCGGCTTCGATTGAGGCCAGGATGTTCTCATTGCTGAGCATGGCACCCTTGGGCATGCCAGTGGTGCCAGAGGTATAAATCAAAAGCGCGGTATCTTCTGGCCGGGTCTTTGCGATTTCGGCCTCATAGGCACCGGGATGCTGCGCCTCATAGGCTTTGCCCATCTCGTAGAGCTCATCGATGAAGAGGCATTTCTCATGATCAAGATCATGAAGCCCTTCACGCTCGTAGATGATGACCTTTGCCAGGCCCGGAACCTGATCGGCAATCTCCAGATACTTGTCGAGCTGTTCGTCGTTTTCCACGAACAAAAACCGGCTGTCGCTGTCGTTGACCAGATAGGCGAGCTGCGAGGCAGAGTCGGTGGTGTAGACACCCGAGGCAATGCCCCCTGCCCCCTGAACGCCCATATCTGAATAGAGCCACTCGCGGCGGTCCTCGCTTAAGATCGAGACCACCTCGCCCCGTTTGAGGCCAAGCGACATCAGGCCCAGGCCGATCCATTTGGAGTGATCCCAATAATCCTGCCAGGAATAGGCCTTCCAGATGCCCATATCCTTTTCGCGGTGCGCGGTTCGCGCGCCCTGAGCCGCGCAGCGCTGCTGAAACAGCTGGGTGATTGTCGCGCAGCCATCCACGACGACCGGCCTTTGTCCCGGGTCGGCATTGAACGACACGCCGTTGATGAGGACCTGCGGGTTTGCGGTCTGTCCAAGGTGTTGCATGTTCATCCCTTCCCCCCTTAACGCCAGGTCTTCTTGCGTTTCCAACGCTTCTCACCGCGCTGACCTTCTTCCTGATGGCCCAGGTAGAAGGACTGGATATCCTCGGACTGCATCAGCCGGTCGGCAGTGCCGTCCATCACGATGCGGCCGATCTCCATCACATAGCCGATATCGGCCAGTTCCAGCGCGATACGGGCGTTCTGTTCCACCAGCATCATGGTCACATGCTCTTCGGTGTTGAGCCTGCGCAGGATGGCAAAGATCTCCTGCACCAGCAGTGGCGACAGCCCGAGACTCGGCTCATCCAGTAGCATGATCTTGGGCCGCAGCATGAGGCCCCGCCCAATCGCCAGCATCTGCTGCTGACCGCCCGAGAGCGTGCCTGCCTCCTGATCGCGCCGCTCGGCCAGGATCGGGAAGTAGTCAAAGACCATCTCCCGGTCGCGCTCGATCTCGGCCTTGTCAGAGCGCGTATAGGCACCAAGGCTCAGGTTCTCGTTCACCGTCAAGAGCGGAAAGACCTCGCGCCCCTCCGGCACATGCACGATACCACGGCTGACGATCTTGTGCGGCTCCTCCCCCTGAATGGGTTTGCCGCCAAACAGCACCTCACCCTTTTCAGGGTCCATGATGCCCGAGATCGTTTTCAAAAGCGTGGACTTTCCGGCGCCATTGGCCCCAAGGACGGTGACGATCTGCCCCTTGTCCACCTTGAGCGAGACACCCCGGATAGCCATGATCGGCCCGTAAAAGCTCTCAAGGTTCTTGATTTCCAGCAAAGGCTCTCCCATCAGACCGCCCCCGCGCCAAGATAGGCCTCGATTACGGCCGGGTTGGATTGCACCTCGGCCGGGGTGCCCTCGGCAAGTTTCGCGCCATCGGCCAGGGCCAGAACCCGGTCGGAAACGCCCGACACCAGCCCCATGTCATGTTCGACCATCAACACCGTGATCCCCATCTGTTTGCGGATGTCATCGATCCACCAGCGCATGTCCTGCGTCTCTTCGACCGACAGGCCCGAGGCAGGCTCATCCAGCAGCAAAAGCCGCGGCCCAGAGGCCAGCGCCCGGCCCAGCTCCACCACCTTGCGCACACCATAAGGCAGACCCGCGATCATCTTGTTGCGGTAGGGCTGCAGATCGAGGAAATCGATCACCTCTTCCACCGCCTCGCGGTGGCGGTGCTCCTCGGCGCGCACCCGCGGCGCAAAGAACAGCTCTTCGATCAGTGTCGACTTGCGATGGCGATGGCGCCCGACCAGAAGGTTCTGCAGAACCGTTGCATGGTCGAACAGCTCGATGTTCTGAAAGGTGCGCGCGATGCCAAGGTCGGCCACCTCATCCGGCGCGCGGTCCAGAAGGTTCTGCCCGTCAAAGGTGAACTCCCCGGCGTAGGGTTCGTAAAACCGCGAAATCAGGTTGAAGACGGTGGACTTCCCCGCCCCGTTCGGGCCGACGATGGCATAGACCTCGCCTTCTTCGACCGAGAAAGACAGATCGTTCACGGCCACAACCCCGCCGAATTTCAGCGTCGCGTTCTTGATTTCCAGAAGGCTCATCTCAACCGCTCCGTCTTGAGGTAGGATTTCTGGCGGCGGAACATGTCCTTGCGCGCGAATGGGAACAGCTCGAACCAGATGCGGATCTTCAGCCAGCGCCCGTAGATGCCCATGGGTTCGAACAGGATGAAGAGGATCAGGATCATCCCAAAGACGCCCGTTTCGAGGCCGGGAATGGCAACACCTCCACCGATCAGCCCATCCTTCAGGATCGACAGGCCCTGCGGCAGGAAAGCCACCACAACCGCACCAAAGAAAGCGCCGTGGATGGAGCCGAGGCCGCCAATGACGATCATCATCAACAGCGTGATGGAGATCACGATTGAGAAGGTCTCGTTGTTGAAGGTCCCCGCGTAGTAGCCCATCAGGGCTCCAGCCCAGCCGGTAATCATGCACGACAGGCCGAAAGCAGTCGCCTTTGTGCGGGCGATATGAACGCCCATGGCGGTGGCAGAGACCTCGCTGTCGCGCACCGCCGCAAATGCACGGCCCAAGGGCGAGCGCAGAAGGTTGCGGTAGAACAGCGTGCAGATGATGGTGACGACCAGCACTAGGTAGTAAAACCGCGTCGGCATGGTCCAGCGTTCGATCTCAAACCCGAAGATTGAGATCATCTCGGGGAACTTGCCCGACACGCCGCCGGTCCATGGCTCCAAAAGGACGATGATGTCATCGGCCAGGATCGACAGGGCGATGGTGGCAATGGCGAGGTAGATCCCGTGCAGCCGCAGGGCGGGAATGGCGATAATTGCGCCAACCACCCCTGTGATGACTCCCGCCAGCGGGAAGGCAATGATGAAGGGCAGCCCCTGCTCGATCAAGATCGTATTGGTATAGCAGCCGATCGCCAGGAAGGCCGCATGACCAAGGCTGGCCTGACCTGTTTGACCGGTGAGCAGCATAAGGCCCAGCCCCGCAATCGCCCAAATCAGGACATTGGTGACCTCACCAACATAGAACTCATTGATCAGGTAGGGCAGCGCAAAGGCCAGAAGGATCAGCGCGCCATAGACGCAGGCCGTCCACAAATCGGGAAACAGGCGGATATCCTGCTCGTAGGTGGTTTTGAAATGAATACGCATGGGATCAGACCTTCTTCACGCGGACCTGGCTGAACAGGCCATGTGGACGGAAGATCAGCACTGCCAGAAGCAGTGCATAGGGCGCGATCTGCGAATAGCCTGCTGCAAGATAGCGCGCCGCGAAAGGCTCGATCACGCCAACGATCAGACCACCCGCCAAGGCGCCCGGAAGCGAGCCAAAGCCGCCGATGACCGCCGCCGCAAAGGCCTTGATCCCCAGAAGACCCGCATTGGGATCAATTGCGCCCTTGGAGGCAAAGAGGATCCCGGCGACGGCAGCAGTTGCGCCTGCCAACCCCCAGATCAGCCCCTGCACCCGGCGCACCGGGATGCCCATGAAATAGGCCGCCATCTGGTTCTGACTGGCCGCCTGCATGGCCAGACCCAGCTTGGTGCGCTGGAAGAACTGATAGAGCGACCACGTGAGCAGGAAGGTCACCACGATCACGGCCACATCAGCCATGCCAAGCACAACACCGCCGAACTGCACATCCCCCAGCGCCAGCGGGCTTTCCAGTGTCTGCGGCTCGTGGCCCCAGATCAGACCGGCCACAAAGCGCAGCACAAAGCCCAGCGCGATGGTCAGGATGACCACGGCGGTCTGACTTTGTCCGAACAGGTGCCGCAGAATGAAAAAGTCGAGCAGGTAACCAAGAACCGCCATGATCGAAATCGCCAGCGGCGCCGCGATCCAGAAAGGCAGATCCATATACTCTGCATTGGTGAGGCCAAGGGTCACAAAGGCCCCCAGCATCATGAAATCGCCCTGGGCGAAATTGACCGCCTCGGTGGCCTTGTAGATCAGCACGAAGCCGAGCGCGATCAGGCCGTAGACACAGCCATTCGCAAGCCCGCTGACCAGGAGCTGCAATACTTCCAAATTTTCCTCCCCCCGCCCGAAATGAGCGGCTTCTGACCCGGAAAGACCCGGGCGAAAGCGCCATTTTTCTGGGGTTTCGCTGCGCCTCCTCAAGCGGCGGAACCCATGGCGTCTAAAAACAGACTACTGAGTATGTTTTTCTTCTGTCAATTGGTAAGACCCAGCGTCAGAATGGCAAAAAGCGGCTATATTTTGAGCCTATGCCCGCCTATTGTGCGCAACCGCTCTCGTGAGTGTCCTGCGCTGTCTCCAAAAGGCGGGCAGGCCCGAACAGTCGCTGTGGTCCGCAGGAAACACAGGGCAGACAGGACGGGATGTTAGAGCAAATCAGCGCCTCAAAAAGCGAAATTCTGGATGCAGCGGCCCATTGCTTCATGACGCTTGGAGCAGATGCGGCCTCAATTGACGACATCGCGGCCAGCCTCGGATCGACCAAGGGGCGGATTTATCACCACTTTCCCTCAAAGGGCGCGTTACTGGCCGCCGTACAGCTCAGGGCGGCGCGCTTTACCTACGGCGCGGTCCAGGCAGTGATCGATGAGCGGCTCACCCCAGAGGCCTGCCTGCATAAGATGGCACAGGCGCATGTGCTGGAGGTGCTGCGCTCCCTTCCCTATCACAAGGTGATTCTTCAGACCTTTACCGGTGCGCGCGGCAAATCCCCGTCCAAAGCCGCCGAAGAGGGCCTGCAGGCGCAGGTGCGCGCCGAGCAGCGGCAGTATACCGAACTCTTTGCCGCGCAGGTCTCGCGCGGGATGGCAAACGGAACTTTTGCCCCGCGCACATTGCGGGTCACGGTTGCCGGTTTGATGCTGACGCTGAACTCCCCGGTCTTCTGGTATCAATCAGGGCGCGGCGACGAGCAGAACTTTCGCAAAACCGTGGCCGACGATCTGGCCGAAATGGCTCTGGCCAGCCTGAGGGCCTAGCCGTCGCACGCCTGGCGCAGGGTGGCGCAAAAGCGCTCCGCTGCCGCGGACAGCCGGTGCTCGCTACGGATACAGAGGCCGACCGGTCCAAGGGTGCTATCTGTATTGAGCGGCAGGAGCTGCAGCACGCCGTCTTCCAGATCTGCGCGCACCACACCATGGCTGATGATCCAGATCGCCTGGTGTTGCAGCGTGAAACGGCGCCCGAAGGTGGCAGACACCGTCTCGATCGGAAAACGTGGCAGGGTCAAGCCCTGCTCAAGGAACATGCGGTCCACCATCGGGCGGATGATCGACCCTTCCGAAGGCATCAAGACCGGAAAATCCTCAAAGGCGCTGGTCGGCAGGTGGCTTGCCGTAGCCAAGGGGTGCCCCACTGCCACAACGGCCACCACCCTTTCGCGAAACAGAGGATCGAAATCGAGCCCCACCATATGATCCGGAGCAGGCAGGCGCCCCACCACAACATCCAGATTACCGCGTCTGAGCTGGTCCAGCAGATAGCGATTGTCCCCGGAAACAACAGAAAACCGGCTGCGGCTGCCCTCTGCCCTCAGGCGCGCCAGCGCTTCGGGAACCGCCGTGGCTGAAACGGTCGGCAGCGCCCCGATGGCAACCCTTGGCCCCTCGGCCTCGTCAAGTTCGCGCAGCATGGCCACGCCATCGCGGGCCAGAGCCAGGCTGCGCCCGGCGTGGTGGCGAAACATCTCCCCGTAGGCAGACAGGCGAATGCCGCGCCCGTGCCGCTCCACCAAGGGCTTGCCCACGACGCCTTCCAGCTCGCGCAGAGTGCGCGTGACCGCAGGTTGCGTCATGCCCAGCGCCTCGGCAGCCTGGGTGACGCTTTCCTGCCGGGCCACTTCGACAAAGACCTCCAAGTGGCGCAGCTTTAGCTCAGCAGACAGCCGCATATCGATTCCGATATAAAAATATCCAATTCATAGCATTATACAGTCCCTTTTTGATATGCGACAGTGCCAACCAGCAAGATTGAGGAGGATGGGATGAGCGAGAGCCGCTTTGACCAAGGCATGAGCGTGCGCCGCTCGGTGCTGGGGGATGCCCATGTGGACCGCGCCGAGGCGGGAAAGACCGATCTGGACGAGGCCTTTCAGACCCTGATCACCGAAGGCGCCTGGGGCACGGTCTGGGCGTCGGATGGAATCAGCCGCCGCGAACGCTCGATGCTGACGCTGGCCCTGCTGGCCGCGATGGGCAATTTCGAGGAAATCCCGATGCACATCCGCGCTACCGCCCGCACCGGCGCCAGCCGCCAGGATGTGATCGAAGCCTTTCAGCACGTGGCGATCTATGCGGGCGTGCCCCGCGCCAATCATGCCCTGAAACTGGCCAAGCAAACCTACGCTGAGATGGAGGCCGAAGCCGCATCAGACGCGACCAAGGCCTGAGGAGGAAACCACTATGACCAAACCCAGTCAAAACATGGCGGAATATTACCAGCGCGACCGCCGCTGGCATCCGCCCGCCTATGCCAAGGACTACAAGACCTCGGTCGCGCGCTCGCCCAAGTTCTCGCTGATCAGCCTTGAGAACACCCCGAGCGAGATCACCGGCCCGCGCTTTGGCCACAGCGATATCGCCGCCACAGACAACGACCTGATCTCGAACTACGCTCAGCCCGGCGAAAGCCCGATTGGCGAGCGCATCATTGTGCATGGCCGGGTGCTCGACGAAAACGCCCGCCCGGTGCCGAACACTTTGGTGGAAATCTGGCAGGCTAACGCAGGCGGCCGCTATCGCCACAAGAAAGACACCTATCTCGCCCCCATCGACCCAAACTTTGGCGGCTGCGGGCGGACCATCACGGATGAGAACGGGTATTACTACTTCCGCACCGTGAAACCCGGTGCATACCCCTGGCGCAACTGGGTCAACGACTGGCGCCCGGCGCATATTCACGTGTCGGTCTTCGGCTCCGCTTTTGCCCAGCGCCTGATCACCCAGCTCTATTTCGAGGGCGATCCGCTGATCAAGACCTGCCCCATCGTGGCGACCATCCCGGACCCGGAGGCCATCGAGCAGCTGATCGCACGCCTTGATATGAATGCGACCATTCCGCTGGATACCATTGCCTATAAATTCGACATCGTGCTGCGCGGGCGCCGCTCGACCCTGTTCGAAAACCGCCTGGAGGGGAACTGATGCCACAACAGCTTGATTACCTGAAGGAAACCCCTTCGCAGACCGCTGGTCCTTACGTCCATATCGGTCTGGCTCCGGGCGCCGCGGGCTTCCAGATCTACGATCAGGAACTGGGTCAGGACATTGCAGGCCCCAATGCCGCCGGTGAGCGGATCCGGGTCGAAGGTCTGGTGATCGACGGTATCGGCTCACCGGTGAAGGACGTGCTGCTGGAGGCCTGGCAGGCCAATGCCGCCGGTGTCTATGCCCACCCCGAACATGAGGGCGAGGTCGAAGAAGGCTTTCGCGGCTGGGGCCGTGTGATCACCGATTTCGAAACCGGCGAATGGGCGTTCGAGACCGTAAAGCCCGGACCGGTCATGGGCCGCAACGGTCAGGTGATGGCGCCGCATATCAACCTCTGGATCGTGGCGCGCGGCATCAATGTGGGCCTCAACACCCGTCTTTACTTCGAAGATGAAGCCGAGGCCAATGCCGCAGATCCGGTGATCAACGTGATCGAATGGGAAAAACGTCGCAAAACTTTGATCGCTAAGCGCAGCGAACGGGACGGGCAGACGGTTTATCGTTTTGACATTTGCCTGCAAGGTGAAGATGAAACCGTATTCTTCGACATCTGAGGAGAGACAGAGTTGAGCAAACCCTGCATCATCTGCGTGGCGATCACCGGCTCGGTGCCGCGCAAGGAACATAACCCGGCGGTGCCGATCACCATCGAAGAGCAGATCGAGAGCACCCAGGAGGCCTTTGAGGCGGGCGCCACCATCGCCCATTGTCACGTGCGCAATGACGATGAGACGCCGACCTCGGACCCCGAGAAATTTGGGCGTCTGCTGGAAGGGCTGAACAAGCATTGCCCCGGCATGATCGTGCAGCTCTCGACCGGCGGTCGTTCGGGTGCCGGCAAGGAGCGCGGCGGCATGCTGTCCCTGCGCCCCGACATGGCGTCGCTCTCGGTCGGGTCCAACAACTTCCCCACCCGCGTCTATGAGAACCCGCCGGATCTGGTGGACTGGCTCGCCTCGGAAATGCGCACCCATGAGGTGAAGCCCGAGATCGAAGCCTTTGACCTCAGCCACATTCACCAGGCGGTGAAGATGAGCCGTGAAGGCGCCATTCCCGGCAAGCTTTATGTGCAGTTCGTCATGGGTGTGAAAAACGCAATGCCGGTGGACAAGGAGACCTTCGATTTCTACGTCCAGACCGTGAAGCGCCTTGCGCCGGATGCCGAATGGTGCGGTGCGGGCATTGGCCCCGGTCAAATCGTCCTCAATGAATGGGCCATTGCAGCAGGTGGTCACACCCGCACAGGCCTTGAGGATAACCTGCGCCTTGATCGTGAAACCAAGGCGCCCTCCAATGCGGCGCTGGTCAAACGCGCGGTGGAACTCTGCGAGAAATACGAGCGGCCGGTTGCCACATGGCAGCAGGCGCGCGAAATCCTGGACCTGCGCCCGGCCTGACTGGCTTGACCTTTAAAAAACGGAAACGGCCCGTCCCAACGCCTTGGGGCGGGCCGTTACGTCATTTTGAGCCTTTTGCCCTTGCGGTTCGTTCACGGAAGCTTAGGTAGCCCCTTGCGCGCGGCGGGGCTGTTTCGAGCCGCTCCTCCCTCGGCGCCGTCTGATCTTTGATCAGCGACAGTCCCGCCGCACGCGATCTCCTGCCCCAAATGATCTGCTCTCGTGTAAGGCACCCGCTCACCTGTCACAGAACCATCATCAAAAGCAGCTACTGGCCGGGGAACACGGACAGGAGACCCCCATGCTGCACCCCGCCTTTGCCGCTCCCGGCACATTCTTTCGTGGCAATTTGCATTGCCATTCGAACCAGTCGGACGGCGTTCTTGACCCCGGCGAGGTTTGCCGCCGCTACAAGGCCGAAGGCTATGACTTCATCGCTTTGACGGATCATTTTGTGGGCCGCTTTGACTATCCGATCACCGACACGAGCGCCTTTCGGGACGAAGTGTTCACCACCCTCCTTGGGGCCGAGCTGCATTCGGGCGCCATGGAAAACGGAGAGCTGTGGCATATCCTTGCCGTTGGCCTGCCCGCAGATTTTGCGCCCTCCCATTCCCCAGATTTTCATCCGGTCGAGGGGCAGGAAACCGGGCCCGAGATCGCCCGGCGCGCCCGCGATGCAGGCGCTTTTGTCACCATTGCCCATCCGCATTGGTCCGGCATGACCCTGGCCGATGCGCGCAGCATAGAGGCCGCCCATGCGGTCGAGATCTACAACCACACCTGTGCCGTGGGCAATGATCGCGGCGAAGGCGGACATATGACCGATCTGCTGCTATCGGACGGGTGCGATCTGAACCTGATCGCCACCGATGATGCCCATTTCAAAGGTCCCGACCACTTTGGTGGCTGGGTCATGGTCAAGGCCGAGGCCAATGAGCCGGATTTGTTGCTTGAGGCGCTGAAGGCCGGCCATTTCTACGCATCGCAAGGCCCCGAATTGAAAGCCGTTGCCCTCAACGACGGTCATGTGGATGTGGCCTGTTCGCCCGTCTCTTCGGTGATCGTTCAGGGCCATGGTTCAGCTGCGACGATCTCCCATGGTGCCTCGCTGACCCAGGCACGTATCCCGCTGGAGCGGCTGCAAAACAGCCCCTGGCTGCGTGTGACCGTTATCGACCGGGCGGGCAAGCGGGCCTGGTCCAACCCGATGGCCAATCCGATCTATACGTAGTCACAGCGTGCCAAGGCCGGGAGGCTACTCAGCCTTGGCCTCTACCTCAGGACTTAGCGCGCCAGAGAGATCTTTCAGGATCGGACAGTCCGGCCTGCTGTCGCCTGCGCAGCAGTGTACCAGCTCGGTCAGCGTGTCCCGCATCGCCTGCAGATCGGCGATCTTGGCCTCGATCTTTGACAGATGCTCCAGCGCCAGCTGCTTTACATCAGCGCTGGCGCGGCTTTCATCCTCATATAGCGCCATCAGCATGCGGCAATCCTCGATGCTGAAGCCCAACGCCCGCGCGCGTCCAAGAAAGGCCAGCTTGTGCAGGTCGGCCTCCTGAAAGCAGCGATAGCCATTGGCGCTGCGGTGCGGTTTTATGAGGCCGATATCCTCGTAATAGCGAATGGTCTTGGCAGGCAGGCCCGAACGGGTTGCCACGTCTCCGATATTCATGCCGGTGCCTCCTCCATCCCGGTGCCTGCGGTGCCGCTCTTGCCTTCACCCTTTTCATGTAAGGCGGGCTGCAGCCGGTACAAGCGCAAGGCATTGCTGAGTACAAAAACGCTGGACAGGGCCATGGCGCCCCCCGCCAGGACGGGCGACAGCATCGGCCCGCCAAAGGGATACAGCACGCCCGCCGCCACCGGCACCAGCAGCACGTTATAGCCAAAGGCCCAGAACAGGTTCTGACGGATATTGCGCAGGGTGGCGCGGCTGGCGGTCAGGGCATTCACCACGCCGCGCAGATCGCCCGAGACCAGCACCACATCCGCCGCCTCGATCGCGACATCGGTGCCGGTACCGATGGCCAGCCCCACATCTGCCGCCGCCAGCGCAGGTGCATCGTTGATGCCATCCCCCACAAAGGCCAGCGCCCCATGCTCCGCGCGCAGGTTCGCCAGAGCCGCAACTTTGTCGCCCGGCAGGCAATCGGCCACAACCAGATCGATGCCCAAGTCATCCGCAACGGCCTGGGCCGTGGCCGCGCCATCTCCGCTGATCATCGCAACCTTCAGACCTTGCGCATGAAGTGCACGGATCGCATCCGCACTGCCTTCTTTCACCGAATCTGAAACCGAGAGCAATGCCGCCATGTGGCCGTCAATGGCCGCAAAGAACACCGTCTCCCCCCGCGCGGCCCGGGCCTTGGCCTGTTCCTCAATGTCACCAACGGCGATCCCTTCGCGCGCCATCAGCCGGGCGGCACCGATCAACACCCCACGCCCTTCGACACGCGCCCGCAGACCAAAACCGGGGATCGCCTCGACGCTTTCGGCCGTGGGCAACCCCTTGCCCGCCGCCGCAACCAGCGCACGGGCGATGGGGTGTTCGGATGAGGCTTCGGCAGCGCCAACAAGACGCAGCACCTCATCGCGGGTGACCCCCTCTGCGCAGATCACATCGCGCAAGGCCGGGCGTCCCTCGGTCAGGGTGCCGGTCTTGTCGAGCGCCACAGTGCGAACCTCTTCCAGCCGCTGCAGCGCATCGCCCTTGCGGAACAGAACACCCATCTGAGCAGCGCGGCCAATGCCCACCATGATCGAGGTGGGCGTCGCCAGCCCCATGGCGCAGGGGCAGGCGATGATCAAAACCGAAACCCCGGCCACCAGCGCAAAGGGCAAGGCGGGAGACGGACCAAAAACCGCCCAGACCAGAACCGTCAGCGCCGCTGCAACCATCACCGTCGGCACGAACCACAGGGTGATCCGGTCGACCATGCCCTGCACAGGCAGCTTGGCGCCCTGGGCCTGTTCCACCATGCGGATGATCTGCGCCAGCACCGTTTCTCCGCCGACCTTTGTGGCGCGGAACTCCAGCGGAGCGTTGCCGTTGATCGTACCCGCCGTCACCGGATCGCCGCCGGATTTCTGCACTGGCACCGGCTCGCCCGTGATCATGCTCTCATCGACGTATGAGGTGCCCGAAACCACCTCGCCATCGACGGCAATCCGCTCTCCCGGACGCACCCGGATAAGATCGCCAGCAGCAATCTCATCTACCTTGGTCTCAATCGCGTCGCCGCCGCTCACGACAAGGGCCGTTTTCGGTTGCAAGCCGATCAGCGCCTTGATCGCGGCGCCAGTACGCCCCTTGGCGCGCGCCTCAAGGGAGCGTCCTGTCAGGATCAAAACCACGATCACGGCCGCTGCCTCATAGTAGACGTTGGCTGTACCATAGGGCAAAAGCTGCGGCGCAAAGGTCGAGATGACCGAAAACACATAGGCGGCCGAAGTTCCCAAAGCGACGAGGGAGTTCATGTCAGGGGCACCGCGCAACAGGGCCGGAAAGCCCTTGCGATAGAACTGCAGCCCTGGGCCGACAAGAACCAGCGTGGTCAGCACAAATTGCAGATAATAGCTTTGCTGGTGGCCGAGTGTCTCCATGACCCAAAGGTGAACGCCGGGGATCATATGCCCGCCCATCTCGATCAAAAACACTGGCAAAGCCAAAGCCGCTGCGATCAGGACCTGCAGACCAAGGCTGCGGATCTCTTCCGCCTTGCGCGCCGTTTCTTGCGCCGCCTCATCCGCTTCGCCGCCCCTCAGGCGCGCGGGATATCCCGCAGCGGTCGCGGCCCGCGCCAGATCAGCCCCGCGGGTTGCCCCGGTCAGATAGGAAACCTCGGCGCGCTCCGATGCAAGGCTCACATCCGCGCTCACTACGCCGGGCACCGCCTTCAGTGCAGCTTCGACCCGCCCCACACAGGAGGCGCAGCTCAGCCCATCGACCTGAAGCGAAACCGTGCTTGTTGCAGCCGGGTAGCCTGCGTCTTCCAAAGCCTCGGTCAAGGCGGATATCGGCACATCCGCCGCGGCGGTCACCTGCCCTTTGGACGTGGCGAGGTTCACGGACGCAGCATTCACGCCACCAACACCAGCGAGCGCCCGTTCCGCCCGCCCTGTACATCCCGCACAGTTGAGCCCAGTCACCTGCAGCGTAATTTCCCAATCCTGAGCCATGACACTCTCCTGGCGGCTTCTCCAATGACCGCTGATATGGACCTTCCAGTCAAGGGAAGGTCAAGGCCTCTCTTGCAAAAAATTCCACCGGTACGGCCCCTGACGCAGAAGGACCATTTCGAGGCGGATTTGAGCCACGAAGACACGGGCCCTTTGCTACAAGGATCGGGGGAGGTTGCGCCTAAGGGGCGGCAAATGTAACGCTTGGCTCAGACGCCTCAGAAAGTGTCTGTTCGCATAGATCAATGCCCGCCAGACAGGGACCGCCGGGACCAATTCCCCCGCAGAAAATCGCAAAGGAAAAGACAAATGATCCGCACCCGAGCCGCCGTTGCAGTAGCCGCCGGCAAACCGCTGGAAATCATGGAGGTGAACCTCGAAGGGCCCAAGGCGGGCGAGGTTCTGGTGGAAATCAAGGCAACGGGCCTGTGCCACACAGATGAATTCACCCGCTCGGGTGACGATCCCGAAGGCATCTTCCCCGCGATCCTCGGCCATGAGGGCGCTGGCGTGGTTGTTGAAGTGGGCGAAGGCGTGACCAGCCTTGAGGTGGGCGACCACGTCATCCCGCTCTATACGCCAGAGTGCCGGGAATGCGAATACTGCCTAAATCCCAAGACAAACCTGTGTCAATCGATCCGCGCGACCCAAGGCCAGGGTCTTTTGCCCGATGGCACCACGCGGTTTTCGATGCTGGATGGCACCCCGATCCACCACTACATGGGCTGCTCGACCTTTGCCAACCACACAGTGGTGCCGGAAATCGCGCTTGCCAAGGTGCGCAAGGACGCGCCTTTTGACAAGATCTGCTATATCGGTTGCGGGGTCACCACAGGCATCGGCGCTGTGATCAACACCGCCAAGGTCGAGATCGGCTCTACCGCCATCGTTTTCGGCCTCGGCGGCATCGGTCTGAACGTGATCCAGGGCCTGCGGCTCGCGGGCGCGGATCAGATTGTCGGCGTTGACCTGAACCCGGGCAAGGTGGAGATGGCTGAGCATTTCGGCATGACCCACTTTGTGAACCCCTCCGAAGTCACCGGCGATCTGGTGGCCCATCTGGTCGAACTGACCGGCGGTGGCGCAGATTACACCTTTGACGCAACCGGGAATGTCAACGTCATGCGCACCGCCCTTGAGGCCGCACACAAGGGCTGGGGTGAAAGCATCATCATCGGCGTCGCCCCTGCTGGCGCAGAAATCTCCACTCGCCCCTTCCAGCTTGTCACCGGACGCAGCTGGCGTGGCACCGCCTTTGGCGGCGCCTCTGGGCGCACCGATGTGCCCAAGATCGTGGATTGGTACATGGACGGCAAGATCGAGATCGATCCCATGATTACGCACAAGCTGTCTCTGGACCAGATCAATGAGGGGTTCGATCTGATGCATGAAGGCAAATCTATCCGCGCTGTCGTGGAATTCTGATTCCTGACCTTCGAATTGACGAGCATCGGCACCGCAGGCCATTTGGCCTGCGGTGCTTTCTTTTGAAAGGTCCGCCGGGGCGAGAGTCTTTGCCGCACGGCCTCTACGCATGTATAGGGACACAGGATTTATCGACGCTTTGACGAGGCAAGGGTTTGAAATACGACACCACTGACATTTCCCAGCGAGACAGTGCCGCGACGATCATCTTTGATGCCCTGCGCAAAGCTATCATCGAAGGCGCTCTGCGCGATGGGGAGCCGCTGCGTCAGGAGGAGATTGCCAAGTCCTTCAACACCTCCCGTTTTCCGGTGCGCGAGGCGTTGAACCGTCTAGAACAACAGGGGCTGGTCAAGACCCAGCGCTACAAAGGCGCCGTGGTTGCAACCCTATCCATGAAAGAGGCCGGCGAAATCTTTGATCTGCGTGCCCGATTGGAGTCAGATGTGATCCGGGCCGCTGTGCCGAACATGTCGGCAAAGGTACTGGCCAAGGCTCAGGAGCATCTGGACCGTTTTGCCACCACCGAAGATCCCATGCGCTGGGGCGAGTTGAACCGCCAATTTCACGGCGCGCTCTACAGCGTGAGCGACATGCCCTACCACATCGAGGTCATCGAAAACGCCATTGACCGGATCGACCGCTACCTGCGTGCTCAGCTTGTGATGAGCGGCGGTGTGGATCGCAGCACCGAAGAGCATCGCGCCATCCTTGCCGCCTGCGCCCAAGGCGATGCAGAAGAGGCTGCGCGCCTGACCTATGCCCATATTCAGGATGCCAAGGCCTCTCTTCAGCGGCAACTGATGTCTGCGACCTGAGCGCCCGGCCTAGCCGACAATCATAAGCTCTTTGGGGAAGCTTGTCAGGGTCCGGCAGCCCTCCTTGGTGACAAGTACATCATCCTCGATCCGCACGCCGAACTTGCCGGGGCCGTAAAGACCGGGTTCGTTTGTGTAGACGGTGCCCGCGGGCAGAACCTCGTGATTGCCCCGCATGATATAGGGTGCCTCATGCACATCCCGGCCCAAGCCGTGCCCTGTTTTGGTGCGGATCCGGTCAGCAAAGGGCGAGGCTTCGAGAACACCTGTCACCACATCGTCGATTTCATGGGCCGTCACCCCGGCCCGCGTCACCTCAAGCCCCGCCAGATTGGCCCGTAAAACCGTGTCATAAACCGCACGTCCTTCTTCGCTGGCATCGCCAACGAACACTGTGCGGGTGATATCGGCACAGAACCCGTCCTTTCGCGCGCCGAAATCAAACAGCAGGGCATCCCCTGACTGCACCTCATAGTCAGCGCGCGCATGGGCATGAGGGCGCGCCGAGTTGTCGGCAGCTGCAACGATGGGCGAAAATGCCAGATTGTCCGCCCCTTCGGCAAACAAAGCCTGGATGAGGGCGCCTTCGATCTCCTTTTCGGTCTGCCCGATCCGCACGCCCTCAAGCACTTTGAACAAGGCTCTTTCCGACAAGCCGATTGCGGCCTCCAACGCTGCGATGTCAGACGCGCTTTTGATCATCCGCAGACCCGAGATTTCACGTTCCGCATCCAGAATTTCAAGATCCGGCATGGCCTGTCTCAAGGCATGATGCACAAAAACACGCATGACCTGCCCTTCGACGGCGAGACGCTTCAGTGGCATATGTGACGCCAGGGCGGCAAAGGCAGGCGCATACCCATCCTGATCGCGCCAATCGAAAACAGCCCCCTTAAACCCCACCTGCTCCCACGAGCCAAGCTCCAGATTGGGCACAATCGCGGCCGGTACGCCCTCGGCAGGAACCACGAGCAAAAAGGGGCGTTCATGGCTCATGAAGCTATGCCCCAGCGCCCGTGTGAAGTTCGGCCCTGGCACCAGCGCAACCGCCTCTACCTGCAAACGCCTTGCCAGCAATCGGTAGTCATCAAGGGCTTCGGGCATTTTTGCATCTCCGTTTGATCGCCGCAATTTGCCAGTACCTTCGCCACAAACGAGGGCCAAAGCCAACCGCAAATATGCAGGAAAACACCCGCCACGACCGCACCGACACGCCGTTAACCTTTCGGTAAGAACTGACACCAAAAGGCTACAAATTTGTTTAAAATTTTAGTTTTTGACACTATTGGGCCACTATTTGTGGAGTTTTGGCTCTCATCCAGCCATGCATTCACTGGACACAAGACTGAAATTAGTCACAATGCGAAGTAAATAAGGCCGCAAAAGACGGCCATTTGTGAGTTGAGACAAACGTACAGGCAATGAACCAGGTGAACGCCCGGAAGCGGCGACACCATGCGTATAGGCGAGCAGAAAATGAGTACTGTCGGATATATTTCCCGTGGCGTGACGGGAACCACCTTTCAGGGAACCTTCCCTGAGGGTTCTCCCGCTCATCTCGACGTAAGTCGGGCCAAAGACATCTCCCTCAACCTGGAGCGGGCCGAGATCGAAAGCTACGCCAGGCGCGGCGCGGATCTTCACATCGTTTTGGCCAATGGTGAAACGCTGGTGCTGGACAACTACTTCAGCGCCGCTGGAACCGGTGGAAAGAATCTGTTCCTCAGCGCCAATGGTGATTTCATCGAAGTCGTCCTTGAGGACAAAGCGGACGGCATGCTTTTTGCCAGTTACGAATCCTTGGATCTGACTGGCAAATGGAGCGCCTATGACGATCTGGTCTTCCTGGATGTGGACCGGATTGAACCCGTGATCGCGCCGCTTGCCGCACCGCTGTTTGGCGGTTTTGGCGCCGCAGGCGCCGCCGCAGCCGGGGTCGTCGGTACGGCTGCCGTTCTCAATGACGACGGCGACGGAGGATCGTCGTCGACACCGGACACCACCGCACCAGTTGCCGATGTGACCGACGGCACCCAGTCCGTGGGTGACATTGTGAATGCAGCGGACCACTCTGCAGGCCCCGTTATCAGCGGCACAGGCGAGCCCGGAGCCAGCTTGGAGGTCCTCGTCAACGGGGTCACGCAAAGCACGACCGTGAATCCAGATGGAACATGGTCGGTTACCTTCGACTCCGCCGACATCCCGACCGGTGAATACGAAACTCCGGTTGTGATTACGACCACCGATGCAGCAGGCAACAGCAACAGCTACAACGACGTTCTAGAGGTCGACACGATCGCGCCTCCGATCGCGATCGATACCGTCGAAGGCGACGACATCATCAATTTGGCTGAAGCGTCAGACGGCGTGGCTCTATCCGGCACAGGCGAAGCCGGAGCTTCGATAACTGTTGAGTTTCAAGGTCATACACGTTCAACCACGGTCGCAAACGACGGTAGCTGGTCGATCAACTTTGGCGCCGGGCAGATTTCCGGTGGCACCTACGACAGTGCAATTTCCATCACCTCGACCGATGCGGCAGGCAACAGCTCCTCTGAAACTCACACAGTGCGCATCGACACTGAAACCGCAGTGGGTATCGCCGCGGGGCAGGCAGGCGGAGACGACACTGTAAACGCAGCCGAACGTAGCGGTGGAATAGACCTGACCGGAACCGTGGAGCCGGGATCAACCGTCTTGGTGCAGCTCGGCTCCGTCACCCGGACCGCCTCAGTCGATGCACAGGGCAACTGGACCGCAAGTTTTTCGGCCTCGGACATTCCGGCAGGTAGCTACAATGCGGCAGTAACGGTTCAGGCAACCGATGCAGTGGGCAACACCGCGAGCACGTCGCACACCCTGGCGATTGACACAGAGGTGACCCCCCTTACCGTTGCATCCAGTCAAACGGCTGATGACGTGATCAACCTGGCCGAGCGCAGTGCGGGTGTGACCCTAACGGGAACGGTGGAACAGGGCTCTGGCGTTGAGGTTTCCATCGGTAGCATCACACGTACCGCCAGCGTCGATGCCGCCGGCAACTGGAGCGTGACTTTTGCTGAAGCCGACATCCCAAGCGGCGAATACGCAACCAACGCAACGATCGTTGCAACGGATGCGGCAGGCAACACCCGCTCGATCTCTGAGTCCTTTACCGTGGATACCGAGTACACGACCCCGGATGTGGATTCTGTCACCTTCTCAAGCGGCGACGTGCGTCGGATCAGCGCCGAAGGTGTCACCGACAGCTATTCGGTCAACGCCCTGGAAAGCAACGGTTCGGTCACTTCGCCTTCGGCCGTTGTTGCACAGGATCCGGTCTTCGGCACCGAGTTTACATTCTCGACACCCGTGCCTGATGGAACCCACCTGGTTGTGAGCAGCGAAGACACGGCCGGAAACGCCTCCAGCACTCTGGTGGTCTTGGAAGACAATGCCGTCAACAGCGGCACGATGGATCACGCAGGCCTGTCACAGTTCAACATTGATGCCTTGAACCTGGACTATGCAGCCGATGTGTCTCTCAGCCTCACGGAAGCCAACATAAAGGCGTTGTCGGGCAATTCTGACACACTGACGGTGCACGGCGGCGCGGATGACACCCTGACGGTGGCAGGTGCATCTGCCGCAGGTACGCAACTTGTGGATGGGCAGATCTACAACGTCTACACCGTCGGCACTGACGGCACGACCCTGCTGGTGGACCAGGACGTCAACGTTCTCATCTAATGACTGTTTCGGCGCGGCCCGTCAGGCAGGCCCGCCGAATCCCAAAACAAAAAGCCGAAAAGGCACGCGAGAAGAAGGGCACGGGGCAGTATGCACTTGGGACGATCCGCTATGGTGATGGCGCTGCTGTGCAGCCTCTCGGCCTGTGCAGAAAAATCACCATTTCTCGTCAAAAATGACGACGGCTCCGTCTCGCGCACCGCCAGCAGTTTTGAACAAAACGACAGTGAAGCGGCCTCCCCCATCATCTCGGCGCTCTTGCAGCGCCGGTCACTGCTTGAGGACGGCAGCATCTACCGTGAGGTCGGTGAAGCCGCCATTTCAGCCTCAGCCCGCGCCTCCGAAGCCGAGCTGATCAGCGCCAAACTGCGCGCCGAGGCGAAATCCAAGAACTGGCTGCCGACCATCGGCCCTTCGGTCAGTCTGACGGACCTCGGCGATCTGGTGGCGGGGATCCTGATTGAGCAGATCATTTTCGACAACGGCCGCCGCAAGGCGGAACGCGAATTTGCCGCCGCCGATGTGGAAGTGGCCGCCGTCAATCTGTCGATTGACATGAACACGCGGGTGCAGTCGGCGGTGGGGCTGTACTCTGCAGGTCTTCGCGGGGATGAGAAAGCCGCCTATCTGGGCCGTGCCATCAACCAGATGAGTGAATTTCGCCGCATTGTGAGCGGACGCGTCCAAGGCGGCCTTAATGATCAATCCGACCTCAACGTGGTGGATAGCAAGATCTCGGGCCTGCGCACCGCCAAAGCAACTGCGGCAGATTCGGCCGCCACGGCGCGGGCCGAACTGCAGGCGATGACCGGCCAGCGTTTTCCCGAAAAACCGCGGCGCATGGATCTGGGCACGCCTCCGCAACAAACCTCCTTTCTGGACGTAATGAAAGCGCAGGCCGAAGCCGAGCGCACCATCGCCGAAGCCAAGGCCGGGCGCGCAGGTCTGCTGCCGCAGGTCGCCGCCGCCGGCAATGCAACAAGCGACGGATCCGGCGCAGGGCTGACCCTGGATATGGCGACACCTCTGGGCCTGGGCACACCGGCCGCCCTGAAAGCGCTGGACGCCACCAAGGAAGCTGCACGCCGCACCGTTGGCGAAGCCGAGGAAGACGCCCGGCGCACCTATTCGCGTCAAATGCAGCGTCTGGCCTCTTACATCCGGCAGGAAAGCGAAACCGCCGCCCTCGCCCGCGCCAGTCGCGAAACATACAAACTGTTCAAATCGCAATATGAGGCCGGTCAGCGCCCGGTGATGGAGGTCGTCTCCATCTACGAAGAGCTGATCCGCCGCGAACAGGCACATATCGATGCAAAATACGAGGTCATCCTGATCCAGCTAGAGCTGGCCCGGGATATGGGCCTGTTGGCAGATGGGAATAAGATATGATCAGGTTCCCCGGAAAATTCAGGAAACCCCGCAAGGCGCAAGACGGCGCTCAAACGGCAGAGGCGGTGCCCATCGCCGAAGCCCCGGACAATGTGGCGTCCTTTGCGCCGCCTCCCCCGTTCAGCCCGCCTGCCTTTGAGCCCCTGCCAGATACCTTTGCTGCGTCTGACCCCTTCGACGACGCGCCCGCGCCACAGGGCCAAACCCCGCCGCCGTTTCAACCTGGCGATCCGCTGGTCCTCGACACGCATGTCCCCGCGCCCGATACAAACCCTGAGCCGGCAGATGAGGTGGCCCCTATTCAGGACCCCGTTGTTCATATCACCACCTATGCGCCGGACCAGAACGCCGCACCGCAACCAGAGGCCTTGGGGGCCGAAAACAGTGGATTGCCGGAAGCGTCAGAGGCCGAAATCCTGCCCTTGAGCACGCGCGTTGATGCGCAAGAGCCGTCCCATCAAGAGCCGGACCTCGATGAAGCTGCCATCGCAAAGGCCGCCGAGGACCGCGTCCAGCATCGCGCAGAGCTGATTGCAACGCTCGCAGCCCTCAAAGGCGCCCAGACCCAGGCCGGCGATATCGCCGCCCACCTGTGGAAAAGCGCCAAGGGCGATACCTCTCCCAAAAGCCTCGCCAAGGCGTTGCGCTCAACCGGGCTGAAGGCCAAGTTGCGCAAGGTCAAAGCGCTCACCCCCGAGATCTGGCCTGCCCTCGCCATGATGCAGGGCGGTCAATGCGTTCTGGTGCTTGAACAAAGCGACGACAGGCTGTTCATCTATGACACCACCTGCCCGGACAACCGTGCCGAGGTGCCGCTGGAAGAATTCCAACCCTATTTCAAGGGCCTGACCCTGGGGGCACGGACGCCCCTGTCGCAGATGTCGGCTCGCCACACACCAAAGCTCGACACCGGGCATTGGTTCTGGGGAGAGTTCCCAAAGTATCGCCGCCAGGTGGGCGAGATCATACTTGGCTCGCTCGTGGCCAACGTTCTGGCGGTGTCCGTCGCGCTGTTTTCCCTACAGGTCTATGATCGGGTGGTTCCGCACCAGTCCCATGCGACCCTGTGGGTGCTGGCCATTGGCGCCTTCCTTGCCATCACGCTGGAGGCTTGCCTGAAAGTGGCCCGTGCCCGTCTGACCGACAGTGCCGGCCGCCAGATCGAACTGACCGTGCAGCACAGCCTGATGCGCCGCCTCATCGGCATGCGCTCTGACAAGAAACCGCTGCCACCTTCGGGGCTGTTTGCCGCGATGCGTGATTTTGGCTCGGTGCGGGAGTTCTTTACCTCCTCCACCCTGTCGACCCTTGCGGATATTCCGTTCATCGCGGTGTTCCTGCTGCTGGTGGCCTCGATCGCAGGGCCCATTGTCTGGGTGCTGGTTGCCGGCGGCATACTGATGCTGCTGCCGGCCTATTTCCTGCAAAAGCGCATGATCGCCCTCACCCGCCAGACCCAGGGGGCCAATGCCAAGGCTGGGCGCCTGTTGCATGAAACCCTGAGCGAGCTCGACACCGTCAAGTCCCAGCGCGGCGAAGATCGCGTGATGCGCCTCTGGGATGAGCTGAACATCCTTGCCTCTCATTCTTCGACCGAACAGCGCCGCCTGTCGAGCGCCCTCACCTACTGGTCGCAAGGGGTGCAGCAGGCCACCTATGTCTGTGCTGTGGTCCTTGGTACGCTGATGGTGTTTGTCGGCGAATTCACCGTCGGCACCATCATTGCCACCGGCATCCTCACCAGCCGCACCCTGGCACCGCTGACGCAATTCGCCGGGACCCTGGCCCGCTGGAGCAACGTCAAAGCAGCCCTTGAGGCGCTGGACGCCATTGCAGAAGCTCCCCAGGACAAGGACGCCTCCCGCAGCTACCTGCGCCGGGACAGACTGACCGGACGTTTCGATCTGCGTGAAGTGGTGTTTCGCTATGATTCCGACGCCGCACCAACGCTGGATGTCCCTGCCGTTGCCATTTTGCCCGGCCAAAAGATTGCGGTGTTGGGGGTGAACGGGTCCGGCAAGTCGACGCTTCTGAAACTCCTTTCCGGTCTTTACGCGCCGGAAAAAGGCCGGATCATGCTGGACGGCACCGACATGGCCCAGATCGACCCCCGCGATCTACGCCGCCATATCGGCTATCTCAGCCAGGATGTGCGCCTGATGAGCGGCACTCTGAGGGACAACCTGAACCTTGGTCAGCTTGAGCGCAACGATGCCCGCCTGATGGAGGCCCTGGAATTTGCCGGCCTCGGCGCCTTTGTGCGCGCTCACCACAAGGGGCTGGATCTGGAGATCACCGATGGCGGCAGCGGGCTTTCGATTGGTCAGCGTCAGTCCATCGGCTGGGCGCGGCTGTGGCTGCAGAACCCGTCCATCGTGCTGCTGGATGAACCCACCGCGGCGCTGGATCAAACGCTGGAACGCACCATGGTGAGCCGTCTGGAAAGCTGGCTTGAGGGGCGCACTGCAGTTATTGCAACGCACCGGATGCCGATCCTGTCCCTGACCAACCGCACATTGATTCTGCAGGCTGGACGCATGGTCGTCGACGGGCCGCGCGATCAGGTTCTGGCCCATCTCGCCGCAGGAGAGAAGAAATGACCGCGATAACGGATTTCGACTTTACCGAAGAGACACGCGGATCGGGGCGGATCATCTACCTGGTGGCCGCCTCTGTCGTGACCTTTCTCGCCTGGGCGGCCTTTGCTTCGGTCGATGAGATCGTACGCGGCGATGGCGAGGTGGTCTCTTCTTCCCGGGCGCAGATCGTGCAAAACCTTGAAGGCGGTATTCTGGCCGAACTTTTTGTGCGGCAAGGCGACAGCGTTCAGGCTGGACAGGTTCTTGGGCGCCTTCAGGATACAAAGTTCCGCGCAGCGGCAGATGAGCTGCAGGAACAGATCGATGCGCTTGAGATCAAGCAGTACCGGCTGGAAGCGGAAATGAACGGCGCGCTCGAGTTCGAGGTCCCTGCCCCGCTGGCCCAGCGCTCTGCCGAGATCCTGGCATCGGAGCGCACCCTTTTGAAAGCGCGGCAAACAGACTTCCAAAGCCGCCGCGACAGTGCCCGAACCATCATGACGCAGCTCAATGACGAGCTGGAAAACCTGCAAAAGCTTTACAAGACCAACATTGTAGCGCTCAACGAGGTCAACAAGGCGCAAAAGTCCGCAACTGATGCGGCGGCAAAATATACCGAGCTTGGCACCCAAAACGAATTGGATCTGGCCGAGGAGTATTCAAAGGCGCTGCGCGAGCTGGCCTCCCTGCGCCAGGAGCTGCGTCTGGCCACGGATCAGCTCAATCGCACGGTTATCACCGCCCCCATGAGCGGCATCGTCAACAGCCTTGCCGTGACCACCATCGGCGGCGTCGTGCGCCCCGGCGAAGAAATCTTTGAGATCATCCCGCTGGGTGAAGAATTGTTCGTTGAGGCACGCGTCAATCCAAAGGACATCGCCAGCGTAGAGCCCGGCCAGGAGGCTACAATCAAACTATCGGCCTATGATTACACGATCTATGGCGCGCTCAAGGGTACGGTTGATTTCGTGTCCGCCGATACATTTGAGGATGAGCGCAACCCGCGCGCCGAGCCATTCTATCGCGTGACCGTCCGCGTAGACCGGTCAGGATTCACCGAGCGCCAGCAGTCCATAGAAATCCGCCCTGGCATGCGCGCAACGGCTGAATTGAGGACCGGGTCCAAAACCGTTCTAAATTACCTTCTCAAACCGCTCTACAAGTCGCGCGAAGCATTCCGCGAACCATAGGTCTGCGGAAAGAATACTCTGAGGTCGATGTTTTGGGGGGCTGTTTCAGACCGGCACTCAAGACGTGATCGCCCAAGTGCTGTGTTCTTCGCATGCCTCTGCTGGATCAGACAGGTCGCTGGATCAGACAGGCCGCGCGCGCGAAAGTTCTTTTCGCACGATTTGTTCAGTGGGTGCTATCCGGCGCTTTGCATCAAAGCGCGCAGGGTGCCGTCCAGAACAGAGCCAAGAGAGACACGCCTGGCTCCGATGGCGGCCTTGGATGAGATCACCGATACCAGCCGTGGGGCATGGCCCGGGGCCGCCTCAAAGACAGGCGAGCCGGACGCGCCATAGTCCACCTGGCACGAGGTTACCAGGGTCTGGTTCTGTTTGGCCAGAACCTCGCAGCCGCGCTGCAGGCTCGGAGTAGTAGCGCGGTTGTGAGAATAGGATACGACATCCACAATATCCCCACGCGATGCCTGCCAAGACAGGCTCAGAGGACGAATTTGGCGGCTATCAATGGGCGTCGACAAACGAAGCACCGCAATGTCCGTCCCGATCTGGGCAATACCACCACTGCCAAACCGATAGCCCGGATGCAGGACCGCTTTGCTCACCGTGCGCGAGGCTTTGGCAGAACCTCCGTAGAGCCCTGCTTCAAACTTGATACGCGTCGGATCGACCCGGCGCCCGGTTGCAGGATCAAACAGACAATGCGCCGCGGTCAGAACCAGATTGTGCGCAACCAAAGAGCCTGTGCACATGTTGCGCCCAGCAATATTCAGGCGGCCAACAGCCTCCCAGCCAGGCATCGCATTGACGCCATAGCGGCTGTCCTCTGCCAAGGCGCCAACAGGCATGCCCAATGACAGGCATACTGCCGCGAATGCAGCTCGTAGTCTCATCGTCATCCACTCCACTTTCCACATCACCACCCTCGGTGAGGGCTGCGGCTGGAATGGGGCTCAATGTTGCGTCGAACGGACGAAATGATGGACAGAATGTGACGTAGTTAACAAAATTCTAACCCCCCGGTTATTCCCTCCCCAGAATGGCCGAAACCTTAGGAAAAGCCTAACAAAGCTTGCCAATTTTCATTAACTTTTTCGCAAATGCCTGAAAAACAATAGAGATTTACCGCCGCATCCCCGTTCAAATTGGCGCTCTGGCTGAAACCTTCTATCAACACTTGCGCCAATCAGGGCAGCTCTGGGGGGAATGTGGCGAATCTTGGTCGAGGAAACGCGGGGCAGACGTCGACAGGATCAGGAGCGCATCTGCGCCTTGTTGCCGCAATCCGTTAACGCCAGGCCCAATCTGCCAAGCTGGGCACAGGGCGCCGGGGCCTCAGCCCAGACGCAGGCCCGTTTGGCTGTCGAACAGCACTGCCCGTTCCGTGTTGATGCAGAACTCCATGGTCCCTTCCAACAGCTTTGCATAGCCGGATGTCCCCCGCGCCAGCACTTCCTTGCCGTTCCACGTCAGCACACAAAGCGTGTCGGCCCCAGTCGCCTCGGTCACGTCAATCTCGGCGGCGACCACCTGCCCCGCTTCACTGGCGCCCTGGCTGATCATTTCGGGACGCAGGCCCAGCACCAGTTTTTCCCCCATACGCCCTGCGAGCCGTGCGGCATGGGACGAGAGATCAAGCACCAGCGGTCGGTCCTCACCATCCGCGCGCACGGCGATTTCCGCCACCACCCCTTGATCCGAAGCCTGCGGCACGATGTCGATGAAATTCATCGGCGGCGATCCAACCAGACCTGCAACGAACATATTGGCGGGCTGTTCGTATATCTCCGCCGGGCTGGCCAGTTGCTGAACCTCGCCATCCTTCAGAATGGCGATCCTGTCCGCCAGGGTCAGCGCCTCGATCTGGTCGTGGGTAACATAGACCATGGTGGCATTGAGCCGCTTGTGCAGCCGCTTGATCTCGGTTCGCATCTCAAGGCGCAGCTTCGCATCCAGATTGCTGAGCGGCTCGTCGAACAGAAACACCTCGGGGTCGCGCACAAGGGCACGCCCCATGGCCACCCGTTGACGCTGGCCACCAGACAGCTGGCTGGGCTTGCGATCCAAGAGGTGATCCATCTGCAGCATCTTGGCGACCTCAAGCACCCGTTTTTGCCGCTCAGCCTTGGGCATGCCGCGCATCTCAAGTCCAAAGGCGATGTTCTGCGCCACCGTCATGGTCGGATACAGAGCATACGATTGGAACACCATGGCGATGTCGCGGTCCTTTGGGTGCACATCGTTCACCACGCGCCCGCCGATGCTGATTTCCCCCTCGGTGACGCTTTCCAGACCGGCGATCATGTTCAGCAGTGTGGATTTCCCACAGCCAGAGGCGCCCAAGAGCACCAGAAACTCGCCATCCTGAAGATCGATCGACACGCCCTTCAGGACCTCCACCTGCCCATAGCGTTTCACTGCATTGTTGATAGTCAGAGAAGCCATCTGCCTGTCCTCATCCTTTGACCGAGCCGGCGGTAAGACCGCGCACGAAGTATCGGCCCGCGACGATATAAACGAAAAGCGTGGGAGCTGCGGTGATCAAAGCCGCCGCCATGTCCACATTGTATTGTTTGACCCCGGTGGTGGTGTTCACGAGGTTATTGAGCGCCACGGTCACGGGCTGCGCCCCGCCAGTGGTAAAGCTCGCGCCGAACAGGAAGTCGTTCCAGATCTGGGTGAACTGCCAGATCACCGAGACCACGATAATCGGCGGCGACAGGGGCAGGATGATCCGCCAGAAGATCGTGAAGAACCCCGCCCCGTCGATGGTGGCCGCGCGCACCAGCTCATCCGGGATAGTGACATAGTAGTTGCGGAAGAACAGCGTGGTGAAGGCAAGGCCATAGACCGAATGCACCAGGATCAACCCGTAAACGGTGTTGGTGATGCCGAGTTTCCCCAATGTCTGCGCCATTGGCAGGATCACCACCTGAAAGGGCACGAAGCAGCCGAACAGGATCAGCGCAAAGACAAGGTTTGCCCCGCGAAAGCGAAATTTAGTGAGGGCAAATCCGGTGATCGCCCCCAGAAGGGTCGAGATCACCACCGCAGGCAGCGCCATGCGGACCGAGTTCCAGAAATAGGGCTCAAGCCCCGTGCACTCGACCCCGATGCAGGCCTCGCTCCAGGCATGACGCCAGGCAGCAAAGTTCAGCTCGTGCGGCAGCGCCAAGAGGGATCCGCCCCGGATCTCCTCCAGATCCTTCATCGAGGTGCCGACGACCACATAGGCCGGCAACAGGAACCATATCGCAAAAAGGATCAGAACGGCCCAGAGCAACACCCGCAAAAGGATCTGGCTGCCAGAACCGGATTGGGACATGGGAGAGGTCTCAGACATGTTTCTTGCCCCTCAGTTCTGAGTAAAGATAGGGCACCATGATCGCGGCGACCGTCGCCAGCATCACCATGGCCGAGGCAGCGCCAACGCCGATCTCGTTGCGGCGGAAGGTCATCTCATACATGAAATTGGCTGGCAGGGTTGAGGCATAGCCGGGTCCGCCGCCGGTCAGGGCCACGACAAGGTCAAAGCTCTTGATTGCTAGGTGGGCAAGGATAACCACCGCGCTCATGAAGACGGGGCGCATCGAGGGAAGGATGATGCGCAGGTAGATCTGCCAGGGCGAGGCGCCATCCAAGCTCGCCGCCTTGATGATGTCCTGATCGACACTGCGCAGGGCCGACAGGAACAGCGCCATCACGAACCCGGCGCTTTGCCAGACGGCGGCCATGACCAGCGCATAGACCGCAAGGTTCTCATCCACAGTCCAGCCAAAGCGGAATGTCTCCCAGCCCCAGCTCCGCACCACGGTTTCCAGCCCCAGCGAGGGGTTCATGATCCATTTCCAGGCGGTGCCGGTGATGATGAAGGAAATCGCCATCGGATAAAGGTAGATGGTGCGGATGAAACCCTCGGCGCGGATCTTCTGATCCAAAAGCACCGCCAGCAGGCAGCCGATCACGATGGCGACAAGGATGAAGAGCACCCCAAAGACAAACAGGTTGTCGATGGCGACCGACCAGCGGTCCATCTGAAACAGGCGCTCGTACTGGCGAAATCCGGTCAGGGTGTAGTTCGGCAGCATCTTGGACTTGGTCAGCGACATATAGCCAGTCCAAAGAATGAAGCCGTAGACGAAGAACAGGATGGCGGCAAACCCCGGCGCCACCACGATCTGCGGCAGGATGCGGGCCAGACGGTCCATCAGGGTGACAGGGGGACGGGTCACAGCGGGTCTTCTTTCGAGAGGGTGAGTGTTTAGATGCACGGTCCCCTTCACAAGGGACCGCGCTGTTCAGACGCCATGCGCAGGCTTACATGGCCAGCTTGATGGCTTTTACCAGCTTCTCGGTGGCCTCGGTGGAGGACATGTCCGAATTGAAATGCGCGGTCACCACGTCGATGAAAGCACCGCGTACGGCACCGGCCTGGGCAATTTCGTGCGCCATGGATCCCATCAGCGTGCCACCCTTAGCAGCTGAAACCATATCGTCCATCGACTTGATTGCGCATGCGTCGAACTCGCCGCGCGGCACATCGGTGCGCGCCGGGATAGACCCTTTGAACAGGTTGAAGGTCTCCTGGAACTCGGTACCAAGGATCAGCTCAGCGAGCAGAGCCTGCCCTTGCACATTGTCGTCGCCCTTGACGTTGAACATGGCAAAGCTGTCGGAGTTGAGGATATAGCCGCCATCCGACGGTGTGGCGGCACAGATGTAATCCTTGCCCGGTTCAAGACCTGCAGCCGCGAATTCGCCCTTGGCCCAGTCGCCCATGATCTGCATCGCGGCTTCGCCGCGCATCACCATGGCGGTGGCAAGGTTCCAGTCGCGGCCCGGGAAATCGGGATCCACGTAGCCGCGCATCTTGCGCATCTGGTCAAAGACCTTGACCATGGTGTCGGATCCCAGCGCATCCATGTCGAGATCGACCAGCGCCTTTTGGTAGAAGTCGATACCGCCAACGCCCAGAACCACCGTTTCAAACACCGTCGCGTCCTGCCAGGGCTGACCGCCATGGGCCAGCGGGATGATCCCGGCGGCCTTCAGTTTCTCGGCAGTCTCGTTGAACTCATCCCATGTGGTGGGCACATCGGCACCAACCTTGGCCAGAACCGCAGGGTTGGCCCAGATCCAGTCCACCCGGTGCACATTGACCGGCACGGCCACATACTGACCGTCGTGTTTGACGATGTTCTGGATGGTCTCGGGCAGCACCTTGTCCCAGTTCTGCGCGGCGGCCACATCGCTCAGATCGCCCAGCGCGCCAGCCTCGGCCCATTCCTGAATATTCGGCCCTTTGATCTGAACCGCAGCAGGCGGATCGCCCGCCAGGACGCGGGCGCGTAGAACAGCGGCCTGCGCATCACCGCCGCCGCCGGCAACCGGAGCATCGACCCACTCACCACCGCGCGCCTTGAAAGCTTCTTGCAGGGCCTGAACCGCCTTGGCCTCACCGCCAGAGGTCCAGTAGTGCAGCACTTCGGCCTTGGGGTCCGCCACGGCAGGGGCAGCAACGGTGACGGCCAGCATTGAGGCAGCGCCAAGCAGCGCTTTTGCAACTTTGTTCATGATATCCTCCCAGATCGTACCTGTCTCATCAGGCACCTGTTGTGACACTCTACCGGGAATTGCGCCGCACCGGTCCAAGCAATTTGTTGCGATTTGTTGCATTCTCGGCCATCCTCACAAGCCGAACAAAACCATAAAGAGATCCGGCCGCTCATCGACTGCAGTGGCAGATCGCAGCACCACAAAAGGACAAGACGCCTCCGTGCCCTCAGTGCATATCGTCGAAGACGACAGTGAGATTTCGGATCTGCTGTCCGCCTACCTGTCGAACCGAGGGTTCGCGTGTCGCGTCTCCCCGTCCAGCGAGTCCGCAAAAGAACATGCCCCGGCAGATTTTGACGTCTATGTTGTGGACGTGATGCTTCCAGGAGAAGACGGTCTTTCCTTTTGTCGATGGCTGCGTGAAACATCTGAAGTTCCGGTGATCATTCTGTCGGCAGTCCGAGGGGATAACGAGCGTATCATTGGCTTGGAACTGGGCGCTGACGACTACCTGGAGAAGCCCTTCAATCCCCGTGAATTGCTTGCACGCATGAATGCCCTCCTGCGCCGCACACAGGTGCAACGCGGGCGCAAAGCGCCGACCGGGCAGATCCGCTTTTCCGGCTGGTGCCTGGACTGCACACGTCAAAAATTGCACAGCCCGGCGGGCATGCTGGTTCCACTTAGCTCAACCGAGTACCGGCTGATTACGGCTTTGGTCGGAGCCCTGCCCGATCCGGTATCGCGTGAGGTGATCGGGAGAGAGATCTTTGGCGTGGACCTCGGCCCCGAGGACCGCAGGGTAGATATCCTTGTCAGCCGCTTGCGAAAGAAGCTCTCAGCCGCGGATGAGGATGCCGATTTTATCAAGACGGTGCGCAACCGGGGCTATCAGTTCTGCGCCCCGATCAGCAGCTAGCGGCATGGCGCTGAACGCCCTCCTGCTGCGCGCATTGCGCCAGCTTCCCGGTTCGCTGGCGCAGCGACTGCCCTTGCTGGTGGTTCTGTCTTTCCTCGCGGGCAGTCTGGTCTCCGGCTGGACCCTGCACCGGATTTTCGAACGCCGCTCCGCACTCCTGATTGCAGAGACTTCCGGGCCTGCCTTGTTGCAGATCATTAGGGCGGCCCGCACAAACGAGGTGCCACTATCGGGGAACCTACCCCCCTATGACTGGCAAATTGCTGCAAGCGGCTTCACGGCGGAGGCGACCCATACGGTGCCCCTGATTCTGATCCTGGATGATCAACGCCTGCGCGCCGCGGCCGTGTTTGACGCGCCCCCCAAACGGCCCGATGCCCTGCGCGCTTCCGGCGAGCAGCAATCCCCCGAAGGACGTTTGGGCGATCTGTCCCGCGCCATTGCCCGACAAGACAGCGGCGCCACTTTGTCAGTGTTTCAACCTGACGGAAGCGTATTGTCGGTCACGGCAACCAGGCTGTGGCGCAACAGGCTTGAGGAAACCAAGGTTGCGCTGATCGGTCTGGCGGCATTTCTTTTGGGAATGGCGGCGATTGTGCCCCTGGCGATCAACCTGGCGGCGCCTTTCCGGCTTCTTGCGCGGCGCGGTACAGCGCAGCTGCCGCCCCTGGCTTCTCTCGAGGCTATTCAGGTGCGTGATCGAATAGATCATCTCAAAGAACGCTTTGCCGCGGAGCAAGACCACAAAGCGCAGGGTCTGGCCGCAATCTCCCACGATCTTCGCACCCCGGTGACGCGCCTGAGGCTTCGCAGTGAGTTGCTGGAGGACCCGAACCTACATGAAAAATTCAGCGCGGATCTCGATGAGATTTCGCGTATCATCGATGGCGCTCTGGATCTGCTCAGCATTCGCCACCAAAGTGAACAGAGCCATATTTTCCCCTTGGCAAGCCTCGTGGAAAGCCTGGTGGATGACTACCGGGACACAGGGCGCAATGTCCAGTTCATTGGCCAACGCCCGATGCGCCTGCCCGGTGTTCCGACCGTGTTCGGCCGCAGCGCACCCATGCGTGTGGAAACGGAGGGGCAAAGCATGATGCGCGGACAGCCGGACAAGTTGCGACGCGCGATTTGCAATCTGATCGACAACGGCTTGGCGTATGGTCAGCACGTCACAGTGTCAATCGAAAGCATTGGCTCTGATGAGCTGGAGGTCGTGATTGCAGACGACGGCCCCGGGATTCCACCAGATCGTATTGCGACCATGATGCGCCCCTTCTCGCGCGGCCACACGCGTGGAGACGGTGTTGGTCTAGGCTTGGCAATCGCCCAGGAGATTGCCGAACTACACGCTGGAGGCGCAACTTTGGAAAACGGAGATACAGGTCTCATCGCCCGTCTGCGTGTCGTGCGAGGACTTTAGGTGCAGGACTCATAGCCAATAGATGACGGTTGCCAGCCAGTGCGATGGCTGAGAGGAAGACCTTCGGGATCTGTCGTATCGGGTCGCCACACGCCGCCAGTCTTTGAGCCTGCCGGACATGATTTCGCATCGCTGCCCGGCTGTGACGAACAGGTTGAGCGGACGTCCCTGGTTGTCGCAGATGGCATATAGCGCGGTGTTCATACCGCCTTTGGTGCGGCGGATCAGGCGTCCACGCCCCCGTTCGTCGGGAAATTGATCCACTGGATCAATTCCTGATCCTCCTTGCTTGACGCCTAAACTGGTCGCTGCGCGGTGTGCCTTCAGATAGGTTGCGTTCACTGCCGGGCAGGGCAATGAAAGCGCGGCTTGCCATGGGACTTCGGGAAGAAAGGCTCAAGACGCGCCATCTGCGCATCCTTCTGCCAGAAAGATCGGACAAATTCACCGCTCGCTTTTCGAACCGTGAATCATGCTACTCCTCTGAAATCGATGGGTCCCGAGCCTAGGCAGACGTGCAGAATCCGTTTACGCATCATAAATACTCCTTTTCGAAAGATCAAAACCAAGAGGCTTTGCTACTATGAGAATGAGCGCTGGCAAGATCGTGGTCCTGACCGGGGCAGGCATTTCTGCCGAAAGCGGTCTTGGTACGTTTCGAGACGAAGACGGCCTCTGGGCACAGCACCGGATCGAGGATGTAGCAACCCCTGAAGGCTTTGCCCGCGACCCGGGCCTGGTGCATCGGTTCTACAATGCCCGTCGTGCGCAGGCGGCAAGCGCAACCCCGAATGCAGCTCACATCGCCCTCGCTTCACTGCAACAGAGATGGCCTGATGACGTAGTCATCATCACTCAGAATGTGGATGGTCTGCACGAAAAGGGAGGCGCCTCAAAGGTTCTGCATATGCATGGGGTTCTGGATGGCGCCCTCTGTTCGGTCTGTGAACACCGCTGGGAAGCACCCGCAGAGATGCTTCCATCCGACACTTGCCCGGCCTGCCATGCCCCCAGCACCCGTCCTGATATCGTCTGGTTCGGAGAGATGCCCTACGACATGGAAGAGATCTACGACCACTTGGGCGCGGCTGATATCTTTGCATCGATCGGCACCTCGGGGCAGGTCTACCCGGCCGCCGCCTTTGTGCAGGAGGCCCGCATGGCAGGCGCACATACGATTGAACTGAACCTGGAACCTTCCGCCGGGGCTTCCAGTTTTGCAGAAAGCCGCCTGGGGCCTGCCACAGAAATTGTCCCGGCCTGGACGGAAGAGCTATTGGCACAAACCTGAATACCCAAGCTACAGAACCTAGGAAAAGCAGATGGCCAGCCGCGAAGGCTGGCCAAATAGACAGCGCCGCAACACGCGCTATCGAAAACGTCGAACGCCTTAGTTCGAATGCGTGCCGTGCTTCATACCACCATGAGCCGGTTTGCGCTCCAGGTCCACGGCAACCTCAAGGCTGACTTCACCTGCTTTTTCGAACACCAATGTCAGCGGAATGGTGTCACCGTGATGCAGAGTTTCCTTTAGGCCAAGGAACATCACGTGGTCGCCGCCACGCTTGAGCATGTGGGTCTCGCCTGCCGGGATGGCAAAGCCTTCCTCCACATGGACCATCTTCATCACGCCATTGGCATCGCTCAGATGAGTGTGGAGTTCGACCCGCTCGGCCACGTCAGAACGGGCGTCGATCAGCCGGTCATCCGCGCCGGTGTGGTTCATGATCTCCATGAAGGCGGCGCCGCTGGCGGACATCTTGGTAGACACACGCGCATAGGCATCGTGCACCATCATGCCACCGGCCATTGCCGCTCCGGCCAGGGTCAGTGCGGCTACGCTGGATGCGGCGAAAACGAAGGATTTGAAAGACATCTGGTGTCTCCTGTTGTCATTGTCTGTTTTGGTACCCGGCCCGTAGGACCGGAAAGTGTTGGGAAGAAGGGTCAGACAGACACAGGAGGGCCCCGCGCAAAGGCACCGGACACGAAGGAGGCATGCCTGCCTGCAGCCGGAACCAGAAATGGCGTGAGGCTTGCGAAATCGGCAGGCGCGGGCGCCCCCCAACTTGCAGGAGCGGAAGCATCCAGAAGATGCATGATGCAGTCGGGGCAATAGTGTGGTGGCCCGGTCGGCTGGCCTTCGCTATCGACGTAGATCGTCACCGGCCCCGTGCCGGTACAGATCACCATCTGGCCCGATGCATCTTGCGCACCGCGCATCGCCGCAGCGCTGTGGGCTGTCAGCACCACGGCCAGAGACAGAATAATCCCGACGAATATGCGAAGGCGTTGCATCATCACATGCAGATATGCCCATGCACAGCACGAACTGCAAGCCGCATTGCGCGCCTTGCGGAACGGCAAAACGCCGCGCTGTATGTTCCAGCGCGGCGTCTCATAAAACAGGATCGGTGTAGCGGATCAGGCCTCGGCAGCTTGTGCCTTGGCGATCTCTTTCTTCACTTTCAGCGCGGCTGCGGACAGCTCTTCGTCCTTGGCTTTGGCCAGGAACGCGTCCAGACCACCACGGTGATCGACCGAACGCAGGGCAGCTGCAGAGATGCGCAGCTTGACGCCGCGGCCCAGAGTTTCGGACTGCAGGGTCACATCGTTCAGGTTCGGCAGAAAACGACGCTTGGTTTTGTTGTTGGCGTGGCTGACATTGTTGCCAGTCATCGGGCCTTTTCCGGTCAGTTCGCAACGGCGCGACATGGGTTTTTCCTTCGTATCTGGGGCGGCGCGCCGGGAAATGCCCCGAATCTACCGCCAAATCACAAGGGGCGCTGCCATTGGCTGCGCCCGAAAACTGGTTGGATGCGTTTAGGAGGAATCACCGGCAGGGTCAAGACATATGGCGGGGTTTTATGAGCCCCACGTGCAGGAAACTGCCGCCTTATTCCAAACCCAGCCCTTTCAGCATGTCCCGCGCAGCAGTGGCCGGGGTTTGCTGGCCCGCCGCAACCGCCTCTGACAGCTCAGCCATGCGCCCCCGCGCCCAGGGTGTTTCAAGCCGCGCCAGCAGGGCCTGACGGACGTCTTCGGCAAACCAGTAGCGGGCCTGCTCCGCGCGGGTGCGCTCCCAGTTGCCGCTCTCGCGCCGCCAGTCGGCCAGCGCTTCGATATCAGCCCAGGCGCCCTCCAACCCCTCACGGGCGAGCGCGGAAACCATCATCGCCTTGGGAAACCCCTCCGGGTCTTGTGGACGTTTGCGCAACAAGCGCAGCGCACCGGCATAATCGGCACAGGTGCGCGTGGCGGCCGGTTTCAGATCGCCATCGGCCTTGTTCACAAGGATCATGTCTGCCATCTCCATGATGCCGCGCTTGACCCCTTGCAGCTCATCCCCGCCCGCAGGCGCCAGCAGCAGCAGGAACAGATCCGACATCTGCGCCACCACGGTTTCGGATTGCCCCACACCGACGGTCTCGATCAAGACCACATCAAAGCCCGCCGCCTCGCACAGGGAGACCGCCTCGCGGGTGCGGCGGGCAACACCGCCAAGGGTGGTCTGGCTGGGCGAAGGGCGGATAAAGGCGTTCTTCTGACGACTGAGATGCTCCATCCGGGTTTTGTCGCCAAGGATCGACCCGCCCGAGCGGGCCGAGCTGGGATCGACGGCCAGCACAGCAACCTTGAGGCCCCGCTCCACCAGCATCATGCCAAAGCTCTCGATAAAGGTGGATTTACCCACGCCGGGCGTGCCCGAAAGACCGATACGCAAAGACTGCCGCCCGGATCTGGCAAGTTGCTCGAGCAGCGCAAGAGCCTGTTCGCGGTGATCGCTCCGGCCGCTTTCAACCAATGTGATAGCCCGCGCCAGAGCCCGCCGGTCTCCTTTCAGGATCCTTTCCTCCATATCAGCGATCTCCATGGCCTGCCCCATCTTTGAAAGTTTCGCATACTTGACGCAGGCGGGGCCGGATTGTCCAGTGCCCAGGCCGCCGCAGTTTTGCCCCCCCTCGGAGGCGCGCCCTCTGGACCCGCTCCATCCCATTGGCGATAAGGCGCATATGACACGCCTGCCCATCGACGACGCCCTGCCCGACCTGATCGCCGCCCTGCGCGCCCGTGGCCGCGCCGTGCTGCAGGCGCCCCCCGGTGCAGGCAAGACCACCAAGGTGCCGCTTGCCATGCTGGAGGCAGGCCTGTGCGCGGGCCGGATCGTCATGCTGGAGCCCCGCCGGCTTGCCGCCCGCGCTGCTGCCGAGCGCATGGCCGAAACCCTGGGCGAAAGGCCCGGCGAAACAGTCGGCTACCGTATTCGTGGCGAAGCCAAGATCAGCAAGGCGACCCGGATTGAGGTGGTCACCGAAGGCATCCTGACGCGGATGTTGCAATCGGCCCCCGACCTGCCCGGCGTCGGGGCGGTGATCTTTGACGAATTTCACGAACGCTCGCTCAATGCCGATCTTGGCCTTGCGCTGTGTCTTGAGGTGGCGGGCGCCCTGCGCGAGGATCTGATCCTGCTGGCGATGTCCGCAACCCTTGACGCCGAACCGGTCAGCACCTTGATGGATGCTCCCCTCGTGACCTCCGAGGGGCGCAGCTACCCGGTGGAAACCCGCTGGCTGGACCGCCCCCTGCCCGCAAATGCGCGCCGCGTGGAGGCTTTGGTCGATCTGGTGGTCCACGCCGAGGCGGAGACGCGCAAGGCGGGCGGCGGCATTCTCGTATTCCTCCCTGGTGAGGGGGAAATCCGCCGCGCGGCCGCCGCGCTGGACAACCGGCTGCCCGATGGCTGCTCGGTCCATCCCCTGTTTGGCGCCCTGCCCTTTGCCCAGCAGCGCGCCGCCATCCAGCCCGCCAACTCAGGGCGCAAGGTGGTTCTGGCCACATCCATTGCCGAAACCTCGCTCACTATCGAAGGCGTGCGCGTGGTGGTGGACATGGGGCAATCGCGCCGCGCGCGGTTCGATCCGGGCTCCGGCATGTCGCGGCTGGTGACCGAGCGCGTCACCCGCGCCGAAGCGACCCAGCGGCAGGGCCGTGCCGGACGCGTCAGCGAAGGCACCTGCTATCGCTTGTGGAGCAAAGGCGAAGAAGGCGCGCTTGCCGCCTTTCCCCCGCCCGAGATCGCTTCGGCAGATCTCTCCGGGCTGGCATTGGAGCTGGCACTTTGGGGGGCATCGGCAGAGGATCTCGCCTTTCTGACCCCGCCGCCCGAGGGCGCTCTGCAAGAAGCGCGAAACCTGCTGACCTTCCTCGGCGCGCTGGATGATCAGGGCCGCATCACAGATCACGGCAAGGCGCTTTCCGTCCTGCCGCTACATCCGCGCCTGGGGCATATGCTGCTTTGGGCTGGCCCCGCGCAACGTGCAGAGGCCGCGACACTTGCAGCGCTTCTGGCCGAGCGTGACCCGCTGCGCGGCGCCCCATCTGACCTGATGCTGCGCCTCGAGGCTGTGAAAGATGCAAAGGGTTTTCAGCGCAAACGCCCCCATCAGGTTGCGCTGCCCGTGATCGATCGCATCCGCGCCGAGGCCCGCAGGCTGGAACAACACCTGCGCAAGGGCACCACGGCCGGTAACACACGCCTGTCGCCTGCAGCCCTCGTCGCCCTCGCATATCCCGACCGCATCGGTCAGCGCCGCAAAGGCGATGCGCCGCGGTATGTACTCTCTGGCGGCAAAGGCGCCGTGCTGCCGTCAGAGGACACGCTAGCCTCCGCACCGTTTCTTGTGGCGCTCGACACCGACGGCAATCCGCGCGAGGCAAAGATCCGCATGGCGGCGCAGATCACACTGGGCGAAATCCGCGAGTTCTTTGCCGATCAGATCGCTTGGGTCGATAACTGCGCCTGGTCCAAACGTGAGCGCCGTGTGATCGCCCGCAGTCAGGAGCGCCTTGGCGCCATCGTTCTGGACGACCGCATCTGGAAGGACATCCCCCCTGAGCACATTGCCCGCGCCATGCTCGACGGGGTGCGAGATCTGGGCCTGCGCCTCGAAGGCGCTGCAGCGCGGCTGGTTGCGCGGGTAGAGCTGCTCCGCGCCGAGGGTCACGATCTGCCGGATTTCTCACCAGAAGGGTTGATGGCCTCGCTGGAGGATTGGCTCCTACCGATGCTGACCGGTGTGAAAACCGCTCAGGACTGGAAACAGTTCGATCCTTTGCCCGCCCTGCGCGCGGCGCTCAGCTGGGAGCAGACGCAGCTCTTGGACCAAGAGGCGCCCGGCAGCTTTGTCACCCCCCTAGGCCGCAAGATCCCCATCGATTACGCACAGGAGGTGCCGGAAATCGCGGTGCGCCTGCAAGAGATGTTCGGCGTTGCGCGCCACCCCACAGTCGCGGGCGTGGCCCTGAAGGTGACGCTTCTGTCGCCCGCTCAGCGCCCAATTCAGATCACCCGCGATCTGCCGGGTTTCTGGGCCGGATCCTACGCCGATGTGCGCAAGGATATGCGTGCGCAGTATCCGAAACATCCCTGGCCCGAGGATCCGACCAAAGCCGACCCCACCCTGCGTGCCAATCGGCGCAAGACCTGAGGTCAACGCAAACGCATCCTGTCGCGCAACCGCAGCGCGCATGCGCGCTGCCACGCCCAACTGCGGACGCCGTATCTATGATACGGCGGGCCGTGGGCGGGAGCCCCCCGCTCCCAAGGGTTCAGCCCTTGGCTGCCTCAGAGCGCAGCGCGGGCAGGCCGATCCCCGTCGCCTCGAACCCGCCGTCGGCCGCAAGGATCTGCCCGGTGATGAAACTGGCCTTGTTCGACAGCAGAAAAATGATTGCCGCCGCGATCTCCTCTTCCTTGCCATACCGGTTCAGCGGCAGGGCATCGTGATAGGCCGCGATGATCTCCGGGCTGTGCACCGCCATCGCCAGTTTCGTCGCCACTGGCCCAGGCGCCACAGCATTGACCCGGATCCCGATCTCGCCCAGCTCTGCAGCCTGTTGCAAAGTCAACTGCGCCAACGCCGCCTTGGACGTGCCATAAGCCACCCGCAGGGTGCTTGCCCGCAGGCCCGAGATCGAGGTGATATTGACAACGGCCCCGCCCCCGTCTCCTGCAAGCAGGTCGGTAAAGGCTTGCGTCATCAAAAAGGGGCCATCCAGGTTGGTCTCCATCACGCGGCGCCAGCGTTCAAAAGTGGTTTCCCGGATGGGCCCGAAATCGGCTACACCTGCATTGTTCACCAACCCATCCAGCCGACCAAACGCAGCCGTCACCTCAGCCACCGCGCGCGCAACATCTTCCGGGCGTGAGACGTCCGCATCGACCAAGACCGCGCCATCCAGCGCCTTTCCCGCAGCCTCCAGCGCCTCTCTGTCGCGGTCAAGGATGGCCACCTGCCAGCCTTCCTCAATCAACCCTTCTGCGGTGGCAAGCCCGATCCCACGCGCCGCTCCAGTCACCAATGCTGCTTTCATTTCAGCCACCTCCCCGATATGCTCCGTGCCTCTGCAAAATGTCGGGCAGCCGTACTGTGAGCAAGGGCACAGATGTTTTGAAAACCGCATTTTTCGCCAGAAACTCTAGCTGGGATTGAAAAATGTATCTTTTCCACATATATTGGTGCGCTAACACGACCCGAATGGGCCAGACGGCACGAGCACAGAACACAAGAAACGACCGAAAGCAGATCAGGCATGACATCGCTCCTCGCACAGGCATGGGCAGAATTTCTTCGCCCCATGATCTTCCGCCCCAAACGGGTGCAGGTGGCAGCGCTGTGCTGCCGCAAGACAAGTGCAGGTACAGATGTTCTGATGATCACCAGCCGCGGCACCGGGCGCTGGATCATTCCCAAGGGCTGGCCGATCCGCGGCAAAGATGGACCTGAGTCCGCCCTGCAGGAAGCCTGGGAAGAAGCCGGCGTTGTCGATGCCTTGATCGAAAGCGCGCCGCTGGGAACCTACGCCTACGCCAAGGAACGCAACAACGGCGTACGCGAGCCCGTTGAAACCCTCGTCTACATGGCTGAGGTCAAGCGGATGCAGGACGACTATCCTGAAGCCCACCAGCGCAAGAGGGTCTGGATGCCCGCGCAGAAAGCCGCCAATCTGGTGCAGGAACCCGAGCTGCAGGATATCCTGCGCCAATTGTAACAATATTGTAAATATTATGTGACACCCCCCTTGCGGGTCAGTGCGCGCGAGTCTACCGCACCTTCACTTATTGCGGGGAGACGTTTGGTATGGGCACCGATGGCCAGCATGGCGAAAAGATCGACAGCAAGCACTGGGAAACGCTCGACAGGGATCTGAACCGGATCTCTCAGCTTGAGCTTGCCACGGCCTATGTTGCGCGCCCCTTGGTCGGACCCGGTATCGCTCTGGCCTTCATCGTTCTGGCCGGCGCGGCTGCCGCCGTTTTCCTTGGCAGCACGCCTGCCAGTTTCGTTGTAGTCGCCGCCGCTGTCTTTGGCGCCTATATGGCGCTCAACATTGGCGCGAACGATGTGGCCAACAACATGGGTCCGGCCGTTGGGGCCAATGCGCTGACTATGGGCGGTGCCATCGTCATTGCCGCCATCGCAGAAAGCGCCGGTGCCCTTCTGGCCGGGGGTGACGTGGTATCAACCATCTCCAAAGGAATTATCGACCCACAGGCGGTTGCCACGACAAATACATTCATCTGGGCAATGATGGCCGCGCTGGTCTCTTCGGCCCTGTGGGTGAACCTGGCGACATGGATTGGCGCGCCGGTTTCCACGACGCACTCGGTGGTGGGCGGCGTCATGGGGGCTGGGATCGCCGCCGCCGGTTTTGCGGCCGTGAACTGGCCCACCATGAGCAAGATCGCCGCCAGCTGGATCATATCTCCTGTGCTTGGCGGCGTTATTGCGGCGCTGTTCCTTGCCGTGATCAAGGCCAAGGTGATCTACCAGGAGGACAAGATCGCAGCCGCCCGGCGCTGGGTTCCGATCCTGGTCGGTATTATGGCGGGCGCCTTCGCCTCTTACCTGGCGCTGAAGGGGCTCAAGAAGATCATCAAGATCGACCTTCAAACCGCCCTGTTGATTGGCCTGTCTTTCGGGGTGCTGAGCTGGCTGATCACACGCCCGCTGATCGCGCGCCAGTCCGTCGGCCTTGAGAATCGTAACAAGTCTCTCAAGGTCCTTTTCCGCTTTCCTCTGGTGATTTCGGCCGCGCTTTTGTCCTTTGCTCATGGCGCAAATGATGTCGCCAATGCGGTCGGCCCCCTCGCCGCAATCGTCCATGCCTCAGAATTCGGGGACTTTGCCGCCAAGGTCGCCATCCCAAGCTGGGTCATGGTGATCGGTGCCTTTGGAATTTCCTTTGGCCTGTTTCTTTTTGGCCCAAAACTGATCCGAATGGTGGGCAGCCAGATCACAAAGCTGAACCCGATGCGGGCCTATTGCGTGTCTCTGTCAGCGGCCATCACGGTGATTGTGGCCAGTTGGCTGGGTCTGCCGGTATCTTCGACCCACATCGCCGTGGGCGCCGTCTTTGGCGTCGGGTTCTTTCGGGAATGGCACGCCGAGAACCGGTTGCGCAAATTCGCGCTTCAGCGCCCGGCAGAGCTGCGCATCGCCCCCGAAGAACGCCGCCGCCGCAAACTGGTGCGCCGCAGTCATTTCATGACGATCGTCGCCGCCTGGGTGATAACGGTGCCCGCTGCGGCACTGCTGTCCGGTGTAACGTTCTGGATCTTGACGACTATCATCGGCTGATCCCGTCTCGGCACTTCAGGCTGGAACGGCCACCACTTCGTCCAGCACCTCTTTGGTGGTGAGCACCCGGCCAAACCCAGCATGAAGCGCAGAGAGGGTCACCTCAAGCACCACCTCGGCGTCCAGATCACCGCCCTTGCGCGCGGGCATTGCAAAGGCGATCAGCGCATCTTCGGCCACCAGCACCTCAAACCCGAGGTTGGCCGCAGACCGCGCCGTGGAGTTCACACAAAAAGCCGCAACGCCGCCCACGATGACAAGGCGGTCAATTCCCTGATCCCGCAGGAATTGATCAAGCCCGGTTCCCACAAACCCCGAAGAGCCGGTCTTCCAGAACACCTGCTCGTCCTCCTGCGGCATCGCGCAGAGCATCGGCTGGCCAGAGGCCAGGTCTTTGCGGAACTTGCTTTCGGGGCGCGGATCATCGTGCATCACATGCACGACGGGCAGACCAGCGGCGCGAAACCCGGCCAGCAGATCGGCCACGCGATCTTCGGCCTGCGGGTTGGCGCGGGGACGGCCAGATGCCGTCGCATTGGCCATCTCCATTTGCATATCAACGATCAAAAGCGCTGTCTTGCCAGCCATTGGAAACCCTCACGGTGAAAACTGTCTCACCGCGAGACTGGCAGATCAGACCCCAAGGCACCAGCGCATAATCGCCTTCTGGGCATGCAGACGGTTTTCGGCCTCGTCAAAGATCACCGACTGCGGCCCATCCATAACGGAAGAGGTCACTTCTTCCTCGCGGTGCGCCGGCAGGCAATGCATGAACAGGGCGTCATCCTTGGCGTGGGCCATCAGTGCATCGTTGACCTGATAGGGGCGCAGCATATTGTGGCGCCGCTCTTTTGAGGACTGGCTGTCATGCATGCTGACCCAGGTATCGGCCACCACCAGATCGGCGCCGGTCACAGCCTTCACGGGGTCTCGCTCAATCACCACCTTGCAGCCTGCCTTGCGCGCAAGGCCCACAAACTCATCCTCGGGATCCAGCTGCGAGGGCCCGGTGAAGGTCAGATCAAAGCCGAACTGAGCCGCCGCATGCAGGAAGGAGGCGCAGACATTGTTGCCATCGCCGGTCCAGACCACCTTTTTGCCCTTGATCGGGCCGCGATGCTCTTCATAGGTGAGGATATCGGCCATGATCTGGCAGGGATGGGTGCGGTCGGTCAGACCGTTGATCACCGGAACGTCGGCATATTCCGCCATTTCCACAAGAACCGATTCATCAAAGGTGCGGATCATGATCAGATCCACATAGCGCGACAGCACGCGGGCGGTGTCGGCGATGGTCTCGCCGTGGCCCAGTTGCATGTCATTGCCAGACAGTACCATGGTCTGCCCGCCCATCTGGCGCACACCCACATCAAAAGAGACGCGCGTCCGGGTCGAGGGTTTTTCAAAGATCAGCGCAACCATCTGGCCCGCAAGCGGCTGCTCATCATCGGGCGTGCCTTTGGGGCGGCCAAGGCGCGCCTGTTTCATTGCGCCCGCGTGATCGATGATGCCCCGCAGCGCAGCCGCGTCGGTTTTGTGAATATCGAGGAAATGGTTCATGTCTTGTCACTTCTTGTCGGATGAAAGGCTGGGCCATTCCCCCGCCTTTCGCATTGCAATTCAAAAGATGGTCAGGCGGCGCTCACTTGAGCGGCCGCTTTTTCAAGACGCAGGCAAGCCTCGGCGATGTCGTCGTCCGTCAGGTTCAGGGGCGGCAACAGGCGAATGACGTTGTCGGCAGCGGGCACGGTGATAAGCGCATTGTCATAGCCTGCGCTCACCACATCCATGTTAGCCGCCTTGCATTTGAGGCCCAGCATCAGGCCAGAGCCGCGCACCTCTTCGAACACCTCGGGGTGGCTGGCGACCAGGCCTTCCAGTTTCTGCCGCAACAGGCCCGCCTTGCGGTTCACCTCGGCGAGGAAGTCGGGATCGGCCACGGTATCCATCACAGCGCAGCCCACAGCGCAGCCCAAGGGATTGCCGCCATAGGTCGACCCGTGGGTGCCCGCAGTCATGCCGCTGGCCGCCTCTTCGGTGGCCAGTACGGCGCCCAGAGGGAACCCACCGCCGATGCCCTTGGCCACCATCATGATGTCTGGTTCAACACCCGCCCATTCATGGGCAAAGAGCTTGCCAGTGCGGCCCACCCCGCATTGGACCTCATCGAGGATCAGCAGGATGCCGTGCTCATCACACAGATCGCGCAGACCTTTGAGGCAGGCATCCGGAAGCGGGCGAATGCCGCCCTCCCCCTGCACCGGCTCGATCAGGATGGCAGCGGTCTTTTCATCAATGGCGGCAGCCACTGCATCGTGGTCGTTCCAGGGCAGATGAACGAATCCGGGCAGCAAGGGGCCAAAACCCTTGGTCATCTTTTCAGACCCCGCCGCAGCGATGCCCGCAGACGAGCGCCCGTGAAAGGAGCCTTCAAAGGTGATGATCTCGACTCGCTCGGGCTGGCCCTTGTCGTAGAAATACTTGCGCGCCATCTTCACCGCCAATTCGCAGCTTTCGGTGCCCGAATTGGTGAAGAAGACCGTATCGGCAAAGCTGTGCGCCACCAGTTTGTCCGCAAGGGCCTGCTGCTGCGGGATCTGGTAAAGGTTGGAGACATGCCAGAGATTCTGCGCCTGATTGGTCAGCGCCTCGACCAGGGCCGGATGGGCATGGCCCAGCGCATTGACCGCGATCCCGGCGCCGAGATCCAGAAAGCGTCGCCCGTCGGCCTCGATCAGCCAGGCGCCTTCGCCTTTGACGAACTGAAGCGGAGCACGATTGTAGGTCGGCAGAACGGACGGGATCATCAGGATCATCCTTTTCAAACATGGAGGCCAAAGCTGTGCATAGCCGGGCCGGAGGGTCAATACTGTAGAGAGGTGTCTGTGCCCCCATTCGGGCACGAAAGATCAAAGAGGCCGATTACGCAAAAAAGCGTCGGCGTCGGGTCGTGGTGATATGTGCACGTTTGATCATGGCTTGGATCCATAAGGGAGGATTGATCAAAAGGAAACCCCTTTTGTACACTCCCTGTGATCAAATCGGCGCAGCAAAGCCGGTGGTCAAGGTGCGCCAGATTGAAACGGTTCGATGTCCGCCGCAGCTTTTACTCTTGCACTTCGGCTGCAATGGGCGCACCGCTTGCGCCATGAGCCGTACCACACCGCAGAACCCGACGCTTGCTGCCACGCTGATGCTTTTGGCGACAGCCTTCATTGCGGGAACCACTTTGATCGCCAAGACACTTGGAAGCGATCTCCTTGGCCCAGCGCTGCACCCTCTTCAGATATCGCATGGTCGGTTTGTTTTCGCATTTTTCGCGATTTCATCGGTGATGGTGGTCGTTCGCCCCCAGGTCACCCGCCCGCATCTGCCGCTTCATATCGGGCGCACCGCCTTCGGCTGGGGCGGCGTGACGCTGATGTTTGCAGCCGTTGCCTATATTCCGCTGGCAGATGCCACGGCGATCACCTTTCTCAATCCGGTTTTCTGTATGCTGCTGGCGATCCCGCTTCTGGGTGAGCGCGTCGGCCCGTGGCGCTGGGGCGCGGCTGGGATCGCCCTGGTCGGCGCCATGGTTCTCTTGCGCCCCACACCCGAAAGCTTTCAGCCCGCCGCCCTCTTGGCCCTTGCTGCAGCGGCTGTGATGGGAATGGAGGTGATCTTTATCAAGAAACTCTCGGGGCGCGAGGCGCCGCTGCAGATTCTGTGGATCAACAACGCGATCGGCGTAGCCATCGCAAGCCTCGCCGTTCTGCCAGTCTGGCAAATGCCAACGAGCCAGCAATGGATGGCCCTTGCTGCGCTTGGGGGGCTGATGGCCTGCGCGCAAACCTGTTTCATCAACGCCATGGCGCGAGGGGATGCCTCCTTTGTCGCGCCTTTCAGCTATGCCACCCTGATCTTTGCTGCGCTCTATGACTTCCTGAGCTTTGACGTGATACCGGATGCTGTCACCCTGCTCGGCGCGGGCATCATCTTGACGGGCGCGGCGATCCTTGCGTGGCGCGAAGGCCGTGCGGCCAAGATCGCCTGACTTTCGCTCAGGCTTTCAGCCGGTATCCCTTGCGCAGCATCACCCAGGCCAACAGGCAGACCGCCGTTGTCGCACAAAGGCAGACAACAAACCCCAAAAGTGGCGAGCTATCGGAAGTTCCGATCACCCCATAGCGTACACCATCGATAAGGTAGAAGACCGGGTTTGCATGAGAAATCGCCTGCAGTACAGGCGGCATGGAGGAGACCGAGTAGAAGGTGCCCGACAGGAACGCCAACGGCGTCACGATGAAATTTGTGATGGCCGCCATTTGGTCGAATTTGTCAGCGAATACCCCCGCGACAATGCCCAGGCCGCCCAGAAAAGCTGCACCAAGCACGACAAAAACAAGGGCAATCAGCGGATGCGCCGGGACGATCTGCAAGACCAGCATGAGCCCCAAACCAATGGCCAAGGCTACGACTGCACCGCGCGCAATGGCCCCCGCGAGATAGCCGAGAAGCAGTTCAAATCCAGACAAGGGCGGCATGAGCGTGTCGACGATATTGCCCTGAACCTTGGAAATCACGATGGAAGACGAGGTATTGGCAAAAGCGTTCTGGATCACCGTCATCATCATGATCCCGGGCGCAAGGAAGGTCAGGAAGGGCACGCCCATCACATCCCCCCGTTTGGGGCCGATGGCGATATTGAAGATCATCAAGAACAGCGCTGCAGTTACCAGGGGCGCCAGCAGGGTCTGGGTCCAGACCACGCCAAAGCGCTTGATCTCCCGCCCCGCCAGAGTCTTCAGACCCAACCAGTTGACCGCGCCAAAGCGGCGCTCTCCCATTCCGACCCGATATGCCTTGCTCGTCTCGCCCATGGGGTTCGCTCCTTCTGTGCCTTTGCACATTTTCAGCCGTAAAAGTAGCATCTGCGCGCCCTTTGCATAGCCATTGGGGCGCGAGGCGCAAGACGCCTTGTAACTCGGGCGTCAGTGATTAAAATAGGCGCTTGTATCGGAACTCGATGGCGGCCGCAGGATTCTGGGGCCGCTTTCAGCTTGGAAAGGCAACATATGTCCTGGACAGACGAGCGCGTCGAACTGCTCAAAAAAATGTGGGGCGAAGGTCAGTCGGCCAGCCAGATCGCCAAGGAACTGGGCGGGGTGACCCGCAATGCCGTGATCGGCAAGGTGCATCGCCTCGGTCTGTCCAATCGCGCGACCGGCGCATCGAAAGCCGCCGAACCCAAGGAAAAGCCCGCTCCAGCCGCCGCGGCTCCCAGACCCGCGCCTAAACCCAAGCCTCAGCCCAAAACGGAACCGGCCCGTCCTGCCACCCCGGCCCCGGCCGCATCGGCTGAGACCAAGTCCGCCATTCCCGCGCGCAAGCAGATCATCCCTGCCGGACAGCCCCTGCCGCCACAGCCTTCGGCCAATGAAATCAGCCCCGAGGCGCTGGCCAAGGTCAATGAGGTCGAAAAGAAAGCGAAAAAGCTGACGCTGATGGAGCTGACCGAGCGGACCTGTAAATGGCCTGTGGGGGATCCCGCGACCGAGGATTTCTGGTTCTGTGGCCTGCCTGTGCAACAGGGCAAACCCTATTGCGAAGCGCATGTGGGCGTTGCGTTTCAGCCCATGAGCTCCCGTCGCGACCGCAAGCGATAATTAGCGACTTGTGAAAAGATGTGGCCCGGCCTTTTATGCCGGGCCTTTTTGTTTTGTTCGTTTTGCCGCACAGGACGGGTCGAGCAGGTGCGAATGGTCCCATTCAGGGGTGCATCTTGGCGCCTTTGGTGATTTTGTCGACAATCTTGCGGTCCTCGCGCAGGGCCAGCCCCACAAGGTCGAGATCCGCTGCCGCGACCTCTGAAACAGCCGTCCGGTTCGCGGCGTCATGGCCGGTTGCGAACATTTGCCGGGTGTAAATCGACAGCCACGCGTCACGCCCCATCGCGCGCTCGTAGATCCTCCGAATCAAGATGTCTCCAGCAGAAAGAACAATGACAGGCTGAATCGCCAGTGCGCGGTAGCTGTTTCCGTCAGCGTCCCTGTAAGGCTCTCCGATCAAACCCGGGTCCTGCCCGACAATCCCTGACATCAGAAAGGCGGTGACGTTGAGCTTTTGCCAGGTCAGCAGCTCTTCGCAAAGGACAATGGCGATCTTGGTGTCAAACTGCATGAACCGTCTCCTTAACCCGCCGACAGGCGCTTGGGCCGGGCAACGGTCAGATTGCTTGCCCGATCCCCGGTATTCAGGGTGCTCGCAGGTTCAAACATCATCACGAGTGGCCGGTCGCTCAGCGCCCGCGGGCGATGCTCCACACCTTTGGAAACCAAAAGGAAATCGCCTGCCCCCATCTCGACAGGACCATCGCGGAAATCGATGGCGATCCGGCCTGAAACCACAAAGAAGGCCTCATCCTCGTTTGGGTGGCTGTGCCAGTCGAACTCGGCGCCAAAGTAAGCCACTTTGACTTGCGACTCGTTCACATCCGCGACGATATGAGGATCAAAGACCTCCGTGATTTGAGCCTTTGCCGCGTTTTCGATATTCACTTTCTTGGTGCGCAAGTGTTGACCCTTTCCATTGCATTCTTGTCGCAGACATTCCGCCAGACCATTCAAACAAGGGCCCAGACGTGACCATTTCACCCACAGCAGATACGCAGCCTGCTCCCCGTGGTCTTGAACGATCGTGCAAATCGGATTGGATGCGGCTCTCGGCGCCGCAAGATGGGGTGCAGCGGATCGAGGCGTATTTCGCAGGACATGCTTACACGCCCCATCGACACGACACCTACGCCATCGGCTATACCTTGGGCGGCGTGCAGTGCTTTCGCTATCGCGGCAGTGAAACCAGCAGCCTACCCGGCCGGATCATGGTCATTCACCCGGACGAAGTCCACGATGGCCACGCCGGAACCGAAGACGGATTTCTGTATCGAATGCTCTATGTCGAGCCATCCCGAATTCGCGCCGCCCTGGACGGGCGGGCAGATACCCTGCCCTTTGCCAAGGAGACCGTTTTCGGGGATGCGCGCCTTCTGTCCACCCTTGCTGCGGCTTGTGGCGATCTGGAAAGGCCAATCGACCCTTTGCTGATGGATCAGATCATTGCAACCATAGCGGACCGTCTGCTGGCCCATGACCCGTCTCTCAAACAACAGCGAAGGCAGCGCATCGATTCGCGGGCGATGTCTCGCGTCGAGGCATTTTTAGAGGCAAACGCGACGCGGACAGTTCATTCCGAGGAATTGGAGGACCTGGCGCAAATCGACCGCTACAGTCTCGCCCGGCAGTTCCGGCGGGCCTATGGCACCAGCCCCTATCGCTTCTTGATGATGCGGCGGCTGGACCGGGCCAGGCAGGCAATATCAGAAGGCACCCCACTGGCAGAAACCGCCGCCCTTTTGGGTTTCAGCGATCAGGCCCATATGAGCCGACATTTCAACGCAGCATTCGGTCTTAGCCCCGGGCGCTGGCGCCGCCTTACCTCGGCGGCGCAGGCCCTTTGAACACCGCCGTGGGGGCGGGCTTAGGGCCTCTAGTTGCCCTTTGGAGCCTCAGAGGAAAAGCCCGGGATAACACGATCAGAGGCCGCTTGAGCCTCAATCCCCGGCCAATTGCCTTCGGCCTTTGAGATATTGCCGGGGACATCCGACTCCCAAAAGCCAACGACCACGGGGGTTATGTTGAGGTAGAGCTTGTCATCCACAATCCGCCAAAGGTTCGGATTCCCGGGGACTTTGCCGCCTTTGGAGACACCAAAGGCACAATGCCCATCGTATTGTGGTGCGTAGTATGCCGGATTGGCAAGAAACCGATCACGGTTTTCCGTGCTGGCAAAGGCGAAACGTGCGCCATTATAGTCGGCTGTGATATCCGCGCGGCCCGGCACTGCCGCAGGTTGCGGGCTTCCCAGTGGCGATTGTTCAAGGCTGCGATAGGCCACAACATCGTAGCCCGAGACGGCAAAACCCGTGCCATCCAGATATTGTTCGCCGGCAAAAGCGCCGGTCGACATCACAAGCGCTGTCACAGCGCCAAACACAAAACTCTTCATAGCTCGTCCCTTCCCGATGGGCCACGGCCGTTTCGCAGACCGCGCCTTTGACCGAACCAGCATATCGCCATCATCTTCGCTGCGAAGCACCCCTCACGAGCCTGTGTCCCTGCGTGAGCGCAGCCCCCTTTCTGCGCGCTTGCACGAAAAAGATGCCGACCACACCTTCCAGTCATTGGAATTTTTCGAAACTATCCTACGTCGATGACGAACACTGAAACCGGCGGGCACATCTTGCGGCCAGCCAGCAAACCGAACAGGGCCAATCACATGAACGACACCAGCTATACACCGCCAAAAGTCTGGACTTGGGACCAGGAAAGCGGAGGCCGCTTTGCTTCCATCAACCGTCCCATATCGGGCGCAACCCACGACAAGGAGCTGCCCGTCGGCAAACACCCCTTCCAGCTTTATTCGCTGGCCACACCCAATGGCGTCAAAGTCACCGTGATGTTCGAAGAGCTTCTGGCCAAGGGCCACGCCGGGGCCGAATATGATGCATGGCTCATCAACATCGGCGAAGGCGATCAGTTCGGCTCTGATTTTGTTGACATCAACCCCAACTCCAAGATCCCGGCGCTGATGGATCGCAGCGGCGATGCGCCCCTGCGGGTTTTTGAGTCCGGTTCGATCCTGGTGCATCTTGCCGAAAAATTTGGAGAATTCCTGCCCGCATCCGGGCCAGAACGCACCGAGGTGATGAACTGGCTGTTCTGGCAGATGGGCAGCGCGCCCTATTTGGGCGGTGGATTTGGCCACTTCTATGCCTATGCACCGGAAAAATGGCAGTATCCCATCGACCGTTTCGCAATGGAAACCAAGCGCCAGCTTGATGTGCTGGATCGGCAGCTAGAGAGCCGCGACTTCATCGCAGGCGACGACTACTCCATTGCTGATATCGCAATCTGGCCCTGGTATGGTCAGTTGGTTCTGGGACGCCTTTACGAAGCCGCCGAATTCCTGGACGTCGAGAGCTACAAGAACGTGATGCGTTGGGCCAAGGCCATTGACGCCCGCCCCGCCGTCAGCCGCGGCCGCATGGTGAACCGGGCCTTTGGAGAGCTGCATACCCAGCTGCGCGAACGCCATGACGCAAGCGACTTTGAAACCCGCACGCAGGACAAACTTGAAGCCGGCGACACCTGAAGGCCGTCTGGCCCCGCGCAGGAAACGCTCCCGCGCACGCAGGCTCAGGTCGGCCCAAGGCCGACCTGAGCCTTGGCGCCCTTGGGCCCGGCGCCGCAGCACGGCTGCGGCGCGCCCATCTCCCGTTGGAGCCCTTCTTGCACCAACATACATCGCCCTGCGAGGCAAACCGAAAGCGCCGCGCACCGCGCGGCGCTAGGCCCAACGGGAAAGATACGCCCACTGGGCGGGTCTTGACGGGCGGGAGAGCCTCCGTCCAACAGCCTCCTTGCTACTTCAGCCGCGGTGGTTTGTCCGGGTCGCTTCCCGGAATTGTCGGCTGATAGACCTGCGCCTCTTGCGGCTGGGGCAGCTCAAACCGCAGACCCACGCGGGCCAGGCTGGCCGCCGCCACATCAGACTGCGCAAAAAAGCCTACATCCAGCGCGCCAGCCTCAATCCCAGAAAAGGTCAGCGCCTCGCTGACCGCTCTCGCCAAAGCGCTTTGCGCACCTTCTTTGGCATCGACAATGCCCAACAGATGCCCCCTGCCCCCACTCTGGTAAGTCACGCCCACCAGATAGGCGGAATGCGCCAGCCCTGCAGCCGTGGCAAGCTTGGCATCCAGCGCGGTCAGAAACGCCTCAGGCAACCCTTTCGGCGGCAGGAAACTCTCCACTTCTGCCTCGACCTTGTCCGGCGCGTGGCCCAACGTCTCCTGAAGCCAGGTCACAGCCTCGGGTGGGATCAACATGGCCGAGGGAGCCACCTCAAGGTTCACGCCCATACCAATCTGCTGCCCCGCCAGCATCTGTACGATTCCGCGGCCCGACAAAGCTGCATAGGGCACCGCACGCCCCGCGAACTCCGCCAGACGTTCCTCCCTGTCAAACACCAGCACAAACCGTCCGTCCGGGGTGTCAAACAGGGCAGGCTCGATCGTTTCGCCCTGCACTTCCTTTTCCAGCATCACAAACAGCTCACAATCGGACAGACGTTCGTAAAAGCGCAGGCGTGCTGCATCCGAAGAGGGATCTGCCTCCATCTGCGCATGAGCTTGGTCCAGTTGGGTCGGCAATGACATTACAGCAGCTCCTTGACCCGCGCCTGCAAGGCCGGCAGCAGATCCGTTTCAAACCATGGGTGGCGTTTTACCCATGCGGTATTGCGCCACGAGGGATGAGGCAAGGGAAAGATCCGCGGCGCATATTCGCGCCAGGCAAAAACCCGGTCTGTCACGCGAGCTGATCCACCAAGATGATACCGCTGGGCATAGGCACCAACAAGGACAGTCAGTTCAATCTCGGGCAAGGCGTCAAGAACCCTGGCCCGCCAGGTGCGCGCGCAAACCGGCGGCGGCGGAAGGTCGGCCTTTTTTGCATCATATCCAGGGAAACAAAAAGCCATCGGGACAATTGCAACCCGGTCCTTGTCGTAAAACTGAGCGTCACTCATACCGAGCCACTGGCGCAAACGATCACCGGATGCATCCGTAAAGGGGCGCCCGCTTTCATGAACCCTCGCTCCCGGCGCCTGACCTGCGATCAAAAGGCGAGCGGACGGGTGAAACCACACAACAGGTCGTGGGGCATGGGCTGTCGCTGTCAAGGCAAAGCGTTCTTTGCAAAGGCGGCACTCACCAATCTGCCGTTCCAAACCGAATTCTATGACCACGCACTCCGCCAGTGTTTCACATTTTGCAACAAAAAGTGTATGCCGAGGGGGAGGCGCGCAACTCTCGAAACAATGGTATTCCATCCCCAAAAGGCCCTGACAGGCTGTATAGGGTTAACACCACGTTTCAAAAAAGGTTCACAATTTGACACAACAAGGCCCGATTCCGCCCTTAGGACGTTAATATTATCCAGCTATCCAAGACGGATACAATCTGATTGAACCAAGGCTTGCCATCCGATGAAAGCGGGAGGCGGCCGTAAAACGACCAGAGCCGGAGAGCGGACAAACAGGCAAGACCGGAAAACGCGATGCTCGAGTTTGAAAATGTCAGCAAGTCCTTTTGGACGGGCAAACAGCACAAGGTGATCCTTGACCGGGTCTCCTTTCGAGTCGAGCTTGGCAAATCAGTCGGTATCCTGGCGCCCAATGGAACGGGCAAAACGACGTTGATCAACATGATGGCGGGATTGGAAAAACCCGACGAAGGAGAGATCCGGCGCGGCTGCAAGATCTCATTCCCTCTGGGCTTCATGGGCGGCGTGATCAGCCGTCTGTCCGGGATGGACAATAGCCGCTACATCGCCAAGCTATATGGGCTGGACCCAGACTATGTCGAAGCCTATTGCCGTTGGCTTTGCGGGTTGGGAGAATACTTTGACCAGCCTCTTGGAACCTACTCTTCTGGCATGCGCGCCCGGTTTAGCTTTTCTTTGATGCTGGCGCTGGATTTCGATATCTATCTTATCGACGAAGGCATGCCCAGCACGACGGATGTTGAATTCAACCGCAAAGCCGGTGAAATCCTGCAGGAACGCCTGCAAACAACGACAATCATCATCGTGTCTCACCAGCCCAAAACGCTGGAGAAATTCGCGCGCTCCGCTGCCGTATTGATGGACGGACGCCTGCACATGTTTGAAACCTTGGAAGAAGCGAAACAGCTCTATGACTATCAAACCCAAGGCTAAGAAATTCCGGATTCGCCGGAGCACCAGTTCCAGCGGAACGCAGAGTGGGCAGGCGGTTGCGGCCCGCCCGGTGGAGACGCCGGTTCACGGAAGCAGTGCTCAGGCTGCAAGCGACTCGGCACGGGCAAGCGCCAAGCCACCGGCTCAAGACACGGCAAACACAGTGCGCGCAGGGCAGGTCAGCAGCGCGCGGGAGATGAAGGCCTCTACAGACATCGACGATATCCGGCGTGAAGGTCTGACGGGCCGTCAGCTGCGCCTTGCACGCAGGGTCGCCCAGCAACACAACTTGCCCGTGACGTCTGATTTCGAGGCTGTGCGCCTGCTGCGGCTGAAAGGCATCGACCCTTTCAAACGGGCCAACATGCTTGAACTGGTGGTGCCGCAAAACACGGCACGACCAGAAGGCACGCCCACCCCCGGCGCAATCCAACTGCCCCAAACCGTATCAGCAGGACAGACGACCCTGCCCTCTACGGAACTCAGCCCGGCGGAACGTCGGAACCGGGAAATTCAGGAAATTCAACGCGATCTTGCCCGCAGGCGTCGCCGCAAGCTTGGCCTTCTTCTGGCCCGCCTTGCATTTTTCGTGATGCTGCCGACGGTGATCACTGGTTACTACTTCTACAAAGTCGCAACGCCGATGTACGCGGCCAAGTCCGAGTTTCTGGTCCTCAAGGCCGACAGCGCAGGTGGCGGCGGCCTTGGCGGGCTGCTGAGCGGTACACAATTTGCCACCAGCCAGGACTCGATTGCGGTGCAAAGCTACCTGCAGTCAAAAGAAGCAATGCTGCGTCTGGAAGAAGAAGTTGGCTTCAAATCCCATTTCACCCAGGATTGGATCGATCCAATCCAGCGCCTGAATCCGGAACCTTCGAACGAAGAAGCCTACAAGACATACCAGCGGAACGTCAAAATCGGCTATGATCCGACAGAAGGTGTGATCCGCATGGAAGTCACAGCGGCAAACCCTGAAGTCTCTGCTGAATTCTCGCGGCGCCTGATCACATACGCCCAACAGAAAGTGAACCACCTTTCGGAACAAAAACGCTCTGACCAGGTCGGCGAGGCCGAAGCCGCTCTGGCGCTTGCTGAGACCCAGCGCCGCGAGGCCCAGGAACACTTGGTGCGCCTACAGCAGAAAGGCGCGGTACTGGATCCTGAAGGCGTGATCATGTCTCTGCGTTCGCAGATCTCGACTTTCGAAGTGCAGTTGCAGGAAAAAGAACTGGAACTGGCCGCCCTTCTGGACAACACGCGCCCAAACCGCGCCAAAGTGGCCGGGGCCGAGGCGGACATTGAGCGGCTTGAAGCGTTGATCCAGCGGCTGAATGACAGGATGACAAATGCATCGGCCGGCGAAAACTCGCTGGCGAGCCTCAGCGTGCAGATCCAGATGGCCCAGGCCGACCTGGCGACCCGCGATCTGATGCTGCAATCGGCCTTGCAGCAAGTGGAAACCACCCGCATGGAGGCCAACCGACAGGTGCGTTACCTGACCACAGCGGTCGAGCCAGTCCCGAGCGAGGAAGCCTCTTATCCGCGCAAGTTCGAAAATACGATTTTGGCTTTCCTGATCTTTTCCGGTATCTACCTGATGTGTTCGCTCACAGCATCCATTCTTCGGGAACAGGTATCCTCTTAATCTCATGAAACACATCGATATCGCCGGGCTGACCATCGGCAACGACTGTCCACTGACGGTGATTGCCGGGCCTTGCCAGCTGGAAACCGCTGATCACGCCCGCATGATTGCCGGCAAAATGAAAGAGGCCTGTGCAGCCGCAGGGGCGCAGTATGTCTTCAAGGCATCCTATGACAAAGCCAATCGGACCTCACTGTCCGGCAAGCGCGGCCTTGGCATCGACGAAGGCCTAAAGGTGCTGGCCGAGATCCGACGTGAATTCGATGTTCCTGTCCTGACCGACGTGCACACCGAAGATCAGTGCGCTGTGGCCGCCGAAGCCGTGGATATCCTGCAGATCCCTGCATTCCTGTGCCGTCAGACCGATATGCTGCTGGCCGCGGGACGGACCGGAAAGGCGGTCAACATCAAGAAGGGGCAATTCCTTGCGCCCTGGGACATGGCCAATGTGGTCGCCAAGGTCGAAAGCACCGGCAATGACAAGATCCTGCTGACCGAGCGGGGTGCCTCCTTTGGGTACAACACCCTTGTAGCCGACATGCGATCTTTGCCAATTATGGCGCAGACAGGATACCCTGTTGTCATGGACGCAACTCATGCCGTGCAGCAGCCCGGCGGACAGGGTGGATCCTCTGGTGGCAAGCGTGAATTTGCGCCTGTCATGGCGCGCGCTGCTGTCTCATTGGGCATCTCTGCCGTTTTCATAGAAACTCACGAAGATCCTGATCGCGCGCCCTCGGATGGGCCGAATATGATCTACCTTGATGACATGCCAAAACTGGTTGAAACGCTCATGGGTTTTGACCGGCTGGCAAAAGCCAACCCAATTACGATTTAAAACCCGAAAGGGACGTTTCATGACTAAACCCATCTCGCCGGTCACGCCAAATACCTGGTCCTTTCTGCGCGATCCGATGATCACCCCCACCGGCTTTCGTGAATATGATGCGCGCTGGAAATACCCTGAGGAAATCAATCTGCCCGGCATGACGGCCCTTGGCCTTGGCCTTGGCACCCAGATGCACAAGCGCGGGATCGAGCCGGTCATCGCGGTGGGCAACGACTATCGCGACTACTCGCTGGCCATCAAACAGGCGCTGATCCTGGGGCTGATGCAGGCTGGCATCAAGGTCAAGGACATTGGCCCCGCCGTCTCGCCCATGGCGTATTTTGCGCAGTTCCATCTGGATGTGCCTGCCGTTGCCATGGTCACCGCCAGCCACAACCCCAACGGATGGACCGGGGTCAAGATGGGCTTTGAGCGCCCACTGACCCATGGCCCGGATGAAATGGCAGAGCTGCGCGATATCGTGCTGAATGGCGAAGGCATCGCCCGCGACGGTGGATCCTATGAATTCGTAGATGGCGTCAAGGAAGCCTATCTCGACGATCTGGTCGGCGATTTCAAGATGTCCCGCAAACTCAAGGTGGTCTGCGCCACCGGCAATGGCACTGCCTCGGCCTTTGGCCCCGAATTGTTCGAACGGATCGGCGTCGAGGTCGTGCCCAGCCACAACGAGCTTGATTACACCTTCCCCAATTACAACCCCAACCCCGAAGCCATGGAAATGCTCCATGATATGTCGGACACCGTCAAAGCCTCCGGCGCGGATTTTGCCCTTGGCTTTGATGGCGATGGCGACCGCTGCGGAGTGGTGGACGATGAGGGCGAGGAGATCTTTGCCGACAAGGTGGGCGTCATCATGGCGCGTGACTTGTCCAAGATCTACCCGAACTCGACCTTTGTGGCAGATGTAAAATCCACTGGGCTTTTTGCCTCGGACCCCGAGCTGCAGAAAAACGGCGTCACCGCGGACTATTGGAAAACCGGCCACAGCCACATGAAGCGGCGCGTGAAAGAAATCGGCGCCCTCGCTGGCTTCGAAAAGTCCGGCCACTACTTCCTCGCCGAACCGGTGGGTCGCGGCTATGACTGCGGCATGCGCGTGGCGGTCGAAATCTGCAAGCTGATGGACCGCAACCCGGACATGAAGATGTCGGATCTCAGAAAGGCCCTGCCCAAGACCTGGTCGACGCCAACCATGTCCCCCTATTGCGCCGACACCGAGAAATACACCGTACTCGAGCGTTTGGTGGAAAAACTGGTTGCCAAGGCCAAAGCTGGCGACACTGTTGCGGGTCGCCCGATCAAAGAGGTGGTCACGGTCAACGGTGCCCGCGTTATTCTGGACAACGGTTCTTGGGGTCTGGTGCGCGCGTCGTCCAATACTCCAAATCTCGTAGTGGTCTGCGAAAGCAGTGAGAGCGAAGAGGAAATGCGCGCGATCTTTGCCGATATCGACGCGGTGATCCGCACCGAGCCACTGGTCGGGGACTACGATCAGACCATCTGATCCCGCCTTATCTCAGAGGTATTTCGCCTGGCTTGCGCCAGTCGACCGGCGCGCCCACCTTTGATGGGCGCGCTGTTTCCATTCTACAACTACCGGCACCCCAAACAGGTTCAATTTCCCTGCAACAGCCGCAAGAGCTGCTCCTTTGCCTCCTGCTCGATACGGTCCTTGATCACCTCGTTGAGATCGGCACCCGGAGCGATTTCGGTCTCCAGCTCTTCGCTGAGCTTCTCGCGCACCCGCTCCTTGGCCTCTTCTTCGACCTCTTCGATCTTTGGCCGCAGGGCGGTTTCCAGATCGGGACGTATCTTGGGGGCGCTCCAGGGGCCTGTGATGGCCACCGGGATAGACAGCCCCACCCCGCCGTCGGAGCCCTGCAGCGTCGGCGTGAAACGATAGTCGAGATCCCGCGCGCCAAGACCGATCCGGCCGGCGCCATCCGCCCTCAGCCCCTTGATCGAGACCAGAAGATCCGGGTTCTGCAGATTTCCGTCCTTGATTGTATAGCTGCCAGTCAGGCTTTCGAAGACCGTGCTTCCACCATTGCCGCGTCCTGCGCGCATCAAACCTTCGAGGTCGAAACCGGTAAAGAACCCTTTGCCAACCTCTAGCCAGCCCTTGCCGCTGAGCGAACGCATGATCGCATCGATCGAATTGCCGACGCCAAGGTATTCCAGCTCCCCCAAAGCGGCGCCATGCAGCCGAGAATAGCCCGCCGTCTGGCCTAGGGCCTGCTCCAGCTGGATGCCATTGAAGCCCAGCTTGCCCCCGACAGATAAACCATTGCGGTTGTTGGCCACCAGTTGCCCCGTGACCTGGCCGCCGAACAGGGCCGCAGGCTGTGCCTTCAGCACGGCGCGGGCCCGATCAATGGTCAGTGTCAGTTTGCTTTCGCCCAGGCTGTATCCGGCCGCATTCAGGCTCTTGAAACTCAGAACAGCCGTGCCGTTCAGAGACGACAACGCCGAGGCATCAATGCGTTCCGTCGGCCAGCCATCGGCGCTGGCCCCATCGCCTGATCCTGCGGTACTGTCCGCTGCTGCCGCCGCCAGCCCGGGAAACGACAACGCCCCTGCCGAGAGTTGCGCCGTCACCTCTGGCACCTCTTTCAAGACCAGATCCACGGCTCCCCTGATAAGGTTTCCGTCCAGATCAAGCGATAGATCGCGCAAGGCAAGACGCCCATCGGGCGTGTATGTTGCATCGGCGCCAACCACAGCGATCTGACCTGCCCCCTTTGGTAAGGCCACGCCTTCTGAGCCGACTGCGGCCAAAAAGGCACCCGTGTCCGAGGTTTTGAGGGTAACGCGACCGCTGCCTGCCCCCTCGATGCCTGCGCGCCCGTCAAACCGCAGCACGCCGCCCGGAGCAGTTACCGTTGCGCCCACCGACGACACCTTGCCTGCAAGAAACTCGGCAAAGGTCCCAACCTCCCCCATGATCTGTACCGGGGTCCCGGTTGGACGCAAGGTTGCCTCCATATTCACGGTGCCGCTCGGGTCAGGCCAGCGGAGCGCCAGGTCAATCGCCTTCATTTCGACCACATCCCCACCGTGTGGTGCATATCGCAAAGAAGCGCCGGTCAAGGCCAACTTTTCGATCTGCACGGGCAAAGCCCCATTGGCGGCCTCGCTGTCACTTGCGGAGGCCACAGAGCTGTCCGCTTCCGAAGCACCCGGAGTCATCACCCAGTTCCCGGTCCCGTCAGCCCGTGTGGAGAGGTTGAGACGCGGCAACAATGCCGTGATTTCGGTCACCCGCACCTTGCCCCGAAGCAGATCCGCCGCCGACACGCCAATGGACATGCGCGCAGCTTCCAACATCGGCTCTGGTCCGGCCCAATCGGCATTGGAGAGCGTCACCCGCTCGGTCCTGACCCCCAGCACTGGCCAGAGGGTAAAGCCCACATCGCCCTGAAACTCCAGCTTGCGCCCGGTCTGTGCCTCAAGCTGCTGCGCCGCGAGGGAGGCCACCTTTTCTCCCGGCAGCATCAGGACGACGCCAACGAGCAGCGCCAGCGTCAGAATGATTGCCGAAAGAACCCGAATGATCAGCCGCATAGCGCCCTCCCCTGCCTGTTTGCCCAAGGATACAGCGCGGCGGGAAGGGTGCAAGAGAGTGGCCTGGGGCTCAGTCAGGAGATTGGTACAAATACACAAACTGCGTCGTGGCCAAGCATTTTTGGTCCAGAACGACATGGTGTTGCTTCGGCGCATAACCTTTGATTGATTTATGCGCTCATCAATGCACGATTTAAGTGCATGGAGGAGTGAAATGGAAAAACCTGACTATCTACTGCGGGGAGAAGCAGCACGTCTATTTCCCATTCTATCAGACACATCCAAGGAAGGGCGAACAACGTCCATTGTTCTGGCTTGCCTTTCAAAAGTCGAAGAGTTTGGCGCCGAGCTGCTTTCCTCACTTGGGCAACGTGTCGGCAAACGCTCCAAAATAGAGACATACACCGAGGTAGTGTTTCAAACCCAAGCTCAAAAGGAGAAGGATAGACCAGATGGCCTCATCGTTCTGAGAACCGGCACCAAAGAGTGGCGGGCGATGGTTGAAACTAAAGTAGGGAACACTCCCTTGACCGTCGAACAGATCGAAAAGTACCGAGCAATCGCAAAAGAATGTCAGATCGACTGCGTTGTTACGATTTCCAATCAGTTCGCAACGGTACCCTCCAACCATCCATTGGAAGAGGTGCGCAAGAGTCGGTCGAAAATTCCGGTCTTTCATTGGTCCTGGATGTATATTCTAACCGTCGCAGATCTATTGCTCAGCAGCAACTCCGTTGCCGACACCGATCAACGTATTCTCTTGAACGAACTCAAACGGTTCCTCACCCATGAAAGTGCCGGCGTGAAGGGCTTTACCCGGATGCCAGCAGAATGGAGTGAGCTAAACAGACATGTGTCAGCCGGCGGGAAGATCTTGGCGCGCTCTTTCGAAGCGACCACTGTTGTCGAGGCATGGCATCAGGAAACAAAGGACTTGGCTCTTATCCTAAGTCGCCACACTGACACGGCTGTATCGCAAAAGCTCAGCCGCAAACATATTAGCGACCCGGCCAATCGCCAGAAAGACGAGCTACGGCTACTTAGGGAAATGCAGCAGCTAAGCGCAACCTTCGATGTTCCCGACGCCGCAGCCCCGTTGGACGTCGTTGCCGACATGAACCGCAGAACGATTGAAGTTGGCATGACGCTCAGGGCACCCGAAGACAAAAAGTCATCCAAGGCAAGATTGAACTGGCTGTTGCGACAAATAAAAGTGGACAGCTTGGACGATGTCTTCCTGCGTATGAAATGGCCAGGTCGTAGTGAGGACACACAGTTTCCTGTGGCCGACCTGATTGCATCCCCTGATCTTTGTGAAAAAGACAAGAATGGCCTGCAAGTGGTCAGCTTTCACATCTACACAGCTAAGAGGCTAGGCGCCAAATTTACCCAACAATCCAACTTCATAGCAGAACTGGAACAGATCGTACCCGCATTCTATCGTGACATCGGTCAGAATCTGATAGCTTGGCGCAAACCTGCGCCAAAGATCAAGGATCCCCAACCGGAGGTTGACATCCAAGGCCTTGAAGATGAGGCGGAGATGGCAGCACAAGGAGAGTGATAACTACTCGGCCGCGACCAACGCGCCCCACAAGTCATACTCCCCGGCCTCGTCCACCTCGACCGTGACCAGATCGCCCACGCGCAGACCTTCGGTGCCCTCGTCGATGAACAGGTTCCCGTCGATCTCGGGCGCATCGGCCTTGGTGCGGCAGGTGGCGATTCCGTCTTCATCGATGTCGTCTACGATGACCTGAAATATCTGGCCGACCTTGGCCGCCAGCTTGGCCTCGGAAATTCCTTGCGCCTTTTCCATGAAACGCTCCCAGCGCTCCTGCTTCACCTCTTCGGGCACGTGATCCGGCAAATCATTTGATCGTGCTCCGGCTACATTTTCATACTTGAAGCAACCCACCCGGTCGAGCTGCGCCTCATCCATCCAGTCCAGCAGGTGCTGGAACTCGGCCTCCGTCTCTCCCGGATAGCCGACAATGAAGGTAGAGCGCAGAGTGATATCGGGGCAGATCTCGCGCCATGCGCGGATTTCGTCCAGCGTCTTGGCCGCCGCTGCGGGGCGCGCCATGCGTTTCAGCACATCCGGGTGGGCGTGTTGGAAGGGAATATCCAGATAGGGCAGCAGCGCATTGTCCGGGTCCGCCATCAGCGGGATCAGCTCGCGCACATGGGGATACGGGTAGACATAATGCAGCCGCACCCACAGGTCAGACGCAGGCGCCAGCTCTCCCAAGGCGCGGGACAGATCCGTGATGTGGCTGCGGATCTCGCCCTCCTTCCAGGGATTCACGTCATACTTGCGATCGAGCCCATAGGCCGAGGTGTCCTGGCTGATCACCAGCAGTTCACGCACGCCCGCATCGACCAGCTTCTCCGCCTCGCGCAGCACCGCGTGGGCCGGGCGCGAGGTGAGCCGTCCGCGCATGTCGGGGATGATGCAGAACTTGCACTTGTGATTGCACCCTTCCGATATCTTCAGATAGCTGAAGTGGCGCGGTGTGAGACTGACACCTGTGGCAGGCAAGAGGTCCACAAAAGGATCGGGGCTGGGCGGCACGGCGGCATGGACGGCATCCAGAACCTGCTCATATTGATGTGGGCCGGTGACCGCCAGAATGCGTGGATGATGCTCGCGAATGTAATCCGGCTCAGCCCCCAGGCAGCCCGTGACAATGACCTTGCCATTTTCTTTCAGGGCCTCGCCGATGGCCTCAAGGCTTTCGGCCTTGGCGCTGTCGAGAAACCCGCAAGTGTTGACGATCACCGCATCGGCGCCGGCGTAGTCCGCCGAGATCCCATATCCTTCTGCGCGCAGGCGAGTCAGGATCCGCTCGCTGTCCACCAGCGCTTTGGGACAGCCGAGTGACACCATGCCAAGGGTCGGCTGGCCTTCGCGGGGCGCATCACCGAACTGGGCTTTCGGGGCAAGGTCGGGGCGGAGATCTGGCGGATTGCTGGTCATGGCAGCGCATATAATACGCGGGCCTGGGTTTGGGAATGGATGTTTTTTTGCGCAAGGTGAGCGCCGCGCAGCGGCGCCGGGCCCAAGGCCGCCAGAGGGTCTTGGCGCAGCCAAGGCCCGCGCGGGCGCGGGAGCCCGCCGTTGATGATCAGCGCGACCGAGGATCAGACCACGGGTTTTGCGATGGAGCAGATGCTTCAATCGACCGCAGAGGTTTCAGGCTTCCGTAAGCTGCGCAGGCGGTTCGCATTGTTGCACCCTTCTGGCGCATCTGCGGAATGCTCATGGCAAGCCAGCCAACGCTCGCATCTTTCAACGCAGCCACAGGCCCTGCAGCGATTGACCATCTTTGCCCACTCCTCCGGAGTGATTTTCCCTTCGGCAAAGGCTTCGGCCAGATCCACGTCAACGGTTTTTGCCATGAGGCCCAGCAGTCTCAGATGGACCAGTGCATCACCTAAAGGCTGCATAACGCCCTCCCTTGATAGCTATGTGATCATGTCTCGAAAACGCCACCTTCCGAGGTTCAGCACCCCGAAGGCTCGCGCAGGTATCCCAACAAATCCCGATTGCGGCAGTAGTCTGGGGTGTCTCCTGCGGTTCCTTGCCCGTCATGAGATTGCAGCCAAACCGCGCATTTGCCCGGGTGCGCACAGCGTCTGCAGCGCAGCACAGCCTCGCCGATTTCGTCGAAGTTGAGCCGACCGGCAATGGCAGCTTCCTGCAGATCCAGCCCCAGCGCACGCCCCATTTCGTCAAACAGCGCAGCATGCGTTCGGAGTGTACCTTTCCCGTGAGTTGAGAAATCAGCCATCGCGCGTTCTCCCAGATGCGTTTCAGGCAAAAGGGTAGCAGGGAACGGAAATTCCACCTTGATGCAGGTCAAGGCGCTGCGCCGCGCGCCACAGCAGCGTCAGAGTTCCTCAAGATAGGCGCGCACGGCATCCTGAACACGGCGAAACCGGTCGCCGCCCAGCTTTTTGCCCCCATACCAGCGGGTAACAATAATCACGTGATCGCTCAGCCCCTCGCGTTCCATCATGCGCAGGATGACCATACCAGCACCGCTCTCTCCGTCATCGGCTTTTAGCCCGCCGGTCGGCAGGATGGCGGCCCATGTGTTGTGTGTCGCCTTGGCATAGGCCCGGTCAGACTTGAGTTCGGCCAGCACAGCATCCACATCCTCGCGACAGGAGACAAAGGCTCCGCTCACGGCATAGCGCGACCCACGGTCCGTAAGAACCACCCCAAGTTTGCGTAGATCGGCCATGCTCAAACTCAGTTCAGACCATAGCGTGTGATGGTCTCCTGCACGATACGAACCCGGTCCGGATTGGCCGGGTGTGTACCAAGGAAGCGATCACCGGGATCCGGCAGGCGGTCAAAGAACTTGACGCCCACACTGGGCCGGTAGCCCGCCTTGTGCGTGATGAGCGTGCCAAGCCGGTCGGCCTCCAGCTCGAACTCCTTTGAATAGCTGCGCGCACCGACGATGGCGCCCAGATCCTGCGCGTTCGAAATCTCCGCCGCGCTGCCCCCCGCGAGGCTCGCCAGCCCGGCCAATAGGACCGACCCCGCAACCGCGTTCTGCTGCTGACGCGCCAAATGCCCTTCTATGTGGTGAGCCGCCTCATGGGCCATGACAAAAGCCAACTCGTCCTGATTGGCAATCTGCCCCAGCATGGAGCGGGTAAAGGTGATGACCGGGCGGCCAGATCGGGACAGGCTCTGATAGGCATTGGGCGGCGCCTGAGGGTCCGGGTCGATCACGATCGCAAAATCGCAATTCATCCCACGGGTCTGGGTCCGGCAGGTCTGCTCGGCCACCGGCTCGACCCGTGCCTTCACCGTGGAAAAGGCAGCCTGGGCCTCTCGAGGAGACAGTCCGGGAACACTGCCGCCGACACTGCCCGTATTTGGCGCATCTGCGGTCTGCAATGGCGGTACCGGAACCGAACAGCCCCCCAGCACAGCAAGGACCAAAGTCAAAATTACAAAGCGCATTCCGCCACCCTTGTTCCTGATTGCCCTGTCATACGGCCCGAGCGTCACAAGGATCAACCACCCCGCGGGATCTATCAAGCCGCATGGCGCCATTTCAGAATGCAAGCGCGCCTTTTCGCCAACAGGACCACTTGCAAATCCGAGCCCGCGAATGGCAACATCTGCCTATGTTTACAATCGAACACGAATTCGACTCGACCATCGTGACGCTCGTCGATGAAGGCGAAGCGCCGCTTCTGGAAGATGTCGTCATCAACGCCTTTTCCGAATGCATCACGGTAGAGCAATTTGACCCACGCACGGACAGGGTAGAGAAAATCACTCTCTCCCATGGGCAGCTGCGCGACTTGGCCGCTGCATTGGACCTGCCAGAGGGGGTCTACAGGCTGGTGCCGGAAGACACTGCAGGTACCAAGGGCTGAGATACGGCAAACGCCACATAGTCAGCCGATCAGGACAAAGACCTTGTCCCGTGATGTGGCACCGCGCTGCAATTTCAGATCCGAGGGCGCCACCCCCAATGCGCTTGCAAGAAGTGCGCGGACCGCGTCATTTGCTTTTCCATTTTCTGGCGCTGCCGTGACCAGCACCTTCAGGCCGACGGGCGTGCGCTGAATGGCATTGCTTGATGCCTTTGGAACGGCCCGAACAGACAGGCTGGCTCCGGGAACTGCAAGGTCAGTCAGATCAGGCAGATCTTTCTTTTTGAGGCGCCCCATTTTCGCTCCATGCTGAATTTGCTCCACCTGACGTTGAAAACGCCCTGTACAGGTGCCCCCCAACCGGGTCACACTGCCATAGCATATCGCTATCAGGTGTCACAAATGGCTCAGTCGCATTCCGCATACTGTACTTTTGACAAAGAAACCCGTGTACGTGATTTCCTGAATGCGGCCTTTGGGGGGGCTTCACCGGGCAAAATCGAAGACTTTGTCGTCCAAGGTGCAACTTACCGCGGCGCCGTTACGCGCGGTGAAGAGGTCCCGATCCAGGAATGGGCAGAACTGTCTCACGTCGTGCGCGGGCTGATTGGCCCCACCACATTCAGCGTAACGCACAAAGTCGAAGACGCCGATTGGATTTCAATGCGCATACACATTACCGCGCGTCGCCTCGGGAACAGCAAGCAGATCGAAGGCTATGATTCTCTTATGGTTCGCTTCGAGGGCGACAGAATTGCCGAATACATAGGGCACATGGACTATATCACCTTTTTCGAACAGTTGGGACTTGTCCCAGCTGGCGCTTTGCATGCCTGCCTCAGCGGCCAAAGGCTTGTCTGGGAATAACCCGATACAGGCCCCGCCTCAGTCAGAAGGCTCTTTATCCTACAGGCAAAACCTGTCTATCTTCACATCCGCCGATGGGCCGGCAAGATTTGGCATGCCATTCGCACAATGATACGGGCTCAGCACACCCGCAGTCATCGCTCGGATATACTTGTCAGCTGGTCCTCAGCCCCTTGAAATAGCTTGGCTGGCCAACATATACACCACAAATGTAAAAAGGTTTCACATATGCCGGAACGCAATGACGCCGCCCTGGAATTTCTTCTGACACGCCGGTCACGGCCCGCAAAAACACTGATAGCGCCAGCCCCGAGCCGCGAAGAGCTGATGCCGCTTTTGACTGCTGCAGCGCGCACGCCGGACCACGGCAAACTGGAACCCTGGCGTTTTATCGTGGTGGAAAAACCCGCCATGGCACGGCTGGCGGAGCTGACAACCTCCGCGGGAGAACGGCTCGGCAAATCGCCAGAAGACATCGCAAAAGGGCGCAGCCAGTTCGATCTGGGTCAGCTGGCCGTCGTCGTGGTTGAGGTTCAGATCGAAAGCACAAAGATTCCCGTGGTCGAGCAAACCTATTCTGCGGGCGCCGTTTGCCTGGCCCTTTTGAACGCAGCCCTTGCTGCAGGCTGGGGCGCGAACTGGCTCTCTGGTTGGGTGAGCCACGACCGTCAGTTTTGCGAGGAGGCCTTTGGCCTTGCCGCCAATGAACGGATTGCAGGTCTGATTCACATTGCAACGGAGGGCACCAAGCCGCCCGAACGTCCGCGCCCGGATTTGGAGCGCATCACCAGCTGGATGAGTGAATGATATTTGACGCCTTTTTCAAGACCCTCGCCCAGGTGGGAGACCCTCGCTTTCGCAAGGTGCTGATGCTTGGGGTCGGGCTGACCCTGGCCCTTTTGATGGGTACCTATGTGCTCTTTTTCTTTGGGGTACAGTGGCTCGTCGGACCGCAGGTCACCCTCCCCATCCTTGGAGAAGTGACCTGGCTGGACGATATCCTGTCCATCGGGTCGATCTTCCTGATGATGGTCCTGTCCGTATTTCTGATGATCCCTGTTGCCTCAGCGATCACATCGATGTTTCTGGACGAAGTGGCGCAGGCTGTCGAGGACAGGCATTTTCCGGCCCTGCCCAAGGCCACCGAGCCAACCTTTCTTGAGGCGGTTCGGGACACGGTGAATTTCCTCGGCGTGCTTATTGCCGCGAACCTTTTGGCGCTGGTGCTCTATTTCATGTTTCCGCCTGTGGCGATGTTCATTTTCTGGGGCCTGAACGGGTTCTTCCTGGGGCGGGAATACTTCACGCTTGCCGCGGCGCGGCGTGTCGGCATGCCTGAAGCACGCCAGATGCGACGCCAGCACCTGGGAACGATATGGCTAGCCGGGACGTTGATGGCCATGCCACTGTCAATTCCCGTTTTGAACCTGATCATCCCGATCTTGGGGGCAGCAACTTTCACGCATATCTTTCACGGGTTACATCGGCGAGGCTGAAGCAAACAAGGGCTCCCGCGCCCGCAGGCGCTCAGCCAGAGGCTGATACGCCCTGGCGGCCTTGGGCCCGGCGCTGCGCAAAGCGCAGCGCCGGGCCCAACGGGAGGAGGTCTTTGGACAAAAGATCGACGACGGACGGGAGAAGCCCGCCTATTATCGTCACATCAACTGGGATCGGGCAGGCGATCAAACCAGTCGAAGTCATTGACGCTGATCACGCCAGACAGGATGATCCCTGCAATGATGGCCCAGATGACAAAAGACGCAAAGGTTGTGATCCAGGCCTTTTGCCTAAGATAATGGTGCTCAGGCGCACCGGCATGGGTGCCGGGAACGATCTCACCCTTGTCCCCTTGGGTTTCAAGCCGGATCGGGATCACGATCAGAAAGGTCATGAACCAAATCACCGCATATAGCACCAGTCCCGATGTTATCCCCATCGCGCCATCACTCCCAGTTCCGCGCGCCCCAAACGGCGCGGGCTACAGATAGGATCAAACCTGCTCCAGTTCCACCAGGCAGCCATTGAAATCCTTCGGATGGAGGAAGAGAACCGGCTTGCCATGTGCGCCGATCTTCGGCTCCCCTGATCCGAGCACCCGCGCGCCCTGCTCTTTCAGGTGATCACGCGCTGCAAGGATATCCTCCACTTCATAGCAGACATGGTGGATGCCCCCTGAGGGGTTCTTTTCCAGGAAGCCCTTGATCGGCGAGTCGTCTCCCAGGGGGTACAGCAACTCGATCTTGGTGTTTGGGAGTTCAATAAACACAACCGTCACGCCGTGATCCGGCTCGTCCTGCGGCGCACCAACCTTCGCTCCCAGCGCATCCCGGTACTGAGCGGAAGCGGCCTCAAGATCTGGCACGGCAATGGCAACATGGTTCAATCGACCGATCATGACGGGTGTTCTCCTCTGACATCCTGTTTCGCCCTTCAATACGGGCAGCAGGCAGCAGCTGGCAAGTGCGCCAAACCGCACGGGACGCGGCGTTCGACCCAAAAGCTCTGAGACATGCCAGCAGCGCGTTAACCTGTAATTAGCCTCGAATCCATAGCGTCAAGCCCGTATCCCGCAAGGAGTATGAGTTATGGACGATTCGGAACTGTTTGCTGCCGCACAGCGTTTGCCCACCAAGCGGCGCCCCCTTCTTGGCCTCACCATTCTGGTGGTCGAGGACAGCCGCTTTGCCTGCGAGGCCTTGCGCCTTTTGTGCCTGCGCAGCGGGGCCCGTATTCGCCGCGCGGATTGCCTGAAATCGGCCCGCCGCCACCTGAAGGAATATCGCCCCTCCGTCGTGATTGCTGATGTGGGGCTGCCGGATGGGTCTGGCGCCGAACTCATCTCTGAAATCAGCCGCGTGTCCCCGCGCGTCTCGGTCATCCTCGCAATCTCGGGCGATGAAACAAAGGCAGCCGAGGCCATCGAGGCTGGAGCAGACGGGTTCCTAGCCAAACCCATCACCTCCCTCGCGGCTTTCCAGCATGCGATCCTGTCCCGCCTGCCTGCAGATCGTCAGCCTGCCGGGCTACAGGAGCTGAAGGATGAAACCATCGTGCCTGACCTATTGGCTTTCCGCGATGACATGGCCCATGCAGCAGATGTTCTGAGCGAAGACCAGGAAGGCAAGACGCTCGATTACCTCGCTCAATTCGTTGCTGGCGTTGCCCGCAGCGCCGGCGATGCGCCTCTTGCCACAGCGGCTGCCAACCTTGCCAAATCCCGCATCAACGGCCTGCCTGTGGGTGCCGAAACCGCAGTCCTTGCCGGGATGGTTCAAGAGCGACTAGAACGGAAAATCGCAATCTGACATGCTTGAAATCATCTTGATCGCTTTGGCCACCTTGGGCATCGCCCTTTATCTTCAGGCCCGCCATGCGGCGCGTGAGATACGCGAAAACCGTGACCGCACCCTCGGTGAGCCAATGGTGATCCATCGCTCCGACCGGTGAGCGCTCCCGCACCTTCCAATACCCCTCAATCGATACCAAAAAGCCCGGAGGCAGTGCTCCGGGCTTAAGTCGTTTCTAAAGAGGTGCGCTATTGGTTTACTGATCTTGCGGGATCACGCGCAGGCCCAGTTCCATCAGCTGCTCGGCCATCGGCTCGCTTGGCGCCGACATCATCAGATCCTCGGCGCGCTGGTTCATCGGGAACATGATAACCTCACGAATGTTGGCCTCATCCGCCAGCAGCATCACCATCCGGTCGATGCCTGCCGCACAGCCACCGTGGGGCGGCGCGCCATATTGGAAGGCGTTGACCATGCCGCCAAAGCGTTTCTCGACCTCTTCCTTGCCATAGCCGGCAATCTCGAAAGCCTTGAACATGATCTCCGGCTTGTGGTTCCGGATCGCGCCCGAAACCAGCTCATAGCCGTTGCAGGCCAGGTCGTACTGATAGCCGTGAACCTTCAGGGGATCGCCCTCCAGCGCCTCCATCCCGCCCTGCGGCATCGAGAAGGGGTTGTGCTCAAAATCGATCTTGCCGGTTTCCTCGTCCTGTTCGTAGATCGGGAAATCCACGATCCAGGCAAAGGCAAAGCGGTCCTTGTCGATCAGCCCCAGTTCCTCGCCGATCACATTGCGGGCACGGCCCGCGACGGCCTCAAATGCCTTAGGCTTGCCGCCCAGGAAGAAGGCCGCATCGCCCACGCCAAGGCCCAGCTGCTGGCGGATTGCCTCGGTGCGCTCGGGGCCGATGTTCTTGGCCAGGGGGCCTGCGGCCTCCATGCCTTCACCCTGGTCGCGCCAGAAGATATAGCCCATGCCCGGCAGACCTTCGCCTTGCGCAAACTTGTTCATGCGGTCGCAGAACTTGCGGCTGCCGCCCGTCGGGGCCGGGATGGCGCGCACCTCTGTGCCTTCCTGCTCCAGCAGTTTGGCAAAGATGGCAAAACCCGAGCCGCGGAAATGGTGCGAGCAATCCTGCATCTTGATCGGGTTGCGCAGGTCCGGCTTGTCGGTGCCGTACCATTTGGCGGCATCCTTGTAGGAAATCTGCGGCCATTCGCTGTCGACCTTGCGGCCACCGCCGAATTCTTCAAAGACGCCCTGCATCACCGGCTGGATGGTGTCAAAGACGTCCTGCTGGGTGACAAAGGACATCTCCATGTCCAGCTGATAGAAATCCGCAGGCGAGCGGTCGGCGCGCGGGTCTTCATCGCGGAAGCAAGGCGCGATCTGGAAATACTTGTCAAAGCCCGAGACCATCATCAGCTGCTTGAACTGCTGCGGGGCCTGCGGCAGCGCGTAGAACTTGCCCGGATGCAAACGGGACGGCACCAGGAAGTCGCGCGCGCCTTCGGGGGAGGAGGCCGTGATGATCGGCGTCTGGTATTCGTTGAAGCCCTTGTCCCACATGCGCTTGCGGATCGACTGGATCATCTTCGAGCGCAACACCATGTTGCTTTGCATCTTCTCGCGGCGCAGGTCGAGGTAGCGATAGCGCAGGCGGGTTTCTTCCGGGTACTCCTGATCACCAAAGACCATCAGTGGCAGTTCCTCGGCTTTACCCAGAACCTCGATGTCGCGGATAAAGACTTCGATCTCGCCTGTGGGGATCTTGGGGTTCACAAGGCTTTCGTCGCGCGCCAGCACATTGCCGTCGATGCGGATGCACCATTCCGAGCGCACCTTTTCAATCTCGGCAAAGACCGGGCTGTCGGGGTCGGCCATGACCTGTGTGATGCCATAGTGATCGCGCAGGTCGATGAACAACAGCCCGCCATGGTCGCGGACCCGGTGGACCCAGCCGGACAGGCGCACGGTCTCGCCTACATTGGATTTGTTCAGTTCGGCGCAGGTATGGCTGCGATATGCGTGCATGGGTTGGCCTCTTGTCGGCTGAAACGGGCAATTGGGGTCGGAAGACTTCCGATAGCTTTGCGCCGATACACCTTCTGTGCCTGCGGAAGTCAAGGGCTGAGGCCATCTACAGCCGGTTTCGCCCTGCCCAACAGCCGTTTCAAGCGCAGCGGGGCCCCCACAAAGACACCCAAAAGCGACGAGAGGCCGGTTTGCGCCAAAGTGGGATCCATGCGACAAAAGCGGGAAATTGCAGCGCCGTCCCGATCCCCTTTGATCTGCCCCTTGCACCTTTTCGCTCTGTCCCTATAACGCAGGACAATTTGGGCGCTGGGGGCGCCCGGTGAATCGACCCATATTCCGCACGCACAACCGAAGGAAGCCAGGCCATGCCAAAAAGAACCGACATCCAGTCGATCATGATCATTGGTGCGGGGCCCATCATCATCGGGCAGGCCTGTGAGTTTGACTATTCCGGTGCTCAGGCCTGTAAGGCGCTGCGCGAAGAGGGCTACCGGGTCATTCTGGTGAACTCCAACCCTGCGACGATCATGACCGATCCGGGTCTGGCAGACGCCACCTATATCGAGCCGATCACGCCCGAAGTTGTCGCCAAGATCATCGAAAAAGAGCGCCCTGACGCACTTTTGCCGACCATGGGCGGGCAGACAGGTTTGAACACCTCTCTTGCGCTCGAAGAGATGGGCGTGCTGGAGAAATTTGGCGTCGAAATGATCGGTGCCAAGCGCGAAGCCATTGAAATGGCAGAAGACCGCAAACTGTTCCGCGAGGCGATGGATCGTCTGGGGCTGGAAAATCCGCGCGCCACGATCATCACCGCCCCCACCCGAGACAATGGCTCAGCCGATCTGGAGGCAGGCGTTCAACTGGCGCTCGACGCGCTGGACGAGGTCGGCCTGCCTGCCATCATCCGCCCGGCCTTTACTCTGGGCGGGACCGGCGGCGGTGTGGCCTACAACCGTGAGGACTATATCCACTACTGTCGCTCTGGCATGGATGCATCGCCCGTGAACCAGATCCTGGTGGACGAGAGTCTTTTGGGCTGGAAAGAATATGAGATGGAAGTGGTCCGCGACAAGGCGGACAATGCGATCATCGTCTGCTCGATCGAGAACGTCGATCCCATGGGCGTACACACCGGTGATTCGATCACCGTGGCCCCAGCCCTCACGCTGACCGACAAGGAATACCAGATGATGCGCACCGCCTCGATCGAGGTGCTGCGCGAGATCGGCGTGGAAACCGGCGGCTCCAATGTACAGTGGGCGGTGAACCCCGCCGATGGCCGCATGGTGGTGATCGAGATGAACCCGCGCGTCAGCCGCTCCTCCGCGCTGGCCTCCAAGGCGACCGGCTTCCCGATTGCAAAGATCGCCGCAAAGCTGGCGGTCGGCTATACGCTTGATGAGCTGGACAATGACATCACCGGGGTGACCCCGGCGTCCTTTGAACCCTCCATCGACTATGTCGTCACCAAGATCCCGAAATTCGCTTTTGAGAAATTCCCCGGCTCCGAGCCCTACCTCACCACCGCAATGAAATCCGTGGGCGAAGCAATGGCCATAGGCCGCACCATCCACGAAAGCATGCAAAAGGCGCTCGCCTCGATGGAATCGGGCCTCACCGGATTTGACGAGGTCGAGATCCCCGGCATGACTGTGGGTCTTTGGGATGAGGCCAACGGTGATGACAAGGCCGCAGTGATCAAAGCGATCAGCCAGCAGACCCCGGACCGGATGCGCACCATCGCGCAAGCCATGCGTCACGGCCTCAGCGATGATGAGATCCAGGGCGTGACCAAGTTCGACCCCTGGTTTCTCGCCCGGATCCGCGAAATCGTCGACGCCGAGCGCAAGGTGCGCAAGGAAGGCCTGCCAATGCGCGAAGAAGGCCTGCGCGCGCTCAAGATGCTCGGCTTTACCGATGCGCGCCTTGGCAAGCTGACGGGCCGCGACGAGGACAACGTGCGCCGCGCGCGTCAGAACCTCGGCGTCAACGCTGTCTTCAAGCGGATCGATACCTGCGCCGCCGAATTCGAAGCGCAGACCCCCTATATGTACTCCACCTATGAAACCCCGATGATGGGCGAAGTGGAATGCGAGGCGCGCCCCTCGGACCGCAAAAAGGTGGTGATCCTCGGCGGAGGCCCGAACCGGATCGGCCAGGGGATCGAGTTCGACTACTGCTGCTGCCACGCCTGCTATGCGCTGACGGATGCCGGTTATGAAACCATCATGATCAACTGCAACCCGGAGACCGTGTCGACCGACTATGACACCTCGGACCGGCTGTACTTTGAACCGCTCACCTTTGAGCACGTGATGGAGATCCTGCGCGCCGAACAGGAGAACGGCACCCTGCATGGCGTCATCGTGCAGTTCGGCGGTCAGACACCGCTGAAACTGGCGAATGCCCTGCAGGACGAAGGCATACCGATCCTCGGCACCACGCCTGACGCCATCGACCTGGCCGAAGACCGCGAACGCTTCCAGGATCTGGTCAACAAACTGGGCCTCAAGCAGCCGCACAACGGTATTGCCTCCACCGATGAACAGGCGCTGGAAATCGCAAAGGAAATTGGCTTCCCGCTGGTGATCCGCCCCTCCTACGTTCTGGGTGGGCGCGCGATGGAGATCGTGCGCGACATGGATCAGCTCAAACGCTATATCGCCGAGGCCGTGGTGGTGTCCGGCGACAGCCCTGTCCTGCTCGACAGCTATCTGGCGGGTGCGGTCGAACTGGACGTGGATGCGATCTGCGACGGTACAGATGTGCATGTGGCTGGCATCATGCAGCACATCGAAGAGGCCGGCGTGCACTCGGGCGACAGTGCCTGTTCCCTGCCGCCCTACTCCCTGTCCAAAGACGTGATCGCAGAGATCAAGACTCAGACCCACGCGCTGGCCAAGGCGCTGAATGTGGTCGGCCTGATGAACGTGCAATTCGCGATCAAGGATGGCGAGATTTTCCTGATCGAAGTGAACCCGCGTGCAAGCCGTACCGTGCCCTTTGTGGCCAAGGCCACAGACAGCGCCATCGCCTCAATCGCGGCCCGCGTCATGGCGGGTGAGAAACTCTCTGCCTTCCCGCAGCGTGCCCCCTATGAACCCGATGCGGGCTATGACGTGGACGTGCCCATGGCTGACCCGATGACGCTGGCCGATCCCGATATGCCGTGGTTCTCGGTCAAGGAGGCAGTACTGCCCTTTGCCCGTTTCCCCGGCGTCGACACTATTCTTGGCCCGGAAATGCGCTCCACTGGCGAGGTGATGGGCTGGGATCGCTCCTTTGCAGGGGCCTTCCTCAAGGCGCAGATGGGCGCGGGCATGGTGCTACCCTCAGAAGGGCGCGCCTTCATCTCCATCAAGGATGCCGACAAGGGCGCCACAATGCTGGAGGCCGCAAAGATCCTTGTAGAGCAAGGCTTTACCCTTGTCGCCACCGGCGGCACCAAATCCTGGCTGGACGGCCACGGCGTGCCTTGCGAGGGCGTCAACAAGGTCTATGAGGGTCGCCCGCATGTGGTGGACCTCTTGAAAGACGGGCACGTGCAGATCCTGATGAACACCACTGAAGGCACCCAGGCGGTCGAGGACAGCAAGGAAATGCGCTCGGTCGCGCTTTATGATAAGATCCCTTACTTCACCACCGCCGCCGCCGCCCACGCTGCCGCTTTGGCGATCAAGGCGCAGGCCGAAGGCGAGGTTCAGGTCAAAAGCCTGCAAGGGTAAGACCCCAGAGACAAGCTCAGAAAAAAGCCCCGGACAGGTTCCGGGGCTTTTATTATTCGAGCATTGGGGAGCCGAGAGCCTTAGGCAACGTGGCTGCCAAAAGACCGCCCGGTTGCAGTGTTGCGCCCCTGCAGCATTTTTCGAGCTTCTTCGGCACGCGACATCCAGGCGGCGGTACTTTCGGTATCCTCTGCGCAGACAGGCATGTCGTGAACGGAAAGGCTAAGCTGCGATGTGTCGTGTTGGGCGGTCACCCGCAGGTAATCGCCCGATTTGACCTCGCGCGGCGTGTCCAGGAGATAGGCGGTACGTCCCCAGTGGCCATCGGACGAGATGTCATTGGTCACCGAGATGCCCGGTGCCAGCTCCATATCAAAGCAGACAAGGACCGCATGAATGGTTCCGGCTCCGACGCAAAACAGATCTTCGGTAGTGCGCGCGGGATTCAGATTGGGGCGGACAAAATCAAACGCAAACAGATCCGCCGTCGGACCAAGAGGACGCAGGTCGCAGGCTGCAAAGTCGTTCGGCGTGATCTGCGCCACATCCACCAGACGTGTAAAGGCGCTGATATCAAAGCCTTCGGCCTTTTGCGGCTGCCACTGCGCCACGAGGTTTTCGCTTTCGACCAGCTGCGCCATCAGCGTTCCACGTTCAGGGATGGCACGGGCACCGGGTTTGGCCAGCGCCCCCATGGCATGCGTAAGCGTTGCCAGCGCCCCCTCGCCCAGCAGGACGGTATCGACGATTTCAGAAATCACCAAATCCGCAGGCTCAGGCATGTCTTCGCCAATCACGATTTCATGCGACCATTTGGAAATGACGGTGACGCGGTCGCTCAGCCCATTGTCGGCAATGACCTGTTTTGCGGCTTCGGCAATGAGCGGTTGCTGCTCGCAAGTATAGACATGCTTGGCCCCCGCCCGCGCCGCCATCATGGCCGTCAGGCCAGCCCCGCAACCGATGTCCAGCACGATATCTCCAGGCTTCACCTTGGCCTCGATGGCCTGTGCATAGGCCCGGTTGCGCGCCTTGTCCGCCATCATGGGAAAATGCCAGCGCGGCACGAACATCTGGTGCAGTCTCTCTTTCAGGATCTGCGCCTCGTGATGGTGGGGATCCTGCTCAAGAACCTCGGACAGGATCTGAGACGTCCGCAGACCTCCGTCGGTCAAAGGGGTCGATTTTGCAGTTTCCATAAGTTGCGCAATATCTTGAACAACATGATGAGGGGCGGTTTCAACAGCCATAGGCCCGTGGTCTTGCAGCAAGCTTTTCTTCCCTTTCTAGGCAAATGCTTCCGCGCAAATATTCACGGCAGGCGTCTAGAAACCGTAAAGACAAAGAAAGAAAAGGCTGGTTCAGGCCCCTGCTCAACAACAGGTTTGACTATCCTCTGCGCCCTGCGAGCAACCTCGGGGCATTCAGGCTTCGCTTGTAGTCGGCCTTCTTTTGAAATGGCCAGACTGGGTAATGTCCAGCCGACAGGAATTCGGCTGCGCGCTCTGGACCAATGGCATTCAAGGAGGAGAGGAACCGCCGAATGATGCTCGGCTCGACGCGGGCGGCGGGATCTGCTCCTGGGAAACGAATGTCTGGCCACACATATGGAAGGTCACTATGCAAGAAGAGGATCCAACGCACGCAGGCGCGTTTCTGCTCGGGTGAAAGCCGATACCGACCGGCCAGACGATGTTCTTTGAAGTCATCGTAAAACAGCCAGGCCGTATCCCAGATGGCATACACCGCGCGATCCTCCGTTCTGGGGCAAGCGTCAGCAAAGGCGTCATTTGAGATTTTGCCAGAGATGAAATCACGCATGATCTGCGAAGCCCTGTCCCGGGCTTCGCGGTCAATGAAATCGTCTGAGTGGTTCATTCTTTTCCAGATCCGATGAGCTTCCGAGCGTCCCTAGAATAAGAACCACAGGATTTCACAGCACCCGCAACAGGTTCGACCTTGGAACCGGATATCTCGTCAGTTTCTACCTGCCGATATTCGACAACAGATCCGGGTTGATGACAAGATTTCGCACGCCGTGGGCGTGGTCCTCGTCAAAGGGATTATACGCGAGCCACCGAGCCACCGACTGGATGCTGACCTTGGCCACCTTTGGGCGCACAGACCATGTCACCTGAAAGGGAGAGCCCTTTTCGTTGTAGCCCGGCCCGGTGGTGGAGCCGGCATATTCTACGGGGCGGCCGGTATCGGTGGGAATGTTGATTGCCTGCGTCAGGCCGCCCACCTTTTGCAGGCGGGTCAGCTTGGTGAAATCCAGCGCCTCTTCGTCATTTACCAGCACAAACACTTGCGCCTCGACCCTCAGCTGTGGGTTCTTGATCGCCTCGCTGAGGCAAGATCCCAGGGTTGGCCCCGGATCAACCCGAGCGGTGGTGTAGACGTAGTGGACCTCGATGGTATCACCCGGTTCAAGGCTGCCATGCGCGGTTTGTGCGATAGGCTCTGAGAGAGGCGCAGTCTCCGCAACGCTCAATTCACCCGAGTATTTGAAACCCGTGCCGTAGCCATGCCCATCGCCGTTCCCGGCATAGGCGGTGAACTCGCCGCCGCGATGCTCTGCGCTTTCATGAAAGTGGATGTTGCACAGGTTCATCTCCGTTGAGGGAGGCGCCGCCTCGAACTGAACGTGGTTGCTGCCGCTTCGACTGTCGATGTTCCTTGGCGACTGCGGCCCGTAGCCTGCAAACAGGGTATTTTCCGCAAGGCTCCGCCGCTGCTCGGCGATCACTGTGTCATCGACGCTATGGGCGCCATCCGAAGCAGCCCAGAGCGTCGATCCTGCACAGAGCAGAATAGTTGACAGGAACGAGACACTTAAACACTTATGCTTACTGGGATTCATTGGGATCTCCCTCGCCGGTTGATGAACCTTCGCACGCTCGGAATTTGCATACCATTGTTTGCATAAGTTTTTAATAACGACAAATACACTGATGCGAGAGCCGCGAGATTTGACCCGGATCTCTCTTTGCGGTCTTCTGCCATGTGCCAACCTCATAGGGAGCTTCCCAAATGCGCCTGTTCGTTGTCCTTGCGGCTCTTGCCGCCCTATCTGCCTGTGATGTGCCCTTTGTTCCGCTGATCTAAAGGCTAGGGGCAGTCAAAAAAATGGCCCCGACACACGCCGGGGCCATTTCGAAGTGAACAGCCGTGTTCCCTGCCCTCAGGCGGCTGCCGCTTCCCGTTTTTCATCGCGCGCAAAGAAGATCAGGTAGAAGACCGGCGCAGCAACAAGGGTCAGGATTGTTGCAAAGGCCAGACCACCCATGATCGTGATCGCCATCGAGACAAAGAAGGCGTCACCAAGGAGCGGCAACATGCCAAGGATGGTTGTCACCGCCGCCAGCATCACCGGCCGCAGACGCGAGACCGACGCCTCGACAATGGCCTTGCGCAGCGGACGCCCCTCGGCCCGCACCAGATCGATTTCCTCCACCAGCACGATACCGTTCTTGATCAGCATGCCCGAAAGGCTCAGCAGACCCAGAAGCGCGGTAAAGGTGAATGGCATGCCAGACCCCAAAAGGCCGATCACCACACCGTTGACGGACATCGGGACCAGAAGCCAGATGATCACCGGCTGGCGGATCGCATTGAACAGCAGCACCGAAATCAACACCATGATCAACAACGAGACCGGCAACTGAGCCCCTAGGCTTTCATTTGCCTCGGCAGAGTTTTCATGCTCCCCGCCCCATTCCATCTGATAGCCGAGCGGCAGCTCCATGCTCTCTATACTGGATTGGATCTGCCCAAAGACGGTGGCCGCCGTCACATCAGCCGAAATATCAGCTCCAACGGTCAGCGTGAAGACGCGGTCGCGGCGATGAACCAGCGTGTTTTGAACCTGAACATCGACCCCATCGATCATCTGCTCCAAAGGCAAGAAACCTCCCGACGAGGATGAGAACACCAGCTGATCCATGATGTTGGAGTGATCGTCTGGAGAACGGCGAATGATGATCGGGATCAGGCGGTCCCGCTCGCGGAAGACACCCGCAGTGATCCCATCGGTGGCAAACTGCATGGCATCCGCGATATCCTCCCGCGCGATACCGGCGGTCTGAGCACGGTCTGTTGCGTAGATGGGTTGCAGGACAAGTTCCTGCTCTCGCCAGTTGTGACGCACGCTCAGGATATCGTCCGAGCTTTGCTTGAGACGGGCCATGGCCTCTTCGCCAAGCTGGCGCAGCACCTTTGGATCCGGGCCCGAAAAACGCACCTGGATCGGATCGCCGCCGCCCGGGCCAAAGACCAGCCGTTTGGTGCGGAATTCAGCTTCTGGCAGGGCCTCTGCTCCAAAGGCCTCGAGATCCGCCTGCAAAGCTGGAATCGCCTCCAGGCTGGGCGCCCGAATGATCAGATGCCCGTAGCTTGGATTCGCTTTCTCAGCCGAATAGGTCAGCATGAAGCGGGTGGCCCCCTGTCCCACGAATGCTGAGGTCGAGACCACATCATCCCGCTTTGACAGCCAGTCCTCGATCACGCTGAGCTGCCGGGAGGTTGTGTCGATTGATGTCCCCTGCGGCAGCTTGAGGTGGGCAAAGAACAAAGGCGTATTGGAATCCGGGAAGAAAGCCTGCTTCACTTGGCCAAAGCCCACATAGCAGGCCGCCGTCAGCACCACCAACCCTACAACCACAAGCCAACGTAGCTTCAGCGCCAGGCGCAGGATGGCGCCATAGGCCCGGAAGATCAGTCCGCCGTATTCGTCGCCTCCGCCGCCTGTGCCGACTTTGAAGAAATAGTGCCCCAAAAGCGGTGTCGCAGTCAGCGCCAAAATCCAGCTCAACAGCAGCGAAATCCCGATGACCGCGAACAGCGAGAACATGAATTCCCCGGTCGCATCCGGGCTCAGGCCGATGCCGGCAAAGGCCATGATCCCAATGACGGTCGCCCCCAAAAGCGGGATCTGGGTTTTGCTTGCCGCCTCTTCTGCGGCATCACGAGAGGATTTGCCGCGCAGCATGGCGATCTGCATGCCTTCTGCCACAACGATGGCATTGTCCACCAGCATGCCCATGGCAATGATCAGGGCGCCCAGCGAGATGCGCTCCATTTCAATGCTGAAGAGGTTCATGAACAAAAGCGTACCCACCACGGTCAGAAGCAGGGTGACCCCAACCACAACCGCCGCCCGCAGCCCCATGAACAGCCCCAGAACGACAACAACGATGGCGACTGACATGGCAAGGTTCACCAGAAAGTCGTTCGAGGCCTGATCCACCACAACATGTTGCTGATAGATCGGCTGGAGGGTTACGCCATAGGGGATTTCGCTGTCCAGCTGCGCCAGTTTCGCATCAACGTTGTTCCCCACATCGACGATGTTTTCAGAGGCAATACCGGCAACTCCCAAGGTAAAGGCTTCGGTGCCATTGTATCGCACGATCAGGCTCGGATCAGCGATCCGCCCCCGATGGACCTTGGCCATGTCGACAACGTTGATCACCTCACCCTGAACCCCGACCGACAGGCCAGCAATTTCCGACACGCTGTCAGAGCCGTCCGGTGCGATCAGGCGCGTGTCCGTCTCCCCGGCATCAAGCTTGCCTGCCTCACGCACCGAATTCGAGGTTGCAATGGCACTGGCGATTGCCGTCATGGGAACGTTGAGGTTGACCGAAACCGCAAGATCCGGCTCCACATAGATCGCCTCATCCGGCAGGCCCGCGACGTCGACATCTGCAACGCCGTCGACCGTAAGCAACTCGCGCCTCAGAAAGGTTGCAAGCTCATGTTTCTCGGCGTCCGTGAAGCCTTCGGCAGTCACCGCATAGAACAGACCGAACACATCGCCAAATGAGTCGTTCACGTAGGGGGTGCTGGTGCCATCCGGCAAGGATCTGGAGGCATCGCGTATCTTGGCCCGCAGTTTTGTCCAGACAACCGGCAATTCGGTGCCATCATAGGTCGATTTGATCTCGACCTCGATCAGCGATTTCCCAGGCTGGTTGATCGATGTGATGATGTCCACCTCAGCCATTTTCTGAATGGCCGACTCCAAAGGTTCAGACACTTCCAAGGCGACCTGTTCTGCCGTGGCGCCGGGGTACTGAGTGACGATCACCGCCTGTTTGATGGTAAAGGCAGGGTCTTCAAGCCGCCCAAGCGACAGGAAGCCCCAGATCCCCCCGAAGAGGGCAATCAACATGATCAGCCAAGTGTAGAGTGGCTTTTCGATTGAGCCGCGTGCGATATCCATTGCGCCGACCTCAGTTCGCGAAACCGGCAAAGCGGCGTACCGCCTGCCCATCGCTCAGGGCATTTCCACCCGTCAGAACAACTTCCTCACCGCCTTCAAGACCACTTTGGACGGCAAACTCCCCATCCTGAGTGGGCGTGACGGTTACGCCCTGCCATGCAACCGTGCCCTGATCCGCGCCGCTTGGGGAAAAGACCATTACGCCGGTCTTTCCGTCCGGCGACGTCACGATTGCTGTGGCGGGCAGCACGATGGCTTCGGCATCAGTTTCAACCTTGACACGCACGGCAACCGAAGCGCCGGGGAGGATCTGGCGGTCTTCTGGCGGCGCCAGACGGAACGTCACGCGATAGGTCTGCCCCACGCTGCTCGCCTCGGCATCGAACTCGAGGATCTCTACCGGATAGGTCGCATCCCAGCCCGGAAATGAAGCGGTGATTTCAACCTGATCGCTTTGGTCTGCCTGCTGGAACAGGATTTCAGGCACATCCACTTTGATGTGCAGTTCCGACATATCATGCAAGCGCACGATTGGGGTTCCTGCGGCAACGGTGGTGAAATTATCGACTTCCCGGCTCGAGACCAGTGCGTCAAACGGCGCCTCAAGCGTAGCATGCTGCAGTTCGTATTCCGCATTCCTCAGCGCAACCCCCGACAGGCCGGCCTGGGTTTCTGCATCATCAATAGAGACTTGGCTCACAGTTCCGGCCAGTTTTTCCATCCGTGCGACTGTTCGGTCGGCCTGCTCTTTCTGCAAACGCGCCTGTTCCAGTTGCAGCTCAAAAGGCTCAAGGTCCAGTTGGGCAACCATCTGCCCCTTTGGCACGACAAAACCTTGGGCAACAGGAAACTTCACAACCTGTCCGCCAACCTGAAAGGCCAGATCCACAGATTGCTTCGCAGCAACCTGACCAAAGAACTGCCGCTCGATCGTCATGCTTCCGGTTTGTGTCTGGAGCAATTTGACCGGCTTGGCAGCCTCATCGGCCGCAAGCGCCGCAAACGGCATGAAAGAGGCAATCGCCAGGGCAAACGCAGAGCGCGCCGCCAATCTCTTGAACCTAGTCATTCACTATCTCCTTTCGGGACCTGCGCGGACAGACGCGCCCCTTGTCCCAGAATCGTATCATGGATTTTCATCGATAAGGTCGCGAACTGATCAATATCGGATTTCGTGAGACCGGAAATCCTTCGGAACAGTTCACTGACCTGGTTTTGTAGCTGCTGGCGTGTCTGCTGGCCCCGTTCCGTCAGGTGCAACAATAAGGCTCGGCGATCATCTGGGTCGGGCATGCGTTCAACCAGAGCCAACTCCTCCAGCTTGTCAGCAGCCGCAGTGACCGACGGGGCGCCCGTCAGCAGCAGCTGCGCCAAGGCCCCCATACGGCGCGGGCGGTCCAGCTGGATCAAGAGCCGACTTTCCGTGTGCCCCAGACGCGGCGCGAGATCCGTTTCATCAAGGGCCGCGTCCATCTTCCAGTAAAGCGCATAGATGCCCAACATGGCGCAGACTTCCGGCAACAGGCAGGAGGTCTCCTCGCTCATCGGTGTCTCTGACATCTTGGATTGACCCTTTCCAAGGCAAAACAGAACTCCCCAATCGTTGGGATTCGGCCCATAATAATTCAGCAAATGAACTTTTCATGTGAAGAAGTTCACTTTTCCGGTCATTCTTGCCCTTGGGGCAAGCATGGACTGCCCTTGACCTTCCCCGTGCAAAGTGCCCACATATGCGGCACTTCAAAAATTCTGGGTTCCTTGCAATGTTCACAGCTGCCATCACCGGCACAGGGGTCTTCACCCCTTCGCAGTCCATAACAAATGCCGAACTGGTTGAGGCCTTCAATGCCTATGCCGACCGAATGAATGCGCAAAACGCCGAGGCCATTGCCGCAGGCGAAATGGAGCCGATGCAGCATTCTTCGGAAGAATTCATCGTCAAGGCATCGGGCATCGAGCGGCGCTTTGTGATGGACAAATCCGGCATCCTGGATCCCGAGGTGATGCACCCCCTTTTCCGCCAGCGCAGTGACGACGAACCCGGCATCATGGCTGAGATGGCGGTCGATGCGGCGAAGAAAGCTATGGCACAGGCGGGCAAATCGGCAGAAGATGTGGATGCCGTGATATGTGCGGCATCGAACATGGAGCGGGCCTATCCGGCGGTTGCCGTCGAGATCCAGAACCTACTGGGCATCAAGGGTTTTGCCTTTGACATGAACGTCGCCTGTTCTTCGGCTACCTTCGGCTTGCAGGTGGCCGCCGACATGATCCGCTCTGGCAGCATCCGTTCGGCGCTGGTGGTCAACCCCGAAATATGTTCGGGCCATCTGGAGTGGCGCGACCGGGATTGCCATTTCATCTTTGGCGATGTGGCCACCGCAACCCTGGTGGAACGGATCGAAGACGCAAAGGGCCCTCATTTTGAGATCCTGTCTACCCGCTGTGCCACAGAGTTTTCCAACAATATTCGCAACAACAATGGATTCCTGCGCCGCTCGCGCCCCGATGGGGTCGCGGATCGCCGCGACATGCAGTTCATGCAGAACGGCCGCAAAGTGTTCAAGGAAGTCCTGCCCATGGTCAGCGACCACATTGCCCAGCACCTGAGCGACAGCGGAGCCACCAGCGATGATCTCAAACGCCTGTGGCTGCATCAGGCGAACAAATCCATGAATGACTTTATCGGCAAAAAGGTTCTGGGGCGCACCCCGACCCCCGAAGAGCAGCCCAATATTCTGCAGGACTATGCCAATACGTCTTCGGCTGGATCGATTATCGCGTTCTCACAGAACTCAGAAGACATGAGCGATCAGGACATGGGCCTGATATGCTCCTTTGGCGCCGGTTACTCAGTCGGCTCAGTGTTGCTGCGTCGGCAGGGTTAACCTTACGAAAGCTGCACCTGATCGTCGTGGACTGTGCGTCCGCGACGATCAGGTGCTTTCTTCCTCCAGGTGGAGTTTCATCTCGAGCAGGACCTGCTGTAGCAATACCGTTTCCCGCAGAAGACGCTTTGCCTCGTTCACGGTGATGATCCCGTCGGCAATGGCTTCCTGATACTCGCTCATCAAGGTCGCGAACCGCTGGCTCAGCGCGATAACGTCTGCGTTCACGCCACCCTTGTTGCGCCCGGCGCTCCCCTCTTCTTCGTCAGAGTGATTATAGGACAACGTGATGTTCTTGAGGTCCGCAAGGGCCGCCGTCACATGTGGGAAAGAGGCCGCGCCTTCCAGTTTGGCAACGGAGTCCACGGGCATGAAACGCTCAGCATGCTCGGCATTGTCCGAATAATACCGCCCAAGGGTGGCTTTGGACTTACCAGTGATCTGACAGGCGGCTTCGATGCCGACGTCCTTGACCAGGGCTTCCGTGTGCTTCTTCAGGTACGTGCCAATGTCTGCCATGTAGTCTCACTAAATCGCGGTTTCCCTGGGCGGGGAATGAAATCGTCAATTTCCCATGCTACCCTTTTAAACGAATTGCAATACTTGATCCATCCCTTGCGTTTTCAGGGATTTAACGAGTGTCCCCGATGCCATTTTTGCATCTTTTATGGGGAGAAGCGGGCTTTGTGAGTGAGGTTGGGCTTCTGTCTATTGTCGAGGGTTCCGTCTGCCCGTGTGCGTGGGCATAAGGCGAGGCTTTCTGGTTTCTGCGTCCTTGTCGGCTTTTGTCCTATCCATCCCCAGGGCCTGCTGCGGCCCGGATCAGGCAAAGCCAGTGCAAGGACGCAATTCGTTTCAAGGCTGCCAACCAAAGGAACGACATCTCGCGCCTGTGACTTGTGCCCCGTTGGACAATTTTGAGCGATTTTCGGTTCACTCACCTGATGGCAGAGGCTAAACCGCCTCCATGGCAAAGCTCTACTTCCACTATTCGACCATGAACGCGGGCAAATCGGCTGTTTTGCTACAGGCATCCCACAACTACCGCGAAAACAACATGGAAACATACCTTCTGACCGCGCGCATTGATGATCGCGCCGGCGCAGGGCGTATTGCGTCCAGGATCGGGATCAGCGAAAGCGCTGATGTTTTTTCGCCAGACGATGATCTATTTGACCGGGTCAAGATCCGCCTCGATCAGGGGGCGCTGGCGAGCATCTTTGTTGACGAGGCGCAGTTCCTGTCGCCCGACCAGGTCTGGCAGCTTGCCCGCGTGGTGGACGATCTGGGCGTCCCGGTCCTGTGCTACGGCCTTCGGGTGGATTTCCAAGGCAAACTGTTTCCCGGCTCGGCCACCTTGCTGGCGCTCGCGGATGAGATGCGCGAAGTGCGCACCATCTGCCATTGCGGTAAGAAGGCCACCATGGTCATTCGCCAAGACGAACAGGGGCGCGCCATCACCGAGGGGGATCAGGTGCAGATCGGCGGCAATGAAACCTATGTTTCGCTCTGCCGCCGCCATTGGCGTGAAGCCGTGGGCGACAGAGGGAAAACCTCCTGATTTTCGCGCGTTAAACCGGATTGGGCAGGGGTTTGCCTGCCGCAAGGGCTGCAACGTTGTCCAAGGCCATATGCCCCATATTCGTCCTAACCTCTTCGGTGGCGGTGCCGAGGTGCGGCAGAAGGGTCACACTGTCCAGCCCGCGCAGGGCCTCAGGCACTTTGGGTTCGAACTCGTAGACATCCAACCCGGCCCCGGCGATCTGATTGTCCTGCAGCGCCGCAATCAAGGCGCTTTCCTTCACGATCTCGCCGCGTGCAATGTTGATCAGATGCGCATGAGGCTGCATGGCGGCCAGAACGCCCTCATCGACCAGATGCCGCGTTTCTGCGCCGCCCGGCACAGCGACCACCAGAAAATCGACCTGAGCGGCCATCTCCTCTACCGAGTCGCAACGGGAAACCGGGTATCCTGGGTCTTTGTCGCTGCGCGCGGTATAAAGCACCTTCATACCAAAGCCGAAATGGCAGCGTCGCCCGATGGCCGCGCCGATCCTGCCAAGGCCGATGATGCCAACCGTCTTACCGGTCACATGGAGGCCCAGCATCTGGGTCGGATGCCACCCCCGCCAGGAGCCCGAACGGACCAGCCGCTCCCCCTCGCCTGCGCGGCGCGCGGACATCAGGATCAGCGTCATGGCGATATCGGCGGTGGCATCGGTCACAGCGCCTGGCGTATTGGTAACCGCGATCCCGGCGGCGCGAGCCGCCGACACATCGATATGATTGTATCCCACTCCGAAATTGGCCAGCAAACGGCAACGTGTATCGGGAACGCTGGCGATCACCTCTGCAGAAAACAAATCGCCAAGGGTGGGCATCACGACATCATAGTCCCGCAGTGCACGCTCCATTTCTGCGCGACTGAGGACGCCGGTATCCGGGCGAATATGCACATCGAATTCAGCCCGCGCCCTTGCTTCGACAGCGGCAGTCATGGGTCGAGTGATCCAAAGCTTCATGGGTCAGTGCATCCTTCCACCCAAAGGCACCGGGCCATCGGGGCCGATCAGGCGAATCTCTCCCGCCTCGTCCGGCAGGCCAAGTACCAGAACCTCGGACATGAACTTGCCGATTTGGCGAGGCGGGAAGTTCACGACGGCCAGCACCTGTTTGCCCACCAGTGTTTCAGGCGTGTAATGCGCAGTGACCTGGGCCGAGGTCTTCTTCTCGCCGATCTCATCGCCAAAATCGATCCACATCTTGATCGCAGGCTTGCGCGCTTCTGGATATGGCTCTGCCTTCACAACCTTGCCGACGCGGATATCGACTTTCAGAAAATCATCGAATGTAATCTCAGCCACCGGACAGCTCCTTGGATCGGTTGGCGGCGGCCGCAACCGCGCGTGTCATCAGCTCGGGGAAACCGCGCTCTTTGTCCATCAAAACCTCAAGCGCGGCCTGGGTCGTACCGTTGGGGCTTGTCACATTGATGCGCAGCTGCGCGGGGCTTTCGTCTGCCGCCTCGGCCAAGGCCCCTGCCCCGGCCACGGTCGCCTTGGCCAGCTGCATCGCAAGATCCGCAGGCAGGCCCTGCGCCTCGCCTGCTGCGGCCAGGGTTTCGATCATATGAAAGACATAAGCGGGGCCAGATCCGCTGACACCCGTTACCGCATCCATCTGATCCTCGGATTGCAGACGCACCGTCTGGCCAATGGCCGACAACAGGGCCTCGGCCATGTCGATGTGCTGTGCACCGCTTTGGCTGTTGCCGATCAGAGCGGTGATGCCACGACCGATCGCGGCCGGAGTGTTCGGCATGGCGCGCACGATTGGTGTCTTGTCCCCAAGCATCGCCTCGTAGCTTGCGCATGAGATGCCCGCTGCCACCGAGATGAAAAGTGTATCGCCATTGCCCAGCGCCTTGAGGCTGGGAAGCGCATCGCCCATCATCTGCGGCTTGACCGCAATCAGAACAATCGCCGGATTATCTGGCACGCCCCGATTGATTGCTACGCCCGTCCCCTTCAGCCAGTCCGACGGATAGGGATCAATCACCCAGACCGAAGACGCGGGCAATCCGCCATCCAGCCAGCCCGCCAGCATGGCCGATCCCATCTTGCCGCAGCCAAGCAGGACAAGCCCCCGCTTTGCTATTTCATTCATGTCCATGATTGCCCCCAGTGTTTGATCCTCACCCTCGGGGCACAGGTTTATGCGCGACCGTAGGCCTCTGCAATGGCGACCTGCAAGGACTCGCTTGGCGCATGTCCCGCCCAGGTGGTCAGTTGCACCGCCGGGTAGTAGCGCTCACTGTTGGAGACCGCCGCATGGATCATCGCGTCGATCTGGCTGGGGCTGGCTGCCTGACCGCCCGACAGGATCAGACCATAGCGATAAAGCATCAGCTTGTGCTCGGCCCAATAGGTAAAGGCACCCGCCCAGCATTGATCATTGATCAGGTTCAACAGCTCATAGAGCTTTGGAAGTTTGTCTTCCGGCGGCTCCATTTCAAAGCTGCAGACCAAGCGCAGGGTCTCCTCATAGCCCGACCAGGCCAACGTGACCGAATAGGTGCGCCACTGCCCTTCAACCGCCATGGCGATCTGATCATCGCCGATGCGATCAAAATCCCAATCGTGGTGGGACGCGATGTTTTCGACAATGTCTATGGGATGAATGTCGTCTTCCAGATGATGCTCGGATAGGGCCATGACGCCACCTCTCTGGTATCTAGCATGGGACCTCTACGGGCCCGCAAGAGCTAGCTTTGCGCTCAAAGGACCGGGGAGGCATCCCCGCTCCCATACTAGATATGGTGGCGGCGCAAGGTCAGGCTGGCAACCCTTTATTTGGGGATATCTGCAATAAGTTGTGGATGAAGTGAAAAGGCACCCAAAATCCCGGCAACGCGCCGTGGATGCTCTTGCAAAAGTTTTGCGTGAGGCAACCCACGGCCGACGAGCGGTGCATCAGCCGTATCGGGACAGGCACCCCTTCTGCGCCACAGGTCGCAGGAGCCGCCAAAGCAAAGCTCAAAACAACAGTGTGATCAGTCTTTGGACGCCGCTTCCAGCGCATCGAGGCGCGCCTTGAGCGCTTCATTCTCTTCGCGCGCTTTTTGCGCCATGGCACGCACAGCATCAAATTCTTCGCGGGTCACAAAATCGCGATCCGCCAGCCAGCGGTCGATCATGCTTTTCATCGCGGTTTCCGCTTCTTCGCGCGCACCGTGGGCCACACCCATGGCATTGGTCATCAACTGGGAAATATCGTCCAGGATCTTGTTGCGGCTTTGCATCGTTTTCTCCAATTCAGGCTTATGCCCTATATGGGCAACCAAAGGCCCGTGGGCAAGCCATTGCCGTGCCCCGTTGACTTCCCGTGTTCAGCAAAGGCATTGAGTGGCCATGCACGCGATGATCCAATTCCCCGACCTCTCGCCCGAGATTTTCTCCATCTCTTTGTTTGGCATGGAGTTTGCCCTGCGCTGGTATGCGCTGGCTTACATCGTCGGCATCGTGATTGCCTGGCGTCTGGCCGTCATGGCGCTGAAACGTCCCGCGCTCTGGCCCGATTGCCAACCGCCGATGAGGCCCGAACAGGTTGAGGATCTGCTCACATGGATCATCCTTGGCGTCATCCTCGGCGGGCGGCTTGGCTTTGTTCTGTTCTATCAGCCGGGCTACTACCTTTCGAACCCCTCGCAGATCCTGCGCATCTGGGAAGGCGGCATGGCCTTTCATGGGGGCCTGATCGGTGTTGTGCTGGCATCCTGGGTTTATGCCATCCGCCACAACATCCCGAAACTTCAGATGGCAGACCTTGTCGCCTTTACGGTGCCCTGGGGGCTGATGCTGGGCAGGCTGGCGAATTTCATCAATGCCGAGCTTTGGGGCCGGGCCACCGGTCTGCCCTGGGGGGTCGCCTTTCCAGGGCAGGCCGCGCAAGACTGTGGTCAAGCCCTGGGCGAAATCTGCGCGCGCCACCCCTCTCAGCTTTATGAGGCCGTCCTCGAAGGGCTGATCCTTGGCGTGGCCTTGCTTTGGCTTGTGTTCCGAAAGAAGGCCTTTCTCGCGCCAGGGCTGTCTCTGGGCACCTTCCTCGCTGGCTATGGTCTGGCCCGCTTCCTGGTCGAATTCGCCCGCCAGCCAGACGCGCAATTCATCTCCCCGGGCAATCCCCTTGGGCTGGCCTTTCACATCTCTGGCTATGGTCTGACCATGGGGCAAATGCTGTCACTGCCGATGATTGCACTGGGACTTGCCTTTGCCCTTCGCGCCCGGCACCACAACAGGACCGCGACATGAGCCTGCTGGACCACCTCATCGCCCGGATCGACATCGACGGACCGCTCAGCCTTGCGGACTATATGGCCGAGTGCCTGCTAAACCCGAAGTACGGCTATTATACCACCCGCTCTCCCATCGGCGCAGCCGGGGATTTCACCACCGCGCCCGAAATCAGCCAGATGTTCGGCGAACTGCTCGGCCTGTGCCTTGCCCAGGCATGGATGGATCAGGGGTCTCCAGCGCCTTTCACGCTTGCCGAACTTGGCCCAGGTCGGGGCACTTTGATGGCGGATTTTCTGCGCGCCACCCGCGCCGTTCCCGGCTTTCACAAGGCCATGGACCTGCATCTGGTCGAAGCCTCGCCCGCCTTGCGCAAAGCACAGGCCGAAGCGCTGCAGGGCCACTCCCCGGAATGGCACGACAGCATCGAAGCCCTGCCACAGCAGCCTTTGTTCGTGGTGGCGAACGAGTTCTTTGATGCCCTGCCCGTGCGCCAGTTTTTGCGCGACGGTTCTGGCTGGCGGGAAAAACGCGTCGGGTTTTCGGATGGGGCATTGTCCTTTGGGCTGGGTCCGATTGCGCAGCAGACTGCGCTCGCTCACCGGGTTGAGGACACCCGCGATGGCGACCTGATCGAAATCTGCGAGGCTGCGGCTCCAATCACCACCGCCCTCGCAGAGCGGATCACCGCCCACGGCGGCGCGGCGCTGATCATCGACTATGGCGACTGGCGTTCTTTGGGAGACACATTGCAAGCCCTGCGCTATCACGCCCCTTCTGACCCGCTGGACGCACCGGGCATGGCCGATCTGACCACACATGTGGATTTCGAAGCCCTGTGTGGCGCGGCACAAACTGCGGGGTGCGCCTTTTCGCGCCTCACTCCTCAGGGCGTCTTCCTTGAACGCCTTGGAATCACGGATCGCGCCCGCGCTCTGGCCGCGCCGCTGCAGGGGGCTGCACTGGAAAATCTCATCACCGCACATCGGCGGTTGACGCACCCGGAGGAAATGGGAAACCTGTTCAAAGTGCTGGGTCTTTTTCCGGCCACCGCAACACCTCCACCGGGGCTGCAGTCATGACACTGGAAATTCTCACATCGGACCTGCTGTCTCCGCTGCGCCATGGGTTCTTCACGCGCCGCGGCGGCGCCTCATCGGGTATCTTCGAGGGGCTGAACTGCGGTCTGGGTTCTTCGGACCAGCGTGAGGCGGTTGAGTTGAATCGCGCACGGGTCGCAGATGCCATGGGGGTAACCCTGGACCATTTGGCGCGGGTCAATCAGGTCCACTCGCCGGATGTCGCCGTGATCGAAGAGGCGCACAACACCCCTGTGTCTGCCGACGCCATGGTCACTCGCGTTCCCGGCATTGCCCTGTCGATTCTGACAGCCGACTGCCAGCCAGTGCTTTTGGCCGACCCTGCGGCCGGCGTGATCGGCGCTGCGCATGCCGGGTGGCGGGGCGCTTTGGACGGGGTACTTGAAGCGACAATCGACACCATGGTGAACCTTGGCGCATCACGCGACCGCATCACAGCCGTGATCGGGCCGACAATTTCCCAGCGCGCCTACGAGGTTGGGCCCGAGTTCTTTGAAGACTTCATGGCCGAGAACCCGGAGAATGCCCGTTTCTTCACCAATGGTGAGGGTGACAGGTTTCTGTTTGACCTGCCCGGACTTGGTCTACAGAAACTGCGCAGTGCTGGCATAAGAGAGGCTGAATGGACTCGTCATTGCACCTATAGCGATCCGGAACGCTTTTATTCCTACCGGCGGGCAACCCATGAGCGCCAAGCCGACTACGGCAGGCTCATTTCCTGCATTCGCCTGTAGCTGAGGCCCAAGCCGTCTTACGGGCGCGCGAAGGGACGATTGGCTCAACTGGCGCCAGGATTTTCTGTTTGAAACACTCAATTGTGGCGGCGTCCTAGTACCCTGCCGGTGCTTTTCCATGCCCGCGCCTTATTCGCGTCGCATTGATTACCAATAAATCGATCCCACCGAGACGATCCAGAATGGAGGCGGCAGGAGCACCAAATGAAAGCCAGAACCCGGTTTATCGCATCAATTGTGGCAACTGCCAAAAGCGAGAAATGCACATTGCCTTGGCACAGAGGCTCAATCCGCGTCGCGTCCATTCGCGCCCGAAAACTGTCGGTCCGCATGCTCAGGTCCGCCTAGGACAAGCACGGATACGGCGAACCGATAAGCCTCCGAAATTTTCCCGGCAAACCGAAACCGCCGGACTTGTGTTTTTGTGGCCTTTTTCTTTCCTTGTAGGGTTTTCTTTAGGAAAGACTGTTCACTTGCACGAGGGGAGCGCAACGAAAGCTTGTCGCGCCTGATCCATCCGAACGCACGGCCTGCCAATGGCGCTTGCCTAGTGGGGTGCTGAGTTCGGGGCGCGGTACGAAGTGAGAAAGGCCTGAAGTCGTGAATACGCCACAATCGCTACAACACGCTGCAGCTACAGCTGCGGAAGCGTCTGCCCTTCTTCAGGATCCGGCTGCGCTGCGCATGACGACCAAACCGCAGCTGCGCAGGTTTGAGGTAAGCACGCTTTTGTCCAATGGCAGCACGGCTGAAACGCGCCACATTGCGCCTGCGCTGCCGCTTTTTGAAGATGCTTTCTGCGCTTTCACGCGTGGCTCACTGGTTCAGACCGATGAAGGGCCGGTGGCCATCGAGGACCTTTGGCCTGGTGACAAGATCGCCACTCTCGGCGGCGGCTACCAGCCCCTTTTGTGGAAAGGCTCTACAAGCCTCGTCCCTGCGCGGGCTGATTTCAAAGGCCAAAGACATCCGCTGACAAGCTTCATGGCCGACAGTTTTGGCATGCAAAAGCCAACGTCATGCGTCGTCGCAGGTCCAGCAGCGCGATTGCTATGCACGCCACCACACATGCGCGCGTCCGCCCAGGACAACAAATTGCTGACACCGGTTCAAGCGTTTCAGGATGGAATGAACATTTTTGAAACCGCCCCACCGACCGCCATTGAACTCTATCACCTCTGCCTGCCGGAACATGCCGTGATACACGTTGGCGGCCTTGAGTTCGAAAGCTATCACCCCGGTCCCGCTGCCTTGAATCTGGTGAGCTATCCGATCAAGACGCTGTTCCTGAACATGTTCAGCCATGCGGACAGCATTTCAGATTTCGGCCCACTGGCCTTTGAGCGCGCTGAATTCTGACGAACGGCTCTGCGGGCCTGGTATCGCGTGCAGCCCCGCGGGAGCAGACATCAGGCCTCGCGGGCCAGACGATCTTCCAGCACATCAAACGGCACACCCGGTTCATCCTTTGCACCCCGGATTACGAGTGAGGTCTTGACGCTGGCCACATTGGGCGTGGTGAGCAACTCTCCAGTCAGAAAACTCTGGAAGGTACTGAGGTCAGGAGAGACACACTTCAGGATGAAGTCCACCTCGCCGTTCAACATGTGGCACTCCCGAACCAAAGGCCAGCTGCGGCATTTTTCCTCAAAAGCGCTCAATTCTGCTTCGGCCTGGCTTTCAAGCCCAACCATGGCAAAGACCTGCACCTCAAAGCCCAGCTCACGGCTGTTGACCTCGGCATGGTACCCCCGGATCAAACCTGCTTCCTCCAAGGCGCGCACGCGACGCAAACACGGTGGCGCCGAGATACCAACGCGTTTCGCCAGCTCCACATTGGTCATGCGTCCATCGGCCTGCAGCTCCGACAAAATCTTGCGATCAATCGGATCAAGGCGTGTAGTGACCATCGTGAAGGCTCCCGTCGTTTTTTCGTTTCTTATATCAGCGCCGATGCGGCACGCAATAATATTTCACCCGGGCGAAATATTCTTTGCTGTGCAATATATCAAGCTGCCCGAGATAACGGCACCGTCATGAAGGCGATGCCGGGGGTTTAAGCGCCCCTACTCTGCGGCTATATGCCTTTTCTGACGGCGGCACGCCCGCACACCAACGCACTGGGGATTTGACATGAGCGAAACGCGCCACACAAAGGTATTGATTATCGGATCGGGTCCGGCCGGGTATACGGCCGGTGTCTATGCGTCGCGCGCGATGCTGGAGCCGATCCTTGTGCAAGGCATCGAACCGGGGGGCCAGCTGACCACCACCACCGAGGTTGAGAACTGGCCCGGAGACACCGAGGTTCAGGGGCCCGATTTGATGGTGCGCATGCAGGATCACGCCAAAGCCATGGGCTGTGAAATCATCGGCGACATCATTACCGATCTGGACGTCAGTAAACGCCCCTTCACCGCCAAGGGTGACAGCGGCACCACCTACACTGCGGATGCCGTGATCCTGGCAACCGGCGCCCGTGCCAAATGGCTCGGCCTGCCGTCGGAAGAAAAGTTCAAGGGCTTTGGCGTCTCAGCCTGCGCCACCTGCGACGGGTTCTTTTATCGCGGCCAGGAAATCGTCGTGATCGGTGGCGGCAACACGGCCGTGGAAGAGGCGCTCTTCCTGACCAACTTTGCCTCCAAGGTGACGCTGATCCACCGCCGCGACGAGCTGCGCGCAGAAAAGATCCTGCAGGATCGTCTTTTGAAGAACCCCAAGATCGAACCCCTGTGGTTTCATGAACTGGACGAGGTCGTCGGCACCGACAACCCGCTCGGCGTCGAGGCGGTCAAGGTCAAGAACGTGCAAACCGGCGAGATTTCCGAGATTCCCTGCAAGGGCGTTTTCGTGGCCATCGGACATGCCCCGGCCACTGAACTGGTGAAGGACGTTCTGGAGCTGCACAACGGCGGTTACGTCAAGGTCAAGCCCGGTTCGACCGAAACCTCCGTTCCCGGCGTATTTGCCGCTGGCGACCTGACCGACCACAAGTATCGCCAGGCGGTTACATCCGCCGGCATGGGCTGCATGGCCGCCCTGGACGCCGAACGTTTCCTGGCAGAACAGGACTAGCCTGCGCCCCCTTGTCCGCCGACACAGCCTCCTTTTTGCAGGGAAGTGCTGGCGGACAAGGCCCCAAGCGGAGCTGCGGATCTCCCGTGTGTGCTCCCGATGGCCTTTCACCTGCCTGATCAAGGGCGGCGTCCCGGCTTTGACCACTCCAGCGACACAGTGTTCCTATTCTGCGAATATTGGTAAAACAGTCGGCCCTAATCCGCCAACAGATTCACTAAATGCTTCAAATCGGGACGCGCATATGCGATGCGTTCACCCGTGAACATACTTTGAGTCGCCAATGCCAATCACGACCCCTGCCCCCAGCTCACCGGAAGAAGAAGACCTTCTTTTCCGGATGCTGCGCCAGCTTGAAGCTGCTCCGGACGCCTCACAGCGTGCGATCGCTCAAGCTTTGGGCGTCTCGCTTGGGCGCCTGAACGCTGCCCTCAGAGCGGCAGCAGACAAGGGCCTGGTGAAAATCACCGAACGCGACGGCCCGGATAGGCGTCAGCGTTACGCCTACGAGATCACAACACGTGGCGCGGCAGAACAAATTCGCCTCAGAGACAATTTCCTGATCCGCAAGTTTGCCGAGTATGACGCTCTGCATGCGGAGCTCACCGGCACGACCAGCGGCCTCGAACCATTCAAGCACAGGACCAAATTCATGCAAAACAATCTCGCTCCGATCCCCGAGCTCTACGTCTCTTATGACAGCGCTCAGAAACTAAAGGTTGAGGCTGCCGATCTCACCAGCCACGACTTGAGCCCACGCCAGATTTGCGACCTGGAACTCCTGATGAACGGCGGCTTCAACCCGCTGAAGGGGTTTCTGAGCGAAGCGGATTACGACAGCGTCGTCGAAAACATGCGCCTGGTCGATGGCACCCTTTGGCCAATGCCGATCACGCTGGACGTTTCCGAAGGTTTCGCCGAGACCATTGAGCTGGGTCAGGATATTGCCCTGCGCGATCAGGAAGGCGTCATTCTGGCAACCATGACCGTGACCGACAAATGGGAGCCGAACAAATCCCGCGAGGCCGAAAAGGTCTTTGGCGCCGATGACGACGCCCACCCGGCCGTGAACTACCTGCATAACACTGCGGGCAAGATCTATCTTGGCGGCCCCGTGACAGGCATCCAGCAGCCGGTCCACTATGATTTCCGCGCCCGTCGCGACACACCGAACGAGCTGCGCGCCTATTTCCGCAAGATGGGCTGGCGCAAGGTTGTCGCCTTTCAGACCCGCAACCCGCTGCACCGCGCTCACCAGGAGCTGACCTTCCGCGCCGCGCGCGAAGCGCAGGCGAACCTCTTGATCCACCCAGTTGTCGGCATGACCAAACCGGGCGATGTGGATCACTTCACCCGCGTGCGTTGCTATGAGGCGGTTCTGGACAAGTATCCTGCGGCCACTACATCGATGAGCCTTCTGAACCTGGCCATGCGCATGGCGGGCCCGCGTGAAGCGGTCTGGCACGGGCTGATCCGCGCCAACCACGGCTGCACCCACTTCATCGTTGGCCGCGACCATGCCGGCCCCGGCAAGAATTCGGCTGGCGAAGATTTCTACGGTCCCTATGACGCACAAGAGCTCTACCGTGCGCATCAGTCCGAAATCGGCTGCGAAATGGTCGACTTCAAGCACATGGTATACGTTCAGGAACGCGCCCAGTACGAACCCGCCGACGAGATCGCGGACAAGGACGATGTGACCATCCTCAACATCTCGGGCACAGAATTGCGCCGCCGTCTGGCCGAAGGTCTGGAGATCCCCGAATGGTTCTCCTTCCCCGAGGTTGTGGCCGAGCTGCGCAAGACCAAACCGCCACGCAGTAAGCAGGGCTTTACCGTCTTCTTCACCGGCTTTTCGGGCTCTGGCAAATCCACCATTGCAAACGCTCTGATGGTCAAGCTGATGGAGATGGGCGGTCGTCCGGTGACGCTCCTGGATGGTGACATCGTGCGGAAAAACCTGTCGAGCGAACTGGGCTTCTCGAAAGAGCACCGGGACCTCAACATCCGCCGCATCGGCTATGTGGCCTCGGAGATCACCAAGAACGGTGGGATTGCCATCTGTGCCCCCATTGCGCCATACGCCACCACCCGCCGCGCCGTGCGTGAAGATATCGAACAATTCGGCGCTTTTGTCGAAGTGCACGTTGCGACCTCCATCGAAGAATGTGAGCGCCGCGACCGCAAGGGCCTCTACAAACTGGCGCGCGAAGGCAAGATCAAAGAGTTCACCGGCATCTCGGATCCCTATGATGTTCCAGCAGACCCGGAACTGCGCGTCGAAACAGAAAACGTGGAAGTCGACAACTGCGCACACCAGGTTTTGCTCAAGCTGGAAAGCATGGGCCTGATCAGCGCCTGATCCCGATCACCACCTTCACACCACCTGTCGGCCCGCCATTTGGCGGGCCGATTGCGTTGGAGCCGCAAGAAGGAGCATTTCAATCTTTTGTGATCGGGAGTTTCGGATTAGGTACGGCTGGGCAGTTTGGATTTTCGGAGGCGCACCATGGTTGCCCCTATCAAGGCACATGTTTTCACCGACACCACGGGGCAACCTTTTCTGAAGCAATCCCCAGGCAACAGTCCGCTTATGCGAAATGTCTCTTTCACTTTCGGCACGGCTGTACCGGATGACACCGATGTCCTGATTTCCTTCAACCGGGCCTCCTACACGATCAAGACCCATGTTCCCCGGGAGCGCACGATATTCATCGCGGCAGAGCCGGATGTCATTCACCCATATAGCTGCCGCTTTCTGAACCAGTTCGGACTGGTTCTGACCACCACGGAAAAGGCTCTTGCTGCGGAAAAACGGCATCGGGCGGTGTGCTGGTACTGGTGGGCGGGCTACGATTTTTCAGGCAACCATGCGCACCGCGGTTATGACTGGTTCAAAGTCCTGGCGATACCGGAAAACAAACAAGACAAGATCGCCATCGTCACATCAAACAAGGTGCACACCGAGTACCACCGCAAACGCATGCGCCTCGTCGACACGCTGATTGAGCAGATCCCAGAACATATCGAGATCTATGGCCGCGGCTTCAAACCCATCGGGGACAAGGCAGATGCCCTCCTGCCCTACAAATACGCTCTTTCGGTCGAGAATGGTGAAGGGCCACATGTCTGGACGGAAAAACTGACAGACCCGTGGTTGTGCTGGTCTTTTCCATTCTACGCCGGCTGCAGCAATGTTGACGACTATTTTCCAAGAGGCAGTTTTGAGTTGATCAACCTCGACGATCCGGTGGCCGAGGCCAAACGCATGGTCGAGGAAATCCAGAACGGCCGATGGGAAGCGGCACAATCCGCCATCGCCTCTGCCCGACAAACCGTCCTCGAAGAAGAGAACATTATGGTGCTAATGGCAAATCTTGCACAGGAAGCTGCCAAACGATCGGAAAAACCCCGGTCGTCGCGTCCGCGTTACATCTGGTCTGAACGGTCTTTGTGGCCCGAAGAAGGCTGCAGGGGCAGTCTGCCGGAATGGGCGCTGCGCAATGCCATTCTCTTGTTCGCGCCGGAGGCAGAGCTCAAGACACGACGCCTGAGGGACTGGTACGAAGTCAAAAAGTCTGAGCGCCGAGCGCGCAAGTTGGCAAAAACGGAACGGCCACACTAACTGCCCCCACCCCGACGCCAGATATTCTGCCTCTAAAGGCTTTCTTTCAGCGCAGTGGCGGCCCGCCCCAGCAGATTTCCAAAATGGGCGGCCGCGTCTTTTTGGCGGCGCAAGACAGGCAGGCGATGCTCGTAGTCCTGCACGCTCACACTTCGAATTGCGGCCTCCAGATCGGCGCGATCCTTGCAGATGATCATCGCCTCAGGGTCAAAGAATTCCTCGATATTGGAACAGCCCCAGTAGATCGGCACGGTCTCACAAAGGATCGCATCAATGAGTTTTTCAGTGAAATAATTCGGCTCCTGGACGTTTTCGATCACAACGGAATAGCGAAAAGGCGCCAGACCATCCGATTTGGCTTCAAATGGCTCATAGCCCCTACCCAGAACTTTGGAGGGGACGCCTTCGCGCTGGAGGTATTCCACCACCTGATGGCGCAGTTTGTGGCCGGGATGGTCGCGTTTGGCCGAAGCGATCAGAGACAAATCCTCTGTCTTCTGAAGGGTCAGCTCTTGCCAGCCGGGCACCCAGGTCGATCCGAAGGGAAGGAAAATACCATTGGGCAAGCGCGCCAGAAGGTCTGGATCATAGGTGAAGACGCGAAAAAAGCGCCGATGCGTCAGACGCAATAGACGGTGATGGGCCGCCGACATGATCTTTGGCTCAATAAGCATCAGGGACACATTTGCCCGGCAATGCCAGTTGAGCTGGAAGTGCATGCCCCGCTTGGCAAAGACAATCAGGTGGTCGTCGGGCGCCATATCCCCCACCACGCCTCCGGTCAGGTGCGCCGGACATCCAAGCGGCCATAGCAGCTCACTCAGAGGGCGTGATGTCAAGCCTCGGTCAAGCTTGTCACCATAGGGAAGAATGGCAATTGCGGGTTCACTCATGCAGGCGGCCTTTGGACACAGGCTGCAGATGCAGCCAAAACACAAGTGGCGTCAAGCCTCGGCCGGCAAATCAACCGTGCCCCGCATCAGGATAAAACCCTCGCCCGCAACGCGAACGCCTGTTGGCGCCTCGGCCGGCCCCACCCGCGTGACCCGCGCCTGACCAGGCCTTCCCATCCCATGGCCCTGTTCGGCCACAAAACTATCCTTTTGCATCAGGCCATGTTTCCACAGGTAAGCCGCCATGGCACCGGTTGCAGATCCCGTAAAGGGATCCTCTGGTGGGCTGGGAGGCGCCATCAGCAGGCGAGAGTACGTGTCTCCGGTCGCACTCGCCCCCTCCAGAGTGACGAGGAACGGCTCCATCATATCGATCCCATCGGCACCCAATGCCCGCGCCAGACGCGCGAGTGCCTCGACATCGAGGCGCGCCGCCTTGAGGGCCGCGTGATCCTTGAGCACCGTGATACAGAAAGGCAATCCGGTTGAAACCTTCTGCGGCTGCCCGACAATGACGTCAACTGGCAGGGAAACCGCCGCCGCGACCAATTCGGGATCCGGCATGGGACCGAATTGCGGTGCGACCTGCGTCATCTCGATCATGTCGCCATCGATTGTCACCGGCACCAGCCCCGCGCCGGTTTCCAAGGTCACGGATGTGCCCGAAATCAGCCCTCTGTCCTTGAGAGCCGCAACCGTAGCGATGGTCGGATGACCGGCAAACGGGATCTCACGACTGGCCAGAAAGTAGCGTACGCGGATGTCCGCCACTTTGGATGCACCCGTGAATGTGCATTCGACAAGCGAAGTCTCGCGGACAAAAGAGGTGCAGACCTCATCCGACAGAGCTGCGCCTCCGTGCACCACTGCACAGCCATTGCCGCCGAAAGCCTGCCCTGAAAAAGCATCGACCCAATCGAAATCGTAGACTGCCATCCTCTAGGCCCCGCTCAGAAAAATAGGATGCCGAGATGATATCGGCGCGCGCCTGACAGTGCCAGAGAGACTCCGCAGTACCAAAGCCTATTTCCCCGATACTGACAGCGGATGCAGCTTGCCCCATGCCTGTGGGGCAAACCTTTCTTCAGTGCACCGCCACGGGCGACAGATCATTCTGCCGCGCCAGCACAAAGGCCAGGCGCCGATCTGCCACGAGGGCCAGCTGTTCTCCTTCAGCGTCATGAACTGCATAAAGATGCTTGCGCCCATGTGCACCGGCCCGAAGTTCGGCTGGAAGATCTGACACATCCACGGCTTTTACGTATACGATGCGCTTGCCCGCGTCATTGAAATCAAACGGTGTGTGCATGTCTTTTACCCCTTTCGAATGTTGATGGTCTGAACAACGGTTTCCGGGCGGGCTCGGGTCAGGTCCACGTGCAACAGGCCGTTTTCCATCAGCGCCTCGCCCACCTCGACTCCATCGGCGAGGACGAACATGCGCTGAAACTGACGCGAAGCGATGCCCCGGTGCAGAAACACCCGACCATCGGCATCATCGTTCTGACGCCCACGGATCACCAATTGGCGGTCTTCAACGGTAATGGAGAGATCTTCCTCGGCAAAACCGGCCACAGCCAGAGTTATGCGATAAGAGTGATCCGAAGTCTGTTCGATATTGTACGGAGGATAGCCCTCGTTGCCGGACTTCGCCGAGCGTTCCAGAAGGCGTTCAAGCTGCTCGAACCCCAACATATGCGGGTATGAGCCCAAGGTAAGTTTCGACACGTGTTTCGTCCTTTGTTCGAAAGCGACGGATAGTCTTGCGGCCCCGGTGTGGGCACCGCCCTTAGAGAATATGGTAACTTCTCTTGAATTCTCAAGAGTGTGCATGACTAGGACTAGCCCAAAAGGCGTTAACGAAGTATCCTGCAGATCGCTTCTTTCATCAGCTACCCGAGTCGCCAATGAACGCCCCCAACGATATCTCGATGAAGACCGACGACGTGTTGAAGGTAGAGCTTGAGGTGTTTCGCAGGCAGCACCGGGATCTGGACGAAGCCATCACCGCGCTGCAAGAGCGCGGCACCTCGGATCAGTTGACGATCCAGCGCCTAAAAAAGCAGAAGCTGATCCTGAAGGATAAGATCGCCCTGATCGAAGACCGGCTGACCCCCGACATCATCGCCTAGTCACTGCTACCGTCAATGGGAGGCGGCAAATACGTCTCTATGAAAGCGGGGCTCCCGCGCCTTTTGCCGGTCGGCAGTTGCACTGCCGCAGGCAATAGCCTTGGGCATGGCAACGCGCCAAGGCGCGCTGCGGTTGCGCAATGCGGCTCACCCTAGACAGTTTGCTGCCATTTCATTGCTTCTTCGGCGGGGACAAACCGCATTGCGCCGCAAGCGTCTTCGACTATAGTGCGCGCTCCTTCCACCCGAGCAGGCACGCGCAGGGCCTGCGGCATGACAGGACCGGATCACATGCCAGACACCACCGCTGACATCAAAGTAGGCATCATCATGGGCAGCCAGTCGGACTGGCCGACGCTAAAAGAAGCTGCCACTATTCTGGATGAATTGGGCGTGCCCTATGAGGCAAAGATCGTCTCGGCACATCGGACCCCAGACCGACTTTGGGCCTATGGCAAAACGGCCGCCGAGCGCGGATTGCAAGTCATCATTGCTGGGGCCGGCGGTGCAGCGCATCTGCCAGGCATGGTTGCCTCCAAGACGCGCGTTCCGGTGGTTGGCGTGCCCGTGCAGACGCGTGCCCTGTCCGGCGTGGACTCGCTCTATTCGATCGTGCAGATGCCCAAGGGCTTTCCTGTTGCCACCATGGCCATCGGCGCGGCTGGCGCAGCAAATGCCGGTCTGATGGCCGCTGGGATCCTAGCCTTGCAGGACCCTGCCTTGGCGCAGCGGCTGGATGACTGGCGCGCGGCGCTTTCAGCCTCAATCCCTGAGGAGCCCGTCGATGAGTGATCTTCTACAGCCAGGCGCAACCATCGGAATTCTGGGCGGGGGTCAACTTGGCCGCATGCTCTCGGTCGCAGCCTCTCGCCTAGGCTTCAAGACGCATATTTTCGAACCCGGTGCAAATCCCCCCGCAGGCGACGTGGCGCATCAGGTCACAACCGCCCCTTATGAGGATGAGACCGCTCTGGCGGCCTTTGCTGCATCCGTCGATGTGATCACCTATGAGTTTGAGAACATCCCGACTACTGCGCTGGATGTCCTGGAGCAGCACCGCCCTATCCGCCCGGGGCGCGAAGCGCTGCGCGTTTCGCAAGATCGCCTCACCGAAAAGGCTTTCCTTCAGGATCTCGGCCTGCAAACAGCGCCCTTTGCCGACATCGCCTCCCAGGAAGACCTCGACGCAGCCCTCACCCGGATCGGTGCACCTGCGATCTTGAAAACCCGCCGCTTTGGCTATGACGGCAAGGGGCAGGCCCGTATCAAGACCCTTGATGAGGCCGCCCCTGCTCTGGCGTCCCTTGCGGGCGCCGCAGCCATTCTGGAAGGCTTTGTCGATTTCAGCCACGAGGTCTCGGTCATTGCAGCCCGCAGCCCCAGCGGCGAGGTGGCCTGCTTTGATCCCGGCGAAAACGTGCACCGAGACGGCATCCTTCACACAACGACGGTGCCCGCGCGCCTTGGCCAAAGCCAGCGCATGGATGCGGTGCTGATTGCCGCCAAGATCCTCAATGCGCTCGACTATGTGGGCGTGATGGGGGTCGAACTGTTCGTCACAGCCGAGGGCCTCGTGGTCAATGAGATCGCGCCGCGCGTCCACAATTCGGGCCACTGGACGCAAAATGGCTGCGCCGTAGATCAGTTCGAACAGCACATCCGGGCCGTGGTCGGCTGGCCCCTTGGCGATGGCCAGCGCCACAGCGATGTGGTCATGGAGAACCTGATTGGCGCCGATGTGGAGCGCATCCCCGAGCTCGCGCGCGAACGGGACTGCGCGCTCCACCTTTATGGAAAGGCCGAGGCTAAGCCAGGCCGCAAGATGGGTCACGTCAACCGGATCATCCGGGGCAAGTGACCGCTGCCGTCGCCACCGGATCTGCGAAATTCGCTCAAAGCGGGTTTCGCGCGCAGCAAAGACGGCCCGCTGGCCGGGCAGGATTTGCTGCGCCCGGCCCCCCTACGTCACAAAACGGGTAGCCACATCGCCACTCATATAGCTGAAGCGCCCGCCGGACAGGGTTGCTGCGACGCGGCCGGTCTCCTTTTCCAGGATCAAGATATCGGCGCGCTTGCCCGCCGCCAGTTCGCCGCGGTCAGTCAACCCCAGAACCCGCGCAGGCCCCTCGGATAGCAGGGCCCAGGCGGAAGCCAAATCCAGGACCCCCGTGCGCTGCAGCATCAAGGCCGCACGGCGCGGGCTTGGGTAGTGGTAATCCGACGCCAGCGCATCACATAGCCCCATCGCTATGAGTTCGATTGCCGAGACATTACCTTTATGCGAGCCGCCCCGTACCACATTGGGAGAGCCAAGAATGATGTGATCGCCTCCGGCCCGCGCCGCCTCGGCGGCCTCAAGCGTTTCCGGGAACTCGCTGATCTTCACGCCCCGTCCCCGCCATGTGGCGCGCGCCGCGCCGCTGTTGTCATCATGGCTACCCATACGCACGCCCGTTTCCGCAAGCTGTTCGCAGATGGCATCCAATGCCGCTGGGACCTCGGCGCTGCGGGCATGCATTTCCTGCAGCATCTGCCAGTGAATATCGGGGTTTCGTCCGGCTTTCAGCGCCTGCCCCACAAGACGCGGCGGTTTTTTCCCGTCCGCCAGCCGGTCATGCGGCAGATGATCGTTGAAAACGATATAATTCACGCCCGATGCCGCCAGCCGCGCGGGCAGCGCGGCATAGTCGTCCAGCATATGGGTTTCAAAGCGCAGCTGCGGCAGAATATCCGTGACCACACGCTCACGAACTGAAGCAATCGCGGCAAAGACCTGATCGGCATAGTCCGGGCTGCGCAAGCCGCCTTCCCAGCTGTGAAACTGTGCCAGTACCGCCGTCGTGATACCATTTGCAGCGAGTTCGGCCTCAGCGGCAATAACGCCTTCATCCATCTGCTTCATAGCCCCACGACGCGGGGCCAGGTGGCGCTCAAACCCATCACCGTGCAGATCGATGATACCGGGAAGAACCAGGTAGCCTTGCAGATCGACAATGCGCCCTGCCCGCGCAGAGGCGACCTGACCCTCCGCGATGCTCAACTCACCGTTTTCAACCAGACCCTCCGGCAGCAGCACGTCACCGCCCTGCAAGGTCAATTCAAGGGTCGTCACGCGTCTTTTCCTTTTCTGGGGCGCCACTACATGCGCCGTCATCGCACAGCCCTTCGGGCAAGCCAAGCACAGCGTCCAGAAAGGTCATCTCGGGGTCAAAACGCTCATGACGCAGAAAATGCAGCGCCTGCGAGATCACCAGCGGGTTGTTCATCATGAAGGTGTGGGTGACAGGAAGAACGATATGGTCCGCCATCCCTGTCACCCGCGTGCTGGCGACCGATACCTTGCCATCATCCGGGCCCGGGATCAGGTTGGAAAACACCGGGTTGAGAGAAACGTCGCCGGCAATGACCCCCAAGGGAAAATCAACCGGCGGCAGTTGGCTTGGAAGGCTGTCCGGCCCTGTGCCCAGCTGCAGGCCCGCTGGGCCGTTCAGGAGGCCAAAGACCTCCCAATCGCCAAGCTCGTCCACCAGTTCGCTGCCATGATTGGGCGGGCCAAGCATGACCACACGGCCAAGCCTTTCCGGGCGATGATCCTTGAGCCAATAGCGCACCAGAATGCCGCCCATCGAATGCGTGACCAGATGCACAGGCTGCGCGCCGCAGGTCTCAAAAGCTTTGGGCAGGACCTCATTTGCAAGAGATCCGATAGGGTCATCCGTCGAAGGATAGCCCGGGCGCACCACATCCAGACCTCGCCCCCTCAGCACGTCTTCCATGATGGAAAAGGAGGATTCGCTGCGCGCCAACCCATGGAGCAGGATGACACAATCGGCCATCCCCACCGAGGGCAGAAGGCTCAAGGCGGCGACAGGCAGAAAAGCAAGGACTCGTTTCATGGCTTCCAGATAGGGCCAGGCCTTGCCTTCGAAAACCCCTTTCACCGCTTTGGCGCCGACCAGATCACAAGTGCGATGCCTCCAAGCACCGCAACAGTTCCAAGCATCAGGCGCAGGCCCACCGGCTCTGCCAGGATAACGGCCCCGCCGATGATGGCGATGACCGGAACGCTCAGCTGGATCGTGGCCGCCGTTGCGGACTGAAGCTGCGGCAGGACCCGATACCAAAGCGCATAGCCAAGGCCCGAGGTCACAGCCCCCGACAAGACCGCAAGAACGACACCCGTTCCGCTGACATGCAATTCCGACAGCGTCAGCAGAACAAAGGGAAACATCATGATTGTCGCCACAAGAAAGTTCATCGCACTGGCGCGCAAAGGCTCGCGCGCGCCCCGGCCAAGCAGGGTATAGGCCGCCCAGCCAAACCCGCTTGCCGCCATCAACAGGGAGGCGCCAAGGGGCACCTGAACCGGCCCACTGGGCCAAACCACATAGGCCAGTCCCAGAAAGGCCATGCTTGCCCCCAGGATTTGCCCTGCGCCAATCCGGTTGCCTCTGAGGGCACCCCACCCGAACATGGAGATCTGGACGACACCGAAGAGAACCAGCGCGCCAAGCCCGGCATCAAGCCCTTGATAGGCAAGGCAAAAACCAATCATATAGAGGGTCAGTGCTGCCCCGCCGCTCAAGGCTTCGGACCACTTGACCGGCGGTATGCTCTGGGAGCCTGAGCCCCCTGGCTGGATTTGTCGCCAGCACAGGGCCAACAACATGGACGCCCCGGACGCCAGGCGCAGGAGGCCAAAGCCCAAGGCATCCATATAGCCGCCTCCAATCGCCATGCGCCCCAGAACGGAATTGGCCGCAAAAGCGATCAGGACAATCAGAACCAATCCGACAAAATGCAAGTTCCGGCCTCTCCTGCTCAGGCCGGTCAGTGCCGCCTATCAGTTCAGAATACGCAAGGCCGTATCACCGTATCCGCAGGTGTAGCAACAGTCATTACAGCCTTGTGAGTTGTCGAGACCGACGCCCCAGTACCTGTTGCTGTTGCCGCGCACCCAGGCCCCGTAGCAAATGGTTTCGCCGGTTTCGCAGCTCAGGTTGTATTCGTGAACGTCATAGTCGTTGAGAATATAGACCTCACCGTCCCCGGGCCAGGCCCGGCTGTAGTCTTGACTGTAGAATTCGAGGCTGACGATATGAGGATAGTCACTGCGGATGGTCCATCTCAGATTGTCCGCACTGACAGGCCCGACCGCCCCGAACAACGTGGCAGCCACAATCAAACGTCCAAATAGCTTCATGCTCCCCCCCCAATATTTCGGCTGATGGATGATACCAGATTAGGAGCGTGCCACTGAAAACACCAAGACCAAACCGTCACGTGCCCAACAGAGACTGAAAAGCCTTTCCATCAAAGGCAGTGCATTGGGCGCTGCGATCCAATGACCACATCCGCGCATGCCCCAGCGTTGGTGCACTGGAAAACGCGCTGGTGTCAGCCTTTGAAAACCGCGTCGATTTCTTCCCGGTTCCACTCCAACAGCCAATCAGAATGGGCGTGATAGACGCGCTCCAGCGGAGCACGCTCCAGTGCCACCAGATCCATGCCCCGGTCATCATAGGGAAACAACACGATGTTGCGATCAAAATCCACCATGTAGAGCGGCCCGGGATAGGTTGGGCGAACGCCCAGCTCAGCCCCGAGCGTGAGCCAGAGCGCCTCATCCAGATGACGCCGGTCCCAGATATCCGTCGCGTGCCAGTGGCAGTGGGTGAAATAGTCGGGAAGGTCGGGATCACCCGCGCATTTCACCGCACCGAGATAGTCAAAGTGACGCTTGCGGATTCCAATCTCACCGAAGGGTTTCAGGTGCTTTTTCCGCGGCTTCTCACCACCATAGTCGCAGGTCAGCAACCAGACCCGCGCAGATTTGGCAAAGGCGGCCTTTGCAATCCGCACGGCGCGCGCATGCGCCTGAATAAAACGACGGATGGGGTATTGCGTCGACACATCCTCGCCGCCCAGCTCAAACCGCAGCGCATAGTCGTGTTCGTAGAATAGCGGTTCAACAAAATACGCAGGTCGAAGCTTGGTGTTAAAACGGTCAAAGATATCGGACATCGGGTTCCCCTGAGCGCGCTCGGCAGCGGGTATCATCAGATAATCCGGTTAAGCAATACTCACGACGACAGCCAATCCGTTCACGCACCGGGGTCAAAAAAAGGGTCGCCCGAAGGCGACCCTTTCTGTTTCACGCAGAGGTGCGGGATGATTACATCATGCCGCCCATGCCGCCCATGCCGCCCATGTCGGGCATGCCGCCGCCTGCGCCTGCGCCTTCTTTGGCGGGCTTGTCAGCAACCATGGCTTCGGTGGTGATCAAGAGGCCGGCAACCGATGCCGCATCTTCCAGAGCGGTACGGGTCACTTTCGCCGGGTCGATCACGCCGAAGGAGAACATGTCACCATATTCGTCGGTCTGAGCGTTATAGCCGAAGTTCTTATCCTCGGATTCGCGGACCTTGCCAGCAACAACCGCACCATCGACACCTGCGTTTTCGGCGATCTGGCGCAGCGGCGCTTCAATGGCACGACGCACGATGGCGATACCGGCGTTCTGGTCTGCGTTGGCACCGGTCAGACCTTCGAGGCCTTTGCCGGCCTGAACCAGAGCAACACCACCGCCGACGATCACGCCTTCCTGCACAGCTGCGCGGGTTGCGTTCAGAGCATCGTCCACACGGTCTTTGCGCTCTTTCACTTCGACTTCGGTCATGCCGCCGACGCGGATCACGGCAACACCGCCTGCCAGTTTGGCAACGCGCTCTTGCAGCTTCTCACGGTCGTAGTCCGAGGTGGTTTCTTCGATCTGGGTGCGGATCTGAGCAACGCGGGCTTCGATCTCGGCCTTCTCGCCTGCACCGTCAACGATGGTGGTCTCGTCTTTGGTGATCTCGATCTTTTTGGCGGTGCCCAGCATGTCCATGGTCACGGACTCGAGCTTCATGCCCAGATCTTCGGAGATGACCTGACCGCCGGTCAGGATCGCGATGTCCTGCAGCATGGCCTTGCGACGATCGCCGAAGCCCGGTGCCTTGACGGCTGCAATCTTCAGACCGCCGCGCAGTTTGTTCACAACCAGGGTCGCCAGCGCTTCGCCTTCAACGTCTTCGGCGATGATCAGAAGCGGTTTCTGCGACTGGATCACCTGCTCGAGCAGCGGAACCATCGGCTGCAGGGAGGAGAGTTTCTTCTCGTGCAGCAGGATCATGCAGTCGTCGAGCTCTGCAATCATCTTGTCCGGGTTGGTGACGAAGTAGGGCGACAGGTAGCCACGGTCGAACTGCATGCCTTCGACCACGTCGGTCTCGGTTTCCATGCCTTTGTTTTCTTCGACGGTGATCACGCCTTCGTTGCCGACTTTCTGCATCGCGTCTGCGATCTGCTGGCCGATCTCGGCTTCGCCGTTGGCAGAGATCGTACCGACCTGAGCAACCTCAGCGCTATCGTTCACAGGGCGTGCCATGTCCTTGATCGCTTCTACGACCTTGGAAGTCGCCATGTCGATGCCGCGCTTCAGGTCCATCGGGTTCAGACCGGCAGCAACCTGCTTGAGGCCTTCCTTGACGATGGCCTGGGCCAGAACGGTTGCGGTGGTGGTACCGTCACCGGCTTCGTCATTGGTGCGGGAAGCGACTTCCTTCACCATCTGGGCGCCCATGTTCTCGAACTTGTCTTCCAGTTCGATTTCCTTGGCAACCGACACACCGTCCTTGGTGATGCGCGGCGCGCCAAAGGATTTGTCCAGAACCACGTTACGGCCTTTGGGGCCGAGGGTCACTTTAACCGCGTCGGCGAGAACGTTCACGCCTTTGAGCATACGGTTGCGGGCATCGGTGTCGAATTTGACGTCCTTAGCAGCCATTTTCGTTTCTCCTTGAGAAAGTCTGTGTTTGTCAGCGAGTTGGGATCAGAGAAGCCAGTTGGGAAACCCCAGTGGCTTACTCGATGATGCCCATGATGTCGCTTTCTTTCATCATCAGCAGCTCTTCGCCGTCGACGGTGACTTCGGTGCCGGACCATTTGCCGAACAGGATCTTGTCACCGGCCTTCACGGCCATTGCGATCAGCTCACCGCTGTCTTTGCGGGCACCTTCACCGGTGGCAACAACAACGCCTTCCGAGGGCTTTTCCTTGGCGCTATCGGGGATGATCAGCCCGCCAGCGGTTTTTTCTTCGCTTTCGGTGCGGCGTACCAGCACGCGGTCATGAAGCGGTTTCAATGCCATCTTTGCAGCTCCTTAATAGGCTCAAAGGTTGTTTTCTGGTCAGCCCCTGCTCCCCGCAGAGGCGTTATCACTCACAGTCAGTGAGTGCTAACGGAGCAATAGCTAGGCAGCGGTCCGCAACGAGTCAACAGGTTTGATGCAAGAAAATGCCCTGTCTCGCGTAGAAAAGTCATTGCTGCTTTGCAGCGTTTGCGCGAAAAGGCGGGGCCTCTTTCAAGACAGACTGTGATCCCAGTCTTCTAGGCCCGTGCGCCCCTGATCACTGAGCGCGTAGATACCTTTTTCCACCTTGTCGAACCAGCCGTAGTGATTGTCCCGCATCAGCGTTGTTGCCCGACTGACGCCCGTGGCCTTGGCCACATCGGCCCCCTTGCTGGCACCGTGCTCTGCCAGATGCTGCGCACAGGCCAGCGCATCCTGCCGATACGCTGTGACGATGCCATAGCGCGTCGCGCCGCCTGCGTTCGGGTCGCCCCGCAACCGTTCGAACTCTCGCAGCAAGCGCTGCTTGCGTACCTTTGACTTTCGTGGCGCGTAGGGGCCGGGGTCGCACTGCACCTCGACCCGGCCATCGGCCAGCACCGTAATCAGACCGAGGCCAAGCCGACGACAGAGGGACAGGTTGTCCTTCAACATCCGCCGGGCCTGTTTGCCCTTGGGCTTTGGCACCGCAATGTAGACCAGATCGGTGATCGCCTGGCGGGCAATGGCCTGATGGAACAGCGACAGGGAAAACCGCAGCTTCAGCTCCACGATGACAGGATCCTCATCGCCGCGCCGCGCCACCACATCCGCCGCGCCGACCTCTCCCTTCACCTCATAGCCCTGCCCTTCAAGCAATGATTTGATAGGAGGATATAGCTGATCTTCGCGGTCCATGGCCGCGACCATGGCTCGGCTCTTTGGGGTCGTCAACAAGACAAGAGGCCACAAATTGCCATTCCGGCCACGCGGAGCCGCAGTTCCTTGGCGGGCCAAGCGCCGCAGCGCAGCGGTGATGGGGTGACAAACGCCCCGGCCCTGCTATAACGCGCGCAAATTCTCCCGTTTCTACAGGATTGCATCATGACCACGCTCGTTTTCGGCCACAAATCCCCTGACACCGATTCCACCGGCTCCCCTATCGTCTGGGCCTGGTACCTGAATGAGGTAAAAGGCGTCGACGCCGCCCCAAAACTGCTGGGTGAGCCGAACACCGAAGCCGCCTTCATGCTGCAGCGCTGGGGCCTTGAAAAGCCCGAGATCATCGCCGATGTGGCCGATGATCAGCCCGTCGTCATCGTGGACACCAACAACCCGGCCGAACTGCCCGCCAATATCAACGGCGCCGACGTTCAGGCGATCATCGACCACCACAAGCTGGTCGGCGGCCTGGAGACCAAAGGCCCGATCGACATCACCATCCGCCCGCTGGCCTGCACCGCCACCATCATGCACGACCTGATCGGCGATGACATGGCGAAGATGCCCGAAGCCGTCAAAGGCGCCGCGCTGACCTGCATCCTGTCGGACACGCTGGAGTTCCGCTCTCCGACCACCACGGACCACGACCGCGCCGTGGCCGAAAAACTGGCCGCAGATCTGGGCATCGACATTGCCGACTACGCAGCCGAGATGTTTGCCGCGAAATCCGATGTCTCGTCCTTCTCTGATGCCGAGTTGATCCGCATGGACTCCAAGGAGTACGAGGTCGACGGCACCAAGTTCCGCGTTTCGGTTTTGGAAACCACCGCGCCTGGCGTTGTGCTGGACCGCAAGGCCTCGCTGATGGAGAGCATGACCACCGTCGCCGCCGAGGATGGCGTCGATCAGGTTCTGCTGTTTGTGGTGGACATCCTCAACGAAGAAGCCACCCTGCTGGTGCCGAACGATCTGGTCAAAACTGTAGCGAAGAAAAGCTTTTACGCCGATGCGGATGGCGACACAGTCGTGCTGCCCGGCGTAATGAGCCGCAAGAAGCAGATCATTCCGAACCTCAAGGTCTGATCTCAAGGCAAAAACACAAAAAAGGCGCCCTTTTAGGCGCCTTTTTCACGTTGCGCGGGCGATCATCCTCGGCCACCGCCGTGACCACCACCTCCGTTTCCGGCACCGCCACCTCCGTGGCCTCCGCCGCCGTTGCCTGCACCGCCGCCACCACCGTGCCCGGCGCCACCACCGCCGTGGCCTGCACCGTTTCCGGCACCATCGCCACCGTTGGCACCGCCAGCCCGACCACTTGCGTCAGCCGCAGTTCCCAGTTTGCCATGCGCGCTGCGCGTCATAACGCCGTTCATTTCATCCTGCCCTGGAGTGCCTTCGGATTTCGCTTGATTGACGTCGTGGTATTGCTCTTGCACCTCGTCGTCCTCATCCGCCCAGGGGTTTGCATGCGCCGCAATTACCGGTGTCGACGCCACGGCCCAAACCGCCGTGACCAAAGCTGGCGCAAGAAGATGTGTATAAGTCTTGGATTTCATTGCTCTGCCTTTTCAGGTTGCTGCCCTAGTTCGCACGCAAACACATCGTATTTCTAGAATGTTTAAGAAAGCCCTACCCGAAAATCAGCGCCGCAGACCTGCGCGGGAAGTTGCCGCAGACCGCATGAACGCGCAGAGTTTCGCCCAAACCAAGCCTCAGATTAACCGGTGGCGCTACGGCAGGAACTCGGTCATATCTGTCGCGCCCCGCATGTTCAGACAGGAAAGGCCCGGATTATGACCCGAATCATCGAAACGCTCGCAGAGGTTTCTACCCCGTACCGGGCGCTTTTTGTGGATCTGTGGGGATGTGTGCACAACGGGATCACCGCCTACCCTGAGGCTGTTGCCGCCCTGCAGACCTACCGGAAAAACGGCGGGATCGTTGTTCTGGTGACCAACTCCCCAAAACCGCGCGCCGGTGTGGCAGAGCAGCTCAAGCAATTCGGCGTACCCGAGGACGCATATGACACCATTGCCACCTCTGGCGATTCTGCACGCGCGGCCATGTTCACCGGCGCCGTCGGCGACAAGGTCTATTTCATGGGCGAATGGCAGCGCGATGCCGGGTTCTTTGAGCCCCTACACGTGATCGACAGCCCGGTCGACATCACCCGCGTCCCCTTGCAGGAGGCGACCGGAATCGTCTGCTGCGGTCCCTTTGATCCCATGGCAGACCCGGAAGTGAACCGGGCCGACTTCCTTTATGCCAAGCAAAAGGGCATGAAGCTCCTCTGCGCCAACCCGGACATCGTCGTGGACCGCGGCGAGACTCGCGAATGGTGCGCTGGCGCACTGGCGCGGCTCTATTCCGAAATGGGCGGAGAGAGCCTCTACTTTGGCAAGCCCCACCCGCCGATCTATGACCTTGCCCGTCGGCGCCTCGCAGAGCTGGGGAATGACATTGCTGATGGCGACATTCTGGCAATCGGAGACGGCCCGCATACCGACGTGGCCGGAGCCATGGGCGAGGGAATCGATTCTCTGTTCATCACAGGGGGCCTCGCTGCAGCAGAAACCAAAACGTCGCACCAACCGGACCCTGAGGCGCTAACTGCTTATCTAGAAAAGGAAGAAAGCGCCCCGACCTTTTCCATTGGCCGTTTGCGATAACCCGCAAACCCGTCAGAAAACCCTTGATTTTCTGCAACTGCAAAGTAATAAAGTTGCACAACAGGGCGTCCAGGCGCTCAAAAATTTCAAGGGCATCCACCACTGCCCGCAAACCCGGAGGGGCGCATGTTGGACAATCTGCCACGCGGAACCATCTGCATCGAAGATATTGAAATGGGGATGGTCCGTTACCTGCGCAAAGTTGTGACGGACGAGGACATCCAGAAATTCGCCGATGTCTCGACCGACCATAACCCTGTGCATATGGATGACGACTATGCCCGCGACACCATCTTTGAAGGGCGTATCGCCCATGGGATGCTGACAGCAGGTCTGATCTCGGCTGTCATCGGGGAACAACTGCCTGGCCATGGCACCATCTACATGAGCCAGTCCCTGAAGTTCCTCGCCCCGGTGCGCCCCGGCGACATGGTCCTGGCAGAGGTCGAGGTGACCGACATTCAGATCGACAAACGCCGCGTTAAGCTCGACTGCCGCTGCATGGTCGACGGCAAGAAGGTTCTTGTCGGCGAAGCCATGGTTATGGCGCCCTCGCGCAAGTTCGACTGAGGTCTTCCAGGCGGCTTGTGATGCGCAACGGCACGCTTGCATGCCCCGTCACAGGGCGCTAGGCAGGCGCCATGCGCATCATTCGTGACTATCAATTCGTCGAAGACCAAGACCGCGGCGCCAGCGTCGCGATAGGCAATTTCGATGGCGTTCATCGTGGCCACCGCTCGGTGATCGATCTGGCCCGCGCTGCGGCCCCCAAGGCCCCCCTGGGCGTCGTGACCTTCGAGCCTCACCCGCGCGAGTTCTTCGCCCCCACCGCACCTGCGTTCCGGCTGATGTCGGCGGCAGCTCGGGCCTCCCGGCTGGAAAAGCTGGGGGTGGAAAAACTCTACCAGCTGAATTTCAACGCTGCCCTCTCGAACCTTACGCCCGAGGATTTTGCCAGCAAGGTCCTGTCAAAAGGTCTTGGTCTGACGCATGTCGTGGTGGGCGCTGATTTCTGCTTTGGAAAAGGGCGAACCGGCACGGCCGAGGATCTGACGCGCTTTGGGCAGGAGATGGGCTTTGGAGTCACCATCGCGCCCCTGATGGAGTACACAGAACACACCGTGTCCTCGACCGCGATCCGACAGGCGCTGAGTGATGGGCGTCCGCGCGATGCGGCGGCCATGCTTGGGCACTGGCACCGGATCGAAGGCACCGTGATCGGCGGCGAGCAGCGCGGGCGTGATCTCGGCTTTCCCACCGCGAACATGTCAATCGACGGGCTGCACCCGCCCGCATTCGGCGTCTATGCGGTGCTGGTCGATGTGCTGGATGGCCCGCACAAGGGCAGCTATCATGGCGCGGCCTCAATCGGTGTGCGCCCCATGTTCGACGGCGATCACCCCAATATCGAAACCTTTCTCTTTGACTTCACCGGTGATCTTTATGGCTCGACCCTTTCCGTGGGCCTCGTGGACTACCTGCGTCCAGAAATGAAGTTCGACGGACTGGACGGGCTAATCGCCCAGATGGACGCCGACTGCGCCAAGGCGCGCGACATCCTGGCGGCGGTATGACACAGCTCGCCCCCCGATTCTGGGAGAAAAAGCCGCTCGGCAAGCTCTCGCCTGCCGAGTGGGAGGCGCTCTGCGATGGCTGCGGAAAATGCTGCCTGAACAAGCTGGAGGATGAGGACAGCGGCGAGGTTGCCCTCACCCGCGTCGCCTGCCGCCTGCTGGACGATCAGACCTGCCGCTGCGCCCATTATGAAAACCGCCACCAGTTCATTCCCGAGTGCATCGTTCTGCGCCCGGACAACCTTGACACCCACGCCTATTGGATGCCGCAGACCTGCGCCTACCGCCTCTTGTGGCAGGGCAAGCCCCTGCCCGGCTGGCACCCGCTGATCACCGGCGATCCGGCTTCGGTCCATGAAGCGGGCGTTTCGGTGCAGGGCATGACCGTCTCCGAATTCGACACCCCCGAAGAAGACTGGGAAGACTACATCATCGAGGAGCCCATCTGATGTTCTTTGCCTCTGACAACTCCGGCCCTGTTCACCCCGAAGTTCTGGAGGCCCTCAGCGAAGCGAACATGGGCTATGCAATGGGCTATGGCGCCGATGCGCAGATGGAGGCGGTGCGCCAGCGCCTGCGCGACATCTTTGAAGCGCCCGAAGCGGCGATCTATCTGGTTGCCACCGGAACCGCCGCCAACTCGCTAGCGCTTGCGACCCTGTCAGAGCCGTTTCAGACCATCTTTTGCAGCCCCGTCGCCCATATCCACGAGGACGAGTGCAACGCGCCCGAATTCTACACCGGCGGGGCCAAGCTGACCTTGGTGCCCGGTGGTGACAAGATGACGCCTAAGGCCCTGCGCCAGAGCATCGCGGGCGAAGAGACGCGCGGCGTCCACGGGCCCCAGCGCGGGCCTGTGTCGATCACCCAAGTGACTGAGCGCGGATCCGTCTATTCCTGCGACGAGCTGACCGCCCTCTGCGCCGTGGCGAAGGACTACGGGCTGCCCGTTCACCTTGATGGCGCGCGCTTCACCAATGCGCTGGTCTCGCTGAAGTGTTCCCCGGCCGAAATGACCTGGAAGGCAGGCATTGACGCGGTCTCCTTCGGCGGCACCAAGAACGGTCTGATGGGGGTCGAGGCGGTGATCTTTTTCGATCCCAAACACGCCTGGGAGTTCGAGTTGCGCCGAAAACGAGGCGCGCATCTGTTTTCGAAACACCGCTACCTGTCGGCGCAGATGCTGGCCTACCTGAGGAACGATCTGTGGCTGTCCAGTGCACAAGCGGCGAATGCCTCGGCAGCCTTCCTGGCCGAAGGTCTGCGCAATGCAGGCGCCACCTTCCAGTCAGACCCTGAGGCCAATATGGTCTTTGCCGCCCTGCCCCGCAGCACCCACAAGCGCCTGATGGCGGCCGGGGCGGTCTATCATCTGTGGGATGGCCCGCTGGAGGGGCCGGATGACGCCCCCGTCACCGCCCGCTTTGTCTGTGACTGGTCGATCAGCCGCGAAGAGATCACGGCCTTTCTGAACCTGCTCTAGAGCCGAGCCCAGAAGGCCTGGATCGCAGCAGCAGTCTCGGACGGGTGGGTGATCGATACCATATGCCCTGCACCCTCGATCACCTCGGAACGGGCGTTTGGAAGCCGCCGCGCAAGGCCATCGTTCACCACGGCAATGACAGGTTGCGTCTCGGCCCCGCGTACCAGCAGAACAGGCAGCTCCAAACCCTGTAATACGCCAGGCTGCAAGACGCCCGCACGGTCCTTGTAGACCGACGCATCGCAGGCCGGAACGATATGGATGGCGCGGGTCATCGCCGCGCGGGTTGCCTCGGGCAGGTCCGGCCAACGCGGCGCGCCTGAACTCCAGCTGCGATTGAACAGCCGTGCCGCCAGCGCCTCATCCCCGGCCTCAAAGGCCTCCATGAAAGGTTTGCTTTCCTCTTGGGTGCGGTGGGCCACTTCGGGGGCATCCTCTACCGCGACGCGGAAGAGAACCGGCTCGATCAGAATAAGGCTGCGCACGCGTTCGGGGCGGGCCAGCGCCATGCGCAGGGCGACCGTCGCGCCAAAGGAATGGCCGATCAGGTCTACCGGCGCATCCGGCATCAGTGAGAGCCCCGCCTCGGTGTTGCGGTCCTGATAGTCCCCCTGCCCGTCCCAATCGGGGCTGCGCCCATGAGAGAGCATGTCAAAGGCGGTGATGGTGACCGCACCTTTCAGCGCCTCGGCCACGCCCCGCCATGTGCCCGAATGGGCAAGGGAACAATGCACCGCCAGCATCTGTCGCGGACCAGTCCCGAAGCTACGGGAAAATACGGGCTGCGGCAGGCTGTGCGGCAGATCTTTCATCAGGTTTGGTGCTCCGATAGATGCCGGTCCAGATCATCCAGCCGGTCCTGGCCCCAGAACCGGGCGCCGTCGTCCGTGACATAGAACGGTGCGCCAAAAACGCCAGCGGAAACCGCGTCTTCAAGGTTCTGACCATACGTCTCGGCGCCAACCAGAAGCCCACTATCGGCCAGCGACGCATCAAATCCTGCCGCCGTCAGACAATCCTTGACAACGGCATCCTCGGCGATGTTCTTTTCCTCGGCCCAGCAGGCGCGCAGGATCCCCTGCACCAGCGCCCCAAGGTCGCCGCCGCCAGCCTTTTGCGCGGCGATGATCGCGTATGAAGACGGCGCGGCATTGGTGGGCCAATGGGCGGGCTTGAGGTTTAGCGGCATCTGCAGCTTTTTCGCCTGCCGCTCCAGCTCGATCAGCCGGTATTCCTGGCGCGCCGGGTGACGCTCTTTGGGAGGCGTGCCGCCGGTGCGCGGAAACAGGGCCATGATATCGAAGGGTTTGTATGTAATTTGTGCACCATGCCGCGCGGCAAGCTCTTCCAGGCGGTTTCCGGCGAGATAGCTATACGGCGAAAGGGTCGAGAAATAGAAATCAATGGACGCCATGTCGGTTTTCTCCGGCTTAGAACTAGGCTGGACCCTAGGCACATGTTAAGCGGGGTTCAATATCACGAATCTGTCACATTGTCTTGCTGCCCGGGGATACCAGCCAATGCCGACCATGAACGAACCCAAGCTTATCGCTGGGAACGCCAACCTTCCTCTTGCCAATTCCATTGCCCGCCGTATGAGCCTGCACCGCGGGGTCGATCAGGGACTGGTGGACGCCCGCGTCGAGCGGTTCAACGACGGCGAAATCTTCGTCGAGGTCTATGAGAACGTCCGCGGCGAGGACATGTTCATTATTCAGCCGACCTCCAACCCGGCCAATGACAACCTGATGGAGCTGCTGATCATCTCGGACGCGCTGCGCCGGTCGTCTGCCCGCCGCACCACCGCTGTCATTCCCTACTTCGGCTATGCACGTCAGGACCGCCGTACCAAGGCCCGCACACCGATTTCGGCAAAACTGGTTGCCAATATGCTGACCGGCGCCGGGATCGAGCGGATTCTGACCATGGACCTGCATGCGGCCCAGATCCAGGGTTTCTTCGATATTCCGGTGGACAACCTTTACGCTTCGCCCATCTTCGCGCTGGATGTGCGCAACCAGTTCAAGGACAATATGGGCGACCTGATGGTCGTCTCGCCCGACGTGGGCGGTGTGGCCCGCGCTCGCGAGTTGGCCAAGCGGATCAACGCGCCGCTGTCGATCGTGGACAAGCGCCGTGAAAAGCCCGGTGAAGTGGCCGAGATGACCGTGATCGGCGACGTTACCGACAAGATCTGCCTCATTGTGGATGATATGTGCGACACCGCCGGCACGCTCTGCAAAGCGGCGCAGGTGCTGCTGGACAATGGCGCGCGCGAAGTTCACGCCTATATCACCCACGGCGTGATGAGCGGCCCGGCTGTTGAGCGCGTGACCAACTCGGTGATGAAGTCGCTGGTGCTGACCGATACCATTCAGCCGACCGAGGCAGTTCAAGGCGCCCCCAATATCCGCATTCTGCCCACCGCACCGCTGTTCACCCAAGCCATCCTGAACATCTGGCACGGTACCTCGGTCTCGTCGCTCTTTGAAGACAAGACCCTGATCCCAATCTATGAGTCGCTCTACAGCCACGTCTGAAACCGACTGCACCGACAACAATAGGCCCCGTGCATCGACTTGCGCGGGGCCTTTCTTTTCTATCAAACCTCAGACGTGAAGTTGGGGGTTGACCAAAAGCCAAGCTTCTCGCTCAGGTCAAAACGTCTTTTGATCGAAAAAGATGTTTCCGTCCTTCGACAGTGTCGCCTCTACAAGAACGGAACCATCCGCCTGTCGTGCGACAACCGCGTGACCACCGTAGGGTAGCCCGCCACTGCAGGAAGCTTGGAACCCAATCAGGCCGTTTTCTGCAGCTGCAGATTCGGAGTAGGAGCCAAGCCGCGTCTGGCTGCAGTATTGCTTGGCAAAAAACTTGACTTGCTTGGCGCTGAAACCGGCTGGGTTGTAGCTGCCACGTATCACGCCATCATCCATCCGATAGACAAATTGGTTGGGGTTTTCGACCGGATCAATCCCGCCCCCGCAGGCCGTCAGGGCGACAAGGGCAGCGAGAGCAATTGGACTGGCTGATTTCATATGAATTTCTCCAGATAATCTATTGTTTAAGTACAACGTTTTCTTTTGTTGCGGTACAGCTTTTGAATGATTTGACGTGCTGCAACAAGCCAAATTCGGGCAACTTCGGAAGCACAACCCCAAGATCATACTGTATTGCTCAATCGACATCCCAATCATCCTCAAACGGCAGGTCCCCGATCGCCATCCAGGCGGCACGCACACGGGCGATGCGACTGTCTGACCAGGTACGAAAGACGATCTCGAAACCAGTCTCAGAGATCTTCTCAGCAGATAGATCAGCCCTAACCGCACCCTGAGTGTCCATATCCCACATCGACAGCGACACATGCACCGCAGGCGGGCGGGCAAAGGATTCGGCAAAGCGTACCGATTTGCGCCGTTCGCGCGCGCCCTGCCCCGTCCACATCGGTCCTCCGCTGTCAAATTCGGAGAAGACGACCACATCACCCTGATCGATGCCTGTTCTTTGGTTTTGTAGTCTCTTCATTGCCGGGTGGCTCCTTGCGCCTTTTGGTTGATTTTGGAGGCATTGCTCAACCCAATACATGATCATCCGTAAGATCAAAAGAAAACCGGCCCCAAAGGGACCGGTTTCCAAAGTCTTGTCGCCTTGGCGCTAAGAGCAGATCAGAGGCTCATGTGAGTGCCGAGGGCCTCCATGTCCGCCAGGAGTTTCGCAGCTTCCTCGACGATGTCGTGGGGCTGGTCCGCTTCCTTTGCGGTCTTGTAGGTATTGCGTGCGTCCTCGATCAGCTCATCCAGATGCGCACGGGTCATTTCATCCATCGGGATTGCCTTTTCGGCCAGAACCGAGAGCGCCTCGGAGCCGATTTCGGCAAAGCCGCCGGTGACCACATACTCCGAAGTGCCTTGGGGGCTTTCGACCCGCAGGACACCCGGGCGCAGGGTGGTGATGGTCGGCGCATGCATCGGCATCGCCGTCATGTCGCCTTCCGCGCCGGGGATCTGAACCGCGCTCACCTGAAGCGAAGCAAGGCTCCGCTCCGGGCTTACGAGGTCGAATTGCATGGTATCAGCCATCAGGGCCCTCCTTAGGCCGCCTCAGCAGCCATTTTCTCGGCTTTTGCCTTCACCTCTTCGATGCCGCCAACCATGTAGAAGGCGCCTTCGGGCAGGTGGTCGTACTCGCCGGCCACAACTGCTTTGAACGAAGCAATGGTGTCTTCCAGCGGAACCTGAACACCGTCAGAGCCGGTGAAGACCTTCGCAACGTCGAACGGCTGAGAGAGGAAACGCTGGATCTTACGGGCACGGGCCACGGTCAGCTTGTCCTCTTCGGACAGTTCGTCCATGCCAAGGATGGCGATGATGTCCTGCAGCGACTTGTAGCGCTGAAGGATCTGCTGAACGTCGGAGGCCACTTTGTAGTGCTCTTCGCCAACGATTGCAGGGTCCATCAGACGCGAGGTGGAGTCGAGCGGGTCCACAGCCGGGTAGATGCCCAGCTCGGAGATCGCACGGCTCAGAACCGTGGTTGCGTCAAGGTGCGCAAAGGTGGTTGCAGGTGCAGGGTCGGTAAGGTCGTCCGCGGGAACGTAGACGGCCTGGATCGAGGTGATCGAGCCGTTCTTGGTCGAGGTGATGCGTTCCTGCATGGCGCCCATGTCGGTTGCCAGGGTCGGCTGGTAGCCCACCGCCGAAGGAATACGGCCCAGAAGCGCCGACACCTCGGAACCCGCCTGAGTAAAGCGGAAGATGTTGTCCACAAAGAACAGAACGTCGGTACCGGACTGGTCGCGGAACTGTTCGGCCAGGGTCAGACCGGTCAAAGCAACACGGGCACGCGCACCCGGAGGTTCGTTCATCTGACCGTAAACCAGCGCAACCTGGCTTTCCGACAGGTTGTCGGGCTTGATCACGTTGGATTCGATCATCTCGTGGTAGAGGTCGTTCCCTTCACGGGTCCGCTCACCAACACCGGCGAACACGGAGAAGCCCGAGTGCACTTTTGCGATGTTGTTGATCAGTTCCATGATGAGAACGGTCTTGCCCACGCCGGCACCGCCGAAGAGACCGATCTTACCACCCTTGGAATAGGGTGCGAGCAGGTCGATCACCTTGATGCCCGTCACGAGGATTTCCGACTCGGTCGACTGGTCGTTGAACTCGGGCGCGGGAGCGTGGATCGGGCGGGTTTCTTCCGCTGCGACCGGGCCCTGCTCGTCCACGGGCTCACCCACGACGTTCAGGATGCGGCCCAGGGTGGCGTTGCCAACCGGGATCGAGATCGGCGCGCCGGTGTCGGTCACGTCCTGACCGCGCACCAGACCTTCGGTTGCGTCCATTGCAATGGTACGGACGGTGTTTTCGCCCAGGTGCTGCGCAACTTCCAGAACCAGATTCTTACCGTTGTTGTCGGTGTTGAGGGCGTTCAAGATCGCGGGCAGGTCATCGTCGAACTGGACGTCGACAACGGCGCCGATGATCTGAACCACCTTGCCTTTTGCATTTGCCATGTGATTGGTCTCCGGTTGTCTCTTAGAGCGCCTCGGCGCCCGAAATAATTTCAATCAGCTCGTTGGTGATCACGGCCTGACGGGAACGGTTGAACTGGATGGTCAGCTTGTCGATCATATCGCCCGCGTTGCGGGTCGCGTTGTCCATCGCGCTCATCCGGGCACCCTGCTCGGATGCGCCATTCTCCAGCAGCGCCGAGAAGATCTGGGTGGATACGCCACGCGGCAGCAGGTCGGCGAGGATCGCCTCTTCGCTGGGCTCGTAATCGTATACCGCCGAGGACCCTTCGGCTGCGCCGCCCTCGTAGGAGGCCGGAATGATCTGCTGCGCCGTCGGAACCTGGGTCACGACGTTGACGAACTCCGCATAGAAGATCGTGGCAACGTCGAATTCACCAGCGTCGAAACGGGTCAGGATGTCCTTTGCAATGTCCTGCGCATTGGCATAGCCGATGCGCTTGACTTCGCTCAGATCCACGTGGCCGACAAAGGCATCGCCAAGATCACGGCGCAGGGCGTCACGGCCCTTTTTGCCAACGGTCAGGATCTTGACCGTCTTGCCTGCCGCCTTAAGCTCTGCCGCCTTTTGACGGGCCAGCTTGGCGATGTTGGCGTTGAAGCCACCACAAAGACCACGCTCGGCTGTCATCACGACCAGAAGCTGCACCTGATCGCTGCCAGTGCCGCGCAGCAGCTTGGGCGCCGCGTCACTGTCACCAACCGAAGCCGCCAAAGAGGCCATCACGGCATTGAACCGCTTGGCATAGGGACGGCTGTCTTCGGCAGCCTCCTGGGCGCGGCGAAGTTTCGCCGCGGCCACCATTTGCATGGCTTTTGTGATCTTGCGGGTCGATTTGACCGACTCGATCCTGTTTTTAAGGTCCTTAAGACTCGGCATTGCCTCGTCCCCCCTTAAGCGAAGTCAGCTGCGAATTCGTCCAGCGCAGACTTAACCTTATCGGCGAGCTCGTCTTTCACCTTACGGTCATTGTTGGTGATGTCCGCCAGCAGATCGGCGTGCTTGCTGCGCAGGTGCGCCAGCAGGCCTGCCTCGTAGCGGCCAACGTCCTTGACGTCGACTTTGTCGAGATAGCCATTGGTGCCAGCAAAGATGACGCAGACGATTTCCGCATTGGTCAGCGGTGCATACTGCGGCTGCTTCATCAGCTCGGTCAGACGCGCGCCACGGGCCAGCAGCTGCTGGGTTGCGGCATCAAGGTCAGAACCGAACTGCGCAAAGGCCGCCATTTCACGGTACTGAGCCAGCGACAGTTTCACCGGACCGGCAACGCTCGACATCGCTTTTGTCTGCGCCGAGGAGCCCACACGCGAAACCGACAGACCGGTGTTCACAGCAGGACGGATGCCCTGGTAGAACAGTTCGGTTTCCAGGAAGATTTGGCCGTCGGTGATCGAGATCACGTTGGTCGGAATAAAGGCCGACACGTCGCCGCCTTGAGTTTCGATGACGGGCAGAGCGGTCAGCGAGCCGGCGCCGAAGTCTTCGTTCAGCTTGGCTGAACGTTCCAGCAGACGGGAGTGCAGGTAGAAAACGTCACCCGGATAGGCTTCACGGCCCGGCGGGCGGCGCAGCAGCAGGGACATCTGACGATAAGCAACGGCCTGCTTGGAGAGGTCATCATAGATGATCAGCGCGTGCTTGCCATTGTCACGGAAGTATTCGGCCATCGCGGTTGCGGCGTAAGGCGCCAGGAACTGCAGCGGAGCCGGATCGGACGCGGTTGCGGCAACCACGATCGAGTATTCCATCGCGCCGCTTTCTTCCAGCTTTTTCACCAGCTGGGCAACGGTGGAACGCTTCTGGCCAACAGCAACGTAGACACAGTAGAGTTTCTTGGACTCATCGTCGCCTGCGGCGTCGTTGTAGACCTTCTGGTTCAGGATCGCGTCCAGAGCAACGGCGGTCTTACCGGTCTGACGGTCGCCAATGATAAGTTCACGCTGGCCACGGCCAATCGGGATCATCGCGTCAACGGACTTGAGGCCGGTTGCCATCGGCTCGTGCACCGATTTACGCGGGATGATGCCCGGCGCCTTGGAGTCGGCGATGCCGCGTTCCTTGGCGTCGATGGGACCCTTGCCGTCCAGCGGATTGCCCAGACCATCCACAACGCGACCCAGCAGTTCGGGGCCAACCGGAACGTCCACGATCGAGTTGGTGCGCTTGACCACGTCACCTTCTTTAATGTCACGGTCCGAGCCGAAGATCACGATACCGACGTTGTCGGCTTCGAGGTTCAGCGCCATGCCCATGATGCCGCCGGGGAACTCGACCATTTCACCGGCCTGAACGTTGTCGAGGCCGTAAACGCGGGCGATACCGTCACCGACGCTCAGCACGCGACCGATTTCGGCCACCTCTGCTTCTTGACCAAAATTCTTGATCTGGTCTTTCAGGATCGCAGAAATCTCTGCTGCTTGGATACCCATTTATCCGACCTCTTTCATTGCGTTCTGTAGGGAGTTGAGCTTGGAGCGGATCGAACTGTCGATCATCTTCGAGCCCACTTTGACGACGAGACCGCCAATGATGCTTTCATCGACGGTTGCATTGATGGTGACTTTCTTGCCCACGCGCTCGGCCAGGGTCTTGGCCAGCTTTTCGCTTTGGGTCTTGGTCAGCGCCTTGGCAGAGGTCACCTCAGCGGTGACTTCACCGCGCGCCTCGGCCAGGCTGGCGCGCAGCGCCTCGATCAGCGCGGGCACGACAAACAGGCGGCGTTTGGCTGCCATCAAAGACAGGGTATTGGCCAGAACCGGATCCAATCCCATCTTTGCTGCAACAGCGGTGATCGCTGCGGCCTGCTCTTCACGCGTCACCAGGGGCGAGCTGATCAGATTTTGGAGATCTTCGCTGTCAGCCAGGGCAGCTGCCAGGTCATTGATGCTGGTCTCAAGGCTGTCGAGCGCCTTGTTCTCTTCAGCGATCTCAAAGACCGCTGTGGCATAGCGCGCGGCGATGCCTGCAGAAATCGAAGCTGGTTCGGACACGTCCACCCTTCCGATATTATTTTGGCCCCGGTCTGCGTACCCTGAAAGAGCAGCACCCGGGGGTGTGAGTCAGCCCACCGATACGGCAGGTCATCGAAATCAGCGTGGATGTAGCAGAGCGCTCCCAACCTATCAACTGCCTATAACGGTAACGGCAAAATGACTGAATTAAATATTTTCAATACCTTAGCCCAACTGCGGCCCTTTGCCCCCACAAAGGACGTCAAAAAATGAACGTCTTGTTCATAAAATTGCGATTCCTGAGCGTCACAAAACGACTTTTGTTCTCCCTTCGTGCGGGGTGTTGCTTTGATAAAGCCACATGCCGTTGCGCGACAAAGTCACGGGAATCACCCGATCAAGGAGGCCTGAGTGCCACGGAACGTCATGTCAGGAAGTGTGCCGGCATGCGGTCATACCGGCTCGGCAACGGGGTTTGACAGCCCCTCCAGCACGCGGATCGGATTTGAGCGTTTGACCCGCGTCATCAGCCCCTTTTGCTGATGGGTTTGCTTGCTGACTTCGACCATGAATACACCTCCGGCCAGCATCGCAGGCAGGCGGCGCCCCATCCGCTCAAAAAGCGCACCGGATTTCAGCCAGAACCGGCGGGAGCTGGGCAAACGGTAAAGGGCGGCGGTGTGCTGCTCGATAGTGAACTGGTGCAGGCGCAGCTGGTTTTCCAGCTGGATCAGCGTGTAGGGCCGACCATAGCCGAAAGGGGTCCTGTCGGACCGGGCCCAGAACCCCGCACGGTTCGGGACGATGAATATCGCCCGCCCGCCAGGGCCAAGAACACGCCAGGCCTCCTCGAGCAATTCCGAAGGCCGCTCCGAAGTCTCAAGCCCGTGCAAGACCACAAGACGATCCACCCGTCCCGTATCAATCGGCCAGCGGGTTTCCTCACACAGAACCGACACGTTGGGCAGGCCCGCGGGCCATTGCATCACGCCTTGCGGCGCGGGCATCAAGGCTATCACACGGCGCGCATCTGGAAGATAGGGCCGCATAAGCGGCGCTGCAAAGCCAAAACCAACCATGGTCTGGCCTGCCGCCTCGGGCCACATCTGCAGCAGCCGGGAACGCACAGAAGACTGAGCGGCACGGCCCAGGGTACTGCGGTAGTAGAAGTTCCTCAGATCCTGCACGTCAAGATGCATTGCGGGCGCCTGCTGCTTGGGTCACTCTGGTGGCACTTTAACAATGAAAGAGCGAATGGCCATGCCCCTTGAGATCGTCACCGTCCCCTGCCTTTCAGACAACTACGCATTTTTGCTGCACGATACGGAATCGGGCCAGACCGCGCTGGTGGATGCGCCGGACGCCGATGCCATCACCGCCGAACTGACCGCGCGCGGCTGGACATTGGATGAAATCCTTCTGACACACCACCACTGGGACCATATCGATGGCGTCGCGCCCCTGCGCGAGGCCTATGGCGCCAAGGTCACAGGGGCAGCTGCCGATGCCCATCGACTCCCCAAACTGGACCGCGCGGTCAATGATGGAGAAAGCTTTGACCTATTCGGCCATGAGGTGCAGGTCCTGGATGTCTCGGGTCACACCATCGGCCACATCGCCTTTTACATTCCAGGCAGCAACGCAGTCTTTACGGCGGACAGCCTGATGGCGCTTGGATGCGGGCGCCTGTTTGAAGGCACACCGGCTCAGATGTGGGAGAGCCTGTCCAAGCTGATGCGACTTCCTGCCGACATTCTGGTCTACTCCGGCCATGAGTACACGCAATCGAATGCGGCCTTTGCCCTCACAATTGAGCCAGACAACCCGGCGCTCAAGAGTCGGATTGCACAGATAGACTCAGCCCGCGGCACGGGAAAGGCGACCGTTCCATCGGCAATGCAACTGGAACTCGACACAAATCCCTTCCTGCGTGCCCATCTGCCCAAAGTTAAGGAATTGCTTGGCATGGCAGGGGCTGAACCTGTTGAGGTGTTTACGGAAATCCGAAAACGGAAGGACAGTTTTTAGGGGGCTTCCTGCGCCATTTCTGCCCGACTGGAAAGAAATGTGACTGAAAAATGAAAGAATCCGCTTGAAGAAGGGGATCTATCAACCAAACTCTAACACTATGAGGCCATGGTTGATGATGGGGCAGGATGGTTAACAGGCCCGCCCGCCCTCTCAACCCAAGACAGAGGAGCACGCCCGTGCCTTCATTCTCGAGCACACTGGAACACGCCATTCACGCAGCACTTGCGCTGGCGAATGAGCGGCGACATGAATTCGCAACGCTGGAACACCTTCTTCTGGCGCTGCTCGACGAACCCGATGCTGCCCGCGTCATGCGCGCCTGCAGCGTCGATCTGGATGAGCTCCGATCGTCTTTGGTAACGTTTGTGGACGAGGACCTGTCGAACCTGGTCACCGATATCGATGGCAGCGAGGCCGTGCCCACGGCAGCCTTCCAACGTGTGATCCAGCGTGCTGCGATCCACGTCCAAAGTTCGGGCCGTACCGAGGTTACTGGCGCAAATGTCCTCGTTGCGATCTTTGCAGAACGCGAAAGCGATGCTGCCTACTTCCTGCAGGATCAGGACATGACCCGCTATGATGCGGTCAACTTTATCGCACATGGTGTAGCCAAAGACCCGGCCTACGGTGAACAGCGCCCCGTGACCGGGGCCCATGAGGCCGAGGAAGAGCCGCAGCCGCAGGCAAGCTCGGAAGGCGAAAAGAAGGAAAGCGCGCTTGCGAAATACTGCGTGGACCTGAACGCAAAGTCCCGCGAGGGCGACATCGATCCGCTGATTGGCCGCGGCCACGAGGTCGAGCGCTGCATTCAGGTGCTATGCCGCCGCCGCAAGAACAACCCGCTTCTGGTGGGCGATCCCGGCGTTGGCAAAACCGCTATCGCCGAAGGTCTAGCCCGCAAGATTGTGCAGGGCGAAGTGCCGGAGGTTCTGTCGGAAACCACGATCTATTCGCTCGACATGGGCGCGCTCTTGGCGGGCACCCGCTATCGCGGCGACTTCGAAGAACGCCTCAAGGCTGTGGTCACGGAACTCGAATCACATCCCGACGCGGTCCTGTTCATCGATGAAATCCACACGGTGATCGGCGCTGGTGCAACCTCCGGCGGCGCCATGGATGCCTCGAACCTGCTGAAACCCGCCCTGCAGGGCGGCAAGTTGCGTACCATGGGCTCCACCACCTACAAAGAGTTCCGCCAGCATTTCGAGAAGGACCGCGCCCTGTCCCGCCGGTTCCAGAAAATCGACGTGAACGAACCAACCGTTGAAGACGCGATTGCTATTCTCAAGGGCCTGAAACCCTACTTCGAAGAACATCACAGCGTGAAATTCACCACCGATGCGATCAAATCGGCGGTAGAGCTGTCGGCGCGCTACATCAACGACCGAAAACTGCCGGACAAGGCGATCGATGTGATCGACGAAGCTGGCGCTGCGCAGCATCTCGTGCCCGAAAGCAAGCGACGCAAGACCATTGGCGTCAAAGAGGTCGAGGCGGTTGTGGCCAAGATCGCCCGCATCCCGCCAAAGAGCGTCTCCAAGGACGATGCCGAAGTGCTGAAGGATCTGGAAAAATCGCTCAAACGCGTAGTCTTTGGTCAGGACGATGCCATCGATGCCCTGTCGAGCGCGATTAAGCTGGCCCGTGCAGGCCTGCGCGAGCCCGAAAAACCCATCGGCAACTACCTGTTCGCAGGCCCCACCGGGGTCGGCAAGACCGAGGTTGCCAAGCAACTCGCCGATACGCTGGGCGTGGAGCTGCTGCGGTTCGACATGTCGGAATACATGGAGAAACACGCGGTATCACGTCTGATCGGTGCGCCTCCGGGCTATGTGGGCTTTGATCAAGGCGGTCTTTTGACCGATGGCGTGGATCAGCATCCTCATTGCGTTCTGCTGCTGGATGAGATCGAAAAGGCGCACCCGGATGTCTTCAACATCCTCTTGCAGGTGATGGACAACGGGCAGCTGACCGATCACAACGGGCGCACCGTGAACTTCCGCAACGTTGTCCTGATCATGACCTCAAACGCGGGTGCCTCTGAGCAGGCAAAGGCCGCCATCGGCTTTGGCCGCGACCGCCGCGAGGGCGAGGACACGGCCGCTATTGAACGCACCTTTACGCCTGAATTCCGCAACCGTCTGGACGCGGTGATCTCCTTCGCGCCGCTACCCAAAGAGGTCATCCTGCAGGTCGTCGAGAAGTTCGTGCTGCAGCTAGAAGCCCAGCTTATGGACCGCAACGTCTCCATCGAACTGACCCGAAAGGCTGCGGAATGGCTGGCCGACAAAGGCTATGACGACAAGATGGGCGCCCGCCCTCTGGGCCGTGTCATCCAGGAACACATCAAAAAGCCGCTCGCCGAAGAACTGCTGTTCGGCAAGCTGACCAAAGGCGGTGTCGTCAAGGTTGGCATAAAAGATGGCAAGATCGACCTGCGTCTCGAAGGGCCGGGCAAGCCCCGCATCTCGGGTGACAAGCCGCCGCTTTTGACTGCCGACTGATGTACCGCACACTTGTTGCGCTCTTTTCCTCGCTCGCCGCCCCTATTGCGGCGAGCGAATTTTCTTTGTCCTGGCCAATTGACTGCACACTTGGTGAGACATGCTACATCCAACAGTATGTGGACCGTGATCACGGACCGGGTGCCGTGGATTTCACCTGCAACAAGCTGACCTATGACGGCCACAAGGGCACCGACATTGCGCTGCCTTACCTCAGCGACATGACAGCTGGCGTTCCTGTGCGCGCCGCGGCAGATGGCGTTGTTGCAGGCGTCCGCAACAACATGGACGATACATACGCAACCAAAGACAATTCAGCCCAGATCAAGGGCCGCGAATGCGGTAATGGTGTTGTCCTGCGTCACGTGGGGGGCTGGGAAACCCAGTATTGCCACATGAAAAAGGGGTCAATCGGCGTCAAAACCGGGGATCGCGTTGCAACGGGCAGCACCCTGGGCGAGGTCGGCCTATCCGGGCAAACGCAGTTTCCGCACCTGCATGTTTCGGTCCGCCAAGACGGTCAAGTGGTTGATCCCTTTATGCCTGACCCCAAGGCGATATGCGGTGCATCACCCAAAAACCAACTCTGGTCCAGCCCCATCTCCTACGTCGCCGGCGCTTTCATAGGCGCAGGCTTCAGCCACGAGGTTCCACGCTATGATGCGATAAAATCCGGTGACGCATCTGAGCAGGTTGACAGCCTCACGCCCAAAGCGCCTGCCCTGGTCCTTTGGGCATTTGCCTATGGCGGTCTCAAAGGGGACACCATCACTCTAACCGTTGAGGGACCGGACGGTATGATCATCGACCAGACGGTGACGCTGGAAAAAGATCAGGCACAATTCTTCCGGGCTGCAGGCAAACGGCTAAGAGCATCTTCGTGGCCCACTGGACTCTATACTGGAACGTCGCGGTTGGTCCGCAACGGCAGGGAAGTCGACCGCGTTATCCGGACCATTCGTTTCTGATGCTGCAGACGCCTAGCGTTCGGTGAATTTCAGCTCAATCCGCCGGTTTTGCGAGTGCGCCTCGGGCGTATTCGCCGGGTTCACCGGCTGGTATTCGCCAAATCCATTCGCCGCGAGCCTGTTCGGAGGAATGCCAAGCGCATCGATCATGTATCGTACAACCGAGAGCGCGCGCCCCTGGCTAAGCTCCCAATTGTCCTTGAATTTTGGATGACCCAGCAGGGTCGTACTGTCAGTATGTCCATCCACGCGGATGATCCAGTCGAGTTCAGGGGGAATCGCTGCTGCTACGCTTTGCAGGATCCGAGCAACCTTGGCGATTTCGGCTTTTCCTTCCTCAGACAGCTCCGCACTTGCCGGTGCAAACAGCACCTCAGAGGCAAAAACAAAGCGGTCGCCTTCGATTCGCACCCCCTCCTGACTGCCCAGAACATCGCGCAGACGGCCAAAGAACTCAGAGCGATAGCGCTCGAGGTCTTCGGCCTTTGTCTCGGCGCTTTGCGCACGGTCGGCCAGGGCCGCCGCCTCCGCTTCCAGCCGTTTACGCTCTTGCTCTTCCAGGATACGCCTGCGCCGCTCTTCGGACGCGGCTCGCGCCAAGGCTGCATTCAGGTCCTGTCCCAGGTTCTGAAGTTGGACCTGTTGCGCCGCATCCCTTTCCTCATAATCATCGAGGATGGCTTGAAGACCTCCAAGCTGTTCTCGCAGGGCAGCAATCTGCTGGTTCAGCAAAGCCGCCTCGCGCTGTGCTTTGGTGGACAGCTGCTGTTGGTCGGCCAAAGCCCGCCGTGCCTCGGCCAGCAGGTTTGCGCGCTGTTCTGCAAGGGTCAGTTGCTCTTCGGCACGCGTTTCTGCCGCGCTTTGGGCATTGAGCGCCGCAAGCAGTCGTTGTTGTAATACATCTGTATCGCTGGCCGCCGCTTGCGCTTTCTCGAGCGCCTCCAATGCTGTCAACAGGCGCTGTTCAATCGCGGCGCGGTCTTCAGCTGTCGAGGTAGCCGCATTGCGCGCGGCAGAAAGGTCCGCCTGAGCCTGCTCAAGCTGTGCCTCCAGTCCAGCCTTTATTCCAGCTGCATCCGCGCGCAGATCCGCAAGCTGTTGCTCGAGATCGCGCTGCATCGCGTCGGCCTCCCGAGCCGAGGTTTCATTCCGCTGTTCCAATTCAGCCCGCGCCCGTGCGTGGGCCGCTTGCAGCGCCGCAATTTGGGCCTCGAAATCCGACTGCGTCTGCACAGTGGCAGCCTGCTGGCGCGCCAACTCCGCTTCCAAATCATCCCGCGTTTGCGCTGCAAGCTGCCGCGCCTCTTGCAGGTCGCTCGTCAAACGCGCATGCGTTGTCTCTGCATCCGCCCGCACACGGCCCAATTCCGCCTCCAGGGCGCGGACCCGAGCGTCCGCCTCAGACTGATTGACCTCCATCTGAGCCAGTACACGGGTCAGGCGTTCGGCCAACTCATCGCGCTCATTTGACTGCGCCCTTGCCGCTTCCAGTGCCGATAGCGTTTCTTCCAGCTTGCTGTCGAGTTGCGCTTTGGCCGCATCCGCAGCCGCCAACAGCGTCAAAGTGTCCTCTGCCTTTTTGCGCTGAGCCTCAAGCGCCAGTGTCATCGCCGTCAGTTCCGCATCCGAGTCTTCAAGCTTTTGGCGTAGGGCTTCGGCTGCAGCCGCTTCGGTAAGGCGCGCGGCTTCCTCTTCACTCAACTGCTGTTCCAAGGCAGCAAGGGCATCAGCCTGTTCACTGCCTTCGCGTTTCAAATCCGCGATCATGGCTTCAAGAGCTTCCCTGCGTGCAGCTGCCAACCGCGCGGCTTCGGCACCAGCGTCAACCTCTTCGCGTGCCCGGGCCAGTGCCAGGTTCAAGGCCTCTTGTTCGCTCAGCAGGGTCGCCCGCTCTGCTTCAAGGGCACTGCGCTCGGCAGTAAGGTCAGAAATCTGCGCAGCGGCCGCGTCTCGTTCCGCGACCATGGCCGCAACCTGCGCTTCAAAGGCAGTGATCCGGCTTCGCGCGGCCTCAAGATCGGCGGCCTGAGCGTCCCGTTCAGAGGTGAGCGATGCAATCAGACTGCGCTGCTGCGCAAGCTGCGCCTCTGCCTGATCCAGATCGCTTTGGGCCGTATTGAGCGTCGCATTCAGCGCACCAAGCCGTGCTGTCAAAAGACTGTTGGAGCGTTCTTCAAGGCCAAGCGCATCGGCCAGCGCCTGCACTTCGGCCGAAAGCTCATCAAGTTCGCTTTCCTGCCCGGTGATCGTTTCGCGCAACACGAATTGCACGATCATGAAGATCGTCAGGACAAACATCAGGACCAGCAAAAGGCCGGTCATCGCATCAACAAAACCCGGCCAGATCGAAGCCTGAAACCTTTGTCCAGTACGCCGGGACAGGGCCATGGATCAGCCCTCGTCCTGCGATGGCGGCACTGATGAACGGGCGGACCGTTGAACGGCCCGCGGCGCAAAAGCTTTGACCATGAGATCGATATCTTTGCGCAGTTCCGCCAGGCTTTCCTGCCGCCCCGCAGAGATCTCTTCGAGGATCCGCAGCATTTGCACATCAATCGAGCGCAGCCGCATACGGCTTTCTGCGTCCATACCCACATCGCCATGAGCACGCATGATTTCGGCAAGCGCCTCTTGACCAACAGCGACCCTCTCCAATGCAGCACTGACGGATTCGGTCTGCTCCTGGCGTCGGTTCATGTCGTTGATGCTGTCCACCAGTTCCGACAGCTTCGCTTCGACCACGGCACGTCCTTGGGCTGTTTCAGCAAACATGCCCTGCAAAGCATCCATTTGCTCTGCCATTGTGTCCAGCACCTGAGAAACCACGCCGCTCTCGCCTGCCCCATCCTCGCCCGATGAAAAGCTGACGCGGGTGAAGGTCGACATCCATTCCTCAAGCTCCCGGTAGAACCGGTTCTGACCATGCCCAGCAAAAAGCTCCAGAAGCCCGACAATCAGCGAGCCGGCCAACCCCAACAGGGACGAGGCAAAAGCGACGCCCATGCCGCCCAGCTGAGACTCAAGACCGGTCATCAGGCGGTTGAAGATATCAAGGCTCTCTTCACCTTCACGCGGGGCCAGGCTGCGGATGGTATCAACCACAGCAGGAACAGTGGTCGCCAAACCGTAAAATGTACCCAAAAGCCCAAGAAAAATCAAAAGGTTGACAATGTACCGAGTGATTTCCCGATCCTCGTCGATCCGCGTTGCAACAGAATCCAGGATTGATCGTGTCGACGAGGATCCCAGCTGCATCCGCGCGCCGCGCGAGCGCAGCAGCGAAGCAAGCGGTGCCAGCATTGAGGGCGGGCGACCATCACCGCGTGCACCGCCGACAGCAAAGCTCTCGATCCAGCGTACCGAGCCGATGAGCTGAACAACCTGCCAGAAGCAGGACAGAACGCCGATAACAAAGACAACGAGGATAAATCCGTTGAGCCAGGGATTGGCCTGAAACACCGGCAGCACGCGCGGCAAAGCCACAAAGGCACCAAACCCGGCAAGCCCCAGCGCGATCAGCATCAGGATAACTTGTCGGACGGGTTGGGAAAACTGAGGCCTTATCTTTCCGTCTGGCTCCGCCATATTCAGAGGCTCCTGCCGCTCTTTCGTGCATGTCTCGCGCCTGCAGCCTATAGGGAAAGAGAGTGCAAGGCCAAGGCTTTATGACGTAATCTGGCGTACCCGCTGTGCCAGCCAGTCCAGTTCTTCATCGTGCAGCCCAATCTCGGTGAGATGGCTGGCTGTGTTGTAAAGATACTCGGTGTTGGGGCCGCGCCCGCCGATGGCTGTGGCAATGATGCGCGCCTGCTCTTCCAGGCTCATGCCACCGCAATACTGAACGTGGTGTGGGTCGATCACATAGGTCACTGCCGTTACGGTTTCGCCGGTTTGAAGCTCAACATCCAGGTTGCGCTCCAGATAGGCCGAAGAGATCAACTCGCGTTCCCGCAAGTAGTCCAGCGTTTGCGCTTCTGCGCCAGCCTCTACCGCAAGCGCCAAACCCGCGCAGCGCGCGCCCGAAACCTCATCCAGCGCCAGAACAAGGCCCGGTTCTTCTTCGGTGCCCCGGTGATGGATCGAACTCATGCAAAAGGACCGCGCATAGCCGTGCAGGGTCGCGACCTCGCGCCGCGCCACGGCAAAGCCAGGGTTCCAAAGAAGCGATCCGTACCCGAATACCCACATGGTCATAGCAATTGGTCCTTTCCGATTGCCGCCTGTAAACAGTACTTTTGTCCCATACAAAAGAGGCTCATTGACTGCCTGTCAGGAATTCATGGGGTTTGCGCCCAAGTCCGGGTGTTTGGCAAGGCAACATGCGCCTAAGGCGCAGCAGCCCGCTTTGCGGGCTGCCATGCCCAACACTGGAAATCGTCTGGCCCGTCAGGGACCAAGGCGCTTTTAGTGGCGGGAGCACCGCCCCCCCCCAACATCAATCAGCGGCAGTAAGCTCCGCCCCGGTGCCGCGCCACATCAAGATGAAAGTGATCCTGGTGATAGCGATCTGCATCCGGCCCCAGCACCGTACCAAAAGGTCCACAAGCCGCTTTCCAAACCTTGCGCAGTTTCTTGCGGGTTTGGCGTTTTTTCCACCCCTCAAGCACCGTTACAGTCTGACCATCCTCCAGCGTAAAGCCCGAGATATCAATCGCGCGCGCTTTGCCATGTTCAGAAATACGTGCGCCGGGGCGGCTGTTCCGTGTGCGGCAGGCGTAGTGCGCCGCAACCCGCAAAGAGACCACCTTGTTGCGTCGCCCAAATGCCTTTTCCACGTCTTTGCTGACCCAGCGGTTGAGCGACTTGGCCAGATCGCAATGCATTACCGACGGCGTACTCAGGCGGACGCCAGACACAGAGCGCACCCGCACCGCGTCCTTTGCCCCGCAGCCCGGCAACGTGCCAGTGACCGTGCCCACGGCTTCTCCCTGGATATCGACGTCACCGCAGACTGAGGTTTTTCGCAAGGCTCTCTGTTTGAAGAGGACTTGCTCGACCATAGCTTTGGGCCGCGCAACAGGGCGCAATTCAGGTGTCGCAATGGTTTCCACAGGAATGAGCGTTGGGGCGGACGCCATGACTGGGTTCCCCTCCACGAAAGGGCGCGCCACGGGCCGGACCGTCGACAGTTCTGGCGCAATCGGCAGTTGGGCATGGGCCGGGCGCAGGTTTGGGCGAAGGGATTCCTCGGGGGCCGTGGCACTGGCGCCCCCTGCAGCCATCAGGCCAATCAGAACGGCAACCCGCCCGAACATCACGTCTTGGTCCGCCCAAAATCCGGGGCATCCGTGTCCTGCCCTGCCTCGATAATGCCCCGGCGGATGGCGCGGGTGCGGGTGAAGTACTGGTGCAAATGCTCCCCGTCTCCGGTGCGAATGGCGCGCTGCAGGGCAAAGAGTTCCTCGGTGAAGCGACCAAGGATTTCCAGCGTTGCGTCCTTGTTTGTGAGGAAGACATCACGCCACATGGTAGGATCCGAGGCTGCAATCCGGGTGAAATCCCGAAAACCCGCAGCCGAGTATTTTATGACCTCGCTGTCGGTCACCCGGCGCAGATCATCGGCTACCCCAACCATCGTATAGGCAATGAGGTGCGGCGCATGGCTGGTGACCGCCAGAACCAGATCATGGTGATCGGCGTCCATCTCATCCACATTGGCGCCCATCCCTTCCCAAAGGCGGCGCAAACGGTCGACGGCCACAGGTTCTGTTCCCTCGACCGGCACCAACAGGCTCCAGCGGTTGTCAAAGAGCTCGGCAAAGCCTGCCTCCGGGCCGGAGTGTTCTGTCCCTGCCAGCGGGTGCGCCGGGACAAAATGCACACCTTCGGGGATATGCGGAGACACGGCCTCAATCACGTGACGCTTGACCGAGCCCACGTCGGATACCGTGGCACCGGGCATCAGCGCGGCAGAGATGTCTTCCATCACGGTGCTCATGGCACCAACCGGCACGCAGAGCACCACAAGGTCCGCGCCCTCCACCGCTTCTGCCGCGCTGTCGCACACCCGGTCGCACAGCCCGATGCGGCGCGCGGTCTCGCGGGTCTCGCTGCTGCGGGCATAGCCAGTAACCTCACCGGAAAGTCCAGCGCGTTTCATCGCCCAGAACATCGAAGAGGCGATCAGGCCGAGACCGATCAGGGCAACGCGTTTGTAGACCGGTGCGCTCATGCCGCGCTCTCCCCTGCTTTGAAGGCTTTGACGGCAGCGGCCACGGCGCGGCAGGCGGCCTCATCGCCAACGGTGATCCGCAGGGCGTTGGGCAGGTTATAGCCCGCGACCCTGCGCACGATCAGGCCTCTTGCCTTCAGAAAATCATCGCAGGCTTCGGCCTCGGCCTGGCTGGAGAACCGAGCAAGGATGAAATTGGTGCAGGAGGTATCCGACGGCACGCCAACCTCAGCCAGCGCATCCGCCAGCCAACCCCGCCATTTGGCATTTTCCGCCCGGCACTGGTCGACATAATCGGTATCGCGCACAGAGGCCAATGCGCCGGCCAAAGCGGTCGACGACACATTGAACGGCCCCCGAAGACGGTTCAGCACGTCGATGATCTCTTGCGGGCCGTAGCCCCAGCCAATGCGTGCACCGCCCAGGCCGTAGATCTTGGAAAACGTCCGTGTCATGAAAACGTTGCTGCGCTCGGCGATCAGCGATGCCCCCGCATCAAACCCCTCGACATATTCGGCATAGGCCCCATCCAGCACCAAAAGGGCACCATCTGGAATACCACCAGCCAGACGCGCAACATCGGCAGCACCAATCATGGTGCCTGTCGGGTTGTTCGGGTTCGCGATGAACACCAGCTTGGTGCGCTCGCTGCAGCCCGCCAAAAGCGCATCCACATCCGTCACGCGCTCATGCTCGCGCACCTCCACCGGTGTCGCGCCTGCGGCCTGCGCACTGATGCGGTACATGGCAAAGCCGTGCTCAGTGTAGAGCACCTCATCCCCTGGCCCGGCATAGGCCTGACACAGGAAGGTGATGATCTCATCGCTGCCTGCGCCGCAGATGATCTGCTCGGGGTTGAGGCCGTGAACCTCTCCGATGGCCGTGCGCAGCTCTGCATGATCCGAACTGGGGTAGCGGTGCATATTGGCCGCAGCCTCGCGCATGGCCTCGATGGCGCGGGGGCTTGGGCCGAGAGGGTTCTCATTCGAGGAAAGCTTGACTGTATTGCTCACCCCTTCCACATGGGCAGCCCCGCCCTGATAAAGAGCGATATCCATAATTCCGGGCTGCGGTGTGATCTGGCTCATTCGACGGACTCCTTGGTTCCGCCCTGTTCTTACCCCTGCAAATCACAATCGAAAAGGCGCAAGATGGGTCGGGCCGTCTGCGAGAGGCCCAACATCCTGCACGCTGTGCCCGTTACGCAGCCTTGGGATGGAAGCGGGCCGTGGCTGGATCGGCCTGATAACGCTGTGCCAGATCTTCGGCGCGCAGCGTCAGCTCATTCACGCTATCGATGATGAAACGCGCGGTCTCGTCCGACATGAGATAGGAAAAGTTGAGCCGCACCCAACCCGGTTTGCGCAGTTCCTGCCCGGCTTGAAGATCCGCAAACAAAGCACGCGAGTGCGCCTCGTCGATGCCCAGAAGCCGGTGCGCATAGGGCCCCGCGCAGGCACACCCGCCCCGCGCCTGGATGCCATAGAAATCGCTCAGCATGCGCGTAAACAGCTGCTGATGCACCGGCTGCCCCGAAACGCCCCGAACGGTGAAAGAAAAGATCGGCAGGCGCGGCGCGCTGGGATGCCCCAACAGCGTGAGACGTGGATTGTCTTTCCAGCCTGCCCGCGCCATATCGGCGAAATGTGCCTCCTTTCGGGCGATCTCAGCCTCTCCGACGGCATCCTTGACAAGAAAGGCCAGCGCGGCACGAATATCGCCAATGACATTGGGCGTTCCGGCCTCTTCGCGTGCGGCAAGGTCTTGGCTGTACGCATGATCCCATGGAGAGACGAAGCTGACGGTACCGCCCCCCGGCCAGGAGGGGGCAAGGCGGCGGACAGACTGACGGTTCACGATCAACACTCCAGACGCACCGGGGCCACCCGGGAACTTGTGCGGTGAAACAACCACCGCATCTTTGCGCACCGCGCCATTGCCGCCCATGTCGATGGGCAGATAGGGTCCGCCCCCCGCATAATCCCAAACCGAAAGAGCGCCATGTGCTTTCAGGATCCGGGTGACCGCATCGACATCCGTCAAAACGCCGGTCACATTTGAGGCGGCCGAGAAACTGCCGATTTTCAAATCGCAGGCCGCATATTGCCTCAGTGCCGTCTCAAGGACCCGAAGGTCCACGCCGCCGCCCGGGGCCTCGGGGATCTCAACAACCGTTGCTTTGCTCTCCCGCCAGGGCAGGATGTTGGAGTGATGCTCATACGGGCCGATAAAGACCACCGGCGCCTGGGCTGCGTTCACCTTGAAAAGGCTAACGAGCCGGTTGAGCCCCGCTGTCGCACCGGATCCGGCAAAGATCACAGCATCGTCTGAAGTGGCCCCCGCAATGCGCGCAATTTCACTGCGGGCGGCCCGGCGCAGGCCCGTCATATGGGCCCCGCAATACGAGGCTTCGGTGTGAGAGTTGGCGTAGAACGGCAGAACCTGCGTTGCAATGAACTCTTCAACACAGCGCATCGCCCGCCCCGAAGCAACAAAGTCGGCATAGACCAGTGAAACAGGGCCGTCCCGACCCGGGATCTGGGCTCCTTCTCCAATCAGATCATCCGTCAGGCGGTCGTTTTGAACGGCATTTTTCAGGCTGTGCTTGAATGAGGCAAAAGGCATGGGGTTCTCCGATAACTGCGGACAGTCTGCCTCATACCCACCGCAGAAACCTCACCATCTTTTTGATGTATTTCGCAATTTGGATGTCATATGATAGTCAAATGGGGAAAAATGTAGATCGAATTGATATCCGCATATTGCGCGCCCTCCAGGTGGATGGCGCCCTGTCGCAACGCGATCTGGCTGACAAGGTCGGCCTGTCACAGAACGCCTGCTGGCGCCGCCTCAAGGCCTTGAATGAAAAAGGGGTGCTGCAAGGCTCAACTGCACGGATCGATCGCGCAAAGCTGGGCCTTGACCTCGTGGTCTTTGTGATGCTGCGCACACGCCATCATTCGGCGGATTGGCTGGACCAGTTCCGCGCCCATGTTCTGACCATACCGGAGGTCGTCGACTTTCACCGGATCGGGGGAGACTATGACTACCAGCTCAAGGTGGTAACGCAGAACATGGCGAGCTATGATACCGTGTATCAGCGTCTCATCGCAGGGGTCGAGCTAGACAGTGTGACATCCTATTTCGCGATGGAAGCGATCGCCGAGGGCCGCCCCCTGCCGCTTTGATCTGGTTCTAGAGAAAGCCGGAGCAGTCAGTGCCCAAAGGCCGAGTCCGGCATCCATTTCACGCGCTTGCCTTCCGGCCCCATGCGCATATGCAGGCAGGCGGTTCCAAGGCGCTGGAAATAAAGGGTGTCGAGCTTGTACCAGCCAGCCGTCGGCACCTCGACTTCGGTCATGACGGTGCTGTCGCAAGGCTGGCGACCGTTGAATTCCCCCACGACCTGCCCGCCAATCTTGGCCTGCAGACCATCATTGGTCAGAAAGTCGATATTGTAGACGCCGGGTTTGTCGAATCTCACATAACCCGTGATCTTTGCAGCAACATGCAAAGCCCGTTTTGAGGTCAATGTCGGATCGCCTTCATTCGTGTCGCGGTAATCCAGCCCTTTGAGCGGAGGCCCAGCCTCTGACCCGATTTTCAAGGCTGCTCGGGCCTGGCTCAGGTCTTTTACGTCCTCTGGGTAAGCATACCGCACAGCGAGGCCCGGCCGCAGGCTACCTGGCTGAGGGTTGGCAGGCTGCAGCTTCAAGGGCGCGGCAGATGCGATACTCGCCGCTCCGATGGCAGCAACAGCAGAAAAGGCCCTCAATACGGCTTTCATGATTATCCTCCATAGCGATGCCCTTGCCCTAGCAAGGCAACGTACCCTCAGCCTAATACCGAGATCAAAGAAGAACCAAACGGAAATCGCGCCGTGGGCGCCATTTCGCCGCGTACAGGTGTGCACGCCGTTGGTGTGAGCAACAATAGCACCGTCCGCGCACGAAAAAGGGCCGCCCCGAAAGGCAGCCCCAGCGCAAGTCCCAGGATTGGGAAAAGCTTAGTTCTTGGCGTAGAATTCGACGACCAGGTTCGGCTCCATCACCACCGGGTAAGGCACATCGCCAAGGCCCGGGGTGCGCACGAAAGTGGCTTTCATCTTGGAGTGGTCGGCTTCGATGTAATCGGGAACATCGCGCTCAGCCAGTTGGGTGGCTTCCAGAAGAACAGCCATCTGCTTGGACTTGTCGCGGACCTCGATCACATCACCTTCCTTCACGCGGTAGGAAGGGATGTTGACGCGCTTGCCGTTGACCAGAACGTGACCGTGGTTCACGAACTGACGGGCAGCAAAGACGGTGGGCACGAACTTGGCGCGGTAGACAACCGCGTCAAGGCGGCGCTCCAGCAGGCCGATCAGGTTTTCACCGGTATCGCCTTTGACACGCTCAGCTTCACCGTAGATGCGGCGGAATTGTTTCTCGGTCAGATCGCCGTAGTAGCCTTTCAGCTTTTGCTTGGCGCGCAGCTGGATACCAAAGTCGGACAGTTTGCCTTTGCGGCGCTGGCCGTGCTGGCCGGGGCCGTATTCGCGGCGGTTGACCGGGGACTTCGGACGACCCCAGATGTTTTCGCCCATACGGCGGTCGATCTTGTACTTGGCAGACGTGCGTTTGGTCACGGCTGATCTCCTTCTTTAGTGGCATTGCAGCTTTTCCGAAAACCGGTTCCCACTTTTCGGGCTGCAATCGCGGCTGCCATTGCTCCGTAAAAAGATCGACCTGCTCCAGATGACCTGCAACATATGAAGGGCGTTGTCCTCTTGGCTTGGCCCGATCGAGCCTCCCCATGACAGGCATCCCCTTGCGGGGGCCACCAACACCAATGAAGCCGCGCTTATATAGAGGCGCTGCCCTGAGTCAATAGCTCTTTGACAGCGCTGTTCGAATTTGCCGAACCGCCTCAGGCCGCCTCGTGCAACAGTATCGCGGCCTCGACCCCCGTCAGGTTCCGACGCGCATAGCCGCCATAGCTGAAAGCGTCGTCTTCAACTGCTGGCAGCACCTGTTTCAGCCGCTCAAGATCCCCGACCGACAACGCGGAAAGGGAGGCGTTGGCCGGATGGAAACTTTCACTCTCTACCCCATTCGCCCAGAGCACCTGATGATCCTCCAACAACAGGTGGATATAGGTGACCTCCCGCATCTGAGTATCGGCAACGATGCTCTTGCCGTTGATCAGATCTTTGGCCGCGACCAGTACCTCAGGGGTATTGAACAGAGCCTCGACATGGCGCCCCCGCAACAACAATCGGTGATCAGGCGACACCACCAGATCGGCACCGGGGCGACCAGTGGCAAGCGCACCCGCGAATAGACGCACGGGCCGCAGATGCGGATAAACAAACAAGCGCGCGCCTGTCATGCGCCGCGCACCGATCCACTGGATTCGCTGGGCACCATTGTCCCTGGTCAGGACCCGCTCTCCCTCGCGCAATGCCTCAACCGGGCGCGGCCCGTCGGGTGTGTCGATCAAAGTGCCCGGCGTAAAACAGATCACCCCGCTTTCCGGAGAGCCTGATACCGATTGCGCCCCCAGACCACCAAGTCGCTGTTTCACGATCCAAAGCTCTCTGTCGCGTGGCGGCAACTCATCCACGAACATCAAAAGAGGCGCCTTGCCCGGCGTCGGCTCGATGAGTGTGGCAGTATATCGGCTCACCCCATCGGTGATAGAAAAGCTCGCCTCAGCAAGCGGCGCAGATCGTCGCTCCAAGGGAGAGGCCTCCCTTGCCGCGCCAACAAGCTTGCGTGCGGATCGCGCTGCCCGCTGACGCAAAGCATTCTCATCATTCGCCATTTCCAGGCGCAACACCTCTGTCGGGCCATCAACGCAGACCGCTTCTCCTCGCCAGGACCACAAGGACCCGATGCGCATCTCTGCCAATGACGCGGCCTGTTGACCGTCCAATTCCGTTTGCGACCACGAAATGACAAACGTGCCCGAAAAGCCCGTTTTCATTGCTCTTTTCTGCCTCAGTTTTTCTTATTGCCAAAAGAGTAGCAATCACTGCCCAGCACTCAAAGGAAAATCCGGAATTCCGAGCAGGCCGAGCGCATTCCAGACGCATCAGCGCAACACAAACGCAAGGGTTGAGTGACACCTGTCCAGACAGCCTGGCATCACATCAAAACTTGGATGCCTTCAAGACATAAGGGGATCCAAACAGGTCCATGACCGAACAGCCGTGTTGGCGCATGCGACGCAAACTGCTTTTGCAAAGTTGACCGTGCCTTGGGCCGGAAGCAGGACATCGGCAGACCTACCCCCTGAGTTTCATGCTACGTCCAGACTCGCCTCTTGGCCTGGCGCTAAACCAACCGCAAATTCATCGCAAGCTGACTGGATAGTCACACATTTTTAACTACACTGGTTAAGGTTAGATAAAGTCGGCGCAGGATCTGCTTGCCGCTCTTGTGCGCGTTTCCAATACGCGCACGCATACTCGCAGATCATTTCATCGGCTCGCGTATGTTACGAGGTCCTGTGGTTATGTTGGAATACGAAAACGATAGCGAAGTTGAGTCAGCAAATTCTGTCGCTGCAACAATGGCGACAGAGCAACCGCTGCTGGCACTTTCAGTGGATGACGATCCAATCGACCGGCTGCGTTTGGCAAAGATTTGCAAGAACGCCGGATTGAAGATCGATTTTGTGGAGGTCGCAACCCTGGACGAGATGCGCCAGGAGCTTGATCATCACGAGTTTGACATCGTGTTTCTTGATCACAATCTGGGCATGGAAACTGGGCTGGACGCCCTCAAGATCCTGCTGTCTCACGAGGATCAGGTGAATTCCATTCCTATTATGCTGACCAGCGTCACCTCCCACACGATTGCTGTCGAGGCCATGCGCAATGGCTGTGCTGACTACATCGTGAAGGAAGAACTGACTGTTTCCTCTCTTGTGAAGTCGGTCGCATCCGCGATTGAACGGCGCATCCTTTTTTCGCAATTGAGCGATGCAAAGGCCTTTCAGAAGTCTGTTTCTGACGTGGTCGAACGTTTTATGCGCACCTGCGGTCCGGAAATGCGTGAAATCCTCAGCCAGACCTTGAAAACCTTGCGTGGCTTGCGGGCCATAAATCGAAGCGAAAACACGCTTGATCCTGTCATACTTTCGAATTTTACCCTGCTTGAACGCGGGTGCAAGGATCTCACAGTCCTTGTCGATGATCTTAGTAGCGTTGTAGCGACTGCGCGCGGCGTCTCTGGTCGAAATCATCGAAAAATCACAGGGCGGCCCTAAACCACTCATCATACTCCCAAAACGGTGTCAGTTGCGCGGTCACCGCATGAACAGTTGCAAAAAGACCCGCGGTGGAAAAACCTGAAGGGACTCCGGTTTATTCTCCGTCGCGCACCGCAAACGCAGACACGGAGATCGATAGGCTCATGGCGACCGCCCGGCGCTTTACATTGAGAACCCGGATCGCGCTGGTGGTTTTTGCGTCGACTGGTGTGGCGCTGCTTTGCTATTCGGTCTTCCTTTATTCTCAACTTCTTCGGTCTTACAGGGCCACCTTGTTGGACCGTATGACGTTTGTCGGCACAGCCTACGCCAAGCGCATCGAAACCACCCTGACAGGACTGCAAGCTGATGCCCGGATCATGGGTATTGCGGTTCAATCCTTGGACCCCAAAAACCTTATCCTGTCAGACGGGGCGTTGAGCGCTGAACAACAGCAAGAGATCCAGGCGAATACGGATAGGATTGCATATGTTTTCCGAGAGTTTCTAAGCACCCGTGAACATTTCACACAGCTGCGACTGCTCTCCAGGGAGGGAAACTGGCAAGAGCGTGTGCGAATAAACCGTGAAGGTGACACCCTCATCACCGTCCCGCCCGAAGAGTTGCAACAGAAAGGAAATGAACCATACGTTCGGCCGTTGCAAAATGGATACGCCGAGGATGTTTACCTGTCAGAACTGACGCCAAACCGGGAATACAACCGTCTCGAAGGGCGTCCGATGATCCGTGCCGTTTGGCCGGTACGAGACGCCGCAGGAGGCATCACTGGCGCCGTAGTGATCAATGCGAGCGCGGAAGATGTGCTGGCGAGCGCCAACCTGACCGTCGCACCCGGAATGCATGTCTACGCAGTCAGCAACAATCTGGACTTCATGTCGCTTGAAAACCCAGACGAGCGAGGGCGGCTCATCATGCATGATGAACCGGATTGGAGCGCTCCACCTTTTGCTGACCAGCTGGGCAGTGTCGAGTCCTACACCCTCCTGGATGAGGAAACCGGCGATCTCGTCCACTGGTCGTCCGCACTAAAAGGCGGCGCCGGTCCTTTGAACATCACAGTTCTGGCGATCGCGGATGGCGAGGCTATCGTCGCACCTGGGCTTTCCAGACTACGCGGCATTGCATCGCTTTCTGCCAGTTTGGCGATCCTGGCAGCACTTTGCGCTTATGTTCTTGCCTCTCGTTTCTTGCAACCACTCACTCAACTAAATGCAGAAATTCAAAAGAAGATTCACGGCACTGAACCGATCGTCTTTGAAAGCCATCGCAACGACGAGGTTTCCGACCTGGCAAACAGCTTTTCACAAATGGTCAACAACCGGATTTCAGAAGCGGCGCGCCTGAGGGCCATCGTACAAGGCGCGGCCGAGGGCATCATCGCCATCAAGAATGATGGGACGATATCCGAAGCAAACCCGGCGGCCGAACAGCTGTTTGGCTACACCTCGGATGAATTGATCGGTCAGCCAATCACCAAGCTGATGCCACCGGAAGATGCCGAGCACCACCATGTCTTTCTTGCCCGATCCATGCTCTCCGAAACACCTGAAAACATGACCAAAAGCCGCGAGATTTTTGGGCTTTGCAAGGACGGACGTCGTATCCCACTCGGTATCGCCGTCAGTCGCGTAATCTACGGAGACGAAACACACTTTATTGGTATGATACGCGATACCTCGGAACAAAGAGCCGCAGAAGACGAAGTAAATGCCTTGGTCGAAGCATTACAACGCTCCAACGAAGAACTGGACCAGTTTGCCTATGTCGCGTCACATGATCTAAAGGCGCCCTTGCGGGTCATCAACAATGCAGCAAACTGGCTGGCCGAAGACCTGGCGCCTCACCTTACCGAAGACACCCAGGAAAGCCTGGACCTGCTGTGCAATCGGGCCATCCGTATGGAACGCTTGTTGGATGATCTGCTGCGGCATTCTCGGATTGGGCGAGACGATGGGCCTGTGGTGATCATTTCCGGCAAAGAGCTGCGCGAGGAACTGACAGAGCTTTTGGATGTTCCAAAGGGGATCAATGTCCAGTTCTCCGATCGCTTTGATTCCCTGGAAGTGCAACGGCTGCCCCTGCAGATAATTCTGCTGAATCTGATCAGCAATGCGGTTCGTCACCACGACAAGGCTTATGGAAAAGTCTGGGTCGATGCGGAGGACACTTTGGATGATTTCGTGATCAGCGTCGAGGACAATGGGCCCGGCATCCCAGAAGAATATCACAGCAAGATCTTTGAAATATTTCAGACTTTGAAGCCGCGAGACGAAATGGAAAGCAGCGGCATGGGTCTTGCCCTGGTCAAGAAGCACGCAACGCTGGCCAATGCCGAAATCAGCGTAGAGTCCGATGGGCGATCAGGATCCAAATTCACGCTTTTCTGGCCCAAGACTCAAACCCCTCGAACAATGGCAGGCTGAATTGGTGGAACAACTCTCCCTCTCTCATCGGGCACTGAACATAGTCCTTGTCGAAGACGATGACGGCGACGCAAAGGCGCTGCAGCGCGCCTTTAAGAAGGCCAAAATCGCCAACCCGCTCTTTCGCGTCCACGACGGCGTGGAGGCACTCGAATTCCTGCGCGGGCAAATGGAAATCCTCCCACCCCGCCAGTTCGTTGTCCTTTGCGACATCAACATGCCGCGCATGAATGGGCTCGAACTCTTAGATGAAATTCGCAACGACCCTGCCCTTCGCATGACCCTCATTTTCATGCTCACCACATCAGATGACGAAAGCGACATAAAAACAGCCTATCGCAACAATGTCGCAGGCTATATCGTCAAATCACGAGCCGGTCACATGTTTCTGGACTTGATGGATGCCTTGGACGCCTATTGGCGTGTCGTAGAACTCCCTGACATATAAGAGAGGTTTCCCATGCTCGATATCATGATCGTTGATGACGATGATGCCGATCGCAAGCTTCTGCGCAGACTTCTGAAATCACCGCAGGAAGATCGCTCTTTTCGCGAGGCAAGCAGCGGGAAATCCGCATTGGAGCACGCAGGGCAGCACATTGATGTTATTTTTCTGGACTACCTTCTGCCCGGTCTGACTGGGTTGGATCTGCTGGAGCGTTTTGTACGAACCTGGCCCAAAGCTGCCATCATCCTGATGACCGGACAGGGCGATGAAGAAGTTGCAAAGACAGCCATCCTGCAGGGGGCCTCGGACTACATTCCCAAATCAATCATGACATCAGGCGCTTTGAACCGAATGATGGAAAATGGAATGAAACTGTCACACATGCGCTGGAAGCTGGAGGAGCAGCGACGTGAACTCAGCCTGTTTTCAGACACTTTGGTCCACGACCTAAGAGCACCCGTTCGCGCAATCAAATTTCTGAGCGAGCAAATCCAGGCCGACTTTGACAGCGGCCATATGGAGGAGGTCTACAAAGAATTCGACATGATGAAGCTTTCGGTCATCCGCATGTCGGAGTTGATCGAAAGCCTGGCCTGCCATGTCAGCCTTGATGGCAGCTCAAAATGGGAGCACGTTCCCTTGGACAACCTGTGCGAGCGGGTGAGCATGGCCCTGGCACGCGAGATATCTGACAGCGGCGCGCAGCTTACGTGGAATACAAGAAACCTCTCGACCTTTTGCATCGCGCCTGAGATCGCCCAGATGCTTCAGAACCTCGTGGCCAATTCAATCAAGTATTGCGGCGAGGGCGTGCCGCAGATTCACATTGACGTGGAACAGATTGAGGGCGGGGTAAAACTCTCGGTATCGGACAACGGCGTGGGCATACCCGAAGCATTTCGAGAAACGATTTTTGCCCCTTTCAAAAGGCTACAGCAAACAGAAAGCTTGCCCGGTAGCGGCCTCGGCTTGGCCACCTGTCAAAAGGTTGCCAGACGCCACCGCGGCGAAATCTGGTGCGGGGAGAGCAAGGATAGCGGCGCGACAATTCATGTAACCCTGAAAGCGCGCGAGCAGGACACCCCTCAGCTGACCACAGCATGCCGCTCCACGTCATAGGACGGCACCTCTACCCGAGCACGGGTCGAAGCAATTTCGCAATATGATGTCACGAACCGACCAAAACCAAGAAAGGTCCGCGCCGCACTGTCGATTGCGATCTGTTGCCGTACCGAATTGCCGCCCAGACACTCCAACTCATCCAGGACCGACCGCCAAAGTTTTGGCGGCGTGCCTGCAGAGAGATAACTGCACTTTGCCTCGGGCAAGGTGGACCTGACCGCAGAACAAAGTGTTCTGGCTCCAAAACCGGCCCCATGTACCACATAGAGTACACCAATCAAGGCATCGAGTGATCTCTCAGCATGCGTCATTTCGATGGGAACGGGAGACAAGCACAAAGGATGGAGATCCTCAGTATCGCGGATCAAGGCCTCGATACTCGATTCCAAAGAACAATCGGGAAAACCACCCATGCGCACCCGCGTCGCCTCAACCGCCTGGAAGAACCGCAAATAGGCCGATAAGACAAGGCAATACTTTTGTATCGTCAAACCGGGGTCAAGCATGGAGGCGATCCACGGGTGACTGTGCAGACTTTCGTGCTGCTTGGCAGTGGCTTTTGCAAGCTTGCTGCGCACACTTTCCTTGGTCGTTTCACCCATGCAGATACTCGACATCCTGGGGAAGCCTGATCAGGAAACGCGCACCACTGTCCCGTCGCGCCATGTCCAGCGCGATCGTTCCCCCGTGTTTGTGAACAACTCTTTGGCATATGGCCAACCCCAGCCCTGTCCCGTCTCCTACCCCCTGCGCATGCCCGCGCTCCATCGGCTGAAAGATTTTATCGGCGTATTTGATATCGACGCCCAGCCCATTGTCAGCAAAGGAAATCTCCAATACCCCATCACCATGGACGACAGATGAAATTTCTATCTCGGGCGGCCGGTCCCGATGCCGGTATTTGAGCGCATTCGAAAACAGGTTCAAAAACAGACGCTGCATCATCTGCTCGTTGCTGTCGATCACCGGCAAGTGGCCAATCGAGACATTTGCCTTCTCAACCAGGATTTGTCCGGCAAGAAGATCCTGAACTTCGGATACCACCTTGCCAAGATCAACGGGCTTGCGTTTCAGCAGCTGGTTCTCCAGCACGACCAGTTCCAGCAAACCCTCGGCCAGCTCCGAAAGCTTCTCAGTGGATTTCTGCGCCAAGGCATGGGTTTCGCGGACGGCTTCTGGGTCAAAGCCATCCTCGCTCATCCATTCCAGCGCCATATTGATCCCGCGCAGCGGGGCCGTAAGATCGTGAGCAGCCGAATAGGCAAAGGAGCGCAGATTTTCGTTCTCCTCTTTCAACAGAAGCTGAGATGCCATGATGTCCAGGAATTCCGTAAAAATCTCTCGGGCGCTTTGCAGCTCTGCGAAATTCCAGGGAATGCTTTGATCACAATGCTCTTGAGACCAGATTTCAAATGAGGTTCTCGGCGTCAGCCGTCCCTGAGGATCCAGCGTTTTTTGCGGCTCACCGGCCCAATGGACCGTCCGAGTCACCGGGCCTCGAAACCAGATCAATTGGCATACCCTGTGCACCACGATGGGCTGTATCAATACACCGCACGCCGTATCCGCATAGTCAGCAGCCGCAGGCCAGTCTTTTTGGAGGGAGATCGTCTGGAACTGGTCAGATCCCCCTGGTCTGCTCGACGCCCATTTGGTGAGCTTGCGAATAAACTCTGGAGGAGGTGTCCGCCCCGAGGTGTGCAGATTGACACCAAACTGAAACGCAAACCCGTCTGCGCCCAGAAACTCTCTCAAGACCGGTATTAGTTTACCGATTACTTCCTCGATATTTCCGCTGCGCCGCAGGGCTGCGGAAAACAGGCTTTCGATCTGCCGCAACCGGGAGATCATATCAGCAGTGTCGGTCCGCTGTTGCTGTGCATGGCGCAGCATCAATGAAGTGCCAATCTCCTGCACCAAGCTCCAATTGTCGAAGGGAACCAAATCGGAGGTATCGTTGTGGATGGCGATCAACCCCCATAGTTTTCCCTGGTGCATCAATGCATTGGAAAAACTTGCGGCGACTCCAATGTTGTCGAGATATGCGATGTGCATGTTGGAGACCGACCGCAAGACAGACCCTGTCAGATCCAGCTCCGCGTCCTCGCTGGCGAGGCATTTGATACGAACGGGGTCCTTTGCCACCGTTCCAATGGCACGGTAGGGAACAATCGAATACAGTTCCCGCACGGGTTTTGGAATGTCCGTCGCCGGAAAGCAGAGACCAAGGTAGGATGGCAACACTCCGTTGGAGCTCTCTGCGATCACTTCTCCGGACCAGTCCTCGTGAAAGCGATATATTTTTGCCCGCGCATAACCAGTGATCTCACGAACGGCATCTACTGCAATTTGCAAAGAAGCCTCGAAGTTTTCGGCATGAATAATGCGGGCACAAGCAGAACTGCAGGCGCGCATTTTTGCCCGAACCTGTTTTGCGGTCCCGCTGCTGTTGGGAACCATCTCAATGAGCACGCGTCCGGCGTGACAGTGCACCACAAAATCATAGAGCACACCATTGCGCTGCAAATCGTAGTCAAGCACCGAATGCAGCATGCCCTGATCGTGTTTTGCATTAGCCACCTGCGCTGCCAAATCCGCATCGATTTCACGCAGGGGCGTGCCAAGAACACCGTCCATCTCGATGCCCCAAAGCTCCTCGATATTCTCAGAAACGCCCGTGACCAACCCGCTTTTGGGATCAACTATTAAGAGTGCGCCGTTGGCCTGAATTTTGCCGGAAAGATGGATTTTCTCCTGGTCACAACTGTCCAAATCGGCAGGATCAGCGGTGTCAAAAAAATGAGTTAGGGAACGAGGTGCAGACATTTCTTCCTCATCTTGATTATTCGAAAAGCTGTATTGCCAATGCCGAAACACGGCTCTCCCCACACTCGGACAAACCCGCGGCGCTCCACCCGGACAGGCCGCAGAAACGAAAAATATGGGCATGTTCAACAGAGTGTAGCTCGTAGGAAAAGAAGGCCTACGTCAAAAATTGAAATACACCGCAAAAAAGGAATACCGGCAAGAACGCTGTTTCAATACTGTGGCGCGTTCCGTTTGGCTTGGCGTGGGCGCGCTAGGAAAAGCTGCATCCGAGAAGAACTGCGGCGACGGCCGCACCAAAGAATTGCAACCTTTGGATGTTTTTAGTGCCAGAAAGCGGCAGCATCAAGGTGTGCATCTTTCGCTGCCTCATCCCCAAAAAGCATCTCCCAGCAGAACTGGGAAATGCTCTCTTCAGTTTGTACGCTGAACAATTCAGCGCCTTTGGGCCGAACCGAGCGTCAACCGCACTTGGAGTGGCCACAGCTCCGGCAGGTCATGCAGCCTTCGACCATCTGCATTTCAAACTGACCGCAGCTGGGGCACGCCTTGCCACGGGGCGTGTTGAGGCTCACAACCTCGGCCTTGGGATCGGACTTCAGCCCCATGCCCTCACCTTCGAGGAAGCCAGTCACAACCATATGCGTTTCGATCACACCGCCGATGGCCGCCAGGATCGAGGGAATATACTTGCCCTGCACCCAGGCCCCGCCGCGCGGATCAAACACCGCTTTCAGTTCCTCCACCACAAAGGACACATCGCCCCCGCGGCGGAACACGGCCGAGATCATCCGGGTCAGCGCCAGTGTCCAGGCGTAGTGCTCCATGTTCTTGGAGTTGATGAAGACCTCGAATGGGCGGCGATGGCCACCAATGATGATATCGTTGATGGTGAGATAAATGGCGTGCTCGCTGTCCGGCCACTTCAGCTTGTAGGTATGGCCCTCAAGGCTCTGCGGGCGATCAAGCGGTTCGGACATGTAAACCACTTCGGCGCCGTTTTCCGTATCGCTTTCGTGGGGCGCATCTGCGGTCTCGCCCGGCGCTGTATCGGCGCTTTCGCTGACCGACAGCACTGATCCGGTGACGTCGTTGGGCCGATAGGTTGTGCAACCTTTGCAGCCCTGATCCCAGGCCTGCATGTAGACATCCTTGAAGTCATCGAAGGAGATGTCTTCGGGACAGTTGATCGTCTTGGAGATCGAGCTGTCGATCCAGCGCTGCGCGGCCGCCTGCATTTTGACGTGATCCGCCGGGGCAAGGGTCTGAGCGTTCACAAAATACTCGGGCAGCTCTGCGTCGGCGCCGAACTTGTCGCGGTACATCTTGACCGCATAATCCACCACTTCCTCTTCGGTGCGCGAACCGTCCTTTTGTAGAACCTTGCGGGTATAGGCATAGGCAAAGACAGGCTCGATCCCGGAGGAGACGTTCCCGGCGTAAAGGCTGATGGTGCCTGTGGGCGCGATCGAGGTCAGCAGGGCGTTGCGGATTCCATGTTCACGGATCGCGTCACGCACGTCCTCGTCCATGTTCATCATATTGCCCGAGGCCAGATATTTTTCCGGATCGAACAGCGGGAAAGCGCCCTTTTCCTTGGCCAGGTCCACCGACGCCAGATAGGCGGCGCGGGCGATCTGGTGCAGCCATTGGTCCGTCTGACGCGCCGCCTCGTCCGAACCATAGCGCAGACCCAGCATCAAGAGCGCATCGGCCAGCCCGGTCACCCCGAGGCCGATCCGGCGTTTGTTGCGCGCCTCGGCCGCTTGTGCCTCCAGCGGGAACTTGGAGACATCGACGACATTATCCATCATCCGCACGGCAGTGGCGACCAGGTCCTGCATTGCATCGAGGTTCAGCTCGGCGTTTGCCTCGAACGGGTTGGAGACCAGCCGCGCCATGTTGATAGAACCAAGCAGACAGGCGCCATAGGGCGGCAGCGGCTGCTCACCGCAGGGGTTGGTCGCGCAGATCTCCTCGACATAGGAAAGGTTGTTCGCCTTGTTGATCCGGTCGATGAAGATCACGCCCGGCTCTGCGTAGTCAAAGGTCGCTTGCATGATCTTGTTCCACAGGTCGCGTGCCTGAACCGTGTGGTAGACCTTGTCGCCAAAGACCAGATCCCAGGATCCATCGGCCTTCACTGCATCCATGAAATCATCGGTGACCAGTACCGACATATTGAACATCCGCAGCCGCGCCGGGTCGGATTTCGCGGTGATGAACTGCTCGATATCGGGATGGTCGCAACGCATGGTGGCCATCATCGCGCCCCTGCGCGAGCCTGCGGACATGATCGTGCGGCACATGGCATCCCAGACATCCATGAAGGACAGGGGACCGGAAGCATCCGCCGCCACGCCCTTCACATCCGCGCCCCGTGGACGGACCGTGGAGAAATCATAACCGATACCCCCACCCTGCTGCATGGTCAGAGCCGCCTCTTTCAGCATATCAAAGATGCCGCCCATGCTGTCGGGCACGGTGCCCATCACAAAGCAGTTGAACAGGGTCACCTGCCGCGCCGTGCCCGCCCCAGCCGTGATGCGTCCTGCGGGAAGGTATTTGAAGTCCTCCAGCGCATCAAAGAACTTTGCTTCCCAGACATCCGGCTTGGCCTCTGCCCGGGCCAGATCCCGCGCGATGCGGCGCCAGGTGTCTTCTACTGTGACATCAATCGGGGTTCCGTCCGCCTGTTTGAAGCGGTATTTCATGTCCCAGATCTGCTCGGCGATGGGGGCGGCAAAGCGGCTCATAAAGCGAATCCCTTGTGGCTTTTTGTTGTGAGGTGGCGCTCTCGATACTACACGGTTTGACCGCATCTCAACGTCCAATTCACATTTCGGACATAGTTTTTTACTGTTGATTGCACCACATATTGCGCTAAAGCCCCCAGCGGGACACTACATAATGACAACTCAGGGGAGGATTCTGTGGATAGCCTGTGGATAAGCCAAGTCGCGGAACCCGGGCTTTCTCCCACAATAATCTTTCGGAGTTCCTTCTCTTGCCCGGGCACAGAAAATCGATTTGCGATAGCTTGCCGTCCCGGGCAAAACGCCTAACCTATGCCTTCCGGATGCAGAGCTGCACCGGCCAGAACCAATGAGGACCGCTTTGGACAAACATGTGAACCTCGTCAAACTCTCGGTTGGCACCGAAAGCGTGGACACGCTGTCGGCCTGGCAGGCCCAGTACCGCAAATCCCTGCCCGAGGGCCTGCCCCGCCACGTGACCCGCATGTGGCCCAAACGCGAGGCGGAACTGCTCAATGGCGGTTCGATCTATTGGGTGATCAAAGGGCTCATCCAGTGCCGCCAGCGTATCCTCCGCCTGGATGAGGTCATCGGCAACGATGGCATCCGCCGCTGCGCCATCGTCCTGGAGCCAGAGATCCACCGCACCAACACGGCGCCCAAACGCCCCTTTCAGGGCTGGCGCTACCTCAAGCCCGAAGACACTCCGGCAGACCTTCCAGAAGGGCGCGATCAGGAAGAGCCTTTGCCGCCAGAGCTGTCACAGGCCCTTGCCGATATCGGGGTTCTCTGAAGCCGGATGCACGCGGACAAGACGCGTGCTCTCCCGCGCCGCATACGGGCATTCAATTGCCCTGTGCAGCTTGGGCCCGGCCCCGCTGCCGCGGGGCGGTCCTGCTTTGATCAGCCCGCCTGCTCGATGAGGGAAAGCAGGTCTTTCAGCGCCTTCTTTTCAGCCGGATCGTAGTCCGCTTCTCGGCTGCGCCAGAGAGTGGCCTGGGATTTCAGCACCAGCCCGTCGCTCAGCAGTTTGAGGTGATTGGCGCGCAGGGTTTCCCCGGTCGAGGTGATATCAGCCACCATTTCGGCAGTTTCATTCTTCACCGTTCCCTCGGTGGCGCCCTGGCTGTCGACAAGCTGGTAGTCGGCAACCCCGGCATCTGTCAGGAATTCGCGCACCAAACGGTGATACTTGGTGGCGATCCTCAGGCGATGGCCGTGTGTCTGGCGAAAGGCTGCCGCCACCGCGTCGAGATCGTCCAGAGTATCTACATCAATCCAGAACTGCGGCACCGCAAGCACCAGATCTGCAAAGCCGAACCCCATCGGCTCCAGTTCTTCGATCTGCTGCTCCCAACGCGGCAGTTTTTCCTGCACCAGATCGGTTCCGGTCACCCCAAGGTGAATGCGACCAGCGGCCAGCTCCCGCGGGATTTCACCGGCGGACAAAAGCACCAGCTCGACCCCATCGACTCCATCGACCGCACCGGCATATTCGCGCTCAGAGCCTGTCCGGGACAAGGTGATGTCCCGCTTGGCGAACCAATCAAAGGTCTTTTCCATCAACCGCCCCTTGGAGGGCACGCCGAGTTTCAGGCTCATGGCTTGCCCTCCTCGAGCATCAGCATCAGGTCGGGGCGCAAAACAGCGCCCACCGCCGGGATCTCATCGCCCTGCCCCAGTTGCCGGGTCAGCGCATCATAGCGCCCGCCACTGGCCACCGGGGGCAGGCCCGGCTTGGTCTCGGCATAAAAGCCAAAGACAAAACCGTCATAATATTCCATCGAGGTGCGCCCATAGGAGGCCTCGAAATCGAGGCTGTCCACGTCAATGCCGCGCGCCTTCATGGCTGCAGTCCGCGCCTCAAGCCGATCCAGCGCAGGCAGGATCGACGGCAAATCGACGGCGATATCGCGCATTTGCTCAATGGCGTAAGGCAGAGTCTCTCGCACGGCCATCAGAGCCTCCAACGCCAACAGCTCGTGCTCCGAGATCGGAGGCATGGCGGCATCGGCGCGCAGGAGTTCGACGCGGGCATCCACCTCGGCGGCGCGGCGTTTGCCGATCGCCGGGGCAGATCCGCTCAAGGGGCCTTCGGTCGACAAGAGTTTCTTGCGGCTGTCCGGAAGGGCAGCACGCCCTGCATAACGCTCTAGCAGGCTGCGGAAACGGCGTGGGCGCCAGATGTGCCGCATCAGGGCCGATTTGCGTTTCTCGGTCGTGTTCAACCCTTCAACGGCGGCCATCAGGATGCCGATGTCACCTGTTGCCGCACGCACCGGCAGGCCCCGCAGTTGCAAGGCGATCAGGGCAAAGACCTCGGCATCGGCGCTGGCGGAATCGTTGCGATCAAAGACCTCGTAGCCCACCTGCAGGTATTCGTTGGCACGGTCCGGATCGTGTTCCTGGCGGCGGAAGACCTCGCCTGCATAGGTATAGCGAGCGGGCTCTGCTCCCTGGCGCATGTGCATTTGCACCACCGGCACGGTGAAATCCGGGCGCAGCATCTGCTCCCCCCTGAGCGCGTCCGAGGTAATATAGGCGCGGGCGCGGATGTCCTCACCGTATAGATCCAGCAGAGTTTCAGCGGGCTGGAGCAGCGGCGGATCAACCACCTGCGCCCCGGCCGCCTCGAAGGTCATCCGCAACCGGGCGGCGCGGGCCAATATGTCTGAGCGTTTGGGCATCGGCCTAGTCCTGACTATCGAGGATCTCGCGCACCTTTGCGACAAGATCCGTGCGCGGTACTTCGAACTGGCTGGGGCGTTCCTTCCACTCCTCAAGCGTCGCACTTTCGGCGATCTTGGCACCAAGGATCAGGTCCTTGATCTGGACCACACCGCGCTCCTTTTCGTCGCCGCCCTCGATCACGGCAACCGGGGAATGGCGTTTGTCGGCATATTTCAGCTGGTTGCCAAAGTTCTTGGGATTGCCCAGATAGACCTCGGCGCGGATGCCCGCGCTGCGCAGCTCTGCCACCATCGCCTGATAGTCGGCCATCCGATCGCGGTCCATGACGGTCACGACCACAGGGCCAACCGGCTGAGCAGCAAGCCGTCCCTTCTCGCGCAGCGCTGCCAGCAGGCGATCGACGCCGATAGACAGGCCCGTTGCAGGGACTTCCTGACCGGTGAAGCGCTTCACAAGATCGTCATAGCGCCCGCCGCCGGACACAGACCCAAACTGTCGCTTGCGCCCCTTCTCATCGAAAATCTCAAATGTCAGCTCGGCCTCGAATACCGGACCAGTATAGTATCCAAGACCGCGAACCACAGAGGGGTCGATCTCGATCCGCTCAGAGCCGTACCCACCAGCGGCCAACAAATCGCCGATCTGTTCCAGCTCGGCGATACCTTCGGCGCCAATCTTGCTGTCCCCAACGGCCGCGCGCAGGTTGGCAAGAGTGCCTGCCGTGTCGGCGGCTTTCGATGTCAGGAAGGCCAGAACCGGCGCCGCCTGATCGTCGCTGAGGCCGACACCATCGATATAGGCGCCCGAGGCATCGAGCCGCCCTTTGGTCAGCAACTGGCGTACGCCCTCCTCACCGACCTTGTCGAACTTGTCGATGGTGCGCAGCACGTCATCGCGCGAGGCAGCACCTTCCTCTAGCCCCATGGCCTCCAGCACACCATTCAGAACCTTGCGGTTATTGACCCGCACAAGGTAGTCGCCGCGTGGAATCCCGACAGTTTCGAGCGTGTCGGACAGCATGGCGCAGATCTCAGCATCCGCTGCCATGGAAGACGTGCCCACGGTATCGGCGTCACACTGGTAAAACTGGCGATAGCGGCCCGGTCCCGGCTTTTCATTGCGCCAGACCGGCCCCATCGCATAGCGGCGATAGGGGGTGGGCAGATCGTTGCGGTGCTGGGCATAGACCCGCGCAAGCGGCGCCGTCAGGTCATAGCGCAGCGCCATCCAGTCGCCCTTGCCGTCTTCATCGGCCTCTTGCCAGGCAAAGACACCTTCATTGGGGCGGTCCACATCCGGCAAGAACTTGCCCAGCGCCTCCACCGTTTCCACGGCAGAAGATTCAAGAGCCTCAAACCCGTATCGATGATAGACCCCGGCAATCGCCTGCAGCATTTCAGAACGCTGAGTAACCTCGGCGCCGAAATAATCGCGGAAGCCCTTTGGCGTCGTGGCCTTTGGGCGAGGTTGTTTCTTGACTTTGGCCATCGTGGCCTCCTCACGGGTGTCTTTGGGTCTGATCTGTGCCGCGCGGTCTAGCCGATGCTTGTAACAACGGCAAGGTAGCGTGGAACGGAGGCGTAGTTGCGCGCCCCCTGTTGCGGCAGATCTGCCGCGTCAAAGAGTGGCCTCAGATATCTGAAAAATCGCCGGCGCGCCCCTTTCCACCAGCAAAACGCGCCGCGCCTTCTCGCCCTTCGGCCCCAAAAGCCGCCTTCGAGAACCATTCCCGCCGCAGCCCCGCCGCCAGATCGGCCGGGGCGAGGCGCGCAGAGAGATGATCCGCCAGCATGCAGGCCTGCGGGAAACGGGCCAGATCTGCGGCAAGGTCCTGCGCCGCCCGCAAAGCCTCGCCCTTGGCGCAGATACGATCGGCCAGCCCCATGGCCTGCGCCTCTTCCGGCCCGACCCCGCGCCCGGTCAAGATCAGGTCATTCGCTCGCCCCTGCCCCAGAATGCGCGGCAAACGCACGGTCCCGCCATCAATCAACGGCACGCCCCAGCGCCTGCAATAAACCCCGGCAACAGCTCCTTTCGCCATGACCCGCAGATCACACCAAGCGGCGAGTTCCAATCCCCCTGCAACAGCCGGTCCCTCAATAGCCGCAATCACGGGTTTCTTCAGCATCAGCCGGGACGGCCCCATCGGCCCCGGCAAAGGATCAGAAATCGGATCACACCAGCCATCAGGGATGTCGAGCCCGGCAATCCAGTCATCCGCCGCGCCGGACCCTGCAGAATTCAGATCGAACCCGGCACAAAAGAAGCCCCCTTCCCCGGCCAAGACAGCGACCCGCGCCTCCCCATCCTGCTCAAAAGCAATGAAGGCATCAAAAAGGGCTCGCGCCGTTTTCGGATCCACCGCATTTCGCACCTCAGGGCGGCAGATAAGAATGGTGGTAATGCCATCCACAGTTTTGCTGGTCACGGTCATGAGCAATCCTCCCGCGCTCCAGACTGTCGTTTCTCCCATGGACCGGCAAGCTGGCTGCGCGTATGACGTTGCGCAGCCAAGGAGAGGAACCATGCAGCACCTGGAAGAGCAGATTGCACATCTGACCCGCACCGTGGACGAGTTGAGCGAGGTCATGGCCCGCCAGCAAAGTGAGCTGGACAGGCTGACCCACCGCGTTCAGATGCTCATGGAACGGGAAGCAAGCAGAGCGCAGGAAGGCACCGGCGGCGTGGTTTTTGCCGACGAACGACCGCCCCATTATTGATCCGCATAGCAAAGGCCAGGGACAGGTCTTGCCTGTCAGATTTCACCCCAAAAAGGTCACATCATCCTGCCTTTGGGAAACGCGTGTTGGGTGTTGAAGGCTCATCTTCTCCGCGCGTCAGAGAAGACCATTTTGTCTCCAGCATCCATTCCACATCCCGGCCCGACATCGGGCGGGCAAAAAGATACCCCTGTCCCATCTGACATTTGATCGATTGCAGAAAATCAAGATCTTCAGCCGTCTCAACGCCTTCGGCGATCACTGACAGATCCAGCCCATGTGCAAGCGCCAGAATCCCGGTAACGATACGCTGGTTTTCAGGGCTGCCCTGAATGTGCGAGATGAAGCTGCCATCGATCTTGATGCTGTCAAACGGCAGTTGACGCAGGTTCGAAAACGCCGAAAAACCTGCTCCAAAGTCATCCAGCGCGACCCTCACACCAAGGTCTCGAAGCTCCAAAAGAGCTGTCTGCGCCAGGTTGAAATCCGACATGATCGCCGTTTCCGTGAGTTCGATCACCAGACGCGTTGGGTCAAATCCCGTCTCGCTCAGGTTCTCCTTGATCCGCTCGACCAGATGGCCATCGCGAAACTGGGTTGGAGAGATATTGACCGCCAGCGCCAGTTCCGGGTTCCAATCCTTTGCAGCCAGAAGCGCTTGTCGCAAGATGCTCCAACCCAGGGACGAAATCAGGCCCACATCCTCTGCAATTTCGATGAACACATCCGGGGGCACGACGCCACGGGTTTCATGAGTCCAACGAGCCAGAACCTCGAACCCGCGCAGCCGGTCACTGGCTATGTCGAATACCGGTTGGAAAAACGGCGCAATCTGGTCATTGGAGACCGCCTGCTTCAGGTCCAGCTCCAAAGCGCGGCGCTCTCTTGCAACCTTTTCAAGTTCGGCATCGAACCAGGCGTACTGCCCACGCCCGCTTTTCTTGGCTGAATACAGCGCCTGGTCCGCGAACTGCAGGGCGTTTGATGCATCTTGGTCGGCCGTCAGGCGGGCCAATCCAATGCTTGTGCCGACAGATAGCCGCAGTCCGTCTTCGACGATTGGCTGGGACACTGATTTCAAAATCCGTCGTGCGATGCCCTCTGCCCGCGCCGCATCGGAACCAGGTTTCAATGCAATCGCGAACTCGTCGCCCCCGAGTCGCGCCACCAGATCTTCGTTTTCGAGTTCTGCCTGCAGGCGTTGCGCCGTTCTGACCAGCACGAGATCACCGTAGGCATGCCCGTGCACATCGTTGACGGCCTTGAAGCGATCAAGATCTAGCATAATGACGATTTCGCCATTCGCCGCACCGGCACGATCCAGATCCAACAGATGCTCCATAAAGGCGCGGCGATTCGGCAGTCCGGTCAAAACGTCGTTGCAGGCCACCTCCTGCGCATGACGTTCCGCCTTGTCGCGTTCGGCGGCCACCTTCGACAATTGGCGAGATCGCACAATAAATGCCACCAGAAGTCCAAAGGTCAGGTTCAGGATCAGAACCGCGAGTTCGTCGAGCTCCCAATCCTCGTGCGCACGACTGTAAGCGTGGAATTCTTCGAAAAGTTCAAACCGCACGCTGATCGCAAAGGTCAGCGCCGTGCCACCCGCAATCAGCAGGTAGATCCAGTTCTCTCTTAGCCTATCATAGACAGTCGACACGCAGCGGCTCCACCGGAAGGGGTATTCCCGTCCCGTGATACGGCAGCTTTCCTAATAACATGTTCAGTAGAAAACGGGCCTTTTCCTAAAGCTTTAAGCACCTTGCCGATCCCTGCCCGGATCAGCTGCTGACGTCAGATCTCTTCAACATCCAAAACCCCCTCTAGCGATTTCAAAGCCCCCTTGATCTGTGGGTTTATCGGGAAAGCCTGACCAAGGTCCATTTCCACATCTCCAGGCAGACCGGGGTCTTGGAGATACATCAGCACCTCACCGCGGCTGGCGTTGCGGGCGGCAGATTTAGCGTCTTCCAGCACCCGGGCCACAGTTGCAATCGCTCCAGCGTCGCTAACATAGACACGCAAAGAGCTTTTGCCCGCATCGGCAATAGCCGCATCCACCGGCCCAACCGACCGCACCAGTAGTTTCAGCTGATCGCTTTCCATCGTCGCCTCGGCAGTGATCACGACCTTGGCACCGGTGTCGAGAAACTCTCTCGATTTTTCCAGAACTTCCGAAAACAGAGTCACCTCAAAAGCGCTGCTGGGATCGCTGAGTTGGGCAAAGGCAAAGCGGTTACCGCGCGCCGATTTACGCTCTTGCCGACCCGCCACGACCCCGGCCATCTTGGCCATGAAGGGGCCGCGCTCCGCCTTGGCGGTGACCTCATCCAGCGTCATCACATCCTTGCGTTTCAGGGCAGGCATGTAGTCGTCCAAGGGGTGGCCCGAAAGGTAAAAGCCGATCGCCTTGAATTCCTCACTCAAGCGCTCAGCGGGCAGCCAGTCCGGGGTGCCCACAAGGCGTGGCTCTGGCAGATCATCGCCCGCCTCACCAAAGAGCGAGACCTGGTTCGAGTTCTTCTGCTCGTGGATCGCGGCAGAGTAGTTCACCAGCCCCTCAAGGCTTTCAAACAGGCGGCGCCGGTTGCTGTCGAGCTGGTCAAAGGCCCCGGCCCGCACCAGCATTTCCAGGGGGCGCTTGCCGACCTTCTTGAGGTTCACCCGGCGGGCGAAGTCAAAGATGCTAACAAAGGGCCGCTCATTGCCATCCTCGCGCCGCGCCGCCGTCACCAGTCGCATCACATCGACGCCAACGTTCTTGAGCGCGCCAAGTGCATAGACCAGCTCACCATTGACCACATTGAAGGTCGCCTCGGAGCGGTTCACGCAGGGCGGCACATAGGGCAGGCTCAGCCCTTTGCGGACCTCTTCGAAATAGATCGCCAGCTTGTCCGTGAGGTGAATATCGCAGTTCATGACGCCCGCCATGAATTCGACCGGGTGGTTCGCCTTCAGCCAGGCCGTCTGGTAGGACACCACCGCATAGGCCGCCGCGTGGGATTTGTTGAAACCGTAGTTGGCGAATTTCTCCAGAAGGTCGAAAACCTCTGACGCCTTCTTCTTGTCGACGCCATTCTCCGCCGCGCCCTTTTCGAACTTGGGGCGTTCGGCGTCCATTGCCTCTTTGATCTTCTTGCCCATGGCGCGGCGCAGAAGGTCCGCGCCGCCAAGGGAGTAGCCCGCCATCACCTGGGCGATCTGCATCACCTGTTCTTGATAGACGATGATGCCTTGGGTTTCCTCAAGGATGTGGTCGATCAGCGGATGAACCGATGTGATCTCCTTCAGGCCGTTCTTCACCTCACAATAGGTCGGGATATTCTCCATCGGGCCCGGACGATAAAGCGCCACAAGGGCCACAATATCCTCGATACAGGTCGGTTTCATGCGCTTGAGCGCATCCATCATGCCGGTGGATTCCACCTGAAACACGGCAACCGTCTTCGCCGCAGAGTAGAGTTTATATGAGGCCTCGTCATCCAGCGGAATGGCGTTGATCTCGTTCACCGCGCCTTCGGGTGGATCATAGAGCTGGCTGCCATCGGCGGCCACATGCAGATCGCGCCCCGATTGGCGAATAAGATCCACCGCGTTCTGGATCACCGTCAGGGTCTTGAGGCCAAGGAAGTCAAACTTCACCAGCCCCGCCTGCTCCACCCATTTCATGTTGAACTGGGTTGCGGGCATATCGGACCGCGGATCCTGATAGAGCGGCACCAGCGCATCCAGGGGCCGGTCCCCGATCACGACGCCCGCCGCGTGGGTCGAGGCATTCCTCAAGAGCCCCTCAACCTGCTGTCCGTAGGTCAGGAGGCGATCCACCACCGGTTCATTCTTGGCCTCTTCGCGCAGGCGGGGTTCGTCCCGCAGGGCCTTTTCGATGGAGACCGGTTTCACCCCTTCCACCGGGATCATCTTGGACAAGCGGTCCACCTGGCCATAGGGCATCTGCAAAACGCGGCCAATGTCTCGCACCGCCGCCTTGGACAGGAGCGCACCAAAGGTGATGATCTGCCCCACCTTGTCGCGGCCATACTTCTGCTGCACGTAGCGGATCACCTCTTCGCGGCGATCCATACAAAAGTCGATGTCGAAGTCGGGCATCGACACCCGTTCCGGGTTCAGGAAGCGTTCGAACAGCAGGCTGTAGCGCAGCGGATCAAGGTCGGTGATGGTCAGCGCATAGGCCACCAAAGATCCCGCGCCAGAGCCCCTGCCCGGCCCCACCGGAATGCCGTGATCCTTGCCCCATTTGATGAAGTCCGCAACGATCAGGAAGTAGCCGGGGAAGCCCATCCCCTCGATGATATCCAGCTCGAAATCGAGGCGTTTCTGGTATTCCTCAACGCTCACCGCATGGGGGATCACCGCAAGCCGGTTCTGCAAGCCTTCGTTGGCCTGACGGCGCAGTTCCTGCACCTCGTCATCAGCGAATTTTGGCAGGATCGGGTCGCGCCGGTAGGCCATGAAGGCGCAGCGTTTGGCGATCTCGACCGTATTTTCAATCGCCTCGGGCAGGTCGGCGAACAGCGTCACCATCTCCTGCTGGCTTTTGAAATAGTGCTGCGCGGTCAGGCGGCGGCGCGGCTCGGACTGGTCCACATAAGCGCCCTCGGCGATGCAGATCATCGCATCATGCGCCTCGTACATCTCGGCTTTGGGGAAGTAGACGTCATTGGTGGCGACCAGCGGCAGATCCATCGCATAGGCCATCTCCACATGGCCGCGCTCGGTCAGGCGCTCTGCCTCGGGCTGGCCATCCTCTCCGGGATGACGCTGCAACTCCACGTAAAGCCGATCCAGGTAAATCTCTTTCAGGCGCTGCATCAACGCCTCGGCCGCCGGGCGCTGCCCCTGCTGCAGCAACTGCCCGACCGGCCCGTTCGGACCACCTGAGAGGCAGATCAACCCCTCGGAATTTGTCTGCAACTCCTCCAGCGTAACCTGCGGCAGCTGCCCGCCCTTGTCCACGTAAAGGCAGGAGGAAAGCTTCATGAGGTGCTCATACCCCGTTTCATTCTGCGCCAAGAGGACAATGGGCGCTGGGGCCTTGGCGCGCTCTCCCGGTTCGCTTTTTTCAAAGGTCACATCCACCTGGCAGCCGATGATCGGCTGGATCCCCGCCCCCGAAAGGGTCACCGAAAACTCCAATGCGGAGAACATCGCATTGGTGTCCGTCACGGCGATGGCAGGCATGTCATTTGCCTTGCAGAGATCCGGAAGCTTCTTGAGCCGCAGCGCACCTTCCAGCAGAGAGTATTCCGTGTGGGTGCGCAGGTGAATGAATCGGGGAGTATCAGTCATGTTGCCAAGCTATCCGATCCGGTGCGCGGGATAAAAGCGCATTCGTGAGGGATGATGTAGGGTGGTTTGGGGCCGAACTCCCCTATGTGGCTCTCGGGTTCGCCCGAATAATGAGCGTGATTTTCAGGAATTTCCGAAAAGTGCTTTTGGGGAGCCCTAAAACCAGTGCACCTGGAAAAGCAATAACCCTTTCATAACCATCAAGGATCCTGCTTCGCGCTGAAGCCGCGGGCTTATTTCAGAAATCAACACTCAAGCGTCGCTTTTCCTTGCCATAAGGCCATCTGCTTTTCTAGTCTGCCTTGGATAAGCACGCAAAAACCCCGCCAGCTCTTCTACGTCGCATCGAAGGTCCGGCCATTTGGGGAAACAGGGTAACGCGACGGGTTTCACAAGATGACAATCACCTTTCTGCTGAACGGTGAGGAGGTTGCGTTGAAGGATGCAGATCCTTCGGCAACGCTGCTGGATTGGCTGCGCGAGGAGCGTGGCCTTTGCGGCACCAAGGAAGGCTGCAACGAGGGCGACTGCGGCGCCTGCACGGTTATGGTAACGGACGGGCACGGGGCAAAGCCGCTGAATGCCTGCATTCTGTTCCTGCCACAACTCAATGGAAAATCCGTTCGCACCGTCGAAGGTGCAGCGGGGCCCGATGGGATCCTCCATCCCGTACAGCGCGCCATGATCGACCATCACGGCAGCCAGTGCGGCTTTTGCACCCCCGGTTTTGTGATGTCTATGGTGGCGGCCCATAAGGACGGCGCGCAGGACTTTGACGACCGGCTGGCCGGGAACCTCTGCCGCTGCACCGGCTATGCCCCGATCATTCGCGCCGCCAAGGCCGCCGCCGACGAACCCGTGCCGGACTGGATCGCGACCGAGGCCCCGACCGATGCAGCTCCGCTGGACAATATGCCGACCTCGTCGGGCGCGCTGGCCACGCTCTATGCCGCCAACCCCGAAGCAACCCTTGTGGCCGGGGCGACGGATGTGGGCCTTTGGGTCACCAAAGGGCTGCGGGATCTGGGGCAGATGATTTTTCTGGATGCCTGCGAGGATCTGAAACAGATCGAAATCACAGATGAGGCCGTGCGCATTGGAGCCATGGTCGACATGAACCGTATGCGCGCCGCCATCGCGCCTTTGCACCCCTCCTACGCCGAGATGATCCGCCGCTATGCCAGCCAACAGGTGCGCGCGGCGGCGACAGTAGGCGGCAATATCGCCAATGGCTCGCCCATCGGGGACAACCCGCCTGCCCTTATTGCGTTGGGGGCTACACTGCATTTGCGTATGGGCGATGAGCGCCGTAGCCTGCCGCTGGAAGACTTCTTCCTCGACTATGGCAAACAGGACCGCAAGCCCGGCGAATTTGTGGAAGCCGTCTCTTTCTCCCGCCAACCGGATGCCTTACGTGTCTATAAGCTCTCGAAACGCTTCGATCAGGATATCTCAGCGGTGCTGGGCGCCTTCAACGTCCGGGTGGAAAATGGCGTGGTCCATTCCGCCCGCATCGCCTTTGGGGGCATGGCGGGCGTGCCGAAACGGGCCAGCCAAGTAGAGGCTGCCCTTCTGGGCCAGCCTTGGTCTCTGGCAACCATCACCCTCGCGCAAGCCGCCTTCGAGCAGGACTTCACCCCGATGAGCGACATGCGCGCCTCGGACGCCTATCGCCTCGACTGCGCCCGCAACATGCTGTTGCGCTATTTCGCGGATCTGGCGGAAGAGACCGTCAGCGTGTTGGAGGTCAGCCAATGAGCGTTGCAAAACCCCTCCCCCATGACGCCGCCCACCTGCATGTGACCGGCGCCGCCCGCTATGTGGATGATACCCCTACCCCGCGCGGCACGCTGCATCTGGCCTTTGGCCTGTCGCAGGTCGCAAAGGGGCGGATCACCTCGATGGATCTGGACCCGGTCCGCAAAAGCCCCGGCGTGGTTGCGGTTCTGACGGCAAAGGATCTGCCCTTTGACAATGACGTCTCCCCGTCCATTCACGATGAGCCGCTCTTGTCGGATGGTACGGTCAACTATGTCGGCCAGCCCGTATTCCTTGTGGTTGCCACCAGCCACCGCGCAGCTCGTATCGCGGCGCGCAAGGCAAATATCGACTATTCCGAGGAAACACCGCTTCTGACCCTGGACGAGGCGCTTGCCGCAGACAGCCGGTTCGAAGAAGGCCCGCGCATTTACGAGAAGGGCGATACCGCGAGTGCCATTGCAGCCGCCCCGCGCGTTGTCGAAGGCACATTCGAGCTTGGCGGGCAGGAGCATTTCTATCTCGAAGGCCAAGCCGCCCTTGCCCTGCCTCAGGAAGACGGCGGCATGCTGGTCAACTCCTCTACCCAGCACCCCACCGAGATCCAGCACAAGGTGGCCGAGGCGATCGGTCTGCCGATGCATGCCGTGCGGGTCGAGACCCGGCGCATGGGCGGCGGCTTTGGCGGCAAGGAAAGCCAGGGCAACGCACTGGCCGTTGCCTGCGCCGTTGCCGCGCGCCTGACAGGCAAGGCCTGCAAAATGCGCTATGACCGCGACGACGACATGGTGATCACCGGCAAGCGCCATGCGTTCCGCATCTCTTACCGCGCTGGCTTTGATGACGAAGGGCGGCTTTTGGGGGTGGACTTTACCCATCTGGTCAACTGCGGCTGGGCGCAGGATCTGTCGCTGCCGGTGGCGGATCGCGCCATGCTGCATGCCGACAACGCCTATGCCATCCCCGCGATCCGTATCGAAAGCCATCGCCTCAAGACCAACCTGCAAAGCGCCACCGCCTATCGCGGCTTTGGCGGACCGCAAGGCATGGTCGGTATCGAGCGGGTGATGGATCATATCGCCCATGATCTGGGCCTTGATCCGGTGGAGCTGCGGCGGCGCAACTACTATGCGGCACCCGGCACCGCCACCGGCGACAACACAACCCCCTATGGCATGGAGGTCAGCGATTTCGAGCTGCACGAGATGACCGCGCAGCTATTGGAAAGCGCCGACTACGCCGCCCGCAAGGCAGAAATCGCCTACTGGAATGCGGGCCAGACCCACCTGAGGCGCGGGCTTGCCTTTTCGCCGGTGAAATTCGGCATCTCCTTTACCCTGACCCACCTCAATCAGGCGGGGGCCTTGGTACACGTCTACCAGGACGGCTCTGTCCATTTGAACCACGGTGGCACCGAGATGGGACAGGGATTATTCCAGAAGGTGGCGCAGGTGGCCGCCAGCCGGTTCGGCATCCCGCTTGAGAAGGTGAAGATCACCGCAACGGATACGGCCAAGGTTCCCAATACATCGGCGACTGCGGCGTCTTCGGGATCTGATCTCAACGGCATGGCGGTCAAAGCCGCCTGCGATACGCTGCGCGCCCGTATGGCCGAACATCTGGCGGGCCTACATCAAGCCAAACCCGCTGACGTGGTGTTTGACAATGGCATGGTCCGCATCGGCGATGGCATCGAAATCAGCTTTGATGAGGCTGCAAAGCTCTGCTACGAGGGGCGGATCAGCCTGTCCTCAACCGGCTTTTACAAGACCCCCTCCCTGGCCTGGGACCGGATCAAAGGACAGGGGCGCCCCTTCTTCTATTTCGCCTATGGCGCCGCCCTGACCGAGGTCGTGGTGGACCGGCTCACCGGAGAGAACCGCATCCTGCGCGCCGACATCCTGCATGATGCAGGGGCCTCGCTGAACCCTGCACTGGACATCGGACAGGTCGAAGGCGGCTATGTGCAGGGCGCGGGCTGGCTCACCACCGAGGAACTGGTCTGGGATGGCAAGGGAAGCCTGCGAACCCACGCACCCTCGACCTACAAAATCCCAGCCTGCTCCGACCGGCCGGATGTGTTCAACGTGGCGCTATACGACGGGCAAAACCGGGAAGAGACCATCTACCGCTCCAAGGCTGTGGGCGAGCCGCCTTTCATGCTGGGCATCTCCGCCTGGCTGGCCCTGTCGGATGCGGTGGCCAGCTTTGGCACGACCTATCCGGCCCTCAATGCACCCGCTACGGCAGAAGAGATCTGGCACGCGGCGCGGAGGGTCTCGGATGGGGTTTGACCTTGAGGAGCTGAGAGCCGCCGTCGCGAACCACGGACGTGTCGCCCGGGTGGTGATCGCCGCGATCCGTGGCTCCTCCCCCCGCGAAGTGGGGGCCGCGATGCTGGTCTGGCGCACGGAGGATGGCTTTGCCCAGTCCGGCACCATCGGTGGCGGCGCGCTGGAATTCGAGGCGGCGCAGCGGGCCGCAGTGCAGGAGAAACCATCCCTCCTGAACACCCATGCACTCGGGCCGGATCTTGGCCAGTGCTGCGGCGGCTCGGTGACGCTTCTGAGCGAGGTCTATGAGGCCGCTGATCTGGAGACTTTGGAGACCGAGGTGATCGCCCGTCCGGCAGAAGCAGGCGGCGAGATGCCGCTCTCTGTCCATCGCAAGCTGTCGCAGCTGCGCAGCCAGGGCACGCGCCCCGAACCGCAACTGATCGACGGCTGGATGATTGAGCCCGTGCATCGCCCAGAACGCCCCCTTTGGATCTGGGGGGCAGGTCACGTGGGGCGCGCGCTTGTCAATGTCCTGTCTCCATTGCCGGATCATGCAATCACTTGGGTCGACACTGCCAAAGATCGGTTTCCTGAGCCCATTGCCAGCGGCGTCACCCCGGTTTGGGCTGAAAATCCGGCATTTTTGGTGGCTCACGCGCCGTCATCTGCGCAGCATCTAGTCCTCACCTATTCCCATGAGCTGGATCTGGCGCTATGCCACGCCCTGCTGAAACACGATTTTGCCTTTGCCGGTCTGATCGGGTCTGCCACGAAATGGGCGCGGTTCAAATCGCGTCTTGCTGCGCTGGGGCATGAGCCAGCGCAGATCGCACGGATCACATGCCCGATCGGGGATCCCGCCTTGGGCAAGCACCCGCAGATGATCGCGGTTGGTGTGGCAGCGCAACTGCTGGCGCTTGAGGCCTGGCACAAGACAAAAAACGCCGCGCCAGACGGCGTAGAATTGGAACAGTGGAAGGATCGCCGCGCGTGACAGTCCCCCTACTCAGCCTTCAGGGCCTGACCAAGGCCTATCCGGGCGTCGTCGCCAATGACCAGGTCTCCTTTGACATCGGCGAAGGCGAGGTCCACGCCCTGTTGGGTGAAAACGGCGCCGGGAAATCGACACTTGTGAAGATGATCTACGGGCTGGTCAAACCGGACAGCGGCCAGATGCTGCTGCGCGGAGCCCCCTTTGCCCCGGCCGAACCGCGCGCCGCCCGCGCCGATGGTATCGCGATGGTGTTTCAGCATTTCTCATTGTTCGATGCGCTGAATGTGGCGGAAAACATTGCCCTTGGCATGGAGAATCCGCCTGCCATGCGGGATCTGGCCAGCCGCATCCGCGAGGTGTCTGAAACCTACGGCCTGCCGCTGGATCCTTTCCGCACCGTGGGGGACCTTTCGGCAGGCGAACGTCAGCGGGTCGAGATCATCCGCTGCCTTTTGCAGGATCCGAAACTGCTTATCATGGACGAGCCGACCTCGGTCCTGACGCCGCAGGAGGTGGAGATCCTGTTCGAGACATTGCAGAAACTGCGCAGCGAGGGGACATCGATCCTTTATATCAGTCACAAGCTGGAAGAGATCCGCAAGCTTTGTGATCACGCCACCATCCTGCGCCTCGGCAAGAACGTGGGCGAATGCACCCCGGCTGAGACCTCGGCCCGCGACATGGCCGAAATGATGGTGGGCACGGCTCTCAAGACACCGACCCGCTCGGATCGCATTGTAGGCAATGTGGCCCTTGATATCAGCGGCTTGTCGGTTCCGGCACCTTCGGCCTTTGGAACATCTTTGAAGAACGTCCACCTGACCGTTCGCAAGGGCGAGATCCTGGGCATCGGCGGCGTTGCGGGCAACGGACAGGACGAACTCCTCGCGGTACTGTCGGGGGAAGCCCTGTCGGCGGCTGATGCGGTGAAACTCCATGGCAAGCCCATCGGGCGGCTCGGACCCGTTGCCCGGCGACGCCTTGGTCTTCTTTCGGCTCCAGAGGAACGCCTTGGCCATGCCGCCGCGCCAGACATGAGCCTCACCGAAAACGCTCTTCTGACCGCAGCCGTGCGCGAAAACCTGGAAAACCGAGGATTCCTGAACTGGCCCGCAGCCAAAGCTTTTGCCAAACGGGTGATTTCCGAATTTGACGTGCGCACGCCAGGGCCGGAAAACGCCGCGCGCTCCCTGTCCGGGGGGAACCTGCAGAAATTCGTCATCGGCCGCGAGGTGTTGCAGCGCCCCGAGGTACTGGTCGTAAACCAGCCCACCTGGGGCGTCGATGCTTCTGCCGCAGCTGCAATCCGGCAATCGCTGCTGGATCTGGCCGCCGGTGGTGCGGCAATCATCTGCATCAGTCAGGATCTGGACGAGTTGATGGAGATTTCCGACAGTTTTGCCGCCCTGAACGAAGGCAGACTCAGCGCCCCACGGGCCGCTGCGGGCCTCACGGTAGATGAAATCGGCCTGATGATGGGCGGTGCCCACGGGATGGAGGTGGCCCATGTGTGACCTCTGCCAGTTTGTGACTTTCGATGAAGGGGCCGAAGCATGATCCGGCTTGAAAAACGCCCACAGCCATCCCGGGCATGGTCCATAGCCACGCCCCTTGTGGCGGTACTGGCCACGATGATTGCAGGCGGACTGTTGTTCGCAATCCTTGGCAAGGATCCGGTGGAGGCGATCCGCACCATCTTCTGGGAGCCGCTCTTTGGCGAATTTGCCTTTTACTACCGCCCGCAACTGTTGATCAAAGGCGCGCCGCTGGTCTTGATCGCCATAGGCTTGTCGCTTGGTTTTCGCGCTGGCATCTGGAACATCGGCGCCGAAGGGCAATACATCATGGGCGCCCTCTTTGGCGCAGGCATGGGGCTGGCCTTTTACCCTCTTGAGGCCTGGTACATCTTTCCACTGATGGTCATTGCAGGGGCTTTTGGTGGCTGGCTCTGGGCGATGATCCCGGCGCTCTTGAAGGTGCGTTTTGGCACCAACGAGATCCTCGTTTCACTGATGCTGGTCTATGTGGCCGAACAGTTCCTCGCCTCCATGTCATTGGGATTGTTGAAGAACCCCGAAGGCTTTGGCTTTCCGGGCAGCCGCAACCTTCAGCAATATGAAAGCGCCCATAACGCTGATCTGATCGCAGGCTCTGGCATGCACTGGGGCGTGGTTGCAGCGCTGATCGCGGTGATCTTTGCCTATGTTCTGCTGAACCGCCACATGCTGGGCTACCAGATCCGCCTGACCGGCGAAGCCCCACGCGCCGCGCGCTTTGCAGGCGTGAGACCGGCGCGGCTGATCCTGTTCTGCCTTGGTGCGTCGGGCATGCTGGCTGGCCTTGCGGGCATGTTTGAGGTCTCGGGGCCTTCGGGCCAGGTCTCGATCGATTTCAACGTGGGCTACGGGTTCACCGCCATCATCGTCGCCTTCCTCGGCCGCTTGCATCCCGTGGGTATCCTGCTGGCGGGCGGGCTGATGGCGCTCACCTACATTGGCGGCGATATCGCCCAGTCGAACATGGGCCTGCCTTCGGCTGCAATCCAGGTCTTTCAGGGGATGCTTCTGTTCTTCCTTCTGGCCTTTGACCTACTCACCAATTTTCGCCTGCGTCTAGGCAAGCCGGAGGTGGCGTAAGATGGATCTTTCTGCAATCAATCCGGTCCTTTTGATCGCCTCCCTGATGGTGGCGGCGACGCCACTGTTGCTGGCTGCCGTGGGTGAGCTGGTTGTGGAAAAGGCGGGCGTTCTGAACCTTGGCGTCGAAGGCATGATGATCGTGGGCGCCATCGCGGGCTTTGCCACAGCGGTCGAAAGTGGCTCGCCCCTCCTTGGGTTTGTTGTGGCAGCCATTGCGGGCGCGGCACTGTCGACGCTCTTCGCGATCCTCACGCAGTTTGCCCAGGCCAATCAGGTGGCCTCTGGCCTGTCGCTGACGCTTTTTGGCTTGGGACTATCGGCGCTGATGGGGCAATCCTATGTGGGGATAAAACCACCGCAGATGCAGGACATTCATTTCCCGCTGCTCAGCGATCTGCCAGTGGTGGGACCGATCCTTTTTACCCATGACATCATCCTCTATTTTGGAATCGCGCTGACAGCAGCCATTTGGGCTGTGCTGAAATACTCTCGTGTCGGGCTGATCCTGCGCGCGGTGGGGGAAAATCACGACGCCGCCCATGCGCTGGGATACAAGGTGCTGCGCATCAGGGTGCTGGCAATCCTCTTTGGCGGCGCCTGTGCAGGCATGGGCGGAGCATACATCAGCCTCATTCGCGTGCCCCAATGGACCGAAGGCATGACCGCGGGCATTGGCTGGATCGCCCTGGCGCTGGTGGTCTTTGCCAGCTGGAAACCCTGGCGTGTGCTGCTGGGCGCCTATCTTTTTGGCGGCGTGACCGTCGTTCAGCTTAATCTGCAGGCAGCGGGCGTTGCCATCCCGGTAGAGTATCTGGCAATGTCGCCCTATCTGATCACCATTGTGGTGCTTGTCATTCTCTCGGCTGACAAAAGCAGCGCACCTGCTGCGCTCGGCCGAAATTTCCATGCCTCCCGTTAGCACCTGACGGAAGGCCAAACAGAACGCCCAAGACACCGGGCAAAGCAAAAACAAGAACGGGAGATCCCTTTGATGAAACTGACGAAACTTCTGACCGGCGCCGCCATGGCGCTCGGCCTGGCCACCAGCGCGATGGCCGAAGACAAGACCAAGGTTGGTTTTGTCTATGTTGGCCCCGTCGGCGACGGCGGCTGGACCTATGAGCACGATCAGGGGCGCAAGGCCGTGGTTGCGGAATTCGGCGACAAGGTCGAAACCGTCTATGTTGAAAACGTCGCCGAAGGCCCCGACGCCGAGCGTGTGATCACCCAGATGGCTCTGCAGGGCGCCGACCTGATCTTCACGACCTCCTTCGGCTACATGGACCCGACCATCAACGTCGCCAAGAAGTTCCCGAACGTGAAGTTCGAGCACGCCACCGGCTACAAGCGCGCGGACAACGTGTCGACCTATTCCGCCCGCTTCTATGAGGGCCGCGCCGTGCAAGGCACCATCGCGGGCCACATGACCAAAAGCAACATCGTCGGCTACATCGGCTCTTACCCGATCCCCGAAGTGATCCGCGGCATCAACTCGGCCTATCTCCACGCCAAGAAGGTGAACCCCGACGTCACCTTCAAGATCGTATGGGCCTTCACCTGGTTTGACCCGGCAAAAGAGGCCGACGCTGCCAAGGTTCTGATCGAACAGGGCGCGGACGTGATCCTGCAGCATACCGACTCCACCGCGCCCCAGGCCGCCGCGCAGGCCGCTGGCAACGTGATCACCTTTGGTCAGGCCTCTGACATGGCCGAATACGGCCCGCTGCCGCGCGTCTCCTCCATCATCGACAACTGGGCGCCCTATTACATCGCCCGCACCAAGGCCGTGATGGACGGCACCTGGACGTCGGTAGACACCTGGGACGGCATCGGCCCGGGCATGGTTGGCATCGGTGAAATCTCCGACGCGGTTCCGGCCGAGGTCAAGGCAGAAGCTCTGGCTCTGAAAGACGCCATCGCAAACGGCTCCTACCACCCGTTCACCGGCCCGATCAACAAGCAGGACGGCTCAGCCTGGCTGGCAGACGGCGAGATCGCCGATGACGGCACCCTGGCGGGTATGAACTTCTTTGTCGAAGGCATCGAAGGCGACATCCCACAGTAAGCGGCTTGCCAGTTCTAGTTACCGAAAGGCCCGCCGGTTTGGCGGGCCTTTTTTGTCGATCAGACGCTCAACTGATGGCGTTCGAGATCAAGATGTTTCCGCATTTCTCACGCCAAAGATATATCCGGCAATTGCGCCAATAAGCGTTGCTGTCAGCTCCCCAGGAACGCTGTTATTCGTCGAAAGCATCAAAATTGCCGGGAGAAGAACCACAAGCCCTAGTGCTTGCATCGTCATCGGACCAATACCCTTCGCCTGTATCTGCGATCCAACAACTGATATCCCTCGCCACAAGAGAATTATCGAGAAGGTTACGACCAACAGGTCCCATATGTATTTGTCCAGCAATTTGAGTGTTGCTTCATTCATACGTCCTACTCCTCCCACAATGATATGTACCAGGCTCTGCACATGCCGGTGCGTCGTCTGCACAACTGAACCGAAGGGCAAATGAAGTGAGGCAGCACCAGCCAGAGCAAAGCCCCCCCTCCTGAACTCAATCAAGAAGAGAGTTCACCCTAGTCTGAAAACACCCGATAGGCCAACAGCACCCGCGATCCAGCTGTGACGAAACACAAGGCCCCGAACACCCAAGCCATCACGGCAAAAGCGCCCGGAAACAGGCAGAGCGCAACGAAAAACGCGATTGTCTCGGCCCCTTCCAAGAGCCCTCCGGTGAAGTAGAGCGTTTTGACGCCGCGCGCGCTGCTGGTCATCTTGCGGCGCTCCGCCAGGACGGAATAGCCAAGAAAGCTGGCACCATTGACGTAGAAGGACGTGAGCAGGAACGCCCCCGCCGCGCCGTTGGCAGTGGGATCGGCCAGAACGAACCCCAGCGGCACCGCGCCGTAGAACAGGAAATCGCAGGTGATATCCAAATAGCCGCCAAAGCCGGTTGGCGCGCTGGCCCGCGCCACCGCTCCGTCCAGCCCATCGGCAAGGCGCGACAGCAGCAAGGGAAGCAGCGCCCAGCCAAAGGCGCCCAGCGCGATCAGAGCCGCCGACATCAGGCCAAAGCCCAGCCCCACCAGCGTCACCTGATTGGCTGTGATGCCCCAGCGCGCTATGACACGGCCCTGCGCGTTGAGGGCCGGGTCGATCAGGGGGCGGATGCGGGCGTCGAACATGGGCTCTGTTGTGCCCTGCAATCGCGGCGCGCTCCAGTCACAATTGCGCGGGCACAATCACGCGGGCCGGGGTTTTCGGCGAAAGGGTCACCTTGGCTCTTTTCCCTGTTACACGGACGTGGCAGGTTCTGCCGCATGACACCTGTCCTGACCACCCCCGATCACACTCCCGTCAGCCGCTTTGCCTTTGGCACCATGCAGTTCGGAGGCCGCGCGAGCGAGGCGCAATCGGCCGAAATGTACGCCGCCTGCCGGGCCGCTGGCATCAGTCATTTCGACACCGCCTGGGTCTATACCGAGGGCGCAAGCGAGACCATTCTGGGCAAGCTGATCAGGGAAGAGCGCGACAAGCTGCTGATTGCCACCAAGGTCGGCTATACTGGCGGTGCGGGCGCTGCCAACATGCGCGCGCAGTTCGACACCAGCCGGGCGCGGCTCGACCTTGATATGGTCGATGTTCTTTACCTGCATCGCTTTGATCCCGTGACCGACCTGCGCGAAACGCTCGAGTGTTTCGCCACGATGAAACAGCAGGGTCTGATCCGCTACGTGGGTCTGTCGAACTTTGCCGCCTGGCAGGTGGTAAAGGCGCAGATGGTCGGTGCGGAGTTCGACCTCAAGGTGGATATCCTGCAGCCGATGTATTCGCTGGTCAAACGTCAGGCCGAGGTCGAGATCCTGCCCATGTGCGCTGATCAGGACATCGCCGTTGCGCCCTACTCTCCGCTTGGTGGTGGCCTTTTGACCGGGAAATATGCATCGGGTGATGCAGAGGGGCGCCTCAGCGAAGATGCCCGCTACAACAGCCGCTATGGGCAAGGCTGGATGCATCAGGCCGCTGCTGATCTGGCCACCCTCGCGGCAGAGGTTCAAGCGGATCCCGCGACCCTCGCCGTGGCCTGGGCCGCCGCCCATCCCTCGGCGCCGATGCCGATCATCTCGGGACGCAATGCGGAACAACTGGCGCCCTCGCTGGCGGCGATGGAATTCGAGATGACACCCGAGCTTTATGCGCGCATCTCTGCGCTCAGCCCGCGCCCCGCCCCCGCCACCGACCGGCTGGAGGAACAGGACGAAGGCAGCGCAGCATGAGTGATTTCATCGTGATTGGTGGCGGTATTGCCGGGATCAGCGCTGCCGCGCGCCTGTCGGAGCTTGGCACTGTCACGGTGCTGGAGATGGAAGAGGCGCTTGGCTATCACGCCTCGGGTCGCTCGGCTGCGATGTTTGAGGAAAACTACGGCAACCCGGCCACCGTCGCCCTCAACAAAGCGAGCGCTGAATACCACTGGTCCGCCAATGGCGGCTACCTGACCCGGCGCGGCTTCATGCTGGTGGCGGGTCCCGGCGAGGAAGATCAGTTCGGCGCAGATGTGACTGAGCTGGGCCTGCATCCCATCGACATCAACGATGCCTATGCACGCGTCCCGATCCTCAATCCCGAAACCGTGACCCTAGCCGCCCTGCACGAGGACGCTCAGGATCTGGACACCGACCGCATGATTCAGGATTTCGCCCGTGTGGTGCGCGGCGCAGGCGGCCAGGTCATAACAAAGGCCGAAGTCACTGGCATCCGCCACACAGGTGCAGGCTGGCAGGTCACGGCAGGCGGTGAGGTCTACGAGGCCAAGCAACTGGTCAATGCCGCCGGTGCCTGGGTGGATCGCATCGCAGCCCTCGCCGGGGTTGATCCCATCGGCATCATCCCCAAACGCCGTTCCATGGCGCGGCTGCCCGCACCGGGTGGGCACGATGTGACCACCTGGCCCATGATGATGGGGGTCGGTGAAGGCTGGTACGCCAAACCCGATGCGGGCAAGCTGCTCGTCTCACCCGCAGATGCCGATCCGGTGGAGCCCCATGACGCCTTTGCCGACGACATGATATTGGCCGAAGGGCTCGCCCGCTACGAGGAGAAGGTTACTGAGCCCGTGACCCGCGTCGAAAGCAATTGGGCGGGCCTGCGCAGTTTTGTCCGCGATGGTGCGCTGGTGCTGGGTCCAGACCCCGCACAGCCCGATTTCATCTGGTGTGCGGCGCAGGGCGGATACGGGTTCCAGACCGCCCCAGCCGCCTCGCGCCTGATTGCCGATCTGATCGGCGGGCGCCCTTCAGAACTCGACCGCGATATCGTCGCGGCCCTCTCCCCCGAAAGGCTGCGCTGATGCCCATCCGCTCCGTCCCCGGCTCTGCCTCCGTAGCTGCCCCCGAAGGCGGCAAGCTCTTTGCCCCCTCTGCCGCCCGCAATCTGGAGCCGCTTTGCAACCTGTTGCAGGATATCGCGCCGCGATCCGGCCGCGCGTTGGAGATTGCCAGTGGCACCGGCCAGCATGTCATTGCCTATGCCGCCTGCCTGTCGGGTCTGATTTGGCAGCCAAGCGAGGTGGACGGCACCCGCCGCGCCAGCATCGATGCTCATTCGGCAGAGGCGGCCTTGGAGAACATCCGTCCCGCCCTGGAGCTGGATGCCACCGCCCCCGGCTGGGCGCAGAACGTGGAACCTGTCGATTTCATCGTGCTCTCGAACCTCTTGCACCTCATCACAGAAGGCGACGCAAAAACGCTGCTCCGCGAAGCTGCCCGCGCGCTGAAACCCGGCGGAAAGCTCTGTATCTACGGCCCCTTCATGCGGGCCGAGGAGCTAACCAGCGAGGGCGACCGTGCCTTCCATGCCTCCCTCATCGCTCATGATCCTGCGCTGGGCTACAAGGACGATTTTGACACCATCGACTGGTTGCAGAACGCTGGCCTCGACATGACGGATGTAATCGAAATGCCTGCCAACAACCTCGCGCTAGTGGCGCAAAAGCCGGATTTCTGACCCAGATCAAAGCCGCCTGTCCCTGCCCGACCTACTCCTTCAAAAAATCGAATATGAAATGCGAAGGAATACCGATGGACTGGCATGACAAACTGGACAAGACCCGCGCAGGCCTGCGAAACCTGAACCGGGCGATCCCCGACACGGCTCAGGCCTTTGGCGCACTTGGAAAGGCCGTAAAACAGGGCGGCACGCTGGAGTTCAAGCAAAAGGAATTCGTCGCCCTCGGCATTGCGGTTGCCCTGCGCTGTGAAGATTGCATCGGCCTGCATGTGGAGGCCTTGATCAAGGCGGGCGCCAACCGCGAAGAGGTGGCCGATGTTCTGGCCATGGCGATCCAGATGGGAGGAGGCCCCTCGATGATGTATGCCGCCAAGGCGATGACCTGCTTTGACGAACTGAAAGCGGGATAACCGCTGACAGGCCGAAAAAGAGCAGCTAGGCTTCCGACAACTGCAACCGGGAGCCAGCCATGAAGGACGAACGCCACAACCCCACGTGGACCAGCTTTGAGGAGGCAGGAAAGGCCGACTGGGACGCGGTCATGAAGTATGAGGAGGCCTACAATGCCGCCCTGCCCGACCGCATCCTGGACGCGATCCGCTCGCTGGATGAGGACTGGACGCCCTACCCGGTCAACCGCTACCAGCACTGCCTTCAGGCCGCCACCCGCGCCTATGTAGATGGCGCCGATGACGAGATTGTCGTGGCCGCGCTGGTGCATGACGTGGGCGATATTCTGTCGCCCTACAATCATGGCGAACTGGCGGCGGCAATGATGAAGCCATATGTGAGCGAGCGCACCTGGTGGATCCTGAAACACCACTGCGTCTTTCAGGGCTACTACTACAATCACCACCTGGGGGGTGATCGCCATGCGCGCGACAAATACCGCGACAGCCCCTATTGGGAGGACTGCCGCAGGTTCTGTCACGACTATGATCAATGCGCTTTTGACCCGGACTATCCCACAAAGCCGCTGGAATTCTTCGATCCGATCCTGCGCCGGGTACTGGCGCGCGGCGAAGGGCACATGGAGCTGAACGAGACCCGCGACGATTGATGCGGACTATCCCCCCATGAGCCAGACCACTCCTCCCCAGATCAGCGGCAGCAGCAGCGCGGTCGCAAGCGCATTCAGGCCCATGGCCAGGCCGGAAAAGGCACCCGCAGTTTCATTCACCTGCAAGGCACGGGCAGTGCCAATTCCGTGGCTGGCAGTGCCAATCGCCAGCCCTCGCGCACGCCAGTCGACCACACCCGCCACATCCAGCACCTTGGGGCCCAGCATGGCACCAAGGATCCCCGTCACGATCACGAGAACCGCCGTAAGCGAGCCCGCCAGCAGGCTCACCGCAATCGCCAGTGCTGATCTGCGCACCCGGTGCCATTGGCGATACAGCGGCACCGCAAGGGCAACCGTGGCCGGCCCCAGCAGGAAATGCACGAACTGTGCGCCCTCGAAATAGGTGCCGTACTCCGTGCCCGTCAGCACCAGAACCGCGACCACGATCAGCACCGCGCCCAGCACAGGATTCAAAAGCGGATTGCGCCCCATCTTCTCGAACAGGGCACTCGCCACGTGAAAGGCCACCAATGTCAGGGTGAGATGAAACAGGGGCGATGCGCTGAGATAGACCCATGTGTTCTGAAGACTATCCATCCGTCTTCTCCGCGCGTTCCCCTTTGCCGAGCCACTGCATCAGCAAGCCCGTGACGGCTATGGTCACAAGGGTTGAGACGACCAGCGCCAGGCCAAGCGGCAACAACGCCTCCCCCAGCAGCTGAAAGTGCAGGATCACCCCGGTGCCCGCAGGCACGAACAATAGCGACATGGAGCGCAACAGCCCGTCCGCCGTCTGATCCAGTCTCTCGGGCACATGGCCACGCAGCATCAGGAAGGTGAACAGAAACACCAACCCCAGAACCGGCCCCGGCACGGGAAGCGCAAGCGCGCCCGTGATGAACTCCCCGGCCAGTTGACAGACCAGGATCAACGTGAGGTAGCCAAGCATCCCATCCCTCCCCTTTTGGATGGTGCAACTCTTGCACCCCGATATGGGTCAAACAAGCATCGGGTTTCCAAAATGAAAAGCCCCGGCGCGTTGGCCGGGGCGTCTTGTCTCTTTCGTCAGATCCTAGCCGTCCTTGCGGATGGTTTCGTTCTTCGGGTCGTAGGGGCTGTCGCAGGTGACGACCGCATCCCACAGCTTGTCCTGCATCTTGACCTTCAGCTTGGTGCCCTCGACAGCCAGGTCGGGGGTGACATAACCCATGCCGATGCTCTTCTCGAAGGCGACCGAATAGCCGCCCGACGTCAGACGCCCGACACGGGTGCCATCCTCGGCATAAAGCGCCTCGCGGCCCCAGGGGTCGGCGTCGGCAGGACCGTCGATCAGCAGCGTGCAGCATTTAGCGCGGATGCCTTTTTCGATCATCGCCGCCTTGCCGTGGAAGTCTTTCTCAAGATCGATGAAGCGCGGCAAATCGGCTTCGGCCGGGGTGGCGTCGCGGCCCAGTTCGGTGCCAAAGGCGCGATAGCTTTTCTCCTGGCGTAGCCAGTTCTGGGCGCGGGCACCGACCAGCTTCATATCGTGCTTCTCGCCCGCCGTGTTCAAGAGGTCCCACAGGTAGTTCTGCATCTCGATCGGGTGGTGCAGCTCCCAGCCCAGCTCCCCGGTGTAGGCCACCCGGATCGCATTGACCGGGCACATGCCCAGCTCGATCTGGCGGGCTGACAGCCAGGGGAAGCGTTTGTTCGACAGCGCCGTTGCGGGATCGGCGTCGTTGATCACTTCTTTCAGCACATCACGGGATTTCGGCCCTGCGATGGCAAAGACGCCCCATTGGGTGGTGACATCCTGGATCTCGATATAGCCGAACTCCTCCATCTTGTCCTCGGCGGCCTTGCGCAGGAAGTCGGCGTCATATTCGCTCCAGGCCCCAGCCGAGACGAGGTAATAGTTGTTCTCACCATTGCGCACGATGGTGTATTCGGTGCGGGTGGTGCCCGCCGAGGTCAGCGCATAGGTCAGATTGATACGGCCCACTTTTGGCAGCTTGTTGCAGGTGAACCAATCGAGGAACTGGGTCGCACCGGGCCCCTTTACCACATGTTTGGTAAAGGCCGTGGCATCGATCAAACCAACCCCTGTGCGAATGGCTTTCGCCTCTTCGACGGCATATTGCCACCAGCCGCCACGGCGGAAGGAGCGGGCTTCCTTGTCGAAATTATCGGGGGCATCCACCGGGCCATAGTAGTTGGGGCGCTCCCAGCCGTTGACCCAGCCGAACTGTGCGCCGCGCGCCTTTTGCCGGTCATAGGCGGGCGCTGTGCGCAGGGGGCGGCAGGCTTCGCGTTCTTCATCCGGGTGGTGCAGGATATAGACGTGCTCATAACATTCCTCGTTCTTGCGCGCGGCGAACTCGGTTGTCATCCAGTTCGAGGAATAGCGTTTGGGATCCAAGCTCGCCATGTCGATCTCGGCCTCGCCATCGACCATCATCTGCGCCAGATAATAGCCGGTGCCGCCTGCGGCGGTGATCCCGAAGGAGAAACCTTCGGCCAGCCACATGTTGCGCAGGCCCGGCGCCGGGCCAACCAGTGGATTGCCATCGGGGGTGTAGCAGATCGGACCGTTGAAATCGTCCTTGAGGCCGCTTTCGGCACAGGACGGCACACGCTCGGCCATGGCCATGTACTGATCTGCAATCCGGTCCAGGTCCAGCGGGAACAGATCGGCGCGGAAGCTGTCCGGCACGCCGTGCTCGAACCGCGCGGGTGCGCCATGCTCATAGATCCCCAGGATCCAGCCACCACGTTCCTCGCGGGCATAGGATTCATTGTCAGCATCCCGGATAACCGGGTGCTCTGGGTTGCCTGCCTCGCGCCATTTGACCAGCTCGGGGTCCTTGTCCATCACAATAAATGTATGCTCGACCGGGATCGCGGGCATCTTGATGCCCAGCATTTTGGCGGTGCGCTGCGCGTGGTTGCCAGAAGCCGTGACGACATGCTCGGCGGTAATCACCACCTGCTCGTCACTCTCGACAAGGTTACCGCCCTTTTCAACCATCTTGGTGCAGGTCACTTCCCAGTGCGTGCCATTCCAGTGGAAGGCATCAGCCTGCAGTTTGCGCAAGATCTCCACGCCCCGCTGGCGCGCGCCCTTTGCCATCGCCTGCGTCACGTCTGCGGGGTTAATATAGCCATCCTCGGTATGATAAAGCGCGCCTTTCAGATCCGAGGTCTCGATCAGCGGCCAGCGTTCCTTGATCTGATCCGGGGTGAGCCATTCGTATTTCACATCACAGGTTTCGGCGGTCGAGGCATAGAGCATGAATTCATCCATGCGATCCTGCGTCTGCGCCATGCGCAGGTTGCCGACCACGGCAAAGCCCGCATTGAGGCCGGTTTCCTCTTCCAGCGTCTTGTAGAAATCGACCGAGTATTTATGGATGTGCGTGGTCGCATAGGACATGTTGAAAAGCGGCAAAAGACCCGCCGCGTGCCAGGTGGAGCCGGAGGTCAACTCATCCCGCTCGATCAGCATCACATCCTCCCAACCCGCCTTGGCCAGGTGATAGGCGATCGAGGTTCCGACGGCGCCGCCGCCGACAACCAATGCTTTGACTTGGGTTTTCATGTCCCGCTTCTCCGGAAGAAATGACTAGGCTTTTGCAAATCATATGCCGGAAATCAGGTGCTGTCCGTCAAATCCATCCGACGCAAAATCCGACAAAACCGACCTTTGGCGTCAACCGCGTCGGATTCTTGCCGGTGGTGACACCTGAAGGAGGCCCAAAACGCGAAAGGCGGCGCAGGTTGCCACGCGCCGCCCCTCAAAAACCGATGAGACTGCTCCCAGACTCAATCGCTGATGATCTTGCCGGGGTTGAGGATATTGTCCGGATCCAGCGCAGCTTTGACTGCAGCCATATAGCGCGTAGTCGCACCCAACTCCTTGGCCAGATAGGGGCGTTTGCCCTGGCCGATCCCGTGCTCCCCGGTGCAGGTCCCATCCATCGAAATCGCCATGTCATTGAGCCAGCCAATGTAGGCATCCGCCTTTTCGCGCTCTTCGGCGCTCTCCATGTCGATCAGCAACAGCGCGTGGAAATTGCCGTCGCCCACATGGCCAACCATGGGCGCCATAAGCCCCATCTCTTCTGCCTTGTCGCGGGCCTTACCAACGCATTCCGCAAGGCGAGAGATCGGCACACAGACATCCGTCGATAGTCCCTTGGCACCGGGGCGCAGGCCCAGACCCGCCCAATACATGTCATGGCGCGCCTGCCAGAGCTTGTTGCGCTCTTCTGCGGTGGAGGTCGCCTCGAAATCAAACCCGCCGAATTCCTCGGCGATGGAGCCGAACATATCGGCCTGCTCCACCACGCCCGCTTCTGAGCCGTGGAATTCCAGCAGCAGCAGCGGCACCTCGGGAAGGTCAAGTTTCGAATAGGCGTTGGCGGCCTTTACGCTCATGGTGTCGAGCAGTTCGATCCGCGCCACCGGAATACCATACTGAATGGTCATCATCACCGCGCGGCAGGCATCGTCGACGGTGCGAAAGGCACAGCGCGCTGAGCGGATCGCCTCAGGGATGCCCTGCAGACGCAGGGTGATTTCGGTGATCAGACCCAAAGTGCCCTCGGATCCGACCATCAGCCGCGTCAGATCATAGCCGGCCGAGGATTTCTTGGCCCGCTGCGCGGTGCGGATCACCTCGCCATCGGCCATCACGACCTCAAGCGCGATAACATTGTCCTTCATCGTGCCATAGCGCACCGCATTGGTGCCAGAGGCCCGCGTGGCTGTCATGCCGCCGAGCGAGGCATTTGCGCCAGGATCAATCGGAAAGAACAGCCCCTGATCGCGCAGGAAGGTATTGAGCTGCTCGCGCGTGACGCCGGGCTGCACGACAACATCCAGATCCTCGGCATGAACCGCGAGGATCTTGTCCATTCGGCTCATATCCACAGATATGCCGCCAGCAGGCGCGTTCACATGGCCTTCCAGAGAAGTTCCCGTTCCAAACGGAATAACCGGCACACCATATTGCGCGCAGACCTTCACGATCTCCGACACCTCTTGGGTGGACGTCGGGAAGACCACCGCATCGGGCGCCTGATTGTCGATCCAGGTGGTGGTATGGCCGTGCTGCTCGCGAATGGCTTGGCCAGTCTGCAGACGGTCCGCAAACTGTTGTTTCAAAACCCCAATTGCGGCTTTGATCCCCGGTTCGTTGCGCGGCAGTGATGTGGCTTGCACCATGGCTGGATCTTCCTCCTCTAGGCTCGTGTTGTCATGTCAACACATAGGCGCACTATACGTCTCCCGCGCCCATATGCAAGCACGCGCGGGGTCTATCCTGTTCGCCCTGTTCACTCTCCCAAAGCGATGCCTTCACGACGTGGATCGGCACCCCCTTTCAACACGCTGCCAATCTCAATTGCATGTAACCCCGAGGTGAGATCGCGCTGGTTGACCTTGTAACCCATTGCCTCAAGCGGCTCTGCCAGCGCGGTGGCGCCGGTCCCCTCCTCCAGGTCATAAGTCCCAAACCGGTTCACCGCATGCGGCAGGGCAACCGCCTGCTGCACGTTCATGCCCCAATCGGCCCAGGCGATGATGGTCTTGGCCACGTAGCCGATGATCCGACTGCCGCCGGGCGATCCAATGGCCAGCACCGGCTTGCCGTCCTGCATCACAATCGTCGGCGCCATTGAAGAGCGTGGCCGCTTGCCCGGCTCCAACCGGTTGGCAATCGGCACCCCATCGCGATGCGTGCGGAAGGAGAAATCCGTCAACTCGTTGTTGAGAAGAAAGCCGTTCGTCATCAGCCGTGAACCAAAGCCGTTCTCAATCGTCGTGGTCATCGACAAGACGTTGCCGTAACCATCCACGATAGAGATATGGGAGGTCGAGGGGAATTCGATCGAGGCATCATCGGCCCAATGCACCACGCCCGCATGATCGAACTCTGGCGCGCCCGGAGCCACCTCTGGCAGGGCATCATCCCCTGCCAGCAACTTGGCCCGCTCGGCCAGATAAGCCGGATCAACCAGACCTTTGGTGGGCATGGGAACAAAATCGCTGTCCGCCATGTACCGCCCCCGATCCGCAAAGGCGAGGCGCGAGGCATCGCCGATCAGCCGCCAGGCTTCGGAGTTTTCGGCGCCCAAGGCCGCCAGATCATATTGCCCCAGCATGCCAAGGATCTGACCAACGGTCAGCGCGCCCGAAGAGGGCGGCCCCATGCCACAGATATCAAAGGCCCGGTATTCGGCGCAAACGGCAGGACGTTCCTTGACCTGATAAAGCGCCAGATCCACTGCCGACAACACGCCCGGATTTCCTTCCGCTGTCGTCACCGTACGCACGATGTCTGCCGCAAGAGGCCCGGTGTAAAAGCCCGCTGCGCCCTCGGTCGCAAGGGTACGCAGCACATCCGCATAGGCCGGGTTCAGCAACCTGTCGCCTGTCTGCAAGGGCGCACCGCCCGGTAGGAAATAGTCGGCTGTTGCCCTGAAACGCGACAGGCGGTCGGCATCCCTTTCGATCAACCCCGCCAGACGCGGCGAGACTGAAAAGCCGTTTTCAGCGAGATCAATGCCAGCCTCAAACAGCGACGGCCAGTTGGCCCTTCCCCAGCGGCGATGGGCCGCCTCCAAGAGCGCAGGCGTTCCGGGCGTTCCGACAGACCGTCCGCCGACCACCGCGTCATAGAACTTCAAAGGCGCGCCGCTCTCGTCCTGAAACAGGCGCGGTGTGGCCGCCAAAGGCGCGGTTTCTCGGCCATCCAGCGTGGTGATCTCACCGCTGGCGGCGTCATACCAGACAAGGAAAGCACCACCCCCAAGACCCGAGGACTGCGGCTCCACCAGCCCAAGCACCACCTGCACGGCCACCATGGCATCCGCCGCCGTACCGCCGGCGCGCAAGATCTCTGCCCCAGCCGATACCGCATGAGGGTTGGCCGCCGCGATCATCCAATTCTTCGCCTCAACGGGCTGGCCGGCTTCCTTGGTCTGCAGCGCTGCGGCAACCTCAGGGGATAGCGCCTCAAAGCTGCCCCCGGTGGCCAGTTCCGGCGCCACCGCATCGGCGGCCTCCTGCGCCCCGGCGGCACCGGCCGCTACGACAAAAGCTGCAATTGCAATCTGTTTCATGAAATTCCTCCTACACAAAAGCAAACGCGGACCGATGGCCCGCGTCAGGTCTTACAACATGGACGGCACCACCTGATCCGGCGGGCGGTGTCCGTCCTCGAAGGTCTTGATGTTCAAGAGCACCTTCTCACCCATCTCGATCCGCCCTTCGATGGTGGCCGACCCCATATGCGGCAGAAGCACCACATTGGGCAGCTCGCGCAGGCGCGGGTTGATATCGGTGCCGTGTTCATAAACGTCGAGCCCGGCCCCCGCGATCTCTCCAGCGCGAAGCATCCGGGTCAGAGCGTGTTCGTCGATCACCTCTCCACGCGAAGTGTTGATGATCACGGCATCGGGTTTCATCAGCTTCAGGCGCCGCGCGTTCATCAGATGAAAGGTCGAGGGCGTCGAAGGACAATTGACCGAGATGACATCCATCCGCGCCACCATCTGATCCAGGCTCTCCCAATAGGTTGCCTCCAGTTCCTCCTCGATCTCGGGGCGCAGGCGGCGGCGATTGTGGTAGTGAATCTGCATGCCGAATGCCTTGGCCCGGCGGGCAACAGCCTGACCGATCCGCCCCATGCCAAGGATCCCGAGCCGCCGTCCCGCAAGGCGTCCGCCCAGCATCGCGGTGGGCGCCCAGCCTTCCCATTCGCCCTTTTGCATCAAGGCCAGACCTTCGGGGATCCGGCGAACCACGGCCATGATCAGCGCCATGGCCATATCCGCCGTGTCGTCGGTCAACACGCCGGGTGTGTTGGAGACCAGAATGCCGCGTTGGCGCGCCGTCGCAACATCGATGTGGTCGACCCCAGCGCCGTAGTTGGCGATAAGCTTCAGACGCGGTCCCGCCTGCGCCAGAAGACCTGCATCGATGTCATCGGTGACCGTCGGCACCAGCACATCGGCCTCCTGCACCGCCTGGGCCAGTTCGCTGCGGGTCATTGGCGCATCGTCGCTGCGCAGCCGCACGTTGAACAACTCGCTCAACCGGGTCTCCACCGGCTCCGGCAACCGTCGCGTAACGACAACAGTCAGACGTTCTCTTACCACTTGCGCTCTCCCATGGCTTTTCAGTTCCAGCACCGCCATGGCATCGTGGCGCAGGATGCAGGCAGGCACAAGAACCCTTCCGCTCCAAACCGGACCAAGTGACGCGACATTCGGATCTTTCCCTTTGGCAGACATGGGACTAAATCCAGCGCGGCGCAACAGGGGCGGTACACTTCGGACAGGCGATCCGACTGAATATGGGCAAACAGGCAGCAACGATGACGGCTTTGAAACTGCGTCCTTTTCTGGTAGCTATTTGCGCCACACTTGCTGGCGCCACCGGGGCCTCGGCCACAGACGCGCGCGGTCCGGTCACCAACCTGCCTCTTCCGCGTTTTGTCTCGATGAAAGCCTCGGAGGCCAATGTGCGCCGCGGCCCGTCGCTGACCCATCGCATCGACTGGGTGTTCAAGCGCCGCGGTATGCCGCTTGAGGTCACCGCTGAGTTCGGACACTGGCGCCGTGTGCGCGATCATGACAACGCCGGGGGCTGGGTGCACTACACGCTGATCTCGGGGGTGCGCACCGTGCTGGTCGAGGAAGACATGCTGACCGTCCATGCACGCCCCGACACCGGATCGCCCGTTACGGCGGCCTTTGAGCTTGGCGTGGTGGCGCGTCTGGGCGAATGCACCATCGACTGGTGCGAGATTTCTGCAGGCGGCTATGGCGGCTGGACCCCCAAGACCAAGATCTGGGGCGTAAAGCCCGACGAGGTTCGGGAGTAACCCCGCAGACTGCACCTCAATCCGCAGCCTGCGCCGGGCGAATGCTGAGCGGGGTGCCCCCAAGGCTGCGAAAGGCCTTTTGCCGGCAGGTGAACACCAGCATCTGCAGATCATCAGCTTGCAACGTCAGGGCATCGAAAATCTTCTCGATCCGCGCATCGTCAGTGTAGACGATCGCATCGTCCAGAATAAGCGGCGCCGGTGTCCCTGCCTTTGCCAGCAGTCGGGCAAAGGCCAGGCGGACCAACAGCGCGATCTGCTCCTGCGTGCCACCGGACAGGCTTTCAAACCCTATTGCCTCGCCACCTCGCTCCAGATCTTCCGGTAGGATCTGATCCGCATCCACCCTCAGCCGCGCCTCCGGCCATAGCATGCGGAGCAGCGGCAACAACTCGCCAAGGATTGGGCCGACGTAATGCTCCTGCGCCTGCGCGCGCGCCGCTTCGAGTGCAGCCAGGAGCCGCCTTTGCACAGCAACCTCGAAGGCAACGGTGGCAAGGCGGCCCTGTGCCCGCATCAGTTGATCTACGGTCTCGGCCAGCTCCTCCTCAACCGCAGCGCTCGCATGTGCCGAAATACGGGCATCCAGCACCGCCAGATCCCGCACAAGATCCTGGCTCCGCTGGCGTGCGATCTGCTGGGCGGATCTCGCACGTTTGGCAGCGACCTCGGCCTGCGCCAGATCGGGCGCGGCGCGGCGCAGCGCCGCCTCGGTTGCCTGCGTTTGCGATAGCTCTTGCTGCAAATCAGGCAGTTGCGCGGCCAGCCTGTCCAAGGATGCTTTGCTCTCCGCCTCACCCCCAATCGCCGCCTGTGACCGCTCCACTCTCTGCCTTGACGCCTCAGCCCGCGAACGCGCCATCTCAGCCGCAAGACGCCTTGCTTCCGCAACGCCGCGCACGCCTTCCAATTCGGCAGAAAGACGGTCTACCTCTTCCTCGGCAACGCGGCAGGCCGCTTCGGCTGCAGCGCGGTCCAAAGTATCGGTGGACGCCCCCTCTTCCTCCAGGGACAGACCTTGCGGCAGCGCTTCCAGCTGCCGCTGCAGGGCCTCCACCCCTTCTGGGGCCAGGACCGAGAGCACGGTTTCTGCCTCCTGTCGCTGCTGCCTTGCGGACTGGCGACTGTCAAAAGCTGCGCGCGCCTCTTCGATGCTGGTGCACCCGGATCTTTCCAGCGCCTGCGCTCGTTCGGCCCCAGCCTGTTGAACCGCATCCGCCCCAATGGCCTCCCCTGGATGAATGTCGATGACGGCCACTCCCGGCACGCAGAGTTGGCCACCTTCGGGCAGCGCAAGCCGCACCCCGCCACTCACCGCCGCGCCGTCCAGCGAAACAGTGGCCTCGGCGCCCTCCTCGTAATGAACAGTGAGGGCTGTTGCCGCGCGCTCCTGTGCACGCAAAGCAACCCCAAAGGCCATCTGCGCTGCCTCAAGCCCCCGCATCATGTCCGCATCAGGCCCAGCTGACGCAGCACCTGCAAGGTCTTCTAGCACCTTGACCTGAACTTTGGCCTTCTCCAGACGCATGGTCAGATCCCGGCGCAGGTCTTTTGCCTGCGCGGCGGCATAGGCCATTTGGACGCGCTCTAGGGTCTGGCGCTCAACCTTCACCTTTGCGCGCGCCGCAGCCAACAGGTCCGTGAGGGTCTGCATCCGGTCCTTCGGCGCTTTCAGTTCCTTTGCCAGAAGTTCCGCCTCTGCGATGGCAGCCTCTTCTTCCTGACGCGCCTGCGCACATTCATCCAATTGCTGCGACAGAGTCTCCATCTTGCGCCGATGGTTTTCCAAAAGCGTCTCGGCCAGCTTCACCGCGCGGCTCGCCTGCGCCAGTTGATCCTGATGACGCTGCGCCGCCGCCAGCGCCACTTCTGCCGTTTCAAGACGCGCAGCAAGGGCCGCGCGCTCTTCGGGGTCATCGAGTTCAGCCTGCTCAGCCCGAAGCGAGCGGCGCGCCTCCAACAGCTGACGCAGTTCTGACACCTGGTCGCTCAGTTGATTGCGCTTGTCCTGCAGTTCTGCCACCTCGCGCTCGGCCAGGTCCAGCGCTCCGCCTTTCTTGGCCCCGCGCTTGGTGACAACCTGATCCAGAGACGCCTGAACTTTGCGGCAGATCGCATCCATACGCTGCCCGCCGGTGACCATGTCCACCTCGCCCGCCACAGAAGACAAGAGATCCCGCCGCGCCTGCTCGGTGTCTTTTGCGTCTTCAAAGGCGGTCAACCCCTGGCGCACCCACAAAAGCCCAGAGGGACCACCGTCCTTTGGCGGCTTGATCAGCGCCCTTAACCATTGCTCCGCAGCGTCGGCCTGGTGCAAAAGGCGGTCTTCCCGCCAGATGCGCACCTCACCCTTTCCGGCCGTCTTGAAAAAATGCTTGGCAATTCGGTAACGCGCGTTCTGATGATCGATATCTACCTCAACCCGCGGATCACCCCCGGCATGGGGCACCAAGGCGCGAATGTCCCTGTCCCAGGATTTTGCATCCTTGAAGAACAGCGCATGCAGCGCATCGAAAATCGTCGATTTCCCCTGTTCATTTGGCGCGGACAACACATTGAGGCCAGGTCCGATCCCGGTGATCTCGACCGGGTCCACAAAGCGACGTACATTTTGCAGGCGGATCGCACGGATCTTCATCGCCGCTCCTCCGTCCCGGCGTCCGCCTGCATATAGGCAAAAAGACGGTTGAGCGCCGCCGAAGCCACACTCCGGTCCTCTTGCGCCAAGGCCGGATCCTTGGCCGCCTGCATCAGCTCCTCTGCCGCCACCCGCAGCGCGCCACCCTGGCCGATAAGGTCGAGATCTTCTATGTGATGCTCCGTTCCAAGACGGTCGGCAACCAGCTCAAGGTGACAAAACTCCGGCGCAAGGCGCGCGATGGACTGTTCAAGGGTCAGCCGCTGCGGCGGTGTTGCCCAGCCAGAGACACGCAGTCTCAGCAGGTGATACCGCCAGCTGGCGCGATCCGCAGGCAATATCCCTTCGATTTCCACAGCAATGTCCGTGGCCGGGGTCAGATCAAGCGCAAGCTCCTGCCAATGATACTGACCACTCTCCAAGGCTTCGACCCTTGGCGGTTGCCCGGCGGCAGCAATTTCGACCAGCAGAGATTTGCCGCGGCCAGCATGTTTGAACCGGTCCGCTTCCGGCGTGCCACTGTAATTGGTTCGCTCATTCACCTGCAAACTGCCGTGCCAGTCCCCCAGCGCCAGGTAGTCAAGCCGCGCAAGGCCAGCGCGCGCCGGAGAGATCGTCTCACCTGCGCCGTCGCCCTCACTGCCGAAATCCACCACGCCGCCATGCGCCAGACCGATCCGTATCGCACCAGGCGGGGTATTGCAGCTATCCATCCAGGCCGTGAGATCGCGCCCCGCAAAACGATGGCTGCAGGGACCGGGCAAGAGAAAGACGCCCGGCGCCATCTCTGCAGGCTCTGGAGCCATCACCAGTTTCACATTTCTAGACGCATGCTTTGACAAAGCGGCCCAAAGCGGTTCGGCAGTGGCGCTGTCATGATTTCCGGGTATGATCCACCAGGTCAGATCTTCGGCAGCGCCCATTGCGGCCAGCGCTTGCCGCTGCACTCGATCCGATGGCGTCTCGGTATCAAAGGTGTCCCCGGCCAGCAGGACATGCGCCGCCTGGTTGTCCCGCGCCAAAGCGGCGAGCCGAGGCAGAATGTCCTGACGCGCCTGTTGCAGGGCCATCCGGGTCTCTTCGTCAAATCGCCCAAACCGCTTGCCCAGATGCAGATCCGAGGTGTGCAAGAAACGAAACGGCGGCATAGAATTCTCCGAGGGTGTCTGAACAGACGGGGTTGGCGGGCTTTCATCAGTGGCAGAGCCCGCCAAAAGGGTCAACGCGGCTCTTTTCCGGCTCCAGCGCAATGCAGCGATTCTGACCAGCCACAGGAGCAACCGCACGACAAGATCCGCGCCCTACCCGGCCCAAGCGTGCGTTTCGGCGGCAAAAAGTACGGCGCATTCGAGGAGTTTGGCCCGATATCGCCACAAATCGTGGCTTCCGCGTCAAACTGCTCATCCTAAAACCCATAGAGACAATTGCACCTTGGCTTTTGGTGTTCTACACGGGGGGCGATACGTTTGGCCAAGCCCCAAAGCGCGGCGCCCTTTGTGGAGCGCAGCCAAAACACCGAAGGGCGCGCGGCCACCGCCCAAAGTCGACAAAGCTTCCGATATCGCTGAAAGGTTGTGGAACATGACAGAAAATTCAAACCCCGACATTTTGTATACCATCGTAGACGAAGCGCCCGAGCTGGCCTCGGCCTCCTTCCTGCCGATCATTCGCAAGTTCGCTTCGGCCGCCGGTGTGACCGTCGGAACCAAGGACATTTCGCTGGCAGGGCGCATCATCGCGACATTCCCGGAAAACCTGACCGACGCACAAAAACAGACTGACGATCTGGCCGCCCTGGGCGAGTTGGTGAAGACCCCGGATGCCAACGTCATCAAGCTGCCGAACATCTCGGCCTCGGTGCCGCAGCTGACCGCCGCAATCGCCGAGCTGCAATCGCAAGGCTATGACATCCCGAACTACCCCGAAGACCCTCAGACCGACGCGGAAAAAGAGATCCGCGCCCGCTATGACGGCATCAAGGGCTCTGCCGTGAACCCCGTTCTGCGCGAAGGCAACTCGGACCGCCGCTCGGCACGGGCGGTCAAGAACTACGCCCAGAACAACCCGCATTCGATGGGTGCATGGTCGGCAGACAGCAAGACCAAAGTCTCATCCATGCCCGGCAATGATTTCTACGCCAACGAAAAATCAGCCACCATCACTGCCGTACAGGCTGGTGATGCCAAAATCGAATTCGTGGCCAAGGACGGCTCTGTCACCGTTCTGAAAGACGGCTGGCCGCTGGAAGAAGGCACCGTCGCCGATGCGACCTTTATGTCCGCCAAGGCGCTGGCCGCATTCCTGACCGAAGCGATTGAGGACACCAAGGCGGACGGCACCATGTTCTCCCTGCACATGAAGGCCACCATGATGAAGGTCTCGGACCCGATCATCTTTGGCCACGCGGTCAAAGCCTGGCTCGGCCCGGTCTGGGACAAGCACGGCGCAGCGATTGCCGCTGCCGGTGGCTCCCCGAACTCCGGCCTCGGCGCCGTTCTGGCCGCCATCGACACGCTCCCGAACGCGGATGAGATCAAATCGGAGATCGCCGCTCTGGATCGTCCCTCCATGTATATGGTGGATAGCGACAAGGGCATCACCAACCTGCATGTGCCGTCGGATGTAATCATCGACGCCTCAATGCCTGCCGTGATCCGCGCGGGCGGAAAAGGCTGGGATGAAACTGGCGCCAAGGGCGACACCAACTGTGTTATCCCTGACCGCTGCTACTCCACCGTCTATGACGAGACCATCAACTTCTTCAAAGCCAATGGCGCGCTTGACGTGACCAAGGCAGGATCCGTCGCCAACGTCGGCCTGATGGCGCAGAAGGCCGAAGAATACGGCTCCCACCCGACCACCTTTGAGGCCCCCGCCGATGGCGAGATCCGCATCGTTCTGGCCAATGGCGAAACACTGCACGCCCACGCGGTCGAGGCGGGAGACATCTGGCGCTCCTGCACCGTGAAGAAGGCCCCGATCGAGAACTGGATCCAGCTCGCGATGGACCGTCAGCGCCTGACCGGCTCCGAGGCGATCTTCTGGCTGGACGCAAACCGTGCCCATGACGCCGAGCTGATCAAATATGTCAAACCGGCGCTTGAGGCGGCTGGCGTTGCCGACAAGTTCCTGATCATGGCCCCGCGCGAAGCAACCCGTCAGAGCCTGGAAACCATCACCGCGGGCAAGGACAGCATTGCCATCACCGGCAACGTGCTGCGTGACTACCTGACCGACCTGTTCCCGATCCTAGAGCTGGGCACCTCGGCCAAGATGCTGTCGATCGTCAAGCTGATGCAGGGCGGTGGCCTCTTCGAAACCGGTGCCGGTGGCTCTGCCCCGAAACACGTGCAGCAATTGGTCGAGCAGAACCACCTGCGCTGGGACTCCATGGGTGAGTTCTGCGCCCTCGGCGAAAGCCTGAACTTCCTCGCCGATGTCAAAGGAAACGCCAAGGCGGGCGTGCTGGGCGCTGCGGCAGAGGTTGCCACCCAAGGCATTCTCGACAACAACCGCTCGCCCTCGCGCAAAGTGGGTGAGCCGGACAACCGCGACAGCCACTATTGGTTCGCCCGCTACTGGGCCGAAGCTCTGGCCGCGCAGTCTGACGACGCTGATCTCGCCGCCGAATTTGCGCCGATCGCCAAGGCCCTTGCCGATGGCGAAGAGGCGATCCTGGCCGAACTGGCGGCCGCGCAGGGCCCGGCGGCAGATATCGGTGGCTACTACCGCCCGAGTGTTGAGCTGAAGGCCAAGGTAATGCGCCCCAGCGCGACACTGAACGCGATTATCGGTTAAGCCGAACCTCAACTGGAAATGAAAACGCCCAGGCTTTGCCCTGGGCGTTTTTTGTTCAACAGGTAACGGTTCTGGGAATCTGATCAGCCCCGGAAATGATCGCCCCAGTAGGGATGGTCATCATCAATCACCAGTGCATGGCGATGCCTGCGCACGCCATTCAGATGTGGATGATCAAGCGGCAGATTGTCGTGCGTATGCTCCACCTCAGTATCATTTGCCCCCGGCCAAAGGCGTGCCGCAACAAGACATCCAAGAGCCGTCATCGCAGCCAAGACGAAAAGTGTCACAGAGGTTCCAAATCGGGTCATGAGCCAGCCCGACAATGGGTATGACAGCAGCCAGCAGGCATGGGACAGAGCGAACTGCGCAGCAAAGATCGCGGGTCGGTCGGCCGCTTGCGAAGAGCGTTTGAGCAAGCGACCCGACGGCGTCATGACTGCGGAATAGCCGACACCAATCAGGATCCAGGCAAGCAACAGGACCCCCCAGGACAAACCGGACGTCATGTTCACCACGGCCAATAGTGTCAACACGCTCCCCATCAGGAGCGCGCCAAAGAGCATAACCGGGCGGTCTCGAACCCCATCCAGCAATCGTGGAAGAGCCAGGGCGGTCATCATGGACCCACCCCCAAAGGCACACATGGCCCAGGCCAACGCGCTGGCTGAGAGGCCAAGTTCTGCCCGAACGAGAACGACAGAATTCACCAGGACCATCGCTCCCGCCGCGGAGACCGAAAAGCACAACGCCAGCAGGCCCCGCAGACGCGGCGTCGCCAAATAGATGCGGATACCTCGTGTCGTTCGATCATAGATCCCACGGCGGGTCGACCGGTCTGGTTCAGGGCTTGGCAAGCTCACCGAAACCACCAGCAAGGCCGATCCGAGAAAGCCGAGGACAGTCCCAAGGAACAGAGTGTTATGGCTCACGACCACCAGCAAAAGCCCGGCCAGCAATGGGCTGACGATGCTCTCCAGATCATAGGCGAGACGCGACAGGGACAGGGCTTGCGTGAAGCGTTTCTCGTCCGGCAACACGTCCGGTATGGTGGCCTGAAATATTGGGGTGAAACCTGCCGAAGCTGCCTGCATGAGAAAGATCAGAACGTAGACCTGCCAGACCTCACCCACGAATGGCAATGACAGAGCAGCAGCGGCCCGTAGACCATCCAACCCAACCAGCAAACGCCGTCGGTCAATCCGGTCTGCCAGGGCAGCGGCAAGAGGCGCAATCCCCACGTAGGCAACCATTTTTATGGTAAAGACAGTGCCCAATACCAGGGCGGCATTCTCTCCGGCCAGATCATAGGCCAAAAGCCCAAGGGCGACAGTGGCCAGACCTGTACCCAATATGGCGACAACCTGCGCCAGAAATAGATGCCGGTATCGGCGGTCCTTCAACACGTCCCACATAGCGCTTCCCAAGGTTTCATATCCAGATGGCGATCACATCAAAGCACGTATTCGGAGCCATTGGCCAAGTTTGTTCACAAAGGGGGCCAAAGAACGCAATCAAGAGCCTGAGGACTGACCACATCGGGGACCGATGCCAACTCAATGGTGGAAGCTTTTCTTGACCGGGGCAAGACAAGAACCCGCCCGGCAATCACGCCGGACGGGTCACTCTCGTAGTTTTGCTGCAAGGTTCCCTGTAGCCTAGAAATCCTGCCACTTGTCGAGGGCTGCGTTGCCGTCGGTGCCGGTGGCCGCCGGGGCGGCGTCGCTGAAGTCTGAGAAATCCCAGTCATCATCGCCATGCGCCGTCGGCTTGCTCGGGGCAGGTTTTGGCGCGCTCATCTGCGTGATGCCGCCACCGCCCGAAATCTTGAAATGCGCCACCAGTTCGGCCAGCTTCGTCGCATCGCTGTTGAGCATATGCCCTGCCGCGGTGGCCTCTTCGACCATGGCCGCGTTCTGCTGGGTCACCTGATCCAGCTGCACAACGCCGGTGTTGATCTCGCCCAGACCCGTGGATTGCTCCACCGCGCCCTCGGCGATATCCGTCACCAGTTTCGAGATGTGGTTGACGCGCTCGACGATGTTGTTCAGCGCATCGCCCGCCTTGCCGACCAGATCCACCCCGCGCTCCACCTGGCGCGAGGAGTCGCTGATCAGCGTCTTGATCTCCATCGCCGCATCCGAGGAGCGCTGCGCCAGGGCGCGCACTTCGGAGGCAACCACCGCAAAGCCGCGGCCCGCTTCGCCCGCACGGGCGGCCTCGACGCCTGCGTTCAGCGCCAGGAGGTTGGTCTGGAAGGCGATGTCGTCGATCACGCCGATGATCTGCGCGATATGGGTCGAGGACTGCTCGATCTCGGTCATGGCCGAAACCGCGCTTTGCACCACGACACCGCTGTTCTCGGCCTCTTGCTTGGCCTCTTCCATGATGTTCTCAACGCTGCGGGCGCCTTCGGCGGCGGATTTCACCGATGCCGTGAGTTCATCCAGAGCCGCAGCGGTCTCTTCCAGCGTCGCGGCCTGGCTTTCGGTACGGTGCGACAGGTCATCCGACGACTGGCTGATCTCAGCCGCCCCGTTGCGAATGCTTTCCGCCGATTCAACCACCTGGGCAACGGTTCCGTTGAGGTTCTCTACCGTCTTGTTGAAATCGAGACGGAGCTGTTCGTAGTCCTCCGGGAAGGCGCTGTCGATACGCACCGTCAAGTCACCACCAGCAAGAACCGAAAGACGGCTTGTCAGGGTCTGCACGACTTCGGCCTGGGCCCGATCACGTTCTTTCTGCGATGCCTCAAGTTCCTTCTGACGGATCAGCGACTTGCGGAAGACATCCAAAGTGCGCGACATGTCCCCAATCTCATTTCGGCTGTTGGTTCCGGGAATTTCGGAGCCGGTATCACCCTCTGCCATCGACTGCATACGCTGCTTGAGGTTCTCGATCGGATTGATCACGCTGCGCGCGATGAAGAAGGCCGCCACGCTCATGGCTGCAAGACCGATTGCCAAAGCGGCGAGAGCTGCATTGCGGAAGACTGCGATATCCGCGTCGATGTCCGCCACGTAGTCACCGGTGCCCACGACCCAGCCCCAGGGTTCGAACAGCTTCACGTAGCCCATCTTGGCCTCGGGTTCTTCCGAGCCGGGCTTATTGAAGTGATAGATGACCTGGCCTGCGCCATCGGCCTGGATGACCTTCTGGAACTCCTGGAAAACCATCACGCCGTTGACGTCCTCAAACTCTGTCTGGTCATTGCCGACAAGCTGCTTGGCAACCGCATGGGCCACCATGACATTGTTGCTGTCAAAGGCAAAAAAGTAGCCAGCCGTTCCGAAACGCGGCTTTTCAACGGCCTGGATACCAAGCGCCTGAGCTTCTTCCAGAGTAAGCGTCCCGGCCTGCACCTGAGCCTCAAGATCAGCCAGGATGCTAATCACGGAATCTGTCAAACTGTCGAGTTTGTCAGCGCGCAAATCGTAGGATTTTTCGACCGAACGCGACAGCATCGCGAAGGTCAACACGGCAGCAAGAACGATAGCCAAGCCAGCCAGTGCATAAATTCGAGCCGGTAACCGGTACAAGAACGTGGGCATGTGAAACAAGTCCTTTAGTGAGGCACATTCACCGTCTTGGATAGGAAAGGTTTCCTAATAATCCCTTAGATCACCTGCTCAAATTTTAGGTTTCAGACGCAGAAGGTCGTCAGAATGCGGCGAACTTCGCTCTTGGAACGCCAAAAAACAATCAAAAGTTGCAAGATTTGATCACATCGCTCTGGTGCGGACAATACAAGCGTTTGAAATTAGGTGGCAATTTCCGGGTCATCGCCACGTTCACGGTGACGTAACGTTCGATGATGACCTTCAGAACACAGGCATGTGCGTTTCAGGCGATCATAGGACCTCTCGTTGATCGGGTACCGGCCTGCATCCCCAAACGTTTGGCAAATCCCGCAAGTGCAACGCCCCGCGAATCATTGCCACAGCATTTTTGCAGCCTGTTGCCATAGGGCAGAAAGCCGGTTTGGAACGCATGATCAGAAGTCTGTGGGCGCACCTCCCTCCGCTTTGCGGCGTGACACAAAATCTGCCAACTCTTCTTGGATCGATGCATCCATGGGCGGGGCTTCAAAATCTGCCAGGATCTCTTTGTAGATTTTATGCGCACGCTCTGGCGTCCAGACCGCACCAGCTGCCTCCCAGGCCTCAAAGTTGCGCCAATCGCTCAGGAACGGTTGGTAAAAGGCATTGGCGTAGCGGTCCTGGGTGTGCTGAATGCCGAAGAAATGCCCATCGTTGCCCACCTCCCGGATCGCATCCAATGCAATATCCTCGGGGCCGGTCGCGCAAATCTCTGGCTGCATGTAACGCTGGATCTGCTGGAGAACCTCGCAATCCATAATGAATTTCTCGGGGCTGGCGATCAGCCCGCCTTCCAGCCAGCCCGCCGCGTGATAGACCATGTTGGTGCCTGACTGTACTGCAGACCAAAGAGAGTTGGAGGTCTCCCACATGGCCTGACCGTCCGGCACATTCGCGGCGCAAACCCCGGAGGCACGCATTGGCAGGCCGTAGAACCGAGCCATCTGTCCTGTCATCTGGGTCGCGCGCATGTACTCGGGTGTGCCAAAGGCGGGTGCCCCGGATTTCATGTCCACGTTCGAGGTAAAGGTCCCGATGGCGCAGGGCGCACCGGGGCGGACATATTGGAACAAGGCAATAGCACACAGGGCTTCGGCAATAGACTGCGCGACCGCGCCAGCGATCGTGACCGGCGCCATGGCTCCGGCCAGGGTAAATGGGGTGACGACCACCGCCTGTCCTTTGCGGACCATGCGCAGGCAGCCGTCGATCATCGGGAAATCGTGCTTCAACGGCGAGGTGGAGTTGATGTTGGTGTACATGTGCGGACGGCTCTCGAATTCTTCATGACTGAGACCGCCTGCAATGCGGACCATTTCCATGACGTCTTCTACCCGCTCCTTTCCCAGAGAATAGGCGTGCATCACTTTGTCGGTGAGAGTCAGCTTGTCATAAAGCACGTCCAGGTGCCGGATTGAGGCATGGACGTCCACAGCCTCAACAGGATAACCGCCTGCAAAATGAATGCAGTTGAAGTACTGGGTCAATTTGAGCAGGTTCTGGCAGTGCGCGCGGGTGCCCGTTACCTTTTTTCCAAGTTCGAGATCCCAATAGTTCGGCGGGGAGGAGACATTGCCGAACAGGATATGATTGCCGCCCACAGGGATCTTGCGGTCCGGGTTTCGCGGCGTGATGTCAAAACTGGAAGGCGCCTTTCCAACCATCTCCATCACAAAATCACGGTCCATTCGAACCAGTTCATCTTCAACTCTGCAACCGGCCTGCTTGAAGATCTGGATGGCTTCGGGGTTCAGGAACACCACGCCGATCTCTTCGAGAATACGCATGGCGCCATCATGGATCGCCTCCACGCCGTCCAGCGCCAGCGGTTCGGTCGGCCGGTCCATGTTCACCGGAATGGACCAGGGCATCTGAGAAAGAACGGCCCCGCCCCGACGCGCCGCCGCACCTGCCCTGCCGCCACCCCGTCTGCGGCTCGCTGCTGTTCGTGCCATGATACCCTCCGTCCCGCTCCTGCGCCCTGACGGGTGCGATCACGCGGTGTCTCGTACTGCGCCCCTCAAGAGGCCCGATATCAAGACCGTCAACCTGCCCATTCACGACATCCCCTGTCGTTTTCCCGCAGAAAACCGGCGTGAGTGGCAAATTCTGGACAGATGTGAACAGTAATGATCAAAAACAAGGGTCTGAGGATCAGAGATTTCCTGCGCGCCTAACGGTGGATCATGTTCCCTGACGATCCAGCCAAGCCGGGATATGACCGATATTCGGCAATACCGCATCCGCATGCGGGTGGAGATCTTGATGACCGGCCAATCCTGTCAGGACGCCAATGCGGTGCATACCAGCCGCCGCACCCGCCTGAAGATCGTGCAGGCTGTCCCCGACCATCGCCGAACGCTGCGGAGAAATTCCGCATTGCTCGCAAAAGGCCAGAAGAGGTGCCGGATCGGGCTTGGCCCCATGGCCGCTGTCAAAGCCCGCAACGAAAGCAAAGCGATCCAGCACCCCCGCCCGATCCAATTGGCTGACCGCCGAGACCTCGGCGTCATTGGTCATCACGCCCAGGACTTTTCCGCGTGCCAAGAGATCATCAAGGAAGGCTGCCAGTGGCACGGCTTCTGCGAGGTCAGCCTCAGCCGCATTCTGTGCCAGATAACGTTCCAGCTCGGGTTCCGGCATGTGCGGCACAAAGGGAGCCAGGGCGCCGGCGACCTCGGCATTTGTGCCAGCAATCACAAAACTGTCGGGATGGAAGGCCTCTGCGGCAAGGTCATACCGCAGGGTCTGCGCCATGGCCACGGCCAAAGCATCGTCGCCCGCGGACAGCGATCTCAGCATCTTTGCCGCCCAACCGTTCCAGGTGGCGGCGAAATCAAAAAGCGTTCCATCCTTGTCGAACAGAAAGGCATCTACCGGCATGGGCATATCCTGCGCAAAGGTTTCATCATCAGTCTTTTCGCCCTGTATCAGGTCCAGTGGATCTGCGCACCACCCGGAAGCGCCATCCGGGCCTGCATGGGTGATTCATATTTCAGCCCCGCACTGTCGCAGAATTCGATGACCCAACCATCGTCCATCATTAAGAAATCGAGCACCGAGCCCAAAAATTCAGGATCCGCTGCGCGGCTCTTCAAGTCATCCAGGCTTGCGCCCGTCGCCCCCATAAACACAGGAAAAAGCTCATCATTTCCCGACACCCAGGCCAAAGCCTTCAGCGCGATTGTCTCAGCTTGATCGGCGGAAATCTGCATATGGGCACCTTCCTGACACGTTGCGGCCATTTTAGTAAAAATCCGAAACAGTTTATTAACCAGTGACTGAGAAAACTTCCAGTCATCGAAACCCATGCATTGAAAGGGTCATACGTGCAGGGAACCATTCTGGTCATAGACGGTGTTTCCACCAACAGGATCATGATGAAGGTCCAGCTGTCGGCGGCGTATTACGACGTCGTTCTCGCCTCCCGCGTGGATGGCGTGCTGGAGGTTGCCCGCAGCTGCCGACCCGATCTGGTTCTGACCGCGAATGCGCTTCCCGACGGCAGCGCAGCAGACGTCAAGAAAGAGCTGCGGCGCGACGATGCCCTGGCGGACGTTCCGGTCATTGCCGTCAGCCGTACCGACAATCCGATGCGCCGGCTTGAGGCGCTTTCGGCTGGTATCGACGATGTGCTGCCGCAGCCCCTGGACGATGTTATTCTGCAGGCACGTATCCGCAGCCTGTTGCGCGCACGCAGCGCGAATGAAGAGCTGAACATGCAGCGCGACGCCTCGCACGGGTTTATTCTCCCGCTGACTGACCGCGCGGCCGCAGCGCAGACACGACCGGCCAGCATCGCCCTGGTTGCCGAAGACATCCAGACCGCGCGCGACTGGAAAAAGCGCTTGTCGGGCCATGTACGCCACGACATTCGCACCCATCAGATCGGCGATATCCAGCCCCTGATGAGCGATCCGGTCGCAGATGTCTTTATCATAGAACTCAACGAGACCACCTCAGGCGCGGGCTTGCGGCTGCTGGCCGACCTGCGTGCACGCGCGACAACCCGTCAATCGGTTGTGATTGCCGTTCCCAACCCCGGCGACCCCCATGTCGCAGCCGAAGCCTTGGACCGCGGCGCTCATGACGTCTTGCAAACCGGTTTCAACGTCGAAGAGCTGGCCCTGCGCCTCAACACTCAACTGCAGTACAAGCATCGCCACGATCTGCTGCGCGCCAGCGTGCGCAACGGCCTGCGCGCTGCGGTCGAAGACTCGATGACCGGGCTTTACAACCGGCGCTATGCAAAACCCTTCCTTGACCGCACCGCGCGCAGCGCAGCTGAAACAGGTGACAAATTCGCCCTGATGCTGGCCGATCTCGATCATTTCAAACAGATCAACGACCGCTATGGCCACCCGGCCGGGGACGCGGTCCTGATCGAAGCGGCCCGGCGTCTGCAAGCGCATCTGCGCCCAGTGGATCTGCTGGCACGCGTGGGCGGCGAGGAGTTCATGGTCGTTCTGCCTGGTGCAGACGAGCTTGAGACTGGCCAAGCTGCAGTCGCGCTGTGCAATGCAATAAACAGCAGACCCTTCAAAGTGCCGGGCGTTTCCGAACCAATTGCAGTGACAATCAGTATCGGCGCGGTGATCGGTGGTGGCACACAGGCCGCCAACAGTTCGGTCACCGATTTGATCGCAAAAGCGGATCAGGCGCTTTACAACGCCAAAAACGCAGGCCGCAACCGCGCCAAGCTATCGGATCCGGATACAGCGGTGGCTTAGGGGCGTTTTCTCGGAGAGATCCCGAAAAGTCGCCCCTGGCATTGCACCATCAACAAAATCGACCTGACCGCGTGCATGATGGATCAATACCGCTGTCCCTTGGGCTTTGCCCAGCCCCCTTCATGATGCAACATCGACTGGAGTTTTTGAGCATAGCTCTTTCGTTCGCTCGGCTGCATGGCCTCAATTCGCGCGACCCAGGCATTCTGAACGGTCAGATAGAACGTGTGCCGCGTTTCAGCCTGACGCCGCAGCAGATCAGCCAAGACACGAGAATCGAAAGGTTCAGCCATCAAAGCCGCAATCACGGCCTCTCCTTCAGCCTGCCTGCGCGCCACATAGCTTCCGTGTTCACTTTCGACGCGGCGGCGCAGATCCCGGCGGGTGTCACGGTCCAGATCCCGGAAAATCATCGTACCAACCGAAGGCGGTCGATGATCAGGGTGGCCCCCATCCTTCCACCGCAGCGCCGCCCCCACGGCAAGCCCGGCAACCGCGAGATTTGCTGCCAGTGAAGCCGCAAGAAGAACCTTCAGCCAGGGCCGCATTCCGCTCCGGCGCGGCTCAGGGGAGCCGGGCGTCTCAGGCGCCATTTTGGGCCCTTGGCCTTTGTCTTGTTGGTCAGTGCTCATTCTGTTTCCTCATCCAACAACATGGCCAGGTCGTAACTTTCATAGGGCAAGACCTCCGTCTCGACCGCACCTTTTGCGAAGGTGACCGGATCTGGTACAAAATCAGGTGGCGCCAGGCCGATCCACAGCCCTGCGGCGCAGGCAGCAGCCATACCGCCCATTGCAGGCCACCCCCCTACAGCACGCCAGAACTGCAACCAGCGCTGCATTGCATCTGCGCCAATAGCAGGCCGTCGCAGGAGCCGGGCATCTTGACCGCTTAGCTCGGATTGCACCAAGGCGGCATCCGCAAGGATTCGCGCGCTCAATGCCTCTGGCATTTCAGGCCGAAACTGCCGCGCATCTGCAAACAACGCATCGAGTCGGCTCAGATCATCTTCGGTGTCAGCCATCAGCGTACCCCAGTTCTTCGCGACGTTTGGCAAGGATCCCCGCCAACGTCCGTTTGCCCCGGGCGGTCAGACTTTCGACCGCCTCGACGCTGATTTCCATAATTGTGGCAATCTCAGGATTGGCCAGTTCTTCCAGATGACGCAACACGACCGCCTGTCTCTGCCGCTCGGGCAATTGCATCAAGGCCGCCTGCAATGCATCATTGCGTGCATCCTCCTGCAACTGTTCAGGGGCGCCTTTCGCCGGGTCCGGAGGCTCGGGAACGGCATCAAGATCAAGATGGCCGCCGCGCTGGCGCCGCTTCAGATCGATACAAAGGTTCATCACCACCCGGTACAGCCAGGTCGATATCCGAGCCTGGCCCGGCTGCCAGTCCGGCGCCATGCGCCACAGGCGCAACATCGCCTCCTGTGTGACGTCTTCCGCCTCGGCGCGATTGCCAAGAACACGCATGGCGACACCAAGGGCGCGAGGGCCGAGACGGTCGGTCAGCAACGCTGCCGCCCGACCGTCACCCGCCGCAAAGCGGGCAAGCAAAGCCTCTTCATCAGAAGGCTGCTCGCTCAGCTTGGGCAGGCCTTTTGATGACGCCCTGCCCCTTGATATCTCCGTTCTCTGCAGCACAGTTGATGCTTCAGTCCTGCCCCATGCCTTGCCGTGGCTTTTGACCTGAGTCACGGCCGCAATCCCGGCCTTTGTGGTGTTTTCCGCGCATTTTGGCCCGCGCATCGTCGAACTCTTCTTTCGAGATCGCACCGCTGCCGTCGCTGTCCATGCGCGCGAACATATCACCACGCTCGCGCGGTTTCGGCAACTCGTCTTGGCTGAGCGCACCGTCGCCATCGCTGTCGTGGCGCTTGATCATCCGCGCCGCACGCTCTGCAGCGCGCTTGGCGCCTTCAGCTTCGATTTCTGCCGCCGAAAGCTTACCGTCCCCATCCGTATCGGTGGCCGCAAAGCGAGCCGCACGGTGGGAATCGATCTCGGCCTTGGTCACTTCACCGTTGCCATCGGCGTCCAGCTCTTCAAAAGTCACCTTTGGACCGTGCGCTCCCATACCCGGCTTGGCCAGGGCCGCGGACGCTCCGGTCAGACCTGCAACCGCAACGATGACTGCGATGAATTGCGTATGTTTCATGTCATTTTCCCTTATGTTGGCAACCGCTCTGTGCTGCCTGATGCACAAGAGAAACGCCCCGGTCAGATCTTTCCGTCGCAAAAAAGTGAATTAACCTTGGGCCGGTATTCTTGCGGCATCCAGCCGCAGAGCTTGTGCCCCCCCCTTTTCCTCGGGCAATAAGCGGGCGAACATGGGCACGTAACACAGGATTTTCCATGACCGAGACAGACGCCGTAACGGCCCCCGATATTGAGAACGACCGCCCCACCAAACCGGCCCTCTTCAAAGGCTGGCGCCGTAAGTGCCCCGAGTGCGGCAAGGGCGATCTTCTGCATTCCTATCTCAAGGTGAATGATCGCTGCGGGAACTGCGGCCTCGATCTGTCCGGACACCGCGCCGATGATGGTCCGGCCTATCTGACCATCCTGATCGTCGGACACCTGATGGCGCCGATCCTGCATGTGGTTTATTTTGCCTACAGGCCGGAACCGCTTGTCACCTTTACGATTTTCTCGATTGGATGTCTGGCTTCCTCCTTGTATCTTCTCCCGAGGTTAAAGGGAGTTGTCGTGGCCTACCAATGGGCGCGGCGCATGCATGGGTTCGACGACAGGGCCTGATTCCTTTGCAATAACAACATGGGGGAGAGGCAAATGAGCGGCGCAGATGTGCAAGGCATTACCAGTCAGGACAGATCGGCAATTCGCAATGCCGCCACGGTGATCGCCATCCGTGATCGGATGTCCGACGACCCTCAGGTCCTGATGGGGCAGCGCGGCGCCAAGGCAGCCTTCATGCCGAACAAATTTGTCTTTCCCGGCGGCGCTGTTGATCCGGCCGATGCCTCTGTTCCGCTGGCCGATCCCCTACCAGAGGTCTGCCGCAACCGCCTGTCAGAGCAGGCCCCCGAAGATCTGCATCACGCCCTTGCCGCCGCTGCGATCCGCGAGCTGTGGGAAGAAACCGGCCTTCTTCTGGGCACGCCCGGAGACTGGTCCGGTACAGTGCCGCAGGATTGGCAGACCTTCGCCGAAAGCGGTCATCTGCCCTCGGCTCGGGCGCTGCAATTCGTCTTTCGCGCCCTGACGCCTCCGGGACGGCCACGCCGGTTTGATGCGCGCTTCTTTCTGATAGATGCGGCCGAGATCTCGGGCGATCTGGATGATTTCTCCAAAGCCTCGGACGAGCTGTCCCATCTTCAGTGGATTCCGCTCAGCGAGGTGCGCACCTTCGATCTGCCTTTCATCACCGAGGTGGTGCTGGCAGAGGTCACGGGTCGCATCCGCGACACCAGCCCGCCCGGCAGTGTGCCCTATTTCCGCAACGACGATGAAACCAGCCTGTTTCTGCGCCTCAAAGGCTACCCGATGCCCGACAGCCACTGACGCGTCTTTCGCGTCAGAGCGCCAGCACCAGCGCCAGGATCGACAGGCCGAGCAGCCCCATGCCAATTATCTCGCGCGGCGAGATCTTTTCCTTGAAAAACAGGACCGAAGCCAGAAGCGACAGGACCAGCTCGATCTGGCCCAACGCCTTGACGTAGGCGGCGTTCTGCAAGGTGAAGGCCCAGAACCAGCAGAAAGAGCCCCCCATGCTGGTCAGCCCCACCCAGACCGCCACCCGGCGCGCCTGCCAGACCCGTGTGATTTCACCCTTTTCCCGCAGCGCAAGCCAGATCAGCATGAAGAGGGTCTGCAAGGAGACAACGGCAGACAGGGTGATGCCTGCGCGCAGCATCGGCTCCAGATCGCCCAGTTGCAGGGATGCCCCACGATAACTGACGGCGGAAAAGGCAAAGAGAACGCCCGATCCAAGCCCAAGCAGTGAGGCTCTGTTGGTCAGGTGCTGCCACCAGGCGCCCTGAACGTCCGGGGTTTTGGACAGCACCATAACTGCAGACAGACCAATCAGGATCGCCGCCCAGCCCCATGGGCTGATGCCATCACCCAGCACGATAAGGCCGACAATGGCGGTCTGAATGACTTCGGTCTTCTTGAAGGTGATGCCAACCGCAAAATTGCGCTGCTTGAACAGGGCCACCACGCAAACCGTTGCCAGGATCTGGGCCGTGCCGCCAATGGCTGCAAAGCTCCAGAACCGGGTGCTTAGCTCGGGCAAGCTCTGCCCGGTCGCGGTCAGGTAGGCCGTAAGCGCGGCCAGAATGATCGGCGCCGAATAGGCAAAGCGCGCGAAGGTCGCTCCGCCCGGCGACAGGGTGACGCTGCTCAGCACCTTCTGCAACATGAAGCGCACGGTCTGAAAGCTTGCAGCAGCGATGGAAACGGGGATCCAGGTCAACATGCGCTTGCTTATGAGCGCTTATCGCTGCCTTTGCCAGAGGGGATGCGGCACGGGATCCTTTGCGCGCAAAAGATAGTGACGAAAAACCTGCATGTAGGAGCGATAGATATATCCTCCATTCGCCGCTCCATAAGCGGCTTTGTTGCGGCGGTAGAGACGCGGCAGGGCGTGCCAGGGTACGCCCGGATGCATATGGTGTACTATATGCAGGTTGTTGTTCAGAAACAGGAATGCCAGAAGACCGCGGTCCTCGACCAGGACGGTGCGGGCGTGGGTCTCCTCATGGGCGCGATGTTCGAGAAAGGTGCGGATCTTCAACAGCGCGAGGCCAATATAGGCTGCCACCGCATAGACCCAGACCGGCATTGGGGATAGCCAAACCAGATAGACCACCAACACCGCACCTGCGATGTGCAACAGCCAATCAAGGATGATCTGCCTTTCTCCTGCACGGATCAGGCGCCAATCGCCGATCATGAAACAAACCTGAGAAATAAGCGGCCCCAGCACCATCCGTCCAAGCAGGGTATTGTTCGCCCGCAGAGCCAGCTTTTGCCAGCCCGGCAGCCCGCCCCAAACCCTTGGGCACAGAAAGTTGCTTTCGGGATCATCGTATGGGTCGGTCAGACGCTCGTCCCGATGATGGGCCAGATGGGTGTCGCGAAAACGTCCATAGGGGATGACCAGGTTTAGTGGCAGCGCCATCAGCGCCTCATTCAAGGCCTTGGTGCGAAACGGGTGGCCGTGCAAGGCTTCGTGGCAAAGCGAAGAGTGGAAGGCGATCAGAAAGGCCGCCAGCATTGCAGCAGTCCAAAGGCTGAAATCAGCCAGCCAAAAGACCGAGGCACCCCATGCCCCATAGCACGCGAGGATCAGAGCAAGCGTGCCCCACTCCACCCCGCGCGGCATCAGATCTGAGGGCACCTTGGGCGCCTCAGACATGCGCCCGCCCCCAGGAGATCCCAGCCCAGACCCGTTCATAGATCAGATAGGTCACGAATCCGAGACCAGTGTTCACCAGAGCCATCACGCCGCCCATACTGGCAGACCCAGTCGCCAGAAATCCGACCAGCGTCATCACCGAGAAGCCGATTGCATTCCAGATCACTGCCTTGACCACCGACCGCCTGCGCGTTTCCATTCCGCCTCCTTTCACGGGCATACTTCCTCTTTTTCATTGCTGCACATGGGGATGGCAGCCGTTTGCGGGCAGATTACGAGCGCCTCCTGATGTTCAAAATTCCGAATATGATTAACAAATTTCTGCATCTGTGATATTTGTCACCAATGGATATGAAAATCGACAAACGGTTGCGGGCAAGGCAGTTTCGGGAGCGCCTGAACCGAGCGATGCGCAACCGAAACATGAGCCAAAGCGCTTTGGCCCGCCAAACCGGGGTTGACCGCTCGACCATTTCACAGCTTCTGACCGATCAGGGTGCAAGGCTTCCCAATGCCCATGTGGTGGGGGCCTGCGCTTCTGCGCTTGGTGTTTCTGCGGACTGGCTGCTGAGCCTGTCGGAGCGTCCCGAGAACGCGGCCGAGCTGCTGGCTTCCAGCATGTCGGTCAGCGAGGCCCCCCGCGCCCTGGTGGATGAGCAGATCTTTGACTGGCACCGCGAGGCTGCGGGCTACAAGATCCGCCATGTGCCGGCCGCCCTGCCCGACATGCTGAAAACCCGCGCGTTATTGGAGTGGGAATATGCGCCGCATCTGGGCCGCTCTGCCGATCAGGCCATCGGCGCCTCGGAAGATCGCCTTGCCTGGATGCGTCAGGCCCAGTCCGACTATGAGATCGCAATGCCCACCTATGAGCTGGAAAGCTTTGCACAGGCCACGGGATACTACGAAGGGCTGCCGCTCGAGATCCGGCTTGAGCAACTGGACCATTTCGAACAGATCTGCACCCAGCTTTATCCCAGGCTCAGGATCTATCTTTTTGATGCCAAAAGACTGTTTTCCTCGCCGCTGACCATCTTTGGCCCGCTCCTGTGCGTTTTCTACACGGGCAGCCACTACATGGCTTTTCGCGACCGAGAGCGGGTAGAAACCTTCACCAACCACTTTGACCGGCTGGTACGTGAGGCCGATCTGACCGCCCGCCAGTTTCCCGAAAAGCTGCGCGCTTACAAGGACGACGCCCCCTAGACTTTTGGGTCGGGGTTTTCCGTATGGCCGTCGACCGCGATCACCTGCCCCGACACCAGTCGCGCCGCGTCTGAGCCAAGGAACACCGCCATATTTGCAATATCCTCTGCCCGCACCCAGGAGCGCATAGAAGTGCCCGCCGCATAGCCCTGATAGACCGCATCGCGGCTCATCCCTTTCAGCGCCGCTTCTCGATCCAGCACCCCTTCCATGCGCGGCCCTTCGACAGCGCCGGGACAGATGGCATTGGCGCGGATACCGAATGGCCCCAGTTCCATTGCCAGCGTCTTCATCAAGCCGATCACCGCCCATTTTGCCGCCGAATAGGGCGCGCGGTTGGGATAGCCATAGATCCCGGCGGTGGAGGAGGTCAGGATGATCGCCCCCCGCCCCGCTGCTTTCATCTGGGGCGCGGCATATTTTGCCGATAGAAAAGCCCCTTCGAGGTTGACGCTGACGCAGGCACGCCAGTCGTCCAGGTGGATGTCTTCGACCTGTGCCGTTGGCCCGGCGATGCCAGCATTGGCGCAGAGCACATCAAGCCCTCCCGCCGCCGCGATATCATCAAAGACCGCGCGCATCTGGGTCTCATCCGCCGCATTTGCCACACGGGTCTTCCAGGTTTTCGGTAGCTCCTGCAGCGCCGCCTCATTCAGGTCGGTGACCCAGACCTCCGCGCCAGTCTCCGCAAACGCCTCCCCCATTGCGCGCCCAATGCCAGAAGCGCCCGCCGTGATAAGAACCCGCACAGCGCCGGACCTAACGCGGTGCGCCGATGGCGCGGCCCAGCCCCTCGGGCGTGGGCAGATCGGCATGGGCCTGCGCCAGAGTGGCCAGGTTTTCCGCCAGATGGGCCGCAGGCGGGGCCGAGCGGCGCGTGGCAAGATCCACATGGAGCAGCATATGCTCGCCAGTCGCCAAGAGCCGCTCCCCCTCATACATCTCATGCCAAAGGTGCATCTTCTTGCCCTCAGCCATGATAACGCGGGTTTTCACCTGAATGGGATGACCTGCGTGCACCTCATCGATATGGCGGATATGGGTTTCAGCGGTGAAGAAACTGCCACCCGAGGCGATGTACTCCGCATTACAGCCGATGATCGCCATCAGCCGGTCGGTAGACTGGGCAAAGGCATCCAGGTAGCGGCTTTCGGTCATATGGCCGTTGTAATCGGTCCAATCGAGCGGCACCACACGGTTCAGCGTCAGCACCGGCTGGCTCGGATCGCTGATCTCCGCCATGGTATTGGCAAGCCCCATAGCGCCTTCCCGCGCCTTGTCATGGGCGTTCTGAAGCGCACCCGCGCCCCAGTTGGTGTTGCCCAGCGCCCGCATCATACCAACAAGGTTGTCATCGCGGATCCGTTCCAGTTCGCGGATGGAATATTTGCCCGACTGGGCATCGGACTGGCCCGCGATCAGATCGACCAGTTCGTCGTTGAACTCGGGCACATCCATCAGCTTGGTCCAGGGCCAGCTGAGGCAGGGGCCGAATTGCGCCAAGAAGTGCTTCATGCCCGCTTCACCGCCCGCCACGCGGTAGGTCTCAAACAGGCCCATCTGCGCCCAGCGGATGCCAAAGCCATAGCGGATGGCATTGTCGATCTCTTCCGTCGTGGCGATGCCGTCCTTCACCAGCCACAGCGCCTCGCGCCAGACGGCCTCAAGGAAGCGATCCGCCACATGGGCGTCGATTTCCTTTTTCAGATACAGGGGATACATGCCAATCCCGATGATGATCTCTTTGGCCTTTTCGATCACCTCCGGGCTGTTCGCATCCGTTGCCACGACCTCGACCAGCGGCAGCAGGTAGACCGGGTTGAAGGGGTGCGCGACGACGATCTGCGCGGCGTTATCGAACCCCTCCTGAAGTTGCGATGGCTTGTAGCCAGAGGTCGAAGAGCCGATCACCGCGCCGCGTGCCACATGATCCTGCAGCTCGGCGTAGACCTTCTGCTTCAGATCGAGCCGCTCGGGCACGCTTTCCTGCACCCAAGTGGCGCCTGCGACCGCCTCGGCAATGGTTGGGTGGAAGGTCAGCGCGCCTTCAACAGGCAATGCGACATTCCCCAGCCCCGGCAGCGCGCGGCGCGCATTGCCAAGAACCTCGGCGATCTTGCGCTCTGCCTCGGGGTCGGGGTCGAACACCCGCACGTTCCATCCGTTCAACAGGAACCGCGCAGCCCAGCCGCCGCCAATAACCCCACCGCCGATGATTGCTGCTGTTTTCATGTTGTCATTTCCATTCGCATTTGACTGTGCCCTTTGAGCGCAGAGTGGTCTTTTCGGAATGCACCCTAACCCTAAGGTTTGCCGCCCTGTCTTACTTCGCCACCGGCGCGCGCTTCACCAGGCCCAGCTTTTCGCGCACCTCGGCGGGGCCGATCACGCGGGCGCCCATGTTCGCGATGATGGTGCCTGCGCGTTCCACCAGCTGCCAGTTCTCGGCCAGAACGCCTTTTTCCAGCCAGAGGTTATCCTCAAGGCCGACGCGCACATTGCCGCCCGCCAGGACCGAGGCCGCCACATAGGCCATCTGATCGCGCCCCAATGAGAAGGCAGACCAGTCCCAATCACCGGGCACATTATTGACCATCGCCATGAAGGTATTGAGGTCATTGGGCGCGCCCCAGGGCACCCCCATGCAGAGCTGCACCAGCGCGGGGCTGGTCAGGATGCCCTCAGAAACGAGTTGTTTGGCGAACCACAGATGACCGGTATCAAAGGCTTCGATCTCGGGCTTGACGCCAAGGTCGGTCATCATCTGCCCCATGGCGCGCAGCGTGCCGGGGGTGTTGGTCATCACGTAGTCGGCCTCGGCAAAGTTCATGGTGCCGCAGTCGAGCGTGCAGATCTCGGGCAGGCATTCGGCCACATGGGCCATGCGCGCGGTGGCGCCGATCATATCGGTGCCGGCTTCCTTGACCGGCAGCGGATTTTCCACGTCACCGAAGACGATATCGCCGCCCATGCCTGCAGTCAGGTTCAGCACCACATCGGTGTCACTGTCGCGGATGCGGTCGGTGACTTCGCGGTAAAGCCCCAGATCGCGGCTGGGCGCGCCGGTTTCGGGATCGCGCACGTGGCAGTGCACCACGGCAGCGCCCGCCTTGGCCGCAGCGATGGCGCTTTCGGCGATCTGCTGCGGGGAGCGGGGCACATGCGGGCTGCGGTCCTGGGTGCCGCCCGATCCGGTGACGGCGCAGGTGATGAATACGTCGCGGTTCATGGTCAGAGGCATGTTTGGGTTTTCCCCTCGATGTACAGGGTTTTGCCGTGGGTTATCCCCAGGCTCCTCCCCAGATTCCTGTTTGCTTTGGCGCTTACTGTGCCTCAGCCTTGGAAGGAACAGTTGACGCAAAGCGAATCCCACTTGATGAAATCCGCGAAAAACATCCTGCAGCCCGAGCATCGCCCGCTGAAATGCGCGGTCCTGGTGCTGGACGAATGCAACACGCTCTCCTTTGCGGCGGCGGTCGATCCGATGCGGGCGGCCAACCGGCTGGCGGGGCGCTGCGCCTTTGATTGGGATTACATCGGTGCCACCGACCAGCTGCCGATGCTGACCAGCGGATTGACGGTCCCGACCACCCCCTTGTCACGGCTTGAGAGCTGCGATCTGCTGATCGTGGTCGCGGGGTTCCAACTTGCCCGCCACGCAACCCCCAGCCTTCTGGCCGGTTTACGACGCATCGCAGGCACCGGCGCCACGATCGCTGGCATTGACGGTGGTCCCTGGCTGATGGCCGAGGCAGGTCTGCTGGACGACCATCCCGCCACCACCCATTGGGAGGATCTGGAGAACTTCTCGGCCCGTTTTCCGGATGTGGATTGCCGCAGCGATCGTTTCACCGTGTCAGAGGGACGGCTGACCTCGGGCGGAGCGACCCCGGCGATCGAGATGATGCTGCATATCATCAGCGCCCGCCACGGCGCCGGGTTCGCCGCACGTGTGGCGGGGCTGTTCCTCTACGATGGCCCCACCAGCGCCCCGCGCCCGCAAAGCCGTTTGGGCGGGCACAAGCACAATGCGCTGACCGCCAAGGCCAACGCGCTGATGGAGGCCGCGCTGGACGAGCCGATGCCTCTAGCGCAGATCGCCGAGACGCTCGGCACCAGCCCCCGCAGCCTACAGCAGCAGTTCCGCCTGCGGCTGAACACCACGCCGCAGGATCACTACCTGCAGCTGCGCCTGGCCGAAGCGCGCCGCCTGGTGACCGATACGGATCTGCCGCTGATGGATGTGGCGATGGCAACCGGGTTCACCTCGCAGTCAAGCTTTGCCCGCGCATTTCGATTGGCCCATGGCACATCAGCCCGCGATCTGCGCATGGCGCGCAATGACGCGCAAACGACCAGCTATTCCGCACATGGGCCCAGCGCAGAGGACCCTCGCCCGATCACCCATTGAGCGCGCGAGATTTCCAGCCATCGAAACCTTCCACATGAAATCGGTGACGCTCCCGCGCAGCCTCGGCACATGAATCATGTGTCTCGGCCCCTTGGGCCCGGCTCGGCGCAAAAGCGCCGAGCCGGGCCCAAGGCCGCCAAGGGGTATCGGCATCAGCCGATGCACCTGCGGGCGCGGGAGTGCCTCCTCGCCATTGACAGATCAATACGGCATCGGATGCGCGCGATGGACCGCGTCGATCTCAGCCAACACCTCATCGCTGAGCGTAACCTCAACCGATTTCAGCGCATGTTCGAGCTGCGGCACAGTTGTCGCACCAAAGATGGCCGAGGCCATGAAGGGGCGCGTGCGGCACCAGGCCAGCGCCATATGCACAGGATCCAGCCCATGCTTGCGCGCGATCTCAAGATAGGCGTCGACCGCCCCGTAGACACGCGGGGAATGGCGGCCACCAAGATCCGGGTTCAGCGTCTTGCGTGATCCCTCTGGCACTGCACCGTTCTGGTATTTACCAGTCAAAAGCCCCGTGCCCAGCGGTGAAAAGGCCATCAGCCCCACATCCTCGTTCACACTCAGCTCTGCCAGATCCGTGTCATACAGGCGGCACAGGAGCGAATATTCGTTCTGAATCGAAGCTACGCGCGGATAGCCCTTTTCCTCTGAGAGGCGCAACCATTGCGCGGTGCCCCAGGCGCTTTCGTTCGAAAGACCAAAGGCGCGGATATTGCCTTTGTCGACCTGCACCTGCAGCGCCTCAAGACAGTCCTCCATATTGGCGAGGGTCTCTTCCCGGTTCTGCCCCGAGGGGTCATAAGTCCAGTTCTTGCGGAACATGTAGCTGCCCCGGTTGGGCCAGTGGAACTGATAAAGGTCGATGTAGTCGGTCTTCAGACGCTTCAGCGAGCCTTCAATCGTGGGTGCGATGGTCTTGGAAGAGATCGGCTCTCCGTCGCGCACCGCCGCCAGCCCCTCGCCGGAGTGTTTGGTCGCGAGGATGTAGTCACCGCGCCGCCCAGTCTTGGCGTTCCAGTTGCCGATGATCGCTTCGCTGTCGCCCACCGTTTCCTTGCTGACCGGATTCACCGGATACATCTCGGCGGTGTCGACAAAGTTCACGCCCGCCGCCAGCGCCATGTCGATCTGGGCATGGGCCTCTGCCTCGGTGGTCTGGGTGCCAAAGGTCATCGTGCCAAGGCACAGTTCGGACACCATCATTCCGGTGCGGCCCAAGGGGTTCATTTTCATCTCGCGTGGTCCCTGTCTGTCGTGTTGCGCCAGACAGTAGGTCCGATCTGCCGAAGTGCAACCCCGCTTGCCAAGGTCGCTTTTCCCGTCTCCGACCCTTGCCGCCCCCTGAAAAATCGCAGAGCCTGCGTCAGGACTGACAAGGGAGAGCCTAATGCCGCAGACCATCACCAAAGGCGTCAAAGCCTTGCTCGCCGAAGCCAATGCCATGGTCGACACCATGTCCATCGAAGAGGCCAAGGAGAAAGCGCAGGACGAGGGCTATATCTTTGTCGATCTGCGCGACATCCGGGAACTGCAACGCTCTGGCATGATTCCGGGTGCTTTTTCCTGTCCGCGCGGCATGCTCGAATTCTGGATTGATCCCGAAAGCCCCTATCACAAGCCGATTTTCAACCAGGACAAGACCTATGTCTTCTATTGCGCCAGCGCCTGGCGATCGGCGCTGAGCGCCCGCATCGCGCAGGAGATGGGGCTATCTCCTGTGCTGCATCTTGAAGGCGGCTTTACCAAATGGGTCGAAGACGGCGGCCCCGTCGTTCCGCGCGAAGGCTGATCTGCCGGAGTAACCCCATTATGGACAGGCCGGGGATAGCCCCCCTCTCCCGTTCCACACCAATATGCGCATTGAGAACAAAAAGTGAACATGGTAGCATTTCATCATGTCGATTCACCCCAGTGCCTCTCGCCTTCTGGCCGCCAGTCAGGCTTTGTCATTGCCGCGCCAAACCCACCGGGCAGGCCGTCTTGCCCTGCTGAAAGACGCCGCCCTGCTCAGGGGGCGTGCCCATGAAGCCTGCGGGCGCGCACGGTGCAGTTTTGCCCTGTGGCTGGCGGGGGCAATGCACGGTCCAGTGGTGTGGGTTTCAGCACCGCAAGAGAACACTCATCTGAACCCGGACGGGATCTCTGATTTTGCGGATCCGGCCCGGTTCCTGTGGATCACCCCCTCCCGGCAGGATGATATCCTCTGGGTCATGGAAGAAGCCCTGCGCTGCGGCGGCGCCCCGCTTGTGGTGGCAGAGCTGTCCAGCCCCCCAGCCATCACACCGGTGCGCCGCCTGCATCTGGCCGCAGCAGCCGGCGCAACAGCCGCCCCGGACGGCCTCCCACCTCTGGGCCTTTTGCTGACACCCGGTGACGGTGGCGGCCAGGGCATCGAAAGCCGCTGGTCCATGCAGCCCGCTCATCAGGAGCGCCATCGCTGCTGGCAGTTGGAGCGCCTGCGGGCCCGCGCCCAGCCCCCGCGCCAATGGAAGGTCACGCAGCCCGCACCGCGCGCTCCGCTGGTCGAGGCAACTGCGGATGGCGACTCCCAGCTCATGGCACATGCTGCAGCTTCAAACAGGGCAGTGGCCCTCCCGCGTCTGCGGGATCCATCGGCTGCGCCTCTGCACCCCTGACCGACTTGGGCCCAGCGCCGGGCTATGCCCGGCGCTGGGCCCAAGGGGCGAAGGTCACCGAAAGGTGGCCGCCGCTGCGCGGGAGGGCCACCAGACGAAAAAGAAATCCGTCCCATCGTTCGAATGCGACCACAAATGCCGTAAATCACTAGGCATCGTGCACAAATGCAGTCACAGTCCGCCCTGTCATGCGCCTGATCTTATCCTTTGCCGCCCTCTTCCTGTCGGTCATTCTGCTGCAACTCTCTGCGGGGGGCGTCGGGCCGCTTGATGCCATCTCGGGCCTCACACTGGGGTTCAGCAAGGAGGAAATCGGCCTTCTGGGATCGGCTCATTTCTTTGGCTTCTTCATCGGCTGCTGGTGGGCACCCCGGCTGATGGGCGCCGTTGGGCATTCGCGTGCCTTTGCCGTCTGCACGGCCCTTGGCGCCATGGGGTTGATTGGCCACACATTGACCGAAGCGCCCCTGGCCTGGGCAGCCATGCGCATCGCATCGGGGCTCTCGGTCGCGGGCTGCTATACGGTAATCGAGGCCTGGATGAACGCCAAGGTCACAAATGAGAACCGTGGGCGGGCCATGGGCACTTACCGACTGGCGGACCTCATCGCCTCGCTTGCAGCGCAGTTGATGATCGCGGTTCTGCCCCCTGCCTCTTATGTCTCCTACAATCTTTTGGCCCTTCTGTGCTGCGCCGCCCTTCTGCCGCTGACCCTGACCCGCGCCAGCCAGCCCTCCATGCCAGCCGCTCCGCGCCTGCGCCCCGGCCTTGCCTGGCGCTGCTCACCGCTGGCAGTTGTGGGTGTGATCGTGGCCGCCATCGGAGCGGCCTCTTTTCGCATGGTCGGGCCGATCTATGGCACCGAAGTGGGCCTTGAGCTGAACCAGGTCGCGTTTTTCCTGGCCGCATTCGTACTTGGCGGAGCACTGGCGCAATATCCGGTGGGCTGGCTTGCGGATAAATTCGATCGCCGCTGGGTTCTGATCTGGCTTTCGGCAGCCGCCATCCTGTCCTGTGGCCTGACCGTGATGATCTCGGGCTACAGCACCGAAGCCACGATGCTGATGGCCGGGCTCTTTGGGCTGGCGGCCTTCCCGGTCTTTTCCGTCTCATCCGCCCATGCCAACGATTTTGCCACCTCCGATGAGAGGGTCGAACTGGCCGCTGCCCTGATGTTCTTCTATGCGCTTGGCGCGATTGCGGCCCCCTATATCTCATCGGTTCTGATCGGAAGTTTCGGCCCCAAAGCCCTGTTCGCCTTTATCGCGCTTGGCCATCTGGCATTGATCGTCTTTGGCCTCTCCCGCATGCGCTCGCGCCCAACACCGGACGAGCGCACCAATTACGTCTATGCACCGCGCACCTCCTTTACCATTGGCCGCCTCACCAAGGGGGAGCGGGAAAACCGGTAACGGAAAAAGACGAAAAAAGGGCCGGAGACAACCGGCCCTTTGCTCATTCTGGAATTGGCTTACGCCTTGCCTGTCTCGACCTGGTCTGCCCCGACAGTGTCCGCCGCTTCCGAGACTGCGGCTTCGCCTTGTGTCGCACCACCGGCAGGTTCGGGAGAAACGCCCAAGGCACCGCTGGTGATCCCGGCCACGCCGTCCTCCATCGACAGGCCAAGCTCTTCGCCCAGTTTCTTGAGAGCAGGCATCTGCACCGCCATACCCATGATGGAATCCAGCGCCTGGTTCACGACGGGTTTATCGCCGCCGCCCGCAGAGGCCGCCACCGAGCCAGTACCACCCGCGCCAGCGCCCATGCCGCCCACCTGGTGGATCTTGATCGAGTCGATCTTCTCCGCAGGTTTGACCATTTCGGCCACGATGGACGGCATCGCCTCGATCCGAGCCAGATCCACCTTGAAGCGGATCTGCGCCTCCGAGAGGACATTATCCGCCTCTACGATGGCGCGCTTACCTTCAGCCTCGGCCAGCATGTCGTTCTTCTTGGCCTCGGCACGGATGTTGAGCGCATCGGCTTCGGCCTGCGCCTCTTCGCGGCGGGCCTCGGCGCGGTCGGCGGCGGCTTCCTTTTCCGCCTGGGCAGCAAGGCGAATGCCGGTCGCCTGACGCTCTGCCTCGCGCGTGGCTTCGATCAGCACAATCTGCTTCTGACGCTCGGCCTCGGCGACCTGACGGGCGGTGGCCACCGCTTCGGTCGCCTTGGTGGCTTCGGCGCGGGCAAGGTCAGCCGAGGCACGGGCGCGGCTTTCCTCTTCGGATTTCTGCGCGATGATGATCTGGCGCTCCTGTTCAGCCACTTCCAGCTCGCGCTCTTTCGAGATTTCGGCCTCGCGGATCTTGCGCTCACGCTCGATGTCGGCGGCGCGGATGGCCTCTTCCCGCGCAATCCGTGCCCGTTCGGTTTCGCGCACGCTGTCCTCGGTGCGAGCTGCGATTTCCGCCTCTTGTGCCACGCGCATGGTTTCGACCTTTTGCTTCTGCTCGATCCGGGCCTGTTCCTCGTCCTGTTCGATCAGCAGCTTCTGACGCTCGGCCTCCATCGCGGCGCGGCGCACAGCGACATCCGCCTCCGCATCGATCTGGGCGCGTTCCTTTTTCGAGACCGCAATCACCTCGGCCAGCCGGCGCATACCCACCGCGTTAAAGGCGTTGTTCTCGTCCAGCGCCTCGAACGGGGTCTGGTCGAGCGCCGTCAGAGAGACGGATTCCAGCGACAGGCCGTTCTTGAGCAGGTCTTCGGAAACCGCATTCTGCACCTCCTGCACAAAGTCGGCGCGGTTTTCATGCAGCCCGTCCATGGTCATCTGCGCTGCAACAGCACGCAGACCATCGATAAGTTTACCTTCGATCATCTCGCGCAGCTGCTCCACATCGAAGGTGCGGCTGCCAAGGGTCTGGGCCGCGCGGGCAATCCCCTCAAAGGTAGCATTGACCGAGACGTAGAACTCAACGCCCACATCGACGCGCATCCGGTCCTGGGTGATCAGGGCCGCCTCACCGTCGCGCTTCACCTCAAGGCGCAGGGTCTTCATGTTGACCGGGCTGACCTCATGCAGCAGCGGCACCACCAAAGTGCCCCCATCCATGATCACCTTCTTGCCACCAGCCCCTGTCTTCACAAGGCTGATCTCGCGGGTCGAACGCCGATAGAGACGCCCAACTACGAGGCCCACTAGGGCCAGAAAAACCAGAACACCAGGTACAGCAATCAGCAGAAACTCAAACTTCATTGAGAAACCTCCCTTTGGGACAAAAGTTAGAATTCTATCGTCAAGCTTATTCGGAGACGGCAACAAGCACGTAGCTCCCCTTGCGCCGATCCCGGATCACCAGAACCTCGGTGCCCTGGGCAATGGTCTCCCCCTCTTTCAAGGGTTCAGCGCGCAGGTAGTGGGCATTGCCATAGCCATCGATGACGCGCACTTCGGCCGGGCGCCCCTTGGCGGCGGTGCCTTGGGTAACGGTGCCGCGGCGACGCCCCAGGTTGCGCTCTGACAGGACCTCGGTTTCGGTCTGAGGCAGGAGCCGTGCAAAACCCGCGCCAAAGACCCGCGCGAACCAGAAGGAAAACGCCCCAGCGGGAATGGCCGCGACCCAGGCCGGAGCCGTCAGGCCAAAGGTCGAGGACAGCACCACCTGCAGGCCCATGCCCGACAGGCCAAAGCCCAGCAGAATAGCGCCGAGCCAGATCACCGTCGGCATGCGGCCCAACCCGAGCCAACCAGCCAGGCCCGCCGGTGCCGAAACACCTGCGTCAACTGGCGTATCCGGGGTAAGCTCCAGATCCAGATCCGCATCCGGCAGCTCCAGATCGGCGGCGTCAATGCCCTCAACCCCGCCCAGATCCGCACCATCAAGGTCAAGATCGAAATCACCGACCTCTCCTGCACCGACATCCAGATCCGCATCTCCATCAGCGCCGATCAGACTGCCCCCAAGCAGCAAGGCCACCAGTTCCAGCACCATCAGGCCGGTCAGCAGCGCAAGCGCAAGGGTAAAGGGGGCAAAGGCGCCCTCTAGCAGAAATTGCAGCATCTAGATACGGACCTCTCAACTCGGATTCGAATAAGTATGCGATAGTATACAATGTATATGGGAAGGCTTTTCGCCCGTTTCAACCCCCACCCCCGTACAACCCGCGGGCACGATGGCCGGGAGCCCCTTGATAGACAAGAGAAAACTCGGCCCTGCGATGGAAAGACCGGATTTCCAAGGAAAGCCACGGGCGGGGTTCCCGCCGCCCCCGCCATGCGTTAGACGGTCAGTCAAAGCGACATGTGGATGGATGGTATGGAACGCATTCTGATTACCTCGGCGATCCCTTACATCAACGGGATCAAACATCTGGGCAACCTCGTGGGCAGCCAGCTGCCGGCCGACCTTTATGCGCGTTATCAGCGCGGGCGCGGCAATGAGGTGATGTTCCTCTGCGCCACAGATGAACACGGCACCCCGGCCGAGCTGGCCGCCGCCAAGGCGGGCAAGCCGGTTGCGGAGTATTGCGCCGAAATGCACGATGTACAGGCTGAAATCGCCAAGGGCTTTTGCCTCAGCTTTGACCACTTCGGGCGCTCTTCCAGCCCGCAGAACCACGCGCTGACCCAGCATTTCGCGGGCAAGCTGGCCGAGGCCGGTCTGATCCGCGAAGTGGTCGAAAAGCAGGTCTATTCCAACGCCGATGGTCGCTTTCTGCCGGACCGCTATATCGAGGGCACCTGCCCCAACTGCGGGTTCGAGAAGGCGCGCGGCGATCAGTGTGAGGAATGCACCAAGCAGCTGGATCCCACCGACCTGATCAACCCGCGCTCGGCTATTTCCGGCTCGACCGATCTGGAAGTGCGCGAGACCAAGCACCTGTACCTCTGCCAATCCGCCATGAAGGACCAGCTCGACGCCTGGATCGACAGCAAGGCCGATTGGCCCGTGCTGACCACCTCGATCGCAAAGAAATGGCTGCACGATGGTGACGGGCTGCAGGATCGCGGCATCACCCGTGATCTTGTTTGGGGTATCCCGGTCAAGAAGGGCGAGGACGACTGGCCCGGCATGGAAGGCAAGGTCTTCTATGTCTGGTTCGACGCCCCCATCGAATACATCGCCTGCGCCAAGGAATGGGCCGATGCCAACGGCAAAGCAGATGCCGAGTGGGAGCGCTGGTGGCGCACCGACAAGGGCGCGGAGGATGTGAAATACGTCCAGTTCATGGGCAAGGACAACGTGCCCTTCCACACCCTGTCCTTCCCGGCCACCATCCTCGGCTCTGGCGAGCCGTGGAAGCTGGTCGATCACCTCAAGTCCTTCAACTACCTCAACTATGATGGCGGCCAATTCTCCACCAGCCAGGGGCGCGGCGTCTTTATGGATCAGGCGCTTGAGATCCTGCCCGCCGATTACTGGCGCTGGTGGCTCTTGAGCCATGCGCCCGAAAGCAGCGATTCCGAATTCACCTGGGAGAACTTCCAGCAGTCGGTGAACAAGGATCTGGCCGATGTTCTGGGCAATTTCGTCAGCCGCATCACCAAGTTCTGCCGCTCCAAGTTCGGCGAAGAGGTGCCCACGGGCGGCGCATACGGCGAACAGGAAACGGCGCTGATCCAAGAGCTGACCAGCCGCCTGCGTGCCTATGAGCAGCACATGGAAGCAATGGAGGTGCGCAAGTCCGCGCAGGAGCTGCGCGCGATCTGGGTTGCGGGCAACGAATATCTGCAATCGGCCGCGCCCTGGTCAGTCTTCAAGGAAGACCCCGAGCGCGCCGCAGCACAAGTGCGCCTGGGTCTGAACCTGATCCGCTTTTATGCGGTCCTCAGCGCGCCCTTCATCCCAGAGGCCAGCGCAAAGCTGATGGAGGCGCTGAACAGCTCCGACACGGAATGGCCCAGCGACGTGGCCGCAGCGCTCTCTGCGCTACCTGCCGGGCATGGGTTCACCGTGCCGGAGGTGCTCTTTGCCAAGATCACCGACGAGCAGCGCGAAGACTGGCAGGCGCGGTTTTCTGGCACGCGCGACTGAGCCACTGTGCTATCAACTATGCAAAGGCCACCTTCGGGTGGCCTTTTCCTTTGCAAGGCAGCGCCTTGCCCTGAGATGCGGAGCGACTCACCGGTCAAACTCCATTGCGCAGGCGACAAACCATTGTGCACTGCGCAAAAACCAGCCGTTTAAATTCGGTACGTTGCCTCGGATTCGGGAACAATCAGCGCAGAAATCTAATTTCCGACTAAAAAACTCAGATTGACAAAGATGAGTAAATAAATCAGGTATAAGGCAATCCAGCCAACCTGGCGCATGTCAGGCCAGCCCGAATGAACCGAGACAACCAACATGCGTCATCATGTCGAATCCTGCCCCAAACCAGACCGTGCGCACGCCCGCACCTGACTACCAGGACAGTCTTTCACAGATCTGGCCGGAGGTCTTTGCGCGTTCCGGCACGCTTTCTGGCTTTTGCCTTGAGTGGTTGCTGGACCGGGCCGAATTCGACAGGGCGGATTTCAAGAATGGGCATTCCTCATGAACCAGATCACTCCTGAACCGGTGGCTGCAACCGCCACCACCGAAGCCTTTCCGACCTACCACGCCGAGGACCTGACCCGCGGCGGCATTCAGGCGCGGATTCTGCTGAACGGACAGATCTACAGCCTGCGCATCACCCGCGCTGGCAAGCTGATCCTGACCAAGTAACTCCGCATCGCCCGCCAACGCAGACCGGTGCCAGACGCCTCACACCAACTCGATTTTTTGAAGACCAGACAAGGATCACACCGATGAAGTCTCTGTTTCGCACCGGAACCGCCCTGGCAGGCCTCGCCATGGCGGGCAGCACGGCATTGGCCGCAAGTGCAGCGCCGCAGAAAGGCGCCGTACTGACCACCTACGCGGACATCGCTCAGGCCACCTATGAGGACAGCCTGACCATAGCCAGGAAACTGCAGGATGCGGTGGAAACCCTGATCTCTGCCCCGTCGGCCGAAGCTCTGCAGGCCGCTCGCGCTGCATGGCTGGCCGCGCGTGTGCCCTATCAGCAGTCCGAGGTGTTCCGCTTCGGCAATGCCATCGTCGATGACTGGGAAGGCAAGGTGAACGCCTGGCCGCTGGACGAAGGGCTGATCGACTATGTGGACGCCTCCTACGGCGGGCCCTCGGATGAAAACGCCCTTGCGGCGCTGAATGTCATTGCGAACCCGACCTTTGAGCTGTCCGGCAAGACCATAGACACCAGCGAGATCACCCCCGCCCTGCTGGAGGAAACCCTGCACGAGGCGGACGGCGTCGAGGCCAATGTCGCGACCGGCTATCACGCCATTGAATTCTTGCTTTGGGGCCAAGACCTGAACGGCACAGATCATGGCGCGGGCAACCGCCCCTGGACTGACTATGCCACAGGCGAAGCCTGCACGGGCGGCAACTGCGAGCGCCGCGGTGCTTACCTCAAGGCGGCGACAGAGCTTCTGGTGTCGGATCTGGAATGGATGACGGCGCAATGGGCCGAGGGCGGTGACGCACGTGCCGAGGTGATGTCGGAGGAAGGCGCCGGGATCGTCGCCATGCTGACCGGCATGGGCTCGCTCTCTTACGGTGAGCAGGCCGGTGAGCGGATGCGCCTTGGCCTGATGCTGAACGACCCCGAAGAAGAGCATGACTGTTTCTCGGACAACACCCACAACAGCCATTATTATGACGGCCTTGGAGTACAGAACGTCTACTTGGGTGAATATGTCCGCGTGAATGGTGAACTTGTGTCGGGCGCCTCCTTGTCGGATCTGGTCGCTGCTGCGGATGCAGACCTTGACGCCGAACTGCGCGGCAAGCTGGCCGGTACCATGCTGGCTCTGGGTCGGATCAAGACCGCTGCAGAGGCCGGTTTCTCTTACGACCAGATGCTGGAACAGGGCAATGCAGCGGGCGAGGCGCTGATCATGGGCGGCGTGAACGGATTGATCGACCAGACCCGCTCGATCGAACGCGCGGTTGCCGCCTTGAAACTGAGCGATATCGCATTCGAGGGGTCTGACAGCCTTGACAATCCTTCGGCAGTCTTTGAATAAGTGAGGCATATGTAATAACATTACATGTCTGACAATAGGTCATCCTGATCGCAACGCGCCGTCAGGATGACCACCCCCTGAAAGAGATACCTGATGAAAACCAAGACATCCCTGGCGCTGGCTTTCGGCGCCCCTTTTTATGCTGTGCGCAACAACCGCACAGGCGGAGTTTACCTGGGAAGGTGAAATCGAGATCGGCAACGAACAAGTCGTTTCCTCCGACGCCCCTGCCAATGAAATCCGCGACACCTACCTGATGATCACGGCCACCGGCACCTACACCTTTGGCAATGGCGTTGCGCTGTTTTCGACACTGACCGCTGAAAGCGTCACGGACGCCACCGACGACCGGACCTTTGACGACATGGGCCTTTACGTTGAAGAGCTTGGCCTCAGCTTTGGCATCGGACAGGCAACAACGGTTTCGATTGGTAAGCTGCACCCCGTCTTTGGCACCGCCTGGGACGATGCTGCAGGCTTTTTCGGCAGCACCCTGGCCGAAGATTATGAGCTCTCAGAACAGATCGGTGTGCTGGCCGATATCGAACTGGATGGAGCAGGCACGCTGTCCTTTGGCATTTTCTTTGCCGACGACACCGGGCTCAGCCGTTCCTGGGGAGAAGATCGCGGTCGCAATCGCGCTTCGGCCGGCGGTGCCGGCAACACCGGCGAGTTGGACAACTTTGCGATCCAATGGGCGCATAGCGTCGGCGGCACTCGTTTTCACGTCGGCGCCCGGCACCTGAGCGCCAGCGCGGGCGATGTGGATGACGAGCAGGGCTTTGTGGTTGGCCTTGGCCACTCATTTGCCGGTGGTCTCGACATCTTTGCAGAAGCGGCCACATTCTCAAACTTTGGCGGCGGCGCGGATGATGCAACCTTTGCCACTCTGAACGCCGCCTATGGTGTGGGCCAATGGACCTTCTCGGGTACCTTGGCGCGCCGCGACCTAAACAGCGCGGGCGACACCGACCTGATCTCCCTTGCCGCAGACTATGAGTTCAAAAACGGAATGACCCTTTCGGGTGCACTTGCGCAGACCGATGATTCTGGCGTTGAGGACACCACGCTGGGTCTTAGCCTCGTCATTCCGCTGGGCGGCTGAATTTTCCCTCGGTTTTGATTGGAGATATCCAATGAAACCGGACTGGGCCGCATATTCTGCGGCCCTTTTTTGTTGTTCAGCAATGACGACACAAAAAGGTGACAGAAAAAATCAAGATTACACCTTGCTTACTGACTTTTTTTGTCAGATATTTCATCATCAACCACGGACACCTGTTTGACCAGCGCCCGGAACGCCAAGATGATAGTCTGCCACTGCACCCAGATCACCGATCACGACATCCACGCCGCCATCGACTGGATGCGAGCCGCTGACCCGGACACCATCATCACACCGGGAAAAATCTATCATGCCTTGGGCAAATCTGCTGATTGTGGCGGATGTATGCCGCTCTTCCTCGACACCATGCGAAGCAATGCTATGGTCAAGGTACCTGCGCAGCTGCAAAATTTGCGCACGCCACACAGACAGGAGACCAGCCATGAAGGGCGACCCAACCGTCATCGAGTATCTCAACAAAGCCTTGCGCCATGAGTTGACCGCCGTCAGCCAGTATTGGCTGCACTACCGGATGCAGGACGACTGGGGCCTTGGCAGCATGGCCAAGAAAAGCCGCGAAGAAAGCATCGAAGAGATGGAGCACGCGGACAAGCTGATTGCGCGGATCCTCTTCCTGGGCGGCCACCCGAACCTGCAGAAACTTGACCCTCTGCGCATTGGTCAGACCCCGAAGGAAACGCTGGAATGTGATCTGGCCGCCGAGGTCAGCGCAAGGGCGCTCTACAAAGAGGCCCGCGAAGCCTGCAATACCGCAGGCGACTATGTGACCATGAAGCTGTTTGAGGAGTTGATGGCCGACGAGGAAGGTCATATCGATTTCCTCGAAACCCAGCTCGAACTGCACGACCGTATCGGTGCCGAAAACTATGCACAACTCAACGCCACCAAAATGGAAGAGGCCGAAGAGTAACCTCTGCCTGGCTGCGGCCCTGCTCGCAGCCAGCCTTGCCGCCCCCTCCGGGGCGCTGAACCTCAGCCAGCTGTCCCTTGGCGATCCGCATCTCGCAGTCATCCCTCGCACCGAAGACGACACCGCGCGCATCAGTCAGATCACGGCCCCTGCAACCGACTTCAGTACTGCCGAACCCTATGAGCTCCTGCCTGCGGGCGCCGCCACCGTGCGCGTCCGCAGCGATGACGAGGCGTTTTCTCAACACTCTGCCAACCTTTCATTCGAGCAGGAATTGGAATTCAAGCTCGGCAACGGATTGTTCAAGAAGATCTGGGTCTTCTCCCCCTCCTCAACCCGCGCCTCGGACGGTTTGGGCCCGCTTTACAACGCGCGCTCCTGCCAGCGGTGTCACATCAAGGACGGGCGCGGTCACGTGCCTGAGGGAGCAGACTACAGCTCTGCTTCGATGTTCCTGCGCATTTCGATCCCCGGCCCCGTCCCGGCTAAGTTGCATGCGATCAAGGATTACATCGGCACCCTGCCCGATCCGACATATGGCGGACAGCTTCAGGATTTCTCCGCCCCCGGTATCGCACCCGAATATCGACTCGGCATCCAATACGAGGAAGTGCTCGTCACGCTGAACGGCGGTGAGACCGCTTCCTTGCGCAAACCCGTATATCGCGCGACGGACCTTGGCTATGGTCCCTTGCACCCGCAGGCGATGCTGTCTCCACGCGTTGCCCCTTCGATGATCGGTCTTGGCCTGCTGGAAGCGATCCCGGCAGCCGATATCCTCGCTGCTGCCGACCCCGATGACATGGACGGGGACGGCATCTCAGGCCGCGCCAATCTGGTCTGGTCGACAGAGTTTCAACAGATCATGCTCGGACGCTTTGGCCTCAAAGCCGGGATGCCGACCGTGCATGAACAATCCGCCGCTGCCTTTTCGGGCGATATCGGCATTTCCACGCCGCTCTTTCCCGCCGCCTGGGGAGACTGCTCTGCCGCGCAGACGGCTTGCCGAACAGCGCCCCACGGGGACGCCGACGCACGCGAGACCGAGATCGACCAACCCAACATGGATCTGGTCACCTTTTACGCGCGCAACCTTGCTGTGCCAGCGCGCCGCGATGTGGAGGCTCCCGGTGTGTTGCGTGGCAAAGAGGTGTTTTACGCAGCAGGCTGCGCCGCCTGCCACCGGCCAAAATTCGTGACGCACCGCCTGACTGATCGCCCCGAGCACAGTTTCCAGTTGATCTGGCCCTATAGTGACCTGCTGTTGCATGACATGGGCGAAGGTCTGGCCGATCACCGCCCCGAAGCGCGCGCAACGGGGCGCGAATGGCGCACGGCTCCGCTTTGGGGGATCGGGCTGACGCAACAGGTCTCGCCCCGCGCCACCTTCCTGCACGATGGCAGGGCCCGCTCGCTGCTCGAGGCGATCCTCTGGCACGGCGGCGAGGCGCAACCGGCCCGCGACCACGTGATCGCCCTTACGCCCAATGACCGCGCAGATCTGATCCAATTCTTGGAGAGCCTATGACACGCCCTATCCTGTCCCATATACTGGTCACAGCCTTCTCAGCCACGCTTGCCCTGGCCCCGGCTGCCTTGCGCGCCGATATGGTGGACATTGCAATTGACAGTCACATCCTGCCAGGCTTTCACAGGTTGGCGGACAGGTCCAGGGTGCTTAGCGAAACTGCCAATAGAGATTGTGACGCCAATTCAGTAGACCTGCGCGCGGCCTATGGCACGGCTTTCGACGCCTGGGTCCGCGTCAGCCACCTTCGCTTCGGCCCTACCGAAACCGACAATCGCGCCTTTGCTCTGGCCTTCTGGCCCGACAGCCGCGGCAAGACTCCAAAGGCGCTCAATGCGCTGATCCGGAAAAACGACCCGATCATTGACGATCCAGAAGCCTACACCGCTGTCTCGATCGCGGCGCGAGGGTTCTATGCACTTGAATTCCTGCTATTCGATGCCCCCCTGCAGCAGGCCGGAACCGACACCTATCGCTGCGCTCTGACCCGGACCATCGCCCGCGACATTGCCGCAACCAGCGCCGCAATCGACAAAGACTGGTCCGAGCGGTTCGCCGAGGAGATGCGGCAGCCAGGAGCACGCTATCAGAGCGAGGCCGAGATCAGACAGGAACTGTTCAAGGCACTGGATACGGGTTTGCAGATCCTGGTCGACATGCGCCTTGGCCGCCCGCTTGGGACATACGACAAGCCCCGCCCGAAGCGGGCCGAGGCCTATCGTTCGGGTCGCTCGCTGCGCCATGTGGTCCTTTCACTTGAGGCCCTGGCAGATCTGGCCATGATCCTCTCAGCAGACACGCCGGATCTTGGGGATGACCTTGCCAAGGCATTTGCCACCGTGCGCGCCCATGCCGAGCGGCTGGAGGATCCCGTGTTTGCCGGAGTCGCCGCCCCTGGACCACGCCTGCGGATTGAGGCCTTGCAACAGGACATCCGTAACCTTCGCGAAGAGATTGGCCTCACCCTTGGCCCCGCCCTTGGCGTTGGGGTGGGTTTCAATGCGCTGGACGGCGACTGACAAAGAGAGAGACAGCAATGCCTTCAAGACGTGGATTTCTGGCAGGTCTTCTGGCCGCGGGCATGGCGCCGGCAGCCAGCTGGGCCGATCTTGGCACCCCGGCTTTGTTGTCGGCTGGCAAAACCAACGACGGCCGCTATGTGCTTGCAGGTCTCACCGGGGCCGGTGGGATCCTATTCACCCGCGAGATCCCGGCACGCGGCCATGCGGCAGCGGCCCATCCAAGCCGCCCCGAAGCGGTGGCCTTTGCCCGGCGCCCCGGTCGTTTTGCAGATGTCATCGACTGCCGCAGCGGCGCGCCACTGGCCCGCCTTACGCCGCCTTCGGACCATCATTTCTACGGCCATGGTGTCTTTACCCCCGATGGTCTCCTCCTGATGACCACGGAGAACGATTATGAGGCCGGGCGCGGCGTTATCGGCCTTTGGGATGCATCAGCGGGCTATCGCCGCATCGGCAGCTTCTCATCCGGCGGGGTTGGCCCCCATGACATGATGTTGCGAGAGGATGGCATGGGCGTGGTCATCGCCAATGGCGGGATTGAAACCCACCCCGACAGCGGGCGGGCCAAGCTGAACATCCCCACCATGCGGCCCAATCTCAGCTATCTTGGCTTTGACGGCAGTTTGACCGAACAGGTCGAATTGGTCCCGGAGCTGCGCAAGAACTCGATCCGCCACCTTGCAATGCACGCCGATGGCACGGTGGCCTTTGCCATGCAATGGCAGGGCGATCTTGGCGCGGTGGTGCCGATTGTTGGCCTGCACCAGACCGGCAGCGCTCCCCGACTGATGGGCGAGGATGATCCGAGGCTGCGCAACCTTTCAGGCTATGGCGGATCCATCGCCTTTTCCAAGGATGGCATGCAGGTTGCCGTCTCATCCCCGCGTGGTGGCCTGGTGCAGGTCATGGATACTGGCAGCGGCACAATCACCGCAGAACACTGGCTGAAGGATGTCTGCGGTCTGACTCAGGGTGCAAATGGGCTGATTGCCAGTTCAGGAACCGGCCAGATCGTGCAGATGGGCAAAGATGGCATCACAGCGCTGGCCCACACGCCAATCGCATGGGACAACCACCTGATCAGGCTCGCCTGAGACACAATCACAGGTTCACCTCCCTGAATGACATGGGGTCCGCCCATCACCGACAAGAGCGGCCGATGCCCCTGCGTGAACAACGGGGAAAAACCGGCGCCAAGCCTCAAAGCGCGCAATTTCGAAAATAAAACGATGACAAATCGAAAGCCACTCACTATGTGGGCTTCAGGAAAGGGAAGCCCATGGACGCCGCTACACGCCAAAACGAAATCATTGACCTGCTGAACGCGCAGGACCGGGTCGAGGTCGATGACCTTGCGCGACGCTTTGGCGTCTCGGTGCAGACTGTGCGCGCCGATTTGCGGGACCTCTCCGAACGTGGCGCACTGTCGCGCGTTCATGGTGGTGCCGTTCGCATCAGCGCAGGGGCCAGTCGCGCCTATGAAGATCGGCGCAGGCTCAATGCGGATGGCAAACTGGCCATGGCAGCCCTTGCGGCTGAGGTCATCCCCGAGAACTGCTCGGTCACGCTCAACATCGGCACCTCCACAGAACAGGTGGCCCGCGCGCTGTCCGGCCATCGCGGGCTGACAGTGATCTCAAACAATATCAACATTATCAATATGATGATGGGCGGCGAAAGCCGCGAATTGGTGCTGGTAGGCGGCGCGGTCCGGCAAAGCGACGGCGCTATTGTCGGCGAAGATGCTGTTGAATTCATTTCCCGCTACAAGGTGGATTTCGCGGTGATCGGCGCCTCGGCAATGGACGAGGATGGTGCCGTGTTGGACCACGACGCCCGCGAAGTCTCGGTTGCCCGGGCCATCCTAAAAAACGCCCGGACCCGGATTCTGGTCTGCGATCACAGCAAGTTCCAGCGCTCTGCCCCTGTGCGGATCTGCGATGTGGCTGATCTGGAGCTTGTGATCACCGACGCACCACCCCCTGCTCCCTTCGCCGAAGCCGCCCGCGCGGCCGGAACACGCATTCTGGTCGCAGGCAAAAACGAAACCCAAAACGAAAGCAGCGAAAACGATGGATGAGAACATCACCGACCTCTTCATTATCGGCGGCGGCATCAATGGCTGCGGGATTGCCCGCGATGCGGCGGGGCGCGGCCTCACCGTGAGCCTTGCAGAGATGAACGATCTGGCATCCGCGACCTCCTCTGCTTCGACCAAGCTGTTTCACGGGGGCCTGCGCTATCTGGAGTATTTCGAGTTCCGTCTGGTGCGCGAAGCCCTGATTGAGCGCGAGGTCCTTCTGAAGGCGATGCCGCATATTTCATGGCCGATGCGGTTTGTCTTGCCGTTTCACAAGGACATGCGGTTTGACAGCGAAACGCCCACCTCGCGGCTGCTGACGCTTGTGATGCCCTGGATGAAGGGCCGCCGTCCGGCCTGGCTGATCCGCCTCGGACTGTTCCTCTATGATACGCTCGGCAAGCGCGGCATCCTGCCGGGAACCCGCAGGCTGGACCTGACATCGGATGACGCCGGTGCGCCCCTGCAGGAGAAGTTCCAGACCGCCTTTGAATATTCGGACTGCTGGGTCGAAGATGCGCGCCTTGTGGTGCTGAATGCCCGCGACGCTCAGGCGCGCGGCGCCGAAATCATGACCCGCACCGAGGTTCTGGTGGCCGAGCGGGCCGAAGATCACTGGCTGATCCACCTCAAGGACCGTGCCACCGGGGAAGTCTTCATGCGCCGCGCCCGGATGCTGGTCAATGCAGGCGGCCCATGGGTCGCCGATGTGCTGCGCTCGAAGCTTGGCCAGAACAGTCGCGAAGGCGTGCGCCTTGTGCGGGGCAGCCATATTGTCGTGCCAAAACTTTATGATCACGACCGCTGCTATTTCTTCCAAGGCACGGACGGGCGGATCATCTTTGCCATTCCCTATGAGGAAGACTTTACCCTGATCGGCACCACCGACGCCGACCACCCCGATCCGCAAACTGCCCCGACCTGCACGCCGGAAGAGCAGGACTATCTGGTCAAATTCGCCTCGCAGTATTTTGAGAAACCGATCAAGCGCGAGGATATTGTCTGGACCTACTCCGGGGTGCGCCCGCTTTATGATGACGGGGCCAGCTCGGCCACGGCCGCAACGCGCGAATATGTGCTGACGCTGGAAAAAGGCGCGGCACCGCTGCTGAATATCTTTGGCGGCAAGATCACCACCTACCGCAAACTGGCCGAAGCTGCGATGGCCAAGATCGCCGAAGCGCTGCCCGGTGTCGGGCAGGACTGGACCGCAGGCGTGGCCCTGCCTGGCGGAGATTTCCCGGTTGCAGACGTCAAGAAGCTGCAGGACCGGCTGGCGGCGGATTATCCATTCCTGCAGCCCTATGCCGTGCGCCGCCTGATCCGCGCCTATGGAACAGAAGCCTGGGATGTTCTGGGCAAGGCAGGCAGCCCCAAGGACCTGGGCGAAGACTTTGGAGCCACCATCTCCGCGCGGGAGCTGGACTGGGCCATTGCGAATGAATGGGTGCGCAGCGGCGATGATTTCCTTTGGCGGCGCACCAAGCTTGGGCTGCGCCTCAATGAGGCCCAGCGCGAGGCGGTCGACGCCTACATCCGGGACAAAGCCGCCACCTGTACCCTCTAAAACTCAACCCCCTTCTGCGCCTTGATCCCGGCGCGGAAGGGATGCTTGATCTGCCCCATCTCGGTCACAAGATCGGCGATCTCGATCAACTCTTCCTTGGCGTTGCGCCCGGTCAGAACGACATGGGTCATCAGAGGCTTTTGCTCCACCAGGAACTCGAGCACCTCCTCAAGGTCGAGGTATTCATAACGCAGCGCAATGTTGATCTCATCGAGCAGAACCATGGTGTTTTTCTCATCAAGGATCATCTCCTTGGCCTTTTCCCAGCCCGCCCGGGCCGCGGCGATGTCGCGCGCTTTGTCCTGGGTCTCCCAGGTGAACCCTTCGCCCATGGCGTAGAACTGGCAAAGATCACTGAAATTCTCTTCAATCAGCGTGCGCTCACCGGTCTGCCAGGCCCCCTTGATAAACTGCACCACGGCACAGGGCATCTTGTGGGCAATGCAGCGCATGATCATGCCGAATCCCGAGCTGGACTTGCCCTTGCCGGGGCCGGTGTGGACGATGATTAGCCCCTTTTCGCCGTCCTTGGTGGCCATCATGCGATCGCGCGCGGCTTTCTTCTTGGCCATTTTGGAGGCGTGACGTGCCGCTTCCTCTTCTGAAATGCCGTTCTCGGACTTTTCGCTCACCGGGTCCACTCCTGCTGCTTGCGCTCATTGGCCCCATGTCTTGACAAGGAAGCCCCCAATAGCGCAAGGGGATTTTGTTGGTTCCTGCGCTAGCAGGCGAAGAGGGAATGTGACAGGGGCCCAAACGGCCCCAAGCACAGCCGCCCCCGCGACCGTGACCGGAGAGGGCTCCACGCCACTGGGTAACACCGGGAAGGCAGGAGGACCGAAAAGGCCCGCGCCCTGCGCTGGCCTTGGGATCCGCAAGCCGGGAGACCTGCCAACGGATAGGATCAACGGGCGGACGGGGTGTTTCCGCGACCGGATGAGAGCCGATGCGATGATGCGGCTCCCTTCTGGCTCTTCCCCGACGGCCCAAAGGAACGCGAAGGAGTCGCCGGACCATGGCGAAAGACACTTCAGACATCCAAACCCCGGCAAAGGCGCCGGTCCTCTTGACCGTCTGCACGACCTGCAAGCGCGAAGGTGTTGACCCCGAGGCCACCCGCCCTGGCACGCTGCTGCTCGAGGCCCTCAAAGGCACCGAGTTGCCCGAGGGCGTTTCCGTACGCGGTGTTGAATGCCTGTCGGCCTGCAAGCGCGGCTGCTCCATGGTGCTGAGCGGCGGCGCGGCCCGCTGGAGCTATATTTACGGCGACCTTGACCCCGACCAGCACGTTGCGGAAATCCTGGAAGGCGCCGCCGCCTATGCCGCGACCGAGGATGGCCTTGTGCCCTGGCGTGAACGCCCGCAAGTTTTTCGCAAGCAATCCATTGCCCGCATTCCCCCGGCGCCCGCGCCGGATGACAGCCCATCTCAGGAGTAACCGATGAGCGATCTGAACAAAATTCCCGTCACCGTGATCACCGGCTTTCTGGGCGCGGGCAAGACCACGCTGATCCGCCATCTGATGCAGAACCCGCAAGGCAAGCGTCTGGCGGTTCTCGTCAACGAATTCGGCACCGCCGGAGTAGATGGCGACATCCTGAAATCCTGCGCCGATGAAAACTGCCCGGAAAACAACATTGTAGAGCTGGCCAACGGCTGCATCTGCTGCACCGTGGCCGATGATTTCATCCCCACGATCGAGGCGCTGATGGCCCTGCCGGAAACGCCCGAGCATATCCTGATTGAAACCTCTGGATTGGCGCTGCCGAAACCGCTGCTCAAAGCCTTTGACTGGCCCGCGATCCGCTCGCGCATCACGGTGGACGGTGTCATTGCCCTGGCCGATGCCGAAGCCGTGGCCGCTGGCCAGTTCGCCCCGGATCTGGATGCGGTGCAGGCACAGCGCGAGGCGGACGAGAGCCTTGATCACGAAACGCCCCTGTCCGAGGTCTTCGAAGATCAGATCTCCTGCGCCGACATCGTGCTTTTGTCCAAGGCCGATCTGGCCGGTGAAGAGGGTCTGACCAAGGCCCGCGCCGTGATCGAGGCCGAAGCCCCCCGCAAACTGCCGATCCTGCCGATGACCGAAGGCGTGATCGATCCTCGCGTTGTGCTCGGGATCGGCGCCGCCGCCGAGAATGATCTGGATGCGCGCCCCAGCCACCACGATGGGCATCATGATCACGAACATGACGATTTTGACTCCATCGTGGTCGAAATGGGCGAAGTCTCCGATCCGCAAGACCTGCAAGATCGCATCATCAATATGGCCCGCACACGCAAGATTCTGCGTGTGAAGGGCTATGTCGCGGTGGAGGGAAAACCGATGCGCATGCTGGTTCAGGCCGTGGGCGAGCGCCTGCGCGCCCAATACGATCAACCCTGGGGTGCCCAGCCGCGCAAGACCCAGTTGGTGGTCATTGCCGAACACGACGATATCGACGTCGCGGGCATCCACGCGGATCTCGGAGCCTGACCAGCATGCCAGAGAGCTGCGGCATTCACTGGGACATGTCCCGGCTGGCAGGCCGGGACGCGCCCGACCTCCCCCCCGGGAGGGCGCATGACGCCCCCCCGAGGCCGGTCGCGCCCCTCAGTGCTTTGGCGCGGAGCTGACCCATGCATGTCGTCTTTCGCGAAAGTCACGGGCTGGAAGAAACCGATACCCCCTTTGATGTCGGGCAGGATCCGGCGGATCTGATCGTCCTGTCCTTTTCCGACAGCGACCTTGGCGCTTTTGCAGCGGGCTGGCACCGGGCCAAGGGCAAGCTGCCGTCCTGCCGCCTTGCCAATCTGGTGGCGCTGAAGCACCCTCTGTCGGTCGATACCTACGCGGAAAAGACCCTTGAAGGGGCAAAGGGCGTGTTGGTGCGTCTCATCGGTGGAGAAAGCTATTGGTCCTATGGCCTGGCCACTCTGCAGGATCTGGCACGCCGCAAGGGCATTGCCTTGGCCATCCTGCCCGCCGACGGGCGCGAGGATCCGCGCCTTGATGAGCTGTCGACCCTGCCGGTCTCAACCCTGCGCCGCCTTCAGGCACTGTGCGATGCGGGCGGCGCTGTTGCCGCACAGGCAGCGCTCGCGCAGCTGGCGCTGGCGGCAGGCCTATATGCGGGGCCGGTTCCGGGTCTCAAGACCATGCCGGAGTTCGGCTATTACGACCCTGATCGCGGCGTCACTCCCGAGCTGCCCCAAGAGGACAAGCCCCTCGTTCTCGTCAGCTTCTACCGCTCTTACCTGACAGCCGCAGACACCGGCCCGGTGGATGCGCTGATCACCGAACTGCGCGGGCGCGGCTACGCCGCCTTTGGTGTCTTTGCCGCCAGCCTCAAGGCACCCGCAGCTGCGGATTGGCTGCGAGCGGAACTCTCCCGCCTGTCCCCCGCCGCCATCATCAACGCCACCGCCTTTTCGGCGCAGGGATCGGACGGACGCCCCTCTCCGCTCAGCACAACGGGCTGCCCGGTGTTTCAGGTCGCGCTTTCGACCGCCCGGCGCAAGGATTGGGCCGAGGCCGCGCGCGGCCTGTCGCCCGCAGACCTTGCCATGCATGTGGTCCTGCCCGAAGTGGATGGTCGCCTTCTTGCTGGTGTGGTCAGCTTCAAGGCCCCGGCCAAAAAGGATCCTGACCTTCAGTATTCGCGCTTTGCACACCGTGCTGATCCCGACCGCATTCGCGCCGCCGTGGATCGTGTCGAAGGCTGGCTGCGCCTTGCGACGCTGGAGCCAAAGCAAAAAAGGCTCGCGCTTGTCCTGTCCACCTACCCGGGTCGTGACTACAACATCGCCCATGCGGTTGGCCTTGATGCGCTGGCGTCCTGCGAGGAACTGCTGGGTGCGCTGGCTGATCAGGGCTTTGCGGTATCCCGTCAAAACAAACTGGGCACACGTCTTGGGCATGAGCGGATTGCCCTGCCGATGGACGACTACAAAGCGGCCCTGAAAACGCTTCCAGAAACACTGCAAAGGGACCTGAATGTTGCCTGGGGCGCTCCCGAGGGCGATCCGGATGTCCGCGATGGCGCTTTCCACCTCAAGGCCCTGACTGCAGGCAAGGCCGTGATCGCCCTGCAACCCGAACGCGGAGAGGTCAAGACCCGCGTCGATGATTATCACGACCTGGACCGCACCCCGCGCCATGCCTATGTGGCCTTTTATCTCTGGCTGCAAACACAGGTGGACGCGGTTGTGCATATCGGCGCGCACGGCACGCTTGAATGGCTGCCGGGCAAGGCCGTAGCGCTTTCGAACATCTGCTGGCCCGAGGCGCTGATCGGGCGTCTGCCGGTGATCTATCCCTTCATTGTCAACGATCCGGGCGAGGCGGCGCAGGCCAAGCGGCGCATCGGCGGCGTCACGATTGGCCACCTGCCTCCGCCGCTGGCGCAGACCACCCTGCCCGAAGGCATGGCGCGGCTCGAAAGCCTCTTGGATGAATATTCCACCGCTGACGGGCTGGACCCTGCCCGCCGCGACCGCCTGATCGAGGATATCCGCGCCGAAGCTCAAGGCACTGGCGTCGAGGCGGATCTGGGCCTCACCCCCGATTGCTCTGCCGCCGAGGCGATCACCCGCATCGACGCCTTTGTCTGCGACATCAAGGAAAGCCAGTACGGCGAGGGGTTGCACATCTTCGGCACCGGCCAGTGCGGGCCGCAGGAAATCGCCGGCGTGATGAATGCGCTTTCGGGGCGGCTCGTGGCCCCCGGCCCGTCAGGGTCTCCGTTTCGCGGACGCAGCGATGTGATCCCCACCGGGCGCAACCTCTTTACAACCGATCCACGGGCGGTGCCCTCGCGGGCGGCGCATGTGCAAGGGGTCAAGCTGGCGGAAGAGCTGCTGCGCCGCCATCTTCAGGATCATGGCGACTGGCCCAGGGGGCTGGTGATCGACCTTTGGGGCTCTGCCACCATGCGCACCGCGGGTGAAGAATTCGCAATGGCGCTGCATCTGGCAGGCCTTGCGCCGAAATGGGACGAAGGATCCGAACGGGTCTCGGGGTTTGAAGTCCTGCCGCTCTCGATGCTGAACCGCCCCCGGATCGATGTCACTTTGCGTGTCTCGGGCCTCTTCCGCGATGTCTTTCCAGGGCTTGCCCAGATGTTTGAAGCCGCTGCCGCCGCCCTTGCTGACCGGGACGAGACCCAGACCGACAACCCCTACCTGCAAGAAGCACCGCGCGTCTTTGGCCCCAAGCCCGGCCAGTATGGCCTGTCCATGGGGGCGCATCTTGATGACTATTCCGAAGAGGCCCGCGCGGCGGCCGGTGAGGCGTGGCTCAATGCCTCCTCCCATGCCATCGACGCAAAAGGCGAGATCGCCGAGGCGCGCGACGCCCTTGAGGACCGCCTGAAAGGCGTCGATAGCTTTGTGCACCTGCAGGACCTGCCGGAAACAGATATCCTCATCGCTTCTGACTACGCCGCGCATGAGGCCGGTTTTGCGGCTGCCATGGCACGTATTGGCCAAAAGGCCCCTGCGCTCTATCACCTTGACGCAACCCGCCCCGATGCCCCTCAGGCGCGCTCCCTGGGTGAGGAAATCGCCCGCGTCACCCGGGCCCGCGCCGCCAACCCGGATTGGGCGAGCTCGATGATGCGCCACGGGTTTCGCGGCGGTGCTGAGATCGCCGCAACGCTGGATCACATGGCCGCCTTTGCCCATCTCGCACAGGCCGTGCCACCGCATCTCTTTGATCTCTATTTCGAAGCGACGCTGGGACGAGACGACCTCGTGGCGTTTCTTGAACGCGAAAACCCCGAGGCCCTGGCGGCGATGCAGGACCGGTTCCGGGCGTTGCAAGAGGCCGGTCTCTGGATCACCCGCCGCAACTCGATCATTGCCGCGCTGGAGAGCGGCGCTGCATGAGCGGTGTACCGAAGGTGTACGGCTGGTGCCCCGGTGCACTGCGCCCGATGATGTCCGGCGACGGGCTGGTGGTGCGCATCCGTGCGCCCCTGGGACGGCTGACGCCTGATCAGGCCCGCGGGATCGCCGACCTCTCTGAAACCCACGGCAACGGGCTGCTCGACCTGTCGGCCCGTGCCAACCTGCAGATGCGCGGCATCAGGGAGGACCGCCACGAGGCACTCCTATCTGGCCTGCGCGACCTTGGCCTTCTGGACCGGGAAGAGGCCGCAGAGGCGCGCCGCAACATCATGCTCACCCCATTTTGGGCCGAAGGCGACGACAGCGCCGCGATCGCAGGTGATCTGGCCAAGGCGCTGACCGCAGCGACCAATCTGAAATTGCCCGGAAAGTTTGGCTTTGCCGTGGATTGCGGGCCTGCGCCTGTTTTGCAAAACGCCGCCGCCGACATACGCATTGAGCGCAAGTCGTCCAGCCTGATCCTGCGCCCCGATGGCGCCACGCATGGTATGCCCGTGACCCGCGACATCGCCGCCAGCGAAGCGATCAATCTGGCCCGATGGTTTCTTGAAACCGGAGGAGCAACCGGCGGACGCGGGCGGATGAAGGCGCATATTGCCAAGGGAATGCAGCTGCCCAGCGGCTACCGCTCGGTATCGGAACAAAGCGGACAAGAGGCGAAACCCGGTCCTGTCGAAGCGGGTCTTCTTGTCGCGCTGGAGTTCGGCCAGATGAGCGCGAAAACCCTGAAAGCACTGGCAGACCAAGGCCCCTTGCGTCTCACTCCCTGGCGAATGCTGCTGATCGAAGGCGCCAGCAACATTGCCCCTCTGCCCGGCCTGATCCTGGACGCCACGGACCCGCGCCTGCGGGTCAGTGCCTGCACCGGGGCGCCCGGCTGCCTGCAGGCGCTTTCGGCCACCCGTGATCTCGCCCGCGATCTGGCACCCCATGTGCCGGATGGTGCCCACCTGCATGTGTCGGGCTGCGCCAAGGGATGCGCCCACCCCGGGCCTGCACCGCTGACCCTAACCGCCACCGCCTGCGACACCTTTGCCCTGATCCGCCATGGCACCGCCGCAGATGAGCCGCTAGAACCTCCATTGAGCGCCCGCACCCTGCGCGCCGCTCCCGAACGTCTGACAGAGGGCAGCTGATATGCTCCACACCTATGAAACCGACGGCGCCAAGATCTACGCCGAAAGCTTTGCCACCATCCGCGCCGAAGCCAATCTTGACCGGTTCACCCGCGATGAGGAAAGCGTCGCCGTACGCATGATCCATGCCGCCGGCATGGTCGGCCTCGAAGAGCACATTCGTTTTTCTCCCGGCATGGCCGAAACCGCCCGCGCGGCGCTGGCGGCAGGCGCGCCCATCCTGTGTGACGCCTATATGGTTAGCGAAGGCATCACCCGCCCGCGCCTGCCCGCGAACAACGAGGTGATCTGCACTCTGCGCGACCCTAAGGTGCCGGATATGGCCAAGGAGATGGGCAACACCCGCTCTGCCGCCGCGCTGGAGCTGTGGCGACCAAACCTTGAGGGCGCTTTGGTCGCCATCGGCAATGCCCCGACCGCGCTGTTTCACCTGCTGAACATGCTGAAAGACCCCGCCTGCCCGCGCCCCGCTGCCATCATCGGCTGCCCGGTGGGGTTTGTCGGCGCCATGGAGTCCAAGGACGCGCTGATGGCGGATCTTCCGGTGCCTTCGATGATCGTGAAAGGCCGCCTCGGCGGCTCGGCCATCACCGTAGCGGCGGTCAACGCGCTGGCCAGCTGGAAAGAGTGACCATGGGCAAAGTCATCTGCGCAGGGCTGGGCCCCGGCGATCCGGATCTCATGAGCGTGAAATCGCACCGGGCCATAATAAGCGCCCGCCATATTGCCTATTTCCGCAAGGCCGGCCGCAAGGGGCAGGCGCGCGCCATCGTCGATGATCTCTTGCCGAAAGACGTGCAGGAACACGCAATGGAATACCCGGTCACCACTGAAATCCATTTCTCGGACCCTGAATACAACCGCATCCTGTCCGCTTTCTATGATGACTGGGCCGACCGGCTGGAGGAGATTGCCCGCACCGATAACGTGGTGGTCCTGTGCGAGGGCGATCCCTTTCTCTATGGCTCCTTCATGCATCTGCACAGCCGCCTTCAGGGCCGCGCCGAGGTGGAGATCATTCCCGGCATTACCGGCATGTCTGGCTGCTGGACCGCCACCGATCAGCCAATAACCTGGGGCGATGACGTGCTGACGGTCGCCATGGCCACCCTCAGCGAGGCAGAGCTGACCGAGCGCGCAAAGGGCACCGATGCGCTTGTGGTGATGAAGATCGGCCGCAACCTGCCGAAACTGCGCCGCGCGCTCAAGGCAGCGGGCAAGCTCGACGCCGCATGGCTGGTGGAACGTGGCACCATGCCCGGTCAAACCGTACAGAAGCTGACAGACGTCACAGGAGAGGTTCCCTATTTCTCCATCGTTCTGGTCCACGGACAGGGACGCCGCCCATGACCGCCCAAACCGAAACCGGATGGGTAGTGGTTGCAGGCCTCGGCCCCGGAGACGAGGCTCTGGTGACCCAAGAGGTGCGCGACGCGTTAGACGCCGCAACCGATATCGTCGGCTACATCCCTTACGTGAAACGTATTGCCCCGCGCGAGGGCTTAATGCTGCATGCCTCAGACAACCGGGTCGAGCTGGACCGCGCCACTCATGCATTGGAAATGGCCGCCGCAGGACGGCGTGTGGTTGTGGTCTCATCTGGCGATCCCGGCGTATTCGCCATGGCCTCGGCCCTGTTCGAGGCGCTGGAGGCAGGCCCCAAGGACTGGCTTGATCTCGACATCCGCGTTCTGCCGGGTATCACCGCTATGCTGGCAGCAGCAGCGCAGATCGGTGCGCCCTTGGGGCATGACTTCGCCGCGATCAACCTCAGCGACAACCTCAAACCCTGGTCGCTGATTGAAACCCGCCTGCGGGCAGCGGGCGAAGCGGGCTTTGCCATGGCCTTTTATAACCCGCGTTCGAAATCGCGCCCTCATCAGTTTGCCCACGCGCTGGAAATCCTACTCGAGGCCTGTGGCGGCGAGACGCTGATCAGCTTTGCCCGTGATGTGACCAAGCCGACCCAGGAGATCACCACCGTCGCCCTGAAGGACGCAACGCCCGAAATGGCGGATATGCGCACCATGGTGATTGTCGGCAACCGCGATACACGTCGCATCGGGCGGTTTGTTTACACACCCCGGTCTGCAGGGGAAGTTTCCTCGTGACCCGCAGCGTTCGCCAGCCAATCCATCACCTCTGCCACCGAGCCGAGCACCAGGCGTGGCGGCACCTTGGGGCGTGCGATAATGATGACCGGCAGACCCAAGTCGCGGGCCGCCTGAAGCTTGGCTTCGGCGCCGCTGCCGCCCGCGTTTTTGGACACCACATGGGTGATGCCATGAGCCTGCATCAGCGCCCGGTCGCCCGCCGCCACAAAAGGTCCACGCGCGATCTCGACGCTGGTGTTGGGCAGCGGCAACGGCGCCTCGGGCGGATCCACAAGACGCAAAAGATAGTGGTTTGCTGGCTTGCCTGCAAAGGCGGAAAGGTTCTGTTTTCCGATGGCCAGGAACACCCGCGCACCCAGATCGGGGAGCGCCTCAACCGCCGCTTCCAAACTGCCCACATGTGTCCAAAGATCACCAGCGCCTGCCTGCCAGGGCGCTCGCTCAAATCCACACAACGCCACCCGCGCCTGTGCGCAGGCCGCAACCGCATTTGTACTCATCTGCGCCGCGAAGGGGTGCGTCGCATCGACCACATGGGTGATGCCCTCCTTGCGCAGGTAACCCGCCAGCCCATTGACGCCCCCGAACCCGCCTACCCGCAGGGGCAGCGGCCGGGATACGGGGTGTGCCGTACGGCCCGCGTAGGAGAACACCGCATCAAGCCCGGCCTCAGCCAGCGCCACCGCAAGTCGCGAGGCTTCCGTTGTGCCGCCCAAAAGCAGGATGCGCGTCATGTCTGATCCCCAAGAAAAACCGTGGCTGACCCTCGTCGGCCTCGGCGAAGATGGACTGGCCGGGCTGCGGGATGCAAGCCGGAAAGCCATTTCAGAGGCAGAAGTCATTTTCGGAGGCCCGCGCCATCTTGATCTCGTGCAAGCAGGGTCACGCGGCCAGCCCTGGCCGGTGCCCTTTTCCACCTCCCCGGTTCTGGCGGCGCGGGGCCACCGCGCTGTGGTGCTGGCCTCGGGCGATCCCTTCTGGCACGGCGCGGGTGGATCCCTAGTGTCGCATCTTGCGCCGGGTGAATGGATTTCTCACCCAGCGCCTTCTTGCTTTGCACTGGCTGCCAATCAGTTGGGTTGGAAGCTGGAAGAAACGCTCTGCCTCGGCCTGCATGCTGCGCCCTTCGCGCGGCTAACCCCGGTTCTGGCCAAAGACACCCGTATCATCTGCACCCTGCGCGATGGAGCGGCGCCGGCAGCCCTTGCAGACTGGCTCACAGATCAAGAATTCGGCGAAACGAAAATCACCGTATTGGAGGCGCTCGGCGGTCCGCGCCAGCGGATCCGCAGGCAGCGCGCCGATGCTTTTGCTCTGACCGATGTCGTCGCGCCCGTGCTGGCGGCCTTGCATGTGGCAGGCGGCAAAGGCCTGCCCCGCGCCTGCGGCCTGCCCGACGATCTGTTTCACAGCGACGGTCAGATCACCAAACGCCCCATCCGCGCCTTGACCCTCTCCGCCCTGGCCCCGCGCGCAGGGGAACTCTTGTGGGACATCGGCGGCGGGTCCGGCTCTGTCTCGGTGGAGTGGTGCCTTGCCGCCCCCGGCGCCCGCGCGATCACCTTTGAGCCGCGCGAGGACCGGATCGACAATATCCGCGCCAATGCCACTGCCTTTGGGGTAGAGCACCGGATGAAGCCGGTTCTGGGCCGCGCACCGGATGTGCTGGACGGGTTTGAAATGCCCGATTGCGTCTTTATCGGCGGAGGGGGCTCGCAGGTGCTGCTGGATCACCTCTGGCAGATTCTTCCCCAAGGCGCCCGCATCGTCGCCAATGGCGTCACGCTGGAGACCGAGACGCTGTTGATGGAGGCACATGCAAAGCGCGGCGGGCATCTCCTGAAAGCCGAAATCGCCGAAGTAGCCCCGCTCGGCTCTATGCGCGGCTGGGATCGGGCGCGCCCGGTGATCCAGTGGAGTGTGACGCGATGAAAGTGGCCGGTTTCGGATTTCGCCAAGGCGCCACTGCAGACGATCTGCGTGCCGCACTGAGGCTGACCGGGCACCGCCCAGATGCGCTGACCTCGGTTGCGGCCAAAGCGAATGCGCCCGCGTTTCGCACCCTCGCCGCCGAGCTAGACCTGCCCGTCATCGCCCTGCCGGAAGAGGCGCTGCGCGGCACACCGACCCTGACCTCATCCCCCCGGATCCAGGCCCGCCTTGGCACCGGATCGCTGGCCGAAGCTGCAGCTCTCAAGGGCGCATGCCACGGCAGTGAGACTGCTACCGCCCGCCTGCTGGGACCCCGAGTTGTTACCGCAGATGGTCTTGCCACTGCGGCCATAGCTGAAAGACTGACCCCATGACCGTTCACTTCATCGGCGCCGGCCCCGGCGCTGCCGACCTGATTACCCTGCGCGGGCGCGACCTGATCGCCGCCTGCCCTGTCTGCCTTTATGCCGGATCGCTGGTGCCGGACGCATTGTTGCAGCACTGCCCGGACGGCGCCAAAATCGTCAACACCGCGTCGATGTCGCTGGATGAGATCATGGCCGAGATCGAAGCTGCCCACGCCGCCGGTCACGATGTGGCGCGGCTGCATTCCGGCGATCTTTCGGTCTGGTCCGCCATGGGCGAGCAGCTGCGCCGCCTGCGCGATCTGGGCATTCCCTATGACGTGACGCCCGGCGTACCTGCCTTTGCTGCAAGCGCCGCCGCTCTTGGCGCGGAGCTGACGCTGCCGGGCGTTGCGCAATCTCTGGTGCTGACGCGCACCTCGGGACGGGCGTCCTCGATGCCCGAAGGCGAGACGCTGGAGAACTTCGCCCGCACCGGCGCAACGCTCGCCATCCACCTGTCAGTACATGTGCTGGACGACGTGGTGGATCGGCTCACCCCCGCCTATGGCGCAGATTGCCCCGTCGCTGTGGTCTGGCGCGCCTCCTGGCCGGATCAGAAGATCATCAAGGCCACCCTTGGCACCCTGAATGAGGCGACCCAAGGCGCGCGCGGGCGCACGGCCCTGATCCTTGTGGGCCAAGCCCTGGGCGCCGAAGACTTTGACGAAAGCTGCCTTTACGCGCAGGATTACGACCGGCGCTACCGCCCGCAAAGCGCCAACAGCCAATGGGCCAGCTGGAGCGAAGGCGATGACTGAGACAGGCAAGACCGGAGCCTATCCGCCGGGTCTGATGATTTCGGCGCCTGCCTCGGGCACCGGCAAGACCACCGTGATGCTGGGCCTGTTGCGGGCGCTGGCCGAAGATGGCCTTGTGGTGCAGCCCTACAAAAGCGGCCCAGACTATATTGACCCGGCCTTCCACCTGGCGGCGGCGGGCCGCGCCTCTTTCAACCTTGATACATGGGCGATGGAGGGTGGCTTGCTGGATGCCGTCGCCGGTCAGGCCGTGGATGCGCAGATCTGCATCGGTGAAGGCTCCATGGGGCTTTATGACGGCGTGGCCACACGCGGGCAAAGCGGGTCTGGCTCGTCGGCTGAAACCGCAAAACGCATGGGCTGGCCGGTGGTTCTGGTCGTCGATGTGGGCGGACAGGCACAATCGGCGGCGGCCACGGCGTTGGGGTTTCGCGCCTATGATCCGGATCTGCCCTTTGCTGGCGTGATCCTCAACCGCGTTGCCAGCCCGCGCCACGAAAGACTGACCCGGCTCGGCATGGAGCGCGCGGGCATTCCCGTTCTCGGCTCCCTGCCCCGGCGCGGCGATCTCACCCTGCCGGAGCGACACCTTGGCCTTATTCAAGCGGTGGAGCACCCGGACCTTGAGGCCGCTATTGCAGGCTATGCAGCCTTTCTGCGCGAGAATGTGGATCTTGAGGCCATCAAAGCTGCCGCCCGTGCAGGGTCTGCGCCCGCCGCGGCGTCTCTGCCACGCCCCCCGGCGCAGCGCATTGCCTTGGCGCGCGATGCAGCGTTTTCCTTCACCTATCCGCACCTTCTGGAAGGCTGGCGCGCGGCGGGGGCCGAGATTCTGCCGTTTTCGCCCCTTGCGGATGAAGCTCCTGACGCGGATGCTGATCTTGTATGGCTGCCGGGAGGATACCCCGAACTGCATGGCGGCCGACTTGCAGCCGCCGAGACCTTTCGCACGGCCCTGCGCAAACACGCCGAAACCCGCCCCGTCCACGGCGAATGCGGCGGCTACATGGCCCTTGGCGAAGCCCTGATCGACAAGGAGGGCAACCGCCACCAGATGGCAGGGCTTTTGGGCCTCGTCACCTCTTACGAAAAGCGCAAGTTCCACCTTGGCTATCGCCGCGCCATCCTTCAGGCGCCGATGCCGGGGTTTGCGGGCGGAACCGCCCTGCGCGGTCATGAGTTCCACTATTCGACCATTCTGGATGAACCCGATGCCCCATTGGCCAATGTCATGGACGCAGACGGCAACCCGGTGCCCGAGACCGGCTCAACCCGTGGCCACGTCACCGGCACCTTCTTCCACCTGATCACCGGAGAGCATCCATGAGCGGCTTTGTCAGTTTCGTGTCCTCAGGACCGGGGGACCCTGAACTCTTGACGGTCAAGGCCGTGAAGCGGCTTGAGGCCGCAGATGCGGTGCTGTTCGACGATCTGTCTTCGGGGCCGATCCTGACCCATGCTCGCAAGGACGCAGATCTTGTGGGTGTTGGCAAACGCGCCGGTCGCCCCTCGCCCCGGCAGGACCATGTAAGCCAGCTTCTGGTCGAATATGCCTCGACCGGTGCCCATGTGGTGCGGCTGAAATCCGGTGATTCGGGCGTCTTCGGGCGGCTTGAGGAAGAGATCACCGCCCTGCGCAAAGCAGGCATAGGGTTCGAGATTGTCCCTGGCGTGACCGCAGCCTCTGCCGCAGCCGCCGCGGCGAACATTCCCCTGACGCGCCGCCTGACCGCGCGGCGTTTGCAGTTCATCACCGGCCATGACGTGACCGGCGGCCTGCCCGAGGATTTGAACATGGCCGCCCTGGCTGACCCTGAGGCCACCACGGTTGTCTATATGGGTAAACGCACCTTTGCAGCGCTCGCCGAGCGCCTGCTGGAGGCCGGATTACCCCCCGAAACCCATGCTCTGATTGCCCTGGGTGTCTCGACTCCCGATCAGTCCCTGTCGTGCCACACGGTGGGAGAGCTGCCGGATGTGCTGCGCGCACTGGAGACCAAGGCTCCGGTGCTGATCCTTTACGGTCCGCTGGCGGATGAGGATCTGCCGCACTGAAGGCTGCCGAATGCCGCAAATAGCACAAGGATGACGCCGCTGGCGCGTTGACAGCTTCTGGCCCCTTGTGCCATCTCTGAAAGACCAAAGGTTCCGACGGGTCCAAGATCCAAGGATGAAAAGGGAACACGGTGCGGTGTAGCCAAAAGGCGCCAAATCCGTGACTGCCCCCGCAACTGTGAGCGGCGAGCCACCGGGCATTGCCACTGGTCCCAATCGGGACTGGGAAGGCCCCGGACCGGCACAGACCCGCGAGTCAGGAGACCTGCCCTTGGGATGCGCGGCCAATTTGGCCCAACAGTAATCTATTTAGGGCCGCCGGGTGAGGCGGCAAGGAGACAGATATGCATATCGAACCCGGTATCGTCGACGGCGCGAAGATCGCCCTGTCCTATGCAACCGCCGCAGGCGCGCTTGGCTTTGCCGCCAAGAAAACCATGGACGAGTTGCGCACCTCGGGCGTCGCGTCCTTCGCAATGCGCGCGGCCATCGCCACGGTCGGCGTTTTCACCTTCTTCGAAATTCTGCCGCACTTCCCGGTTGGCGTATCGGAGGTTCACTTTATCCTCGGCTCGACCCTGTTCCTGCTGCTGGGCGCCGCCCCGGCCGCCTTTGGTTTGGCCATGGGCCTTTTGATTCAGGGCACCTTCTTTGCCCCGATCGATCTGCCCCAGTACTTCATCAACCTGACCACGCTTCTGGTGCCGCTCTTTGCGATGCAGGCGCTGGCCAAAAAGATCATCGCCCCGAACACCGCCTATGTTGACCTGAAATACTCGCAGGCGCTGGCGCTTTCGACCGCCTATCAGGCCGGTGTTGTTGGCTGGGTTGCCTTCTGGGCCTTTTATGGTCAGGGCATCGGCGCGGAGACCATGGCGTCGGTCTTCACCTTTGGTGCGGCCTACATGATGGTCATCCTGATCGAGCCGCTCGCCGATCTGGCTGTCCTTGCCGCCGCCAAAAGCCTGCGTGGCCTTGAGCGTAGCGGTCTTGTGACCCCGCGCCTGTACGCCGCTGCCTAAGGGCTGCAGGCAACCATATGCATTTCAGCGCGGCCCCATTTGGGGCCGTGTTTCTTTTCCAAGGCATCCCATCTCAAGGTCCAGAACGATGATTGACCTGACCCTCGTCGGTATCGGCACCGGCAACCCCAAGCACCTGACGCTTGAGGCCATCGAGGCCCTGAATGGTCTGGATCTGATCCTGATTCCCAACAAGGGCGCGGGAAAGGACGATCTGGCAGGCCTGCGCCGCGCGATCTGCGACAAGGTGATCGAGGGGCCGGGTCCAAGGATCGTCGAATTCGACCTGCCAAAGCGGGACGCGGCCAACCCCAGTTACCGCAAGGGCGTGGACGACTGGCACGACGCCATTGCCGAAGTCTGGGAACAGAACATCCAAACCAATCTACCGGCGGGTGGCAAGGTTGGCTTTCTGGTCTGGGGCGATCCCTCGCTGTACGACAGCACCATGCGCATTGCCGAGCGGCTGAAAGCGCGCACAAATGTCGCCCTGCGTGTCATTCCCGGCATCACCTCGATCCAGGCGCTGACCGCTGCCCATGCTATTCCGCTGAACGAGATTGGCGCGCCAGTCACCATCACCACCGGGCGTCAGCTGCGCGAGGCAGGCTGGCCGGGCAGCGCCGACACCCTGGTGATCATGCTGGACGGGGACTGCAGCTTTCAAAGCATCAACCCCGATGGCATCCAGATCTGGTGGGCGGCCTATGCGGGGATGGAGAATGAAATCTCAATCGCGGGTGATTTGTCGACGACCGCCGCCCAGATAATCGAGACGCGCGCCAAAGCCCGCGCCGATCACGGCTGGATCATGGACATCTATATCCTGCGCCGCGCGCAGGGCTAAAGGGCCTTGATGATGGCCTCGCTGGCCGCAACCGCATCCCAGCTGAACGAGGGGATCAGGTAGTCGGGCCAGCTCGACAGCTTCACGATCACCACATCGGCGCTGCGATCCACAAAAATCATCTGACCAAAAACGCCCCGCGCCATGAAGACGCCGCGCTCAGCATCATGGACCCACCAGAAGCGCCGATAAGCGCCCTGCGGCGACAGCTGATCATAGGGCGCCCCGAATTTCGACGGATCCGCGCCGGAGCAGATCCCGTCGATCCAGTCGGCAGGAACGATCTGCTGATCCCCTGCCCGACCACCATCCAGGACCATCTTTCCAAACCGGGCATAGTCCCGCAGGGTCGCGCTAAAACCGCCGTCAGCCAGCGCGGTGCCCGCGTCATCCACGGTGAAAAACCCATCTCTTTCGCAGCCCAGCTTGCGCCAGATCCTGTCCGACAGAAGCGTGGCAAGATCGGTGCCGGAAACCCGCTCCAGCCCCCATGCGATCACATCGGTTTCGATCGAACGGTAGGAAAAGCTGAGACCATGCGGGCGCTCCTCCGGCAGAGTCAGGATCACGTCGCGAATGGTCGGCTTGATCTCTCCGTCGCGTACCGGGCGCCAGCCCGAAGCCACATCGACGCGCGTCATGTCGCTATCCGGCAGACCGTAGTCCTCGGAGAACCGCGCGCCCGACAGCATATCGAGCGCCTGATCCACGGTGCAGCCCTCATAACCGGTGCCGATCAGTTCCGGGATGATGTCCTCCAAAGGCGCGGCCAGATCCAAGAGCCCCTCACTGTGCAGCACACCGGCCAGAATCCCGACCACGGACTTTGATACTGATTGGCCAAGATGCGCGGCCTCCGGGTGAAAATCGTTGGCATAGGTTTCCGTGACAACCGTCCCGCCCTTCAGGACCAGGAAGCCGTCCGTATAGCTTTCGCTGAGCCAGTCACCGACAGACAGGCGGCGCTCGTCAAAAGTGGGGAACTCGATGCCTGATAGATCCCGTGCTGCGCTTTCCAAAGCCTGAACGGAACCCCGCCCGGCCCGCACATCGACGGTGGGAAACAGGCTCCGCATGTTCTGGAACGACCAGCGGTTGAAGGGCGCCAGATCCCAGTTCTCAAGCGTCGGGCGCTTTTCCGGCGGCGGCGGAAAGCCTTGCATGATGCCGATGTCCCGCGCTGTCTTGGGATTGAGGCTCTGTGATCTGCGCTGCATTCGGGCATGCTCCCTCAGTTCGGTCCATCGCTGCGTGCACGCGCGGACCGCCGTCAAATATCCTTGGGTGGTGGCCCCGCAGAGCCACCACGAAACGTGCTTTGGCTGTTACTGCTTCAGGCGGGTCCAGACCTTGTTGTACATCTCGACCACCTGCTGATCGCAGGGCTTGACGAAATCCGGCACCGGGGCACTCGCTGGCATCACGATCTCGGGCGCGTCCAGCATCTCGGCATCCATGAACTCTTCCGAGCCCAGTACGCCATTTGCATAGCGCGCAAAGTTCGAGGTCATCGCCGCGTTCTCGGGGTCCATCATGAAGTTCACGAAGAGCCTGGCGTTCTCCATATTGGGCGCATCCGCCAGCACCGCCACATTGTCCATCCAGCCGGTGAAGCCTTCCTTGGGGTAGGCATAGGTCAGCGTGGGCCGGTCGGCACGGGCGCGCATCGCGGCGCCGTTCCAGCTTTGCGACAGATCCACGTCCTTTGATGTCAGCTTTTCGATCACCGCGTAGTCCATCGTGCGCCAGTTGTCCTTGGCCGACAGCAGCAGCTCCAGCAGCTCTTTCATCTGCTCGGGATTGGAGTTGCAGCGCGGATAGTCGAGGTAGCGCAGACCGGCGTTGATCACATCGTTCATGTCATTGAGCATGTTGATGCGGCCCTTCAGCTCCTCGGGCGGATTGAAGACGATCTCAAGCGTGTTGATATCGCCGCCATAAACCTCGCTGTCCACGGTAAAGCTGGTGGTGCCCCACTGGTAGGGAACCGAGTATTTGCGGCCCGGATCCCAGTAGACATCGACCCAGTTGGGATCGAGGTTCTTGAAGTTCTCCATCTCGGCGGCGTTGATCTCGGCCAGCAGACCCTCACCGATCATGATCGCAACCATATAGTCGCCGGGCACCACGATATCGTAGCCGCTGCCGCCTTCCTTGACCTTGGCCAGCATGGTTTCATTGCTGTCATATCCATCAAGGTTGACCTCGATGTCGTACTGTTTCTCGAATTTCTCGATCATCTCGGGGTTGGTGTAATTGCCCCAGTTGTAGATGTTCAGCGTGCCTTCGGCCTGGGCCGCGGCCGCACTCAGGGCAATGGCGGAGGTGACCGCCGACGTCAGGGTCGTCAGTTTCATGGGATGTCCTCTTGTTGGTTGGGTCTGTCCCGCCGGGTGCGGGCTTCTGGTTATTTTCGTTTGCGTTGCAGGGCGAAGGTCAGGGCGACCATGGCCACGGTCAGCAGGATCAGGATGGTCGAGACCGCGTTCACCTCAGGTGTCACGCCGCGGCGGATCTGGCCAAGGATATAAAGCGGCAGGGTGGTTTCTCCGGGACCGGCGATAAGCAGGGTGATGATCACATCATCCAGCGAAACCACGAAGGCCAGCATCGCCCCCGACAGGATGCCCGGCATCAACAGCGGCAGGGTCACATGGCGGAAGGCCTGCCAGGGCGCCGCGTAAAGATCGGCGGCGGCCAGTTCGAAGGTGTCGGACATATCCGCAAGGCGCGCGCGAATCGGCATGAAGGCAAAGGGGATACAGAACACCGTATGCGCCAGCATCAGCCAGCCGATGCCCGAAATCCCGGTCAGTTTGCGCAGGATCGAAAAGAACGACAGGGTAGCAATGGCGGTGACGATCTCGGGGATCATCAGGGGTTGGTTGATCAGGGCAATCGCCGCCGATTTTCCCCGAAAGTCACCCCCGCGCGTGGTGGCCAGCGCCGCCATCGTTGCGATTACCGTGGAAACGCCCGTGGCGGTCAGCGCGACCTGGATCGAGATCCATGCGGCTTTGCGTACGTTTTCATTGCCGATGGCCGTTTCGTACCAGCGCAGGCTGGCCTCGGTCCAGACAACAACCGAGCGGTTGTCGTTGAAGGAGAACACGATCAGCACAGCGATCGGCGCATAAAGCAAGAGCAGCACGAGCCAGGACAGGCCGGTGAACAGGGGTTGGCGACGCAGCTCTCGGCTGCCTGTAGCGCGCCGGAACAAGGTTCTTTTCGGAGTTGCCTTATCCATGGCGGCTCTCCTTTTCTGCCCCAGCCCGCAGCGAGATCATCATCGCGACCAACACCAGGGCCATCAGGATCAGGGCCGCAGCCGACCCAAAGGGCCAGTTGCGCCCGGAGCCGAACTGCATGGCAATCAGGTTGCCGATCATCAGCTTCTTGCCACCGCCCAATAGCTCGGGCGTGATGTAAGCGCCCAGCGAGGGGATCAGCACCAGCGCGCATCCCCCGACGATCCCCGGACGGCTGATCGGGATGACGATGTGGCGGAACACCTGCGCGCGGGAGGCATATAGGTCATGCCCCGCCTCCAAGAGCGAAAAGTCGAACTTTTCCAGCGAGGCATAGATCGGCAGGATCATGAAAGGCAGGAAGCTGTAGACCAGCCCGACCAATACCGCCCCATCGGTATAGAGCATCTCGATCGGTTCACTGATCACGCCCAGTTTCATCAGCGTCAGGTTCAGGAACCCCTCATCGCGCACGATCAGCAGCATGGAATAGGTGCGGATCAAGAGGTTGGTCCAGAACGGCAGGGTAATCGCGAAGAGCCAGAAATTGCGCTGCTCGGGCGGTCTTGCGGCGATGAAGTAGGCCACTGGGAAGCCCAACAAGAGCGTGCCGCACATGGTGAACAGCGCCAACCCAAAGGAGCGCGCAAAGATCTGCAGATAGGCGCTGTTGAAGATCAGACTGTCGTCGAAGATGTCCCGCTCGAACAGAAACTGTACATAGGCATCGGTGGAGAACACCCATTCGACGCCGCCATAGGTGCCCGGCTCAAGGAAGGAATAGAGCAACGCAATCGACAAGGGCGCCAGGCCAAAGATCCCGATGATCGTCACCGCCGGAAGCAGGAGGAACAGCCGCCTGCGCCGCTGGGCACTGCTGCGCGCGGCCGCGGCCTGCCTCAGGCTCTCTGCCGCCGATAGGGTATGTTCAACGCCCTGCCCCATCAGTCCACCAATACCTGAAGCATGGAGGTGTCAGGTATCAGACCGACTTCGCATCCCGTCGGGCTAGGCTGCGCCACCTGGGCCTGCACCTCGGTCCCGCCCCGCAGGCGGATCCGCATCTGCGAGCCCGCGCCAAAATAGCTGCTGTCCAAAACGGTGCCGTGGAGCAGCGCTGCCTCATCTGCCGCATCGCACACTGTGATCGTCTCGGGCCGGATCGCCACATGAACCGCGCCGGGCGCAAGCGTGGCGCTGGCGGCATTTGCCAGCACGGCCTGACCGCCCGCAAACCGAATGCGCGCCTTGTCCCCCTCGTATCCCAACAGCTCGGCAGGCACGATGTTGGTGTCCCCGATGAAATCTGCAACAAAGCGGCTTTGCGGGGTGGTGTAGATCTCTTCGGGGGTGCCGACCTGCTGAATGGCGCCCGCCGACATGACCGCGATCTGATCCGACATCGCCAGGGCTTCGCCCTGATCGTGGGTCACAAAAACAAAGGTGATGCCGGTTTCTGCCTGAAGCCGTTTCAGCTCACCCTGCATGCCCTTGCGCAGCTTCAGGTCCAGCGCAGACAGAGGTTCATCCAGCAGCAGCACCTTGGGCCGGGGCGCCAGAGCGCGCGCCAGCGCAACCCGCTGCTGTTGTCCGCCCGAGAGCTGATCGACCCGGCGCGCGGCAAAGGCGCCAAGCTGCACGAGGTCCAGCATCTCCTCAACCGTTGCCGAGATCTCTGCCTTGGGGCGGTTCAGCATCTCCAGCCCAAAGCCGATATTGCGCGCCACGCTCATATGCGGGAACAGGGCGTAGTTCTGGAACACCGTGTTGACCGGGCGCTTGTTCGGCGGCAAATGGCCGATCACCTCTCCATCAAGGGCGATCTCTCCTTCGCTGGGCAATTCGAACCCGGCAATCAGACGCAACAGCGTGGTCTTGCCGCAGCCCGACGGCCCCAGCAGCGTAAAGAAACTGCCCTCGGGCACATGCAGCGATACCCTCTCCAGCGCCGTTACAGCCGATGCGCCCTCGCCAAACCTTTTTGTTACGTCTCTTGCGTCGATCATTCTGTGTTCCGGTCGGCCCCTTTTGGCGGTATTCGAGACAGGTTAGCCCCACACGAATGACTGGAAAATACCACCAGGGAAGCAGGCGCACTCTACCCCCAGGGGGGTATCCGGCTCAGATCACCGACTGCAGAAAGATCGAGAACAGATCCGACTGCGAGGAAATCCCCAGTTTGCGGTAAATGTTCTTGCGGTGCACCTTCACGGTCGCGGGCGACAGATCCAGCACCAGGGCGATTGACTGGCTTGAATGCCCGCGCAGCAGATGCTGAACGATCTCAATCTCACGGTTGGTGAGCCCTTCGCATACCCCTTGGATCAGATCCTCAAGACTGACAGTGCCGCGCTCAGGCTGCGGATTGTGGGCAACCTGCCCGTTGAAATGCTGCTCGCACAGAGAAGCGATGACAGGCTGTGCCTCAAGGAGCCGCGCCCTGTCCTTGCGGGAAAACCGGGCTTCATCGATCAAGCGCCCAAGGGAAAAGAACAGGGTGCTCTGGGGAAGTTCAACAAACACAGCCAACTCGTCTTTCAGACGCACCGAGCGGTAGTAGATGCTGTAGTAGTCAGTCTGGGAGAACCGATCCGGTGCGACCTCCTCTAGGACCATGACCGGATCAAAGCGGCCACCGAGGTAGCTCACCACGAAGGGATCCAGCAGCCATGCCCTGTCCAGCCAGCGATCCACAACAACCGAGCGCCGCTCCGCCCGGACATTGTCAAAGACGTGCTCGGGCAAACGGCTGGGGCTGAGACGGCTGACAAAGGCACCGCGAAAGGGCGCCACGGATCGCATGAAATCCAGCAGCGCGGGGACGAAATCAGCGGTTCCGATTGACCGGATCGCCTTGGCCAGTTCCGGAGCGGAAACGAAGAGTTGGGTCATCTATGCCGTTCTTGGAGATTTGATAGTTTCGCTCCCCTCAATCTACACATTCGTAGAGCTTTGACATTCAATTTTTCCGATACCAAAAGCCAAGAGCCGCCACAGCTTGGCCTTTCAAATGGAGCGGATGCTACAAAAACGCGGCTTGCGGGCGCCCTCCCCTTGTGTCCGTCGCGAATTCTTTTTACCAACCGGGGTGTTGCGACCTTGATGCGGGCAAAGGCCCAAGATCACAAGCGCACTCACGCAATTTGCGGGCGTGATGGAATGGTAGACATATCAGACTTAAAATCTGAAGGGCGTATGCCCGTGTGGGTTCGAGTCCCACCGCCCGCACCATGCGATCCTTTCACGCCTCCCAGAACCCAGAGACTTTGGGAAAACCAGACACCACGCTATTCCTGCAAGACGAGAATTTCAGGGATCAGATGTCTCTCCCGACCTCTCGCATGACTCGGGCCAACAGTTGTGCGTCGCTGTCGTGGTGATGCTTCTCGGCAGTGACCAAATGCTCCTGGATCATGGGCACATCGACGGGCGGGTCCACAAAGGCGAGATCAGGAAAACCCGCGAAATGCGGCACAAGCCTTTCGTGAATCGTCGCGATATTCGCTGTCCCTGCCACATAGTGGGGCAGCACGAGGAAACTGGGCAATGAAGCCGCCACCCGGATATCTTGCGCCTGTTCCTCCAACCAACGCTCAAAATGACTTTTTCCATTTTCCAGGAAAAAATTGGTCACAACCATGGGTGAGCGGAAGAAATCATTCGCTTCAAAGCCCGTGGCCAAGACAGGATTGTCTTTCCACAACACACACTTAAACCTGTCCTGGAACAACGGCTCGGCGGTGTACTGGGGGGTCAGAGCGAAATCCGGCCCTATGAGGAAATCCAGAACACCCCGCTGAAACTGCCGAACGGCCTCTTGTGTGAATGGCAGAATCGAAAGGGAAACATGAGGAGCGATCGTCGCCAGCCTTTTGGTCAAGGCTGAGATATAGACCGCAGCGACATAGTCAGAAGCGATGATCGTGAAGTGCCTGTTGAGCGTCGCAAGGTCATTTGATGGCCGCATGCGTGATACAGACCGCAGAAGGGCCACCATATCCGGGACGCGCGCCTCAAGCTCGGCCCCAAAAGACGTCGGAACCATGCGCTGACCGTCATAGTAGAATAACTCATCCTCGAAATGCAGTCGCGCCCGTTTGAGCGCACTGCTCATGGCCGACTGCGTGATGTGCAACTCCTCTGCAGCAGCTGTGACACTGCGCCTGCGCAAGAGCGCGTCGATGGCTACAAGGAGGTTGAGGTCAAGGTTTTCCAGATGCATGGCCATTAATGCCATTAATGGCATCCACATGAAATATAAATTTTGCAGATTTCAGGTTGCACCTTAGGCTTCGGACAGGCGGGCAAGGGAGAAGGATGTCCGCAAAGGGAGGATAAAATGAATAGACTTGCTGTCGGCGCCGCCGCCCTGTTGGCCTGCGCCCCTGACGCACATGCGGAGAATTTCAACGTCACAATTACCGCCGGTCATCCGCCGGTGTTTCGCTGGGTCAAACAGTTTCCTGAAGCCTTCATTCCTAGCGCAGAGGCCGCTCTAGAGGCGCTTGGGCATAGCATCTCGGCCTCTGAACAATATGGTGGTTCGATTGCTGGCGTCGGAGAAGAACTCGAAGCGGTTGAGGCCGGTCTTGCCGAACTCGGTGTCTGTTCCTCACTGTTTGATCCGGCAAAGCTCGCGGTGCAGAATGTCACCTATTACACACCCTTTGTCAGCGATGATGTCCGGCTGGTGACGGACGTCGTGCACAAGCTGCACCAGACCGATCCCCGCATGACGCAGGCCTACACCGACAACAACGTCGTTTATGTCGGCTCGCCCACGGCGATTGACGACTACCTCTTGATGACCAATTTCCCGGTGACCTCTCTGGCAGATCTTGAAGGGCGCAAGATCGCGGCCCCCGGCCCTGCCATCAACTGGCTGTCAGGAACCGGCGCGGTTGGCGTGCAAGGCAACCTGACCACCTATTACAATGAGCTGCAAACCGGTGTTTACGATGGGGTGATCGTCTTTGCCTCGGCGGCCTTCCCCGGCAAGCTTTATGAGGTGGCACCGCATATCACCCAGTTCGGTCTCGGTGCTCAGTTTGCGGGAGCCATCTGCGCCAACAAGGATTGGTGGGAGGCTTTGGATGCCGATGTGCAGGCCGCCTTCACCGGGGCTGCGGATGATGCAATGGAGTGGTATCTATCTGACCTTGAAGGTTTTGTAGCGCTCGCCTACGCAAAAATGCAGGAGGCCGGTGCCACGGTGACCGCTGCGCCGGACGAGATGCGCGCGTCCTGGGCGGCGGGGATGGATAACGCCGCTGCCGAATGGGCCGCCGGTCTTGATGCCAAGGGACAGGGCGGCACGGATATCATGTCCCTTTACATGGACACCATGCGTGCAGCCGGAGCCACCCCGCTTCGGGATTGGGACAAAGAGTAACCTCCCATGACACTCTTCTCCCGGACCCTGCGTTTGCTCAATGTGGCAACGCAGGGCGCCAATATTCTTGGCACGATGCTGATTGTCGGCCTCGTGGTGATCATCTGCGTCGACGTGGTTGGCCGTGAAACGCTTGGCGCGCCCCTTTCGGGCGTGCCCGAAATGGTCTCCCTTTCCATTGTGGCGATCGTGTTCCTGCAAGTTCCCCAAGCCTTCAAATCGGGTCGGCTGACCCGCTCAGATGGGCTGATCAATGTACTGCACACCCGCAGGCCTTTGCTGGCCAAAGCCATGGAGACCCTGTTCGAACTGCTCGGAGCGCTGGTGGTGGGCACCATCCTCTATGCCCATTGGCCGATCCTGACGCGGTCGATCGAACGCGGTGATTTCGTTGGCTCGGTCGGCAATTTCACCTTCCCGACCTGGCCGGTCAAACTGGCGATCTTTGCAGGAGCGCTTTTGTTGCTGTTGCAATTCCTGGCCCGCATCTTGCGCCGATTTGCAGGAGACGACATATGACCCCCTTCGAAATCGGCTTGTTCAGCCTTGCCGCCATGGGCGGTCTGGCGATTGCCGGGCTTTACATCCCCATCGCCCTGATCCTGTGCTCTTTTGTCGGGGTCTGGGCGATCAAGGGCAATGCCATCCTTGCGGCCAAGATGCTGGGCCTTGCCGCCAATGACGCCATTTCAAGCTACTTCTTTGGCGTCGTACCAGTCTTTGTGCTGATGGGGTTCATCGTCTCCGAAAGCGGCATGGGGCGCGACGCCTTTGATGTGGCCAATGCCATGTTCAAACGGATCAAAGGCGGGCTTGGCGTCGGCACCATCGCAGCGAACACCATTTTTGCCGCGATCACCGGGATCTCTATCGCCTCCGCGGCTGTTTTCACCAAGATCGCAGTACCCGAGTTGCGTCGCCACGGCTATGAGACGCGTTTTTCGGTCGGAGTGGTCGCAGGCAGCTCTGTTCTTGGCATGTTGATCCCGCCCAGCCTGCTGCTGATCCTCTATGGTCTTTTGACCGAGCAATCGATTGGCGATCTCTTTCTTGCCGGTCTTGGTCCGGGACTGGTTCTTGCAGTCTTCTTTGGTCTTGGCACCGTGCTATTGGCGGTCTTTTCGCCTGGATTTGTCGGCCGCAACCTCAGTGCGGATAGCGACGATCTGACACCAGGCGATCTGCTGGCAAAAGGCCTGCCCATCGCGCTGCTGATCGCCCTTGTTCTGGGGGGCATCTATGCTGGTTTCTTTACGCCAGTCGAGGCTGGTGCCATCGGCACCGCCGGGGCCTTTGTCATCGGTGTCGCCAAAGGGCGTTTGTCGCTGGCGGCGCTGTGGCGGGTTCTGGTCGAAACGGGTATGATCACCGCCGCCATCTGTTTCTTGCTGATTGCCGCACAGATGTATTCGCGGATGCTGGCCTTCTCGGGCCTGCCTGCTGGTTTTGGCCACTACGTCGCCACCGCTGATTTGTCGCTCTTGGGCATCCTGCTGCTTTACTGTCTGGTTGTGATCCTGATGGGGATGATCCTCGACAGCGGGTCGATCATGCTGATCCTGGTGCCGCTGATGCTGCCCGTGGTTACGGCGCTCAACGTGGATCTGGTCTGGTTCGGGATCATCACCGTCATCGCGGTTGAAATCGGGCTTTTGACGCCGCCCTTTGGCATCTCGGTCTATGTGATCAAGGCAACGCTGGATGATCCTGCGATCAGTCTCAAGGACATCTTCATCGGAGCCGCGCCTTTCGCGCTGATGATGCTGCTCTGCCTCGCTCTGGTCATCTTCTACCCTCCCATTGCTACTGGCCTTTTGGGCCGTTGAAGGAACATCCCATGAAACTCATCGACCTCGCCCGTCCCCTCGAAAACACAGAATACGCTGACCCGCCGGGTTTGGGACCCAAGATCGACTACATGAACCACCAGGAAACGGCGCAGCAGTTATTGGGCTTTTTCCCCGGTGTAACAGCCGATGATCTGCCGGGGCGCGAAGGCTGGGCCGTGGAAAGCGTCAGCCTTTCGACCCACAACGGCACCCATCTTGATGCGCCCTATCACTACCATTCGACCATGGATGGCGGCGCGCGGGCGATCACCATAGACGAGGTGCCGCTGGAATGGTGCTGGGGGCGCGGCGTCAAACTTGATTTTCGCGCCTTTGGGGACGGCTATGTGGCCACCCCGGAAGACATAGAAGCGGAACTCGCCCGCATCGGGCATGAACTGGTCGAAGGGGATATCGTTCTGGTCAATACCGCCGCTGGCGCGGTCTATGGCAAGCCAGAGTATGTCGCCACAGGCTGCGGCATCGGGCGCGCCGCCACCAATTACCTGACGGAACGCGGCGTGCGTATTACAGGTACTGATGCCTGGAGCTGGGATGCCCCCTTCATCCACACCGCCAAACGGGTGGCGGAAACCGGAGATGCCTCTTTGATATGGGAAGGCCACCGTGCAGGCATGGACCGTGCCTATTGCCATATCGAGAAACTGGGAAACCTTGAAACCCTGCCAAGCAGCGGGTTCGAGGTGATCTGCTTTCCTGTCAGCATCAAGGCTGCCAGTGCCGGCTGGTGTCGCCCCGTGGCCGTGATCCGGGACTGATCATGAAAAAGACAATCATATCCTGCGCTGTCACAGGCAGCCTTCATACCCCGACGATGTCCGATGCGTTGCCGGTCACACCAGAGCAGATCGGCACATCCGCTCTTGAGGCGGCAAAGGCGGGCGCTTCGATCCTCCATCTTCATGCACGCAATCCGCAGAACGGCGCCCCGTCTGGCGCAGTTGAACACTACGAGGCCTATTTGACGACCTTGGCTGAGGGCACAGATGCGGTCCTCAATATCACCACGGGCGGCTCTCCGACGATGACGGTCGAAGAACGGCTGCAGGCTGCCTTGCGGTTTCGCCCCGAGATGTGCTCGCTCAATATGGGAAGCCTGAACTTTGCGCTGCACAAGCTGGCCGACAGATACCCATCATGGAAGGAAGACTGGGAAGAGCCTTATCTGCGCGGCTCTGAAAGCAATATCTTCCGGAACACCTTCACCGACATCCGCGAAATCTCGGCCCTATTGCGCCCTCACGGCACGCGGTTCGAACACGAATGCTATGACGTTGGCCACATCTACAACCTGAAACACTGCCTGGATGACGGTCATTTCGATGGCCCTGTCTTTCTACAATTCGTAATGGGCGTAATGGGCGGCATCGGCGCAGATATCGAAAACCTCGTGTTTCTGAAAAAGACCGCGGACAAGCTGCTTGGTGACTACGAATTCTCTGTCGTAGCCGCGGGAGCTCAACAGATGAAACTGGCAGCCGTCGCCGCGCAACTCGGCGGGCATGTGCGTGTGGGACTGGAGGATTCGCTCTATATCTCACGCGGGAAGCTGGCCCGTTCCAACGCCCAGCAAGTCGAAAAGATCCGCGAGATCCTGACTTTGCAGGGAAATGAAATCGCAAGCCCCGACGAGGCGCGCGAGATCCTGGACCTGAAAGGTGCGGCAAACACAAAAATCGGCGCCCCCTCATGAGCGACATTGTCAAAAGGGCCAGCGAAACACCGCAGGTGACGACGATGTCGCCCTTTCCAAAGCCCGTCATCCGCCCCGGCGAGCCGATCCGTTTTGCCTATGAGGTGGTGGCAGAACCCGGCCCCGGCCAATCAAAACGAGGCGTCATCATCAGCCCGCGTCCCGACTACAGCTCCTGGGAAGTGCACTGCGATGAAGGCACCGGAATGGGTGGAGATGACGCCGCGCCTTCTCCGCTGGGCTATCTGATCATGGGCGTTGCCTTTTGTCTTTTGACACACATCCAGGGCTATCTGCACAAGGTCCCCATGAAGATCGACAAGATCAGGGTCGAGCTTCGCGCCCAATACGCCACCCTGCCACCAGAACCAGATCAGGGACAACAGGGACAGGGCATGTGCGATGCCTATACGGCCCATGTGCTGATCGACAGCCCGGAACCTGCAGAAAAATTGGAGCAGCTCATTGCCGTCTGCCGCGACGCCTGCATGGCAATTGCAACAGTTGCATCCGCAGTTCCGACAACAACGCGTGTCTTTTTGAATGGCACCGAAAATGGAGTAGAGGTCTAGATGAAACTTGTCACACTTGCCGATGGCACCCGCGATGGTCGCCTGCATGTGGTCAGCCGCGACGGCAGCCGGGTGCTGCCCGTGGCGGGCGCGAAATGTCTGCAGGATGCGATGGAGGCCTGGGAGACGCTGGAGCCTGACCTGCAACGTCTTGCCCAAGAGGTGGAAGAAGGTGGTGCGCCCTTTGACAGCTCCGCCGCATTGGCGCCTTTTCCCCGCGCGGTTCAATGGCTGGATGGCTCTGCCTTTGAAACCCATTCACTGCTGTTGCAACAGGCCTGGGACATGCCCGTCACCGGCCTGCCCAAACGCCCCTTGATGTATCAGGGCATGTCGGATCGTTTTCTGGCCCCGACCGAGACCGCTATCTTCCCCTCTGCCGAAGATGGTATTGATTTTGAGGGCGAATTCGGCGTGATCCTTGGAGAGGTCCCGATGGGCACTTCGGCCAAAGATGCGCTGCAATATGTCCGGCTGATCGTCTTGATCAACGACTGGAGCCTGCGCGCCCTTGGCCCCATTGAGATGGCGACCGGCTTTGGCTGGCTGCAATGCAAACCGGCCTGTAGCGTGGCTCCCTTTGCCGTCAGCCCGGATGAGCTGGGCGAAGCCTGGCGCGATGGCCGGGTGTGCCTGCCGCTGACGATCCACCGCAACGGAACGCTGTTTGGACAGGCCAATGGACAGGAGATGTCATTCAGCTTTGGCGACCTTATTGCACATGCAGCTTATTCCCGCGACCTGCCCGCAGGCACCATACTCGGCTCCGGTACAGTGGCCAATCAAAACTACGGCGAGGTTGGTTCAAGCTGCATTGCCGAACGCCGCGCCATCGAGCAGATCGAAAGTGGAGAAGGCACAACACCCTTTCTGACAGATGGCGATGTGGTGACCATGGAAGCGCATCTGCCCACAGGGGGCAGCGTGTTCGGCCAGATTGCCCAAGAGGTCTCCACCCGGTCCTAACGCGATGCAGGCCTAGGGGGCATCCCCCCTAGACCGCCCCCCGTAGGCTGATGTTGAAGCGGCTCCGGTATTCGCCTGGGCTGGTACCTGTGATCGATTTGAACAGGCGGCAAAACCCTGAGACATCCTGATAGCCGACCTGCCAGCACACCGAGGCAACGGGATCTGCAGTCATCTCCAGCAGGCCTTTGGCCTTTTCCACACGCACCTCTTGCACATACCGATTGACCGAGAGCCCTGTCTGGGCCGCAAATTTCCGATGCAGCGAGCGTTCAGACACACCAGCCTGACGCGCCAACGTCACTACCGTCAGATCAGCGCCGACATTGCCCTCAATCCATATCTGCAGCGCGCGGATTACCTGGTCCTTATGGCTCAGATTTGGGCGAAAAGAGCGAAAGTTGCGTTGGTCACGCCCTGTCGGCTCGATCAGCATCTGACGACACAGGCGCGACACCGTTGACGGCCCCAGCCAGCGCCCGACCAGATGCACGCCCAGATCGACCCAGGCCATCACCCCGCCAGCGGTGACAATATCATTGTCATCCATCAAGGTACGTTCAGGCTGCAGATGCACCTTGGGAAAGCGGGACATGAATTCGGCTTCAAGCGCCCAGTGGGTTGTCGCCGGGCGACCGTCCAGAACGCCCGCCTCTGCCAGCCAGAAACTGCCGGCGCAGGCCGAACCCAACAAGGCGCCGCTCTTGTGCTGGGTGATGATCCAGTCATGCAGAGCACGATCCCCCTCTCCCCGGGCGCCTGTCAGATTGGGCGGAAAGATCACTGCGTCGAACTCGACTAATCTATCGATCGCTTCGGGGTTCAGAACGCGGTGAGATATTTTTTTGCCATCGCCCTCGACCCCAAGCCGACTTGCCACATCGAACATTTCGCCCAAGCCATGAACTGCGGACTGCTGAACCCCGTCATAGGCCACAATCGCCACACTTGGCGTGTTTCGCACATCAAATGTCATAAACGCCAATCGTAAGGACCCGACCTTCGAGCGTAAAGATCAATCACACAAGATAAACGCGTCCCGAAAGAGGCCCCCAATGTCAAAAACCGCACTCCTGTTGGTCGATATCCAGAACGACTATTTTCCGAGTTTCGAAGGCGCCCGTATGGCCCTCCCGAGCATGGACGCCGCCGCAGAAAAAGCCGCCGATCTTCTGGCGACGGCGCGCGAGGCAGGAACTCCGGCAGTCCACGTGCGCCATGTGATGGCTTCAGACGCCGCGCCCTTTTTCAAGCCGGGCACCGCTGGAGCCGCGCTACACCACAGTGTCGCACCGCTGCCAGATGAGCCGATCATAGACAAGCCCCGGCCAAACAGCTTTGTGAAAACAAATCTGGAACAGCATCTGCTCGAGGCGGGAATCGACGATCTGGTGATCTGCGGCGCCATGAGCCAGATGTGCATTGACGCGACCACCCGGGCGGCCGTCGATCTTGGGTTCGCTGTCACCGTAGCAAGTGACGCCTGCGCTGCGGCGAATGTAAGCCATGGGGGTGTGGATGTCCCTGCCGACATGGTCCACGCAGCGATCATGGCACCCTTGGCGGCGAGCTATGCACAGGTAAAGACTGCATCAGATTGCATTGCCGACCTGCGCCGCCCCGCCTAGTCCCCAAAAAGTCGGGAGCGCATCCTCCCCATGCGCTCCCGTTCCGTGAGTCCCCATCAGTATAGGCTTGGTCACGACCTACCAGGAATTATAGGCGAGATACTTGCCAGACATCTCGATCTTGACCCGATCGCCCTTTTCGTGCGGGACCCGGATGATCTGCATGTCGAAATCGATTGCCGACATGATGCCAGTGCCGAACTTCTCTTCGATCAGCGCCTTGATGGTCGGCCCGTAAACACCAACGATTTCATACAGGCGGTAGATGCACGGGTCCGTTGGCACGGATTGCTCCCAGACTTTGGTGGGCGGCTCTTCCAGCACCGATGCAGCCTCTTGCGGCAAGGACAGCGCAGTCACCAGCGCTTCGGCCTTTTCTGTGGGGAAGGCATTCATGCCCATGCAGGCCGAATGGGTCCAGACCGGCGACATATCGATCTTTTTGGCGATGCCTTCCCAGGTCAACCCGGCCTGTTTCTTGGCCGAGAGGATCATCATCGTCACATCTTCCTTGGTCATCATGGTGGGCACCTCAAAGGTATCTTTCATGGGTTTCTCCTTTTTTGTCTTTGGCCGGACGTTCAAGTGTTCACGGCCTGCAGGCGCGGGGCCGGCTCAGGCTCCGGGTCAGCCGCGGCGGTCTTGTCAATGCGCACTGTGGCGGGGCGTTGATCGGGATCGTCGCTTGGTTGCCCCGCCAGCTCTTTCGAGCGCTGGCCGAGGAACTGCACCAGGTGGTTGCGGATCGCGTAGTAGTTGGGGTGTTCGACGATCTCGGTGCGGTTGCGCGGACGCGGGATGGTGATCTCGACCGATTCCGCCACGCGGGCAAAGGGACCGTTTGTCATCAAGAGGATGCGGTCGGCCAAGAGGATCGCCTCATCGATATCATGGGTGATCATGAACACCGTCTGCTCTGTCCCGCCCCAGATCTTGAGCAGCTCATCCTGGATGGTGCCCCGCGTCAGCGCATCCAGCGCACCAAAGGGTTCATCCAGCAGCAACAGCTTGGGGTGGTTGGCAAAGGCCCGCGCAATGGAGACGCGCTGCCGCATGCCGCCCGACAGCTGGCTCGGCTTGCGATGCACGACGTCACCTTCAAGGCCCACCATGGCCAGATAATCGCGGGCGTGCTGCTCGACCTTGGCCTTGGACCATTCGGGATAGCGCGCCTTGACACCAAAGGTCACGTTTTTGAGCGCCGAAAGCCAGGGCAGCAGGGAATAGTTCTGAAACACCACGCCCCGGTCCAGCGACGGGCCGGAAACCTCGGTGCCATCCATCTTGACCCCGCCCGAGGTCGGTTCGGCCAGGCCGGCAAGGATGTTCATGATCGTCGATTTACCGCAGCCGGAATGGCCGAGGATACAGACGAACTCTCCCTTTTCGATGCCGAATGTGGCGTTTTCGAACACGGTCAGAGCACCGCCCTGACCATCGGGGAATTGCTGTGTCAGACGCTCAATGCTGAGAAAAGGCTTAGACATGGAAATTCTCCTATTCCGCGTAGGCGACGGCGCGCTGCAACACGCCAAAGGCCGCATCCAGCAACATGCCGACAACGCCGATCATGAGGATCGAGAAGATGACGGAGGTGAGGTCGAGATTGTTCCACTCATTCCAAACGTAGTAGCCGATGCCGGTGCCCCCGACGAGCATCTCTGCCGCCACGATCACCAGCCAGGCGATCCCGATGGAGATCCGCATACCGGTGATGATGGTCGGCGCAGCAGCCGGCAGGATCACGGTAAAGGCCGTGCGCAGGGCTCCAAGTTCATGGGTGCGGGCAACATTGACCCAGTCCTCACGCACCCCGGCGACCCCGAAAGCCGTGTTGAGCAGCATCGGCCAGATCGAACAGATGAAGATCACGAAAATGGCCGAGGCTTCACTGTCCTGTATGATGAACAGCGCCAGCGGCATCCATGCCAGCGGAGAGATCGGGCGCAGCACCTGAATAAACGGGTTGAAGGCCTTGTAGGCGACCTGGCTCATCCCGATAAGGAATCCCAGCGGTATCGCAATCAGCGCGGCAAAAAGATAGCCCGTCAGCACCCGGTAGATGGAATAGCCGATCTGAATGCCGATGCCCTTGTCGTTGGGGCCCGCATCATAAAATGGGTTCGACAGCTGCTCCCAGGCCTTGGCCAGAACCTGACTGGGGGGTGGCACGCCCGCCTTTGGGGCACCGCCGCCGGTGAGACGCTCATACTCCGTCAGTTCTGATGCAGCTTTCTGAGCAGGAATGGCGGCCTCCCAGATCAGGAGGCCCACCACCAGCATCACCACAGACAGGATCAAAGCACGCTGGTTTGTTGAAAGGTTATCCAGCATGGATCAGCCTTTCCCGATTGCAAAGCTGGACACATATTCCTCGGGCTGCGCCGGATCGAATGTCTTGCCCATGATCGTATGGGACTTGTAGGTGACATCCGGGGCGTCGTAGCCAAGATCGTTCATCACCTTCTTGGCGTCCGCCGCCAGGTACACCTGCTCTGCCACCGCTTTATAGTCGATGTCTTCCTCTATATAGCCCCAGCGCTTCATCTGTGTGAGGATCCAGACCCCCATGGAATGCCAGGGGAAAGGATCGAAATCGATCCGATCCGGCACCCGCTGCACTTCTCCCAGACCATCGGCATAGGTGCCGGTCAACACCTGCTCGATCACAGGAACCGGTTGGTTCAGGTAGTTTGTGGGCGCAATCGCGGCTGAGATTTCTTTGCGGTTGTCAGGGTTGGAGGCATATTGCGTCGCATCGATGATCGACTTCAGCAGCGCGCCATAGGTGTTGGGCAATTCGGTCGCAAAGGACAGAGGCGCGGCAAAAGCACAGCAGGGGTGCCCCTCCCAGATATCCTTGGTCAGGGTATGGATAAAACCGATGCCCTCCCAGACCGCGCGCTGGTTGAACGGGTCGGGCGACAGATAGCCATCGAGGTTCCCTGCCCGCAGGTTGGCAACCATCTCCGGCGGCGGCACCACACGGATCTGAATGTCTACATCAGGGTCCAGACCGAACTCCGCCACATAGTAACGCAGCAGGAAGTTGTGCATGGAATATTCAAAAGGCACGCCAAAGGTGAACCCTTTCCACTGTTTCGGATCCCGCTTGTCCAGATGCTCGTTCGACAGGACAATCGCCTGCCCGTTGATGTTCTCGACGGCGGGCATGATATAGGGTGTCGCCACCGAGCCTGCCCCAAGGGTCATCGCCAGCGGCATCGGGGTCAGCATGTGGCTTGCGTCATATTCCCCAGAAAGCGACTTGTCGCGCGCCACCGCCCAGCCTGCCGTCTTGATCACCTGGGCATTGAGGCCATAGCGCTCATAAAAGCCCATCGGCTGCGCCATGATGATGGGCGTTGCGCAGGTAATCGGAACAAAGCCAATGTTGAGATCCGTCTTTTCAGGCGGTCCCAGCTCATCAAGGATCGCCGCCTTGGCCTTCTCGATCGGAAAGACAGAGGCCAGAGCCGCCGCAACGGTGCCACCGCCCAGCATCCCCATGAAAGACCGACGCCCGATGTCGTTCTGCCCAAAGACCGAGCGTACCACTGCGCTTTCAACTGCACGCTCCAGCATATCTTCCGACGACATCTGCTGCGGTTCCATGTGCGCCGTGTCGTGGCCGTGGCCCGAAAGGCACCCTTCGCAACCACAGTCGGCGCCATGCCGCAGATCTGTCTTTTCGGAGAACGGATTTCCAAGGCTCTTGATCGTCATGGGGGTCCCTTTCGCAGTCAGTGTTTCGTTAACCCTGACAGGCAGAGAGATCGCAAAAAAGCGGCCGCCCAACATTTGTGCAGCAAATAAAAAGTATTTAATTCAATATCTTACCCCCCGCAAAATCAACACGAGTTTACGAAGTTTCATAATTTACGAAATTTCGTTTTCGATGCGACTGACCGGCCCATAATCTGGAGCCATGTCCCTTGATCTTCTCGATGCTGATTCCCTCTTGCAGTCCATCCCCGAGGCAACACTGCTCCTCGACACGGGCTCGGACCGCATTGTGAACTGGAACCCTCAGGCGGCCCTCTTGCTGGCCGGGCGAGAGGACGGTTCTCCCGCGCCTTTTTCTCACTACCTCGGCGCAGGCGTTCCGCGGTTTATCGTCTTCATCGAAGAGGTCGATCACCGCGGCGCGAGCTGGACGCGGGACGTTCCACTGCGCAGCGCAGACGGAAACGTTCTGAAATGCGAAATACGTGCGCGACCAGTGCCAGCGCAGCAGAGCTGGCTGATCCTCGCCATAACAGACCTGCGCGCATTGGATCACCGCGCCGAAACTGCCGCATTGGCGGAAACCTTTCGCGCTGGCATCGTCAACTGGAAACGCACCGAAGGCTTCTTTGCAGAGCTGGAACGGCAAAACCAGCTGATCTTGAATGCTGCCGGAGAAGGTATCTACGGCGTCAATGCAGACGGCAAAACAACCTTCGTGAACCGCGCCGCCCGCGAGATGCTGGGCTGGACCTCCGAAGATCTTCTGGGCAAGGACATCCATTCGATGATCCACCACCACCACCTCAGCGGTGAGATCTATCACTCTCATGAATGCCCGATCTATCGGTCTTTCCGGTTTGAACAAGTCCACCGGATCGAAGACGAGGTGTTCTGGCGCAAGGACGGCAAGCCGATCCGTGTCGAATATGTCTCCACCCCCATCTACGATCAGCAGGTTCTGGCAGGGGCCGTGGTGATCTTTCGCGATATCACCGAACGAAAGGAAAGCGAGCGCAAGCTGCGCGAGGCGATGGCGGAGGTCGCCGCGCTGCGCGACAGGTTGGAGCAGGAGAACGCGTATCTGCAGGAGGCCATCACCTCGGAGCGGGCACATCACGACATCATCGGCACCTCGCCCGCGATTCGGCAGATCATCGCCCGGATCGATCTGGTGGCCCAGACATCGGCAACCGTTCTGATCAGCGGTGAGACCGGAACCGGCAAATCGCTGGTGGCGACCGAAATCCACAAGACCAGCCCCCGCGCCAAACGCCCCCTGATCCACTTCAAATGCAGTTCAGTCGCCCCGGAAGAGGTCGAGGCAGAGCTGTTCGGCCAGATGCGCGGCGCCCCCAATGGCGCGACGCGGGATAAACCCGGCAAGCTTGAGCTGGCCCATGGCGGCACGCTTTTCGTGGACGATGTGGAAGAGCTGCCGCTAGAGATTCAGGGCAAGCTGTTGCACGCGTTGCAAAAGGGAGCGGTAACCCGGCTTGGCGACACGCGTGAAAAACCGCTCGATATTCGGGTGATCGCCGCGACCTCGCTGTCTGAAGAGGCGGTGCGCCGCAGTGGCCGCATTCGCGAAGATCTGCACCTTTTCCTCAATGTCTTTCCGATCTCCTGTCCGCCTTTGCGCGAACGGCCCGAGGACATACCTCTGTTGGCCTCGCACCTTTTGAAGATCGCCTGCCGCAGGCTCAATCGGCAGCCGCCCGTAATCACGGAGCGCGCCGTGGCGCAGATGCAGGCTTATGACTGGCCCGGCAATGTGCGCGAACTGCACAATGTGATGGAGCGGGCCGCCATCGTCTCACGCGAGAGTAAGCTGGTGCTGGAACTCTCCACCAGCGCGCCCGAAGCACCGCAGGGGCGCGGCTCTTTTGTTACGGAAGCGCGGATGCAGGACATGATGCGCAACAATATCATCGCCGCCTTGCGCGAGACGAAAGGACGTGTGTCAGGTGACAGCGGCGCGGCTGCCCTGTTGCAGATCAAACCTACGACGCTCTATTCACGGATCAAATCCTTCGGGATCGCAGCCGCGGACTGGAGCTAGGCGGGTTTCACCGGTGCCGCACCGGCCAGCCGCCCCAACACCACGGCCGCCAGCAGCCCGTTGCCGGACAGATATCCGCTGTCGGATTTGCCCGATACGCCGCAGGCCGCACCACCCCCGGCATGGAGGTTGTCAAACGGCGTTCCATCACTGTGAAGAACCCGCGCCTGCGCATCCGTCCGCAGCCCGCCTTGGGTGTGAAACAGAGCTCCGGTGACTCGCACCCCGCAATAGGGCGGTTGCAGCCCCGGACCGGAAAAGGCCCGCCCAAACGCATCAAGACCGCCTTGGGGAAGCTCCGCCAGCGTCTGCGCGAGCGGCTCAGGAGGCAGACCCAGCTCTTGCGCCAGCCCCTCAATGGTGTCGCTCTGGCGGATCGCCCCGGCGGCTTCGGCCTGTTTGAAGTCTTCGAACTGACGGGCTATCCCGGCGATGCGGCTATCAAAAACCGTGAAGGCCTCGCCGCCCGGCTGGGCCAACACCGCCTGCGCCGCCTCGGAATAACCCTGCGCCTCGTTCCAGAAGCGTCGCCCGTCTCGGTTCACCTGAAAGCCGCCTTCGGTGATCGTGGCCCAGGTGATCAGGATCCCATGCGGGTGGGCCACATTTCCATGGCCCTGATAGGCACCGAGGTGCTTCAGGTCCGCGCCGATCTCTTGCCCCCACAGCACCGCCTCACCCCGATTGCCGTCATGGCCGAACCACAGCCCGTCCTTGATCGCTGGCAAAAGCTCTGCAACCAGATCACGATTGCCACCAAACCCGTTGCAGGCGAGGACGAGTTTTTCGCAACAAATTTCCTCAACCCCGCCATCGGGGCGGGTGACCGCAACGCCCTCGATCCGCTTGCCCCGATGGTAAAGACGGCGCGCGCGACGCTCAAAGACGATGTCGATACCTTCCGCTTCACACGCGGCACGCAGGGCGTTGATCAGTTCTGCGCCCGAACGGCTGGGCAGCCCGTGCATCCGGTGGCGGCTGTGGCCGGGATAGGTGAAATTCTCGACCACGGAGAACGGGAGCCCGTAGCGCGCGCTCAGCCAATCGATCACCCCGGCAGAGCCTGAGGCCAGCAGATCCACCAATGCCGGGTCATTCTCGCCCTTCGCCTTTGCCTGAATATCGGCGGCAAAGCGCGGCGCATCGTCCTTTATCCCGGCCTCTTGCTGCGCCGCTGTGCCAGCCGCAGGGATTAGACCCGCCGACAGCGCGGTCGATCCGCTGGCGACAGCATCGGCTTCCACCACCAAGACCGACTGGCCCGCCTCATGCGCCGCCAAGGCTGCCACCAGACCGCAGGCTCCGGCGCCGATGATCAGGGTTTCGCAGTCAAAATCGAACTCCGGGGGCGGCGCTGATACCTCAATCTTCGGAGCGGTCATAGCTTGCGCCCTTGGCCAGCATGTCAGAGGTGCCGATGACATTGTTCAAACCGGCAAAGTCATACATCCGGTCGGCAAAGGGCCGGTTGCTGCCATTGGCATGCAGGCTTTGGTAGTAATCGCCCGCCGTCTTGGCCAAGGCGCGCACGATGCCACCCGGGAAGATCACGATGGAAAAGCCCTGCGCCTCCAGATCGTCGGCCCCTGTGATCGGCGTTGCGCCCCCTTCAACCATATTGGCCAAAAGCGGGACACGATCTGCAAAGTGGTTAGCAATCCCACTCAACTGTTCCCGCGATTGCGGCGCTTCGATAAAGAGCACATCGGCGCCCGCCTCCACATAGGTCTCTGCCCGTGCAATGGCCGCGTCGAACCCTTCGACAGCGATGGCATCGGTGCGCGCGATGATCAGAGTCTCATCAGAGGCACGCGCATCGGCCATGGCTGCAATCTTGCCCGCCATTTCCGCCGCAGAGATCAGCGACTTGTCCGTCAGATGACCACAGCGTTTCGGGTAGGTCTGGTCTTCGACCTGCAGGGCGGAGGCCCCTGCCCGCTCATAAAGGCGCATCGTGCGCTGCGCGTTCAGCGCATTGCCAAAGCCGGTATCGGCATCGATGATCACAGGCAAGTGGGTCCGGTCGGCGATCAGGGTCATGGTATCGGCCATTTCCGACACCGAGGTCAGGCCAATATCGGGCCGACCCAAGCGCGTATAGGCGACGGCGGCACCGCTGAGATAGAGCGCCTCGAACCCCGCAGCTGTCGCCAGTGACGCGGTCAGCCCGTCATAGACGCCGGGAGCGACCAGAATGTCCTTTTGTGTCAGCCGTGTCTTTAGGCTCATGTCTCGCCCTCCAGCCAGGTCAGCGCCTCGGCGCAGGTCATCTGATGTGTCACTGTCCCAAGAGACATCAGCGTCGCGTCATGCACCTCGGGCTTGAAGGCCGCGCAGCCGTCGGTCAGCATCACGGTGTCGATATCGCGCAGATGCGCATCGCGCAGGGTAGAGGCAACACCGCCATTGGTGACAATGCCGCCAACGATCAGCCGGTCAATGCCAACCGCGCGCATGATGTATTCCAGCCGCGTCTGATAAAGCGCGGAATAGGCGACCTTCTCGATCACGAAATCCGCGGGGAAAAGCGCATCGACCAACCGGTTGCCCTGACTGCCCGGCGCAAAATCCCCCCGCCCCAAAAAGGGGCGCAGCTTTTTCAGATGCGGCGAGATCAGCGGCTCGCCCTTTCCATCGGGGACAAGGGTAAACTGAGCCGAGATGTAATGCCCGCCCCGCGCCCGCAGCGCAGCAGCCAGCGGAGCGATCCGGTCGGGCAAGGCCGCGATGGCAGTGCTGGTCTGGCCTGCCCGGCCATAGGCACCTTCGGGGTGGATGAAATCGTTCTGCAGGTCGATCGTCAGCAGCGCGGTGCGCGTCAGATCCCATGTGTTCGGGTCGCTCATGACGGATCCTTTGCCGGTTCGATGATGGTATTTCCAAAGTCGTCCACCCGCGCCTGCAGGGTCGGCTCTACCAGCACGGTTGTATCGGGTTGTTCCAGAATTGCAGGCCCGTTGATAACCGTCCCCACCGGCAGCGCAAGACGATCATAGATCGCGGTGTCAAACCAGTCGGTGCCGAAATGCACCCGGCGGGTAGCCTTGGGCGAGATCGTGCCTTCCTCGCGCGGGGCCAGCGTCTTTAGATCGAACTTGGGCCGTTTACCGGTCACCGCGCTGCGCAGGTTCAGGATCCGGCGCACGCCGTTTTTCAAGAGACGTCCAAAGGTTGCATCATAGGCCGCATCAAAGGCCGTTTCGATCTCGGCCTTGCTGGGGGCGATGACCTTTCCATCCGTGACCGCGATGCTGAGCGGTACCGAAACCGTATGGGTCTGGCCCACATAGGCCATATCAAGTTCGAACGTCACTTCGCGTGCCTCGAATGTGGTGCGCGCCGCATCCAACAAGGCCATGCCCTGATCCGCATGATCCTGCATGAAGGCGCCCAGCGCGGCCTCATCCAATCCATCCACCAGCGAATTGATTGTCTGCACGAAGTCCTGCCGCATGTCTGCAATCACACAGCCCATGGCGGAGGTCACGCCGGGATAGCGGGGCACGATGGCGCGGGCGATACCGACCTCGGCCAGCATGGCCCCGGTATGGAGCGCTCCGCCACCGCCAAAGGGCATGAAGGCAAAGCGTTTGGGGTCAAAGCCGCGCTCGATGCTGACAAGACGAATGGCACCGGCCATGCGTGAATTGGCAACCCGCAAAATCGCCTCGGCCGCCTCGACGGTAGAGAGGCCCAGCGGCGCGCCCACATGGGTGTCGATGGCCTTGGCTGCGGCCTCCACATCCAGCCGCTCAAGCTTGCCGCCGATCGGGTTATCCGGGTCGATCCGGCCCAGAACAACATTGGCATCGGTCACTGTGGGGCGCGTGTTGCCCAGACCATAGGCCACCGGGCCGGGGTTGGAGCCTGCGCTTTCGGGACCGATATTCAGAAGCCCGCCCTTGTCGACCCAGGCGATTGAGCCGCCGCCTGCGCCGATAGTGGTGATCTCGATCATCGGGGTGCGCACCACCATGCCGAAATCGATAGAGGTCTGCGGCGAGAGCATCGACTGCCCTTCGGCAATCAGCGAAACATCGAAACTGGTGCCGCCCATGTCGCCGGTGATGATGTTGTCGAACCCCGCCGAGGAGGCGATGTAGCCCGCCGCGATCACCCCTGCCGCAGGCCCCGAAAGGGCCGTGCGCACGGGCAAGCGGCAGGCGGTATCCACCGCCATCACGCCGCCGTTTGACTGCACGATCATGAACTCGCCATCAAAGCCGCCGGATTTCAAGGCGTTCTCAAGCCGTCCCAGATAGCCCGAGACCTCGGGCTGCAGATAGGCATTGAGTGCCGTGGTCGAAAAGCGCTCGAATTCGCGGATCTCCGGCAGGATCTCGGAGGAGGCCGAGACATGCGGGTTGGGCCAGACTTCGCGAACGGCGGCGACGGCAGCGGCTTCGTTTTCGGGGTTGGCATAGGCATTGGCAAAGAGGATCGCCACCGCATCGCAGCCGTTCTCGCGCAGCTGGCTTGCTGCCGCCCGCACCGCGTCCAGATCGACAGGCGTGCGGATGGTGCCATCGGCCAGGGTGCGCTCGGGCACTTCCAGACGGTTGCGGCGGTCCACCACCGGTTCGAAATCGCCGCGCAGCCCCCATGTACGCGGCCGGTCCCGGCGGCGCATCTCAAGCACATCCCGCAGCCCTTCGGTACAGATGACACCCGTCTTGGCACCCTTGCGTTCAAGCAGCGCGTTGGTGCCCGCTGTCGTGCCATGGACCACCACCGAAATCTCGGACAGGTCCGTCACCTGCTGGCCGATCCCGTCCAGAAAGCCGCCCGACTGGTCGGGGCGCGTTGTCGGCACCTTGGCCACGGCGGCACTGCCATCTTTTTCGTTCAACACAAAGACGTCGGTGAAGGTTCCGCCCACGTCAACGCCAATCATGCGGCCGCTCATGCCGTGACCTCCCGCCATTTGGGTCCATAAAGCGCATCTGCACGCGCTTCGCTTACAAAGCCGCGCGCCACGTCGCGGGCGACATCTTCTGCAGAGCGGTCCGCGGCATTGCCGTAACCGCCGCCGCCCGGTGTTTCCAGCCGCACCGCCTGCCCCTGGCGCAGCTTGATTCCGCGCATTTTCGAGGCCAGCGGCGGTGTCTTCCATCCGTCATCCTGCTCATAGGTAAAGACGTTGAGCGCGCCATCCTGCCCTTCGGCAATGCCCTTGGGCGCAAAACGGCCGCGTTCACCAAACAGGAAGGCTTCGGCGCCGTTTTCCTCAAGCACTTCGATCTCGTAAACTGCCCCCATGCCGCCACGATGCGCCCCCGCGCCGGCGCTGTCGGGGCGCAGCGCCCATGTTCGGAACATCACCGGGTATGCCGCCTCAAGAATCTCCATCGGCGGGATCGTCGCGGTGGAAATTGGCGCGTTGCCATGGTTCAGACCGTCACTTTCGGGCGAACCTCCATGGCCGCCGCCATAGAAGCTGAACATGACCCAAGGCTGGCCGTTCTTGCGCTTGCCCGCAATCGACAGCGCGTTGATGGTGCCATAGGCATTGGCGACAACCCGGTCCGGCGCAACCTTGGCAAAGGCCGAGAACATCACGTCAATCATGCGCAGTATGGTCTCTGTGTAGCCGCCTGTGGGCGCCGGGAACTCTGCCGACAACAGGGATCCTTCAGGCACCTTCACCTCGATCGGGCGCATGACGCCTGCGTTGGCCGGCAAGCTGGGGAAGATATGCTTGATCGCCACATAGGCCGTCGCCACGGTGGTCGGCAGGGCGATGTTCACCGGGCCTGCGCATTGCGGGGCGGAGCCTGCAAAATCGAGCGTCATGCGGTCGCCCTTGATCTCAAGCGCCACACGGATCGGCAGCGGTTCATCAGTGATCCCGTCGTTGTCGAGGAAATCCTCAGCCTCCCAGCGCCCATCGGGCAGCGCATCCAGCTCTGATCGCATCAGCGCCTCGGCCCGGTGGCCCAGCGCATCAAGCCCGGCGCGCACCGTGCCCGCGCCATATTCATCCAGCAGCTCATCCATGCGCCTGACGCCCAGATCCAGCGCGCCCAGCTGGCCGTTGAGGTCGCCCATAGCCGATTGCGGCAGGCGCGTGTTGCGCAACAGGATGTCTATAATGTCCTGATTGACCTCACCCGCGCGCGCCAGACGTACCGGAGGCAGCACAAAGGCCTCCTGGAACACCTCGGTCGCCGCGGGATTATAGTTACCGGGCACCGCACCGCCCACGTCGTGCCAGTGGCCGACGGAGGCCAGATAGCAGAACAGCTCCCCATCGCGGAAATAGGGGCGCACAAGGCGCATATCGCTCAGGTGCGTACCGCCGATATGGGCATCATTGAAGATGTAGATGTCGCCATCCTGCAGATCCCCATCAGCGGCGGCCTTTTCGATCACCGCCTTCACCGCAAAGGACATCACACCAACGAAGATCGGCAGGCCCGACTTGCCCTGCACCAGAGTGTCGCCCGTGGTCGCGTGATACAATCCGTGGCTGGCGTCATGCGCCTCGGCGATGATCGGATTGAAAGCCGCCCGAAACAGAGTCGCATCCATTTCATCGGCGATCTGCTCCATGCGTCCGGCCAGCACCGAAAGTGTGATGGGATCGATTTCACTCATGCTTGTGCCTTTACCTCTGCCATGTCGTTCCAGACATCCTGTCGTGTGATTTTTCCATCTTCGAGCTCAAACCGGTCGATAAAGCGGATGCCGGAAAACTCCGACCCATCCAGCCATTCCCCGGACAATGTCCCAAAGCAATAGACGATGGCCGCCGCCCCTTCGGACTGCATGGCATCGAACCGCTCGTAGGTCTTGCTGACGAAGGTGTAGCGCGGGCGCGACCAAGCGATCAGCTCTTCCAGAGTGGTCATTTCCGGGGCGCCCGGAAACTGCATGGTGAAGCCCTCGGCCAGAAGCGCGCGGGGCAGCTTCCAGATCGCGCTGCTCCATCGCCTGAAGATAGCTCCGCACGACCGCGCGCGGATCCGGCAGAACCAAAGCCCCCGCGCGCGATGTGCGACCACGCATGTAGTCCTCGCGCGCCATTTCGCGAATCATCACCGTGACGGCCTCGGGATCAGCGGGCACCACCAGGCGCACCGCATCTGTCAAAGCCTCGCCCAGACGCCGTTTTTCATCGGCGTCATAGCCCTCCAAGACATGCAGTTCGACAATGGGCATGGATCCCTCCGCAGGAATAATTTGTACTATCTGTAATACAGGTTGACCACGTTTGTTAATACAGAATTTGCATTACGAACTGCACTGCACGCTTGATTTTCCCAAAACCGCCTGTACCATCGCCCTCGACTTCTGAAAGGACTCCCTGGTGAACAAGCCGGAAAAAATCACCCTGCCCGAAGGTGCAAAGGCGCGCCGCGTCTACCTGTCCCTGCGAGACCAGATTGCTGATGGGCGCCTGGCCGAAGGGGAGAACCTGCCTTCGGAGCAGAAACTGGCCGAGTTGTTCGAAGTCTCCCGCGTGACCATTCGCCGGGCGCTGGATTCGCTGACGTCTGCGGGGTTGGTCGAACGCCGCGCGGGCAGCGGCACCCGCGTGCGCGCTGGTGCGGCGGGCAGCCAGCCGATGGCGATGGATATGACCACGCTGATGCCGCAACTGGTGGAAATGGGCCAGACCACCACGGCGCGGTTGCTGTCCTTTTCATACGGCACCGCGCCGGAATTTGTCGCCACCGCCATGCGTATCGACGCAAGCGAGCAGGTCCAGATCGCAACCCGGGTACGCCTTGCGGGTGATACGCCGTTCTCGCATCTGACCACCTATGTCCCGGCCGAGATTGCCCGGAATTACTCGGAGAACGATCTGGCCACGACCCCACTCTTCAAACTGCTGGAACGCAGTGGTGTCCAGATCCAGGAAGCCCACCAATCCGTGACCGCCACTCTGGCCGGGCCGGATGTGGCCGAAGCGCTGGAGGTCGCAGTTGGCTCTGCACTTCTGTCGCTGCGCCGCGTGGTTCGTGATGTGGAGGGCAACGGCGTTGAATATCTTGCGGGCCTTTACCGCCCCGACATGTTCCGTCTGGAAATGCCACTGACCCGCGTCGGAAACGGAGCCGCGCGCCATTGGGAGCCTGCCATCGGCAAGACCGAGGAGGAGGCGCAGTGACACAGCCACGCACCCTTCTGGACAAACTCTGGTCGGCGCATGAGATCCTCAAACGCGAGGATGGCACGTCACTCTTGTGGGTGGATCGCCACCTTGTCCATGAAGGGTCGCATCATGCCTTCGGCAAACTGGCCGCGCGCGGGGCCGATGTTGCGGCGCCGGATCTGACCTTTGCCGTGGTGGACCATTACGCGCCGACACGCCAACGTGAGCGGATCGCGGATCCTCAGGTGTCGCGCATGATCGACACATTGCGAAACAATGCCAAGCAGCACCGTCTGCAGCTGTTCGATCTCATGGATCCCGGACAGGGCATCGTACATGTGGTCGGACCAGAACAAGGCCTAACCCTGCCCGGTTTGCTCATCAACTGCGGCGACAGCCACACCTCGACCCACGGAGCCTTTGGCGCGCTGGCCTTTGGCATCGGTGCCACTGAGGTCGCCCATGTTCTGGCCACGCAGACGATCTGGCAGAAAAAGCCGAAGTCCATGCGCATCACCGTTGACGGCAGCCTTGGCCCCGGTGTCAGCGCCAAGGATATTGCGCTCAACTGGATTGCCCGGCTCGGAACTGGCGGCGCCCAGGGCTGCGCCATCGAATACGCGGGCAGCGCGGTGCGGGATCTGAGCATGGAAGGGCGCATGACGCTGTGCAACCTGTCGATCGAGGGCGGCGCGCGACTGGGCATGGTGGCACCGGACGAGGTGACCTTCGCCTATCTGAAAGATCGCCCCTATGCCCCCAAGGGGGCAGACTGGGACGCGGGTTTGGAGGATTGGGCCAATCTGCCCTCGGATGACGGTGCCGAATTTGATCTGGAAGTGACCCTGCACGGCGATGATATCGCCCCCACTGTGACCTGGGGCACCAGTCCTGAACAGGCGCTGCCTGTGACCGAAACCATACCCGACCCGGCCACACTTGATCCCGGCAAGGCGGATGCAGCACGGGCCGCACTAGACTACATGGACCTGCCTTCGGGGCGGGCGCTCGAGGGTATTGCAGTCGATCAGGTGTTTCTCGGCTCCTGCACCAATGGGCGCATCGAGGACCTGCGCGCCGCCGCCGCCGTTTTGGCGGGGCGGAGGGCCAAAGTGCCGGGGATGGTCTCGCCCGGATCGGCGCAGGTCAAAGCGCAGGCGGAACAGGAAGGTCTGGATCGCATTTTTACCGAAGCGGGCCTCGACTGGGTCGCCTCCGGCTGCTCCATGTGCGTCGGCATGAACGGAGATCTTGTGGCGCCCGGCAAGCGCTGCGCCTCTTCGACCAACCGCAATTTCCGTGGCCGTCAAGGCCCAGGCGCACGCACCCATCTGATGTCGCCCGCCATGGTGGCTGCGGCAGCCGTCACCGGAACCATCACGGATGTCCGCCCCTTGCTGCATGGAAGGGCGGCTTGATGGCAGGATGGCGCACGCATGCAGGTCGGGCGATTACCCTGCCACACGACAATATTGACACTGACCAGTTGATTCCGGCTCGCTTCATGTCTGCGCCACGGAGCGAGGGCTACGGCAAGTTTCTTTTGCACGATCTGCGCCATGATGCCGACGGCGCAGAAGTTCCCGACTTCCCGCTAAACCGTCACGACGACGCAACGATTCTTGTAGCCGGGCGCAATTTTGGAAGCGGCTCCTCTCGGGAGGCGGCGGTCTACGCTCTGGTCGACGCCGGGATCACGACTGTGATTGCGCCCAGTTTCGGCGATATTTTTGCCAGCAATGCTGTGAACAACGGCCTACTGCCCGCACGTCTGAGCGAACGGCAGGTGAAGCAACTCATGATGCATCTTGGCGATCAATCTGGTGCCGCGCGGATCGACATCGACGCAAAGGAGTTGCGCATCGGAGATCATAGCTTTGCCTTTGAACTGGATGACGGGTGGCAAACAAAGCTGATCAACGGCTGGGACGATATCGATCTGACCCTCGCACATCGCGATCAGATCCACAGCTTTCGAGATCAAAGACTAAAGACATCGCGATGGGCCTGGCCTACCGCGCAAGACCAAGAACCGCCTGGAACAAGGGCGCAATAAAAACCGGGTTCAACCCCAGATCCAACGCATTGAGACAGACACAGTCTGTCCGACAACAGGAGGAAGACTATGAAGATGACTTTTATGGGCGGTCTTGTCGCCAGCTCGACCCTGATCGCCAGCCTGGCGCAGGCCGAGGAAACCATTTCCGCGGTGCACGCCTTCCCGGAAACCTTGATCTACACCAAGAGCTTTTTGTCCTTCGTGGACAAGGTGAATGAGGCCGGCAAGGGTGTCATTCAGATCGATGTGCGCGGTGGTCCCGAAGCCATTGGCATGTTCCAGCAGCCTGATGCTGTGCGCGACGGGATCGTTGACATGGTCTATACCCCCGGCTCGTTCTACGGCGGTTCGCTACCGGAAAAAGACGCCATGGTCGCCTCGAACCTCACCGCAGTTGAAACCCGTGAAAACGGCGGCATCGCTCTTATTGACCAGATCCATCAGGAAAAGATGGGCCTGAAATACCTCGGCTGGTTCGACAGCGGCGTATGCTACAACCTTTGGACCCGCGAAGAGCCAACCTTTGACGCTACGGGCAATCTTGAGGTCGAGGGCCTCAAACTGCGCGGCAACAATGTATACAACGCCTTCTTCACCAACTACCTGGGCGCGCAGGTAATCGACCTGCCCACCGGCGAGGTCTATTCCGCTCTGCAGCGCGGCGTGGTGGATGCGACCGGCTGGACCCAGATCGGCCTGATCGATCTGAAATGGAACGAGTTCCTGAACTACCGGATCGAGCCTTGCTTCTTCTCCACCGACCTTGGCGTGATCGTGAACCTCGAAAAATGGGACAGCCTGAGCGATGAGGCCAAGACCATTCTTCAGGATGTCGCCATCCAGCACGAAAAAGACAGCGTAGCCGCCCTGCGGACCAAGCGGGACGAGGATTTTGCCGCGTTGGAGTCGGCTGGCATGAAGGTCGTCTCTTTGGAAGGGGACGCCAAGGCAAACTACCTGGCGGCGGCGCGTGAAAAGACCTGGGAACGGATGAAAGGCCTGATGGCCGAGCAGCCCGGAGGCACCGGCAACTATGACCGCCTGATCGAGTTGTTCTACGATCTGGACGCAGCCAAATAAGCCTGTCCAAAACTGTTTTGCGGGTCCGATGAGTTTCGGGCCTGCAAATCTGCCGTCTCCCGGAGCCCTTTTATGACCTCACTCACAAAAGCTTATGATGCCTTCGTGAACGCAATGGCACTCATATCGGGGGCGACACTTGTCTGGCTGATGGTCTCAGTGGTGACCTCGGTTCTGATGCGCAACCTTGGCCTTCAGCCCTTTGCCTGGCTTTTTACCTCTGGCGAATATGGCCTGTTGTACATGACCATGCTGGGCGCGCCCTGGCTGGTGCGCGAGCGCGGTCACGTCCATATCGAACTTGTGACCTCGGCCCTGCCAGAGAGCCCGCGCCGGGTCCTGAGCCGATTGGTTGCACTATTATGTGTCCTGGTCTGCGTTCTTTTGGCGTGGAAGGGCGTGGAGCTCTTCCTCAAGAACATCGTGCGGGGCGACTATGACACCCGCGCCTATTATTACCCCCGCTGGCTGCTCACCATTGCCTTTCCGATCAGCTTTGGGCTGATGGCGGTCGAATTCTCCCGGTTCGTCTTTGGATCGGAACTGATGCACTCCGGCGAAGCAGGAATTCACGAATAATGGAATGGTACGAAGCGCTTGCCCTGTTGCTGGGCACAATTGTCGCCCTCATGGCCATCGGCATGCCCGTCGCATTGGCCTTCCTGGCCGCCAATATCGTCGGAGCCTGGGTGTTTATGGGCGGGGACCGCGGCGTCGGCCAGCTGCTCAACAACGGGCTTGGGTCGCTGACCAAATATGCGCTGGTTCCGATCCCGCTGTTCCTGTTGATGGGAGAGATTTTCTTTCACACTGGGCTGGGCGGGCGCATGTTCAATGCAATTGACAGGCTGCTTGGCCGCTTGCCCGGACGCCTCAGCTATGTGACCGTCCTAGGTGGCACGGCCTTTTCCACCCTTTCTGGCTCTTCCATGGGGTCAACCGCGCTTTTGGGTTCGCTGATGGTGCCGGAAATGAGCCGCCGGGGTTACAAACCACACATGAGCATCGGTCCGATCCTGGGTACCGGCGGGCTCGCCATCATCATCCCGCCCTCGGCACTGGCGGTGCTGCTGGCAACATTAGCACAGATTGATGTAGGCGCCCTCCTGATCGCTGGCGTCATTCCGGGACTGATCCTCGCAAGCCTCTACATCGGTACGATCTGGCTGCAGACCCGGATCGACCCTGACGCGGCCCCCGCCTATGAGGTCGAGGAGATGACATTTGTGGCCAAACTCTCGCTCCTGATGCGCGAAGTGGTCCCGATGGTGGGCGTCATGGTTGTCATTATCGTCTTGATGATCAACGGATTTGTCACCCCATCAGAGGCTGCGGCCTTTGGCGCGCTTGGCGTTTTGATCCTCGCCGCAGTCTTTCGCTGCCTGACCTGGAAGGTGATGCGCAAATCGATCCATGGCGCTCTGCGTGTGACGCTGATGGCCTATCTCATCGTCTTCGGCTCTGCGACCTTCAGCCAGCTCATGGCTTTTTCAGGCGCTTCGCGGGGGCTGGTGAGTTGGGCGACCTCCTTTGATCTGGCGCCAATCTCGATGCTGCTGGTAATGTTCGCGGTGCTGCTGCTCTTGGGCATGTTCATGGAGCAGATTTCCATGATGCTGCTCACGGTGCCGATCTTCTTTCCACTGGCACAGACTCTGGGATTTGATCCGATCTGGTTCGGGCTGATCATGCTTCTGGCACTCGAGATCAGCTTTACGACGCCGCCTTTCGGGCTGCTGCTGTTTGTGATGAAAGGCGTGGCGCCGCAGGGCACCACCATGCGTACGATCTACACGTCGGCCTTCCCATTCATCGGCTGTTCGCTGTTGCTTGTGGCCTTGTTGGTGGCCTTTCCTGGACTCGCACTCGTGTTTTCGGGGTAGTGATCACAGAAAGGGTCGGCCGATAGATCCGCCCGCCCCCAAACACTCCAGTGTCGTCCAGACGTATGGGCCCCGCCTACTTCTTCAGAATCGCGACAAGAGCTCCGCTTTTGACGTCGTCCGCCGGATTTGTTGGCTTGTAACGCGGTCTTCGAGACAGGGGGCGGTCTCCACCGTATCCTTCGACCTCAATCAGATCCCATTTGCTTTTCCCCACAAAGGCCGCAAGGGATTGCCGCGTGAAAAATGACAAATGCGGGGAGTGTTTGACTTTGGTCATGTTGACCCTGAGCAGTGGCGCGTTCGGAACCTCAATAAGGAAGACCGCACCTTTCTTGGCCAGGCGCGTGCTGCTTACGTTTCGACATCTCTGATCTCCTTCTCGTGGAAGATCAGCAGACTGAAAATCGTAGCTTCCGTCACCGTCCGAATTTCGGGGGGGGGGGGGGGGTAGCTCAAAGATTGATTCTGGGTTTGAGGAGATCCTGCACTCACTCACGCCATCAAAGAGCTTGATGGATATCGCGGTATCTATGCTTAAAGACGCATGGGATCAGCGTGGTGATCAGGCAAAGCTGGCGAAAACCGAGATTAAACGTCAACACAAGGAACTGGATAAGCAGCAGGACGCTCTAGTTGAGCGCAAAATTGAGACATCCAGTCAGAAGGTGATGGCTGCGCTTGAAAGCAAGATCGCGAAGCTGGAAGAGGAAAAGCTCTTGTTGAGCGATAAGCTGTCTCAGACCGTCAAACTGAAGAGTACGCTTGGTGAAGTTATCGAACTACTGAGAGAATTTCTCTCAAACCCTTGGAATATCTATGAAAAGATAACTCTTGAGGTGCGAAAAACCATCCTAAAAACTGTGCTCAGAGGTCCTTTGGCGTTCGACCGTGAAAACGGCTAACGAACTCCACAAGCATCTGCAATCTTTGATTTTTCATCGTGTTTTACATCGAGATGTAAAATGGTGCGGTCGAGAAGACTCGAACTTCCACGGGAGTTACCCCACAGCGACCTCAACGCTGCGCGTCTACCAATTCCGCCACGACCGCACTATCTTGGCTTGGTGTAGGGGCGTATAGACGAGCCACCGAAGGATGTGAAGAGGCAAAATGCCCAAATTTGCCTCTTCTCTCGTCAAACTTTCAAACGGCACCTCGGGCCACCAAGCGGCACGTTCGGGCGCGATATCGGCACACCCAGAATTGCGGTCTTGGACGCTTCAATTCGAAGAAAAGCTCGGCAAAGCAAGCCCGTTCCCGGATGCCGGCACTGGCTGTGCAATGGCACGTCCGCCCAGTCCAGACGATGCCGCCTTGATCAATGCGACACGCTCTGGCTGACCTGGCGAGAACACAGGCTCAGCGCCGCTTTCCAGTGCAGCAACCGCCAGCCCGTACCAATCCTGAGCAGCCACCGTTGCTTTGGAAGTTCCAAACCCTTGCGACAGATGGTGACCGATGAGTTCGGCATAGGGACGCTTCCCAATGGCAACCATAATCAGCGCCGATCCCATCGCAATTTCCAGATTGTCACGGCGATAGCCCGAGAACATGCAGATGGTTGCGGTATTGGCGAGTTGTTCTAGCGACATATTCGACTGCAGCACGAACTTTTGGACATCCGCCAAGAGCGCCTGGCTGCTATCGGCACCAAGTCGAGCAAGGAACGGCTGAACTGCGGGACCAAACCCATCACACTGGCTGTCCACCTGGGCCGTGCTGACATTTGCAAGGCCGGCGACGGCTGCTTCCCCCGACGACAATGCATATGACCGCGCGAGGCAGAACTGCTCCCCCAGGGCGAGATCCGGGTCCGTCATGTTGGAGACGGTCATGTAGCCACCGTTTGAACTTGTCAGCAGGCTGACCTTGCTGCAATGGCTGGCCAGGGATGCCGTTTGCGCAGGTGCCGCGGGCGCTGCGAACATCGGGATCGCGGCCCCTGCCTGCCCGGCCGCAGACGCCATGACCGTGTTGCCCTGCTGCTGAGGCGCGGGAGCGGAAGGTGCAGGAACAGGTGTCGATGGAACAGACGCCGAGGCCATTGTGGTTTCGCCCATCCGGCATACGCCCTGATGACATGAGAAGCTGGCAGGCGTCACACCTCGGGCCATGAAATCATTTCGCTGATACCCTTGCGGCGTGGAGGCAAAGACCATGACCGAACAATGGGACGCTCCGCACCAGAACGAGCTGCCCGACACCGATGTGTCGATCATGTAGTCGTTCTTGCCGTCTCCGTTCAGGTCCGCAAGTTGCATGAAGCCCGAGCGCTGCAAGAGTTGCTCCGCGCTTGGCTCTGAGGAGGCCGCAATTTCATCAACGGCATCACTGACCTCGATAGGCAAGCCTGGGTAGCCGCTACCGGCGCTACGCACCCCGGCGGCTTCATCGCGCCAAGTGTGCAGCAGGCCACGCACACCGTTTGGCCCTTGCATAGCCTTAATGACCTGAGGACCGCCCACTTGAGCACGGTTGTAAGACGAGACCAGGAAATCACGTTCATATGCAGTCAACTGGCCCGTCGCGGGAAACCCCATATGCACCTGATACTGCATGATCGCCGACCGGGATTTGCGCCCCATAACACCATCAGGCGTTCCGGCAGGGAAACCAAAATAATTGAGCGAGGCCTGAGTTTCACGATTTTGGGCCCGTGCGGCTGAATAATTCGTGCCTGTGCTTCGCTTCTTGTTCCTGTTTACCTCGTTGATAATGGCGCCGCCGACGATCCCTCCCAAGAGAGCGGCCCCCAAATTGTCCGCCGCCGATGGTCCGGCCACAGGGGTCAAGAACAGGGATGCGGCAAGAGCAGCCTTTATCGGATTGCGTACCATGGAAACGGGTCCTCTATTGATGAATGAAAAGAATCACTGCAGATAGAGTAACCCGGATGCGGCGTTATCGTGTCATTAATCTTCCGTTGTGATCTGCGCGTCATTTTCCAAAAGTTTTCCGGAGGCTTTCCATACCATGGTCGAATGGGTCACATCAGAAGAGCTGGTCGACTATGAAGAGGCGACCGCGTTCATGGAACAGCGTGCAGCTGCGATTGCTGCCGGGCAGGCCGACGAATGCATCTGGCTACTCGAGCACCCCCCTCTCTATACCGCCGGCACGTCAGCCAAGCCAGAAGACCTTACAGACCCGGACCGTTTCCCGGTGTATCCGTCAAAGCGAGGCGGGCAATACACCTACCATGGTCCGGGCCAGCGCGTTGTCTATGTCATGTTGGATGTGGGGAAACGGGGCCATGACGTTCGCCGATTTGTTCAACAGTTGGAAGACTGGGTTATCCGGGCTTTGGCCGAGTTCAACCTTACAGGACACATTCGTTGCGGCCGTGTCGGCGTTTGGATCGAGCGACCTGACAAACCGCGAACAGCCGACGGAAACATGGCAGAGGACAAGATCGCTGCCATCGGGATCCGGCTGCGAAAGTGGGTCAGCTTTCACGGCATTTCGATCAACGTGGAGCCGGATCTGGAGCATTTTGGCGGCATCGTGCCCTGCGGCATCACCGAATACGGTGTGACCAGCCTCGTTGATATGGGCCTGCCGGTGTCGATGGCGGATGTGGATGTTGCGCTCAAAAGGAGCTTTGATCAGGTATTCAGCAACGAATCCGCCTCTTGCCCGTCGGAGTGATCTAGCTCATTTGCCAAATCCTCCAAGGCCGTAAGAATGAGCTCCGGGCGGGTGTAAAGAAGTGTACCGTCGGCGCCCTCGCACACACGAAATTGGATATTCTGACCCATGCCGGAGGCATCTCTGCCAGCCTGCGCCGTTGGATCCTCACTGCCACAGAGATAGACCATGGGTATCCTGCCAGCCCGGCCAGCAACGAGCGGGCGCCAGTCACGCATCACGAGATCAACATCCGCAATAAACCCGCTACCGCCCTGCTGCATGGCAAAGTCATGGCTATGGCGCAGCAGTGGCGCCAGGTTCATTTTGGCAACGGCAGCGGCATCCAGCGACCCTGCCGTCGACTGCCGGGTCAGAAGCAACTCGACACCCCTTTTGCGTATGCTGCGCGACCAACTGCGCATGAGGACAGGCAACAGCGGGCGGGCCAGCGACGAACAGACGGCAAAAACCCTTTGATACCCCTTAAGGGTCGCAAAATCCCGGATGGTCTTCAAAGGTCCCGAGGGAGAAACCGCAACAAGTCCACCGATGCGACTGCGCCACCGCTTTGCCACCGCATGCGCAAAAACAATACCGCCACGATGCGCAAGAAGGATCGGACGTTGCAAACCTTCGCGCTCTAGCAGGGCGCCGATCTGTTCAGTGAATAACTCAAGAGAACCGTGTCGGTCTGGGACAGGCCCCGACTCTCCGTAACCATTTCGCAAGGGGACATAGACCCGAAACCCCATTCGCCGAAGTTGCGGCTGCAAGCGCATGACCCCGGCCAGACAATCGAGGAGGCCATGCATGAATATCACCGATTTTCCGGTCTCCGCGCCGAGGCGCAGATACTGGATACGTGCGCCATCAGGACAGACCAACGTTGCCGAAGGCGGCACTTTCTCGCCTGATGCGATCGCAAGGTCAGACGCGCCTTCCTGCAGCAACAAGGCCACAAGACGCAGCAGTTCGGCCCCGCCCGGCGCGCCTGTACTTGTGACCAGCTGCTTTCCACCTTCTTGCTGTTCAGCCAGCTGCGTTTGACCACCCGTCAGAAGGCCGGAAAGGGCCTGCGTCTCTTGCTCGTTCAAAGCGAAGCCGCGTGCCAGGTAGGATATGGCCCCGGGAAACATAGGCACATCCAGCGGTTCAACCATGACAAGGGCGGGTTCAGAAACAACTGAGCCAGCAGGCAAAGGTCTGCACAAAAGAATGAGGCCCTGCTGCTTTGACTGAAGAACGACAAAGTCCTCCCAGGTAAACCGCCCGGACCGCAAGCGATCCGTAAAGCGATCCCAAGCCGTCAGATTTGGCAAGCTATCCGCCTCTAAGGTTTTCAATACGTCTCGAGGTAAGACGCCGACCCTGCGGCGGGCCTGCCGCGAACACCTGAGGGCGCGTCCTGCCGAATTGGTCACAATCCAGGCCCCGCCACCGTCCTCATAGACATAAGCCGGGTCCGGGCATCGCTTCTTGACCCATTGGTCCTTCAGGGTTTCCAGAGCCTTGGCAAAATGAAAGGAAAAATGCGATGCAACCGGTGCTGACCGGCAGCCAGCGGCAGTGGGCGCGACCGGCTCTCCCGGATCGTCGAGCTGGTATCTGGAGAACCTGTCATAGCACTGTGGCTGAACAACCGTTTCATAGATCGCGGAAATGATCTGATCCTGCGATGGGCCTGCTGAAACCGGACCAGTGCTGTCATAGACGATCGCGCTCACTCGCACCCTTTCAACGCAAAAGGCAGTTTCAACACAGCAGATTTTGCTCAGGCAGCCTCATCCAAAGCCGTTGCAAGCCCCCAGAAATTTCCGGTTTTCCTTCCCATTTGGGCCTCTGCCACGAAAAACGCCCAACCCAAAACAAGGGATGAGCGTAAAATTCATATCAATTTAGTCTCAATTTTCAACCAAATTTCGGGCACTCGCACATTTTCCGCGAAACAGTCTCGCAACTCACAACCTTAAATTGCAGATCGGATTTTCTCTGCCTGACGAGCTATTTCTTCCATATCCCCCATCTTGCCCGGAGGACGCAGTCTGTCGCCTTCCTGGCGAGGCAGGACATGAAAATGCAGGTGAAAGACTTCCTGGCCACCGGCCGCTTCATTGAACTGCTGGATCGTAACCCCGTCCGCGTCAAAGGCTTTCAGGACAGCGTGACCCAGCCGTTGAACTGTCCCCATTACCGCAGCAAGCTGTTCAGGAGTGGCGTCCAGCACATTTCTGCAGGGCGTTTTCGGGATCACCAGCAAATGCCCATCCGCCCGCGGCATGATATCCATGAACGCAAGCGTATCATCGTCTTCATAGACCCGCGTGGAGGGGATTTCTCCTCGCAGAATTTTGGCAAAGATGTTGTCCGGATCATAGGCTGTCATTGGGGGTGTCTCCGTTGTGGCTTGCCCATCGGTTGTGCGCCCTGGGCCGGACCGGGTCAAGCTCCCCGCTGGCACAGTGGGATCTCGGCCCTGAAATGTCATCCCCCCGCGACAATTATTCTTGATCCAGATCAAACTCCGCCATTGAAGGCCTTGGCAGGGCAATCTAAAACCACCTTTGAGTCTAAGGCCGCCCGGACAGATTTCCTGTGGCCTTTCGTTATGCAACAGGAGGCACCTTAAATGGCAGACGCAGCCATTCATGGTCACGGCCATGAGGACGAGCGGGGGTTCTTTACCCGCTGGTTCATGAGCACGAACCATAAGGATATCGGCATTCTCTACCTGATCGTTTCGGCGCTTGCAGGTTTCATTTCCGTCGCGTTCACCGTATTCATGCGGATGGAGCTGATGGATCCCGGCGTTCAATACATGTGCATGGAGCACCTGGATAAAGGCTTTATCAGCGGGTTCCTGAGCTCGATGGCAGCATCGGTTCCGGGCGAATGTACCCCGAACGGACACCTGTGGAACGTGATGATCACCGCCCACGGCATCCTGATGATGTTCTTCGTGGTAATCCCGGCACTGTTCGGCGGCTTTGGCAACTACTTCATGCCGCTGCAGATCGGTGCACCGGACATGGCCTTCCCGCGCATGAACAACCTCAGCTTCTGGCTTTATGTCGCTGGTACCTCGCTGGCGGTTGCATCTGTGCTGGCACCAGGCGGCAACGACCAGATGGGGTCCGGCGTTGGCTGGGTGCTCTATCCGCCGCTGTCCGTCAATGAGGGCGGTTTCTCGATGGACCTGGCGATCTTCGCGGTCCACGTTTCGGGTGCCTCGTCGATCCTCGGCGCGATCAACATGATCACCACCTTCCTGAACATGCGTGCCCCCGGCATGACCCTGTTCAAGGTGCCGCTGTTCTCCTGGTCGATCTTTGTCACCTCCTGGCTGATCCTGTTGTCGCTGCCGGTTCTGGCCGGCGCCATCACCATGCTGCTGATGGACCGCAACTTTGGCTTCACCTTCTTCGATCCTGCAGGCGGCGGTGACCCGATCCTCTACCAGCACATCCTGTGGTTCTTTGGCCACCCGGAAGTCTACATCGTGATCCTGCCCGGTTTCGGCATCATCTCTCACGTGATCGCAACCTTCTCGCGCAAGCCGGTATTTGGCTACCTGCCGATGGTTTGGGCGATCATTGCGATTGGTGTACTGGGCTTCGTCGTCTGGGCGCACCACATGTACACCGTCGGCATGTCGCTGAACCAGCAGGCCTACTTTATGCTGGCCACCATGGTGATCGCGGTTCCGACCGGCGTTAAGGTCTTCTCATGGATCGCGACCATGTGGGGCGGTTCCATCGAGTTCAAGGCGCCGATGCTTTTTGCTTTCGGCTTCCTGTTCCTGTTCACCGTTGGTGGTGTGACCGGTGTGGTTCTGTCGCAGGCCGCAGTGGACCGTGCCTATCACGACACCTACTACGTGGTTGCGCACTTCCACTACGTGATGTCGCTGGGCGCCGTCTTTGCGATCTTTGCAGGCATCTACTTCTACTTCGGCAAGATGACCGGCAAGCAGTACTCGGAACTGGGCGCAAAGATTCACTTCTGGATGTTCTTCATCGGTGCAAACCTGACCTTCTTCCCCCAGCACTTCCTGGGCCGTCAGGGCATGCCGCGCCGCTACATCGACTATCCCGAAGGCTTTGCCTACTGGAACAAGATCTCGTCCTATGGCGCGTTCCTGTCCTTTGCCTCCTTCGTGTTCTTCTTTGGCGTGATGATCTACTCGCTGCTGCGCGGCGCCCGTATCACCCAGAACAACTACTGGAACGAATACGCGGATACGCTGGAGTGGACCCTGCCCTCTCCGCCGCCAGAGCACACCTTTGAGATCCTGCCCAAGCAGGAAGACTGGGACAAATCCCACTCTCACTAACTTGAGTCCGACAAAAAAGGATGAGGCCCCAGAGCAGATGCTCCGGGGCCTTGTTCTTTTCCAGTGGCAAACTTTGCGACAAAGCGCGCCTTGAAAACCAAGGCGCCCGGCACATAGTTCAACTGTCACCAACACAAACGCATGCTGCAGCCCAATGCCCTATACTTGGTCATCAGACGACACGCGCGACGCAGGAACAGTTCAAGAGCTTCACCTCTGGCCCCATCAGTCCTTGCCTCCTGAAGGGTATGTGCGCTTTCTGGCTGTGACGGCGGTGTTGATTTCAGTCCCCCTGTTTCCGCTGCTCGGCTCCTTTGTACTTTGGGGTATCTTGCCATTTCTTCTGATTGCACTCTTTGGCATGAAGTGGGCCTTGGACCGCAGCCGCCGGGACCGCCAAATTCTTGAAGTGCTGACCATCGGCCCCGAAGAAGCACGCCTTGAACGCACAGGCCCCCGAGGGGGACAGCAAAGCTGGGAATGCAACCGGTATTGGACCACTGTTCAATTGCACCGCGATGATGGGCCGGTGCCCAATTACGTTACCCTCAAGGGGGGTGGGCGAGAGGTGGAAATCGGGGCATTTTTGTCAGAGGAGGAGCGCAAGGCATTGTTTGACGATCTGCAGACAGCTCTGCGTCGGTGAAGAGACCGAAACATGTTTTGACTTTGCCACAGAGCGGAGCTAGGCAATGAGCATGTGTAATATGACGCCCGTTTCCAGCACCGTCTATTATCGCCGCGTTCCATAACGGCGGTCACATTTTCTGTACCTAGAGTTCAACCGCCGCGATCCGGTGGTGAGAAACGGTGCAAGCACTCCTCCGGCATCACGGCAGACCGGAGCCCCCATGACATCGCTTTCCCATATCCACTCTATCGGCCTTTTCGGCTTTGGCGCCTTTGGCCAATTGGTTGCCCGGCACCTTGGCAATCATGTGCCTGTGATCATTCACGATCCGGCGCTGCCTGACCACCTGGTGCTGCCGCCCAATCTGCACAGGGCCAGCATGGAGGAAACAGCGGCCTGTCCACTGGTCATCCTCGCAGTCCCTGTGCATGCCATGCCATCCCTGTGCAACGCGATCCACGTCCACCTAAAGTCAGGTGCAATCATAGCTGACGTCGGGTCGGTGAAGCTCGAGCCCTGCAGGCTTATGTCCGAGCTTCTTCCGCCCCATGTCGATCTGGTAGGAACCCATCCGCTGTTCGGCCCCCAAAGCGCAGACGGGGGCATTGCCGGGCACAAGATAGCACTGTGCAACGTGCGGGGCCGATCTCACCTGCGCCTGGCGGCCTTCCTTCGCCGGACGCTCGGCTTGCACACCATCCTGACCTCGGCTGAGGCACACGACCGGGAACTCGCCACAGTACAAGGGTTAACACATCTGATCGCGCGCGTGTTGAAGGACATGGGCCCCCTCCCCTCACGTATGACCACCACCAGTTTCGAGCGAATGATTGAGGCGGCGCGCATGGTCCAGGATGATCCACCAGGCGTGTTTGCCGCAATCGTCCAGGCAAACCCATTCGCTACAGAGGTTCGCGACGACTTTCTGCGCAAAGCACGGGCGCTCGCACTGCCACCCGACGGGCACACAGAATAGAAAAGGCCCGCACAAAGCGGGCCGTATCATACTATCGAATCAGCAGTGCATGACATTCCGTGGGTAGCTCAGCAGCCTCCTGCGGTGCACAACTCGTCCTTAACCATGGGGCCTACACGGCCAAAATCCATCTGTCCGGTGTACTTGGACTTGAGGACACCCATGACTTTTCCCATATCGCGGATCGAATCGGCACCGGTTTCGCTGACAGCATCCTTGACCGCCTGGCGAATTTCCGTCTCGTCCAACTGTTTGGGCAAAAACTCCTCGATGATGGAGATTTCAGCCAATTCACGCTCAGCCAAATCAAGACGGCCGCCTTCTTCATAGGCGCGGGCGCTTTCATTTCGCTGCTTTGTCATTTTCCCGAGAATAGCGAGGATCTCTGGGTCACCGATGCTCTCTTCCCCGCCCTCGCCGCGTGCGGCGATTTCTTTGTCCTTGATGGCTGCATTGATCAGACGAAGCGTGGCCAGGCGGTCAGCCGCCTTATCCTTCATCGCCTGTTTCAGGGCCTGATTCACCCGCGTACGCGTATCCATTTCTCTCTATCCATCCCCATGGCATCGGAACTCGGATCCTTAACCAATTGGAAAGCAGTTTTCAAGCATGGGAAACCGCCAGCCGATCCTCTCACCGCCTGACGTCAGGGATAATGCCACCCTTGACCCGCCATGCCCCTGCCCCTAAAAGCCCTTGAATTTCACCTCATGGAGAGTCGTATCATGGCCGATACCACCGCGTCCAAGCCAACCGCATGCCTGGCGCTTGCAGATGGGACCGTTTTTTACGGAATGGGGTTCGGCGCAACCGGGCGATGCGTGGCTGAGTTGTGCTTTAATACGGCAATGACCGGCTACCAAGAGATCATGACCGATCCGTCCTATGCCGGGCAGATCGTGACCTTCACCTTCCCGCATATTGGCAACACCGGTGTAACTCCTGAGGATGATGAAACAGGCGATCCGGTTGCGGCAGGCATGGTGGTGAAATGGGACCCGACACTGGCCTCGAACTGGCGTGCAAGCGAAGAGCTGAAAGCCTGGCTGACCCGGACCGGCCGTATTGCCATCGGCGGCATCGACACGCGCCGTCTGACCCGCGCGATCCGCCAGCAGGGTGCCCCGCACGCCGCGCTGGCCCATGATCCAGAGGGCAACTTCGACGTTGAGGCGTTGGTCGCCTCGGCCCGCGAATGGTCCGGCCTTGAAGGCCTCGATCTGGCCAAAGACGTCACTTGCGCGCAAAGCTATCGTTGGGATGAAATGCGGTGGGCCTGGCCAGATGGCTACAGTCGGCAAGAGGCGCCTAAGCACAAGGTCGTTGCCGTTGACTATGGTGCAAAACGCAACATCCTGCGCTGTCTGGCCAGTGCTGGTTGCGATGTCACCGTTCTCCCTGCGACTGCAACCGCAGAAGAAGTATTGGCCCATAACCCTGATGGCGTGTTCCTGTCCAACGGTCCGGGCGATCCGGCGGCCACCGGCGAATACGCCGTGCCGATGATCAAGACCATCCTCGACACAACAGACCTGCCTGTCTTTGGGATCTGCCTTGGACACCAGATGCTGGCGCTGGCGCTTGGCGGCAAGACCGTCAAGATGAACCACGGCCACCACGGTGCCAACCATCCGGTGAAAGAGCATTCCACCGGCAAGGTGGAGATCACCTCGATGAACCACGGGTTCGCGGTAGATGCCCAGACCCTGCCTGAGGGTGTGGAAGAGACCCACGTATCGCTATTCGACGGCTCCAACTGTGGAATCGCTGTGACTGGACGACCGGTGTACTCGGTGCAGCACCACCCGGAAGCCAGCCCCGGACCGCAAGACAGCTTCTATCTTTTTGAGAGATTTGCGGACGCTATGGCGGAACGCAAAGGCGCATAAAAACTTGTTGTCCGGCTTTGGAAGGAACCGGACATTAAGCAGTTGTTAACCAAGGCAAGAAAACGTAATCTCAGTTTCCACCTGGGATTGTGTTGGTAAATGGTTAAATCTCGGCGGGGTTTGCGCCGCCCCGGCATAGTAACTTTCAGACCGCAGGTTTTGGCTCTCGCACACATGCGAGGGGCTCAAATGCGGAACCGAAGCGACGAACAGCCGTTCAGTCGCAATGATACTCACGGTCTGCTTGGTGGCTCACCCAAGCAGAGACCGCACACTGCTGAGCTCACATCAGACGCATTGCGTCAGCTTGTCCTCAACCAGCATGGCAAAACTGTCTCGGAGAAACAGCCGCCGCTCAGCGATCGTCGGCCAGCACCCGCCAATGCACCGACAAGCACCCGGCAAACGCAGCTGTCACCTGCCCGGTTTCGCCATATTGACCTTGAGCGCTCTCCTCCGGACACGAGGCTGTTGAATCGTATGCCGCCCGCATTCTGGCTCCGCCATCGAGCCGTGCCCTGGCTTCGTCTCGGAAATGCGGTGGTTGTGGCAATGGCTGACCTAGCCAAGGCTGCAGACGTGCAAGAGGCCCTGGGAAGGCAGTTCGGGACGGTTATTCCGGTCTCAGCCAATGAAGATCAAATTCTGGCGCATCTGACGAAACGTCTTGGAAATCAGATGGCACGGAGAGCCAGCATCTCGCTACCGCAGGCACAAAGCAGCCGGTTTCTTTCCAATCGAAACCTGCTTTCGCACTACGGGCTTTTTGCCGGTCTGGTGCTCAGCCTGTCCTTGCTGTTCCCATTGGCCGTGTTCTTTGCGGCCTGCGCAGTATCATTGCTTTTGTTGGTGTTATTTACAGGCTTCCGGCTTGCCGGACTCGCCGGTTTTGTGAGTGAGCGGGACCGGCTTGGGACGTGGGAGCGCCCTCAGCGTACGACCGCGAGACTTCCGACAATATCCATTTTGGTTCCGCTGTTCCAAGAAGCGGAGATCAGCAAGGATCTGCTCAGGCGCCTGAGCAAATTGAAATACCCCCACCGATTGCTCGAGATTTTCTTGGTGCTGGAGGACGGGGATCACATGACCTTGGAAGCGGTGCGTTCTGCGGTGCTGCCGGACTGGATCACTGTGGTCAAAGTTCCCGAGTATGGAGAACTCAAGACAAAGCCTCGTGCCTTGAACTACGCTCTCAATTTCTGCCGCGGCGAGATCATCGGGGTCTGGGATGCCGAGGATGCCCCCATGGTCGACCAACTGCACAAGGTCGCCGCTGCCTTTGCCAACGCCCCTCCAGAGGTTGCCTGCTTTCAAGGGGTGCTGGACTATTACAATCCCCGGACGACGTGGATCTCGCGCTGCTTTACTCTCGAGTACGCGAGCTGGTTTCGCATCATCCTGCCGGGCATCGCCAAACTGGGACTTGTGGTACCTCTGGGAGGCACCACCATGTTTGTGCGTCGAAAGGTCCTCGAAGAAATCGGCGCCTGGGATGCCCACAACGTAACTGAGGACGCCGATCTTGGAGTCCGCTTGTGCCGCGCCGGGTATCGGACAGAGATGCTGGCATCAACCACCTACGAGGAAGCAAATTCCCACGCCTGGCCATGGATCAAGCAACGCTCGCGGTGGCTCAAGGGCTTCATGATGACCTATGCCACGCATATGCGCGATCCCCGCAAGCTGGTGGCAGACCTGGGCTGGAGGCGTTTCATAGGACTTCAGGTGTTCTTTCTCTGCTCGGTCGGTCAGTTCCTGCTTGCCCCGGTACTATGGAGCTTTTGGCTCGTAGCGGTCGGCTTGCCACATCCGATTGAAGGACATGTTCCCGGCCTTTGGCTGTCATTGGCGGTGGGCGTACTTGTGTTCTTCGAGCTGCTCAATCAGGTGACGGCTGTTTGCGCGGCCTTTGCAAGCAAGCGGCGGAGCTTGGCGCTTTGCGCGCCCCTTCTCTTGCCCTATTTTGTTTTGGGCGCGGCAGCTGCCTACAAAGCCCTTTACGAACTCGTCTTTTGTCCCTTCTTTTGGGACAAAACCAACCATGGCCTTCACGCGCCTGATCCCGCCCCACAAGACGACCGACGGTCGTGACCTCGTCAGCCCTTGCTGCGATCACCTGCGTCCTGTTTCAAACGCGTCATGAAAGCAATGGAAATGTGGTGCCTCAGGGCCTCTGAAGCCCCATCCGCATCGCGTTTACTGATAGCATCCACGATCCCCTTGTGCTCGGACTGGGCAATCTTGCCTCGACCCTCGGCCGCAAGGGAGGTTGTCGCCATCAAGGCCATCGTCCGGTGCACCAGATCCAGTTGCTGCACAAGGTAGCGGTTATGAGACGCAAGATGAATCTGCTCGTGAAAGCGCCGGTTTGCTTTGGCCAGCTCGGTCGGGTTGTCAACCAGTTGATCATCCGCTTTCACCATCTCCTGAAGAACGCGGATTTCCTCATCAGTGGCGTGCTGCGCCGCCAGCGCTGCGGCCAGGCCTTCAAGTTCGCGGCGCACCACATAAAGTTCAGCCATCTGGTTATGATCAAGCGACGCCACAATCAGCGAACGCCCATCCCGTTCCAGCAGCGACTGGGTTTCAAGGCGCTGCAGCGCCTCGCGGATGGGCGTGCGCGACACACCGAAGCGCTCCGCCAGGTCACTTTCCACCAGCCGGTCACCGGGCTTAAAGACACCCACATCAATCGCCTCAAGGATGAGGGAATAGGCATCTTTCTGGTTACTGCGGCTCTGGCTCATGGGTTTTCCAACTTGGTACATTCGATCTTTTCTACAGCCCGCCCGCAGCCAATCAAGCTTTTACAGCAGTTTGCGCCTAAATCACGCAGTCACTTGAGACAGTTTGCGGCCCAAGCCCAATTGCAAAACCGGCGCGCAGGTCCTAATCGGACCCTATGGTAAAACCTTTCTTTTCTCACGTCCGTCACTGGGTCTTTGATCTCGACAACACGCTCTATCCGCCCTCGGCCCGTCTGTTTGACCAGATCGAGGTCAAGATGACCGACTACGTCATGCAAGAACTGGGCGTCGAAAGAGCCGAGGCGGATCGCCTGCGCAAACACTACTGGCACGAGCATGGCACAACGCTGGCCGGCCTGATGCAGGAGCATCAGATCGACCCCGATCCCTATCTTCATGCCGTCCATGACATTTCGTTCGAGCCACTGGAACCCGATGCGGAACTGGCCGCCCGTATTCGGGACCTGCCGGGCAAGCGTATCGTCTATACAAACGGCAGCGCCCCTTATGCGGAACGGGTGCTGGAGGCACGCGGCCTGTCAGGCCTGTTCGATGGTATTTACGGTGTCGAACATGCGAACTATCGTCCCAAGCCAGAACGGCAGGCCTTTGATACGGTGTTTGCCAAGGCAGGCATCGCAGTGGAAACCGCCGCCATGTTCGAGGATGACCCAAGAAATCTGGAAGCCCCTCACGCCATGGGCATGCGCACGGTTCACGTTGCTCCAAACCCGCACGATCAAGACCATATTCACCATCACACAGATGACCTGAGCCGCTTTCTTGCGCGGCTATTGTAGGCCACACCAACTGCGACGAAATCGCACCTCCAAGAGTCATATTTGCTGACCTACATCACCGGCAGAAACAGACTTAGGAAACGCGACATGACTGCTTACACTCTGCCTGCGCGCCTGTCCCTGTGGCAGCGCATTCTTTTTGCCATCCCAATTCTGGGCCGTATGGCAAAAGAGGTCGCCTATGGCGCCGCCGACAACATCTACTACGCTCTTGGCACCTTTGTCAGTCTCTGGGGCTGCTCGATCCTGATGTTTGGCATCCCTGGCCTTTACATCCCGGCCTTGTGTCTTGTCCCGGTCATGTTCACGCTGCTGATCCTGATCACCCGCGGATAGGACCATATGCCGCTTGTCATTCAACGCTAAGGAGGCATATCTCAGCTCAGAGTGACCATGAAAGGCGGCAGCCATGACCGAGACCTGCGACATCCTTATTTCCGGCGGCGGTATTGCCGGTCTTACTGCAGCCGCCGTATTTGGGTCTGCCGGGTTTCAGGTCATCTGCGTTGATCCCACGCCCCCCATCACGCAGCGGGATGCCGAAGGGTCGGACATGCGCACAACGGCACTATTGCAGCCTGCCCGTGACCTGCTGCAGGAACACGGGCTTTGGGCGCGACTGACGGATCATGCAGCGCCCCTGCAGGTGATGCGGATTGTCGATGCCGGCGGTGAGCTGCCCGAACCACGGGTGATCAAGGACTTTAACGCAGCGGATATCTCCGAACAGCCCTTTGGCTGGAACCTGCCCAACTGGCTGTTGCGGCGCGAATTGCTGGCAGCAGTGGCAGAGATGCCCAACGTCGATTTCCGCCCGGGCGTCGGCACTACGCAGCTGTTTACCCGAATGAATGAGGCCCGCATCACCCTGACGGATGGCCGCCAGGAACGCGCGCGTTTGGTTCTGGCCTGTGATGGCCGCAATTCGCCCACGCGCGAAGCCGCAGGCATCCCGGTCAAGACAATCCGCTACGGCCAAAAGGCGCTGGCCTTTGCCGTGACCCACCCTGTGCCACATGAGAACGTCTCAACCGAGATTCATCGTTCTGGCGGGCCGTTCACCCTGGTCCCCCTGCCGGACTATCAAGGCCAACCCTCTTCTGCCATTGTCTGGATGGAGCGCGGTCCGAGAGCAACAGACCTTCTGAACATGGAGCCTGCAGCATTTGAAGCCGAAATGACACGGCGCAGCTGCGGTCTTTTCGGCGACCTCAAACTGGCGTCCCGGCGCACGATCTGGCCAATCATCAGCCAATCCGCCGAACGTCTCTATGACGAGCGTCTCGCCCTGATGGCTGAGGCAGCCCATGTTGTCCCTCCTATCGGAGCGCAAGGCCTGAACATGTCGCTGAGCGATCTGCGCTGTCTGCTGGACCTGGCACAGGCGCAGCCTCTTGGGCTGGGCGATGCCGCCATGCTGGAGGCATATCACAAGGCGCGCCATCGGGATATCATGTTGCGCGTCAAAGGTATCGACCTTTTGAACCGCACCTCCATGCTGGAGCCGCGCCCCTTGCGCGATCTGCGGGCCTTTGGCCTGAGTGCACTCTATTCTATGGCACCTGTACGCAGAACCCTGATGCAAATGGGCCTCGGCGTCAGATAGCTCTGAGCCACAAGACCATTCCACCTAAGCTGAGTCGACTGATCTTTGATTGGCAGCGACCTGAATCATGGTGCCATGATTCTCGCGCGCACCGAAAAAATGCACCGATCAGTACACATTCAAGCCAAGGCGATTTCGGTCGCGAACAACCCCAAGACACTATGAAGAAAGAGGTTCCGTTCAATTCCGGTCTCGTTTTTCAAATGCTGAAAAACTGTGCGTTGACAAAAAGAGTACCGATCAGTACACCTTGTGCACACTTTGGTGATCAACAGAGGGCTGACAGGAATCGCATCCTGCCGCCCTGAGGACATCAGGAGGGGCTCATGCCGACGGTAACCGCTGCTTTCGTGAACGCCATGGCCAAGGCCGCAGGACTGACCCTGTCGCAGGAGGGGCAACTCCTTTCCGGGGCGCATCTCATCCATCAATTCAAATGCGCTCCACGAGAGACCATATCCGAGAGAGAGCACTTTGACGCCCTTGACCGGATCCGCAGCCATTTCGGTGACGATCTGCTCTTGATCCGCGCCTATGCGAACACAATCCAACTGGACGATCTCGGCGTTTTGGGACTGGCCATAAAGACTGCACCAGATCTGCGAAGTGCCCTAACAGTCATCCAGCGTTACTTCGCACTGATGACCGATACCGTGATCTATCGCTTTGACGGCTCGGGCAATCCCGCGAGCATGCACATCGAGATCCAGACCGACCAGCATCCCGCCTTGCCCTTTCGTAACGAATGCGCACTGTTCGGTCTGACCCGCAAGATCAAGGCGCTGACCGGTTCAGACGCTGCGATCACTCGCGTCTCTTTCCAACATGCCTGCGCAGGTGATCCAGACCGATATGCCGAGGATTTTGGCTGTGAAGTCCTGTTTCGGCAACAAAATGATGCCCTCTGGCTGCACCCAGATGCGCTCGATCTTCCGGTGCTGCGTGGAGACAAGAGCGTCTGTAATTTCCTGATTGCGCATCTGGAGGAAGAGCTGTCCGGTTTGAATCGCAAGCCGCCCTTGATGACAGACCTGATGCGGCACGTTTCTCAAGCCCTGCAACACGGTCTGCCGCAGGCCGCCGATATCGCACACCGAATGGGCATGAGTGAACGCACCCTCTACCGCCGCCTGTCCGATGAGGGGCTTACCTATCGCGACGTTCTACAACAGGCGCAAAGTGAACTGGCCCGTGAACTGCTGACCACGTCTGACCGCTCTATCGCCGAAATCGCTTTTCTCACCGGATTTTCCGAACAAAGCACGTTTAGCCGGGCTTTCAAACGCTGGGCGGGCCTTGCGCCGGCGCAATATCGCCAAAAGCCCACCGCGGCCTGATCCTGCCTTCCAGGCGCTTTGGCAGGAAGTGACATAAGACTGGCAGAGGTAGCCAAGAGCCAGGCAATCGATCAGCGTAAGGTCAGATCAAATAGCCCACCAAGATTGACGCCAGGCATCAGAAACAAAGGAATATACGCATGAAAGAGATGACCTCCCTCGTCGTAATGGCGCTCGCAGCGGCAATGGCCACCGGCCTTGTACTGCTTCCGATCACCATGCCCCATACGGTCACCGCCACAATTCCTGTGACGCTGACCGCCTAGTCCATTAGGTGGCTCTACTCCGCTGCGATGGCACGTTCGGACCTGTCCCTGCCGCCGATTGGCGACCATTTGAGGTCCCCGTCATACCGCCAGGCCAGCTTGCCGTCCTCATCCATGGCGATCAGGTGCAGCCAGCGGTTGTCGAACAGATCTCGCACGTTGGCATGACGCGCCAGGATATCGCTCATCGCCTCGCGTGGGGCTTCGATAACCACCGAAAGGCGCAAGGGATCATGTTGGAAATCGTCCCCGTCATGCACCGATTGCCAAGGAAGGCCGCCGCGCAGATTGCCGCCGTTGCCTTCCAGAACACCGATCCCGCCCACAACGTTGTGCAGTAGCTTGTTGCCGCCTCCAAACAGATCCGGCGTTACAGTTGACCCATAGTACTGAAGGCTGATCCAGCTGGCGACCTGAACCGGGGCGGTCAGGATCAGCTCAAGCACGGAAAAGTCCTCGTCCGCCCTCCAGTCATAGCTGTGCAGGAACGACTGACCAGCAAGGCCAACGCCAGAGGTCCGTGAACGTGGGGCCGCGATGAAGGCGCGGCAGCCGCCAAGCCCCCATTCCGGGCGCGTCTCGGCCCAGTCCTGCGCGCGGCGCAGAACATCCTGCTCTCCGGTGGCGCGCGGCAATCGCTTGGCCCGCTCGCTGCGGGCCAGTTGCCCCGCCGCCCTCAGAAGCTCTTTCAGCTTGGCAATCTCCCTAGCCTTTGAACTCTCTGGCAGATCTTGTTCAAAGACTGTCACCCTATCCGTTGTGGTGTGATGCATGGCGGGCAGGAATACCGTATCGGCCGGGATCTCAATCCCCACACCTGTAAGCCCTGCACGCACCTCGCGATCATTCAGCAAACCCGCCAGAAGGCGCGCATTGACGTCCCCGGCAAAGCCACCACAGGCCCCGCAGTGCAAAGCGCTTTCATGCGGGTTATTCGTCACATCCGCGCCGTGGCCCGCCAACATCACAATCGGCGCAAAGTTCTTGGTCAGGGACATGGCGCTCAGGACCGTTTTGGCCATAGTGACGCGCTGCCCCAGATCAATACTCGGATCCAGCTGCGGTGCCGGATCCGCCTTGTGGGCGTGACCGATGCCAAGCGCATCGCGCACCAGTTTGCCCGCATAGATGGGGCCCGTTGCCTCGACAAAGGCAAAGGAAGAGACCGCCGCAAGCTTGAACCGCCCCCAGGCCCGTTTTGCCCGTGCAACGCCACGCCGCTTGAGGTTCTTTTCCGCGCCCTCATGCGCCTGCGAAACCACACCCGGCTGCAACAGAACCGGGCCACGCGCCTCAACCACGTCAGACCCCGCGCATTGATGCGCCGCCGCCAGCCCAAAAAAGCCGGCAAAGCCAATGGTCTCGATCCCTGCGCCCTGCGCCTCCAGGGCGCGGCGAAACACTTCGGAGCGCACATCGATGCAAAAGGCCGCCTGCACCTCGGGGCGTTCCTTGCGAGACGGCGTCTCTGCCACGGCCAGAGAGGCCGCCAGACGCCTCTGCTCGGCCCGCTCGCCTGCCTCCTGCAGGACCGCGTCGATCACGATATCCCGCGTCGGCGTAACCGGCGTTTCGTGAGCGGCCACGACCTCTGCCCAACGCTCTGCGATCTGGTCTTTGTAGAGCCGGAAAAGCGCCTCCTCAAAGACCATGCGAATGGCGAGCAGCTCGGTGACGGAGTTGTCGCTCTCTCCCTCCAGCTCTGCCTGCCACAGAAGGTAGCGCGCATATTGCCCCCACCCGCCCAGTGTCATCAACCAGCGGTGAAAAGCGGTGCCCGCAGCAGCCGGCGACAGGCCAAGCGATTCCGAGGCCCGCCCGATAGCCCGCCAGTGAGAACGGTTGGTGGCCGCGACAAAGGCCCCAAATCCTGTCAATCCATGGATTTCAGGAGTCAAATCGCGCGCACCGAATTCACGCCAGGCGCTGAAAATACCGCCCGCTCTGCCCGGCTGCCACAGCGCCTGTCCCTGATCGAAATGGCTTGCAGCCCAGACCCCGATCCGGTCCTCAATCAATCCGGGCCAGTCGATCCCCGTTGCCTCAGCCGCAAGATCAGCAACGGTTGGCAGCGCCTCCGGCAGAGGGCTTTCTGCCTCAAGACTGTTCAGAACGTCGCTCAGCGTGGGGCGATCAAAGGTGCCTTCAAGACCTGCGAGCGCGTCGCTCAAGTCTTCTTCCAGGATCTCTCCGCCCTCTAGCTTTTTTGCCCAATGACTGCGCGCGGGCATGACCCGTTTGCCGGCCACCCGCGCAAGCCGTGCTGCGGTCACGGCCAAAGGCTCGCCGGTTTGCCCCAGGAACGGGTTGACGGCCACGCTCGCAGACAGGGGAAACAGCGGCGGGATCGCCTTGGCTGCGCCGTTTGCGGCATGGACCAGTTCCAGCAGGGCGGCAGGGAAGACTTCGAATTTGGTCAGCATGAGTAGGCTCCGATCTCAGGAGTGTTTCCGGGATGACCAGCCGCCCAGCAGCTTGTCAAAGATTGCGTTGATGTAAAAACCGTTGGACAGGTGCACCCGGATCCCAAGCGCCGCCGGGTGGTTGGCCCATAGCGGGAAGGTGGCCTGCGCCAGCGCCACGGCACCAAAGCTGATCAGCGCCAGGGTCATCAGCGCCCACTCCAAGGGACCGGGTGCCGGAGTGGCGGGCAAAGTCCCGGCGGTGACATGTTTCGCCAGAAGTTGCAGCAGGAAGTAGCTCGCTGAGGTGGCAAAAGCATAGACCATGGTGCGCCGCGTCAGAACGCCCGGAGCCGCATCCGCAAGCCCCTGCGCCAGAATGTAGGCCACACCAAAGATCAGGATCACGCCCAGGGCGATGGCCTGAATGGACTTGCCCTCAAACCCGATGACAAAGCCGACGAGCGCATAGATCGAGATACCGATCACAAAGGCCTGAAGTACATTGCGCATGCTGGGCACAGCCACCGGCCCCGGTCGGCGGATCGCCGCGACATTGCGCACCGCCTCGCCCGCACTGAGGAAAGCATGCGCCTTGTAAAGCGAATGGGCGAGGATGTGCAGCAGCGCGAGAGGGAACAGCGCGAGGCCACACTGCATGACCATGAAGCCCATCTGTGCGATGGTGGACCAAGCCAGCGATGTCTTGACGGCAGGTTGGGTCAGCATGACCAGACCGCCAAAAAGCGCGGTGAACCCGCCCAGCATCACCAGCAGCGCCATGACGCCCGGCGCCGTCAGCATCACATCTGCAAAGCGGATCAGCAGGAAGCCACCGGCATTGATGACACCGGCATGGAGCAAAGCAGAGACCGGGGTCGGAGCCTCCATCACCTCGGTCAGCCAGCCATGGGCGGGCAGCTGCGCCGAAGCCAGAACTGCCGCAAGGGCGATCAGAAGGGCCGCGCCTGTTGTCGCCAGATCCGGCTTTGCAGAGGCCAGGATCGTCGCAATATCCGATGTGTCGTAGGTGATCAGCAAAAGAGTGATGGCCACAGCCAGCACCGCTTCGCTCAGACGCGCAACAAGCGCCTTTTTGCGGGCGGCACGCTGGGCGGTCATCCGATCAGGATAGAACAGCAAAAGCCGGTTGAGCAGCAGATTGGTTGCGATCCAGGCCGCCAGAAGCTGGAAAAGATTGCCCGAAATCACCAACAAAAGAACCGCCGTGAGGGTCGCCAGCATCAGCCCGGTAAAAGCCCCCTGGCGCTCTTCTCCGTCCATGTAGGTTGCCGAATAGCGCATTACGACCCAGCCAATAAAGCTGACAAGAACCAGCATTGTCAGGCTGACCGCATCAAGCCGCACCGAAAGACCGATCCCCCAGGCACCAAGCAATCCGGAGGTTCCGCCTCCGTTCAAGGCCACCAGCATCGCGGACAGCAGGCTAGCTGCAAAGACCGCAAGCGTTGCCCATTCAGAGATCTGCGGCAGGCGTCCCGGCCGTGCTCCGGGCGTACGTCGGGCGTAGGTCGTCATGATCACCAAGATCACGGGACAAATTAGCGGCAATAGCAGATGGCTCATCAGTTGGCGTCCTTGGGCTGAGGGGTCACATTCGGTCCAGACCGTCAAATACGTCACAACTTGCGACCATAAAAATTCATTGTTTTTGAGCTATCATTCTACTATTTAGAACGATATGCCTCTCAACTATCACCACCTGCGCTACTTCTGGGCCGTGGCCCACGACGGTAACTTGACCCGCACGGCCCAGCGGCTGAACCTGTCTCAATCCGCTTTATCCACTCAAATCAAACAGTTGGAAGAAAGACTTGGGCATTCCCTGTTCGACCGGCGCGGACGACAGTTGCATTTGACCGAAGCGGGCCGGATCACTCTGGATCACGCGGACGCAATTTTTTCGACGGGGCAGGAGCTTGTTGCGACGCTTCAGGAAACAGGCAACACGCGGCAGGCGCTGCGGGTAGGTGCCCTGGCGACTCTCTCGCGCAACTTTCAGATCAGCTTTCTCAGGCCCATGCTGGCCCGCATGGACGTTGAGGTGATTCTGCGATCAGGTAGCCCGACGGAATTGATGGAAGGCCTCGGGACGCTGAACCTGGATGTGGTGCTGATGAACCGTGAGCCGCCCAGTGACAGCCTTACCCCCTATGAAACCCACCACATCGCCGAGCAACCCGTAAGCATTGTCGGCGCCCCCGAGCGCTTTGATCCTTCCCTGCCCATCAAGGATCTGCTGCGGGAGCAGCCCTTCATCCTGCCAACCACCGACAACTCGCTTCGGACAGCCTTTGATGCCATGGCAAGTCGCTTGTCCGTGCGCCCGCAGATCGTGGCCGAGGTGGACGACATGGCCATGATGCGCTTGCTCGCCCGTGAGAACATCGGCCTCGCCCTGGTTGCCCCGATCGTTGTGCAAGATGAGCTATCCTCAGGCAGGCTGGTCGAAGCCGATGAGCACCCGCAAATCAAAGAGAATTTTTTCGCCATCACTTTGAAGCGGCGCTTTCCAAACAAGTTGGTAAAAGAACTGCTCACCCATGCGCCCCCGGCACGGCCTGTCCTCTGATTTGCTTATAGCTCACTGCAAGACCAAGGGCATTCAGGTTTGCCTTTGGAAAAGGCCTGTATCTTAGCCCCCGAAAAATCACTGTTTAGGGCTGAGTTCTTCCATAACCTTGAATACCCCATAAACATGCGTAGCCTCGCCCGCCTCATCCACGGCAACATGGCAGGTACTGTGCACTCGAGCCTTGGAGCCATCAGGGCGGGTAATATCCTGTGTGTAGCTAAAAGATTCTTTGGTCTTAACAGCTTCTGCAGTCAGCTTTTGCAGTTCGGTCTGAGCTTCTGACGTCAGCTCTTGCATGCGCATCTTGTTGGTCGGATTCGGGATCTCATCGTATCCCAAAATCTTGAACAAACTGGGGCTCCAGTAAACCAGATCATTTTTCAAATCGTGGGAATAGACCCCCACCTTCAGATCCTCGGTGATCAGGTTGTATTGCTGTAGCAGCAGATCCCTGCCCCGCTCTTCAGATACGTTGCGTGTCACGCCGATGAGCAGCGTGTGGCCGGTTTTCTCATCCAGAACGGCCTCTCCAAAGACATGTCCGATAAAGATCTTGCCATCTGCCCGAATGAGACGAGCGTAGAAGTCAAACGTAGACTGGTTGTCTGCGGCCTTTGTGAGCTCGGCATTCAGCCGTTCCTGATCTTCTTCGACGACAAAATTCATACCTTCGCCCAAATTGTCGGGCCGGTTTTCATCCGTGTATCCCAGCAAAGTATCATGTTGCGGCGTGGTTTGCACTTCGCCTGTGCTCATGTTGATGCGCCAGGTGCCCATATGGGCAAAACCGCCGGAATTGTCGTTGATGAAGAGCTGGCCCAGATCGCTTTCCATGGATTGAATCTGCAAAATCAGACCAATCAGGTTTTCATCGACCGAGAACACCGGGGCGACCTCAAGGAAAAAATCACGCGTACCGACGCGGAAGCTTTGGCGCAACGGCAATCGGGACACAAGTGCTTTGGTGCAAAGATCGATGAATGGAGGATAGTCCTGTGGCACAAAGGCTTGCGACAGATGACCAAAGCCGACACCCCGCTCGGACAGCTGGAAAAGATCAATCGCCAGATCCGACGCGTAGCGGATCAAAAGCCCGTGATCGACCATGATCATGGCCATTGGCAGATTTCCGATGACCCCGGTCAGCTCTGCCGAGGTCCGCTCCAGTTGGCTGGTGTTCACCAACAGTTCCTCGTTGACGGTAATCAACTCTTCATTTGTGGATTGAAGCTCCTCGTTCGAGGTCTCGAGCTCCTCATTGGTGGACTCCAGCTCTTCATTCGACGATTGCAGCTCTTCGTTGATGGCCTGCAGCTCTTCGTTCGAGGTCTGCAACTGTTCAATTGTGACCAGCAACGCATCGCGTGTTCTGGACAGTTCTTCCTCAAGATACCCGACGTATTCACTATCGCCGATGTCCTTTTTCTCAACGGTGGGCTCAACGCGCCTCTCAAAACCGATCAAGACAATGTCTTCGGCGCCGTCTTGAACGCCGCCCATCGGATAGGCAGATAGCTGCACCAATTCGCCGTCCAGTTCCGGGAGTTTGTGCCAAGGCCCCTGGCGCCGCTCATCGTATTTCAGCGAGACAAGCGCCAGGCTTGCCGCGTCCGATGCAAATGGCTTTTTCAAGACCGACAGGTTGCTCAGTCCAAAAGACCGCGATGTAAGCATGCAGTATGGCGCGATATCACCATAGACCCGCAAAACCGTGTGTTCGCGGTTGAGCACAATGCCATCGCGGACGACCGACTTGGCCAGGCGATCAAACTGTTCCCACTGATCAACCGGTTGCGGCATTCTGGAGAATGCATCACCTGAATTTGACGCAGGCAATCGCCCGCCGCGAAAGGCCGCCTCGGTCGCGCGCGGTGACAGCCGCCCCTTTCCTCTGAGTTGAAAGACGCGGGCACTGCTGGACATCTGGACAAAATGGTCTTCCATATGCCCCAGTGTTTCAGATGTCCCCAGAAACAGGATACCGTCCCGCTTGAGCGAATAGATCAATCGCGTAAGGACCCGTTCCTGAAGCTTGGTACTGAAATAAATCAGCATGTTGCGGATACTGATCAGGTCCATGTTCAGGAACGGCGCGTCCTGAAACACGTTGTGGCGCGAAAACATCACAAAATTCCGCAGCTTCGGCTTTACCAGAACCGTATCCCCGTGCACCTCGAAGTATCTCGACAGGTATTTCGAAGGAATGTCCGCCGTGGCCGCCTGAGGGTATATTCCCTTGCGCCCCACGCGCATCGCCTCTTCATCAATGTCAGTGGCAAAAATCTGGATGGCGTCGGAGGCCACAACATCCAGTCCCCCCATCGCTTCGGCAATCAGGATGGCCAGGGAATAGGCCTCTTCACCGGTCGCGCAGCCGGGAACCCAAACTCTGATCGGTTCAGTTCCTTCGTAGTCCCCAAAACGTTCTGCGATGACGCGCTCAAGCACCGAGTATTGTTCTTCGTCTCGGAAAAAGCGGGTGACCGAAATCAGCAGGTCACGGTAAAGCGCATCGACCTCTTCGACGGACCGGCGACACAGGTCCAAATAGTCGTCAAAATTCTCCATGCCTTTTGCGATCATGCGCCGCTGGATGCGGCGATTGATGGTGTTGCTCTTGTACTGCCTGAAATCGACCAAGGAATGCGCCAGAAGCACGTCGAACAGGTCATTGTTGCGACCGTTGTGGGCGTTGAGCTCCTTTAAGGCACTTAGGTCCCGCGGGTGTTTCAGGATCAGCCCGATATGGGCACCGATCTGTTGCGGCGTCAGCGTCAGGTCCACACAGCCCGTGCGCACAGCGGCAAGCGGCATGCTGTCGTATTTGCAGGTGGTCGGCTCCTGCGCGATGGTGATCCCGCCCATTTCCCGGATCAGGCGCACCCCGTAGCTGCCGTCGCTGCCGGTGCCAGACAAGACAACCCCGATCGCATTCTCGCCCTTTGTCTCGGCAAGGGACGCAAACAGGCGGTCCGCAGATGGTTTTGGCGATGCCGGATGCTCCGATGGATTGCGCAGTTCCAGCGCTCCATCATTGAAAATAACGTCTTTGGCCGGAGGCGGGATATAAATGATATTGGGTTTTGGAACAGTTCGCTGCTGCAGCTCTTCCACGTGCAACGGTGTTTCCCGGGACAAGAGATCCACCAGCATGCTTTTGTGAGACGGCGACATGTGTTGCGCGATCACGTAGCAGCAATTCATGCCAGATGGCAGGTTTTGCGCCAATATGGACGTCGCTTCCAAACCACCGGCAGAGGCCGCAATTGCAACCACGCTGAACGGATCGGCAGGTTCAACAGTCACATTATCCATGGGTTTCATCTTTCCAAAACCGGTATCAGGTCGGGCACAATTGCGTCAGCCTCTGCAATCATTAGCTGAATGCTGGCACTGCGACCACTACCAACGGGAAGCGGACTACTTTTCCCATGTAGTCGCTTTTTCCAACACCGGCTTTTGGCCCTGTTCGATCTGCTCCAGCTCTCTTTGCGTCACCCGTAACTGGTTCAGACTCTCGCTGACCATTTCAATGCGCATCATGATATGCTCGCGCGAGCTTTCCAGTCTTTCCAGACAGGCTTCCAGGCTGTGCCTGCCCCCTCCGGAAAGACTTGGCAGTTCACTGATCGACGTAATGTTGAGGGCTGGAATAAGCACCCAATCCAACGTGTCTTCCAAAGCATCGACAACCGTGTTCACCGGCAGCAACAAAGCGTCGGGGGCTTTGACCAAGGCCACATTGGGATTTCCAACCAAGGCCGAAAAGCGGATAAGCACTCTGGCACAGCCTTTCTCGTCCGGTGAATAAACCACCCGAACCCGGCCGAGTACCAGATCCGGCATTCTGAGCTCGGCATCTGGAAATGAGAGTATCTTCGCCTCGCTCCCCAAGGCCCTCAGATGCGGTTCGATGAATCGCACCAGCTCAGCACAGAATACGTCTTCAAAAGGTTTCTTTTGCGAGAAGGTAACACGGTGGGAGACGTCTTCACGCTTTACAACCACCGAGACCGGAACCCAGGTACGCTCTTGTTCAGGCAGTTCCAACGTGACCGACATCGAACGCTCAGGCTCGGCTCTATTGGCCATACTACCGGTCTCCTCCAACCAAGCAACTTTGCAAAACACCCCCATATGCTACACGCAAAGATGTATGTTGGATAGGCATAACTCCGTCAAAGCGTGTCCAGTCGATGCGCAGAACAGTCTCCAGATGTAGTGACAGAATAGCTCTGGCAACTCACAAAGCGGTCAAGAGACAGGCGTTCCTACCGAAGCTGTGCCGCCGCCTAGCCTTGGCGGCTTGACGGTGAGACGTCGTCACCGGCGCGAACCTCCCTTGCATGGATGCCAAGGCACAAAAGCGCAGGCCACATGAGATAGGCTTCTATCTCCACGTTTTCGCCGAACGAGAGCAGCACCAGCACCATGCACAACCCCAAGGGAAGCCTGCCCCGGCTTGATCCGGCCGCGTCTTTCAAGGCCAGGCCGATCTGCCAGACCAGCGGCACCAGCAACGCGAGAAACCCCACCAGCCCTTTGACGAACAACAGTCCGAACCAAGTGTGATGGCTGCCGATCGGCATGTATTCAACCAGATGTGGTCCGGGCTGCACGGTGCCATGGCCAAACCAAGGGGCCTCTTCTTGCCAGCGCTCTCGGGCGATGCGCTGAAGGGTTGCGCGCACACGCGTGCTGTCGGCGCGGGCCGCCTTGAACCCGGCAATCCCGGCGCCAAGTGTCTGCATCAACCATGGCCCCAGAACGGCCAGCGAAGCCGTAGCTCCCGCCAGTGTCGCCCAAGCCCAACTGCGCAGGACCAAAGGCACCATACGCGGACAGATCGTGCAGGCGACAAGACCGACCAGCCCCATGCGGGATTTTGAGGCCAGAACCATGACCGTTCCAGCAGCGACCCCGACCGCACGCCACCGGTTGTCCTTCTCCTCCAGCGCAAACAGGACCATAGTGACCCCCAACAGCGCAGCAAAGGGCGACCAGGGGGCAAAGAATTGCCAGCGCGGCGTCCAACTGGCCGGGTCATAGGTGAAAAGGAAAACGGTGAAATACTCTGGCCCCGGTCCCCCCACCACCTTGAGCGGTGAGGTGAAAATCTTTTCCGGCAGTCCGACGTAGGGCGCCGCTAGCAGGATCGGCGCCAGACAGAGCGTCCACAGGCCAAGGCGGCATTGTGCCCGGATGATCACCTCGCGGCGGATCGGCAGAATTGCTCCGGCGAGGGGAAACAACGCCAGCAGGGCCCAGCCCTTGGCCCAGCCAATGGTCGATTTGATTGTTTGCTTTAGACCAAGGTCCCAGTTCAAATGACCAATCCAAAGCGCCAGCAGCATCACGGCCATGCCGATGATCCAAGCCCAGATCAACGGCGGAACTGCACCGGCAGGCCTCAGATCAGAGCGAATTGCGGGGCCAAGATACAAGGACAACACCGCAAGCCCCGCAATCACCCAAGCCAGTACTGGCCCTACGATATAAAGAGCGCCTACCCCGTAGAACGGCCAAGTCCAGAGTATGATTCTCCAGACCATAGTCTCGGCCGGGTTTGCAGGAACGCTCACCTGCGGCTGCCTTTTTCCATGATCAGACGTTCGATCAAGGCACGACGGATCCAGCCCAGCGACAAGGCAAAAAGCAAAAGGAAACTGGCTGCGCCACCGGCGGCAAGAGCCAGTTTCTTGCGAGGGGATGTGGGCCGCTCGGGCAGGGTTGGATCCTCGAGAACCTGGACCAGTGGATATGATGCGAATACGTCTGCCTTACTGGATTGCGACCGCGCGATGGCAGAGGCAAAAACGGCCTCAGCCACATTGAAATCACGCTGCAGGTCCTCCAATCGGGCCGCGAGCGGAGCCAGTTCAGACAGGCGCGCGCTTTGGGTGGAGGCAAGAGCACGCATCTCCTCCAGTTCAGCAAACAGCCCTTGGCGCACGGCCTCTTCACGCACCAATTCGGTCATCAAGGCGCCGCGCCCGCCGTCAATCGAACGCTCCAGTGCGCTTGCGTCCCCGGTCAGCGCAATGGCACGTGCCTCAGCCTTGGCGCGGGCAGCATCCCGAGCGGTGCGGGCCTTGATCACCTTTGGATGATGCGCGCCATAGCGGGAACGCGCCTGCGACAGGGTGGACGTCGCCTCGGCCATCGTATCAATCAGAGCGACGTAATCTGTGTCCGCGTTCAAACGCAGAATATGCGCCGTCATTTGCGCATCAGCACCAAGGCGCACTTCAAGCCCGCGAACCGTGGCCAGTTGCCGCTCGTAAGCCGCCGCCGCCGTATCGATCCGCGCCCGCAGGGCGTCCAGCTCATCCAGTTGGCGATCATATTGCTGGACAGAATGCAGGCCCGTGATCTTGCGCAGGGCCTCAATTTCAACCCGCGTGCGCGCCACCGAGTCCCGGTACTCAAGGATCGCATCCAATCCCCCAGTCTGGCGGCTGTCCATCTCATCGCTGCGCAGCCGGTCAATTTCTGAAAAGAAGGCCTTGAGCAATGCCGCATTTCGGGTTTGGGCCTCTCTTGGATCGGGGCCAACCATCTTCACATGGATAAATGCGGTCTGATCGACCAGCCGAACCTGAGGTTTGCCAAAGGTTCTCGCATCGACACCGGCATATCCGGCCGCGGCCCGCAGAACCCTGTCCGCCGCAAGGAGCCGTTTATATGTTTCTGTGGGGCTTACAGAATTGCTGGAGAAGGCCGAACTGGAATGGCTCGAGGCCTGCCCAATTTCGGCAAGGTTTACCGATGAAGCCGCGCCGGAGCCCGGCAGGATCAGCGACATGTCACTCGCGAAAACCGGTTTGGCGGTTTTCAGATACCCGGAGATCGGCGCCCATATCGCAGCAAGGCCCAAAGCGAAGATCCAGACATATCGCGGCACTCGGCCCCGATCCGTCGGAGAACCGCCCATAAGGGCGCGCCGCACCATGCGGCGCCCCCTACCGGATGGCTTGGACCCGGACGAAGCAGGTGGGCTGGCAATCTCAGACAGGCTCATCGACAGTCTCCTTACCCCTTGCCTTGAGCAGCAAGAGCGCATGATGCGGCAGAAATGAGTGGTGGCAGATCTTCTTGGACAGGCTCGCTATTCCAAAAACGGGGAGCTCAGAACAATCCAGCGTCCCGCGCGATAATCGCAGCCTGTGTTCGGTTGCTCACCTTGAGCTTGCGATAGAGGGTCTTCATGTGCAGCTTGATCGTTGGCTCACTCAGGCTGAGGTCCCGCCCGATTTCCTTGTTCGACTTACCTTCGGTCAGCCCAAACAGCACTTCGCGCTCTCGTTTCGTCAGCCTGGTGGCCAATGGGTGGCTTTCACTGGCCTCTGGACCTGTCATGAAACCGATTGGCGCGTATTGCTCGCCCATGGCCATGAATTTGACCGCGCTGACCAACGATTTTGCCGGCAGTGTCTTGGGCACGAAACCGGCCGCGCCCAACCTCAAAGCCTCTTCAGCAATCTCACGGGTCGCTTGACCAGAAATCAGAGCAACCCGCTGACCTCCGTTCATTTTGATGGCTTTGGACAGACTTTCCAGCCCCGTCATGCCCGGCATCTTGTAGTCGAGCAAGATCAGATCGAAGTCTTCTTCGCTATCGGATATGCGCGCGCAGGCCTCATCAAACGTCGAGGCGCTTCCAAGTTCGATGTCGCCCTCGGCGCCAAGAAACGCGATCAGCGTGTCTCGCAGAAGATCATGGTCGTCGGCAATCAGTACTCTCATTTCCAAACCCTTTCACATCAACGGCCAGTGGCGAGCCAAAGGAGGCCAGCACAGCCTGATCACTAAAATTTTAGCACAATGCGAAACGAAGACCCGAACGCTTGGGGTTACGTCACCTATCCTTTTGGGTGCGCCACTCACCGCTCGCATGGTTAACAAAGCCTTAAGAACACGACCGAGCCCGACCACCCCATTTGCCTTACCAATGCCCCTGCCCGTAGTCCGGTCGCGGAATTGCCCGGAGAGCCACCATCGCGACACAGTCAGACCACGCCCCCAAAACAAACGGAGGAGTGGCCATGACGTCCCAATCAGTGAAAGCTTTTGAACACGGAATCCTGGTCACCAGGCAAAGGTCAGCAGCGGTCAGACAAAGGCCCCTGTCCTTTCGCTCGGTACTCGGGCAGCCCGTCGTGGATGCAACAACCCAGCAAACGGTCGATGCCTTGCTTGGGGGGACGTCGCGCAGTGTTTACTTCCTGAATGCCCATTGCGCGAATGTCCGGGCAAGGGATTGCGCCTATTCTGCAGCCCTCGCCCGCGCGGATCTGGTGCTGCCGGATGGGATCGGGGTTGAGTTGGCCGCCCGGATGACCGGAGCGCCGCTAACGGAAAACCTGAACGGTACCGATTTCACGCCCGTCTTGCTGCGGCAGGCCGCCGAGCAAGGGCTGTCCGTCTTTTTGTTCGGGGCCAAGCCCGGCACAGCCGAACGAGCGGCGCACTCGCTTGTGGGCTCAATCCCCGGCCTTCGGATCGCCGGAACACTTGATGGCTACGCAGGTGCTGATGACAGTGCCGCCGCCGTCGCAAAAATCAACGCTTCGGGTGCCGACATTTTATTGGTCGCCATGGGCGTGCCAAGACAGGAACTGTGGATCGATCGGCACCTGCCCGCCCTGTCGCCGCGGCTTGTTCTGGGTGTCGGAGCCCTCTTCGACTTTCTGGCCGAGAATGTCAGCCGCGCACCAAGAGCGGTCCGCGCAGCGAGAATGGAGTGGATCTGGCGCCTGATGCAGGAACCGCGTCGCCTGGCCAAACGATATCTCGTCGGCAACGCCACATTTATGGCACGCGCCGTGCGCCACGCTCTGCAAAAGGGCCAACCAAGGTTCGAAGCAAAGCGCGCGATGGATATCGCCGTCAGCGGCGCCCTCGTTCTGATGCTCGCACCCTTTCTTGCCATGGTGGCAACTTGCGTGCGGCTCGACAGCCGGGGGCCGGTCCTGTTCAAGCAGACGCGTATCGGGCAGAACGGCACCCCCTTTACGATCCTGAAGTTTCGAACCATGCACATCGACGCCGAAGCAAGGCTTGAAGCCCTGCGCACGACCTCAGATCGGCAAGGCATCTGTTTCAAGTCGCGCAAAGATCCACGCGTGACCCGTTTGGGGCGTATCCTGCGCCGTTTCTCAATCGACGAACTGCCACAGATTCTCAACGTGCTGACGGGGGATATGTCCCTCGTGGGTCCCCGCCCTGCAATTCCATCCGAGGTTGCCGCATACCCTGAAGCGGCATTTGAGCGCTTGAAGGTCCGGCCCGGGATCACCGGGCTGTGGCAGGTCTCGGGCCGCGCGGACATCGGCTTTGACAAGATGGTGGACATGGACGTGGCCTATGTGCGCTCACGCAGCCTTCTGCTTGACCTGCTCTTGCTGGCCTTGACCACTCGCGCCGTGCTGTCCGGACGCGGTGCTTACTGATCCCGGCATCTGTCCTGACCTATCCGATCGGGTAGATGCACGTCCCGAAGTCCCCATGCACTTTTGATCCCATCGGTGGGAGACTACGCCCCAAAAGTGCAGCACGCCCAAAAGTGCCGTTGTTCCACCGAACACTCGGCACTTTTTCAAGACGGCGTCCAAAACTGCGAGACACCTGCAACCAAAGAGCGCAAAGATGACAGAAACAAAGCAACCTTTTTCGGCCCGGTGCTACAGTCCTCGTTTGCTGGTCGGGATTGGCCTGCTTTGTGCCTTTGCGATCGCGTTTCTCGTATCCGAAATCGTCACCCAATTGCGTGCACTCAGCACGGCGAGTTCCGACAATGTGCATTGGGTCCTGTCACAGACAGAGGTTGAGTACCTGGATTTCAGAACCGCCGTGGAAAGCGCGAGGCGCACAGGTGAGGCCGCCGCACTCGACACCGTTGTCGTTGAGTTCGATCTCTTCTATAGCCGCATTGTCACTCTGGGCAGCGGGTCTTTGTATACAAGAGCAAGCGAAGTTGCGCCGTTCGGCGACTCTGTTACCCAAATCCGCGCACGGCTGGATGCCCTTGTCCCTCTGATCGATGGATCTGCTGAAGGGCTATTGAAAAACCTTGATCATCTTGCAGAGGAAGCGGATGCAATCAAGCCCCTGCTGCGAAGAGTCACCACCTCGGGGCTGCACTATTTCACGGATCAAGCAGCCCAAAGCCGGACCTCAATTTCGCAGACCCTGCTGCATCTTGCGATCCTCATGGTTTCACTCGTTTGCGCCCTCATCCTCATGCTCGCCTTTAACCGCCGCAATGCAATTCAAGCCGAACAGAGAGGCGCAGCGCTTAGCCACGCCCATGCGCGTCTTAACACGATCCTGGAAACCTCGCTTGATGCCGTGATCGTGTCCGACCTAGACGGGCGCATTCTGAACTTCAACTCTGCAGCCGAACGGATCTTTCAGCACACCAGCAGCAATGTCATAGGCCGGAGCCTTTCCGACGTCATCATTCCCGACCACCTGAAGGCGGCTCACGAGGCCGGAATGCGAAGGATGCAACGCAGCGGCGTCCACACGGTCATCGGGCATGGGCGGATCCGCCTTGAAGCCAAACGCGGCGACGGAGAGGTCTTTCCTGTGGAAATGGCTCTGGAAAAGGCACAGACCGGCGAAGGTGAAATGGTGGTCGCCTTCCTGCGCGATATCTCCCGACGGGTTGCCTCCGAAGCAGAATTGGTCGAAGCGCGGGACAAGGCCTTGGCAGGAGAAAAGGCCAAAGCAGAATTCCTGGCCATGATGACCCATGAGATCCGCACGCCGCTGAACGGTCTGCTGGGCAATCTCGCTTTGTTGGAAAACACCCCCCTGTCCCGCCAACAAGCCCGCTATGTTCGCAACATGGATATCTCGGGCGGAATTCTCATGCATCATGTCGACGCCGTTCTGGACGTCGCACGCTTTGAAGCCGGGCATACTCAAAAGACCGAAGACGTGGTGCATCTGGGGCACCTGATACAAAATATCGTTGACGGACAGGTTAGCGCCGCAGAGGCCAACGACAATCACATTCAGTGGGGCTGGGAAGGCGCACCCCTGAAATGGGTCAAGTTGGACGCCACCCGCCTGCAACAGGTGCTTTTGAACCTGCTTGGCAATGCGATCAAATTCACCAAGGGTGGCCGCATCCTGATCGAAGCCGAACAGTGCCAATATGACAATAACGGTACCCTTCGCCCCGGTCTTCAGATCCGAGTCATCGATTCCGGCATCGGCATTTCTGAGGTGGACCAACAGCGGATCTTTGATGACTTCCAAGTGTTGGGGACAAATGGCCTTGAGGGCGGTACAGGGACCGGCCTCGGCCTTGGCATAGCGCGCCGGTTCATCACCTCGATGGGCGGTGAAATCGGATGTGAAAGTACGCCGGGTGTTGGCAGTGTCTTCTGGCTTCATATCCCGGTGACGCGGGCAAAGCCACCTTTGGAAGTCGCGTCTTCCTGTCCCAAAACCATGAAGGCCACCGCAACGCCGAGCCAGGCCTGCGACATTCTTTTGGTTGAAGATAATGAGATGAATCTGGAACTGGCCAGAGAGATGCTCACCGGTCTGGGCCATGACGTGACTGTCGCACGCGATGGCTTGGAAGCTGTGGCAGCTGCCGACGCGCACCAGTTCGACCTGATCCTTATGGACATCCGAATGCCGCGCCTTGACGGTCTTTCGGCCACAGGCACCATTCGCGCCGGAAATGGCCCGAACCGAGATGCGCCGTTCATCGCTTTTTCCGCAAATGTCCTTCCCGAGGCAAAAGCGCGCTTTGTGGAGGCCGGCATGTCCGGGTTCCTGGCCAAACCTCTGAAACAGGCCGACCTGCAGGAGGTGCTGTCAAAGTTCTGCACGACAAAGTCAAACAGCGGCCAGACACAAGTCGCGGTCGATCCTGACCTGGGCGATCTTTGCACGCGCTATGAAACCGAAATGCAGGGCCTTTTTGACTGGCTGGGCACTTCGCCAGAGGATCATGCGGAAATCGCAGAGCTGGCGCATAAATTGGCTGGAAGCGCCGCAGCATTCGGACAGGCGGATCTGCGCGATGCGCTGATAGCTCTGGAAATGGCGGCAGAGAGCGGCTCGGATGCGGCGATCGCCTCTGCGATCAAGGGAGCCCGAGACACCTGGACAAATGCACCCGAGCCTGCGCTCGCCTGATTGCGAGCAGCGCGAGAGGTGATTCAACCCCTTACGGGGACAGGCTCCCAACCGCCGCAATCGCGCCCAAGACGCCAACCACCTCGGCCAGATTGGTTATGCTGCTGTCATAACAGGCGATCGCGTCGCCCGGCAGAACATATGGATCATAGTCGTCCCGGTCTGCCCGGCGCAGCATGTCTTCGATATTGCGCTCGATCACTGTTGAGATGCCTGAAATCGGGTCACGTGTCATCAGCACTGCCGAGCGATGCGCGCTCGTGGCCCTTGCACCGCCCACACAGTTGGTGTCGATGACCGCCTGCATGAACCGCGTTCCGTAGGGCACTTCACGCACGCTGCGCCCGACGGCAGAGACCGCATTACCAGCCGCCGGTTTTGTGAGGTTAGAAAGAAACAAAGTCACGCCCGGAGGGCTGATCGGACCTGGGCGCATCATTTCGTCCTGAAAACAGGCTCGGCTCGGCACCGTGATTTCATCCCCGGCCAGTAGCATAACGTCCATCGCATCCCGCCCCGCAAAGACACCGCGCAGATCCAGAATGTGCTTATGCCCGGCCCGCGTCAGTTCAACCGAGGACAGATCCGCATCCGGACGCACACCGCCCGCCGAGCGCAAGGCCACCGAAAGGTTGCGTGCCTCCGTAGAGGCCCCAAGGGCGGCTTGTCGTGCGGTGTCGATATCCTCCCCTCGCTGACCGCCGATACGTGCGGCCTGCGCTTCGAAGACGGCACCGGACACGGCAATGCTAACGCCCGCAAAATCGGCAAGACGGACCGAGATCCGGGGAGGCTCATCATAAAAGCCCTCCCTGACCAACGCAGCTGCAATGTCGGCTTCGACCGCATCTGGGCTGCGACCCTGCGCGGGAATGGGAGACAGGAAAGGCAGCTTTAGGGCGCCATCTCGCGAGATCACGTAGTCTCCATTGAAGGTGTCGTCATCCGCAACGCGCACATCGACCAGATCGTTGCGTGACAGGCGTTCGCCGCGCAGAACTGCAGGAGCCACAAAAGAGGAAGGCTCGGTAACCTTGCCCCCGCGCCGACATTTTTGTGCGTTCATCTGTTCTGCTACCAGGTTTGACTCGGCGTCCCGCCCTTTGGGAGGCATGCGGTATTGCGCCTGATAGGCTCCGCCGGTTTCAACCTCGGCGATATTTTCTGGCTGTGGCGCAGAGCTACAACCCGCCAGCAGGCCAATTCCGATACATGAACCGAGAAAGGCGTTTCTTGAATAAGACATAGAGTTTCCTTGAATTCTGCTCTCTATCTTAGCGCGAGCGTGGCACGGCAGGTATGCGCGCTGTGGGATGTTCAACCTGTCCAACCGGATAGAAGACAATGCCCCTGCGCCGCAAGACCGTCCACCCGCGCGAACGACAGCCGGTCAAAGACGAGCATACTGAAGAGAACCCGAACTCACAGGACTTTTCTTTTGCCAAGACCCGCCTCTTCCATGTTCAGACACCTTCTTGCCTACGGCGCTTCCGAACTTGCGACCAAGCTGTCGCGCCTTGGCGTGGTCATCGCGGTGGCCCGTACAATGGAAGCACAGGAAATTGGCATAGCAGCGGCCGCCCTGGCCACGGGTGATCTTCTGAAATCCCTGACCGAGCATGGGGTCACGCAGCGCATCATTGCAGCCCCAGAGGCAGAGCTGGACGCAACCTGCAACCGGGCCCATGGCATATTCTGGACCTGGTGTACCGGGCTGTTTGCCCTTCAGGCCTTTGTCGCCGCCGTTGTCTGGGTGGTGACGGAAAACGGCACGTTGGCGGGGTTGATCCTGGTTCTGGCCGGAGAATATCTATTCATGCCGGGCGGCCTGGTGCAAACGGGCCTTGCCCTGCGTGCAGGCAAGCTCACCCGTACCGCAGCCATCGCCGGCGGGCAGTCGTCAATCGCGAACCTGATGTCGATTGCCCTTGCCGTCATCTGGCCCTCCCCATTGGTTCTGGTTCTGCCCCGATTGCTGACCGCTCCGCTCTGGCTTCTCTGGATGCGTCGTCTGCATCCCTGGAAGCCTGCCCTCGGTGCGGGAAAAGCAGCGCTCGCGCCCTTTCTGCGATTTGGAGCCCCCATCATCGGCACCGAAGCTGTAAAAAACGCGCGCCTGCATGGAGACAAACTGATTGTTGGCGCACTTTTGGGCCCCGAACTTCTGGGGCTCTATTTCATGGCTTTCAACGCCGGCCTCAGCCTTGCGACCTCGTTTTCAACGGCCTTTGCCTCAGTCCTGTTCCCGCATCTGTGCACAAGTGGTGATCGCGCCGCCTCCATGCGGCAGGGGCTTGGGATTTCTCTGGGCCTGGTCGCTCCGCTGGTCATCCTGCAGGCGCTTCTTGCGCCGTGGTACATCCCCATCCTGCTCGGTGACGGTTGGGACGCTCTTGTACAGCCCGTTTCGATCCTCTGCCTTGTGGCGATCCCAACCATGTTCTGGACCGCGACCGCAGGCTGGTTGCGCGCCGAGAGACGGCCGCTTGAAGAGTTGCGCGGCACTGCGATCCTGGCTGCAGCGATGATCCTCAACGTTCTGATCACAGCGCCCCTCGGGCTGGTCGCCGTGTCCTGGGGCTACCTCGCCTGCGCCTGCGTCATCATGATCTGGCTGTCGCGCCCGGCACTCAGCCTCGCTTTCCTTCAACCCCGAGTAAGGAGCTGACTTATGGCCGAGATCTCAGTCATCATTCCGGTCTACAACGCAGAAACCACCTTGCCGGACACCATCGCATCGCTGCGCGCACAGACACTGACGAACTGGGAAGCGATCCTGATCGAGGATGGCTCCAGCGACACAAGCTGGCAGGTTGCACAAACGCTAGTCCGGCAAGATCACCGCCTACGACTGGTCCGCAACCCCGGCAAGGGCCCCAGCGCGGCGCGCAACCATGGCGCCTTGCATCTTGCACAGGGACCAATACTTGCCTTTTGCGATGCCGATGACATGTGGATGCCGGACAAACTGTCACAGATCCGCGCCGCGATGCGCGCGGGCAGCGATGCTGCATTTGGACGGATTTGCTTTTTCCGGGATGACCCAAACCTTGTGCGCACACGCTCCAGCCTGCCCAAGGGGCCTGTCGATCTATCCATGCTGATTGGGGAAAACCCCGTCTGCACAGTGTCGAACCTGTCCTTGCATCGATCGGTCTTCAAACGGCTCAGGGGCTTTCGTGAAGACATGGTTCACAACGAGGACCTCGAATTCCTGATCCGCCTGGTCGGACATGGGTATCAGCTTACCGGAATTGACGCAGACCACGTGCTCTACCGGCTCAGCCCGCTTGGTCTCTCTGCAGATCTTGAGGCGATGCGCGCCGGGCGCCGAGAGGCGTTGCGCAGCGCAGGAGCTTTTGGACAAGGCCCCGACCCGCGTGCCGAAGCCGTTCACCTCCGCTACCTTGCGCGCCGCGCTCTGCGCATAGGCGCCCCCGTGCGGCTGGTTCGTGACCTTGTTCTTGAGGGCTGCCGTGAAGACGCCCCTGCCTTTCTTCTGCCGGCGCGCCGCGGAGTTCTCATCGCGCTGGCCGCTGTCATCCTCCCCCTGATGCCAAACGCCCTGCGTCAACACCTGTTTTCAAACTGAGGAGATCCTCATGCCCTATGCATCCATCGTTGTCCCAGCCTACAATGCCGAAACCACTTTGTTCGAAACACTTGCTTCTCTCAGTGCGCAAACGTTTGGCGATTTTGAAGTTGTGGTCGTGGACGACGGTTCCACAGACACCACACCTCATATCGCCCGCCTCCAGGCAAGGCGCGACCCACGGATCCGGTTGGTGCGGCAGATCAACCGCGGCCTTGCAGGTGCCCGCAACAGCGGCATTGCTGCCGCCACCGGTGAAGTCATAGGGTTTTGCGACGCTGACGATCTGTGGCGCCCCGAAAAACTGGCGGCCCATGTCGCACATTTGCAAGCCTGTCCTGAGGTGGGCCTCAGCTACTCCGGTTCTGCCTTGATCGACGAGCGGTCCCTACCGATCGGCCATGCCCAGCGCCCTCGCCTGCGCGGCGTCATGGCAGAGCATGTGTTCAAACGCAATCCGGTTGGCAATGGCTCTGCGCCGGTCATTCGGCGCGCAGCGCTGGAAGACATCATGTGGTGGCCAAGCACCGAAACGCAACGCGCCTGGGTCTTTGACGAGACCTTCCGGCAATCCGAGGACATCGAATGCTGGCTGCGCATGGCCCTGCTTAGCGATTGGATGCTGGAGGGCGTGCGAGGCCTGTTGACGGAATATCGGGTGAACCCGGGCGGCCTCTCGGCCAATATGTCCGCTCAACTCGCCTCCTGGGAACGGATGGTCACCAAGCTGCGCCCTGCCGCACCGGCGTTCTTTGCCCTCCATGAACCAGCCGCACGCGCCTATCAACTCAGGTACCTAGCCCGGCGCGCGATTAGCGCTGGCGATGGCCCTGCGGCACTGTCCCATATCACCCGCGCCTTCGCACAGTCGCGCCGCCCCCTGGCCGAAGAACCCCTGCGCACTGTGACAACCTGGGTCGCAGCGCATGCCACCGCGCGGTTCGGCGACGCCCCTTTGCGCTTTGCCCGCTCCGTTCTGGGATCGGCCAACACCTGATACTGCAAGAAAGGACGCCCCATGTCTTCTCAAACCCGCATCCTGCATTTGTTGGACGATGCCACCCCGGGCGGTGTAACCCGGGTTCTGGACCATATTCGCACTTGCCCTCTGATGGGACGGACCGCGCAACACAAGGTGCAAATGGTGCCGAAACACGGAACTCTGCCTGAGTGTGAAGCAGATATGATCGTCTCTCACCTTAGCCTCAACTGGCGCCGCGTGCCTTCCCTTATCGCGTTTCGGGCGCGCCATCCCAGTTTGCCTATTTCACACGTAGAGCACAGCTACACTGAGATGTTCACAGCCCTCAACGTGCGTTCAAAGTTACGGTTTTTCGCTATGCTTCGGACAGCCTATGCCTTGTTTGACAGCGTGATTGCGGTAAGTGAGGGACAGGCGAAATGGATGCGCAGACGTCAGCTTGTCACGGAGCGCCGCCTGCACGTCATTCCTTCTGCAGTAGCATTGGATGGGTTTCGTTCCCTTCGCGCTCCTAACGCGCAGCCAAAGATCATTGGCGCAATTGGTCGTCTGCACCAGCAAAAGGGTTTTGACATCCTCATCGAGGCCTTTCGACAGCTGGAGGGCCAAAGCCTCTCCCTGCATATCTATGGCACCGGGCCTGACGAAGCCCGCCTGCGCGCCGCAGCAAACGGAGATCCCCGGATCCGCTTCATGGGACATGTCGCGCGTTCCGAAGACGCGTTGGAGGCGGTTGATATCGTGGCCATGCCATCGCGCTGGGAAGCCTTTGGTCTGGTCGCCCTCGAAGCACGCGCCGCCGGTCGGCCCGTGATCTGCTCTGGCGTGGACGGGCTGTCCATGAGCGCTGGCCCTTCTGCCACTGTGGTGCAAGGCTTTGGCGTTGCAGCATGGCAAGCAGCCTTGCAGGCGGCAACTGCAAAGGGCCAGCACACATCACAAGACAGAGCCACGAGTTGCGAAAGTGACTTTGCCCAAGCTTGGCACCACCTGATCCAAAGTCACACGCAACACGCAGCGCAAACACTGTCCTCAGAGGCCGCTACCGCCATGGCATGAAATCACGGCCTCAGACCTCTGGTTTTCCCTGCAACAGAGCATCCTTAAGGTCTTGGCTGCGGGCCTCGGGCAGCTCTTTGTGGTCGTTTGCAAAGATATAGAGACAGGTGAAGTAAAGGCTTTTTGCTAAAACCGTTGCCGCCGCGATGAAGGCCGAGACAGTAAAACTCAGCGCCAAAATGGCAAGCGATGGTAGCGTGTTCACAGGCACCTCGCCGAATTGAGCGAGGAACATCTGCGGCAGCTGATCCGCAAAGAGATACCCGACCGCACCGCCGCCAAAAAGTCCTAGAACTACACCGCCTGCAAAGATGGCCTGCGCAACGCCGCCGACCAGATCGATGCCCAGGACACCCACGAGTGTTTCCGGCACATTGGCGCGCAGCTCTTTCAGGCGAGCGACAATGGTCTTGATCCCGGCCCGCTCAACCACGATGGCCGCGATGCCAAAATTCGACACCAGATCCCAGACCTCGGCCACCACGAAAACCAGCAGGGCAACAAGGAAGCCGAAAAAGCCCTCCTGCTTGCTGTCAGAGGCACGGCGCACAAAATAGGAAATGGCGCCGATGAACAGCAGTGTGAACAGATGCCGCGTCAGTACCCCTGCGATGCTGGCCCAGCTTATGCGCCCCTCAATCAGCGTATCGCGGGTCATCTGGCTCATCATTGCCTGCAAGAAGGTCTGCAGGATGATCTCAAACGGCAGATACACAAGATATAGCAGCATCAACGAGAAAGCCTGCTCCCAATCCTGCGTTACAAACCCGAGGTAAAGCAGCCAAAGCGCCAAAAGCCCCCGCCCCGCCTTGACCAGGAACAACAACAAGAACGGCAGAAACACTTTCACATCACTGCCCAGCACCGACAGCGCGGCCCGTATCATGGCGCCGATGCGCCCGGCCTTGCCCCCGAACAGGGACAGGCCACGGCTCACAAATGTCATCGCCTGCATGTTATTCGACCATAATCGGGAGGGAGGTGACGATCCGGTCCCCCTCGGCATAGAAATACCTCAACTCATATTCACCCGGCTGATCGGGCGCCTGCAAGCGCACCAGATGGCTGTGGGTGTGGGCATAATCGACCACATGCGGAAGGGCATCACCGCGTTTGGCCAGAGCAATGTAGTTGTCAGGGTTCGGCGGCGTGCCGCTCCAGAGCGCCGTGATCTCTCCCCCGCGCGCGACCTTGGGAGCGGCCTTGAGCGAAAGATCAGGGTCGGTCAGGCTGATCGGCGTGCGGGCCAGCACCTCCCAAGGGTCGGTTGTCGCAATATAGACGATCTCATAGGCGCCGGGCTGTGAGGGCATCTGCAAGGCCTGACTTTGTGGTCCCATGGTTTCGAAATAGAAAGTCGTTGCCGGAAAACCATCTGCCACTGGCGCGATGCCAATGAAATCCTTGGGGGAGCCGCGCCCCTGCCAATTGACCACGACCTTGCCACCGGTCTGCCCTTCCGCCTGCGCGGTGACAGAGGCCACCATCGGCGCGATCTCAATCGGCTGACGCGCCAGGACCTTGCCACTGGCTGCTTGCACATAGACGACCTCATAACGGCCATCCTTGCTAGGCGCGGGCATTGGTGCCGGGTTGCCGTGGTCGATGCCAATGCGAGAGGAAAACGCCCCCACCTCCGCGTCGGGTGCCAGCGTTCCGATCCAGTCGCCCTCTTCGGCAGGCCCCTCCCATGCGACCTCCACAAGGCTTCCAGCCTGCGCTTTGCGTGGCACCTCAAGGCTGGCTTCCGGCAGATCCGGGGCCTCTGCAGGTTTGGCCGCAGCAACACTGCCCAAAGCCGAGGCAAGCGCCGCCGCGTTTGATGCATCCCGATAGCTACCCCCGGTGTTTTCCGCCAGGCACTGCAATTGCGCGCGCGTCGCTTCATCTGCAACGCCAAAGCCGATGGCGTGCAAGGTGAAATCGACGCCCGTCTGTTCCAGCTGGGCGCCAATGGCACAAGGATCCAGACCGCAGGTCTCTTTCCCGTCTGAAATCAGGATGACCGTCGCCTTTTCCTCGGTCGCGCGCAGCCCTTCGGCGGCCTGCAGAACCGCCGCAGACAAGGGCGTTTTCCCCTTGGGCGAAATCCCATCAAGCGCCGATACAATGGCCCCATGGGAGCCGGGTGCGGGCGCGATTACCTCTTCAATGTCGCTGCAGTCCCCTTTGCGCCGATGCCCGTAGACCATCAGGCCAAGCTGCTGTGTTTCGGGCAAGGCACCCAGAAGGTCGCGCATCACATCCCTTGCAATGGTGATCTTGGCCACCCCGTCGATCTGGCCCCACATGGAGCCGGAGGCGTCAAGAACCAGAGTGCTGCGCGGCGCCTCTTCGGCAAAAAGCGGGGCCACCACAGCGCCAGCCATGAAGGCGGCCAAAGCAATCGTCTTGTGCATGGCTCAGTCCCCTACCCGCGTCCAGATATTCGTTGACTGCACATTGCAACGTTCAGAGCCAAAGACTGCAACCGCTTCGGGCGGCAGGCCGACGCTTACCAGCGTCGTGTGCAAGATCTTGTGTTCGTTTTCCACCATGATTTGCCACATCATGAAGGATCCCTGCCCCACAGTGATCGACGCTTCGCCAAATTCATGCAACATGACCCGCGTTTGCCAAACGTTCGCGGCCTCTTGCCACCAGCCCTTTGACATCCGCGACAAGGGCAACTGGGCTGGGTGAAACGGCGATTGAAAAGTTAGTCGTTGCGGCTTCATGGCTTCGGGGGGAAGCGCGCCAAAATCCGCCAGACCACTGCGCGGCATCATCGCCGGACAGCCTTCGAAAGTGACCGGAGTGGCGCTGTACTTCCAAATACCGGATTTCGGCTGAGCTACGCCCGAGACCGCCAGAGTTGAATTTGCAGGCAATGGGGTCGCCGGATCCTCTTCGAGGCCAAGATCAATCGTCAGGTCCCGCGGCGCGCAATGGTCCGGCCCCTCATAGCTGTAGGTGGTGGACTTTGAGCCCAGAACCACATGGGCCGCGTCAAGATCGCCCCTTTGAATCCAATAGCCTTCGCCCTCGTGCAAAAGGAGCACATGATCCGCATCTGGAGCGGCGCCATAAGTCTTTGCCCGCAAGGCCGCAGCATCCGCATCCGGCACCTCGTAGTTCGCAGGCCCTTCAGAAGGAATGGAAATCGTGGCAGGCGCACAGTCCGCCAATAGGGCGGCAGCGGGTAGAACAGAGAGAACCGCGGCGAGCGGCAGAGTAAACGTCATGTCGATCTTATTTCCTTGGCCCCCGGCGATGCCGGGGAAATCACAGATACGCCAACACTGGCATGGGGAAAGCAGGTAAACCTTTGCCATTTCGCAGACATGACCAACTTTGGTTATATGGCACCAAAGGCAACGACTGCTGGCAAAGGACTGCCGAGAATGACAACTGGGAAGACCTCCTCTTTGATCGAAACGGTCTATGACAGTGCGCTGGATCACGGCAGCTTTGGCGCCTTGCTGGACGTGGCCGAACAGACCCTGAGTGATGGAACGGAGTTCCATCGGCTCGCAGACATGCGCCACACAATCGAACGGCACGTTGCGCGGGCCGAACGGCTGCTCTGTGCCTTGCCCTGCCAGGCCAATGACCCCCAGCCAGAAAACCCGCGCGCCGCTTTCATCCTGTCAGCAGATGGGTGCATCAGCGAGCCCAACGCCTTGGCGCAGGCCCTATTCGGCGTCAGGCAAGGACAGCCGCTGGCAGATCTTGACCTCAACCCGGATCAGCACCGCGCCCTGATGGAATATGCCGGGGGGCATAGTGCCCATGCCCCCATGCTTCGGTTGCCGCGTAAGGACACCGGAAAGCCCTTCCTTTTGAGAAGCGAACGGGGGGCTGCGCCGGGCTCTCTTGTATTGGTGGCTGTAGATGTCCCCTGGCACGAAAAGGCAAACCAGGCCGCGCGGGTCCTATATGGTCTGACCCCATCGGAAGCCGCCGTTCTCGGCCTTCTGGTCGAGGGACACAGCCCGCAGGATGTCTCTGCCCTGCGCAACCGGTCGGTGGAAACCATCCGCCAGCAAATCCGCGCAATGCTGGCCAAGACCGAGGCTGCAGGTATCTATGACCTTGTGCACATCGGGCGGGCCCTCGCCCAAACGAGCCTCATGCCGCAAAGCCGTGAGAGGGTTGAAAGAACGGACCAGAAACTCGTACTGAGCGACAGGCGATTGCTTTCATACGAAGAGGCCGGAGACTGCACCGGGACAGCGGTGATATTTCTCCATGGCTGTCTGGGTGGACGCCGACTGCCACGACAGGCAGAAGCAGCGCTTCGCGCCTTGTCGATCAGATGGATTGCCCCGGCGCGTCCCTGGCATGGTGAGACGAGCGGCAACCCGTCATTGCTTCAAGATCCCTCTTCCTATGCCACCGACATCAGCGCGCTGGCTGATCATCTGGGTTTGAAGAGTTTCACTCTGGTCGGCTTTGACGCCGGTGCCATCTATGCGACCTGCGCCGCCGATCAGCTGGACGATCGGCTGCGGCGTGTGGTTCTGCTCTCTGCGCCGCCGCCCATGCGCAGCATTCGGGACTTCGCCGCAGCGCCTCGCCAGCAAAGGGTGCTCGCATCAGCCGCCCGCCTGTCCCTGCCCTTGCTGCGATATCTTTCTGTCCTCGGTGATCGCAAGCTGCGCAAGGAGGGACAGAGTGCCTTCTCCAAGACGGTTTTTGGTGCGGCTGAAACCGACCGACAAGCCTGCCAAAACCCTGAAGTTCTGGAACTCATGTGGAAGGGGCATTTCTTTCACGTCGCCGCTGGTAACGACAGTTTTATCAACGACTGTCGGCTGATTGCCGCAGATTGGACAGCCGGGCATGAAAACGCCGAGCGCCCGTATTCATTGGAAATGCTTCATGGGGTGCAGAACGAGATCCTGCCGATCTCCCGCGCCAGCAAGTTTGCAATGCAAACGGGTGCCCAATTGATACCCGTTGAGGGTGCGGGCCACATTCTCCCGTTCAGCCACTGGCAGGTGGTTCTGTCGCATCTTGCAAAGTCGAAGGATGACTGACCGAGTCGGTCCGGTCTACTGACGCGCGTCAGACTGCCGGACAACCGCTTGCGCCAGATGCGCGGAGGCGCTGACCCCATCGATCAAAAGAACACCTGTACGCGAAGACAGGTCAAGCGCCATCGCCGCCATTCCTGCGCAGCCAAGAATAACGGCGTCGGCCCGGTCTTGATCTCTGGCAAGCCTGATCTGATCCGCGAGACACTGCCTTGTGTCTTCGCTGCCTTCCTCGATTGTCAGGACAGGCAGGCCGCTGGCCCGAACCGAGGCGCATGCTTGGCCATAGCCGCCGGCGCCGATATTGCTTTTGATCACCGGCACCGCCGCCGCAACCGAAGTCACCACAGAAAACCGCCGCCCCAGAAGCTGCGCCATCACATAGGAGGCCTGACCGATCCCCAGGACCGGACAGCTGGCAACCGCTCGCGCCTCGGAAAGGCCGGTGTCATCGAAACAGGCTACGATCACCGCATCGGCCTGTGCCTGCCGGACTTGCGCCAGAAGTCCCGGAATGGCCGCCGCGCCATCTTCGGGGCCTTCAATGCTGGGCGGACCATCGACATTTGTCACTGCCGAAATCTGCGCCTCCGGGCAGGCCTGCCGCGCGATGCGCTCAATGCTGCGCGTCATCGCCTCGGAGGCATTGGGATTGATGTAAAGGAGCCGCATCACACGCCCTTTCCGGCGTCAGACCCTAGGCGCGCGCGGCGGCGGTTCAGGATCCAGACGGTCAGAAGGAACACCGCAATGATCAGGAAAGAGAACACCGTCGTGAGCGTGCCAAGCGCATAGATCACCGGCGTGGTCACATTGGTCGTCATGCCGAACACCTCAAGCGGCAGGGTGTTATAGCTGCCCGACGTCAGCAGAGTTCGCGCGAATTCATCATAGCTGAGCGTGAAGCCGAACAGAGCAACCCCGATCAGCGAGGGCGCGATGATCGGCAGGACCACATACCGGATCGTCTGCCAGCTTGTGGCGCCCTGATCGCGCGCGGCCTCCTCATAGCTTTTGTCAAAGCGGTTGAAAACGGCGAACATAATCAACAGGCCAAAGGGCAGCGTCCAAGTCAGTTGCGAGCCAAAGCCGGATGTGGCCCAATGCACCTTCAATCCAAGTTGGTTGAAGATCAGCCCCACCCCAAGCGAGATCAGGATGGACGGGATCACCAGCGAGGTGATCGCCGCATAAAACAAAAGACCCGAGCCAAAGAACCGTTTGCGAAAAGCCAACCCTGCAAGGACGGAAACCACCACGGTTGTCACCATCACCATCAGGCCCAGCACGAAACTGCGGCCAAAGGCACCCCAGATGTCACCGACCGCCTGCTCTTGAAACAGATCCCGGAACCAATAGGTGGAAACCCCGTTCATCGGAAAGGTCAGCCCGCCTTGCGGCCCCTGAAAACTGAGGATGCCGATGGTGATCGTCGGCCCATAGAGGAACAGCAAAAAGAGCGCGAAAAATGCTGCAAGCAGGTAGAAACCGGGGGAGCGTTTTTCCATGGCTCACAGCTCCTTTCGGATATTCACAAAGCGCAGCAGGATCGCGATCATGATCAGCACGGTGCAGAGCAGAACAACCGCCGTCGCCGCCGCAGACGGGTATTGCAACAGGCCAATGTCGTTGGAGATCAGCCGCCCCACATTGGCGCGCTGGCTGCCCGACATGAACCGCACGGTTATGAAATCGCCCATCACCAGCGTCACCACAAAGATCGTGCCAATCATGATGCCCGGTTTGGTCAGCGGGATGATCACATGCCACAGGGTTTGCAGCCCGCTGGCACCGCCGTCATAGGCCGCCTCGATCAGGGATTTATCGATCCGCATCATTGTGTTGAAGATCGGCACCACCATGAACAGCGTATACAGATGCACAAAGGCGAGGATCACCGAGAAATCCGAATAGAGCAGCCATTCGAGCGGCGCGTCGATCAGCCCCCAGTCGATCAGCGTCTTGTTGGCAATCCCGTTGCGCCCGAGAAACGGAATCCAGGAGATCATGCGGATGATGTTCGAGGTCCAGAACGGGATCGTGCACAACAGGAACAGAGCGATCTGCCAGGTTGTGCTGCGCACATGGAAGGCCAGAAAATAGGCCACGGCGAAACCGATCACCAGCGTCAGCGCCCAGGTGATTGCAGCATAGCGAAAGGTGGCGCCGAACACGCGCCAGACCACTTCGGAGCCAAAAAGGAATTCATAGTTGTCGAACTGGAAGGCCGGGTAAATCGAATATTCCGTCGCGCCCCAGAAACTGACGATAACGATCATCACGATAGGGGCCGCAAGGAAGCACAGCAGGATCAGCGCCAGTGGCGCGGCCTGAAGCCAGCCGACAAGGGTTCTGGTCATCTAAATCTCCGGGAAGATCGCGCGGGAGGCAAAGGGAGCGTTGCCCCCCGCGCAAGGGTTCATCAGGCTGCGATGAACTCATTCCATTTGCGGACCATGTACTGGTTCTCGTCCATCACCGCGTTCCAGCAGGCCACAGCGCCCATACGGTCATAGAAGGAGCCGCCATCGCGGGTGTCTCCGGCGCTGGCCAGCACATCACCGAACGGGTTGGTGATGTCGCCTGTCGCGGGCTTGCCTTCGAACCAGTAGCCCCATTCATCGGCCGTCATGAAGTTCTTCGAGGTCTCCGGCACCGCAGAGTAATAGCCCTGACGCATCAGGAAGCCGCCGACCCAGCCATCAAGATACCAGTTGATGTAGTCATAGGCCGCATCCAGCTCCATGCCCGACAGGGATTTGGACAGACCAATGCCCCCGCCCCACGACCGGTAGCCCTCTTCGAGCGGCTGGTAGACGCAAGGGATGCCGCGGGATTTCACCGCTGTGATTGCTGGCGACCACATCGACTGGATCACCACCTCGCCCGAGGCCATCAGGTTGACGCTTTCGTCAAAGCTCTTCCAGAAGGCGCGGAACTGGCCGTTCTTTTTGGCTTCGGTAAAGATGCCGATGGTCAGGTCGATCTCATCGCGGGTCATGTTGCCCTTGTCGGCATATTTGTGTTCGCCCATGGATTCCACGACCATGGCCATATCCATGATCCCGATGGAAGAAATGTCGAGGATCGACGCCTTGCCCTTGAATTCAGGGTTCAAAAGCTCGGACCAGTTCTTGATCGGACGGCCAATCAGATCGGGACGGATGCCCAGCGTATCAGCGTTGTAGATCGTCGGGATCAGGGTCATCCAACCGGTCTCTTCGGTCGCAAACGTGGTGCTGCCGGGCCCGTCGACAAAGCCCACCGTATGCGGTGCGGTGCCTTGCGCAATCTCGGATGTGGGGGTCAGTTTGCCGTCGCGGAAAATGCCAACGATCTTGTCATAGTTCTTGATCTTGGAGGTATCCATCGCCTGCAGGTTGCCTGTCGGCCAGACCTTTTTGCAGATCCAGTATTCGATATCTGCGATGTCAAAACTGTCGGGCTGCGTGGCCGCGCGCTGGGTGACGCTGTCGGAATCCAGCGCGGTCATCTCAAGCGTGAAGCCGAGGTCTTCCTTCACCTTTTGCGCCACCTCGTTGAGGTTCGACACCCCGGTGCCGAACTGGCGCAACGTGATATCCTTGGTGTCCTGCGCCCAGAGCATCGGGGCAGGCAAAGCGCTTGCCGCCAAGGCCGCAGCCCCGCTGCCAAGCAGCGCGCGTCGTGTATATCCAACCTTTGGTTTTGCCATCGTTTCGTCCTCTCCTGTGGTTTTTATGGATGTGATTGTGATGTGCCCGTTCAGGCCTCCAGGCGGTGTAACTGGCTGTCACTCCAACTGAGATGGGTTGCATCCCCCGGCTCTTTTGGAGCGCTGAAAAACTCAGCCTCGGGCAGAAGGGCCAGCACCTCGTCCCCGGTTTGCGTCTTTGCGGTCAGCGCCACCGAGGCCCCCTGATACTCAACCGTTGTGACTGTCGCAGGCAGCCCGTCGGAGCCCACGCGCACCGCATCGGCGCGCACGGCAACCTTGGCCCCGTCCAGCTCCAACACGTTGTGACCCCCGATAAAGCGGGCCACAAAGGCGCTGCGCGGGCGATCCCAGACCTCGCGCGCGGGTCCGGCCTGTTCGATCACCGCGTCATTCATCACGACGATCTCATCCGCCAGGGCAAGGGCTTCGTCCTGGCCGTGGGTGACATGAATAAAGGTGATACCCAGCTCGCGCTGCAGCCGCTTTAGCTCGGCCCGCATGCGAATGCGCAGGAAGGGATCAAGCGCCGACAGAGGCTCATCCAGCAGCAGCACCTTGGGATCCGTGATCAGCGCCCGCGCAAGGGCCACCCGCTGTTGCTGCCCGCCCGACAGTTGCGCAGGCAGCCGTTCGGCGTAGTCTGTCATATCCACCAGTGCCAGCAGCTCATCCGCCCGCCCGTGTCGCGTGACTTTGTCGACGCCCTTCATGCGCAGGGAAAAGGCAACGTTGTCGCGCACGTTCAAATGGGGAAACAGAGCATAGTTCTGGAACATCATCGCCGTGCCCCGTCGCGCGGGTGGCAGGCGGGAGATATCAGCCCCGTCCAAAAGGATCTGCCCTTCGGAGACCTCCTCGTGCCCTGCAATCATCCGCAGGGTCGAGGATTTGCCGCAACCAGACGGGCCAAGTAGGCACACATAGGACCCGCTGTGAAACACATGATTGAGCCCGCGCACGGCAACGGTCTCTCCGTAGCGCTTGGTCAGGGTGCTGAGCTCAAGATCGTATCCAGTCTGCATGTCCGCTCCGCCGTTTCGATAAAGCCAGACTGCGTGTGGCAGATGGTTTCAGTCCCGGAAATTCGAGGCCACGGGCATAGCAAAACAGCGACTGCGCAAAATTCATGCAGGCTTCGCAATGGAGTGCACAATTATCACCACAGTATTGTATACGATTATGCGTTCAACATTGCCCACCTTGCCCTCACCTTTGGTTTCCGGCAGATTCGCGAGACAAGGAGAACCGGATGAACGAGCAGTCCAAAGCACTGGCATCCCAGCCAAGCCAGGCCGAACAGGTCGCGCAGGAGCTTGAGCGCGCAATCCACGAGCACCGTCTGACACCGGGCGCCAAGCTGGGGGAGGACGAAATCGCCGAGGTCTATGGTGTCAGCCGCACCATTGTCCGCGCCGCCTTGCAAACCCTTGCACATCAGCGTCTGGTGGAGTTGCGCCGGAACAAAGGCGCCTTTGTCGCGCAGCCCAGCGTACGCGAGGCGCGGGAAGTCTTTGAGGCGCGCGCCCTGCTTGAACCCCGAACAGCGCGTTCCGCCGCCGAGCGGATGACCAAGGCAGACCTTGATGCCCTCACCCGTCAGATCGAAGAAGAGCACGCCGCACTTGCGGCCGGGGATTCAGGCCGGGCTCTGTTCCTGTCGGGGCAGTTCCATATCGAAATCGCCCGGATCGCAGATCAGGCCACCATCGCCGCCTTTGTCTCGGAACTGGTGTCGCGATCCTCTCTGATCATTGCGCTGTACTGGCAACGCCGCGCCGCCCTGTGCGAAAGCCATGCCCATCATGCCCTGATCGAGGCCTTCCGGGACCGGGACGGGGACCGGGCCGAGGATCTGATGAAAGGACACCTTCTGGATCTGGTCACCTCGCTGGATCTGCGCAACGTGGCGCCGATGCCCGGATCGCTACGAGAGGCTTTGGGCAAATGAGCAACGTTCACTTCCGCACGGCCTCGCTTTCGGATCTCAACACTATGCTGGATTGGGCCGCCGCCGAGGGTTGGAACCCGGGATTGGACGATGCTGAGGCCTTTTTGTATGCCGATCCCGGCGGGTTCTTTATCGCAGAAATCAAAGGACGCCCCGTCGCCGCCATCTCAGTTGTCAATCATAGCCCCGAGTTTGCCTTTCTGGGCTTTTACATCTGCGCGCCTGGCTATCGTGGACAGGGCATTGGCCTGGCTCTTTGGTCTCATGCACTAGACCATGCCGACACCCGCACCGTGGGCCTTGACGGCGTGGCAGATCAGGAAGCCAATTACGCAAGATCCGGATTTGTTCGTACCGGAGCCACACACCGGTTTGAGGGCAGCCTTGCTGGCAAACCGGATGGGAGCGTACGGCCAGTGGCGGAACAGGACCGCCCCGTGCTCGCCCGCCTCGACAGCGCTGCAAACGGCGTGGATCGCCCTCGTTTTCTCACCTCTTGGATCACTGATACGCAAAACAGGCGCAGTTTGGTTCTTGAGCCGGCAGGCGTTATCACAGGATTTGCGACATTCAGGCGTTGCCGAAATGGTATCAAGATCGGCCCCATCGTAGCCCCCGATGCCGCTGCGGCACTTCAGCTTGTGCAGGCCGGTCTGGCCCTGATGCCTGCGCACCCTGTCATCATTGACATTCCCAGCAGCAACATCGAACTGATTGATATGTTGACAGATCTTGGCTTCCAAGAAACCTTTGCGACGGCACGGATGTATCGCGGTACGCCGCCAAAGACCTCTGGCACTCTGCAAGCCATCGCCAGCATGGAGCTTGGTTAGGCTGAGGCCCCATGGGACTGCCTCGCTATTCCGGGCTTGGATCAGGCCCGGCTTTCGTCCCATACATGGACCATGTGCAACCTTTACAGCAACACAACCACTCAGGACGCCATGCGCGGCCTGTTCCCGGATCTGGAGGATCGCGCCGGGAACCTTGGGTTGGGCCCGTTCTACCCCAACCAACTGGCCCCGATCATCCGCCATGCAGGCAACGGCCTTGAACTGGTGAAGGCCCGCTGGGGCATGCCATCGCCGCGCTTTGCCCTCAAGACACAGCGCGATCCGGGGGTCACCAATGTGCGCAACCTTGCCTCCCCCCACTGGCGGCGCTGGCTGGAGCCTGCGCATCGCTGCCTGGTCCCCGTGACCTCTTTTGCCGAACCCTGCAAAGGTGGGACCCAATGGTTTGCCCCCACTACACCAGACATGCCGATGTTCTTTGCCGGGATTGAAACCCGCGCCTGGCGTTCAGTGCGCAAGGTCAAGGACGGTGAAACCGAAGACGATCTGTTTGCCTTTCTGACCTGCGCAGCGAACGCCGAGGTAGGCGCGGTTCACCCCAAGGCCATGCCTGTCCTCCTCACGCGGCCTGAAGACTGGCGCATATGGCTCACAGCGCCGCTCGAGTTGGCCAAGGATCTTCAACGCCCCCTGCCCGATGGCTCGCTTATTCCCTGTGAAAACGCCATCTGAGGTGAGCTCATACCAGTAAAAATCGCTTATCCAGCCGCCGACGCTGCTCAAGTGAGCACTTCTGTCATCCACCTGTCACGATTTCATGCTCATATGAGCGTGAAAGCGAGGAACGATGGACAGACAACAGGTCATACTGGAGACCGCACAAAGGCAGGGTCGAGTATCGGTCGATGAGCTAGCAGAGCAGTTCGGCGTTTCTGCACATACGATTCGCCGGGATATCAACGCTCTGTGTGAACGGTCCAAACTGCGCAGACTGCATGGCGGCGCCGAGTTCATCCAAGGCACGGACAACCTTCCCTACGGCACCCGCCGGATCCTGAACGTGCAAGCCAAACAGGCCATTGCACGAATGGTTGCCGCTCTGATCCCCGATGGGGCGACCCTCGCCTTTTCCATCGGAACGACGCCTGCACTTGTTGCCGCTGCGCTTGGTGAGCATGAAGAGCTGACTGTCATCACCAACAACCTGAACGTGGCCATGACAGTGTCGGAGAAACGCGCAAATCGGGTCATCATCCCCGGCGGAGAACTGCGCGTGCCGGATCGGGACATCCTGGGTCAGGCCGCACGCGAGATGTTTGCAGCCTATCGCGCTGATTTTGGAATATACGGCGTTGGCGGGGTCGATGACGATGGCAGCCTGCTCGATTTCCACGAGGAGGAAGTCCAGAACCGCCAGGCAATCCGCGCCAGTGCGCGCCAATCGATCCTTGTCTTGGACCAGTCGAAATTCGGTCGTCACGCGGCTGCCCTTGGCGGGCATTTGCGCGATGCGGATCACGTGGTGATCGACCGGCTCCCGGCCGCGCCGTTTCATCCGCTTCTCACCGCCCTCGGCGACAGGTTGATCATTGCGGAGGACGAGGCATGAGCCAGGCCTTCCTCAACCTTGAGAACGTCACGCGCCAATGGGAGGGCCAGGGCGGAGTGGCGGGAATTTCTCTCTCGCTCAACGAAGGCGCCTTTCTGTCGATCCTTGGTCCATCGGGGTGCGGAAAATCAACGCTTCTTCGCCTCATCGCCGGTCTGGAGCAGCCGCAGGACGGGCGGATTCACATGCGAGGGCGGGATGTGACCGACCTGCCCGCCTCCAAGCGTGATCTCTCCATGGTGTTCCAATCCTATGCCCTCTTTCCGCATTTGTCGGTGGCCGAAAACATTCTGTTTGGCCTGAAAGTGCGGCGGGTCAGCCGACCCGACCGAGAGCGGCGCCTGCACGAGGCGGTCGCCCTCACAGGACTGTCTGGTCTTGAGACGCGCAAACCCTCCGAGCTGTCGGGTGGGCAGCGCCAGCGCGTCGCCCTTGCGCGTGCAGTGGTCGCGGACCGTCCCCTGTGCCTGATGGATGAGCCTCTGTCCAATCTGGATGCCAAGCTGCGCAATTCCGTGCGCCGCGACATCCGCGCTCTGCAACGGCGGCTGGGCTTGACCGTCGTCTATGTGACCCATGACCAGGGCGAAGCCATGAGCCTTTCGGACCGGGTTGTCCTGATGCGCAAGGGACGGATCGAGCAGTTTGGAACTCCCGCCGAGCTTTACGCCCGACCCGCCAGCACCTTTGCTGCCGAATTCATTGGCGAGCCCCCTATGGCCCTGATCAGAGGCGATGCCCTTGGAACAAGCTCCGATCTGACTGTCGGCGCACGTCCAGAGCACATCGAACTGGCCCCAGCAAACAAAGCCGATCTGACCGCGCGCGTTCTGGATGCAGAGTTCCTTGGCTCTGAGACCTTGCTTTCGCTTGAGCATCCGGGCGCCAAAGGCCTTGCTCTGATCCTGCCCGGTGACACGCCCTATGCCCCGGGCGACACGGTCGGGCTTTGCATCCCCGCGCAACACCGGCTCCTCTTCGACACCCAAAGCGGGAAGATCGAAAAGGAGCCTCAGCAGAATCCCGCGACGCGCATTCGCCAAAACACCGCGCCGCGCGATGGCCAAACGGCCCCCACCGCAACCGAACCAACGTTCGATCTACAAAGGACCGACCCATGACACGCTACTCTGCCGTGGCGGCGATCTTCGCCGCAACCACTGCCCTCGTCAATCCGGCGGCGGCTGAAACCGAACTCACCATGTATTACCCGATCGCCGTTGGCGGTCCGCTCACTCAGGTTGTCGACGGTATCGTCGATGACTTCATGACAGAGAACCCCGACATCAAGGTCAATGCGATCTATGCCGGCAACTATGACGACACCCGCATCAAGGCGCTTGCAGCTCTTGAAGCCGGTGAGCCTGCGCAACTGGCCGTGATGTTCTCTATCGATGCTTATGACCTGATCGAACAGGACCTGATCGTTCCTTTCGAAGACCTGACAGACGACAGCAACTGGCTGAACAGCTTTTACCCTGCGCTGATGGCCAACAGCAAAATCGAAGGCAAAACCTGGGGCATCCCGTTCCAGCGCTCCACCATCGTGGCCTACTACAACAAGGACATGTTCCGCGCGGCCGGACTGGACCCGGAAAAGGCCCCGACCACCTGGGACGAGATGATCGAGATGGGCAAGGCGCTCAGCAATGACGATCACTACGGGCTGATGATCCCCTCCACCGGATACCCGTACTGGATGTTCCAGGCATTGGCGATCCAGAACGGCAAGGAAGTGATGTCCAACGACGGCACCACAACATTCTTCAACGACAAGGACGTCGTCGACACGCTGGACTTCTGGAAATCCCTGTCCTCCGAGCACCGCATCATGCCCGAAGGCACAGTCGAATGGGGCACCCTGCGCCAGGCCTTCCTGGAAGGCAAAACCGCGATGATGTGGCATTCCACCGGCAACCTGACGGCAGTCAAGAACAACGCCGAATTCGACTTTGGCGTCGCCATGCTGCCCGGGAACGTGCGTCTCGGCTCGCCCACCGGCGGTGGCAACTTCTATGTCTTTAAGGATGCCTCCGATGAGGAGAAGAATGCCGCACTGAAGCTGATCCAGTTCATGACCGCGCCGGAACAGGCCGCCGAATGGTCCATCGCCACCGGTTACATGGGTGTGTCTCCCGCCGCCTATGAGACCGATGCGCTAAAGGCCTATGCGGCCGAATTCCCACCCGCCCTTGTGGCCCGCGATCAGCTGGAACACGCCGTCGCCGAATTCTCGACCTTTGAGACCGCGCGTGTACGTGACGGGCTGAACGCTGCGATCCAATCCGCCCTGACCGGCGACAAATCCGCTGCCGAGGCTCTGATTGAGGCTCAAGCCGCCGCCGAGCGCCAGTTGAGCGCCTACAAGTAAGCAGTGCGAACACATGGTTTGGGGGCCTTCCTGTGGCGGGCCCCCAGCTTTTCTTATCGTTTGACGGACAGTCCCGACATGAGCCACGCCAACACGCCAGACCGCCAACGCCGGGCCATTCATGGCTGGCTCTTGCTGTCCCCGGCGCTGATCATGCTGTCCGCCTTTGCCCTATACCCGTCCGTGGCAACGCTCTGGACTTCCCTGTGGTCGCGGGGTACGCGCCGACGGCCCTCCGAATTTGTGGGCTTGGATGGCTACAGGCAGTTGCTCGATGACCCTACCTTCTGGAAGGTCGTCTCCAACAACCTGATCTATGCCGGCATTACCATTCCAGCCTCCATGGTCATCGCGCTGACGATGGCGCTTTGGGCGAACTCGAAAATGCCTGCGCGCAGTTTTCTACGGACAGCCTATTTCACGCCCACGGTCCTGCCAATGATCGCTGCAGGCAATCTGTGGCTGTTCTTCTACACCCCCAGTTTTGGCATCCTGAACAAGATCGGAGCGCTGTTTGGGGCAGAGGCGGTCAATTGGCTGGGACAGCCGGATACGGCTCTTTGGGCGATCTGCATGGTCACGATCTGGAAAGAGGCCGGGTTCTTCATGATTTTCTATCTGGCCGCCTTGCAGACCATCCCACCGGACCTGCGTGAAGCCGCCGAGATCGAAGGCGCCAGCCGCTGGACCTATACGCGCCGCATCGTGCTTCCGCTTTTGATGCCGACAACGCTGTTCATCCTGGTCAACGCCATGATCAATTCGGTCAAGCTGATCGACCATCTGTTCATCCTGACCAAGGGTGGCCCCTCCGACAGCTCCAAACTCATCCTCTACTACATCTGGGAAAACGCCTTTGCCTATTTTGACCGCCCTGCCGCCGCCGCGATGACGGTGCTGGTGCTGATCGCGCTCGGTGCTCTGGCAGCCTTCCAGTTTCTCGTGCTTGACCGCAGGACACACTACCGATGATGCGCTGGATTGAACCTGCCCTTGCCGTTGCGCTGGCCGTTGTCTGGATCTCGCCGCTGGTCTTTGCGGTATGGGCGGCGTTCCACGGGGTTTCAGACGCGATCAATTTCCGCCTGTTTTCTCCGATTACGCTTGAAAACTTCCGCACCGCCTGGGAGGGCGCGCCCTGGCTGCGCTACTTTTTCAACTCATTCCTGCTGGTCACGACGATCCTGATCGGACAGTTCGTCCTGGCCACGCTTGCCGGATTTGCCTTTGCACAGGTTCAATTCAGGGGCCGCGATGCGCTCTTTACCCTGGTGCTGCTGCAACTCTTTATCCTGCCCGAAGTACTGATCGTCGAGAACTACCGGGTGGCTGCAAACCTTGGTCTGATTGACAGCATTATTGGCATCGGAGCGCCCTATATGGCGTCAGCCTTTGGCATCTTTCTTATGCGCCAAGCCTTTAAATCTGTCCCCAAGGAACTGGATGAAGCTGCGCGCGTAGAGGGCTGTTCGCTATTGGGCGTCTTGTGGCGGGTGTACGTCCCTGCCGCCCGCCCGACCTATATCGCCTATGCGCTGGTTTCGGTGTCGACGCACTGGAACAACTTCCTTTGGCCGCTGATCGTCACCAATTCAGACAGCACCCGTCCGCTGACCGTTGGATTGTCGATCTTTGGCGCGCCGGAAAACGGCGTCGACATCTCTGTCATCTCGGCTGCAACCGTGATGGTCATTGCCCCGCTTCTGCTGTTGTTCCTGCTGTTTCAGCGACAGTTCGTGCAGGCCTTCCTCACGGCTGGGATCAAGTAACGCCTTTTGACGCTAGCTCTGCCAGTAGGCCGAGATATAAGCCTCCTGCGCGGCCCGCCCGCTTTCTTTCCAGGCGGCGCGGACCTTGGTTGTCAGACGTTTTTCACCCGCGAACCACAGAAAGGTCTGGTTTTCCTCGCCAATGGCGGCCACCGCCTCATCAGCCATTGAGCCGCGCGCCGCTGGGCTTTCCCAGATGATATCCACCCCCGCATGCTCGGGCAGCGGGTACATAGCCCCTTCTGCTGAGGAGGCAAACAACGAGATCCGCCCGTGCAAATCGGGATTGGCCTCCAGGATGCGCGCAACCGCCGGAAATGCCGTGTCATCAGCAAAGCCGCGGATCGGACCGTTGATCTTGCAGCCGCCGCCTCCGGGTCCAGTCACAAGGACTTCTGTTCCAGCCGCCACTGTTTCTGCCCAGCCTGTCGCCCGTCCGCCTTCATGCCTGAACAGATCAAAAACCAGTTCGCCCAACTCAGGGCGCACATCGCGGGCCGTATAGACGGGCAGATGCAGCTTGGCGTCACCTTTCGGCCACTGCGTGGCGCCGTTGGACCCAACAGTCGGCCATTGGACCGGCTGTCCCTCGGGCGGAATACCTAGGCGGAAATGTATCGCCTCCTGAGAAAACCGGGACACATCCCCCTTGAGCGTCACCCTGAGGAACCCTCCGGCAAGGGAAGAAACCGCTGCGACCGACATCACGCGCGCATTGGCAGGAAGCTGACCGGCAGCAGCAGCATCGCTCCACCGGATCTGTTGCGCAATGTCGGGAAAGACCGCAGTGATCTGCTCCACCAGCGAATCCTTCAGCGTTTGCAGGTAATCCGCATGAGGCGCCTTGATTTCGGCGCGGGTTCCGCCCTGCATCGGCGAGAAAGAAATCTGCCCATAGTGGGTCTGCACCGTCAGCTTTGCATCTGTGTCGTGAAGGATCTCAAGATCGTGCTCAAGAGCTTCGGCGCGCGTCACCTGACACAAAGGGGTGAAGGCGACTCCCGGCAAATCGCTCAGGCCAGTCATCTCAGTCATCTATCGTCGCTTTCCGCGCTGCAATGCGCCAAATGAAGGGGAGGGCTGCACAGGACAGACCGGCAGCCAGAACAAAGAAGGTCCCATAGCCGAATTGTTCGGCAAAAAGCCCAGCGGCGGTCCCTGAGACCATGCTGACAGCGGCATCCACGCACTGGAACAGGGTGAAATCGACGCCCCCCTGCCGGGGATCGGACCACGCCATGAACTGGCCATAGAGGGCGACAAAGCCAAAGGCCATGACCGCGGCACTGGCGACCATCGCAACCGGCGCGACCTGGGCGGCAGGCAGAACCGCGTCACCTGCCGACAGAGCAACCAGAAGCAAGATCATGGATTGCAGAGCAACCGCTCCGACCAGCACCGCGCGAGCACCGAAACGACGCACGAAACCGCCTCCGGTAATTGCACCAAGGAACCCCAGCGTCAGGCTCCCGGCGCCGCTGAGAATGCCAAGCTGCGCCAGATCATACCCCGCATCGATAAAGAAAGGCCCGAACATGCCCATCGCGCTTTTTTGAGCTACGACGTAAAGCGCTGCGATCATGAGGCCCTGACGCACCTCCTGCCGCGACAAAGCAGATGCAAGGCTCGGCTGATGCGGGCGCGCCCGCACCGTTTTGGCTTTTGCGACAAGCGCGAATGGCACACAAAGCACTGCAATCGCTGCAGCCATGCTCCAAGCGGCGGCGGACCAGCCGACACGGTCAACAAGTACGAGAAACACACCGCCACCGATCGCTGCCCCCAGATAGGCCCCGCCCACCTGCGCCGCATTTCCCCAGCCGTAGGGCGTTCCTCTCAGCGCCTCGACCGCATAGCCATCGCAGGCGATATCGACTGTGGCCGTGGCAAAGGCAGCAACCATCAGGACGGCCAGAACCGGCAAGACAGGCGACGGCCCCAGACCTCCGATCGCGGCAAGAGAGGCCACGACAACCGCTGCACCAACCAACACAATGGTCACCGAGCGGTCCCGCCCGCCATCCGGCAGGCGAAACCGTTCTATCACTGGCGCCCAAAGGAACTTGAGAGCCCAGGGCAGCACGATCAGCGACACCAGCCCGATCTGGTCAAGCGGTAGGTCCTGGGTGCGGAGCACGCCTGGCAGCCCGGTCCATGTGACGCCGCCAATAACACTTTGGGCGACGTAGACCCCGCCGATGGCGCCAACAACACGCCAGGTGTGACCTCTGCTCTGCATCAGAAGCGATAGGCAAGGCTAAAGGTCGCGGTGCGCCCCTCAGTCCGGTAGCAATAGCCGGCGCTGCAGGATTGGTCGGTATTGTTGAAGGCGTTCTTTACGTTGAGCTGCAGGCCCATCCCGTCCAGTCCGACCTGCGCCAGATCATAGGATACTGTCAGATCCGTGTAGAACTGTTCTTTGTTCCTGAAAGTGTTCTGGTTGTCGCCCCAGCTTTCACCCACATAGCGCAGACCGGCCCCAAAACCCCAGCCCTTGAGCGCTCCGGCACTTGGTTCGTAAAAGCCCCAGAGTGACGCCGTATGTTCGGGCGTTGCCGAGAGCTGTTTGCCTACAGTGCCCGTGGCGCCGCGTTTGATCTCCATGTCAACGTAGGTGTAGGAGCCAGTCAAACGCAGATCATTGGCGAAGTTGAACTGCCCCTCCACTTCGAACCCGCGCGAGCGCAAATCATAGGGGACCTGCACCTGGTAGAGCCCGCCAAAGACCGATGGATCCACGGTTTGGAAGACCACCCCATCGTCCTGATCAATGTCAAAGATCGCCGCCGTGATCAGGCTCTCGGTGCCAGGCAGTTGATACTTGATGCCAATTTCCTTTTGCAGACCTTTGGTCGGATCGGCCGCCCGGCTGCTGGAGGGGTTCGTCGGATCGTCATAGACAAGCCCGGTCGTCGGCACAAAACTGCTGGAAAGGTTGGCGTAGACAGACAGATCTGCGTTGAGCGCATAGCTGAGGCCAATCCGGCCTGAGAAGGCATTGTGAGAGGTATCAGTGCCGGTACGTGTTGCATCAAAGGTGGTGATATCAACCCAATCGTAGCGCGCGCTGAGGAAGGTGGTCCAGCGCCCCATCAGGATCTGATCGTGCAGATAGATCCCTTTCTGATCCATATCCTGACCACCGGAATAAGGCTGCACTGCCGCCTGAACCGCCGCTGCGGACACATAGCCGACACCGCCATAGTAGGCATCATAGGACGACTTGCCGTAGTCGAAGCCAGCCACCACTATGTGATCCATACCGCCGGTGGCGAACGCAGCCTCCAGCGTGGTGTCGATCATCAGGTTTTCCGAATTTTCGAGATAGTGCCCCCAGTACCTCCCAAAGCCGGTCCCCGAGGCATAAATCCCACTGAACTGCAGATCAGCCTCCACCTCGGAATAGCGCAGCTTTTGACGCAATGTGATGGCGCCTGTCAGCTCATGTTCAATCTCATAGCCGATGCGCCACTGATCATTGTCGAAGTCGTTATATGCGGGGTCGCCAACATAAATGTTTGAGGCCACGCCGTAGGAGGAGTTGTAGTAAGACGCCGTCCCCCCGCGTGTGGAAGAGGAGTACTCTCCGAGGATCGTAATCTTTGTCCGGTCCGTCAATTGATAGGTCAATGCAGGCGCAATCATCGCCAGATCATCGCTGTAGCCCTCCAGCGGCGTGTCTGCATCGCGCAACACCCCGGTCAGACGATAGCTCAGACGTCCATCAGCGACCGGTCTGCTGATATCAAAGGCCAGTTCACTGCGGTGGTCGGTGCCAAAGGTAAGCTGTACCTCGTTGAAGGGCGTGTCCTTGGGCCGTTTGGAAACCACATTGACGATGCCACCAGCACCGCTGACCCCATACATTGAAGAGGACGGACCTTTGAGGATGGAGACCGCCTCGAAACTGTAGGGATGGTTCTGGAACCATGCGGAGGGTCCGTTCACCTGCCGCAACCCATCCCGGAACAATCCATTGTAATAAGACGCAAAACCCCGCAGATAGATCGCGTCATAGCGGCTATCAAAACCAAAGGTGTTGACGTTTGTTCCCGACGTGTAGCCAAGCGCGTCAAGCAAGGTGCGCGGTTGCTGATCCTCGATCTGGTCCTGCCCGACGGTGCTGATGGCCTGGGGGATATCGCGGATCGCTGTGTCGACACGAGTGGCCTGCCGCCCGCTTTGCGCCACATAACCATTCTGCACAAGGGTCTCGTCGCTTTCGGATTCAAGGATCAAGGTGCCTAGATCTATCGCATTTTCATCCTGCGCAAATGCAGGGGATGCTGAGGAAAAAGCGGCAAGTCCTGCGAGCAGGGCAATTCGAGAAACGGTCATCAGGGTCTCCAAGCTTGCCTCGGCTACCCAGTGTTTGCTCAGGCGGAATCGTTCGCGTCTATTTTCTGACTACGTTTGTCGGGTTTTCGCAGGTCGTAAAAGATACGCAAAGAACTCTACCGAATAACGTTGCATTTTTGCACAATAAGCCTGTAAGGCATTAACAAATAACCAAATTTACACCAGCAGGCTGCAAAGGCGACACTCAAAATCAGGCACATCACATAGTTAAGACGTAAGCTTCGCGTAAGTCGCCAAGGATATCTGCCGACTGCAACACCCCAGTCAGAGAAGGAGTTTGGTGTGCCTGTTGTAAAACTATTGGGAAGCATCTTGCTGGCCGCATCTGTCGCTGCACCTGGCTTTTCATCGTCGCTGCCCGCAAAGGGCAATCTGAGATTTGACGTTATCCGCAAAGGCAAGGACATCGGCGATCACAGCTACACGTTCTCGGGGTCACCGGGCGACTATTCAGTGAGAGTTCAAACTGACATTGCGGTCAAAGTCCCGTTGTTGCGGATCAATGCCTATGTCTTCAAGCAAAACAGCACAGAACGCTGGCACGGCCAAAGTCTGACCGCGATCAGCTCGGCGACCAATGACGACGGCACCGCGCATCAACTCGATGAGAACGGCAAGGGCATATTGCCTGCCAGCCTATGGAACGATGAAATCGTAAAAAGCCGAAAGCTCCTGAATACGATCGACGGGCGGATCATGTCGGTGAAAGTCACAGACCTAGGCGATCAGGCAGTGCCGACACGTAGTGGAAACATCATTGCGCGCCACTATCGGATCTCGGGCGACCTGGATCGAGACATCTGGTATGATGGCGAGGGTAACCTTGCGCATGTCTCCTTCAAGGCAGATGATGGCTCGACCGTAACCTACCTGCGCAAATAGGATCGGAGGCCATGCGGCTTCTTTACATTGAAGACAATGAGCGGCTGGCCCAGAATACCTGCACCAGCCTGAGAGCCTGCGATTTTGTGGTCGACTGGGTCTCGACGGGGGAGGATGCCCTGCACTCTGCCCGCAGTTTTGCATATGATGCAGTCATTCTGGATCTGGGCCTTCCGGACATGGAAGGCCTCAGCGTGCTCGGCCAGATCAAACAGGCCAATGCTGACACACCGGTCATTATCTGCACCGCGCGCGATGCGCTGGAAGATCGCATCGAGGGGCTGGACTCAGGATCAGACGACTACATCGTCAAACCTTTTGATGCGGCAGAGCTTCTGGCCCGAATTCGCGCCGTTCTACGCCGCCCCGGTGGCGCCCTTGGTATCAAACTGGAAATGGGCAATATCGCCTTTGACACCGTGGATCGCTCGGTTGAGATTGCCGGAAAATCCGCGCAGTTCTCCCGACGGGAACTGACGCTTCTTGAGACCTTCATGCGCCGCAAAGGCCGGGTTTTGTCCAAAGACACACTTGAAAGCGCACTTTACGGATTTGACGATCCTCCAACGCCGAATGCCATCGAGGTGGCCATGCACCGGCTGCGCAAAAAGATGAAGGATCTAGGGGCCTCGGTCAGCGTCCACACCTTGCGCGGCATCGGATACCTGATGGAAGACGACGGCCAATGAAATCCTGGCTCACCGTCCTGCGCGCGCCATTTGGTGCTGCCGCTTCGCTTCACCGAAAGCTGACGGTCAATATCGTGCTGGCACTTTTGGCTGCGGTGATGCTCGCTGCGGCCGTCATGATCTATGAGTTCTTTGAACACCTGGAGGAAAACCTTGATGACGCACTGAGGCGTGAAGCCAAGGAAGTATTGATTCAGGCAGAGCCGGATCTGCCGTTCTTTGGGTTTGCTCCCAACGCGCTGCGGTTCAAAGGCGCATCCGGTGCTTATCGATATACCGTTTTCGATCATCAGATGGCGGCAATTGTCGGCAGCGAGAACAGCCCGACTATTCGAACAGCCCTATCGGCTCTTCCCCTTGGCTCGGCGCAGCACATCCCGCTTCCCGGGGAAAGGCGCGGCATGGGCCTATGCGGTGAGATCGCGGAGCAGCGTGTTTGCGTCTTGGCCTCCGCCTATGCCCCGCTCACTGACACCACTATTCTGGGCGATATGTGGCATGAGCTGGAAGAGCAGGTGCATTGGTTCCTTTTCGGCTCCCTTTTGGTTCTGGCCTCGGCCCTTGTCACGGCTCGGCTCACGCTTCGCCCTTTAAGTCAGGTCCTGAAAGAGGCACGCGATATCGGGCCGGACACCCCAGAGCGCCGATTGTCCACCGAAGGCCTGCCAAGCGAGATCACGCCTCTGGTCGATGCCGTCAACAGGGCCTTCTCACGCCTAGAAAAGGGCTACAAGGCGCAGCGGGCCTTCTCTGCCAATGTCGCCCATGAGGTGCGAACACCTCTGGCGGTGCTGCGCTCTCGGCTGGATCTGGCCGAGGATCCAAAGCTGCGTGCGCAGTTGAAACGCGATCTGCGCCGCCTGGAAGAGATCTTTGAGCAATTGATTGATCTGGCCCGAGCAGATGCGCTTGCGCCTGCCGCTTTTGAGCAGACGGACCTAAGGAAACTGGCCTTGCAGGTGTGCTGCAACCGGGGGCCCGAAGCGATAAAGGCGGGAAAATCCCTTGCCGTCACAGGCGCCGATACCCTGCCTGTTAAGGGGCATCCAGGGCTTTTGGAGATTGCCATCGACAACCTTGTGCGCAACGCCCTCGCCTATGCTCCGGTAGGATCAGAGGTGGAACTGCACCTCAACGACATGGTCGCTACGCTTGAGGTAAAAGACCGCGGTCCCGGTGTACCCCAGGAAGAGCGTGCCACGCTGTTCGAACGGTTCAAACGTGGCAAGGGCAGCGCAAAGACCGAAGGCTCAGGGCTCGGGTTGGCAATTGTCAAATCCGTGGCCGAGGCGCATGGGGCCCAGATCCGGGTTTCGGATCGCCCCGGCGGCGGCAGCGTTTTCTCGCTGCAATTCCCCGTACTGGCATCGGCATGACACAGGTCAAGAAATAATGCGCCTTGTAAGCGGGCTGTAAGTCTCGGCGGGCACGTCCCCATTGAGAAACAGTTCATACGAGGCAGTTGATGCGAATCGAGTTCCTGACGGCGACCCATCCCGAGCGGGCCAAAGCCGAAGACCATGTCCGGCAGATCTATGCCCAAACCTATGACGCCTGCATTTCCAGCTTTCCTCCCCTTCTTGCCGCAGCCTTTAACGCCACGGGCGACACCCTGTGCGCCGCCGGTATTCGGACTGCCGAAGACGGGTTCTTTTCAGACTGCTATCTTGACAGCGACTTTTCGACCGCGCTGCTGAAACGCATCGGGCTGGCGATCGATGAAAGCCAGATCATGGAGGTCACCTCGCTGGCCTCCACCTCTCCTTTCCCGGTTCTTTCGGTGCTGAGCAGCGTGATCGAATGGGGACGGGCGCGCGGCATGGTCTGCGGTGTTTTTACCGCCACCGGAGCGCTGCGCAAACTGCTCCGCCGCACCGGGTTGAACCATACACCCCTGTTTGCGGCCGATCCCAACCGTCTGGCCGATCCGCAGGTCTGGGGCAGCTATTATGCCACCGATCCTTGGGTATGCGCGGTTCTCGACAGCACGGACAACCAGGCACGTGTAGCACGCTCGCCAAGCCCGGCGTCCGAACGGAGGGCCTTCTGATGCAGCCTGTTTTCGAAGCTCTTGCCCGCCATGCCAAGGAACGCCCGGACGCAATCGCCTTTTCCGGTGACGGCAAGAGCATGAGCTGGGCCGAGTTGGCCGCCCGTGTTGCCGCCCTTGCTGAAACGCTTGAGTGTGCACCCAACCGTATCGCCATCGGACACCCCGGCGGCTGCGCCTATGTGGTGGCAGATCTGGCCCTTGCCCTCACCGGCAGGCGGCAAGTGCCTTTGCCATTCTTCTTCAGCGAGGATCAGATTGCCCATGTGATCCATGACTCGCAGGCCGAGGCGGTGATCACCGACCGCCCCGATGCATTTGGCCCCCTGCCTGTCATTCAGGCTGACGCCAGAGTTCCTGCTCGTCCAATCACTTTCTTTCCGACAGAGGGCAGCGAGCGGATCATCTACACTTCCGGCTCATCCGGCACCCCAAAAGGCGTTGTGATCGGCGCACGTCAGTTGATGGCCTCGCTTTCCGGCCTGCAACCCCTGGCTGTCGCCACAGAACAGGACCGGCACCTGTCGATCCTGCCGCTTGCCCAGCTGCTGGAACAGATCTGCGGCATTTACCTGCCCATTCTGGCAGGGGCCGAAACCCGCTTTGATTTCGCCGCCACCCGCAGTCTGTTCGGGGCGGAAATCTCGGCGGTGACCGAGGCTTTTGAGCGCGAGCGGCCCTCCACCAGCCTGCTGGTGCCCGGGCTTCTGGGGCGCTGGGTTGCGGATCTGCAGCGCCGCGGGCAGCAGGCCCCCAACAGCCTGCGCCTTGTTGCGGTGGGCGGCGCGGCCAGCGCCCCTGCCCTGCTGCATCAAGCCTGGGACAGCGGTATTCCCGTCCATGAAGGCTACGGCCTGTCGGAATGCTGCGCGGTGGTGGCCATGAACCGCCCTGGCGCCAACCGGATCGGCACGGCTGGCGAGATCCTGAACGGGCTCGATGTGAAAATCGTGGACGGGGAAATCACTGTCGGCGGCCCAACGGTGATGAGCGGCTATCTGAACGCTTCGCCGCCGCCCTCGCAATGGCACACGGGCGACCTGGGGCGGATAGAGGACGGTCGCCTGATCGTCGAGGGCCGCAAGGATGCGTTGCTGATCAGCCCCAGCGGGCGCAACATCTCGCCCGAATGGGTGGAGCAACGCGTGGACGCGGACCCTCGCGTTGTCGCATCGGCCCTGGGCCTGCGGCATGATGGCGAATTGGTCATTGTCATCGCCGCCGTTGCACCGATCACCCTGTCCGAAATTGCAGGTCTTCTTGGTGACCTTCCCGGCTATGCCGTCCCAAAAGGCGTAGTCATGACCTCTCCCCATGAGCCTGGCCTGCTGTTCCCGGCCGGAACCCCAAATCGCGCCGTGGCGGCCCAGATCATCAACAGAAAAGACGCGGTCGATCTTCCCGCTCAGACAGAAAGCCTTGCGTCATGACAAAACAGAAAACCGTACTCATCACGGGCGGCGGCTCGGGCATCGGGCGCGCCTTGACGCTGGAGGCTACGCGCCGTGGATATCAGCCGCTGATCACTGGCCGGACCCACGCCACACTCGAGAGAACCGCGGCCCTCGCCGGGCTTGGCGAGGGAGCCATTATCGTGGCGGATGTTTCAAGATCCGAAGACAGGCTCAGGTTGGCAGAAGAGGTGGCCGGGCGGCTGGACATACTGATCAACAATGCCGGGTGCCTTACGGTCGGCCCCTTGTCGACCTTGAGCGATCAGGACCTTGATAGAATGGCGCAGACAAATCTGGTCGCGCCCGTTGCGCTCACGCGGGATCTTCTGCCTGCATTGGACGCCGCGGGAGGTCGGATCGTCAATATCGGGTCTGTTTTCGGCGACATCGCCTACCCCTATTTTTCGGCCTATTCGGCCACGAAATTCGGCCTGCGCGGGTTTTCAGATGCCATGCGGCGCGAGCTGTCCGGCACCGGCATCGGCGTCACCTATGTTGCACCGCGCGCCACGCGAACGGCAGCCGAGTCAGAATTTGCCCCGCTGATCGAACCCTTGCAGATGACACTGGACAGCGCTGAGCGGGTTGCCCGCGAAGCCTGGGATGCCATCGAAGCCGGGCAACGAGAGGCCTTCCCCAAAGGTAAGGAGCGCATTTTTGTGAAGCTCCAGCGGCTGTTCCCGAAACTGATCGACAGATCCGTCGGCGCGCAGGCCCGCGCGCCCAAGACCCTTGCCGCCGTGGAAACCCTGCGGCGCAGCTGACTTCCAAGAAAAAAGGACCAGATCAATGACCTACAACGTTCTGCGCGCGCCTACCCCCGGCGCGGCCATCAGTGCGGCCGACATCGCCGAGGTACAGGAGCATCTGAACAGCGCCGGCTGGGCGCTCTTGCGCGGATTTGACGTCGACATGAGCAGCTTCAGCGCGCTGACCGCGAACCTGTGCCGGACGATCACCTTTGATCCGGCTCGGGAATACAGCGAAGAGAACACGCAAAAAGTCGACGCCGGTCTTGGCCCCATTGGCCTCCACATCGAAAACGGCAACACTCCGGTTTGCCCGGACATCGTCACCTTCTTTGCCGCGCGGGCAGCTTTTGAAGGATCTCAGACGACGATCTGCGATGGCCGGGATGTCTGGAATGGCATGAGCGAAGTGCAAAAAAAGCGCTGGGGGCAGCCGATGACGGTGTCGCGGCGCCTGCCCGAAGCTCTTTGGAAACGGTATCTGGCAAACGAGCACCCGGCGCTGTCTTCGCCAGAAGAGGTTACCCAGGAGCATATCCTTCAGTTCAAAGCTGCGGTTCCGAACCAGGACTTTGAATTACATGATGACGGCTCACTGACCTATATGCTCACCCTGCAGCCGGTGCGCCCATCGGCCCTCTCAGGCGGTCAGGGTTTTGCAAATGCGGTTCTGGGCCCGTCTCACAACTATGAGCCACCGGTATACCAGCTTGCGGATGGCTCCATCGTGTCAACAGAGGAAATCGAAGAACTGCGTGATCTTGCAGAAGATTTCACCACCGAAATCAATTGGCAGGATGGCGACATTGCTGTTCTTGACAACACACGCCTCATGCATGGTCGCCGTGCGATCAAGGACGAGGACCGGCAGCTCTTTATTGGAATGGGCCGGGTCTGATCCCGTGGTCTGCCGCAGCTTGCCACAGCGACATCTCTTCTACTGGCGGGCCAGGTGTCGCAAGCGGGGGCTGCGGCAGACCTCTTCGTCATTTTCAAAGCGAGGATCGCGCGTTTTATCCCATTTCCCGTGTCAGAGGCGGAATGGCTTTGACATGCGAAACCCAGCCTCGAGCTTGGCCTGACACTGAGCCAGCTCAAAGGGATGCTTTTGCGAGCCAGTCTTGCGCCCATCCGGTTTCGGTGAACATCCCCCAAGGGCACTACCGAAAGTCCGAAAACGACGCGATATCGATGAATGCCTTGACCAGCCTCAAACGGGCTCGATCCTTGGGCGCGACAACTGCTGTTTCGTGCGACTGAGACAGTTCGACGATGGGGATCTCGATCAACCCACGGGAAATCAGACCACTGTTGCCGAGGAAAATGGCAATACCTGCTCCCTGCATGACGGCCTCGCACATCAACGGAAAAGTGGTCATTTTGATGGCACGCCGAAATTGCATACCGTGTCTGACCAGGGCCTCGCGCACGACGCGCTCGGTCAGGGAGCCGCTTTCCGGCAGGATGATGGTTTCCCGAGCCAGATCAGCGAGATGCAGCATGTCCCGGTCGGCAAGCGGCGAAGTTGGCAGCACATAGGCAACATAGCGCGCTTTTTGCACGGGCACCCGCTCCCAATCGTCTGTTTTGGGAGGATCCGTGATGACACCCACATCGGCGCGCCTTTCCCGCAATAGGCGCGTTGCTGTGGTCCAGGAGTAAAGCGCGAATTCGATCTCGACATCCGGATAGCTTTGGCGGAACAGGCTGATCGCCCTCAGAGCGGGCAGCGGCGCATTGGCGATGACCTTGATATGTCCACGCGCCATCGCCTCAAAACCTTCAAGACGTTCGTTGATTTCTGTGTCCAGTGCAACCAGACGGTCGGCCAGATCGTAAAAGTCCTGGCCTGTACGTGTCAGGGTAAGGCCTTCTCGGCTGCGCAGCAGCAACTGCGATCCGACCTGCTTTTCCAGTTTGGCAACATGCTGTGTGACGGCCGACTGCGTCACACCAAGGCGAGCGGCCGCTGCCGAAAAACTACCCTCACGAACCACGTAGGCAAAGGCGACAAACTGATGATGACTGGCAGGCATTTTGGCTCCCTCGCTCTGAAGACGCCATAAAGCTCATTAGTCTCACTAATATGACGTCACATAAGTGAGAGCTGACCTGCGTACACCAGTGCCCGTCAGATGGAGGAATCAGATGGCCGGGTTGAGCATTCAGCAAGTGACCAAACGATTTGGCGAGACCGAGGTTCTCAAGGGGGTGTCACTGGACATTGCCGATGGCGAATTCGTCTCTTTGGTGGGGCCATCGGGGTGCGGCAAGTCGACCCTGTTGCGGATCATCGCGGGGCTGGAAGAGCAAAGCGCGGGCGAGATCAGCATCGCAGGCCAGTCTGTTGCGGGGCAGCGGGCGGCGGATCGCAACCTGTCGATGGTGTTTCAATCCTACGCGCTCTATCCGCATCTGAGCGTCGGTGACAACATCGCCGTTCCCCTGAAAATGCGCCGCATGAGCGGTATGCAGCGCCTTCCGCTGATTGGGCGGTTCGTGCCGGGCGCCCGCGCAATGGCAAAGGAGATCGGACAAAGCGTCGATCACGCCGCGCAGATGCTGGAGATTGCGCATCTTCTGGATCGCAAGCCCGGGCAGCTATCCGGCGGTCAGCGCCAGCGCGTGGCGCTTGGACGCGCCCTGGTACGGGAGCCTGCCGCGTTTTTGCTGGATGAGCCGCTCTCGAACCTTGATGCCAAGCTGCGTGTGCAGACCCGCGCAGAGATTGCCCAACTGCACCGTCGACTTCAGGCGACATTCATCTACGTGACCCACGATCAGGTCGAGGCCATGACCATGTCCGACCGGATCGCTGTGATGATGGGCGGGCGCATCCTGCAATCCGCCGCGCCCGAGGTGGTCTATGAGGATCCCGACCATATCGAAGTGGCCGAATTCATCGGCTCCCCAAAGATCAATATCCTCCCCGTTGAGATTGCTGACGGCGGACGCCTGAGCCTGATGGATCGCCCCTTGGATTTGACCATCCCGGGTGCCGTCAGGGGCGTTGCCTCGCTCGGGCTGCGCCCCGAGGCGCTCAGACTGGCGGGCGAAAATGCGCCGCTTCGGGGCCATGTTGTGCATAGCGAAAACCTTGGCTCCGAGATGTTCGTTCAGGTGGCGTTGGCCGAAAGGCAAGAGCGCATCACACTGCGGGCCGCGCCGGATCAACGCGCCTCGCTTGGTCTCGGAACTCCGGTGGCCTTGGATTTTGACCCTCAACGCGCCCTGCTGTTCGACGCTGATGGTACACGCCTGCGCGGGCTGCAGCAGGTGAACGCCGCCGCATCCGAGGTGGCCTGACATGACCGCTGTTGATGCACCCACGGCAAACCCCGTGCCTAGACCGGTGACCGACCACGCCACCAAAGAACGCCGCGCCGCCTGGGCTTTGACCGCGCCAGCTTTGATCCTGATGGTGGTGATCCTTCTTGTGCCCGTGATCATTGCCGGAATGCTGTCCCTGACCAATTACTCCCTTGGCAACGAGAGCTTTGATTGGGTGGGGACCAAGAACTACGAAAAGCTGTTCACCCGCTCGACCTATGAAAAGATGTTCCTGGCCACGCTCACCTATGTCGTCACCGTGGTGCCGATCTCGGTTGGGCTGGGGCTTGGGGCGGCACTGCTGATCAACTCGCTTGGCCGGTTCCGCGAAGTCTACAAGACGATCTATTTCCTGCCGGTCATGGCGACGCTTCTGGCCATGGCAATCGCCTGGGAGTTCATGCTGCATCCCTCGATCGGAATGATCAACCGCACGCTTGAAATGGGCTGTGGCACCTTCCTTGAGAACCTCTGGCCCTTCATGGCCGAGGGCTGCGCGACCCGTTTTCCGGTCTGGCTGGGGGACAAGCGCTATGCGATCTGGGTGATCTGCTTTATCGGTATCTGGCAGGGCTTTGGCTTTAACATGGTGCTCTATCTCGCCGGTCTGACGAGCGTGCACCGGGAGCTGTATCATGCGGCCGAAATGGACGGTGCAAAATCCGCATGGGAAAGGTTCCGCCTGGTGACATGGCCTGCGCTGGGGCCGACCACGGTCTTTGTCGTGACTATCAGTTGCATCCGCGCGTTTCAGGTCTTTGACACCGTCGAAGCCTTCTGGCCGCAAGGGGGCGGGCCCAACAAATCCACCTACGTGATGATGTTCGCCATCTTTGAAAAGGGCGTGCAGCAGAACCTGATCGGGATCGGCTCTGCCATCACCATGCTGTTCCTGATCTTCGTCATGTTTCTCACCCTGATCCAGCGCTGGCTGGTCGAGCGAAAGGTGCACTACTGATGACACGTGACTGGTGGAAACATCTGATCCTGATCCTTGGCGTGATCGTGGTCATTGCACCCTTTTACATGATGGTCAGCTACTCCTTTAAATCCCCCGGCGAGATCGACCGCGGCGAAGGGGGCTTTTTCGGGCGGCAAGAGCTGATGGTGGATGAGCGTTGCGTCAAACTGCGCGACCCAAGCCGCGATGACATTTCCACCGCCACTGACAGGTTCCCGGGGCAAAGCGACAGCGAGATCCGCGATGCCCTTCTGGCCGAGGCCACGGCTGAATGTTCCATGCGGCCCGTGGTGTTCAACTACACCAAGGCGTTTACCGAGGCGCCGCTGCTGCGCTACCTTTTGAACGGGATCATCGTCACCGCCTCGATCTTTCTGATCCAAGTCGTGGTCGCCCTGCCTGCCGCCTATGCGCTGGCCAAGCTGAAATTCTGGGGACGCGAGGCGGTCTTTGGGCTCGTGCTCTTCTGCCTGTTGATCCCGGTCCATGCCATCGCGCTACCGCTCTATATCATGCTGGCCAAGCTGGGGCTGACCAATACCTATGCCGCCCTTGTGGTGCCCTGGACGATCTCTGTTTTCGGGATATTCCTGATGCGCCAATTCTTCATGACGGTGCCGGATGATCTGATCGATGCAGCGCGGATGGATGGCATGGGGGAATTCGCCATCGTCTGGCGGGTGATGCTGCCCACCGCGATCCCTGCCCTACTGGCCTTTGCGATCTTTTCCATCGTCGCCCATTGGAACGATTACTTCTGGCCCCGCATCGTGGTGACCGGCAATCGCGATCTCTTCACGCCGCCCCTTGGCCTGCGCGAATTCAAGGGCGATGGCGATGGCTCCTTCTTTGGGCCGATGATGGCCACTGCCACCGTGATTGTCGCGCCACTGATTGTCGCCTTCCTGATTGCTCAGAAACGCTTCATCGAGGGGATCACCCTGAGCGGCATGAAATGAACCGGGACCGCCCCGGTTCGGGCGGTCCCACTCCCGATATCCCAACAGGGATGAAACCCGGAGCATCAAGTCTGCAAACCAACTGCTCCAAGACCGGCAAGTATGAGGATCTAAACCATGAAACTGACTGCCACCGCAATGGCTCTGGCCCTGTCCACCACCGCCGTTTTCGCCGAAGACACCGTCACCATCGAATTCGCCTACCCCTATAGCCACCTCTTTGATGTGACCTATGAGGCGATGATGCCCGCCTTCAAGGAAGCGCATCCGAATATCGAAGTGAAGTTCCGCGCAACTTACGAAAGCTACGAGGACGGCACCAACACCATCCTGCGCGAAGCGGTGTCCGGCAACCTGCCCGACGTCACCATGCAGGGTTTGAACCGCCAGCAGATCCTGGTGGAAAAGGGCATCGCCAAATCGCTTGAGCCCTTCATCGCCAAGGAGGCCGACTTCGCCAAGGACGGCTACCACGACGCCATGCTGAGCCTGTCGACCTTTGGCGGCGATGTGCATGGGCTGCCCTTCTCAGTCTCGCTGCCGGTGGGCTACTACAACATGGATATCCTGAAAGCAGGTGGCATCGAAGAGCTGCCCACCACCTGGGACGAGGTGATCGGCGCCTGTGAAACCATGAAGGCAAACGGCATCGAAAACCCGATCTTCTGGGGTTGGAACATCACCGGCAACTGGTTCATGCAGGCCCTGATGTGGAGCCAGGACAAGGCCATCGTCGAAAGCGGCCATGTCACGCTGGACAGCCCCGAGGCGCTGGCCGCCATGGAGCAGATGCAGGAGATCTTCACCAAATGCGACATGCAGAACCTGGAATGGAAAGCGGCTCTGTCGTCCTTCTCGGCGGGTGAGATCGGCATGATGTTCTGGTCGACCTCGGCGCTGGGTGCGGTGGAGCGCAGCCAGGGCGATTTCGAGCTGGTGACAGGGCCTTTCCCCGGCATGGGTGAAACCCCGAAAGGTCTGCCCGCAGGCGGCAACGCTGCGATGCTGACCTCGACCTCGGACGATCCCAAGGTGCAAGAGGCCGCCTGGACCTGGCTGAAGTTCATCACCTCGGGTGAGGGCGCTGCCGAAGTGGCCAAGACCACCGGCTACATGCCCCCGAACAAGGCCGCAAACGAGGTGATCCTGGCCGATTTCTATCAGCAGAACCCCAACAAGCAGACCGCTGTGGACCAGTTGCCCTTGCTCCGCGACTGGCTGGCCTATCCGGGCGACAACGGTCTGGCAATCACCCAGGTGATCTATGACGGGATCGAACGCATCGTCACCGGTGACGCCACCGACATGAAAGAGCTGCAGCAGGAACTGGTCGAGGAAGTCGCCGACCTTCTGCCGAACGGCTAATTCCAATCTTCGGCCGCGCGGGGACCTGCGCGGCCGTTCCTTTTTTCGGGCAGATAGATACATGAAAATCATCCATACTTCCGACATTCACCTGACCATCCCCGGCGAGGAGATGGGCGGACTTGATCCACACGCGCGGTTCTCAAAGGCCCTGCAGAATATCATGTCACATCACAGCGACGCCGCCCGTATTGTGATCACCGGCGATCTGGCCCATTGGGGCGAACCCGCCGCCTACGAGGCGCTGAAGGAAGCGATCCGCGATCTGCCCATCCCGGTTCGGCTGATGATCGGCAATCACGATGACCGCGCGGCCTTTCAGAGCGTTTTTGAAGGCCACCCGACGGACAAAAATGGCTTCATCAACCATGCCGAAACCATCAACGGCGTGCGGTTCATCTATCTCGACAGCGTCAAGGAGCGTACCCATGCGGGCCATTTCTGCGACCTGCGACGTGCCTGGCTGCAGAGCGAACTTAAAGAATGCGACCGGGCACGGATTTTCCTGCATCACAACCCGATGCCCGTCGGCCTGCCCGCCGAAGACAAGATCGCGCTGGTTCCCGAAGACCGCGGCCCTTTCAGGGACTTGATCGAAGCCCATGCCGCAAAGATCGACTATATCCATTTCGGCCACGTCCATGCGCCGATCCATGGACATTTCGCCGGGGTGCAATTCGCCAGTGTACCGTCGACGGGAAATCAATCGATCCCCGACCTGAATGAGGAAGAGCTGCTGCAAGGCGCCCCCATGGCACCGGCCTATTTCGTTTTGCTGATCGATGGCAGCGATACGACGATCCACCAGATCCCCTTTGCCTGGGATGGGCCGATCACAACTGCCGGAACAGGCTGGGAGGATTGGGCAAAGCCGACCGAGGCCGCGGAATGAAGTTTGTCCATCTGACCGATACCCATGTGATCGGTGACGGGCGGAGGCTCTATGGAGCGGATCCGGCCCGGCGGCTGGCATTGGCCGTTGACAGCATCAATCGCGAACATGGCGATGCTGCCTTCGTCGTGCTGACGGGTGACATGACCCATTGGGGCGACAGCGACGCCTATGCGGCCTTTCGAGATGAGATTGAGCGGTTGTTGATGCCCGTACATCTGATGGTCGGCAACCACGATGATACAGAAGCGTTTTCAGATCATTTCCCCAGCACACCGCGGGACGAAAACGGCTTTGTCCAGTTTGCCTTTGACACCCCACATGGCCGGGGCATCTGTCTGGACACCAAAAGCCCCGGCACCCACGCCGGGGGATACTGTACGGCGCGTCTGGCGTGGCTGGAGGCCGAGCTTTCAGGCACTGATGGGCCTGTCCTGCTCTTCATGCACCACCCGCCTTTTCCGGTCGGCATTTCATCGATGGACCGGATCATGATGCTGGATGCCGAAGCATTCCATGACGTGATCGCGCCGCACAAAGCACGCATCCGCCATCTGTTTTTCGGCCATGTGCACCGGGCGATATTTGGCAACTGGCGCGGCATCAGCTTTTCCTGCATGCGTGGCCTCAATCACCAGGTCGCCTTGGACCTGTCTGCAGATCAGACAAGGATCCCAGGCAACCTGGAGCCGCCTGCCTATGGGGTTGTATTGTTGAGCAATGACTGTGTAACGGTGCATATGCATGATTTTACGAACAAATACCCTGCATTCTCCCTGCATGCGCCCACAGGAATGGACCCCACCCAGTATCAGTTGAACATGTCACACGCGCGGTTCAGGGACCTGGGTTAGCCTTTACCTGAACGTCTCAATTGCCCGCAGCCCATCGGGGCGTTTCGGCGCTGAACGGATCGCTTCCGCAATGAAACAAGTGCGGTGCGGAAGATGGTCCATTCACCCTATGTCGCAACCACCAGTTTCCGCCCCGCATGGGGAACAGTGTCAAATGGCGTGTCAAAACACGCATAAAGGGTGTCCGAAGTTAAGACGTCTCTGCTCGCACCATGGGCCAGAACCTGCCCATCCTTCATCGCCACAATCTGGTCCGCCCAGCGCGCAGCGGCGTTGATATCGTGAAGCACGACTGCAATGCTGCGCCCTTCCTCATTGGCCAAGGTCGCAAGCCTCGCCATCAGGTTGCGCGCATGGCGCGGGTCAAGCGCGTTCAGCGGTTCATCGAGCAGAATCCACGGGGTGTCCTGCGCGTAGGTCATGGCGACAAAGGCGCGTTGTTTTTGACCGCCTGATAGGGTTTCGATTGGTCGACCAGCCAGTTCCTCGAGGTCAAAAGCGTCCAAAGCCTTGGCAACCTGCTCCGCGTCCTCTGGTCCCGGACGACCTCGGTGGTGTGGCCAACGACCAAAGGCGACAAGCTCTTCTACACGGAGCCGGGACACTGTTGTCGGAGATTGCTGGAGAAAGGCCACCATACGCGCGCGGTCATCGTCACGGGCCGTGAACGGATCCTGCCCGTCTATGCGCACATGGCCGGAGCTCGGTTCGGTGAGGCCGGCGAGGCAGTGCAGCAGCGTCGACTTTCCGGCGCCATTTGGACCAATCAACCCGGTCACAACCCCTGGCAGAATAGACAGGCTCACGTCGCGCAGAATCTGAGAGTCGCCGATCGTGAAGGACAGATGCGAAGTTTCGATCACGTCTTGGCCTTTCGCAGAACAAGAATGAGGAAGAGCAGCCCGCCAAAGAACTCGACCACGACGGCCAAAGCCGACTCGCTGTGCAGCAGGCGCTCGAATACGAATTGCCCCGAGACCAGTGTCAGGGCACCTATGAGGGCAGAGGCAGGGATCAGGACGGCATGGCGATGCGTGTCCAACCAGAGCCGCGCAAGACTCGCGCACAAAAGGCCGAGAAACGTAATCGGTCCGACCAAGGCGGTGGAGATCGAAATCATGGCCGCGACAATCAGCAGCGTGATGAGCATGAGACTGTCATAGGGGACGCCCAAGCCCCGGGCTGTCTGTCGGCCAAGGGCTGCCACGTCCAGCATCGGGGCCAGACGCATGGCGAGCGCAAAGGCAGCCAGAAGCGTCAGAGCCGCGATCACGAGCTGCCCGGCATCGACCTGACCGAAACTTGCAAACATGGCCTGTTGCACAATGGAAAATTCCGAAGGATCCAAAAGGCGTTGCACCATGGAAGATAGCCCCCGCAGCAATACCCCGACGATGACGCCGGTCAGGATCATACGGGTGATATCCGAGGCATCGCGGCGCAGTAGGCTGCCAAACAGGAGGCTGGCCGCCAGCATCAAAACGCCGGTTTCCAAGGCAAAGCGCAGCGCGGCGGGTAGTTGGGCCGTTCCAATGCCGCCCAGAACAGCCACCAAGAGTGTTTGAATCAGCACAAAAAGCGCATCAAAGCCCACAATTCCTGGCGTCAAAAGCTGATTCCTGGCGACAGTTTGAAACAGCACTGTTGCTGCGCCTGCCGCCGCGCCAACGCAGATAAGTGAGACAAGCTTGATCGCTCGCAGCTCAAGGATAAAGCCCGTTGGCCCTCGAAGCCCCCACAACATGAACCCAAAGACCAAGGTGGCGAGTACGAGGCTCAGTCCCGTGATTTTTGCACCGATCCCCGTCATGCGCGTCTCGGCGCTGCGTGCAATAGCCACAGGAAAACGCCCGCTCCCAATATGGCGACGAGTGTCGCTGCGGGAATTTCGTAAGGATAGACGATCAGGCGACCGATGATATCCGCTCCCAAGACCAGCATGGCACCTCCAAGGGCGATGATGGGCAGGTTGGCGCGCAGGTTGTCACCCTGCCACCGCGACGCGAGATTTGGGGCGACAAGTCCAACAAAAGGAAAAGCGCCAACGGTCACCAATACGATGGCCGTCAAGACCGAAACGATGACAAGGCCAATCGCGCGCGTTTGCTCATAGCCTAGTCCCAGGGACCGGGCTTGTGTCTCTCCAAGACCCAGGATCGTGATACGGTCGGCAATAAGGTAGAGGCCAAACGCCAAGGCAGCCACAGCCCACAGCCATTCATAGCGCCCCTGCATGACAGCGGAAAACTCACCCAGCTGCCAGATCCCGAGGAACTGCATCAGATCGGTTTGCCACGCCACATAGGTCGCGATGGCGCCCAGGATGCCGCCATAAATCAGCCCGACAATGGGCAGAAGCATGGGATCACGTGGCGAAATGCGCCGGGCCAAGGCCAGAAAGCCCACCATGCCCAGTAGCGCACAGCCGGCGGCAATCAGCATTTTGCCCGCCACTGCCAGCCCCGGAGCGATCAGTGTCACGCCCAGAAGGCCAAGCATCGCCGCCTCCGGCGTCCCGGTCAGAGTGGGTTCGACAAGACGGTTTTGAACCACGTTCTGAATGACCACCCCCGCCAATGCGAGGCCGGCCCCAGCCAAAAGAGCGGCCGCAGTGCGAGGAAAGCGGCTGACCCAGATAAGCCAGCCGCCGTCCCCGTCCGAGATACTGGCCGCGCCGACTGCGAGGCTGGCCAGGATCATCACAATGAGGACCAGTCCAATGCCCACCCAAGGTCGCACGGTCAGCCTCCGAAAGCCTCGGCCAGTTCATCAAGTGTCCGCATCACCGAAGATGCGCCACCACCCGCGACATAGACAGGGGCCGAACTCAGGTAGACAATGCGCCCGGACTTAGCCGCTTTTGTATTGGCGACCAAAGAGTTGTCGAGCGTTGCTTGGGCGGCACCCTGCTGGCCGATGGCCGCGCCGCGATCAATGACGATCAACCAATCGGGGTCGGTTTCTGCGATGAATTCGAATGAAATCGCCTGTCCGTGGTTCTTGGCCTCAAGGTCTGACGCGGCCATAGGAAGCCCCAGATCGGCATGGAGCCAACCAAATCGTGATCCCTGCCCGAAGGCAGAAATCTTGTTGCCGTTGGTGAGGATGATCAGCGCATCGCCCTTGCCTTGCAGGGTATTCCTGACCTCAGTGATCTTGTCTTCCAGCTCGGCTGCAAGGCGCGCCGCCCTTTCCTTCTTGCCAAACACTGCGCCGAAAGCAGCGATGCGGTCTCGCGTCTGTGCCAGGATATCCGTGCCCGAAATTGTCATATCGATCACGGGTGCAATGCGGGACAGAGGATCCACCAGTTCAGAGGTGCGGGAGCCGACGACGATGAGGTCCGGGGCAAGGATTGCCAGTTTCTCATAGTCTGGCTCAAACAGCGTGCCGACGATAGCGGCTGATTGTGCTACCGGTTCCAGGTAGTCGACATAAAGCTTGCTCGGTACACCCGCAACCTCGACCCCCAATGCGGTCAAGGTGTCGATTGCAGCGATGTCAAAGACAGCTGCAGACTTGGGCGTTGTTTGAAGCGTGACGGTGCCGGTTGCCGTCTGAGCCAGAATGTCGGCATGGCCGATCGTAGCAGAGAGGACTGCAACACAGCCTGCGAAAATCGCGTGTTTCATCATATGATCCGGTTCGGTTGCGCGTGCTGGCTGATCCGATGCGGACTGGCTGCATGTGAATAACGTGTGATTACTGTGGCGGACGACGGGAATGCAAACCGATTCCCCTTCATGGCTCTTTGTTTGATACTGCGCTCGAGGCTGCTGCAAGTGCGGTGTGCTCTTCGAGAAAAGCTGCCACTCTGCGCGCACCCGGTCGGGCGCGATCTGGCTGCCAGAGGAATCCAAGCGGAGACAATGGTTCGGTCAGAGGCGATTCAAGGGCAACAAATTCGCCCGTATCAATCCAGGGCCGCATCACGCTTTCCGGCAAGAGAGAGACGTACTTGCCAGATGAAAGCATGTCGCGGGACAGGTCCGGGATATGGAGATTGATCCGGCAAAGCTTTAGTTCGGGCCAGTCAGCCCCTGCCGCTGCAGCCTCGAGCCGGTTTCGCGCGACAGAGCCGACCCGATGCATCAGCCAGGTGCAACCCGCCAGATCCTGAAGTGCGGCATGTCCTGACGCCGCAAGCGGGTGGCTGCCGTGGCACACCACCGACAACCGGTCCGCCGCGCAGGGCACAAAGCTCCACCCTTCGGGTGTAACCGTCGGAGAGCGCAGCAAAATCAAGTCTGTAGGGACGTCCATTCGCTCAAGAAGCACCGCATCATCACGTGATTGGGTGACGTGCAGTTGGGTTTCGGGATGACGTTGAGCGAAGTCGACAAGGCGGCCATGCAACAAGGCGCCTACGGCCGCAGCACTTGCGCTGATACGCACAACGCCACCCTGTTCCTGCAGTTCATTTGTGACACGTTCCGCCGCATCGCCAAGGGTTGCAAGAATGGATTGCGCGGCCGGAACCAGCTCTTGCCCGGCCGAGGTTAGACTGACCCCACGAGCGTGGCGCAGGAACAGGTTCGCTTCCACAAGACGCTCCAACTCGGCGACCATCTGAGAGATCGCAGGCTGGGTCATATTGAGGTGCTGCGCAGCGCGGCGCATACTGCCGAATTCTGCCAGGGCGACAAGGATCTGCATGTGCCTGAACTTTGCGCGAAGAGTAAAGCGGTTTAGCAGGCTGGAAGCGCTGAGCGGCATTGTGGCACCAAATGCTATGCAGATTTATTATCGACTGTTTTAATAAGTTATCGCTCAGAGGGAGGCCTTTCAAGCTGTTTGGCATTAGAAGCCTGCCTAGAACCAGAGGCACTCGGGCGGCGTTTTGCTGCGCTGAACCAAATCACGAGGCAACCCATGAAAAGTCATCTGACAGCACTTGCTCTTGCGGCCGGATTGATTACGCAGGAAACTGCAGCACAAGACCTGTCAAAGGCAGAGGAATTCGCCGCGCGCGGGGTTGCAGCGGCCCTGAATGATTATCCGGGCTATGCTTCGCTCTGCAATCTCGAGACCCGCATTCGCAACGTGAATCTCCCCCGCGATCAAAGGGCTCGCCCCTCCGCAGACGGCCACGCCCATGGGGATCAAGGCAGTCGCCCCCAGCGCAAAGACCGCCCGGCACCGCTGCGCATCCCGCCGACGCAGGTGTTTGACAATCTCTGGTTCCTCGGCATGGCCTCCACCACAACCTGGCTCTACGGAACCGAAGACGGTTATGTATTGATCGACGGCCTTAACACCGACGCCGAGGCGCAGGAGTATGTGTTGGACGGAATGACCGAAGCCGGTCTCGATACGTCCGCGATCAAGGCAATTCTAGTGACACATGGCCATGGTGACCACTACGGCGGCGCAGACTACCTGTCAGAGACTCTCGGCGTAGAGATACTCATGACACAAGAGGATTGGGATCTTGTTGCAACGCTGGGCGACCACCCCCGTTTTGGGCCGCCCCCAGCCAAAGGCGGAACAGTGCAGGACGGTGAAGTTCTGCGCTTCGGGACATCTGAAATCCAAATCCATGTCACTCCAGGTCATACGCCCGGAACCGTGTCCCCGGTGTTTGAGCTTTTTGACGGCGACACCAGGCATGCTGCGATGCTGTGGGGCGGCACCGGATTCAACTTTGGCCCTGATCCGGAAATTTTCCGCAGCTACGCGGCATCGGCGCAAAAGATGCGAAGGATATCAAAGAATATGGGCGTAGACGTCTTCCTTTCCGGGCATCCAGGGCGGGATGGTACAGTTCACTTGCTGGACACCCTTAAGGACCGCACACCGGGGGGGCCACATCCATTCGTGCGGGGCGCCTCCGGATATGCCCTATTTGATGTGCTGGAAAACTGCGCTCTTGCGCAGGCTGCTCGGTTCGAAGCTGTTCCGTCTGAGTGATAAGCAAATCCCATAGTGACGTTGCCAAAGTTATGACTGCCGCGGGCGTTGCCGCTTGCCGAGTCGTGCCCGCGCCCATATTCCCGACAAAAACCGTCAAGGCAGATGTTCTTCAGCATCACCCAGACGACCTTGCACTTTTTCCGAGGACGCCCTGATGCCTTCCAACTCCAGAACCACGCGCGCCTTGCTGTGCTCCACCTTGCTTCTGACCGCACCGGGGGCTGGTGCTGCTCAAGACAGTGAACCCTATGAGCTTGGCACCATCGTCCTTTCTGCAGCAGGGGTCGGCGTCGATCCTCTGACCGCGCCGGCCAGCGTTACAGTAGTGACCGGGGAACAACTGGCAAACGAGAGCTTTACCGACCTGACCGAGGCTGTAAGCAATGTTCCCGGCGTTTTTGTCGACCAGAACGACAACATCACTTTTCGAGGCTTGCGCCCGGAAGACACGCTTATCTTGATCGACGGCCAGCGGGTCAATACGCGGCAATCGCGCACCAATGGATCAGGCGGACTTGATCAACTCTACATGCCACCGGCTGCCGCCATCGAACGGATCGAGATCGTTCGCGGGCCGATGTCGTCTCTGTTTGGCTCCGAAGCGCTTGGCGGAGTTGTCAACATCATCACCAAACCCGTGGACGAAACCTGGACCGGCTCCTTGACGCTAGAAAACACCAGCCCACAAGGAGATGCAGACACCGCGTCCCGTCAGGGTTCGTATTTTCTGAGCGGCCCCCTTGTTGCCGACCGGCTGGGCCTGCAGCTTTGGGGGCGCCATTTGCAGCGAGATCAGGATGAGGCTGGCGGCTCTGTCGAGCGGGATCTGACCGATACAAATGCAAAGCTCAGCTGGACGCCCAGCGCGGGTCAGGAGGTATATCTCAAACTTGGCCGCACAACCACGACCAGCGAAACGCAGGCACTGCGGGGCACAAGCCTCGTGTCAACCATCCGCGAAGACGAACGCAATTCTGCCTCTCTCGGATATGAAGGGGCTTTGGGCGCCTGGGATGTGAGCGCCTTGCTCGCGCGGGAAGAGGCGACACGGGAGACGCCCACTTCAAACGTCGGCCGCACAATCGAATTGGGCACAACAACATTCGACATAAAGGCTTCGCGGGAGATGTCGTGGAATGGCCTGCATCAGGTCAGCATCGGTGGGCAGTATCTCGATTCCGATCTGAGTGATCTGAACCTCGGATCGTCCAATACCACTGACCCTTATGAGTTCAGCAATTCCCAGACCTCCGTGTTTTTTGAAGACATGTGGGAGGCAACGAACCAACTGGATCTGACATTTGGCGCGCGCCTTACAGATGACGAACGATTTGGCAGCAAAGTGACGCCGCGCGTCTATGCGGTCTATGAACTCACGCCCAGCCTGTTCCTTAATGGTGGTGTATCCACAGGGTACAAGACTCCCGAACTGAGGGACGCGAACGAAAACTACTACCTGCCCACCAATGGCAGCCGCAGTGGTGATGCGATCCAGGGCAACCCGGACCTGAAACCCGAAGAAAGCACCAACTATGAGATTGGCCTGCGGTTTGACAACGGTACAACCCGCGCCACGGCAACGCTTTTCCAGACCGATTTTGACAACAAGATCGACAGTGAATTTGTGACGGCGGGCGGAGCACCACAGGGCGGTGATCTCTACCGCTATGTGAATGTCGACGAGGTGCGAAACCGCGGCGTAGAGCTGTCGGTTGGGCACTACTTGAGCGATGAACTGGAAATCACTGGCAGCTATACCTACATCGACTCGGAGCAGTTGAGCGGCGTTTTTGCGGGCCAGCCTTTGAACCGAACCCCGTCTCATCAAGCCAGTCTACGTCTGGATTGGCAAACGCCCGCAGAAGGTTTTGCAGTATGGGGGCAGGCAAACTACCGTGGAGATAGCTCTTCTGCCGCGCAGAACCGCAGCGGCGGCGTCGTGATTACGGAATACGATGGCTACTCGACCTTCGATGTGGGCGCCAACTACTTGATCAACGACAATGTCACAATCAGCGCGGCTCTCTACAATCTGACCGACACGGACATCAACAGCACCAATCACGGTTCTACCAAAAACGGACGCACCTTCTGGATCGGGCTGACAACAAGCTTTTGACATCACGGCGTGCTCCGGAACGAAGGTTTCGAACGGGAGCGAATGACTGGCCTTTTGAAAGACACCAACCAGGCCGTTGAAAGGCAAAGTCACGCAACCGGCTCTGGCGCAACGGAGGAAGCGTTCGGCGCGAGGTCCCGACCCCTGCTTTCTCAGACCACAAAACGCATTGGAAAAATACATCTTTGCCCGCTCCCCGCCGCCCGTTTCGACGGAACAAGGACAAGCAGCAAAGTCTTGCATTTGGGTCTAATTCAGCAAATCCAAATCGGCCTCTTCTGGGGCAAACCATTCGTGGTTTGCCGCTCTAATCCTGTCAATTTGCTGAAGTATGCGGCTGAGATGGTCACGGATGGTCTTGCTGGCGCCGTCGACATCACGGGCGCGGAGATTTTTCATGATTTCCACATGGTCATTCCAGGCATCTCGCGATGCAAAACTAAGCGACAGCATCCGCACGCGGTCCATATGACCTTTGTTCTCTGCGATCAGATCCCAAAAGAAGCCGACCCCAGCACGGGTACAAATTTCGTGATGAAACAGGTCATCAAGCCGGTGAAACTCCTGCTTATCTTCCGCTCGAACCGCTGCATCCTGTTGGTCAATCAGATGATCCAGCGCATCCAGATCCTCAGCACTTAGCTTCAAGGCCGCCGTTCGAACAGTTTCAACCTCAAGCGCGGTGCGGATCGCCCGCGCACGCAGAACCGCGTTCTCCGAAATCAGCGTGATCGTTGTCGCCCTTTGAGGGCGGATCAGGAGAAACCCAAGTTTGGCCAACCGAAAGAAAGCGTCGCGCACCGGCTGGCGCGACACGCCCAGTGCCTTTGCAAGTTCCGCTTCAGAGATCTTGCTGCCGGGCTCAAGCTCCAGGGAGAGAATCTGCCGCTGCAACTGGGCAAAGACCTGCTCTGCCGCAGACGGACGCGACGGCATCTCCTGGCTCGCAAGCGGCTTGATCTCAAGCATAACAATTCTCCCTTGACTGAAACTGATATACTAGAATATTACTATGAGCGCCGGGTGAATGTCCAGCAGATAACGTTGTAAAAGTTGGGGAGGTATCCAATGCAGATCCTGGACGAGAATCGCCTACTGCCGACCGACCCCACGCTGCGTGGCCTGGCAAAAGAACTCTTCAAGAGCGCAGAAAATGCCCCGATCGTTTCCCCGCACGGACACACTGATCCGCGCTGGTTTGCCGAGAACACCCCTTTCGAAGATCCCGCACAGCTGTTTGTGACACCGGACCACTACGTTTTCCGGATGCTTCATAGCCAGGGTGTCCCGCTTGAAGACCTGGGCGTCCCAAGAGCGGATGGCGGGCCAACGGAAACCGATGGCCGCAAAATCTGGAAACTGTTCGCCGAAAACTATCACCTGTTTCGCGGCACCCCTTCGCGGATCTGGCTCGACCATGCATTCCAGGAAGTCTTTGGGCTGGACATCAGGCTTAGCAAAGACACCGCGGACCTTTACTACGACCACATTTCCGAGTGCCTGGAACGCCCCGAGTTCCGTCCGCGCGCCTTGTTCGACGCCTTTGACATCGAGGTCCTTTCCACAACGGAAAGCCCACTGGATGACCTGAAGTGGCATCGTTTGATCAAAGAAAGCAACTGGGACGGTCGCGTCATCACAGCCTATCGCCCTGATGCTGTGGTTGACCCAGATTTTGAGGGTTTCGCTGAGAACGTTGAAGCCTTCTGCGCTCTTGCCGGGGAAAGCGCCAAGAGCTTTGACGGATATCTCAATGCCCATCGAAACCGTCGTGCCTATTTCAAAAGCTTCGGCGCCACTTCCACCGACCATGGCCACCCGAGCGCCACAACGCGCAATTTCTCGCAGAGTGAGACCAAAGCGCTATATGCACGCATCATGTCCGGCAAGGCAGATGCCGGCGAAAAGGAAGACTTTCGTGGCCAGATGCTCACCGAGATGGCGCGTCTGTCACTAGAAGACGGGCTGGTGATGCAGATCCACCCGGGATCCGTGCGCAACCACTCTTCCAACGCCTTGGAGCGCTTCGGACGGGACAAGGGCTATGATATCCCTGGCCGCACCGACTATGTGACCGCGCTCAAACCGCTATTGGACGCTGTTGGCACCGAACCGGACCTGACCCTGATCCTGTTCACCCTCGATGAGTCATCTTATGCGCGGGAATTGGCCCCCCTTGCGGGGGTGTATCCCTGTCTGCGCCTTGGCCCCGCGTGGTGGTTTCATGACAGCTATGAGGGGATGATGCGATTTCGTCAAATGACGACGGAAACTGCGGGTTTCTACAATACCGTCGGTTTCAACGACGACACCCGCGCCTTTTGCTCGATCCCTGCCCGCCACGATGTGGCGCGCAGGGTCGATGCAAGTTACCTCGCCACGCTGGTCGCCACCGGGCGTCTGGCCATGGACGAGGCATTCGAGGTCATGGAGGACCTCACACACCGGCTTGCACGCCAAGCCTATCGGCTTTGAAAAGCCATTTCTGGGAGGAAAAAATGAAAAAACTTACACTTACGGCCGCATTTCTGGCCTCGGCGGCCATCGCCAGCGTCGCTGGTGCTTGTGAGACAACGCTGCGTTCATCTGACACGCACCCGGAAGGCTACCCGACTGTGGTCGCCGTTCAGAAGATGGGTGAAATGCTGAAGGAAAACACCGGCGGCAGCCTGTGCGTTGAAGTCTTCCACTCGGCCCAGCTCGGTCAGGAAAAAGACACCATCGAGCAGACCCAATTCGGCGTCATAGACCTCAACCGCGTTTCACTCGGCCCCTTCAACAATATCATTCCCGAAACGCAAATTCCGTCTCTTCCCTACATTTTCCGCTCAGTTGAACACATGCACAAGGTCATGGATGGCCCGGTCGGCCAGCAGATACTGGACGCCTTTGCAGACCACGACCTGATCGGCCTGGCCTTCTACGATGGCGGCTCGCGCAGCTTCTACAACAGCCAGAAGCCGATCACCTCGATGGAAGACCTGGCGGGCATGAAATTCCGCGTGATGCAGTCGGACCTTTTTGTCGACATGGTTTCGGCGCTTGGCGCAAACGCAACCCCGATGCCCTACGGTGAGGTCTATTCCTCGATCCAGACCGGCGTCATCGACGGGGCTGAGAACAACTGGCCGTCCTACGAAAGCTCAGGCCATTTCGAGGTTGCCAAGTACTACACCCTTGATCAGCATCTCATCGTGCCGGAAGTCCTCGTCATGTCCAAGAAAACATGGGACGGGCTGACAGCCGAGCAACAAGCCGAAGTCAAAGCTGCTGCCCGTGCATCGGTGCCAGTCATGCGCGAGATGTGGGCCGAGCGTGAAAAGGCCTCGGAGGCGAAAATCGTCGCGGCAGGTGTCGAGGTTATTACCGACATCGACAAGACTCCCTTCATCGAAGCCATGGTTCCAGTCTACCAAAAATACGTCACCACCGACACACTCAAAGATCTGGTGACCCGTATTCAGGCAACTGAATAACCGAGAGCAGCTGTCAGAGGAGCGGCCCCGGTCGCGCCTCTGACAAACTGATTTGCTGACGGGGGAGGGAGCCGTGGAACGGATCATGTTGCGCATCGCGCGCGGAACGGGGCTATTGGCCCAGGCCGGACTTTGGGTGGCAGGCACGGGCGTCGTCCTGATGACCATCTTTATCGCAGCGCAGGTCTTTTGGCGCTATGTGCTCAATGACTCTCTGCAATGGACAGAGCCTGCGGCGGTCATGATCATGGGCTGGTTCATCTTCCTTGGCGCCGCAGTCGGCGTCCGCGAAGGTTACCACCTCGCCTTTGACGTCGTGATCTTTGTGTTGCCCGAACGCGCGCGTCTTTGGTGTTTCTCCATATCAGATGCGGTCATCTGTGCCTTTGGCGCGGGAATGGCGAAATACGGCACCGATCTTGCAATAAAGACTGCCGGGAACAAATTGCCGTCTTTGGGCATTTCAGGCGCTTTCGATTTCATGCCCTTGGTGGTTGGCGGCGTCCTTCTGGTGCTGTTCACCCTTGAAAGGCTCGCCCGACGCGCTGCCGGACTACCAACGCGCCGGTTCGGAGACGACCACGACGATGTTCCGCAAGCGAGCCCGCAGAACGCCTCAACAAAACCTTCAGCAGGCGGCGGCGCAACCATGATGACGGAAAAGGCCTGAACGGATGGAACTCTGGATTCTTTTTGGCACCTTTGCCGTGCTGTTGTTGATAGGAACACCCGTCGCCTTTTGCCTTGGCGCGGCTTCCTTTGCCACGGTGCTCTACCTCGACCTGCCGCCGGTCGTGGTGTTTCAGCGGCTGAACTCGGGCGTTTCCGTCTACGCGTTAATGGCGATCCCCTTCTTCATCTATGCAGGCGATCTGATGGTGCGCGGCGACATCGCCCGCCGTCTGGTTGCACTCGCTGCCGCCCTGGTCGGGCACATGCGCGGCGGATTGGGCCAGGTCAATATCGCGGCCTCGGTGATGTTTGGCGGCGTGTCGGGATCTGCCGCAGCGGATGCCTCTGCTGTCGGAGGTCTGATGGTGCCGCAAATGAAAGAGCGCGGCTACGGCGCAGACTACGCGGTTAACATCACCGTTGTGTCGTCGATCATAGCACTGATGCTGCCGCCCTCGCACAATATGATCATCTATTCGATCTCGGCGGGCGGAAAGATCTCCATCGCCGATCTGTTCACGGCCGGTATCGTGCCGGGCCTCTTGCTGGCGCTGTCTTTGATGGCTGTGGCCTGGATGGTGGCCAAAAAGCGCGGCTACCCCACCGAGGCCTTTCCCGGGCTGCGGATGCTGGGCGTTCTCTTTGCCAGCGCCGCACCGGGGTTGATCCTGATCGTCATCATTTTTGGAGGCGTGCGCTCTGGTGTCTTCACTGCCTCGGAAAGCTCAAACATTGCGGTGGTCTATGCGCTGTTCGTGACTCTGCTGGTTTATCGCAGCCTGACGTGGAGCGAATTCGTGGCAGCAACCCTTGCCGCAGTGCGTACCACGGCGATGGTTCTGATGGTGATTGGCTGCGCGGCGGCCTTTGGCTGGTTGCTGGCCTTTTTACGCGTGCCGACCATGCTTGTGAGTGCCCTGCAGGGCCTCTCGGACAATCCCATCATGATCCTTTTGCTGATCAACCTCGTCCTGTTGCTGCTGGGCACCTTTATGGACATGTCCCCTCTGATCGTCATCACAACGCCAATCTTCCTGCCGGTGGCGCAGGCTTTTGGCGTCGATCCGGTGCATTTCGGAGTGATCCTGATCCTGAACCTCGGCATCGGCCTGTGCACCCCGCCTGTGGGCGCCGTTCTGTTCGTCGGCTGCGCGGTCGGTCGGGTGTCGATCTGGTCGGTGATGCACTCGATCTGGCCTTTCTACCTGGCCGCCGTCGGAACGCTGATGGCCGTAACCTATGTTCCGGCGCTGTCGCTCTGGCTGCCGTCGCTGTTTCACTAAGGATCCATAGCCGATGCTGAAAACCTTCCCGCAAGTCTCCTCTGGCCAGAACGTGACCCGACAGGTTCTGGCCGAAGCCCCCGAACTGATGGTGGTCGCTTTCCGGTTCAACGAGGTCGGCGCAACCGGCGCAAGACACAGCCATCCGCATGTGCAGTCCACCTACTGCAAATCAGGCCGCTTCCGATTCACCGTCGCAGACGAGACCTTTGAGATCGCCGCCGGCGACAGTTTCATCATCCCTTCCGGAGCAGAACACGGCTGCACCTGCCTTGAGCCCGGAGAGCTTGTCGACACATTCACGCCCCGCCGGGAAGATTTTTTATAAAGGAATATCAGATGCTTCACGTTGAAACCCGCCACGCTATCCACCCGGATCATGCAAAAGGCATGGATACCGACACCCTGCGCCGACATTTCCTGGCCGAGGACATGTTCCAGGCCGGTCAGATCCGGCTGGTCTATTCTCACTATGACCGGTTCACCATCGGCGGAGCTGTGCCGGATGGTAGCCCGCTGACCCTTGGAAAGGTGGAGGAAACCCGCACCGAGACGTTCCTTGAGCGGCGCGAGATGGGCATCGTCAATATCGGCGAAACCGGGACAGTCACGGCAGCAGGTCAGACATGGACGCTTGAGCGCGGCGATGTGCTGTACCTCGGCATGGGCGCAGGTGAGGTCACCTTTGCGGGCGCGGGCCGGTTCTACATTACCTCCGCCCCTGCGCACCGGGCCTGCGAGCACCGCTTGATCCGCCTGAGCGAGGCAAGCCGGGTCGAGATGGGAGAGGCCGCAACCTCGAACAAACGCGTGATCAACCAGTTCATCCACCCCACTGTAATGGAGAGCTGCCAGTTGGTGCTTGGCTATACCACGCTGGTCGAAGGCTCGGTCTGGAACACCATGCCCGCCCACACCCATGATCGCCGGATGGAGGCCTATCTTTACTGGGACATGACCCCGGAGGCCCGCGTTCTGCACCTGATGGGAGAGCCACAGGAAACCCGCCATCTGTTCATCGCCAACGAGCAGGCCGTCCTTTCCCCACCCTGGTCGATCCACTCCGGGGCCGGGATCGGAAGCTACACCTTCATTTGGGCCATGGCAGGCGACAATGTGGACTATACCGACATGGACTTTCATCAACCGGGCGATCTGAAATGAGTGTCTTTTCCCTTTCCGGTCGCAAGGCGCTGGTGACGGGTGCGAATACCGGCATCGGACAAGCGATCGCCCTGGCCCTGGCCGCGCAGGGCGCGCGGGTGACCTGCGCCGGGCGTCGGTCCTGTGATGAAACGATAGAGCAGATCACCGAGGCAGGCGGACAGGCCGACGGTCTGATGCTGGATTTGTCAGATCCTATGGCCGCTCAGGATGTGTTTGACGGGCAGGACTATTCGATCCTGATCAACAATGCTGGCATAATTCGGCGCGCCGACAGTCTTGAGTTTTCCGAAGAGGACTGGGATGCGGTGATGGATCTCAATCTCAAGGCGCTGTTTTTCACCACGCAGGCCTTTGCCCGCGCTTTTATCAACACGCCCTCCGAAGGAGGCAGCCACGCCGCGGTCGTCAATATCGCGTCCCTCCTGTCGTTTCAGGGTGGCATACGGGTGCCCTCCTACACGGCATCAAAACACGGTGTCGCAGGGCTGACCAAGATTCTCGCCAACGAATGGGCCGCCAAAGGCATCAATGTGAACGCCATCGCCCCCGGCTATATCGCAACCAATAACACTGCCGCGCTGCAAGCCGACCCGGACCGCAACCGCGCCATTCTGGAGCGCATTCCTGCAGGCCGCTGGGGCGCCCCCGAAGACATCGGCGGTACGGCTGCCTTCCTCTGCTCGTCGGCGGCCAAGTACATTCATGGCGCGGTTCTGAATGTGGATGGAGGCTGGCTTGCCCGATAATAGACTGACCCGCACGCGCCCAGCTCCAAAACCCGGCATCGTGCACCTGGGACTGGGGGCATTTTACCGCGCGCATGGGGCGATCTACACCGAAGATGCGATTGCCACATCCGGTGGGGACTGGGGCATCATAGGGGTGTCCCTGCAATCGCCGACCATGCGCGATGCTCTTGCACCGCAACGCAGCACCTACACGGCTGTTAAACTCGCGCCAGAGGCCTGCCGTCCAAGACGCATCGAAGTCATTGACCGCGTTCTGGTCGCCCGCGAAGACCCAACGGCAGTGCTCGATGCCATGTCCGACCCGTCAATCCGCATCGTCTCGCTGACCGTGACGGAAAAAGGCTATTGCCACGAACCCTCAACCGGGAAGCTGAACCTCGATCACCCTGACATTCAGCATGACATCGCCAACCCACTGCCAAGATCGGCGCCGGGTTATCTGGTGCGCGCGCTGGCCGCGCGGCGAACTGCGGGCACCGCACCCTTTACCGTGCAGTCCTGTGACAACCTGCCCGACAATGGTCGCGTGGTGAGGGACGTTGTTCTGGCCCTTGCCAATCAGATCGACCCGGCACTGGCAGACTGGATCGCTGCCAAGGGGCGCTTCCCCTCATCGATGGTGGATCGTATCGTCCCCGCGACCAAACCCGAGGATATCGAAAAGGTCACTCAGATCACCGGTTTTCACGACGCCGCGCCTGTGATGCATGAACCGTTTCGCCAATGGGTGATCGAGGATGATTTCGTTGCAGGCGCACGCCCCGATTGGGCTGCGGCGGGCGCTGAGATGGTTGCTGACATCACCGCCTTTGAGCACATGAAGCTGCGGATGCTCAACGGCACACATTCGGCGCTGGCCTATCTCGGCTACCTGGCCGGGCATGAGACAATTTCCGACGTGATGGCCGACGCCCGGATGGCGGCCTTTGTGGAGCAGTTATGGCAAACCGAAATCGCGCCAACCCTGACGCCCCCTGATGGGGTCTCCCTCTGCGACTATGCCGAGGCCCTGGCCTCCCGCTATGCCAACCCGCAGATCCGGCATCGGACCTGGCAGATCGCCATGGATGGCAGCCAGAAACTGCCGCAGCGCATTCTGGGAACGCTTCGGGATGCCATGGAGGCCGGTCGCCCCTGCCCCGGTCTGATCCTCGCGGTGGCGGCCTGGATGCGCTACGTCGGAGGCTTTGACGAAGGCGGCGGCGTAATCGACGTGCGCGACCCCCTTGCCACGCGTCTCAAGGCCCTGAGCGATGACGCTGAAACCCCAGCGGACAAAGTTGCGGCCTTGCTTTCCGTGCGCGAGGTCTTTTCGGAGAAAGACGCCGCCGCGCTCAATGGACCCGTCACTGCCGCCTACCAGCGCCTTGTTGAGGTAGGGGCACGCGACAGCATCAAAGAGGTTCTGGCATGATCGAAACCTGGCGCTGGTACGGGCCTGATCTGGATCAGATCACCCTTGACGAGGTGGCGCAGACCGGCGCCACAGGCATCGTGAACGCCCTGCATGAAATTCCGTATGGCGAGATCTGGCCGAAAGACGCCATCGCGGCGCGGCGCAGGCTCATAGAACAGGCCGGGTTCACCTGGTCGGTGGTCGAAAGCCTGCCCATCCATGAGCGGATCAAACGCAGCGACGGGGATCTGTCGCAGCTCTTTGCCAACTATCGCCAGTCGATGGCCAATCTGGCTGCCGAAGGGGTTCAGGTCATCTGTTACAACTTCATGCCGGTCCTGGACTGGACCCGCACGGATCTTGCCGCCCCGCTGGCACGCGGCAGCGGCACCTGCCTGCGTTTTGAGGCCTTCAAGATGGCCGCCTTTGAGGTACATATGCTGGGCCGCGAAGAGGCCGCAGATGACTACCTGCCCGACGTGCTTGAACAGGCGCGCAGCTGGTTCGAGGCGAGCAGCCAAAGCGCGCGCGACGCACTACTTCACGCCATCATGTCCGGCCTGCCCGGCGCCTTTGATCGCTATGACATCGCCGGATTGCGCCATCAACTGGCACTTTACGACGGCATCGGCCGCGATCAGATCCGCGCCAATTTCAAACGGTTCCTGACCGAAATCATACCCACAGCCGAGGAATTGGGTCTTCGCATGTGCGTGCACCCGGACGATCCGCCGCGCGACATTCTTGGATTGCCGCGGGTGGTCTCGGATGCCGAGGATATCGCCTGGATCCTCGGCGCAGTGGAGAGCCGCGCAAACGGGCTGACGCTGTGCACTGGCTCCTTGGGGGCAAACCCGGCAAATGATGTGCCCGGCATCACCCGCAGGTTTGCCGACCGTATCCACTTTGCCCATCTGCGCAACGTGCGCAAAGACCGCGATGGATCTTTCGAAGAAGCTGCGCACCTGGAAGGCGACACCGATATGGCGGCCGTAATCGCAGCGCTTCTGGAGCAAGAAACCCGGCGCGCCGCATCCGGGCGCCGTGACCACCAGATCCCCTTTCGCCCGGATCACGGGCATGAAATCGCCAGCGACATTGGGCGCGGAACCTTTCCGGGATATCCGCTTGTGGGGCGGCTGCGCGGGTTGGCAGAGCTGCGCGGCGTCATCGAAGGTCTGCGTCATGCGCAAACACACGGGCTACACCATGGTTGAGACGCTGCGCCTGCATCCCTCTGACACGGTAGAGATCGTGACAGTTGCGTCTTCTGGCAGCGGTATCGGACAAGGCCACAAACGAGCCTGTCGCGCGATGGAGGTCGGGGATCCGGTCGTCAAGTTCGGGCAGATCATTGGCACGGCGACACAGCCGATCACGCCGGGTGCCCATGTCCACGTGCACAACTGCGCCTTTTCGGAGCATGACAGGTCTTATGAGGTGGGCGCGGATCTGGCTGCGGCAGAGACCCTACGCCCGACGGCTCACCCACGCAGCTTTCTGGGCTATCCACGCCGCTCCGGGCCAGCTGGCACCCGCAACTACATCGCGCTGTGTGCAACTGTGAACTGTTCAGCCACTGTCATCCGCAAGGCGGCGGCCGAGCTTGAAGCGGAAGGTGCGTTGGCCCCCTACCCTAATGTCGACGGGATCTGCGCTCTGGCTCATGGCACCGGTTGCGGCATGTCGGCATCGGGTCATAGCGCAGAAATTCTGGAACGGGTGCTCTGGGGCCATGCCAGCCATCCAAATGTAGGGGCTGCGGTCTTTGTCGGCCTCGGATGCGAAGTGATGCAACTGGCGCGAATGAAGGCTCGCTTTGGGGCGCAGGACGCGGGGCGTTTTTTCGGGCTGACCATTCAGGACACCGGTGGCACCCGCGCCAGCATCGAGCGCATCAAGACGCATGTCCGGGAAATCCTGCCACAGGTAAATGCCGTCCAACGGCAGCCCTGCCCGGTATCGGATCTGCGCATCGGATTGCAATGCGGCGGGTCGGACGGTCTCTCTGCCATCACAGCGAACCCGGCGCTTGGGATTGCGTCGGACATGATCGTGGCTGAAGGCGGCGGCGTGATCCTGTCTGAGACGCCAGAAATCTACGGCGCCGAGGCCCTGCTGCTTCGCCGCAGTTCACCTGATGTGGCAGACCGTCTGATCGCCTGCCTCAAGTGGTGGGAGGACTATGCGGCCCAGGGGGGCGGCTCGATGGACAACAACCCCTCTCCCGGCAACAAGGAGGGCGGTATTACCACGATTCTGGAAAAGTCGCTCGGCGCCGTTGCAAAGGGCGGTTCCACCCCTTTGCGCGCTTTCTATTCCTACGGCGAAACCGTCACCTCGCCCGGACTTAGCTTTATGGACACGCCGGGATACGATCCGGTCTCCGCCACGGGACAGATCGCGGGAGGTGCGCAGATCATCGTATTCACCACAGGGCGCGGGTCGGCCTTTGGATCGAAACCGGCACCGACCATAAAACTGGCAACCTCTGACCGGCTGTGGGTCCAAATGCCGGACGATATGGACCTTGGCTGCGGCGATATCGTTTCGGCCGGAACGCCCCTCGCCACAAAGGGCGCGGAGATCTTCGAGATGATCCTCTCCGTTGCATCGGGACAGCCAACCAAAAGCGAAAATCAAGGTCTTGGAGACAATGAATTCGTCCCCTGGCAGACCGGGGCGGTGATGTAAGAACGGGGCCGATATGTCAGATCAAAACAAAGCGCTCTCCATAGCCTGCGTTGGCGAGGCAATGGTCGAGTTGAACATTGCGAACCGGGGGCAACAGATTGGTTTCGCAGGCGATGTCCTCAATACCGCGATCTATCTGTCTCGCGGACTGGGGCATGCAGGCAATGTCGAATTTGTTTCGGTACTTGGTCAGGACGCACTCTCTGCCGAGATGGAGCGTTTTATCCGCTGCGAGGGTGTCGGAACCGCGCGCATAGGTCAACATCCCACCCGCCTGCCGGGTGTCTACTCTATCGCAGTCGATCAAGATGGAGAACGAAGCTTTTCCTACTGGCGGGATCAGTCCGCCGCGCGCTGCCTGTTCGAGGACGGTTTCGATCAACTCGCTGGTTTTGACCTTATCTACTTGAGCGGAATAACACTCGCTATCCTTCCGCGAGAGCGACGTATCGCGCTTCTTGAGCACCTGAGACACCACCCCGCTCAGATCGCATTTGACTCCAACTACCGTCCGAGGCTCTGGGAAGACCAGGTCACAGCGCGCCGCGTGACCGAAATGGCTTGGCGCATGAGCGACATCGCCTTGCCGTCGCTCGACGACGAAATAGCACTGTTTGGAGATCTCGACGAAAAGGCAGTCCTGGCCCGTTTGCGCCGATATGGTCTGCGAAAAGGCGCCCTGAAGCGGGGACACCGCGGACCTGTGCCAATTCACCCGCACCAAACCTGCCCCACTGTTCCACAGGCCGAAACAGTCGTCGACACAACCGCCGCAGGCGACAGTTTCAATGGCGCATGGTTGGCCAGCACCCTCAAGCATTGCGATCCCGCGATTGCCCTTGAACAGGCCCATCAACAGGCAACACGCGTTATTGCTCACAAAGGCGCAATTATTCCCGGCAAAAGAGGCCTCGCCAGCTGATGGGACAGAGATAGCAAAAGCCTGGCGGTTATGGGAAACTGAGGACAAAAGATCTTTTGGATGCTTTGGCTCAAATGGGGGCCACCACAGGTTCCAGAGTGCGTTGGATGAATAGCTCAACCGCCTGCGGTTTGGCAGTTTCTCAAATTGATGACTTGAATGGAACATCCCCAGAGACAAAGCACACAGGCATTCCTCAAGGTGCAGCGGCGCGTCGTGTGCCAGCACTCCGTAGGCTCATCCCGCTGCAACCACTATCGCGCTTGCAATCGGCTCGATTTGTGACATAAGCCCCGCCATCCGGTCGCAGCCTACCCGGACATCAAAACAAGGGCCCCAAAAATGAAAACACTCGTAATCTGCTCAGGCGGACTCGATTCCGTGTCGCTTGCGCATATCACCGCCAATGAGCAACAGCTCACACGGCTCATTTCCTTTGACTATGGTCAGCGCCACAGAAAGGAACTCGACTTCGCCGAAGCCACCGCCCAGCGGCTCGGCGTACCGTTCCACTTGATAGACATGCGCGGTATCGGTGCAGCGCTCTCCGGCTCGGCGTTGACCGACAACATCGACGTGCCCGATGGGCATTACGCCGAAGACACAATGCGCATCACTGTTGTCCCAAACCGAAATGCAATCATGCTGTCGATCGGCTTTGGTATCGCAGCGGCAAACGGCGATGAGGCAGTTGCAACCGCCGTGCATGGCGGAGATCACTTCATATACCCCGATTGCCGCCCAGGCTTCACCCGGGCGTTTGATGCCATGCAGCAGGCTGCGCTGGACGGCTATGCCGACGTGCGGCTGCACACGCCCTTTGTGGAACAAAGCAAGGCAGACATCGTCCGCAAGGGCGCGCAGCACGGCACACCATTTGCCGAGACCTGGTCCTGCTACAAAGGCGGCGAAAATCACTGCGGGCGCTGCGGCACCTGTGTCGAACGGCGCGAAGCCTTTTATCTGGCTGAGGTCAGCGATCCCACGGTCTACGCAGATCAAAACTTCTGGACCACGGCGCTTGCCGCGCGGGAGGAAGGCTGATGTTTCGCATTCGCAAGGAATTCCATTTCTCTGCATCGCACCAGTTGTCGCATCTGCCACCCGACCACCAATGCGCGCGGCTACATGGCCACAACTATGTCGTGGTGGTCGAACTGTCGGCAAAGACGCTGAACACAGACGGGTTCGTGCGCGACTATCACGACCTGAAAGCACTGAAGACATACATCGATGATGAATTTGATCACAGGCATCTGAACGACGTGCTCAGAGTCCCCTCCACCGCCGAGAATATGGCCAAACATTTCTTCGACTGGAGCGCAGCGCGCTGGCCGGAAACCAGCGCCGTGCTGGTCAGTGAAACGCCAAAGACCTGGGCGGAATACCGGCCATGAGCCTGCGCATCGCCGAGATCTTTGGCCCCACGATTCAGGGCGAAGGCGCCTTGATCGGGGAGCCAACCGTTTTTGTTCGCGCCGGCGGCTGTGACTACCGGTGCAGCTGGTGCGACAGCCTGCATGCAGTGCAAAGCCAGTTTCGCCATAGCTGGGTCTCAATGGAGACGGAGACTGTTTGGGAAAAGGTGCGCCATCTCTCAGAAGGGCAACCGCTGACAGTATCTCTTTCGGGAGGCAATCCGGCGATCCAGGATTTTGGTCCGCTGATTGCTCTGGGCAGGGCCGAGGGCTATCGCTTTGCCTGCGAGACCCAAGGGTCGATTGCACGGCCGTGGTTTTCCGATCTCGACACGCTGGTTCTGTCCCCCAAACCTCCGTCCAGCGGCGAAGATGTGGACTGGGATGCCTTTGCCGCCTGCCGAAAATTTGGCGCTGATGCGCGCCAACAAGTGATGAAAATCGTGATTTTTGATGAGGTTGACTACCAATGGGCCCGCAAGGTCCACCAGCATTACGGCGATCTGCCTCTCTTCCTGCAGCCCGGAAACCCCGAGGTCGATCCGGACACGCCGGTCGATCCGCAGGCCTTGGCCGCCCGTCTGGCCTGGCTCACCGAAAGAGCGATGGGCGACAGTTGGTTCGCCCCCCGCATTCTGCCGCAACTGCATGTCCTGATTTGGGGCAACAAGCGCGGCGTCTGACTGATGGAGATCCCCATGTCCGAAGACATCTACAGAAATCTCAAGCAACTTGGCGGTGAGACCCGCATCCCTGCCAGCCCCGAAGAAGCCGAACTGGAGCGCGTCGCCAACCCGCAGGCAGATGCGGATTACAACATACGTTTCACAGCGCCAGAGTTCACCTCGCTTTGCCCAATGACCGGCCAGCCTGACTTTGCCCACCTTGTGATCGACTACATACCCGGATCCTGGCTGGTTGAGTCCAAATCGCTCAAGCTGTTTTTGACATCGTTCCGAAATCACGGGGCTTTTCATGAGGACTGCACGATTTCCATTGCCCGGCGGCTGGTCGGATTTCTTGAGCCGAAATGGTTGCGCATCGGAGGATACTGGTATCCGCGCGGAGGCATCCCAATAGACGTCTTTTGGCAGACCGGCCCTATCCCCGAAGCCGTTTGGATCCCCGACCAAGGCGTTCCGCCCTACAGAGGGCGAGGCTGAACGCTCCCGGTTTTCGTTTGCTCACCGGGGGGAGTTTCTACATGCGGATTTTGCCTAGCTGCCTATCGCGGATAGGTTCTCCCGCGGTCGAGTTGCGCAGCTGGGCACTCAAATCTCTTCAGCCCAGGGCGGGTTTGCGCCCGCTCGCGAGACCGTAACGGCGGCCACGCGGGCGCCATGGGTCAGCGCCTGCCGGACCGTTTCAGCATCAAGCTCACGAAGTCGGGGCTTTTGCAGAACGCCAAACTCAGACAGTTTGGAAAGGACACCTGCATTGAATGTGTCGCCAGCACCGACCGTGTCCACGCTCGCAACACGGACCCCGGGAACATGCACTTTGGAACCGTCCGGCAGATACCCCGTCGCCCCATCACTACCGCGTGTCACGATCACCAGCGCGGCGCCTTTTTCCAGCAGAGCCTTCGCTTTCTCGCGAAAAGACACAGGCGTCGGTTCAATCCAGTTCAGGTCTTCATCCGACACTTTGACGATATCCGACCGCCGCAACATAACGTCCAAGCGGCTGCGGTAACTGGCTTCGTCTTTGACAAAACCAGGGCGTATGTTCGGATCAAGCATCACCGCACGACTGCCTCCTTCGCGCTCCAGCAGTGCCTGATAGGCAAGCGCGCCCGGTTCGCAAGCCAGGCTGATACCGCCGAAGTAGAGCGCAGAGACTTCCCCAGGCAACGTGGGCAGATCACTGGGAAAGAGCATCCTTCCTGCAGAATTTTCATCAAAAAACGAATAGGTTGCCTGACCATCGACCAGCCGCACAAAGGCCAATGTTGTCGGGCGGTCTGAGGTGACGGCAAGGCTGATGTCAACGTGACTTGCATGCAGCGCCGCTGCCAGTTGCTGACCGAACATATCGTTGGACAGGCCCGTAAACATGCTCACCCCTGTCCCGAGGCGCCCCAGGGCGATAGCCGTGTTGAACACGGCACCGCCAGAATGCGGCACAAAGCCCTCGCTGCCCACTTTTGTCTGGGCCGGGAGCATGTCAATCAAAGCTTCGCCGCAACACAGGATCATTGGGAGCAACCTTCTGCTAAATCGTGAGTGTCGCTGGCAGCGCGCGGTCGGCGATCAGTTTCGCATTTACCATGTCATTTTCCTTGGCGCGCGTTTCGGCCTGTTCGCGGCTCAGGCCGAAATCGATCCAGCGCTGCACCAGCCGTTTCTGCAGGATCTCAGGCGGCACGGCCAATCGGATCGACACATCCCACATCGGATGAAGGTCGCGCCAAACCGGTGCATCGAACAGCAAATAGTTCCCTTCGACCACGACGCAGTCGCATGTCGCATCAATCATTGCCGCCCCCGCGCGGGAAAAATCTTCATCCCGATCAAAGGTCGGATAAAAGACGCGGTCACAACTGAGGAGCGCCTGCATCAAACGCACAATTCCTTCGGCATCAAAGGTCTCGGGTGCGCCTTTTCTGTGCAGAAGGCCCAGTGAAGACAGCACTCGATTGTCCAGATGAAATCCATCCATTGGCACAACAGAGGTGTCGCAGCCCGCCTGAGACAGTTGCTGAGCCAAGATACGCGACACCGTTGTTTTTCCCGAGGCAGGCGGGCCAGCCAAGGCAACCAGCTTGCGTTTTCCCGCGCGCGGCACTGCCAGAACTCGGTCTGCCAGCACCTCTGCAACCTCGTCCGGAGAGGTCATGCTGCGTCTTTTTCAGGCGGTTCTTTGGCCCCAGTCATAAAGGCCACCGCGTCTGACATGGTGTAATCCTTGGGGTCAATCGTGCACAGCCGCTTGCCCAAACGGTGAATATGGATCCGATCGGCGACCTCAAAGACATGCGGCATGTTGTGGCTGATCAGGATGATCGGAATGCCCCTGGCACGCACGTCTTTGATCAGTTCCAACACCTTGCGGCTTTCCTTCACCCCCAAAGCCGCCGTCGGTTCATCCATAATGATGAACTTGGTGGCAAAGGCCGCCGCGCGGGCAACAGCAATGCCCTGGCGTTGACCCCCAGACAGGGTTTCGACCGGTTGTTTGATGGATTGCACCGTCATCAGCCCCAATTCGCTCAGCTTTTCACGAGCAAATTTCTCCATCGCGGGTTTGTCCAGCATCCGCAGGACATTGCCCAGAAAACCGGGTTTGCGGATTTCCCTGCCGGTGAACATATTGTCCGCTATTGAAAGGGCCGGCGACAGGGCAAGGTTCTGATAGACGATCTCGATCCCCATTTCTCGCGCTTCGATGGGCGACGAGAATTTGACTGGCTTACCTTCTATCAGAATCTCGCCTTCGTCCGGCACTGTGGCACCGCAGATCGCCTTGACGATTGACGATTTCCCTGCCCCATTGTCGCCGATAACGGCCAGGATTTCCCCCGGACGCAGCTCGAAATCAGAGTGATCGATGGCGGTGACATGGCCATAGCGTTTGACGATGCCCTTGGCTTGAACAACAGGCGTCATGCGGAAACCCTCCGGATCCATTGGTCAATTGCGACCGCGATGATGATGAGCCAGCCGATGGCAAAAACCTGCCACAGGACGTCAACTCCCGCCATACGCAGGCCGGATTGAAACACCCCCACGATCAACGCTCCAAACAGCGCCCCCATGATAGATCCGCGCCCACCGAAAAGGGAGATACCCCCGATCACAACGGCCGTGATGGATTGCAGGTTGCCTTCGTAAAAGGACTGGGGAGAAATCGAACCAACCCGTCCGATTGCAGCCCAGCCGGCGATGGCGCAAACCAGCCCTGCCAGCATGTAGACCGAGATCAACGTGCGGTCGGTGCGGATGCCCGACAGCTCAGCCGCCTCTGCATCGTCCCCGATGGCATAGACATGGCGACCCCATGCCGTCTTGTTCAGCATGTACCAGAGCACAGCAAAGATCACGACCATCAGGATGACGCCAAAGGTGATGCGGGCTCCGCCAATCGTAAAGGCATTGCCAAAGAATTTGAGGAAAGGTGCAGCTTCGTCGATGTCCTGACTGCGGATGGACTGTGCACCGGACAGCCACAGGTTCAGCGCAAAGAAGATGGACCATGTGCCCAACGTTGTAATGAAGGGCGGCAATTTGACCTTGGTGATCAACAGCCCGTTCATGGCGCCAGCAAGGGCTCCACCAACACATCCGATCAGGATCGCAAGGGCGGGAGGAACGCCAAAGTTCACGGCCAGGTTCCCCATGATGACAGACATCAGGATCATGATAGCCGCGACCGACAAGTCGATCCCAGCCGTAATGATGATCAAGGACTGAGCCGCGGCCAGCATCCCGATGATGGACACCTGCTGCAGGATCAGTGACAGGTTGAACGCAGAAAAGAACCGCCCGCCCGCAATCATCCAGAAGGCCGCCAGGCTCAGCATCAAGACGATGACAGGAACAAACGTCGGGTTGTTGTGCAAGGAATGCTGGATCCGGTCCAGCAAGGAGTGGTGTCGGCTCTCGAACTGGGCAATTCTGGTGTCGCTTCCGTCCAGAACCTGTTCATAGCCTGCTTTGCTTGTCATGACGGTCTCCCTCGTCTCCAGCCTAATCCGCGAGTTCGAGTTTGGTCAAAGAGGTTGCTGCATGGATCATTGGCCGGGACTGTCTACAGCCCCGGCCTCTGGCTTCAGGCTGGCCTGCTCAGCCCCAGCATTTCCCCGTCCCCTCGGAGGAGCTAAGGGAGGGGATACCATCCACCGGCTCATCGGTTATCAGCTCGACACCCGTGTTGTAGAAATCCAAGCCGTCGGTGTTCTCCGGCTTCACTCCGGTGTCGGCCCAGGCCTTGATCGCGTCAATCCCAAGCGACGCCATCAACAACGGGAACTGCATCGAGGTTGCACCAATCACGCCTTCGCTGACGTTCTGCACGCCCGGGCAACCGCCATCGACAGAGACGATCAGCACATCGTTTTCACGCCCGACGGATTTCAGCGCCTCATAGGCGCCTGCCGCAGCCGGTTCATTGATGGTGTAGACGACGTTGATGCCAGGATCGATCTGCAGAAGGTTTTCCATCGCTGTTCGCCCGCCTTCTTCGTTCCCGTTGGTCACGTCATTGCCAACGATGCGCGGATCGTCTTCGTCACCGATATCGGTCGGATCTTTGATGTCGATCCCAAAGCCCTGAAGAAAACCGTTGTTGCGCAGGTAGTCGACCGAGATTTCGGATGCATTGAGATCCAAAAGAGCGATCTTGGCATTTTCCGCTTCTTCACCCAGCTTTGCCGCCGCCCATTGACCGATCAGGACACCGGCCTTGAAATTGTCGGTGGCGAAAGTCGCATCAGCAACATTGGCCGGCTCAAATGGGGTATCCAGAGCAATGACCAAAGCGCCCGCCTCACGCGCCTGGGTGATCACAGGCGTCAGAGCGCGGCTGTCAGTGGGCGTAATCAGGATCCCCTTGGCGCCGGAGGCAATGCAGGTTTCCACGGCCGCGACCTGGCTTTCCACATCACCGTCGATTTTGCCTGCAAAGGTCGACAGGTTGATGCCACTTGCCTCGGCCGCTGCCGTCGCGCCTTCCTTCATCTTGACGAAGAACGGATTGGTGTCGGTCTTGGTAATCAGGCATGCGTTGATGTCCGCATATGCGGCGCCAGCCATTGTGCTCAAAGCAATGACCGAGACTGTCATCAGGTTTTTCATGGTGTCCTCCCATCCATGTCATTTCGATATACGCGGCTGCCTCCACGCCAGCCGCCTACCCGCTCTACCGCCGGTTGGATCTCAAAAAAGCCCGATTCTTAAGGTTCTGTCAATTAGTTTGTAAACTTTACTAACTAAAAAACTCCCTCTATCTTTCTTTTGAAGAGCGAGGAACCTATTGTGCCCGGCATGGACGGAGACTTCACAACAAGACGGCGCGGGGGCATGAACCAAAGTGGTTTGCGTGCCCACAACGAGCGCCTGATCCTCTCCGTGCTGCAGCGTCACAAGACTGTTCCAGCAGCTGAACTGGCACGGCGCACAGGACTTTCGAAGCCCACGGTTTCGACCATCCTGCGCATCCTCGAAGACGACGCGCTGATCCGCCGGGGAAGCCCCGTGCGCGGCAAGGTAGGAAAACCCTCTACCCCCATTGAGCTGGACCCGAATGGCGCCTTTTCAATTGGATTGAAGGTCGGTCGACGCAGTGCGGACCTTTTGCTGCTGGATTTCGCCGGTACAGTGAGACGACAACTTCTCACGACCTATGAATACCCGATGCCTGATGCAGTATTCGGGTTCTTGCAGTCAGGCGTTTCAGAGTTGCTAGACGGCTTGTCTCCCGACCAGCGGCTCCGTGTTTGCGGGATAGGGATCGGCACACCATTTGAGTTGTGGAAATGGCATGATCTGTCAGGACATGCCGCAGAAAAGTTCCGCTCATGGAAGGACGTGAATTTCGCTCAGGAGGTCGCGCGTTTCAGCGATCTGCCTGTCCACGTCGTCAATGATGGCACAGCAGCCTGCCACGCCGAGCATTTGTACGGGAGAGGCAAGGAGTTTCGTGATTTTGCCTATTTCTACATAGGCTCTTTTATCGGCGGTGGCATAACCTTGAACGGCACCGTCTTTGAAGGGAACCAGGGAAATGCAGGTGCCCTGGGGTCGATGCGAACGACTGGTCCCTTGGGAGAAAGCCAGCAGTTGATCGACACCGCTTCCCTGCATCTCCTCGAAGCGCGCCTGATTGAAGCCGGGATCGACCCGCTGGTCATGTGGCAAAAGCCTCAAGACTGGAGCAGCCTCGCCCGCTATGTCGAGCCGTGGATCGGCGAAACCGCACAAGAGCTGGCCAAAGCATCCCTTTCGGTTTGCTCGGTCATCGATTTTGAAGCGGTCCTCATCGACGGTGCTTTCCCGCCCGAGGTGCGCTGCGAACTGGTCGAACGGGTACAACGATACCTGGTGCACCAGGACAAGCGTGGCCTGATCGCCCCAAGGGTTGAAGTCGGCACCGTTGGTGAAAATGCTCGCGCAATCGGAGCGGCAAGCGGTCCGATTTTTGCCGACTATCTGCTGGATACAAACGCGGGGCTTTTGTCGATCTGAGTGTCCAAAACCGCGCGCACAGCATCTAGCTGGGCAACTCGCTGTGCCGTGAATCCAGCCCTCACGGCTCCCACCCACCCGCTTCTCTTGCTGCGAATCTCTGCAGAATGCTCCCTCCGGAGCTATCATTCGTTCACTGAGCAAACCTGACCGCCAGATCAGAGGGAGATTTTTTCAAGGCCCAAGAGATTTTCCGCCCCTAATTGAACACCCATCGGACAGACGGCTTGGGCCCGCTGATCCGCTGGCAAGAGCTTTCTAAACGGTTATCAACGCGCCAGAATGCGACGTTTCACGTTGGTTTTCCGGGCCCGCATGGCACCCAAATCCCCTCGGATACGTTGTGATGCTCAGGAACAATCCAGGCATTTTGTTTACCTTTCGTTAAGCCTTTCAACCTTTCGTTGCTCTACCTTTGATTTAGGAGGCTATCATGACATCCCCCACTACGTTCAACGCACCGACCAATGGCGGCACGGTTCTTGGAGACGCGAATGACAATTTGATCCTTGGGTCGCAGTTTGCAGACAGCCTCGATGGCGAGGCGGGTGCGGATACGCTGGACGGTGGCGATGGGGATGACCAGCTGACTGGCGGCTTTGGCGCGGATAACGACCAGATGACCGGCGGCGCAGGCAATGACAGCTTCCGCGCCGAGCTGGTCTGGACCGGCGTGGACTACGAAGGCTTTGGCGATGATGTGGTCACCGATTTCTCCGCCGGTGACATGCTGGAGGTCATGAGCTTTGGCGGCCCCTCGGTTGCCCTGACGGTCAGCTACACCGCCACCGACACGGTCCTGACCTTTGGCGCGGGCACCGCCTATGAGAGCTCCCTGACCCTGCAGAACTACATGGTCCCCGCCTGGGATCTGCCCTTTGACGGCCAGGTCACCGGCAGCCTCATGCTCTATGGCTCCATCGACGGCATCGTCTCCGACGATCTGCTGACCGGCGCGCCAGGCATCGGCGATCACCTCTCGGGCGGCGCGGGCAATGACACGCTCATGGGCTTTGGCGGCGGCGACATGCTGTATGGCGGAACCGGCGATGACAGCCTCTCCACGGACGATGGCGGGCTGGGCATGCCGGGGATGATCAACCATCTTTTCGGTGAGAGCGGCAATGACACCCTGCAGGGCGGCGGCGAAGACGACATGCTCTATGGCGGCGAGGATCAGGACCTGATCACAGGCGGCGCGGGCATGGACAGCCTCGATGGCGAGGCGGGTGCGGATACGCTGGACGGTGGCGATGGGGATGACCAGCTGACTGGCGGCTTTGGCGCGGATAACGACCAGATGACCGGCGGCGCAGGCAATGACAGCTTCCGCG